>Ga0209490_10000015_pt1 | contig 222757 bp, 199 predicted proteins | sample MAT06_FD_187209 | JGI IMG/M metagenome (GOLD analysis project Ga0209490, IMG submission 187209) | Freshwater microbial communities from Lake Fryxell liftoff mats and glacier meltwater in Antarctica - MAT-06 (SPAdes) (version 2) | ecosystem: Environmental > Aquatic > Freshwater > Ice > Liftoff...
TTTTAAAGGCCTTGCGGGAAGGGGTTGCGGGCGAACCATATTCTGGGTATTCATGGGATTATTAATGGAACGTGCAATTATATTCTAAGCCGCATGGCGGATGAGGGTAAAAGTTATGAAGAGGTTTTAGCAGACGCAAAACGTCTCGGCTATGCAGAGGCGGATGAGGCTCTCGATGTGGATGGGATTGATGCTGCGCATAAGGCGGTGATTTTAGCTTCGTTATCGTATGGATTTTGGGTGCGGATGGATCAGCTCTATGTGGAAGGGATTCGTAAGGTCACGGCACTGGATATGGAATTTGCGAAGAAGTTAGGTTATGCCATTAAATTATTAGCCACGATCCGACCGAATCAAGATCGTGCAGTGGAAGTGCGGGTGCATCCCACCTTGATCCCGCGCAGCCATGTGTTGGCCTCCGTGTCGGGTGCTTATAATGCGGTGGCCGTGCAAGGGGATGTGGTGGGGAATACATTATTTTATGGACGCGGTGCAGGCCCGGATGCCACGGCTAGTGCGGTTTTAAGTGACATGGTGGAAGCTGCGGTGACATTAAATGAAAACTGCGCCTATCGGGGTTTTGAACGACATGAACTTTATGGAAAAACGGTGGCCATGCTGGACGTAACGACGCGTTATTATGTGCGGCTGACGGTCTTAAACAAGCCGGGCGTGTTGGCGCGGGTGGCGGCCTTATTTGGTAAGTATAACTTAGGAATATCCTCCGTATTTCAGCCTGAAGATGGCGGTGAGGACACGGTTCCTTTAGTGATGTTGTTGGATTATGGAGTTGAGTCAGCCTTTCAAAAAGCCTATGGAGAAATTATGAATTTGGATGTTGTGCAAGCACCTTGTCAGGTGATTCGCGTGGAGGACTTTTCATGATCTGGCCCGGAGTGATCCAAGCTTATCGTTCCTATCTACCCGTTGATGAGGAGACGCCCGTGGTGACTCTTCTGGAGGGGAATACGCCGTTGATTCCGGTGCCGAGTTTAGTTAGAAAATTAGGTGGAAATTTTACGCTCTACCTTAAGTATGAAGCCTTAAATCCGACTTGTTCGTTTAAAGATCGTGGCATGACAATGGCGATTTCTAAGGCGGCAGAAAAAGGTGCGAAAGTCGTAGTCTGCGCCAGCACGGGGAATACCTCGGCAGCGGCGGCAGCGTATGCCGCACGGGCAGGGATGACTGCCGTGGTTATTCTGCCGCATGGGAAAATCGCCATGGGTAAGTTGGCGCAAGCGTTGATTTACGGAGCGAAGATTATTGCGATTGACGGTAACTTTGACGAGGCTCTTCGGGTGGTGCGTGAGCTAGGAGAATTGAGCGAGATCGAGGTGGTTAATTCCATCAACCCCGTTCGCATTGAGGGTCAAAAAACGGCAGCCTTTGAAGTGTGCGACGTGTTAGGCAGCGCACCAGATTTTCATTTTATTCCCGTGGGAAATGCCGGCAATATCACTGCTTATTGGAAAGGTTTTAAGGAATATCACGCCTCAGGGAAGATCAGCTCTTTACCTAAAATGATGGGCTGGCAAGCAGCTGGATCTGCTCCAATTGTGGATGGTCACATCATCGAGAACCCCAACACGGTGGCTACCGCTATCCGTATTGGTAATCCTGCAGGCTGGACGACGGCCACAGAAGCGGCGCGCGATTCCGGCGGTAAGATTGATAAAGTCACGGACGAAGAAATCCTGGCGGCTTATCGTATGCTGGCATCGACCGAGGGGCTTTTTGTGGAACCAGCTTGTGCCGCGCCTTTGGCTGGAATAATTAAAATGCATAAAGCAGGAGGCATTCCAGAGGGTTCCGTTATTACGGCTACCATGACGGGTCACGGCTTAAAAGATCCTGACACGGCGATTAGTCAGTGTAACCAAGACTTAACACCCATTCGCGCCAGTAAAGAAGCTGTCTTGAAAGTGATAGGTTATTAAGCTTTGCGGAAAATCTTCTTGAAAAAGAGAAGGTGCATGAAGCTAACAGGTGTGTCATGCTAGGGCTCGCCTTTTGATGGGCACGCTTGTTGAGAATAATCTGTACAATCTAAGTCCTTACTAAAGGATGATTTTTGATAACAGACGGGCTACTCTCATTCCGCACAACGAAGATACTAAAAAATTATGACAACGAAAACATTCGCCGAACTCGGACTTTCTGCAGAATCACTGCAAGCCATAGGCAAACTCGGTTACGAACAGCCTTCCCCCATTCAGGCCGATGCCATTCCTCTTATCATGTCTGGTGAAAACATCATTGGCCAATCCCAGACCGGTTCTGGTAAGACTGCCGCCTTCGGAATTCCTGCCGTCGAGCGAGTCGATCCTGCTGACAAATCAACCCAGGTTCTGATCCTCTGCCCCACCCGTGAGTTAGCCGTGCAGGTCTCTGAAGAATGTTTTAAACTGGCCTCCTTTAAAAAAGGTGTCAAATCCGTGCCAGTCTATGGCGGTCAATCTTACGATCGTCAAATTCGCGCACTGCGTGAAGGCACCCAAATTGTGATCGGCACGCCAGGACGTTTACTTGACCACTTAGAACGAGGCACCTTAAAGCTAGACCGCATTAAGATGGTCGTTTTAGATGAAGCGGATGAAATGTTAGACATGGGATTTCGGGATGATATTAAATCTATCCTCGACGCCATCAAAGGTCCGCGTCAGCTCGTCTGTTTTTCTGCCACAATGGCCAAGCCCATCTTAAACCTCATCAGCACCTATGCGCCGAATTTAAAAACCGTCAAAATAGCCCACAAAGCCATGACAGTTCCTACGGTGGAACAAATTTCCTACGAAGTGCGCGGTCGTGGTAAGACGGAAATCCTCACGCGTCTCATTGATTTTTATGAAATTAAATTAGGTATTGTTTTTTGTAACACGAAACAAATGGTGGATGACTTAGCCGACGAACTTTCCGCCCGTGGCTACTCGGCCGATCGCATCCATGGCGGCATGAACCAATCCCAGCGTGATGCAGTCATGAATAAATTTCGCACCTCCCGCATCGAGTTCCTCGTGGCGACAGATGTGGCGGCGCGGGGGATCGATGTGAACGACATTGAGGCCGTCTTTAACTATGACTTACCTTGGGATGAAGAAGACTACGTTCACCGCATTGGTCGCACGGGTCGCGCTGGTCGCTCAGGCCGCGCCATCTCCCTTATCGCTGGCCGCGAAATTTATAAGCTGCAAAATATCGAACGCTTCACGAAGGTTCGTATTCAACGGAAACAGCCGCCGTCCATGGAAGAAATCGAAGAAAAACGCACGAACGTCTTCTTTGAAAAAATCCGCAGCGCTTTACAAGAAGGAAAATTTTCTAAAGAAGCACCCTTAGTGGATCGTCTCCTAGAACAAGGCTTTGCCTCCACCGACATTGCCTGTGCTGTCATTCAAGAATTACGCAAATCAGAAGGTCAAGGTGCCGAAACAACTCCTGCTCCAGCTTACGAAAAACCTGAACGCTCCGAACGTCCCGAGCGATCTGGTGGTGGTGGAAATTACGGCGGGGGTGGTGGTGGCGGTGGTGGAAAATGGAAGGGTGGCCGCAGCACGCGGCGTCCTGTTCCTTCTTCAGGCGGCAGTGGTGCCGGCGGTGGTGCTGGTGGTGGCGGCGGTGCCGCAGGAAGACCCTCGTTCAGAAAAAGAAAACCGCGTGATTAACTAAAGCGATGCCCTCCATGATTTCACAGTCCACTTCCTTCTCCGTTTCCACGAAAGGAAAAGGGACTTATGAAATCACGGAACAGGTTGCCCACGCCGTCCATGAATCTGGAGTGACCCAAGGCACCGCCACGGTGTTCATTACCCATACCAGTGCTAGTCTTATACTTTTTGAAAATGCCGACCCCTCGGCTCGCACAGACCTGCACACTTATTTCGAGAAACTGGTGCCCGAGGATACAAAGGGTTTTGTCCACACCCTAGAAGGCACCGATGACATGACCAGCCACATCCGCATGGTCTTAACGAGAACGAGTGAAGTCATTCCCATTGCCCAAGGTCGCATGTGTTTAGGAACGTGGCAGGGGATTTTTGTTTTTGAACATCGTCGCGCCGCCCATACCCGCACTCTTTGGGTTAATATCATGGGAACCTAAAAGCGGATCATGAATACCGACGCACAAGAACAACAAGTCTTAGCGGAACAAGCTGCGGCGGAGTGGGAAAAATTACGGACGTGGAAAATGCCTTTTGGTAAATTTAGCGGACGTTATCTCTATGAAATTCCCGCAGAATATCTCTGCTGGTTTGAACAAAAAGGCTGGCCCGAAGGAGAGTTGGGTAAACTCCTTCGCATCGTGCTTGAAGCTAAACGGGAGGGAGCCGACTGCGCCTTCGACACCTTCCGAAAAAGAAAAAACTAGGATTCTAAAACTAGTCCCACCGGGCAATGATCCGAGCCTGTGACGTGCGGCATGATCCATGCCTTCTGTAAGTTGGCTCGGAGTTTCGGAGATATACACCAGTAATCGATGCGCCATCCCACATTACGCTCACGAGCACCCGCCCGGTAGCTCCACCAGGTGTAGTGGCCTGTGCTTTTTTCAAACTCGCGGAACGTGTCGATAAACCCAGCCTTGATCAGATTAGAAAACCCCTCACGCTCCTCATCCGTAAAGCCAGCGGAAAAGCGGTTATCCTTAGGCCGCGCCAAATCTAGCTCCGTGTGCGCCACATTTAAATCCCCGCAAAGAATAACTGGCTTCAACTTTTCTAATGCAACGAGATGCTTAAGAAAAAGCACGTCCCATTCCTTATGTCTATAGGGGAGGCGTTGAAGTTCATCTTTAGAATTAGGTGTATAGACATTAACGACAAAAGAGTCGGCAAACTCCGCCGTGATCACGCGCCCCTCGTTATCATGTTCTGTTAAACCTAAGCCGTTGGTGACGTTGAGAGGTTTTACTTTAGTGAAAAGTGAAGTTCCCGAGTAACCCTTTTTTTCAGCGGCATTCCAGTAAACATGATAAGCAGGATCGAGTTGAAGCGAGACCTGATGGGCTTCCGCCTTAACTTCTTGCAAGCAGACCACGTCCGGATTTTCCGCTGCGATAAACGACTCAAACCCTTTATTTTGACACGAACGAATGCCATTTACGTTCCACGAAATATATTTCATCAGAAAAACCTAACGCCCTGTAAAAAGAGCGCACCACTTTTTTAAATAGTAATAGACTACAAAGAAAAATGAATATCTGGTCTGGAAAATTTAATTGAGGCAACTAATTTTCAGGTCGAGAGGAATCCGTGAATCTTCGCTTTCGGCATGGCTTTTACCTGTCGGAAAAATTCCGTTTCCGTGATTTGCGTCGGCCATTCGAGACGGATGTAGAGACGATGTCCCGCACGTTCTGGCAGTGCTTCTGCACCTATCGCCTCTAACTCGATCAGATAATTCAGGTCGCGGATCAGCGCCTTCCAAGGATCCTTCACCTTGTAAAAATGAGCCGTCCGCTTGGTCAACTCCGCCAGCGTAATTTCTTCACTATCTAGCAGGAGGTTCAGCACATGAACCTGCCGCTCGGAAATTGCGCGTTTCCGCTTGGTCTGAAGCCGTCCGAAAAGATCCGTTACTGTATTTCGGAACAACGCCTTGCTAACCTGCAACTTGATCTGCGCAAACAACTGTTTGCACTGGCTTTCGATACCCCGCAGCGCAAACTTCAAAAACGCATTCAGCTCGTGCTCTGCTTCCCTCGTCTCATGGAGCGCGTTCAGGTAGCCGACCTTGTGCTCGTAGTAGTAGTTCGACATTGCAATGAAAAGCGTATCACGGAGTCCCGTGCGCTGGAGCATCAACGCTTCCAGTGCCCGAGCGGTGCGGCCGTTGCCATCGGGAAATGGGTGGATTGCGGCGAAATGATAATGTAACGCCAACGCCTGAATCAGAGGATCATGCCCTTTGAAGACCGTTTCCACCGCACTAGTCAGTTGCCGCATGGCTTCCGTGCACCCTTCACCACCGTCGCAGCCAAGATGCCTTGGTGCGCCGAAGGTGACGTTTTGATCGTGTTCCCGCATGCGGCCCGGTGGACAATGATCGTCGTCGCAACCCGTCACCATCTGCCGGTGAATCTCCGTGACTAGATCGACGCTTATTGGGAGATCTGCTGGTTGCGCGGCAATCCAACGATAGGTTTTGACCGCCGCCGCCGCTTGGCGCTGCGAGCGTGTTTCCAGTTGCTGCGCCGTTTCCCGCATTGCCGCATCGAGTTCCCGTTCTGTGAATTCCGCCCCTTCGATCCGAGAAGTCCCCGCAACTTCGCGCTTGAGTTGAGCCTTTTGCAGCTCATCCGCCCAGCTCCGTTGATAGGGAATTCCTGTTAGAGCCATCATCGCCGACTTTGCCCCAATCAGCTCGTCTATGATCGCCATGGGGTTGTAGGCGATCCAGTTGCGTGGCATTTCGTAACGAATCATATTCCAAGTCAAAACCAATTTCATTTCCAAGTCAACACCTGTATTAATAATCTACAACTACTTTAATATAAAGTGTTTATGAAAATAATAAAAAAGTAGAATACACCAAAAAATAAATCTCATATTCGATTCATAAACACTTTTCGAGCGTATTGGGCAAAGTAGAATGACTTCCTGATGAAAACAAGAACTGGAACCATTATTCATTCTTAAAAGGAAGACGAAGATTTGCCGCATATACCACAAAGAAGGCACGGAAATTTTTCACGCTAAGGGAAACGGAGTAAGGCAGAGGTGGGAACTTTTCTTTCAGACGGAAGAGGCGACGAATTAATAGTAGAAATTTAGCTCCTGCCCACTAGCGCACACGCTGGAGCACACTACGAGAATGATCCACTAAACAGCGGAGATTTGTCGCATCCACGGTAAACCTAGCGGCGGCACAAGCCCAGCCCTGACCGAAATACCAAAAGGTGCCGCGTGGCGACTGACTCAACATCTCGGTGACAGTAGGGGTCAATATTCTCCGAGCGGTCTCATCATGCCCTATCACCATCCATTCCTTTTGGAACGACTCCAATCCAGAAATTTTAAGGAACACTTCCTTGTTCCAAACTCTGCGGCTCCACCAAGGTAATTTCATTAACTGGATAGCAGGCAACTCAGTCAGTGTCACTGGAAACATCGGGTGAGACGCTGGCCAGGCCACAACCGTCAGGGCATGTTCCTGATAGGTCTTTCCGCTACCTGTGGAATACATGTATTCAAAAATAGCCATCCGATTCTCTGCTTGCTCCATCATTGCGATCCATTGGAGTGGATCGGAGCCACGATCCATTTGCCAGCTCGCCAAGATCCCGGCCATCGAGGGGTAAAATGTTGTTTTGGTTTTCTCTGTTGGTTGCGAGCTGAAGAGGAATCCCTGAGGCTCGAGTAGGGCAGAAATCCCCGACACGCGAGTTCGATTAAATCTTCTGAGCAACCAGACACCGAAGGCAATCGCAGCAATAAAAGGAATAGTTGAAAGCAGAAACGAACCAATTTCAAAACCATCAGTCAGACCTAGAGCATCGAGACTAAATAATGTTAGCAATAGTCCAGCGACGCCGCACAGACCGATGAAGATCCATAAAAGAGTGTGTTGATTAGCAGGGCGATAAAGCTGCTTGGCCATGACTTATTCCAGCAACTTGGCGGACTTATGTTGCTCTAGGAGTAAATTAAAGCTCTACGCTGCGTGGCACGAGCTTACGGTAGGTTGTGGCCGTTAGGATGCCGCAAAACGCAAGTGCGGGAATAATGCCCACACCAAGACAGAGGAATCCCGCAATGCAGACTGCCGCGTTGATCAGTAAGATTAAAGCCAACGGTAGAAGGTGGTTCTTACCAAGTTTCCACGCCAAATCTAATGCTGAGAAATCCTTGCCAAGACGGTCGGCAAAAAGAAAGGGCCAGAGGGAAATAAATCCAGCAATAATGAGACCGGGGATAATGAGAAGGATTATTCCTATAGCAATTAAAATGGAGGACCCAATAGAGACTAAGCCGGCCATCAGAAAGGTATCGAGTCGAGAAAATAAGGTCTGAATGGCAAATTTTTTCCCATCTATCTTGGCCAGACATACGGTGGAAAAACCTACAATTAAAAAGCCGGTCAGAAACGTGCTGAGAATGTTTTCCATACTAGTGGATGGTATGAGACCCGCCATAAAACCAATAAAAAAACAGATGACCAAAAGAACAAGTGAAATGACACTTAAATTTAACCAGTCACTTTTAAACGTCGCAAAAGCTTCTTTTACTAGTTCTCCCACCTCTAATTTTGTGGCCGCTGCTGTGGGCACAGGAGCTTGGATATCTGAAGTAGTAGTAATGACTGAAGATGAAAAGATGGCGGTGTTTTGCGCCTCGATCCAATCTGACATTGATGCATGCCAGACCAGGGTATCGGTGGGTATTGCTTTGGTATCCAACAAATCACGCAGTTCTGCCTCCGTTACAGGACCCGTCTGCGCACCATCTTTAACATAAAACCAATCGATCATAAATAATTTATTAGGTAGAATTAATAATAAAGAAAAGAAATAAATAAACGTTTAGCACTATTTAACCAAGTTAATCCGCCACAGACGGATTGACCCCGTAAGTTGACAAAGTAAGATGAAAGCTTTTTAATGGATTTTCCATTGTGGAAACAAACCACAGGCCATACGAAAACGGGGTCAGCCTTGAACGTTACTAACTTAAGCGTGAATTGGGAGCAATTACGGTGCCTTTCTGGTATGAATCCTGCGTCCGAAAAAGGAAACAGTCGACAAACAGCCTAATTCCCAGAAAATAATATCTTATGTTTTCCGACATCACCCTTGTTTGCTTGTTGCTGGGTATAGCTGTATTCCTTTTCAGTTTTGATGTGCTGGAGGCGGAGATCGTTGCCTTGGGGCTCATGCTGTCTTTTGTTATTTGCGGCGTTTTGACTCCCGGTCAGGCCTTTTCTGGTTTCGCCAGTGATACGGTCATGATGATCATGGGTCTCCTCATCATGACCACAGCCCTGACTCAAACCGGTGCCATGGAAGGTATCTCCCGTTGGGTTCGAGCCATCTCCAGCGGACGTCCTCTCGTCTTCATGCTGTTGCTTCTCACGGTCACCGGACTGCTGAGCAGTTTTATCAGTAACACCGCCACAATCGCCCTCCTCGCTCCCATGGCCGTGGCCGTTTGCCGCAAACTGAATTTTCCCGTTTCTAAAGTTTTGCTCCCTATGGCCTTTGTCTCGATCCTCGCTGGCACCGTCACACTCATCGGCACTTCCACCAACCTAGTCGTCTCCGGTCTCATGACCACGCTGGGTATGGAAGCACTCGACATGTTCGAACTATCCCCCGTCGGTTTAGTCATCTTGGGGGCTGGCTTCCTCTATCTGGTGTTGATCGGACGTCATATGATCTCGCCTTCCAAGGAAAATGCCAACATCGCCGAGGTCATCCGCTCCTCCAATTACCTGACGGAAATGATCTTACTTGAATCCTCTCCCCTAGCCGGAAAAACCCTCCGTGACCTTAAATTTGGCGAGGCCAACGACCTCCAAGTCATCCGGCTTGTCAGGGAGGGGAACCGGCGAGTTCATATCCATGCTGACCTCCCTTTGGCTATTGGGGATATCCTCTTGGTGGAAGGCCCTAGGGAAGCCATCCTCGACATCCAGCAAAAAGCCGGCATTGAAATCCTTGCTCAAGACAAACTCGGAATTGTGGAAGGTTCCGACCCGGATTCGGAACGCGTCGTCGAAGCCTTAGTTCTTCCCCGACCTGGACTACAGGGACGCACGTTGAAACAAACCCGTTTCCACGAAAAATACGGTGTCATGGTTCTGGGCCTGCGACGCCACGGAACCACCTTCTTCCGCAAAATGAGCCAAGTTTCCTTGGCCACTGGCGACCTCCTCCTCCTTCGTGGTGCCACGCAAGATCTCAGAACCTTAGAGGACGAAGGTTTCCTAAAACTACTCTACGAAGCCGATCGACCCAAAAACTCCGTCCGACGGGGGCTGGTGGCGGCTGCCATTTTTGTCATTTCCCTGTCACTGGGCATCGCCAAAATCATCACCCTTCCTATGGCAGCACTTCTAGGTGCCTTCCTCATGCTGGCTACTAAATGCGCTACCCCCCGTGAAACCTTCCGAGAAATGGAATGGAAAACCGTCATACTGATTGCCTGCATGCTTAGTGTGGGCACGGCTCTTACCACCTCCCGAGCCGATCTGGCTATTGGCAGTGCCATCGTCACGTGGGGAGGAACCCTTCCCAACATCGTCCTCATGGGAAGCGTCTTTATCTTGACCGTTGCTTTGTCCCAACCCATGTCCAACCAAGCGGCTGCGGCACTAGTGCTTCCTGTCGCCGTGCAGGTTGCCCTCCAACTCGGACTGGATCCGCGCCCCTTCGCCATCACCGTTGCTCTAGCCGCCAGTTGCTCTTTCCTCACGCCTCTGGAACCCGCTTGCCTCTTGGTTTACGGACCTGGTGGCTATCGTTTCAAGGACTTCCTCATTGTTGGGTTACCGCTGACCCTTCTCATTCTGATTATCACGCTCTGGTTAGTGCCCAAATGGTGGGCCTTTTGAGTTGGGCTGATTTAACAACCCCACGAACTCTACGCAGGTGGATAAACTCTTACTCGAGCGGACATGATCAGACGCTAGAAATATTGGGGCTCGCCAGATCTATCGCAAGGAAGGAAGAATCTGTTTGGGACTTAGGGCTTGGATGGGAGATTTTCGAAAGTCCTTTAGGTTGCGCGTGATGATGGCTTGGGCGTTAAAGCGAAGAGCAGCGGCAGTTTGCATGGCATCTTCGAGATCCGTAAAAGGCAAGTCCAGAGCTTGTTCCATGTCCTGGGTGTCGGTGCCCGCATGCCCGAACTCTGGATGGCTTTACTTCTGGGGGAACGTCTCGTGCACGGCGCACTCATCTCCGACGCGGCGCGGGAGATGATTTACCTAAACCAGTGATAATTAATGAATAAAAAACTCTGAGTTTTCACCGACAACCTGCGGCTAACTCCAGTGAGGCAACGCATTGAGAATTGATCCGCCTCAGGAGGATTGACTCCGTAAAACTAAAATTATTTCAAACGCTAAGTAGCAAGCATTGTTGACATAAGTTGACAAAAATCTAAGCTTGGAACTAGGCCGAAACAAAATTATGTCAAAGCGACTCAACATACCCAAGCTGCTCGAGGTTACTGAATCAAACGGGTTCAATCAGTCTGCTATAGCGAAATCTCTGGGAATTACGCGCGCCTCCGTCTCTAAATGGTTTACTGGGAAATCGTTTCCCCGGCCTGCTGAGTTGTTGAAGCTTGGACAATTACTTAAACTCCAACACCATGAATTGGTCGAACACTTGAGTCCAAATCATGATCCCTTGGTAGCTTTTCGTAAGCGAGCTTCTTGCCTAACAACGGATGAACACATCGCCCGCGCCCAAAACATGGGTCACTTCTTAAAACCTTTGGTGGGCTACCTGAGCGTGGATGAGTTTCTGGGGCCGCCGAGTTTAAAGAACCCTTCGTGCGATTACGGTTACCTCCAAGAGCTGGCCGCCAGAATACGGCGTGAAGCAGACATTGCGGAAACGGCACCGTTTGACTTCAAGAACCTGATCCAGCTTTTTCAGAAGTATCAAGCTGTGATCATCCCAACCCTTTGGGGACATAAAGCCAAGCACGAGAACGCGCTACATATCCATCTTCCGGAATCCCGGACGACTTGGATTTATCTCAATCTGGATGTAGAAATCCATGACTTTAAGTTCTGGATGGCTCACGAGTTGGGCCATGTACTGACGGTCGATCTGTTACGTGAGGGAAAAGTCCTCGAGGCGGAGGACTTTGCGGATGCCTTTGCCGGGGCACTTCTTTTTCCTGGGCCATTGGCAGAAGCGGCTTTGGCTGGATACAAGAGGGCAAGGACAGATCATCGGCGCTTGGCATTGCTAAAGAAATGGGCGAAGGAGCACACCATCTCACCCAACTCGGTGTATCTGGAGATCGAGAAGCATGCCAAAGAAAGGAAGGAGTCATTCACGACCATCGAAGCTGAGATGCGTTTCCCTGCCATCTCCGCTTTTAACAAAGGCTATAAGACGCTGAGCGCGGTGCTTTTTGACGACACCCAACCGACGGCAGATCATTTCATGCGCGTGGCACAGGAAAGCTTTGGAACCGAGGTTTACGGTGTGCTTGGCAAATACGTCCGGGAAAAGCAGGCGGGGCCAGGGGTGGTCGCCACCATTCTGGATGTGAATCCCATGGATGCGCGAGCCTATCATAACGCTCTCGCAATGTAGTCCACCAATAGGGAGGGAGCTGAGGCATGGCGCAGAAAAGAATGATCGTGGATTCCAACAGCTACTTCAGGCTGGCGCAGAATATTCATCCCTTGTTATGCCAGCCTTTTGGGCAAGAGGAGCTCACATTGTACATCCATGCGGAACTCAATGAGGAATTCCGGCGTAGCCCCCGACTTCAAAATAAGTTCCACTGGGTGGCCGAGGGGAAATATGTCGAAAATCGTAGCCGATCCATTAGTTTAAACTCTGAGCAAAAGTCAACGATTCAAGCTGCTTACGAATACATGTGGGAGCACGTGAAAGATTCTTTCCTCCGCCCTAGGGGTAAAGGCCCTTCCCCCGTTGATACTCGAATCGTGGCCACTGCTCAAATTCTGAATATTCTGATCGTCACAGATGATCGAGATATGATTGAGCTCGCAAAAGAATTTGAGGTTCAGCACATCACCAGCCTTGGACTAATGAAATTGATGTTGGATAGCGAAAAAATTGACGACGAGAAGGTTGATTTAGTGGTTGAGCAATGGATCTACGACAACGACACCCCGCACCGTGAATGGAAAGGCGAATTTAAAAAGCTATTTGGACGGATTGCTCCCGATGGCTAAAAACCTTTCCGATACCGCCTTAACCTGTAGGCAGGAGAAACGCAGGAAAAAAGGAGTCAAAAGAGCCCAACCCTTGGGTTATCAAGACAGAAGTGGACATCGGGATTGTGTCAGTGCTTAAATAATTAATTACTTTGATAAAATGACTAATAAATACAAGCATTAAAAACATTGAGAATTGATCCGCCTCAGGAGGATTGACTCCGTAACTTTTCCGCAGATCGATGGAGTGGGGAAGAGTGCCCAGTGCTTAAGAAAACGATGGACAGCCTCTGATCCACCAATAGGGTTGCCGTCATGGAACGAAATTCATTTTCCCGCGTCGCAGCTTTAAGTTGCCTTTTGGTCGTAGTTCTTGCCGGTTGCGCTGGCATGAACGTAAAGGAGGACAGCGTGCAAGGTACGACGAATATTGTTCGTCCATCTGCTATTTACATCCGCACCTTTGATCCCGGCACTTCGTGGGAAGGTGACTTCGGAGGGAAGAGCCGCGACTCATTCATCCAGCAAGAAATGCAAAGCCTCGACCAGCGCCTGATCGCTCAGTTACAAGACATCGCACCCACCTCACCAGTAGGAGGATCCTTGCCAGCCAACGGCCTTCTCGTCACAGGCCAATTACAGCGCGTTAATGCTGGGAGTGGTGTTGCTCGTTATTTCATGGGCGGTTTCGGCGTTGGAGCGCGAGAGGTCACAGGCCGCGTGCAGATCTTCGATCTCGCCAAATCCACCACGACTCCCATTCTCGCGTTCAATATTGAGGGCGGTTCGCGTGGCGAAGGTGGCATAATAGGTGCCGTCGACAATCTCAACGCCGACTGGGACCGGATCGGTCGCGAGACCAAGGCATTGCTACTAAAAAGAATTCAGCCTTAAACCGATGCTTGCTGTGTCGAACGCAATGCCCATTTTTGGCCGGTGCCTCGCGTCAGTTTAATCCATCGATTTGTTTTGGAGTCAAAGAAAACGTGATGCTCGCCGCCGCCTGTGTCTTTCGTTCCGCCAATACGGAACGGAAGCTTGTTAATTAAGAGGTCGCTCTTTCGAGCTCAATTAACAAGGCTGCTCTTTTGGCTTTGACCTCCGGCGACCAATCTTGCCTTCTCGCTCGCTGAAGTGCCGCTGACGCTCTCGCTTCCTTGTAGGAACGAAATGGCCGATTGCGCGTGAGTTCGCGCATCTCTTCCGGGGAAGGGATTCCCTTCGGTTTCCTTGGTGAGTTTGAGGAGTCGGGTGTCGCTGTCACGGCTGTAAGTATCATCTACTATTTCACCTGTTTTGTCAAGCCTGGGATGAAGGATTCTCCATCGTAAAATGAGGATATTTGCGGCTTTTTCGTTGTTCTCCAACAAGGTTTGAAAAACTGCGCTTCCACGGGCTTTTGCCTCGTTGTCAAGCCAGTTAAATTGATTGGCCGCATCCAGCCTGCGAAGTGTGCGAAGGCCGTCAGGGGTTATCCCCTTGCTGACTGGATCGTTGTCCTTACGGTTGGCTGAAAAAAGCGTGTTGCCTTGCTCGGACTGTTGAGCTGTCCCGTTCCGCAATCCTTCTGCTGATCTGCGAATCAACGTTGTAATATCTGCATCGCTGTAGTTTTTAAATCCCTTCTGTGCCAGCCAAAGTTTGACTGCGGAAACTATGCGCTTCCAAAGGGTTTCCTCTTTTGCGCTGCGGTTCTCGTTCTCGGAAAGGCGGGCGATAGCTTCGTTGAAAAGCGTGTCATCGTTGGCTCCCTTGTATCGACCCTGCACGTCTGCCCAGAGGGATGCGCCGTTCTCTAGTTTGTAATTTTGAAGCAGCTTGACAAGGTTTGTGTAACCACTGGGGTTAATCCCTTTCAGTGCTGCGGCCATGCCTTTGTGGCCAATTACTTCATCCGACAATCCAAGCCTGGATGAAATGCGTTCCACAGACTTTCCCAATACCTTAACCGCTGAATCCACATCTGTAGAGTTTCCGGGCTGGGGTCGTAATACCTGTTTCCCGCTGGGAGATAAGGAACTTCTGCTCGACCTCGACAAATTCCCATCCCCCACTGAAGGGCTTTGATTCGCGTCATTAGCTCCTGCTTGGCTCGGATTGCTCCGACCTCCTGAAACAGTTGTTTCGGATCCAGTTGACGGAGCCTGCCCGTCTCCTCGTCCAGATACACTTCTACGAAATCGCTCATCTTCTTTAGTATACGGCGTCACCGGTGCTGTGTCAGCCTGTTTTACGATAGAATCTGGATCCAGTATCTCTCCATACGGAAGCTGAGATGCCAATTTGGTTTCTGCTTCTGTCTGGTTCTTTGCGGTCCATCCCCACGCGGGTGGGGAAATCGGTAAGACCCACATGGACCCGCGCCAAGGGCGGGCAGGAGCCACAGCTTGGGGATGAAGGCGGTATCTATTTTCCGTCGAAGAAGCGCATTACCCACACATTTTTGATCAAATCACGGGGCAGGGTAGTTGTCACAATTGAGGGCAACACCTCGCCGGAAGCTGGTGCGGACACGGCGGCAGACCGTGACGGGGGCGGGTTCTGGTCAAAAAGGCGTCTTCCCTCCCAGATTTATTCCGTGAGAAACTGGGTCGGGAATAACTGATGTTGAACGACCCCATTATTGCAGGCTGTCGCACCCTCTCGCAGAAATGCGGACCCAAGACCTTGCAGGAAATCGCCGACGCTTGCGGGGTGACGCCTTCCGCAGTTTACCAAGTTGAATGCAAGGCATTGCGTAAATTCAGGCGAATCTGGCAGAGAAAGTTTGGGGCGGTATCGGTATCCGAAACTGGTCAGACACATGTAAGGAGGGTAGGGTGACAGAAATTCAAAACCGACTGTTGGCTGTGCAGGAACAGGCGAGAGTCTTGTTCGAGGATTTACGGGTAATTACTGCAGACTTAAAAACCCGCCAAGACATTCAGGATCAAGAATTGTTTTACAAGGGATTTATGCTTGAATACACCAAAGTTCGGGCTGATTTATGCGTCAGAAAAGAGCTCGGTTTGTGATCGTGCCGGTGCCGTCTGCCAAGTCCGCCAAAGCATGTCAATCGAATTGGTCTAAGTCGTTGGCTTCTCTATAAGCCCGAATAAAGCTTTCTGAGGCTTGGACTTCACGGCGTTTAAGGTCTACTTCTTCTCTTCGGACAGATAATTGTTGATTTCTTTGCTCATAATAAGCCTGTGCTTGGCGGTAGGCTGCACTGTAGGCTTGATTTCTGCGCTGGTTGAAGCGATGGCTTGCTGCGATTTCCCGACAAGAGGTCAAGTCGTAAGTTTGGACTGGGCTATATTTAAACCAATAACCTGAAGCGGGCTGCCACTTTTCAACCAACCCGTTAGCGGTTGCGCCATCTCCGTTGTCGGTGTAGGTGGTTCGCATCTGGGAGCCGTCAGGTTCCACCCACTCGTAGGAGAAGGGAAGAGTATTTTCTCCTGGCATGGGTAGAACCTGAGCTGCTGCGGCCTGCCCAGCTCCGCTGGCTGCTGTGTTGGCTGAGGCTTGGGCTTGCATTGCTGCGGTGTCAAACTGGGCATGGAGACCCGAAGAGATTATAACAGACAAGATAAAGGTTACGGCTTTTTTCATATACCCTATCATACGGGAGAATAAGGTAGCGTCAGGGGAAATTTAACGAAAATTTGCGGTCCGTCCCCACGGGTGTGGGGAAATCTTCCCGTCTCCTCAAACAGGTGACCCGATGTGTTTTGTTTCAATCCACGCCCCCGCGCGCGGGGCGACCGGTATAACGAATCCACCATCAGGCGTTCCCGCCCAGTTTTGACTTTACCCCCCGTAGAAGTCTGATACAGTTTAAGCGAAAAATCGGATGCCCAATTAAGAGTTTTGACTTCACCCCCCGTAGAAGTCTGATACAGTGCGGAAGCTACGCGCAGCACAGCCCCTGCGGTTTTGACTTCACCCCCCGTAGAAGTCTGATACAGTGCCTGCTTCGCTGCTGAGCAACTTGTCCATGTTTTGACTTCACCCCCCGTAGAAGTCTGATACAGTGATAGAGGTCAAAATGCCAGGATTAAGTCCGTTTTGACTTCACCCCCCGTAGAAGTCTGATACAGTACTGAACGGTCCGGATATTCTTAATGCACCGTTTTGACTTCACCCCCCGTAGAAGTCTGATACAGTCGAGACCGCGCTTAAAGGCGGACGCTACAGAGTTTTGACTTCACCCCCCGTAGAAGTCTGATACAGTACGCCACTATTTTTAGCGGTTGACGGGTCTGTTTTGACTTCACCCCCCGTAGAAGTCTGATACAGTAGCAAAATTAAAGAATCCGTCGCAGCTAAGGTTTTGACTTCACCCCCCGTAGAAGTCTGATACAGTGCCTTATCACGCACCCTCGGCCAACCTTTAGTTTTGACTTCACCCCCCGTAGAAGTCTGATACAGTGTGAACGTCGTAATGTAGCGGTTCGGTGGAGTTTTGACTTCACCCCCCGTAGAAGTCTGATACAGTGGTGAGTAGATCGGCTAGCGGTGCCAGCGTGTTTTGACTTCACCCCCCGTAGAAGTCTGATACAGTCCACTTACCGCGCCGAGTCCGAGTGATCGTGTTTTGACTTCACCCCCCGTAGAAGTCTGATACAGTCGCCCAAAAACAGCAGCGCGACACTGGCCAGTTTTGACTTCACCCCCCGTAGAAGTCTGATACAGTGTGACGGGCATGGTCAAAAGGTCAGTTGCCGTTTTGACTTCACCCCCCGTAGAAGTCTGATACAGTTTATCGCGAATAACGGTTGATTGACTTGCTGTTTTGACTTCACCCCCCGTAGAAGTCTGATACAGTTCAAACATTTTTTTCGCAATCATGTTAGCCTGTTTTGACTTCACCCCCCGTAGAAGTCTGATACAGTCCACTGAAATTTCAGAGGCCAGCCTGATCAGTTTTGACTTCACCCCCCGTAGAAGTCTGATACAGTGACTCCTGGCGTAGTGCCAACGCGTGATGCGTTTTGACTTCACCCCCCGTAGAAGTCTGATACAGTAGGCTTGACTGAAGAGGATGATTATGAGAGTTTTATGTAACTTCTCCGGGGGGTGAAGTCTTAACTAATTTGAGGCCTTGTTGACCACTGCTTGCACGTCAACAAGGCCTTTTATTTTTTATTCCCAAAATTCCACCTGATTCGGCATCCGAGGATCTTTCGCTCTTTTCCCTTGATGATAATTTGCTCCGATAATCGTTACGCTTTTTTTCCATTGTTCGTCTGTGATAAACATCAGGCGCACATTACCCGCTACGGGCGCTAGTTTCTTCACTTTACTGATGTGGGTGTCCATAGCTTCATAGGTGACGCACGGACGCGCATAAATAGAAAATTGTAACATCAAATAGCCATCGTCTAATAAGTCTTTGCGGAAACGGCTGGCCACCCGCCGTTCGTCGTCGGTCATGACAGGGAGATCAAACATGGCCATGATCCATCCCATACGAAAAGGACTCAGCTTCACACCTCGGGCACCCAGAAAGGTTCCGCATCTAAGCCGTGGTAGGAGCGAGTCATGGAACTGGCGCAGGCATCAATCGCATCCATTAATTTTAAGGAATACCGTTCGTGCTTGAGCCTTCTTTCTCGTAACTCTGTTCCTATTTTTTTACACCAACCCCTAAAATCGACGCTTGGTTCCGTCATGTATTCGGCCAGAACTAAATCCACCATGGGGCGGAAGGGTTCCATCAGGTCATAGACCAAGGGATCGGAGCGGTAGCGGGCGATGTGCTTTACCCCAAGTTGTGGAATGAGTCCGTGAACAATAAGACTTCTATGGCAGAGCGCGGCCAGCACCGCATACCCGTAGTTAAGCATTTGATTCGGGGCAGTGTTCGCCTTGCGATCTCTTCCTGTGCTAGCCCAACCGATGGAGGGAAAATAGAGTTGCCAATATTGGCGGGCGCAATTTCCTTCATCAAAGTGATTTTTGTCTAAGGCTCGGTTTAAATAGGCGGAGGAAAGCTTACGTTGTGCGAGCACACGCTGTTGGTTCTGCGTTTTTCCACGTAGGAGCTTCTGCCAAATTTTTTCGTTCAACTTCTTAGGGCGGGAGACTTGATTCTGGAAAGCGAGCTGATCTGTAATACGGGAGAGGGGGACGGTTAAGCCGCAGGGTTGATAGGATTTGTTACAGTGCATGATGATCCCGTCAGAATCTAAAATGGAAGAGATAAAATTTGAGGTGAGTGTGACGCCTCGGGCTGCGATCACGACGGCGCGGATATCTTCAAAAGGTAATTTACGTTCAGGTGCGTCTTTGCTCGTACAAACAATAAAACCGCGCTCTTGTGACAGAACGGCTCCGTGCTGGAAGATGTGCAGGATGTGGTAACTCATGCTTGCCCAACGTTGACTTACCTATAAGTCTTAGCCGACTTTAACTCATGACACAAGTCACCATTCATTAGGCCAAAACGAATCTCTCAAGATTGATTAAAAAAGCCATGCAAGGAGAAGCAGTCAGCATCGCTAAACGGGATCAGCCTAGGGTTAGGCTTGAAGTGATTAAATCAAGTCCCACTAAGCGAACATTTGGCTGGATGAAGGACAAGATTTGGATAGCGCCTGATTTTGATGATCCGCTGCCGGAAATGGAAGAATACACCTACACGGATGCGGAGTTGGCTCAGCGGGGTAAAGCCACTAAACGCAGTAAATGAATCTGCTCTTGGACACGCCTACGTGACTTTTGATCGTCTGCTGGTGGCACAGGCTAGGGTGGAGAAATTGGTCTTGGTGACAAAAGATTAAAATATCCGAAGTTATGACGTGCCTACGTTGTGGTAAAAAAATCTGCGGGTAAATCACGCTCATAGACACGGCGGTAAAGACGGCGACGCAACTCCTCGGAAGATAAGTCGGGAGGTAAGGAGGCTAGAATCATCTCCCGCGCCGCGTCGAACATGAGTGCGCCGCGCACGAGACGTTCCCCTGGAGGCAAAGCCATCCAGAGTTCGTGCATGCGGGCGGCGATATGCGGAGGCGTGTCAGTCATAACTTATTGGTCATACGGCGCAGACCGTTCTCCCATAGAGATTTTAATGAAATGCCTTGAGGAACTTTTTCACCAAAACAACTGTTTAGGTTTACCTTAGCATCTGTACAGGATCCAAAAAAATAGTGTCCCGACAAAATAGGTCGCTTCTCTGTGCCTGCTTGCTTCTCTAACTTTAAAAGCATTCCCCAACGCCAGGGCGTTTCATCAAGCAGTTCCCATTGATTGCGTTTAAGACGCATTGTCACATCGCTTTCCTTTTCAAAGAAACGGATAGCATGGGGATGGTATTTATCTCCTTTTTTAGCTAATAAATATCCTTGGTTATTGCCTTCAAACCATTGCCCGGTGCCATCCTTGGATAAATCGAAATATTTTTCCAAGCTATCGCCCTTTTTCTGTTTTATTTTGTGAACCAGTGGCCCGCTTTGAGATTTATGAAAATCGATCCACTTCTGGGAAGTAAGCTTACCAGGACTTTCGAATTGTTCCCAAGCCTGCTTGGTCGTAGATTTCCAGACCGAACAAAATTCCTTCCATAAACGCTCTTGGTCTTTTATCTGGGGGATGGAATTTAGTGAATCAGCAAAAAGGTCAATTGCCTTGGCGGAATTTATACAGGTTATTTTCTTGGTTTGCTTTTTCAATTCCGGAAGAGAAAACTGGCGTTCGACTTTGCGAAACAAAACACCCCAAATACTTGATTTTTCCCTTGGCCTAGGTTCCGTTTTCCCCACTTCGTAAAGAAACAAATTGGACGGCAAAGAATGAGCCTTAAGAAACTCTTTAGATTTTTGTTTCCATGTTTCGTCCCTTTGCCCCCAGTCTACTTTAGCGTCTTTATCCTTGGGTTTTGGACCTGGCAGAAACCCACTTAATTCTTCGAGTGATTTTTGAAAATCTGGATTTGTTATTTTAGATTGGGATATGCGATCAAAAACAAAACCAGGCCATTTCTCGCATTGGTCTTCCAAGCAGATAAGCACGAGAGTTGAGGGCTTGGTTTCTTTCTTGAAACTGGACTTCTTAGGCCGCTCAATTCGTTTGGCGAACTTCGGCACTTTCAATCCAAGTTCCTCCATGTCTAGGACGAGGCTGGTGCCGTCGCTGTAGGCAAGATTAATCAAGCCAGTGTGTCCCAGCGAACGTGAGGTCGCCCAGATTTCGATTTTACGGAGATCAAGAAGACATTCCGCTGTAGTGGGCAAGGTCTTTTTCTTGCCCATTTTGGGGAAGTGGGAGAGGACTTCAGATTGCTCGCAGAACGTAATCCATTGGGTTGTGTCCAGCGGAAACTCGGCACTAACTTTACTGTGTAGAAGCCTTTTTAGTTTTTTGAGTGCCTCTTTTTCTTTTGAACCCTTGATTCCGATAATCGCCTGTAGCTGCGTTCTTAAATAGCGTGCGTCAAAGATGCTGATACTTTCGTCATGAAATTCGGGACGCAAACCAAAGTTGCAAAGGGCGACGCTCTTCTGTTGTTTTGCTAACTGAATCATATTACGATCCGCATAAATCGTCTTTTCAATCTCTGGTCTGGAACGGGCGATATTTTGAGGCAATACTTTGTTGCCATCGTTTGCAGTCGCAAGTTGATTCTTAAACCACTCCCTTACGGCCTTGATATTTCTTGGTTGTTTTTGTTTATCGATGCTTTGATAGAGCACTGCCATTTCTTTGCGGGCTGGAAGTATGGATTTTTTCAACCTTTCCATCGTAGCATCGTCTCCCTCTTTTTTAGCTTCTCGGATTTGGGAGAAAACCGCTTCGTTCTCGTTATAAAGTTTACCGATACGTTCTTGGTGAGCCTTTTTACGGCGGCTTCCTTCTTCGGAATAGATGGTATTATCTCCAATTTCTTCGAGTCGGAAAAAATCCTCTTTATTTTTGTCTCTTGCCCAGTTGGGAAGAAAGGTTAACAACATCGCATCAAGGGCATGGTGACGTTTATCTTTGCGGTTTTTATTTGATTGCGCAGCAAGATCACGGAGTGTTTGCAGTAACTCCCGGCGTTCTTCTTTGACTTCGCTCAACTCGGGATCAGTGGTGGGGTGTTTGGATTTTAGCGTTTCCAATTCTTGTAAAGCTTCATCAATCCGATTCCGTACGACTGCTGGATCAGGATCATCCTCAGAGTGTTCACCACTGCGATTGGTAGGCCCTAACAGGGAATCGAGTAGATACTTCCGACGAATGCGAGCCGTTAATCCACCGGAAATGGTGATAACTCGTTCCTTTCCTTGATCATCATCCAGCGGCCAACCAAAGTGAAGACGGGCGATGGATTGCGCTAATCGAGAAATCCAAGCAGTATCGGCCAAGGCGGTATATTTCTCTCCAACTAATTCGACTGCATCCGCACTTAAAAGGAGATCAGCCTTTCTTGATCCTAATTTGCCCTTAAAGTTTAGGACACGGTTTTTGTAGTCCAGCCACTCCGAGTCAGCTTTTTCATCGTGAAACCACTGGTAGGGTGTTCGACTATCCTTTTCCGCATTGGCCTCTGGATCAGCCAAGACCCAATTCCAGTAAGCATCAGGTCCGCCTTTCGAGCGGGGGATAATGTGTTCCAACTCAAAGTTCTGATAGTCGGTGCAACCAATCCCCTTGCCCGTATAGATACACTGACAACCCTGATCTTCCCAAAGCCTGCGCCTCAAGATATGATCGTCTGATGTAGGCAGATTGCCGTCCTCAAGTAGCTTTCGGATGCGTTCACGTTCTTTAGTATTGTTGTCTATGGCATCTTTGATCGCACCTTTTCTTGCTTTGCCGTCTAGCGAGTTGTCTTCGTCATCTCGAACGAACTCCAAGACCAAGCACTCAGGATCATCCAGTCCCAGACCGGGTTTTTGCTTTTTAGTATCAGGATTGACGACGGGATTATTGAAGTGCAGAAGTCGCTGCCAAAAACGCGTGAGTCGGTCTCGCACGATGGGATTATTCTGTTCCCCAATCAGTTCCAGAATCGCTTTGGCCCGCCGATTCACCTCAGGATCCTTATCTCGTAAAATTTCCGAGAAGGGTTTATTCGTAATCTCATGCTTCCGGCGTAAAAACCGCAGTGCTAAGTCTGGAATACGAATCTGGTTGGGGGAGTAAGATAATGGGATTTTATCGTCATCAAGGCGTTGCTTCCAGATAAAAGGTAAAAATACCAAGTCACTAATAAGAATCCAAGTTCTTGGGCGTTTTTCATAAACCCCCTTCTTCCCATTAAGTAAGGGCTCTTTTTCCAAGACATCTAAACCAAGTAGATCGAATAGTTCTAGATCGTTCTTATGTAATTTCTCAATGATCTTATCGGGCGGTAGTTCAGGTGAGGCATTTAGTAAAACATGACGGAGAATGGAGAGCGCAGGACGAGAAAAACGGGAACGCCCGGAAGGACGTGGAGCTTTGACAATATCCGTGGTTTTTCCTCCTTCGCTTTTTTCCTCATCAATTGCCGGGTTTTTTGTCTTTGTTCCTTGGGCGTCATTCAAGTATCTAAAATTTTTACCGGCACACCAATGCTTCCACTCACTGACGGTAATTTTGTAACATTCCAAAATTTGAGCCTCCGTTTTTTCATCTCTAACAGCGTCTAAGACATCGGTAGTTGCTTTATCTAACAATTCTTGAATCTCACCAGTTTCAAGAAAACGGACGACCTCTGTATTTTTATCATCCACCTGCAGGTTTTTAGCCTGCATAAGAAAAATTACCTCCGCAGGAAGGAGAGATTTTGTTTCAAGTTCTCTCTTTGTCTGGGGTTCGGCCTTTTTAAACTTTGGCATCACTCGGCACACATGCAGCCGGGGAATGAGTGCACATGGAGTAAGAATACGATTATCAAAGCGTGGAATTTTCTGACCCAGAACGCCTTGCCAGTCGTCCTTACTGCCTAGGCGTAATTTGTGTTGTTTACGTAGTCCAGCATCATGAGAGGCATATGGTTCTCCGGCCGGGCCGAAAAGAAGGTAGTCTACCTTACCTTTCAGTGCAGGGATTTGTTCGCCTGTGGCGGTGGCTAGGGCGTGGATTTCTTTAGTAACGTCAGAGCGATCAAAGCGAACGTTACGAGTGGAATCGGCGTTGTGATCAATCTGGGTTTTGAGTTCGAAGGGTTTTGCCTCATTCCATAAACCCATTTTCCGTGCGTCGTAGTAACAGGGGAAATGAAATTCCTTAGGCACTAAACTAATAAATTGTTTCCAAGCTCCTAAAGCCGCCTGGTAGGCTAGGTCTTTTTTAGCCAATTCAGCCTCAGCTCTGGCCTCTTCTTTTTCCAGATCCTCAATTTTTTTTCCAGCCCTTTTGGCTTCAGCCCGTTTCCACGGAATATCTTTATCATAGCCCCGCTTCTGAATGGCGGAGTGAAGCGCTTTATAGATTTGCCAAGGCTCCAGTTTTTCTCCCCTCAGAAGTTTGATGCGTAACAAACACGAGGTGTAACAAGTGTCGTCGCCTTCACCAGCAAACTCCCGTTCCAGTCGTGGATCGCCTTTTTGGCATTTTTCAGGAATCCATTTTTTTGTGATCGGATCTTGGTAGGGTTTCCGCTTCTTTAATGGGTCTAAGCCCGATGCCGTCCAAACTTGATCTAACCATTCTTCTCGTGCTTTATGAGCTTGTCTCGTGCGCATCATACGCCGGCGGCTAGCAGCGGTTTTGGTTTCCGCAAATTCAGCAGGAATCAGCAGAGATGCCACATGCTTGAACTCCGTGCCAACACGCACCGCCTCACCAATTGAGCCAAGCCCTAAGTCAAATGCCCAAACACTGGTTTCAGAATTTCTAGTTGTCATAGTTTGATTAGTTATAGGACATTATTGTGTTATTAATTTTTTTCAATTACGGAATTTAAGTCCTTTATAACACAGCCTAAAGGACAACGGCGGTCTCTCATAAAAAAAGTTAGAAATTTCGCAGGGATTAACCAAGCTTAGAATGTAGGGTCTATCCCGTTCGCAAAAGTCGGTTAACCTCTGCCAACCCCTTTTGCTAAGGTTTTTAACTGTAATCCTTCACGTCGCGGAAGAGGACTTTGGGGTTGTTGCTGAGAAAGGCGCGGATCTCGGCGGCGAAGACGGTGGCGAATTCGGCTTTCTTTTTTTCTCCGACGCCGCTGATTCGGTCAAAATCATTTTCTCGCTCAGGGTAATAACGTGCCATTTGCCGCAGACTATTATCACCAAAAATAATGTAGGCCGGAACTTCTCGTTCATCGGCCAGTTTTTTACGCAAGGAGCGGAGCCGTTCAAAGAGGGCTTCGTCGCACTCGATGGCGCCGCTGCGGGGCGGACGTGCGGCGGCAATCTTAGTCATGGGTTTGGTGAGTTGGATGGTGCTGCGATCTTTGAGCGCTTGAATGCCGAGGGGCGTGAGGATGAGGACGCTGAATTGTTCGTTGCTCAGGGCTAGGTAGCCCATGCGGAGGAGTTCACGCCCGATGGCGAGCCACTCACTGCGGTCGATTTCTTTACCGATGCCATAGGTGGTGAGGGTGTCGTGTTTCCAACGGCGAATTTTATCGGTGTTGGCACCGGTAAGGACTTCGACGACATGGTTTAATCCCACGCCGAAGCCGCCGGCTCTTCTTATGCGGTAAACGCAGGAGAGGAGTTTTTGGGAGGGGATGGTGCCGTCGTAGGATTCGCGAGGGGCTAGGCAATTATCACAGGCACCGCAGGGGACTTGGGTCCAGGTTTCTCCAAAGTAGCCCAAGAGATCGACCCGACGGCAGACGGAACTTTCAGCGTAGTGGAGCATGGTTTGAAGCTGGGTGCGGGCTATTTGTTGTTCCTCGGCGTCCGTGATTTCTTCAAGGAAGTGCATCTGCTTGGCCACGTCTCCGGCACTGAAAAGCAGGAGGCAATCGGAGGGTAGGCTATCGCGCCCGGCACGGCCTGTTTCTTGGTAGTAGCCTTCGAGGTTTTTCGGGAGGTCGTGGTGGATGACGTAGCGGACGTTAGGTTTGTTAATGCCCATGCCGAAGGCGATGGTGGCGCACATGATGCGAACTTCGTCTCGCAAGAAGAGTTCTTGATTTTTTGAGCGTTCGGTATGAGTGAGGCCGGCGTGATAGGGTTTAGCTAACAATCCACGATCGGCGAGGGACTCGGCGAGGGATTCCGTGCTTTTACGACTGGAACAATAAATGATGCCGCTTTCATGTTCACGTTTTTTGGCGAAGGCGAGGATTTGTTGGAGGGGTTTATCTTTAGGAATGACACGGTAGGCGAGGTTGGGGCGATTGAAGGAGGCGATGAATTGTTTCGGTTGCCGTAATTGGAGGTGATGAATGATGTCCTGCCGCACGCGCCCCGTGGCGGTAGCGGTGAGAGCCATAAGGGGGATGTTCGGCAGAACTTTGCGGAGTTGGGAGATGCGGCGATATTCGGGGCGGAAGTCATGTCCCCATTCGCTGATGCAGTGGGCCTCATCAATGGCGATGAGTTGGATGTTCCAGGCTTGTAATTTTTCTTCCCAGCTATCGAGATTAAGCCGCTCGGGGGCGACGTAGAGGAGTTTATACGTTCCTTGATGGAGACCTCGCATACGGGCTTTTGTTTCGGTGGCGTCGAGGGTGGAGTTGAGGAAGGTAGCGGGGATTCCTGTGGCTTTAAGGGAATCGACTTGATCCTTCATGAGGGCGATGAGGGGTGAGACGACGAGGGTCAGGCCTGAGTGCATGAGCGAGGGGATTTGGAAGCAAAGGGATTTACCGCCGCCGGTGGGGAGGAGGGCAAAGACATCGTGGCCGGCGAGGGATTCTTGAATAATTTCTTTTTGCAGCGGGCGGAACTCGTCGTAGCCGAAACTGTGTTTTAAAATATCTTGAAGTTCCGACATGGTTCGTAATGTAGCAAGCTTGGAGAAGGAATAAACAGGAATGAGAAAAAATTTTGAGTTTGTTTTCCCGTTAAGGTGGACGTTTAATAGGGAGCTCTATGCTAGATATACGTTTGATCCGGGAGAACACAGAAAAAGTTAAAGAACGCCTTCAGGTGCGTGGCAAGGGGGATGAGGCGTCCGTGGATCTGATCTTAGAGGTGGATGGAAAGCGGCGCGAGGTGATTGCTCAGGTGGAGAAATTAAAGGCGGAACGGAACTCGATTAGCAAAGACATAGGGGCGCGCAAGGCGAAGGGTGAGGCGGCGGATGATTTGTTAGCGGGGATGAAAGAGAAGTCTGATCTGATTACGGAACTCGACAAGCAGCAGACGGATTTAGATGAGCAACAGCGGCAACTTCTTCTTAGCGTGCCAAACTTACCTCATGCCGCCTGCCCGATAGGTCTGGATGCAGCGGCGAATCCTGTGGTGCGAACCTTTGGAGAGAAGCCCACGTTTACCTTCAAGCCAGTGGAGCATGTGGCACTGGTGGAGAAGCTGGGACTTGTGGATTTTGCGGCAGGGACGAAGATTTCAGGCAGTGGTTTTTTTGTGCTTCGTCAACAAGGTGCGCGACTAGAGCGGGCTCTGTTAAATTTCCTTTTAGACCTGCATACCCGTGAGCACGGTTACACGGAAGTTTCACCGCCATTTCTTGTGCGCGAGGCGTCCATGTATGGGACGGGACAATTACCTAAATTCCGGGAAGATATGTATCAACTCGAAGGGGAAGCTTTATTTCTAGCTCCTACGGCGGAGGTGCCGATCACAAATCTGCATCGCGAAGAAATTCTTAATCGCAATCAACTACCCATTTCCTACGCTGCCTACACCCCGTGCTTCCGGCGGGAAGCGGGCAGTGCTGGGCGGGATAATCGTGGGATGATTCGGGTGCACCAGTTTGATAAAGTCGAGTTGGTTAAAATCGTGGAGCCGCAGCATTCGTATGAACAGTTGGAAACCTTACGCAAACATGCGGAACGAGTTTTGGAGTTGTTGGGGCTGCATTATCGGACGATAGAGCTTTGCACGGGGGACATGGGTTTTGGGGCAGCGAAGTGTTATGACATTGAGGTATGGGCACCTGGGTCGGATAGTTATTTAGAAGTTTCTTCATGCAGTAACTTTGAGGATTTTCAGGCGCGGCGGATGAATCTTCGTTACAAGACGGAGGAGAAGAAGAATGTATTTTGCCATACTCTGAATGGCTCAGGCACGGCGTTGCCGCGGCTTTTTGTGGCGTTAATAGAAACAGGCCAGCAAGAAGATGGGACGATACAGTTACCGCCCGTGTTGCATTCGTATTTTGGCGATTCAGCGATTCGATAATTCTGAATATTTCGGTTGTCAGCGAGCGGATAGAGGGGCTGAATAGTTAGATGAGTTCTATCCCCACTGCCCTATCTGCTGCTATTGCCTCTGGTAAATTATTAGCATCAAGTCAGGAAAATATTTTTTTTCTTTTAGACAAAGCTGGGTGTGAAGATTGGGAACGGGCGAGCATCGCAGAGCTCGTAGCGGAGGAGCAGTGGACGGAATTGAACGATCGCTTTTATAAGACCCTAAGTTTTGGCACGGGTGGATTACGCGGACGGTCGATTGGGAGGGTGGTAACCTCAGTGGAGCGGGGCACGCAAGGTAATTCACTACCGCCCCAGTATCCTGCGGTGGGCACAAACTCGATGAATGCGTTTAACATTAGCCGGGCGACACAGGGCTTGGTGAATTATTTAATTAAGCACTTTCCTGGGCGAACTCCTGCTTTGGTGTTGGCGCATGACACTCGATATTTTTCCCGTTACTTTGCAGAACTGGCCGTGCAGGTGGCGACGGAGATGGGGATTGATGCGTATTTATTTGAAAGTGAACGATCCACTCCGGAGTTATCCTTTGCGGTTCGGCATTTAAAGGCGCAGGCGGGAGTGGTTATTACGGCTAGTCATAATCCACCGCATGATAATGGGTATAAGGCTTATTTTCAGGATGGTGCTCAGATTGTGGAGCCTCATGCCTCTGCCATTATTCGTGAGGTGTTAGCGGTGCAGTCGGGACGTATCGCTAACCCAGCAGCAAAAAAAGGATGCTTACAGATTATAGGTCAAGAGGTTGATGCGGCTTATTTAGATGCGGTGAGTTCCTTAGTTTTAGAGCCAGAGATGATTAAGTCGCAGCGTGGCAAACTAAAAATCGTTTTCACGCCGATTCATGGAACGGGGATTCAGAGTGTGCCAGCGTTATTGGATCGTTTTGGATTTCAATTCTCCACCGTTCCCTTGCAGGTCAAGCCAGATGGGGGTTTCCCGACGGTGAAGTCGCCGAACCCTGAGAACGCGGAGGCTCTGCAACTGGCGATGGATCAGGCGCAGGTGGAAGGAGCGGATTTGGTTATGGCAACGGATCCCGATGCGGATCGGATGGGTGTAGCTGTGCGGAATGGACGTGGGGGGTTTGATGTCATGTCAGGCAATCAAATTGGTTCGATTATGGCGGCCTATCGTTTAGAGAGATTTTTTGCTCAAGGAATTTTACATAAGGGAAATGCAGAGAAGGCCACGTTGATCAAAACCTTTGTCACCACAGATTTACAAAAAGCGTTGGCGGCACATTACGGAGTGAAGTGTGTGGATACGTTGACGGGCTTTAAATACATCGGCGAGAAGCTCGGAGATTATGAGGCTCTGGCAGGTGGTCGGGGCGCAGGGACAGAAGCGGAGTGGCGCGAACGTTTATTAGCTAAAAGTACGTTCTTTGTTTTTGGAGGTGAGGAAAGCTATGGCTACTCAGGCGGAGATTATGTGCGCGATAAAGATGCGAATGCGGCGGTGCTGATGTTTGCGGAGGTGGCAGCTTATGCGGCTGCGCAAGGCAAGACTCTGGGAGACTATCTCAATGAGATTTACGTTCGTTTCGGTTTTTATTCGGAAAAGTTAGGAACCTTAACCTTCGAGGGTGCAGAGGGCGCCGCTAAGATTAAGAGATTGCTGGAAAGTTATCGGAGCGAGACGCCTAAGACATGGGGAAGTTATACGGTAGAAAAGGTTTTAAATTTTGCAGAAGATACTTTGCATGATGTGGATGGTAAGTTGATTCCGAAGGAATTGATGTTGATGTTTACTCTTTCTGAGGGATTTAGGGTGGCGGTGCGTGGATCTGGAACGGAGCCGAAGATTAAGTTTTATTTCTTCGGGCGGGCGGCGGTTGAGTCAGCGGCTAATTTAGAGGCAATCAAAGCGGAGCTTAAAGAAACCTTAGATGGATTATGGGAAGAAACGCAGAAGGATGTGGCAGGGCGAGTGGGGTAGAGGTTTTAAAAGTAAAATTTTAATAATCAGGGTATTGAAGTTTTATTATCAACGTGGTAATTGTTAACAAGTGTTACTTATTTTAACAATAGCAGCGGGACTTTTTCTTCTTTATGGCCTCTACCGTTTAGGGTATTGGGTTTATGAAGTAAAGTTTCTTACGAAGGAAGAGCGTTGGAAAAAACGCTATGATCGTAAATTAAAAAGCTTCCATAAGCACATGGATGGCTAAATCCGTTTCTGGTAAATAAGGAGTCGAGCTCTCCTAATGGCAGCTGATAGTTATGAGCGCCTTCTTAAAGATAATGCCGCCAATTGATATTGGGGAAGATGTTGTCACGCCACTCGCAGTTACCGAGGAAGTCTTCGTCGATTTGGTTGGACTTGATTTGGTCGTAGAGGCGGTTGAAGCGCATGATGTGATCTTTGGTCCGTTTTTCGGCGTAGGGAACCATGGTGCCAGTTTTCATGATAAAGGCCCAGTCGCTGGATTGGGCGAGGAGAAGTTCGCGGGCGGCTTGTTTCATGGCACGGTCGGTTTGTCCGTAGCAATCTTTAAACTGGCGCGCTAGCTCGGTCATGCGTTGGGCGGCCATGTGGAGGTGTGGGTAGATCCAAGCGTTAGAAGGCTCTAGCCAAACTTCCCAGTAACCTTTATTTCCCCAGGAGGAGGCGGAGGGAGTAGCCAACTGTTGGGTGGGGTATTGTTGCAGGTATTCGGCAGGTGTGATGGTTTTAAAGGTGTCTTGGTCGTAAGCTATTTTACGTAGGAGATAGTTGAGGAATTCGGGTCCTTCAAACCACCAGTGGCCGTAGAGCTCGGCGTCGTAAGGTGCTAGGATAATGGGCGGGATGCCGAGGGCGTCGGATAAGTGGGCGATCTGCTTTTCACGGTTGAACATGAAGTTAGCAGCGTGTTCCGCCGTTTTGTCGCGGGCGACCCAAGGGCGGTAGGCTTCTTTGTTCGAGGTTTTGCCCGTGATTTTATAATACTTTAAACCCGTAAATTTACGTAAGCCGTTGGGTTGGATGTAAGGTTTGATGTAGTCGAAATCTAAATCGAAGCCGACGTCGCGGTAGAAATCGCGGTAGTTGGCATCGCCAGGATAGCCTTCTTCTGCGCTCCAGACTTGTTTGCTGGATTCCATGTCACGTCCGAAGGCGGCGGGGCCGGCATGGGTGAAGATGGGAGTGTAAACTCCGAATTGGGGTCTAGGCTCTGAGAACATGACGCCGTGAGTGTCCACGATGAACCAGCGGATTTCAGCTTCTTGGAGAAATTTTTCGATACCTGGGACGTAGGCGCATTCGGGCAGCCAGATGCCGCGCGGGTCACGACCGAAGCACTCGCGGTAATGGTCACGCGCAACCATGATTTGAGCGCGCACGGCTTCAGGGTAATCAGTCATCAAGGGTAGGAATCCGTGCGTAGCACCACAGGTGATGATTTCTAATTTACCAGCATCTTGAAACTTACGAAAAGCTCCGACGAGATTACGTCCATATTTTTCACAGAAGACGTGGCGACAATCTTGGAGGCGGTTATGATAGAACCAAGCGAGTTCGTGGAAGAGATTGTCGTTTCGGGTGCGATCGATTTCTTTAATGCTGAGTTCGATCGATTTATCTAGATTGCGAATGTAGCGTTGTTGCAAAAGAGGGTCGAGCAACATGGAGCAAAGGGGCGGGGTCATGGACATGGTGAGACGGAAATCAACGCCGTCATTGATTAGGCCATCCATCATGTTGATGAGAGGAATGTAGGTTTCGGTGATGGCTTCGTAAAACCAATCTTCCTCTAAAAACTCTTCATACTCGGGGTGACGTACGAAGGGTAAATGTGCGTGAAGAACTAGGCTAAGAAATCCTTTTGGCATGGGTAGTATTGGGTGAAGCTCTTTAACAAAGTAACGCACTGCAAGGAGGTTACAAGATGTTTCCTGAGGTTAAATGCTTAGATTGCCGTTATTTATAGGTAGATTAGCTAAAGTTAATTCTGGGAGCGCAGTCGGGTGACCATGGGTTATCTTTAAAATAAGTGGATTCCAAGGCGGAGAGATAGGTCTGCCAAAGTGTGCGGACGGGGTTGAGGTCGAGTTCTTGGTGTGGGGTAGGATATTCCGCTAGGTTATTTAGGGCGAGACGGAAGAGGCGTGCGGCTGGAGCTAGGCGGGCTCCATGCACGTGGTGTTGGGCGTGGTGGTGGTGGAGTTTTAAATGAACAAAGGCTCCAGCTCCTTGGATCAGGCCTTTATAGAAGGAGTAGTTCGCACCGCATTTCCCTTCGGCTAGCCAGAGCTCTTCTAACACGTCATGGGCTTCGTAATAGTCTTGGCGATTGAAGCACTCGAAGTAGCCGACGTAATGTGGGTCGAGCCCGGAGCGTTGGGAGTTTTTAATGAGGTCAGCTATCTTCGCAGACTTCTTACTCATGCGGAAATTTTTTCTGGCACGAGGCGTCCAGTTTTATCCTGACGTTCATCGGCTTCTTCGTGGTATTCTGCGTCCGTGTTAACTTTCCAGACGTTGTAGTTTGCCCCGCTTAGATTTCGTGCGGCGAGTAGAGCCGTCATCATGGAATGGTCTTGATTGTTATATTTATGCAGACCATTTCTCCCGACGACTTGGAGGTTCTCGATTTTTTCTAGCTCGGCTCGGATGGCGTCAAGATCGTCTTGATATCCTGGCCCATAGACGGGATAGGACTTGGGCATACGGACAACGCATCCATCGAAAACAGTGTCCGAGGAAATGATGCCAAGTTGGCGGAGTTCCTTTTTACCGAGGTCGATTAAATCTTGATCCGACATGGTCCAGAGGCCGTCTCCCTCAAAGCAAAAATATTCCAACCCTAAGCACGTCGTGTCGGAGCCTGGAACCATCTCTGGGCTCCAGTTGTTAAAGTTCTGGATGCGGCCTAGTTTCACCGAAGGGTCATGCACGTAGATCCAGTTGTCCGGAAAAATATCCGTCTGACGGATCATGAGGGCCACGGTAAGGAAGTCGCGGTAGCGCAGACGTTTAGCCGCACTCACAGCGGAATCAGCTAGGGGTGGGTTGAATTTTAAAACGGTTTCCTGTAAAGGCATGGAGATAATAAAGGAGTCCGCACTCCAGTCTTTTTGTTGGCCGGAGAGATCTTCCGAGGTGATGGACGTGATGCGGTTTCCGCTCCGATTAATTTTAGCGGCGCATAGACCCATGTGAATGCCTGCGCCTGCTTTGAGGAGATCGTCACGGGTTTTTTCCCACATCATACCTGGGCCTAGGCGAGGGTATTCAAATTGATCGATCAAGGTTTTAACGAGGCCAGCGCCTTGCTTCTTTTTTTGCGGCATGAGGGCGTGCCAGATCGCTTTAGAAAGGGAGAGACCTTTGATGCGCTGAGCCGCCCAGTCGGCACTAATTTCGTGGCAGGGCATACCCCATACTTTTTCCGTGTAGGTTTTAAAGAAGATATTAAAGAGCAAGGAACCGAAGCGATTGCTGACCCAGTCGGCAAAGGATTTTTCTGGATGGATGGGGAAGAGGCGCGACTTAGCGTAACTCAACATACATAGTCCGCTGGTCCAGAGTCCTAGGTTACCCAGCGCATTCATGGCGCGCAAAGGATAGTCGTAGAACTTGCCACCATAATAGATTCGAGACATACGGCGGACTTGAATAAAATCATCAGGCAATCGTTTCCGCCACCATGCCGTGATCTCGCTGCTTTTACTGAAGAAACGGTGGCCCCCAATGTCAAAGCGATAGTCTTTGTAGCGGGCAGTGCGCGAGATACCGCCGACGAATTCCGGATCTTTTTCTAGGATATGAACGTTGAACCCATTCTCCACCAGCTCTGCGCCTGAAGTAAGTCCAGCCGGACCCGCCCCGACAATCAGAACCGAGCTAGGGGTCGAAGACTCCGTTGATTTAACTGAGGTAGTAAGAGGTGGATTTTTTTCGGTCATAATGGAGAACATAACCTGAAAAACAATCAATGAGCGTATCAGGTGAAACTTTATTTAAAGGACAGGACAGCGCGACGTGGACTTTGGTCAAGAGTTCAGCATCTTTTTTGTAAAGAGCGGCTTGGATGGGATTGCAGTAAGCGGTGCTTTCTTTTAAATCAACGGGTCGCGGTTCGGAGGTGGAGATGTAGCTGATTAAGGCGTCGTGCAGGGAGACGAGGAGGAGATAGCGGGGCGAGAGGTTCAGCCACTCGAAGGCGTCGAAGCTGGTTTTCAGCTTCACTTCCTTAGCGTCGGAGAAAGTTTTTTGAACCCAGCCTTTTAAGCCTTTGCGTGGTGAGACGAAGTCGTTAAAGCCCCTGGCTTGACGAGCTGCCTTGAGGTTGCGGAGTGCGGCATTTTCCTTCATGAAGCTGAGCAGACGTTTGCTGTCTTTAAAAGGAGCGAAGCCCTTCACAAGAATTTCCGAGTTAGGATCCCAGCCTAAGTGAGCAGCCAGATTTTCTGGTGTATCTGCTTTGGTCAAAAAATCCTCAGCTGTGGTGGCAAGGATGGAGGGATTGATAGCAATGCGGTAAGGGTTTAATCTAAGGAGCATAAAGGTTGGTTCTTTGGCTAGGACTACACAGGAATACTCTAAGTGATAGGATTGAGCATGAGCAAGCTTGTTTCTGTTAAATCAACGAAGTAGTCTCACGTTACCTTTTTTACCCATATGCAAATCACTATAGTCATCCTTCTTATCGTTCTCATCATAGGTCTTTTGCTGCTGGCCTACCTCATTAGTCAGCTTAAACCGTCTTTAGAAAATCGGCAGCAGCTGGAATCCTCGGGCTTACGGGAGACGCTCCTAAGAAGCTTGGGCGATCAAAAGGCGGACTTTCGTGATTTTAATACGGCTAATGCCGGCGAGCTACGTAAGAGCATTCAGGAATCTTTAACGAATCAGAACGTGCTCTTAGAAAAGCGTTTTGAGACCTTGCAAGCGCAGACGAATGAACGCTTACAAGAAATTCGCATGAATGTTGAAAAACGTTTAAGCGATAATTTAGAGCAAAACTTTTCTGCCTTTAAAGACATGTCGAAAAGCTTAGGTGACATGAAATCCAGTGCGGATCAGATGTTAAAAGTTAGTCAGCAAGTCAATGAGCTTACCCACATTTTAGCGTCGCCAAAGCTGCAAGGAAATTTTGGTGAGACCGCTTTAGAAAAACTCCTGCAAGATATCTTACCAGAAAGCGCCTACGAGTGGCAGCCACGAATCGCCGAGGGGTTGCAGCCTGACGCTTCCATTCATATTAAAAAGCTACGGCTTTGTATTGATGCGAAGTTTCCGAAGGATCGGATCGCTTTTCTTCTTAATGAGGCGAATACGGAAGCTGAAACGGCTGTAGCGCGCAAAGAGTTAGCGGCTGTAATTAAAGGGATGGCTAGTGACATTTCAAAAAAATATGTCCGCCCAGATTTAGGCACGACGGATCAAGCCTTCATGTTCATTCCCAGCGAGAGTTTATATTACGAGATTCTTAAGCAGCCGGAATTGGTTGAACACTGTCGGAAGGTCAAGATCAGTGTGGTATCGCCGAACACGTTAGCGGCGACGCTGTATGCCGTAGCCATGGCTTTTCGTGGCTATGAGATGCAGGAAAACGCCCAAAAAATTCTCCAGACGATTCAGGACATGGATCGGCACTTCCAGAATTTCCGAGAAGATTTTAATAAGATCGGGCAACGCTTACAGCAGGCGCAGGATGATTACACGAAGGCGGGGCGGGATTTAGAGCGTTTCGATAAGACGATCCATAAATTACGAGACGGAGAAGGCGGCTTAAAGCTGGAAGGTGAGTGAGCGTTCTTGTTTGAGTTACGTAAAGACCATGCTTTATTGTTAGCTATGTCATTTTCCCCAGAATATCTTATTTATCGTGGCTTAACGGTTTGGCGTTGGATAGCGCATCTATGGCTGAGACTGTTTTGTGAGGTTAAAGTTATAAGTCGTGGTGTGGTTAGAGAGGATAAAAATTTATTATTCATTTCTAAAAACTTATCCTTAGCAGGTGCGCTTGCTTTGCAGGCGGAGTTGGGGAAGCCCTTGACCGTGATTATTTGCGCCCGCAAGGATGAGGTGGGTCGTTTGGCTTGTCTATGTCCGGCCTTAAATTTTATTCTAGTAGCTAATCGTGATACGGTCGGGGTGGTTGAACAAATCGTGATGGAGCGGGGAAAGGGTCAAGCTACATGTTTACTTCGTATAGGATTAGATGACGCTTTTTTAGAGGAAGTCGTGCGGAAGTCTCGTTCGACGGTTTTACCATGTCATGCGCTGAATACTTCTGCACCTGATCTTAGTTTGCGGCATGAGCCTCTGGCTTGTCTGGACTGGCCGACAGCTCAAGCGATCGGTTTTGGATTTACTGTTTCCCCTGAAGACTTTACGGGTGCGGGTTTCCGGCAGGCTTGGGGGGAGTTAAATGCGGAGCTAGCGGAGACGCATTCATCTTTTCAAGGCCATTTGGGGCGTGCTTGCGTGGCAGGTTTAAAGAGGCGGCAGTATAAAACGATCATGACCGATAGCTATCAAGGCGGGCGTTCCTTGAGTGCGGGTATGCTGCTCGCTGTAGCGTGGGAGCTGTCATTATGGTTGAAGGCAACGACTAAGGCTAAACGTATCGGTATCGTTTTACCTCCAGGTTTAGGGGTGACTATTTTAAACTTGGCCTGTGTATTAGCTAATAAGACGCCGGTTAATTTAAACTTTACGCTAGGGCGCGCAGGTAATGAGTCGGCCATACGCACGGCAGAATTGACGGTCATCATTACGGCAGAACAATTAGTTAAAAAATTAGAAGATTTTCCTTGGACGAAGGATCGCATTGACTTGGTAACAGTTTTAAAATCTTTTCCTAAACCGCAACTACTATGGCGGCGAGTCCTCGTGTTCTTCCAAAGTGCGGAGTCGTTAATGGAAGCGATGGGTATTCCAGAGCACGGTGGGGAAGCGGAGGGAGGATTACTTTTTACCAGTGGGAGTTCAGGCGATCCGAAGGGTGTGGTGCTTTCGCACAAGAACATCCTGGCCAATGTGGCTCAGATTGATGCGATTCTTACGCCGAGCCTGGTGGGGTCGCTCATGGGCTGCTTGCCCATCTTCCATAGCTTTGGATTTACCGCCACCTTGTGGTGGCCTTTAATTTCTGGGCCGCAAGTGGTCACGTATATTTCACCACTGGAAGTAGGGAAGATCGTCGAGGCGATAGAAAAATATAAGGTAGAACTTTTAATTACGACGCCAACTTTTCTACGTGGCTATTTACGAAAAGCTAAGACTGAGCAGTTAGAGAGTTTAAATTTAGTCGTGACGGGGGCAGAAAAACTGCCGCCACCTTTACGAGAGGAATTCGAGTCAAAGTTCGGCGTGCCTGTGTGTGAGGGTTACGGGATGACGGAGACGACGCCTGTCATTGGGGTGAATGTGCCTGAGCAGGGGATGCCCTATTTCTGCGGCGAGCCTTTGTTGGGAAAAAAAGATGGCACCATCGGACAGCCTTGTCCAGCGGTGGCGATTAAAGTGTGTCACCTAGAAACGGGCGAGGAAATAGCTAGTAATCAAAGTGGTCTTCTTTGGTTTAAGGGACCAAATGTTTTCGGTGGTTACTTAAAAGATCCTGTTAAAACGGCGGCGGTGCTGGTGGATGGGTGGTATATGTCAGGAGATGTCGGACACGTGGATGGTCAAGGATTTCTTCACATTGAGGGGCGCTTGAGTCGGTTTTCTAAGATCGCTGGGGAGATGGTGCCGCACGGGACAGTGGAGCAGTATCTGTATGAAATCGTCAAAGCCACGACGGAAGATGAAGTCATGATTGTCGTGATGGGCGTAGCGGATGAACAGAAAGGAGAGGCACTGATTGCCTTGACCACACAAATTCTGGAGCGGGATGAGATGAGGAAGGCTTTCGCCGCTCGTGGATTGCCTAATTTATGGATGCCGAAGCACTTCGTTCATGTGGAGCAGGTGCCACTACTGGCTAGTGGGAAACTAGATTTAAAAAATTGTCAAAAATTAGTTGAGGTAGCGGCAGCAAAAAATCTTTAAAGAGTCAGCTATCGATCAACGTTGGAATTTAACCTATAATCCAGCTAGTTAAACTTAAGCAGTCCCGACTTCATTAGGGCTAGCCAGGTGATAGGTCGTGCTGCGTCCACCAGCCATACCTTTAATCAGAATACCGCATTTAACCAAAGCATTTACATCCCTTAGGGCCGTATCGTTAGAGCAGTTGGTAAGTTTCGCATATTTTGCGCTAGTCAGCTTACCCTCAAAGCCATCCAGCATTCTATTGATAACTTTGCGTTGTCTTACATTCACCTGTGCCTGCTTTCATGACAGGGTCAATTCTGTTCCCTGCCTCAAACCAGCCAAGAAATAGGCGCATTTCATTTTCTAGGCGATCAGCTACTGGTGCTTTAAAATGAATCTGCTCTTTACCAATCGGACCAGATACAACCTCCGTGACCCCTGCCTCAACTGGTCGCCACGCCCCGACCACAATTTTTTGCATACCGCTGCGACTTGTAGGGAACAAAGAGGCATGCCAGCCGAAAAGCTGTTCGGCCGTCAAGGACTCTGCAAATTTTTGAGTGGCATCTAGCATCATCTCTACGACTCCCTCCACATTACGAGTGGTGGGGGAAGTCCCGCCAAAATCTAGGCCAAGTCGTCTTGCAATCGATGATCATACCTGTCTGGCATCTAACTGCTTTCCTTCTAACGCACTCGATTTTATGACGTCCGAAGTCAACGTGATTAAGTTAGCCTCTTTTCGAAGTTGGAACCCCAGTCCTTGCATCTTACCCAACAAGCGTCCCTGCCTATGGCGCACATCAGCCAGCAAAGGTGACAGTTTTGCGTCATCCCATTTTAGATTTGGCCAGTCTGGACTTCCATGAATGTATATCATATTCTCCGTAACTAGTCATTTAGGTTCCCGTCTTATTGCGCTAATGGAGAATGATACAAAAGGGATTTAATAAGTTTTCGTCCACTATGGCTTGCAAGGGTTTCGTAGTTGGGTAGAAAAAGTTACGAATTCAACTCCTCCCCTTTAGACCCTATGTGCTCACTTTCCGCTGCGTCCGACGGGACGAAGGGAGCTTGGATTTTGGCTGGGCGGAAAAATCAAATCGTCGGCGTTAAACTGAATGCGGTCTGGGCCGGCCGAGACGACTTCCCACGAGTCGGCTCCCAGCGCATGGAAGAAATAAGGAGTTTGCCAAGCGTCAAGCAGCTCGCCCGCTGCGCTAATAGAGGCATGATCTGAGGGAATAAAAACTTCACCGAGAATATTTTTTCCCGTGAGTGCTTGCGTAATTTCAGCGTTGGTCGACAGAGGAATCCGGCTGCGTGATTTCATAACCATTGAATAATTTTGGACAAGTTCATAGACACGGCGGACTTTTTTTTCCGGCGCAACGGCAGGGTCGTTTAAGGCCGATAAGGAAATGGAGGAATAGGACTGCTTTGTGGCATGAAGGGGATCAGCCTTGCGCATGGTTGGCGCAGCCAGCGGAGCGGGGGCAAGTAATGGCGATCCACTTGGGGGCGGAGCAGTTTCTTTCCGCCAGAGCAAGACACCAATGGTAAGAAGTATCAGCGAACCAGCCACCAACCACGAACGAATCATACGCCCATGAAGCCAACGGGGGACGGGCTCGAGGCTACATTATAAAAACGGCCAATATTTGGAAGCACTAACGGCAAACTTGATTTAGGAACACCGAACCATAAGGCGAGCTCGGCAAAGTAAGCATCGACTGAAGTGGTGGGAATTAAGCGACCGCGACCGGTATCAAGCGGATTATTGGCAACGAGACTGGGATACTCGCCATAGAGGCGTCGTCCTTGAACGTCGCCGCCAACCACGAAGTGATTTCCTCCCCAAGCGTGATCCGACCCACGACCGTTGGACGTCAGCGTGCGCCCGAAGTCGGATGCGCTGAACGTCGTCACTTGGTTAGCGAGCCCCATGGCGGTGAGCGAGTCGTAGAAGGCACCGACGGCGTCGCTAACTTGTCCAAGCATGGCTTGTTGGCTGCTGATTACTTCGTCGTGATGATCCCATCCGCCAAGCTGCACAAAGAAGGTATGGCGTTGCGCCCCGAGCACGTTGCGTCCTGCAATGGTGCGGGCGACCATCTTAAAGCTGTTGCCGAGTTGAGTGTTAGGAAAGACGACGCCAGAAGGCAAGGGAAGGCTGGTGGCTTGTTGAAAAACCTTGTAGGAATCAATGGCTCGGTTCGTTTTTTGGGCAAAGGTTTTTTCCAGAAGGTTTTTGTAGTCTATAGCCAACTGACTATCCGTAGCGGCACTTTGAATGGGACTACGACCCCAAGCGGCTAGATCTGTTGTTTGATCATAACCTTCGAGGCTGCTTACGCCATTGGGGTTGAGCCCGTATTGCAAGACGTTGTTACCGGACTGCCAAATGTTCGTTCCGCCGAGCGAGATATTCATCGATAGCCCGTTATTCGCATTCATGGATTGCAAAAGATCAGCGGCACGGCCTGCCCAACCAAGGGACGTGCGCCCCTCGGGGTAGGCCGTTTGCCATTGCTCGATTTGGTCAGAGTGCGAGTACAGGCCGAAGGGCACGTTCAGGCCGGCATCGTGCATGGCTCGCGTCATGCCAGGTTGGATCAATGATCCGACATTGGACACGAAGGCGGCGTTTCCGTTTTCAAACAAACTTTGGAGTCGCTGCATGGCGGGGTGCAACCCAAACTCTTTGCCGCCAAGGTTGCCGAGCGGGGTGAGGGGAAGTAAACCGCCAGTTGCGCCAGTGTTAGGAAGGGCTAATCCGCCGGATGTCGTGGTGGCGTTGTAGAGTCCTCCTCGCACGATTTGATATTCCGCATAAGACGGTGCGTCCCGCGGAACGAGCATGTTAAAGGAGTCATTTCCACCCGCTAGAAAGAGACAGACCAAGGCCTTATACGGGTCGCCTGGGCTCTGAGCCGAAGCGGAGTTCATGAGTCGAAGATTGAGCAGCGTATTAAACAGTGCGATGCTGCCGACGGCGGCGCAACTTGTTTGGCCGAGGAAGCTGCGACGGGTGATGCCATCGGGTGGTGTGTTCATATTTATTTTAGGATGCAGAATTGGGGGGAGACCGAAATAAGATAGATAGCCATATCAACGCGCAGTCGAAGATAGTCATTCGGATATCCGTTTGGGCTGTGATTTGAGAGCGAGATGCGTTCGAGAGCTTCTCGTATGATTTGGTGTTGGCGCGCTGAGAGGTTGCCATAAGTCATTAATAAATCGAGCCGTCGCAGGAGCGCTGCTGGATCGTTGGCTAAGGCCAACTCAGCGGTGTAATCCGGCACCACTAGATCGGTATTTCGCCGCGGATCGCCTTCGTCGTAGTAGCTTCCCCAAAGGTTAAAGTCGCCAGGATAGTAGTTAGGAGTCGGGCTTCCATTCAACCATTGACGCCACCCGATGAGAGAAGACCGCATGTAGTTGGGTGTGGTGATGGCGGTGATGTCTGTGGTGATTTGGAACTCCGGCCCATAGAGACCGCGCGTAGCCATTTCACCAGGAGGCCGGTAGTCGGGTAGGTAAAAGTTAAAAACGCTGGGCGAGCTCAAGGGTCGTTGCGATGTCGGGTTGTCAAGGTAGCGCAACTCATACTTTCCATTTGGTGCGCTCGCTCCAAAGGCTTTTATCAAATTAGCTATTCTTAAATAGGGCTCCCGTTGTTTGCCAAATTCGACATCGACAATTTTTGCTGGGTCACGCGCCTCGGGGTCAAGGAGGATCGCTTTAACGACAGCCCGCATTTGCTGGGAGTTTGTTTTGTTAGCATTAAAAATGGTGGCTACACGTGCAATGTAGGCAGGACTCGGATTTGATGTGACCATGCGCTGAATCAAAAGTCGAGAGATGAACGGGCCCGTGTTGGGATGCGCGTGGAGATTATTCATGGCGTCGGCGATGTCCTTGAGCCCGCGTTGGTTTGCAGGTAGGATTGTTCCATTGAGTAAGGTCTTAGCCGAGCGGTCATGAAAATACTCTGGCGACGTGACCCATGGTCGATCCGCGCGAAAAAGCCAGTTCTCCATGTCCCACATTTCCATAGTTCCCTCGTAAGTTTCCTCCTCCGTCCAATAATAGCTATCAGATGTCCGCACAGTAGGATCGGTGGAGCCGCCGCGTTTTTTTAAGGTAAGACCCGTGAAGACTTTGGCAAAGTTCCGGATGTCGTCGTTGGTGTAAGAAGGGATGGGCCGTCCGTTGGTGTTTAGGATGCGGGTGCCGTCCGTGTTAAGCTTCCACAGCCCAATTGAAAAAAGTTGCATGATTTCGCGGGCATAGTTTTCGTCGGGGAAAAGGTTCTTGGCAGGATCTTCTCGAGAGTTACGTAAATGGCTGAGGTAGGCTCCCATGGTGGGATGGAGCGTGGTTTTATAAAGCAGGTCGCGGTAGTTTCCAAAAGCATCGTTGAGCAATACGTCGTAGTAATTTGCCATCGCCACGGGATAAAAACCCACCGCATCGACCCGGTCAGAGATTACTAAAATTTGGCTTAAAGCAAAAGCCACACGCTGACGAAGGGGATCTGCCGCCGCACCGCTCTTCATCGCTTGGTTCCACCATGCCACCGTGTAATCACCAGACCAAGCTCGTGCATCTGGATTTGTCGGGTCATCGGCTCGGATCTGTGCGTCAATAGCCTCCATGTCTGGCTGGTGCCGTCCGATAGGTCGCGCAAATTGGTCGTCGATCCAACTCTCAAAACCCAAGGATTGCACGCGGGCAATCTCTGCCATGTCTGGTCCGAACCCTGCTTGCACGAGAAATCTCGCAGCGGCTTTGGCGGAAGGACGATTACCTGTGGCTTGCGGGCGCAAGGTCACGGTTCCTGTTGGCGATGCGCCGACGGTAAATCCACCCGATGCCGACACTGTAGCGGTAATCGTTTTGTTACTTGTAATGGCGGACGTTGCCAGCGGTTGAATCTCGATCGTCACTTCGCGGACGCCCGCCGGAATCGTCACCGTAGTGCTCACGGAGCTGCTGTAGTCCACGCCACGAATCGCCGTGCCGCCGAGTGCCACTGGCACCGTGATCGCCCCGAGGCCGCCTGAACGCCGGATCACCAGTATACCAGCATCTGGCCATCCGACATCGATCTCGGTATCGACGCCCACGACTGAGACCACGTTGCCCGCCGTTAGGCCAGACTTGATACGGTTAAAATCCGCAGAGGCTCCGGGGTTGCCCGTCGATGGAGGTGTGGCCAACCAAGAGTAGCGATCGGTTGATGGGTTTTTGGGATCAAAGCCTGTTGTGATTTCCTCCCAGTCCGAGACTCCGTCGGCATCGGTGTCCACGTCAAAAATACGAACACGGAAAAACAAATTCCCCGACGCGGCTACCGGATAATCTAAGCCAAGCCAAGCTCCTGAGCCAGATTGCGTCGCAAGTGTTTGCCACGGACTTGCGCCCATGCCCAAGGTTGGTGAAAACTCGACTCGGTAACTTTTCCCAATAAGCGAGGGCCAGCGTAAGGCCGCCATGTTGCCTGCTCCCACGGTAAAACTCTGAGAGGGGAAGGAGAGAATATTTAAAGGGTCTGTGCCGGCCACGCTCTCCGCAGCGTTAGAAAAACCGTCGCCATCCGCATCTTGCGCCGCTGGTAACCCGTGAGCACCCGTGAGCATTTCCCAGACATCACTTTGCTGATTGCCATTACTGTCAACATCAGCTTGGAGCGTATAACTAAACGCAAGAACCAACATAACCACTAGAGCAAAGGTTGGAAGAAAGTTAGTTTTCATGATGAATACTTGCAATCGCCACTAGATACACTGAACCACGCAACGTGGCAGGCCGCAACGTTTTTACATGAAAATGATTCGAGGATGTTAATAACCATGAAGCAGCACGAGGTTAACCTCATAGCTTTGTTCTGGCTTGTCGTCGCACATATTGTCCGATACCGTTTGGATACTTCTTATGAATCCATGGATTATTTTGGTAATTGCGGGGCTATTTGAAATTTGTTTTGCGACCTCGCTAAAATTAAGTGAAGGCTTCACTAAGCTGGTGCCGACGATAACCTTTGCGGTTTGCGCCATGGCCAGTTTTGGGTTGCTTGCGATTGCGATTAAACACATTCCTGTCGGAACGGCCTATGCGATCTGGACGGGCATTGGTGCATTTGGAACGGCACTGGTGGGGATCATCTTTTTTAAGGAATCGGCTGACTTTTGGCGCATCTTTTTTCTCTTGATGCTAATTATTTCGTTGATTGGGTTGAAGATTGTTTCAATCAGTGCGGAGTAAGTTGAGGGCGTATGAGGGAAAGTGGGTGATGTTACCGTCAAGAGTGGTGGTAAAATCAGTAGTGTTAGACTGGCAGAAGACATCATTCTGCAAAGCGGAGCAATCCTCGCACCTAGAAATAGTCACGACACTTTAAGCTCTCCACTGCTGATATGGAGACGGCGGAGTCTTATTGGGTTTTGAACGTGGCACTACGTCAGATAAACTTGTTTTTAGCGGAGTACTGAACAAGGGTGCGGCTGGAACGTATTTAATATCGCAGATGCCGGTGGAATAAACCTCGATATTTACGACTTGGTTGACTACTCATCGACGACATTTCTACTAACGGACTTGAGCTACACCACATCCGTCGTGGGGTTGACGGGAAACTTTCTGCTAAGTGGAACGAGGCTGAGTTTTGATGTCATCGCTGTTCCTGAACCTTCGACCTACGCATTGCTAAGCGTTGCGGCAGTGGCTTTCATTATCTTTTTTCGTCGTCGGGCAGTTAAGGTTTAAATGTTTTTCTAGCTGCGGGGTGAAAAGACACAACCACGGAGGAAAAGCTTTGCCTCTGTGTCGGTTCACGGTTTAATAGTCGCTCAATATGACTTCCGCCCAGATTCGCCAGAGCTATCTTGATTTTTTTAAAGAGAAACAGCACACCCTTGTTTCCTCCTCCAGCCTCATGCCAGAATCGCCTGGACTACTCTTCACGAATGCGGGCATGAATCAGTTTGTGCCTATTTTTTTAAATGAAACGCCGTGCCCCTACACCCCTGCCCGCGCGGCCGATACCCAAAAATGTATTCGTGCTGGCGGTAAGCATAATGACCTTGAAGACGTAGGGCTAGATACTTATCACCATACTTTTTTTGAAATGTTGGGGAATTGGTCCTTCGGTAATTATTTCAAAAAAGAAGCCATTCAATGGGCTTGGGAACTGGTGATTGAGCGTTGGAAGTTCCCCGCAGAACGCATCTACGCAACGGTGTATTGTCCTGATAAAACTAAGGGCGACCCCGCTGACTTTGACCAGGAGGCTTATGATATTTGGGCAGAGCTTTTTACTAAGGTAGGACTCGATCCAAAAATCCATATCGTTAATGGAAATAAAAAAGATAATTTTTGGATGATGGGCGAGACCGGCCCCTGCGGTCCCTGCTCAGAGATCCATGTCGATCTCACGCCATTGGGCGACACCAAGGGAGCTCTCGTTAACGGCACAGATTCTCGCTGTATGGAAATCTGGAACCTCGTCTTCATCCAGTTTAACGCAGGTGCGGATGGCTCGTTTAAACCCCTCCCTGCTCAGCATGTGGATACAGGTATGGGCTTTGAACGCGTCGCCTCGATTATCCAATGCACGAAAAATTTTACTACATTTACGGAAACTATTTCAAACTATGAGACAGATGTTTTTCGCCCCATTTTTGATAAGTTAGAAGAACTCAGCGGTAAGACTTACGGCAGCACTTTACCGGATTTAAAAGAGGAGCTTAAAGATCAAGCAGCAGGAATTCACGAGGATATCGCCTTCCGCGTTATAGCGGATCACATACGCACCTTGAGTTTGTCTATTGCGGATGGCATCTACCCGGGCAACGAGGGTCGTAACTATGTTCTTCGTCGTATCCTGCGTCGTGCCGTGCGTTACGGGCGCGAGCTCGGATTTCATGAATTATTTTTTTATAAACTTGTGGGCGTTGTGGTGAAGTCGCTCGGCCCCGTTTTTCCGGAGCTGATGAAAAATCAAGCCACGGTGGAAAAGGTTATACGTGGTGAAGAGGAAAGTTTCTCCCGCACACTAGACCGTGGGATTGATCTTTTTAATAAAGTTATTACTAAAGAAACTAAAACTCTTTTCCCTGGAGATAAGGCCTTTGAACTCTATGACACCTATGGATTCCCTTTAGATTTAACGGAGCTTATGGCTCGTGAGCGTGGTCTAAATGTGGATGTGGACGGGTTTAATGCACTCATGGATGAGCAACGCAAACGCTCGCAGGCAGCGCAGAAAAAAGAAATTATCGAGGTCACAGAGAACGATGCCGACTTATTACCAACGGAATTTGTGGGCTTTGATCTGAGAGAGGTTGAGGTAGCGTTAGCATCGTTTAAAATAGATTTTGGAAAAAATCCTGAGGATACGATCAAGGCACGCCTCTTCTTTACGCCTAGCCCCTTTTATGCCGAAATGGGTGGTCAAGTGGGGGATACTGGTTGGTTAGAGTTTAATGGGCAGCGCATTGAGATTTTGGATACGCGGAAGGCTGGCGGAGGGAGTATTATTCACATCACAGAAGATATTGAGATCTTAGAGGAATTATCTTTTCCAGCCACGGCTAAACTAAATGTAGAGCGGCGGGCTTTGATTGAGGCTCACCATTCTGCCACCCATCTCATGCACTGGGCTCTACATCAAGTGCTAGGTAACACGGTCGGGCAGAAAGGGTCCTACGTTGGTCCAGACCGGTTACGCTTTGACTTTTCCCACTTGGAAGCCTTGAAGCCGGAGGAATTACGCCAAGTAGAAGATCTCGTTAATGAAAAGATCAAAACAGCAGCTCCTGTGCAATGGACAGAGCGGCCTTATGCCGACGTAAAAAATGATGCATCTATTATGCAATTTTTCGGAGATAAATATGGAGATATCGTTCGCGTGGTGGATATAGGCGGTTTTTCTAAAGAGCTCTGTGGTGGGACGCATGTGCGGAATACGCATGACATCGGAACCTTCCGCATCATGTCCGAGGGAGCCATTGCAGCGGGAGTTCGTAGAATAGAAGCACTTTGTGGAGAGTCCATTAACCGTCATCTTGAGCAGGTTCTCACGAGGCAGCAGGAAGAGTTGGCGCAGCTTCATCAAAAATCAGAGCGGAAACTAACATTAAAAGGGGTTGTGACGAATCCAGAAACTTCATGGAATAATTTTCTATCTAATCAAAATGAAATCAATGTACTAAAGGCTGAAATACTTCTTTGGGAAAAGGAGCAGGTTAAGATTAAGCAGGTTGAGTTGCAAAATTGCGCAGCGGCTTTAGTCCCTAGCCTTATCAGTGAAGCGCAAGACACCTCTGTTCTCATTAAGAATTTAGGGGAAGTCGATCCTCAGCTTTTGCAGTTAGTAGCCAGTGAGTTGAAGAAGCAATGGAAGGGAGTGGCAGTTCTTGGTGGCACGAATCAAGGTAAAGCGGTCTTGTTAGCCCTAGTAACAGAAGGGAAGGCTAATGCAGGGCACATCATTAAACAGATTGCTCCACTTGTTGGAGGAAAAGGTGGGGGTAAACCAGATCTAGCGCAAGGTGGGGGTCCCGATGGGGCGCACTTGGACCAAGCACTCCTAAAAGTTCCTCAGATAATTGATTAAGATGGGTGAGGCTTTTACCTAGCCGTAATCTTTTTTACTAAAAGAGCTCTATTTTTATAGTCTCTTAAGATTGGTTCGTCTATGTTACCGCACTCAACTTTAATTTCTATCCAACAACACGCGCACTTTAGTTCACCATGTCTATTAAACTTTTCCCTTCCGACTTTCAGAATTTTGATCGTGTAGCAGCGGAGGTGTATTTAGAGGGATTAGATTCAGCGACACGTATGCGTGGTCGTTATTATGCCATCAGTAAAGTCATGGCGATTAAATGCTTAACTCCAGGAACCCGCTATGAAGGCAAGGTATCTGGTCAGCACCTTTACACCACGACACTAAGCTACGAGCATGGTGAATGGAACAGTGATTGTAATTGTCCTGTGGGTGTTGATTGCAAGCATGCCTGTGCATTGATGCTAAAGTTAATCGAGCTGGCTCCTGCAAAGACTGCGCTTAAGACTTTGCAAAGTCCCAGTAGTAAACAAAATCAAGGAGGCTTGGTAAAACTTTTACCTGAGAAATTTGTGCTGACGATTAAATCCATGGACGTGGATCGCATCCGTCGGATCGAGTCGGAATATAGATCTTGGATGACCGCCACCCGCCTTGCTCCTTATGTCCTGTCAGGGCAAGCTTTAAGGGTTATCTATCCTCAATGGAGTAGCATAAATACAAGTTATCACTCCTTTCTGCCTGAACCAAGTAGTGCAGATAAGCCAGCTCTTACCGCTCTGGAATTTTGGCATTTCATCCTAGAATTTGCCCGCCTGCATGGCCAAAAAGATCCAAGCTGGATAGCACCTTTAAATGACAGCACGGCCACACTTCCTAAAATTGAGCAATTCAAGCGCAGCATTCGAGTGGCCGAATGGGAAGACAGTTTTACAGACTTATCTAACACCCTGGGCCAGACTAACGCGGCGGCTAGTTATGCCTTACGTCTTCGTTTTTTTAAATCTTCCATTATCCCTGAGTGGTTCGATGCTAAAAAACAAGGTTATGTTTCTATTCCTAAAACTAAACTGCGCCAACTCCTGTCTAATGACAAAACAGGCCATCAAACTGCCACCTCTGGTGATTGGTTAACATGGCAAGTTATCCACCAAGGGTATCAAGGGGTCTATGGCCTAGACCATTTTCCTGTTAACGATTCTACCATCGAAGGAGTGCGTCGTCTTTTAGAGAATGACTCCTCCCGCTCCCACGTTGTCTCTAGCCAAGGCAAGCCCCTCACGTGGTCTGATTTGCCCCTCACATGGTCGCTCAAACCCTCTGATGATACTAAGAAAGATTATGAAGTAACATTAGAAACTAATGACAAGAAATTCCTAAAGGGTGACGTCTGGAACCTTCCAGGCCAACTTCAGCAGCCTAGCTATTATGTTGCAGAACAAATCATCTACCGTGGCCCTACGAGCCTTATTAGATCGAACTTCATGAACCTTCCCCTCAATGTTCCTTATGAAGCACTTTCTACAAATAAAAATCTAAACTCTCTAATTAAACTGGATTGCGCTTTGCCTGAAGAGCTAGCCAAAAAAGTGGAAGTGCTCCGTGTTAAACTACTTTTTGTTGCTCGCGTCCTGCCGGCCATGGATAACATCTCCTCGGAGCGCTTCACCATTGAAGCACTCGGTGTTAACCCGAAGAATACAAACGAAGTCGTGAGTAATTTTGACTTACGTAAAGGCTGGAGCCATCAAGCTAAAAGCGGCACTAAGTCTAAAGTGCAGACCATTCTCATCGAAGATCGTCATCTCCATTCCTGTGAAGCTCTGGTCAAGCCCCTACGCGTGACATGGTATTATGATGACCCACTCTGGACAGGGTATCTTGATAAAAAATTTCCTGAACGTTTTGCAGAATGGGCTGCCTCCCTTCCCTCGGGTGTGCTCCTAAGGGCAGAGGGTGAGTTAGCCTCCATCCTCCAAGCACCTAGCCTTGCCTCATGGAACGTGGAGCTGCAAAACACGGGCATGGATTGGTTCGACCTCAGTGCCACTCTCCAAGTGGAAGACACCACTTTAACGAAAGAAGAGCTTAAACTTCTCTTGAAAGCTCAAGGCGGTTTTGTCCGACTTTCCAGTGGAGACTGGAAGCGCCTCGTCCTGCCCGAACAAAGCACCTCGTTAGCACAACTTAAACAGCTCGGCATTGATCCCTTAGCGGATCCTGGTGCTAAACATCGCCTTCACGCCTTGCAATTAGCCGATACCGACATCATACAAGAAAGCTCTGAACAGCTCCGCACCCAGATTTTAGGCCGAGCTTTGGATATCCGTAACTTACCTAAGCCTGACATGCCCGACACCATCCATGCCGAGCTACGTCCTTACCAACTCGAAGGCTTCCACTTCCTCGCCTATCTTTCCCAGACAAATTTTGGTGGCGTCTTGGCCGATGACATGGGTCTTGGTAAAACCCTGCAAACCCTCACGTGGCTGGCTTGGCTTCACTCCAAGGAAGGTGTGGTAAAACCCTCCCTCGTCGTTTGCCCTAAATCCGTTATGGACAATTGGCAAACGGAGTCCGCCCGCTTTTACCCTAATTTGCAAGTCCTCCGAGCCAGCACGAAGGATCAAGACAACCTTAAAATGAACCTGACGCAAGCTGGCCTCATCATCATCAATTACGCTCAGCTCCGCTCTCTGGAAACGTTAATTAACTCAGTCGCTTGGCAAGCGGTGATTCTGGATGAAGGCCAATTTATTAAAAATCCCGACTCTCAAACCGCTCAGGCCGCCCGCGCCCTGAATGCAGATCATCGCCTCGTGCTCACGGGCACTCCGATTGAAAACCGTTTACTAGACCTCTGGAGCCTTCTTCACTTTGCGATGCCTGGCGCGCTCGCCCACCGTGCGGCCTTCCAACGTCAATACAACGATAAGACAGATTCCTTTGCTCGTTCTTCCCTTGGTCGTCGAGTCCGACCCTTCCTCTTGCGTCGCACAAAAAACCAAGTTGCCCGCGATCTACCCGAGCGGATAGAGGAAGATATTCATTGCGAATTAGAGGGAGAACAACTGACCCTTTATAAAGCGCACTTAAAAGAAGCGCGCCAGATTTTATTGAAAATGAAAACCGAGCGCGATCTGGATAAATCACGCTTTAACATCCTGAGCGCACTCCTGCGCTTACGGCAGGCTTGTTGCCATCCCGACTTAATAAAGAAGGCAGGTAAGCATCCCGGACAAAGTGCTAAGGTAGACGCCTTGATGGATCTTCTCGAGCCTTTGATTGAGGAAGGCCATAAGGTTTTGGTCTTTAGCCAGTTCGTTTCCATGCTCTCTATTCTTCAGAAAGAAATCAGCGAGCGTAAACTAACCTCTTTCTACCTCGACGGCAGCACAGAAAATCGCGGCGACCTTGTCAACTCATTCCAGAAACATGAAGGCTCCGCTGTTTTCCTCATCTCGCTCAAGGCGGGCGGAGCCGGGCTTAACCTGACCGCAGCCTCTTACGTCGTGCTCTTTGATCCGTGGTGGAACCCCGCCGTCGAAGCGCAAGCGATCGACCGCACCCACCGTATTGGCCAAGATAAAACCGTTATCGCTTACCGACTGATCGCAAAGAATACGATTGAAGAAAAAATTCGGCTCCTGCAACAAAGCAAAGCTCAACTTTTTCAAGATGTGTTAGGAGAAGAAAATTTTGCTAAAGCCTTCAGCCTTGATGATTTCCAATATCTTCTGGCAGACGACGACTAGCATGGATTCAGGCCCTTACGGAGGCTGATAAAGTTAGACTTTCTCAGAAATAAAAATTACCCAATCTTTTTGCTTCCCCTTCTGCCACATTCCCACTACCTTCTCAACTCGCAACTTTTGAATTATGGCTGGAGATACAATTGAAATAGAGGGAACGGTTAAGGCCGTTATGAAGGGAACCACTTTCCGGGTAGGCCTGAATAATGGTCATGAAGTGTTGGCACACATCTCTGGTAAAATGCGGAAAAACTTCATTCGCCTTAGCGTCGGAGATAAAGTTAAAATGGACATGAGTCCTTATGACCTGACGAAAGCCCGCATCACCTTCCGGGTAAATACGAATCCTTTTACGGGCCCTCCTCGACCTGGTCAACCTCGTCGTCGTTAATCTGCACGTGGTTTCCTGTTTGTGGCTGGGCTTCCTCTAGCTCCCTTTTTTATACTCGAAGCTGTTATCTTAACGGTGTTTGGGTTAGACTACTTATCTTAACGTTATGTCACGCCCCTCTTGGTCTTTTATTCTTCGTATCGCTATTACAGCTTTAGGTGTGGGCTATTTATTCTTTTTTAAGGATTGGACGCATATCTGGACCGCGGTGCATCAGGTTAAAGTGGGGTGGCTTCTTCTAGCGTTTCTGGCTTATGGGATGACCACAAGTCTAGGCATAGCACGCTGGCACTTGCTGTTGGTTAAGGGCGGAGCTGATCTCGGCTGGCTACGCACGGCGCAACTTACTTTGATTGGGCTGTTTGCTAATACGTTTATGCCTGGGGCGATGGGTGGAGATTTTATCAAGGCAGTTTTAATTGCTCGGGAAAAGCCGCAGATCAAGCCCACGGTCGTCATGTCTATTGTGATGGAGCGCATTCTAGGTTTTGTTGCCATGTTTATGATTTCTACGACGCTGATCATGACTCGCATAGGGCCGCTTACAGAAGAGTTCGCTACACGGCTGGCGGTGATTCTTTACTTCGTTGTTTTCACGCTGACGCTGGGAGCCTTGGCCTTAGGTGTGTGGAAACATCCTTCTCTCTGGGTGCCTTTTTGGCATAAGCTACCCTTGCGAAGTGCTCTGGATGAGGCAGGCGAGGCGTATCGTTTCTTTTTGACCAACCGCGGCTGTTTTTGGGGCGGACTTGGCTACTCGGTGGCGGCTCATTTCTTTTTGCTCATTAGTTGTTTTTGCGTGGCTCTGGGTTTAGGTCTGAATTTAGATTTTTGGGATTTAAGTGCGGTGCTGCCGCTGGTAGCACTGGTTACGCTGATTGTTCCATCCATTGGCGGACTGGGAATTCGTGAGTTAGCGTTTCAACATTTTCTGACCTATGTTTCGATTACGAAGGAAACATCCATTGCCCTTTCCCTAGTGTTCTATGCAGTAACGCTGACGTGGGGAATGTTGGGAGGCCTGATATATTTACGAGCAGGAGCTAGCAGGAAGCCGGTAGAAAAAGAATGATCCGCTGGTGCCGTTGGCGCACGAATCAGCATAGGTGCTCAAGGGAACCGTTTTAGGTAGGGCTTCTAAAGATTTAAAACAAAAAACCTTAAAAAAGAGATTGCTCTCTTTTTTAAGGTGGTTGTCGTTAGGTCGCTTATTTCTTCGCTGCTTTAGCGGCGATGATACGATCGTTTTTAGCACTACGACGTTGACGTTTCTTTTTGTTGACTCGAGCCTTGGTAGAATTAGATGTTCCCATAAGCCTTCTAGCCAACACGCTTTCTGAGGCTCTGCAAGATGAATCGGGAGGGAGGGCAAAAAATCCTGCGTGACCAAATAAAGAATGACCTCTAATCCGAAAGCGAAAGGCAAATTTTAGGGAATCTGCGGTTCTGCGTATGAGCCGAAAGAAATCTTGTCTGCTTCCGAAATAATCTAAGGTAACGCCTTTTGGATTCTGGGCCAGCTTGTTGTAAGTAAAACCAGAATAGCTACCTTTCTGGAATCTAAATTTTGTTGATATCGTAGGTTTTGATCTGTGGTAACGAGCATGTCAAAGTTGTTCTCCTCGGCCTCGGAAATTAATTCGCCGTTGGTTAGTTTTTCCCAACCTAATTCGTAGGCAGTGATTACTTGGTGCAAAGGAAAGCTAAATCGTAGAGGTGGAGGTATGCCCTGACCAAATAAAATCTTCATGCAGCTAAGCTGCGCTCGACATACTCAAGCAGGGCCTCAGTTTGCTGTCGAGTGACACCAGGAAACCGCTCCAAAAAATAGTCAATACGTGCCCCAGATTCTAGGTTTTCAAAGAGGGCGCTGACAGGGAGACGCGTTCCGCAAAACAACTAAGCTCCGCTGACTCGTTCAGGATGGCTCTTTACTGCGTTACACTCTACCCAATTAAGCATAAATTAATTTTAAATTACTCTGGCTGAAAAGTAAGCCAGTCTTTTTACGTAGTTATGATGGCTGGATGTTAGAAGGAGAGCGAACAAAAAGCGGGAAGAAGAAAGGAGTCAATAGTCCTGATGGCAGATACCGTGTCCATAAATTATAAAGCAGCACGGTCAGAACGTGATGATAGCTGTTAGGCTTAAGCTAGGACTTTCGCTGGCTCTAGCTTTACGGGTTGAAGGGCACGAGGCTCCTGCACGTTGAGGCCCAGAGTTTTGAGTAGAGCGAGATCTTCGTTCTCTTTCGGGTTGATGGCGGTGAGGAGTTTACCGCCGTAGAAAATAGAATTTGCCCCAGCATAGAAGCTCATGGCTTGGGCTTCACGACTGAGATGGGCACGGCCGGCGGAGAGGCGCACTTTAGTTTTTGGGAGGAGCACGCGGGTCGTGGCGATCATGCGGATTAGATCAAACACATCCACAGGATTTTGTTCTTCTAAAGGCGTGCCAGGCATGGACATGAGGCAATTAATCGGAACGCTCTCGGGGGCAGGGTCGAAACCTGCTAAGACTTCTAGCATACGCAAGCGATCGCCCACGCTCTCGCCCATGCCTAGGATACCGCCGCAGCAAACGTCCATGCCCGCTTTTTGTACGGACTGGATCGTGTTTAAGCGGTCTTGGTAAGTGTGAGTGCTAACGATGTTTGGATAATATTCTGGGCTGGTGTCGATGTTATGATTATAGGCTGTAACTCCGGCCTGTTTCAGCTCTAGCGCGGCCTGATCGGTTAATTGGCCTAGGGTAACGCAAACTTCCATGCCGAGTTTACTGACTTCGCCAATGATGTTTTTAACCTGCTCAAATTTTTCGGTGCCTTCACGCACGCCTTTCCACGCCGCACCCATGCAGAAGCGAGTGGAGCCGCTGGCCTTGGCTTGATGGGCATGGCGCATGACCTCGTCCACCCCGAGAAGATTTTCTTTTTCTAAGCCTGTATGGTAATGCGAGCTTTGGGCGCAGTAGCTGCAATCTTCACTGCAACCGCCTGTTTTGATGCTCAGCAAGGTGCAAAGTTGAATCTCATTACCGTCCCAGTTTTCGCAATAAACGCTGCGCGCTTGATCCAAGAGCTGGAACAAAGGTTGATGATAAATGGCTTCAATCTCTAAAAGCGAAGGGGTAGACATAACAAAAAGATCTTAGCAGATGCAGGGTAGATGCAAAGTGCTTTTAATAGCTAGGGTGGAGCTGTTATTTTTTGAAACGGGTTACGATTAGGCACAGAAGGAGGACGGCGACATTTGTTAGGACAATGGTAGGTCCGGTGGGAGAGTCGAGTTGGTAGGAAATTAAGACGCCACTGCCAGCGGCACAAAAGCCTAGGAGTGGGCTAAGTAGAAGGAGATGGCGGAAGTTTTTCGCCATCATTTTACTGGCGGCGGCAGGGGTAACAATGAGCGCGCTGATGAGGAGGGCTCCAGCCATTTTCAGGGTCAGGGTAATGGTAATGGCGATGAGGATGGCGAAGAAGTAGTTGAGGTGAGAAGTGTTGACGCCTTGGATGCGGGCGAGGTCAGGCTGGAGTATAGCTAGGGTGTAGGGGCGCAGCTTCCAGAGGGTAAAGGCTAGGATGAGGATTAAGAGAGCTAGTTGTTTGTAAAGATCAGCGGTGTCGTTAGCGTAGATGCTGCCAAAGAGGATACCATCAATCATGCGGTATTTACCTAACATGCCGAGAATGATAACGCCAAGTGCGACGCTGCCAGTGAAGCTGAAGGAGATAATGGTGTCAGGGCGAAGAGTCGTTTTTTCAAAAAAATAGGCCATGGCACTAGCGAGCAGTATGCTGAAGATTAAGACCGTAAACATGGGATCAAAACCCCAGCCCCAGAGTTCCTCAATAAGAAATCCAATGGCTACGCCCGTTAAAGCTGAGTGGGCGAGGGCGTCGCTAAAAAAGGCCATACCACGCAGGGTGACAAAGACGCCAAGCAAGGCGCACGCAGGGCCGAGGATGAGAGCGGAAAGAAGGGTGTTCCGCATGAATTCAATGTGCCAGAAGTCCATGGGTTATTAGTTAGATTTTTTAAATGATTGACGCATGTCGAGCCCACGGGTGGCGGTAAGAAGACGTTGGCGCCCGTAAATTTCACGGAGAAAATGTTCCTCCATTACTTCTGCTGGCGTGCCCACGGCGCAGACATGCCGGTTAAGGCAGCAGACGCGGTCGCAAAGGTCGCTGATGAGGTGGAGGTCGTGGGAAACCATCATGACAGCGATGTGTCGCTCACGGCGCAATTGGTTTAAGAGTTTTTCGAGCATTTCGGATCCTTGCTGATCGATGCCTGTGGTGGGTTCGTCTAAAAGAAGGAGTTTAGGTTCACGGAGAAGGGCGTAGGCAACGGTGACGCGCTGGAATTCCCCGCCGGAAAGACTACCGATGCGACGATGAATGAGATGTTCAGCTTGGACGGCGGCGAGCTGTTTTTGAATGAGGTGAAGGTGCGCTGGGTTTTTACTAGGCCACCACCAGCGAGTATTGGGGATATTGAGGGAGAGGAATTCTTGAACAGAGAAGGGCACGCTGTGGTCGATGGAAAGGCGTTGGGGGACGTAACCAATTTTAGTTGTGTCGATGAGGAGCTTAAAATCAATAATGCCTTCCGCGCAAGGTTCAAGGCCAAGAATGGCTTTGAGGAGGGTGGATTTACCAGCTCCATTCGGGCCAATTAGCCCGATAATTTCGCCTTGGCGAATATCGAGGTCGACGTTGCGAATGGCCCAGTCAGTTCCATAGGCGACGCCGACTCCTCGCAAGGAGAGTAAGGCTGGAGATACGGTAGTTTTAGGGCTTATCACATATTCAGGTTAACGAACCGCGAGAAATAATTCAGTAAATAACTTTTACTTCCACGCCTTCTCAAAGGATGCCAGATTTTTCCTCATGAGCTTGATGTAAGCGTCAGCAGTAGGGGCACCCACCTCCAAGGTGTCGATGTCGGCTACGGCAGCACCGGTTTGTGTGGCGATGGACTGCAGGAGTTTTGGAGAATAGCCGGTTTCAGCAAAAAGAACTTTTACTTTATTATCTTTGATGGCTTTGACCAGAGCGGCAAGCTCGCTGGGCTTCGGGTCTTTTTCGGGGAATTCTTCAATGAAACCGATGTAGTTCATGCCGTAGCGCTTGGCTAAGTAAGGGAAGGCGTCGTGGAAGGTGATAAGATTTTTGATGGGTAGTTGATTCAGCTTGGAGCGAAAATCTTCATGTAATTTTTTGAGTTCAACTAAGTAAGCATCGCGATTCTTTTTGTAACCGTCCGCATTTTTGGGGTCGGCTTTAATAAGTGCTTCGGCAATGTTTTTAACTTGTTGCTGGGCACTGATGGGGTCTAGCCAGATGTGGGGATTTTTACCTTCCCCATGATCATGGCCTGTGTGATCGATTTTTTCCGCAGATGGTAAGGAGACTACTTTAGGGCTATCTAAAAGGGATATCCCCTTACTGCTGTCCACGACTACGAGTTTTTTATTACCAGCCTTTTTAACAATTTCATTTGACCATTCCTCTAACCCGAGACCATTGATGATAAAAAGGTCGGCACGGGCTAATCTTTTAATATCGCTGGGGTTCAAAGCATAGTCATGTGGGCCGGAGTCTTTACTAAGAAGCATAGAGACCTTAGCTAAATCGCCCGCCACGGTTTGAGTGTGGGCGTAGATAGGAAGGAAGGAAGCAACGATTTCAAGTTTTTTTTCTGCGGCATTCAGCGGCAAACTACAGCTGGCTAGAAGAGTTAGGGTTAGAAGTTGGATTGCTTTAATATTCATAGGGGTATTGATTTATTCGTTAATTTATTCAGATAGTTGCGGTGAACCCCAATCAGGTAGGGGGTCAGGGAAATTAGCCCAAAGTTCTTCACCCATGCTGAGTTCAGCATCGGTTAGGAGCGCGGCGTCCATAAGGCGGGTGATGGCGGCTTGGTTCATTTCTTGGCCAATAAAAACGATTTCTTGGCGGCGATCGCCGTAGGGTTTTTTATAATTTTTTTGGATAATATCGATCTGTTCTTGTTCGGTTGGCCAAGAGGTTTGTGGCATGGAGGCCCACCAGGTGCCGGCGGGCTCGACTGATTTCATGCGCCCTGCTTGGGATAGGGCACCAGCCCAGTCCATGCGGGTGGATAACCAAAAAAATCCTTTGGCTCGGATGACTCCTGCCATTTTTTGTTTTAATACTTCATGGAAGCGCGCTGGGTGAAAAGGCTTACGACTGCGATAAACAAAGCTGGTGATGCCGTATTCTTCGGTCTCAGGTTTATGTTCGCCGCGCAATTCTTTCAGCCAGAGGGGGGATTGGGAGGCTTTCTCAAAATCGAAACGCTGGGTGTCTAGGATTTCCTTGAGGGGGATTTTACCTTTAACCGACTCAAGCATGACGGCGCTTGTATTAAGCGCACGGAGATGACCTTTAACGCTTTTAAGTTCGGTTTGCGTAATGAGGTCGGTTTTATTGATGATAAGAACATCGGCGAACTCGATCTGCTCAATTAAGAGATCGACGATGTTGCGCTCATCTTGTTCATCACGCTGTTGTTGACGATCTTTCAAAGATTCACGGGCGTTGTAGTCTTCGAGGAAGTTTTTAGCATCAACCACGGTGACCATCGTGTCGAGTCGCGCTATTTCAGAGAGGCTGTGGCCTTCTTCGTCCGTGAAGGTAAAAGTTTCAGCTACGGGAAGTGGTTCGGAGATGCCAGTGGACTCAATCAAGAGATAGTCGAAGCGACCTTCTGAGGCTAAGATGTTAATTTCTTTGAGTAAGTCTTCGCGGAGGGTGCAGCAGATGCAGCCATTAGACATTTCGATCAGTTTTTCTTCTTGGCGTGAGAGATTGGCCGTGCCTTGTTTAATGAGCTCAGCGTCGATGTTGACGTCGCTCATGTCATTGACGATAACGGCGACACGCAGGCCTTCACGATTGGCTAAGATGTGATTGAGGAGCGTGGTTTTACCTGCTCCGAGGAAACCTGAAAGCACTGTAACGGGAAGCCTTGTTAAATGAGAAGCCGGCTTGAGCTCTGATTGAATATGAGAATTCATTATCAAATTTAATTGATACTTGATTCTCATATTTAGTCAAGGAATAGTCATCTCGTGTCATATTCTACTCAACAACGTGAAGCTTTGAAGGAAGTGCTGCGAGAAACAAAGAATCCTCTCTCGGCCGTAGAGATCCATGAGTTGGGCAAGTTGAAGAAGCCTAGCTTAGGAATGGCGACAGTCTATCGAACTTTAAAGACCATGGAGCAAGAGGGAGTCATCGATCTGGTGGACATCCCTGGCACGGTTCCTCATTACGAGTTGGGGGGGCATCGACATCACCATCATTTTTTCTGTGAGACATGCAAGCGAGTTTTTGAGCTGGAAGGTTGTGTACATGAGGTGGAGGAGTTAGCACCTAAAAAATTCCAAGTCCACAGGCATGAGATCATCTTGTATGGAGCGTGTGAAGAATGTGTGAAGAAATGAGAGGGTTTTACGGCCGAATGAGGATGAGCATGAAACTGTGCTCAGGTAGTGCGCTTTTTGTATTGGCACTAACTAGCTACCTGTGGGCGGAAACGGATCCGCTGGTGAAGGACGTAGGATTAGGTCCGATTTTACTACCACCCTTACAGCTACAACCAGAGAAGGCGGACTGGGAAAAGCTAGAAATATTTAATGAGACATTAACGTCATCGGAGTTTAAGCGTCGTTTAAGCGGACTTTATGATCCATTTGATGGCATGGCTCCGCATCTGAAGGTGGATGAGCAAGGGTTTTCTGTAATGGAGAGTGCGGGGTCTGAGGCGAAGGAAGTGTTACGGATTGGTTTCGCTAAGAATGAGGAGTCAAAGAAGCCTGTGCCGCGTTGGTATCGGACCCCGTTTGAATTTAAGGAAAAGTCGCAAGAGCTTAAGCCACTTGATGGTTTGCGAATCGTGATTGACCCGGCTGACATAGGTGGTGAATGGGGGAGGATGGAGGATAGATCTTCCAAATTCCGCGGTTACGGGAAAATACAGGAAGGTGATTTAAATTTAGTTAACGGCTTATTATTAAGAGATAAGCTGAAAGCACTTGGGGCAGAAGTTCGTATAACGAGAGAGCAACCGAGGTTAGTCAGTCCCTACAAGAAGGAGGACTTTATCAATCAAGCCAGAGACATGATAAAGAAAAGCCAAGGCTTACCGCCATCTTACTTCACGCGTACCCGTGGACTAGCAAAAGGGGCAGAGCGACGGGTGGAAATCCTAACCGAGATTCTTTTAACAAAAACTTACGAGACACGTTACCGCGCCCATAAAATGGGAGACTTCAAGCCCGAGATCACCCTTGTTTTACAGCATAACGCTACTTCTGCCAGTGCGGGAGGTAAGTTCGCTCGCATTAACCGCAACGTCTTTTTTGTGCCAGGCTCCTTTTCTAAGGGGGAATTAAAAGACGGGCGGCAGCGGTATCAATTAGTTAAAAAATTAGTGCAAGCCTCCACCCCGTTTGAGGTTCAAGTAGCTAGCTCCATTGCTAGGGCTTTCCAAGCAGCCACAGGGTTTCCTCCAGTGAAATACGGAAACTCAGCCGTCACCCGGATTGTGACGGATGAGAATGAGTATGTCGTGGCTCGGAACCTTGCGGTGACTAGAGAATTTATGGGGCCTGTGGTCGTGGTAGAGGCCTATTTTATGAATGAGCGTGGGACACTACGCCGGTTACTGGAGGGACACTACGAGGGGAAAAGGCTAGTCTCAGGTAAGATGCAAAAAAGTATCTACGCTGAGTATACGGACGCTGTGGTCAAGGGTTTGGTGGAGGCTTACGCTAATCCAAAGTAAAGCAGCTTTTCTAAAGTTCTTGATCAAGGATCTAAATTTTATTGATTACATTTTTTGTTTGAAATTTAAAGTCACTCTGCCTTTTATTTAGGTGTGCGCACTTTAGGAATTATTGGATCCTTGATGGCTTTGCTCTATCTGAGCGGAGCGCACCTTGTCGTGGTTCAATGCGTGGCTTGGGGTGGGATGGTAGTTAGTTATTCCCAAGATGTGGGATTACAAAAAGGTTTGAGCAACACCTTCGATGGAAAACATCCCTGCGGCATGTGTAAGAAGGTGCAACAGGCTAAGCGCGATCATGCTCCATTGGCATTAGCCTTTAAACTAACGGATTTAAAAGCTGTAGCTCTTGATCTGCGGGTTCCTGCAACTCAACAACTATTTTCTGAATCTACGGATTTTTGTTCCTCAGTTAGTTTCCTATGTGGCGTAGGCTTGCAGTCGCCACCTGTTCCTCCTCCTCGAGCCTAATCTGCTCATCAATTCCCTTGTGTGGATGTGCGAAGTAAAGATCAGTTTTTAAAACTGAGTCTGGATTAATGTAATTAATTTAAATGCACAGAGGTTCTGTGCTGTTGAGGAGTTTTCTATGATGATTACGCAAAAGGCTTGTTTTACAGGCTCGTTGTTGGTCGTGAGTGCGGTGATGGTTTTTGGCCAGAGTGTGCAATCTGCGGCGGCTAAAAAGAAGTTAAATGAACCTGTTCTTACTAGGCAAGCTACGACGCTAACAGAGGTAGTGGTGCAGGCGAATGCAGATCAATCGCTGACCGTGCGTAACACGGCCACCGTGCGCAAAGAATTGAACAGGGTTCCCGGTGGTGTCAGTCTTATTCTGGCCGAAGATTTTAAACAGGGGAGAGCTTCCACCCTGAAAGATGCGCTTCAGTTCGCCCCGGGGGTAATCGTACAACCGCGCTTCGGCTCGGAGGAGGCTCGCCTCTCCATCCGTGGCAGCGGCATTCAGAGAACCTTCCACGGTCGCGGCCTACTTTTGATGCAGGACGGCGTCCCGTTAAACTTGGCGGACGGTGGTTTTGACATGCAGTCGATTGAACCTCTGGCAGCGCGATCTATAGAGGTGTATCGCGGATCCAATGCCCTTCACTACGGCAGTAGCACTCTGGGCGGATCAATCAACTATGTTTCACCCACGGGGTATGATGCGGATAAAATCCAGGTGCGTGGGGAGGCGGGAAGTTTCGGCTACCTGCGCGGCCAAATCAGCTCTGGCTTGGTCAAGGGACCTTTCGACTACTACGCCACTGTGACACAATCTTCCCAAGACGGATTCCGGGAACATGCGGAGCAGAACACGCAACGCTTCTTTGCTAATGTCGGGGCGAAGATCCAGCCTGATCTTGAGACCCGTTTCTATGCGGGCTTTGTCAACACCGAATCGGAACTGCCTGGCAGTCTGACCAAAACTCAACTTGATGTCGATCCTTCCCAGACGACCTTTGCACAGACCAACCGCGACCAAAAGCGCGACTTCAAACTTTATCGAGTAGCGAACAAGACCAGCTACACTTGGGATGATCAGCGACTTGATAGCGCGCTTTCTTGGTCTAATAAAGATCTCTTCCATCCGATTTTCCAGATCATTGATCAGGACTCCAACGACTTCAATGTCGATCTCCGTTACACGGGGGAAAAAGATTTGTTTGGTCGCAAGAATCGTTTCATTCTAGGCACACGCCAGACCTTGGGAATCACGGAAGCGGATCAATTCGGTTATGCCGCCACCACAGGCCAGGCCCGCGGTCCGCAAACCCTCGACTCCACCCAGACCGCCACCAGCATCACAATGTATGCGGAAAACCAGCATTACCTATTTGAACAACTGGCTCTGGTTCTTGGTTTCCAGGCGGATTGGAGCACACGCGACAGCGATGTCCGTTTTGCCCGGACAGGTGGGGGCCAGAATTTTGTCAACACGACCCTGCTCAACCCGACAACCCGTTCGGCCTACGAAAACTACATGGCCTTCAACCCAAAAATCGGGCTGCTCTATGAACTCGACAACGAAACCTCCCTCTTTGCCAACGTTAGCCGCAGCTATGAACCGCCCAGTTTCAGCGAGTATTTTGACACCCGGGCAGGTCAGAATCTGGGTGTAACAGATGCGCAGGAAGCGTGGACTTTTGAAACAGGTTCGCGTGGGAGTTCAGGTTGTTTCGACTGGGACGCTACGTTCTACAATTCTTGGATAGAAAACGAACTACTATCTCTTTCCGATCCGAACGGCCCCACGGCCACGATCAACGCCAAACAAACGTTCCACACCGGAATCGAATTGGGTGTTGGAATTGAGATCTGGAAAGATCTGGCCGATGATGAGGACAAGCTTTATCTGCGTCAGAATTACACGTGGGGTCGGTTTGTTTTCGATAACGATCCACGCTTCGGAAACAATCAGTTAGCCGGGTTGCCTGAGCACTTCTTCGTGGCTGATCTGATCTATAGTCATCCCTGCGGGTTCTACATGGGACCGAATTTTGAAGCGACGCTGGCCGATTCCCCTATCGATCACGCCAACACCCTAGATGCAGACAGCTATTTCCTAGTGGGCTTTAAAATCGGATACAAGTCGAAATATGGTTTCCACCTCTTTGTCGAGGGCCGGAACTTAGCCGACGAAAAGTATGCTGCCACTACCGGTGTGGTGGATGATCTGACTATCGCCGGACGCAGCGCAGCACAGTTCAGCCCTGGGGATGGACGTGCTTTCTACGGCGGTATTGAGTATCGCTGGTAATAAAAAAAACAATAACGATTCTCAAAAGGAGTTGCATGAATAAAAAGATTTTACGGAACCTTCATCGCTGGCTGGGCCTGACCTTTAGCCTGTTTGTCTTCTTGGCCGCAGGCAGCGGAGTGCTTCACAACATCATGTCCATGACCCAAAAGCCTCCGCCTAAGCCAGGCCCCTCCGCCGCGATGAAGGCAGAAGATTTCCACGTGTCGCCCGTCCGTGCGGCGGGGATTCTTCCTCCGGGAACCACTCTCTCAGCCGTTTCCATCCGGGAAATTGCGGGCGAGCCTTGGTATCAGTTGTATCCCAGTGGAAAGAAGGAGCCAGTCTATGTCAACGCTAGGAGCGGAGAGGGGGATAGCAGCGCAGACGCGCGTCATGCTGCGCAGATTGCCTCGGGGCATCTGAGAGGACTGGCGGTGCGCAAGACCGATTACCTAACGGAGTTAAATGCGGAATATATTAGCATCTTCCGAATTCTTCCAGTTTACCGCTTTGATGTTGATGATGGCAAAGGAACCCGGGTTTATGTTTCCACCATGACGGGCAGCGTCACCCGCACCACGGACGACTGGAAGCAGTTCGAGGCCAATGTCTTCAGCAACTTCCACAAATTTGCCTTCATTCCAGATAAAGAGGTGCGGAATTGGGTTCTAACCTTCACCACCTCAGCCATTGCCTTGGTGGCTTTGTTGGGAGTCTATCTTTTTTTACTAGGCAGCAAAAATAAGAATAGTTAAGCTAGGCACAATATTTACCTTTATTTGATAAATAGTTCCTAGAAGGTGACCAAAAATCCTAGCATTATTATATGGTTGTCAGAAGAGAATTTGCTTCTATGTTTTGTTTGTGAAAAGTATTTTACTTACCTTAGTTTTAATCTTTAGTTGTACTCAGCTTAAGGCTAACTTACTTACGAATGGAAGTTTTGAAACGCATGATGCGGCCGTCAATTCGGGATCAGGTTTGACGCAATTTATTGATAATCCAACAACTTATCTCAATAATAGCTGGACATTTGGGCGAACCGCAGGGACAGGGGGAAATCCTCGCTTCCATTGGTATAGCACCACGAACCAGCAGACTTGGCAGAATAATCCGCAGGACGGCTCGTATGCCATACAGCTTAATAGCGATAATACAACAGACTTTATCTATGTTGAGCAGAGCGTGAATGTAATCTCTGGAACGCTATACCAACTATCATTTTTTTACGTGGATGAAAGTGCTTTCACGATTACTAATCCCACGAGTGTACGGGCGGATCTTACGGGGGCATTTGTAGGAAACCAGACGTTCACAAATACAATAGACAATACGTGGCAGCAGGGAATCATAACGTTTACGGCAGCAAGCACAGGGTCTTTGACGATTCGCTTTACGGATCAACCGCCTGCGGCAAATAATAACCAAAATGTTTCCATGGATAATATTTCATTGATTGTCGTGCCTGAGCCCAGCACCTATGCCATGGGGATTTTACTCGTGCTAGCCGTGGGCGGTTTTCATTTCTGGCGCAGGCGTGAAGCATAACAGCATCATTGTAGCTTTTTTTACTAAGCAGCAAAAATAAGAATAGTTAAGCTAGGCACAATATTTACCTTTATTTGATAAATAGTTCCTAGAAGGTGACCAAAAATTCTAGCATTACTATATAGTTGTCAGAAGAGAATTTGCTTCTATGATTTGCTTGTGAAAAGTATTTTACTTACCTTAGTTTTAATCTTCAGTTGTACTCAGCTTAAGGCTAACTTACTGACAAATGGAAGTTTTGAAACGCATGATGCGGCCGTCAATTCGGGAACAGGTTTGACGCAATTTATTGATAATCCTACAACTTATCTCAATAATAGCTGGACATTTGGGCGAACCGCAGGGACAGGGGGAAATCCCCGCTTTCATTGGTATAGCACCACGAACCAGCAGTTTTGGCAGAATAATCCGCAGGACGGCTCGTATGCCATACAGCTTAATAGCGATAATACAACAGACTTTATCTATGTTGAGCAGAGCGTGAATGTAATCTCTGGAACGCTATACCAACTATCATTTTTTTACGTGGATGAAAGTGCTTTCACGATTACTAATCCCACGAGTGTACGGGCGGATCTTACGGGGGCATTTGTAGGAAACCAGACGTTCACAAATACAATAGACAATACGTGGCAGCAGGGAATCATAACGTTTACGGCAGCAAGCACAGGGTCTTTGACGATTCGCTTTACGGATCAACCGCCTGCGGCAAATAATAACCAAAATGTTTCCATGGATAATATTTCATTGATTGTCGTGCCTGAGCCCAGCACCTATGCCATGGGGATTTTACTCGTGCTAGCCGTGGGCGGTTTTCATTTCTGGCGCAGGCGTGAAGCTTAACAGCATCATTGTAGCTTTAGTTGCTTCAATCGTTTTACTTGTCTGTTTATTTATTTTCGGGCCTAGCGGCTATCGGTATCTTAAGTCTGAAGTATTTCTCTACCGCTCGGCTAAAGCTTGGGAAAAAGAGGACATTAATACGGCCTATAACTGGGCTGCTTTAGCTTACCAAAATAATCCGCAGTCTCAACGTGCAACTGGTATGCTGGGCGACATTGGTGAAAGAGAGGGGAGTCCTCAAACACTTCTCTGGCGTCAACGACTGGTGCAACTTAGCCCCAATGAAGTTGCGCCCGCTCTGGCACTAGCTAATTCCGCACTCTTACAAAACAATGTGCGTGTAGCAGAGCAAGCATTGGAACGCATCCAGCCCTTGGCAGATAAACGGGCTGATTACCATTCTCTTCGCGCAGGCTGTTTCCTAAAAAAAGGGGCAGTTATAGAAGCGGACAAAGCCTTAGTCCAAGCGATGGAGTTAGAACCAGAAAACCCCATTCATGCCGTGAATCTGGCGGTTTTTCGCTTGAAGTCCCAAGATCCTGCACAGGTAAGTGAAGCCCTGAAGGCATTAGAAAAATGGGAGCTTGATCCCACATTTGTGGTGCAAGTTAAAAGAGCCTTACGTGATCATGCCCTGAGTCTTAAACAATGGGAAAAGGCAGAGAAGCTATGCCGTTGGTTTGTGGGCAGAAGCGAAGCAAACCTCGATGATAGACTGCGATACCACTATGTTTTACAAATGACAGCATCTCCCGAGCAAGAAGCTTTCGAGGAGGAAACCAGACAATTTCTTTTAAAACAACCAAACTATATTGCTAAGTGGTTGGAGTGGATGACTACACGTAAAAAAGGTCAGGAAGCACTGGAATGGCTAGATGGGCAAGATACTAAACTGACGCAAAGAAGAGATATTAAGTTGGCCGTAGCGCAGATTAAAATTCAAAATTCCGAGTGGCTTGAGCTGAGAACTTTTTTAGCCAAAGAAAACTTTGGGCGACTAGATTTTATACGTCAGTTACTTTTGTTACGTGTTAAAAAAGAACTAGAACCGGAGACCTTCCCCGTGGCTTGGCAGAGATTTGTTGATGAGATGATGCGCCAGCCAGACAACCTCTATATGTGCCTGCAAATTATACAGACCTGGGGTTGGGTGCAGGAATCGAATGATGTTTGGTGGAGACGAGCGGGGGAAAGTCTAGATGTAGCGCAGCCTGCTTTAGAGCACCTCCGTACTTTTTACGCTTCGCAAAAAAATGCCCAAGGCCTCCTTAAAGTGGAGCGTAAACGTCTGGAGTTGTTTCCGCAAGACGATGGTATAGCCGCTAACGTGGCCTATCTTTCCCTACTTTTAAAAATCAGAGCAAACGTGGGGCGGGATCTCGCTCAAACTTTGGATAAGAAACACCCGCAAAACCCCTCTATCGCCGCTACTCAAGCTCTTTCTTGCTATCTGCAAGGTCTTACGCAGGCTGGCCTGCAAGCCCTGAGTAAAGTGCCCACAGAGCAGGCGCAAAACCCCATGGTTACATTCACCCGAGTGCTCCTTTTAGCGCAAAAGGGCGATAAAGAAAAAGCTAAGGAACTAGCGCAAAAGATTCGGCAGGAAACTCTTTTACCAGAAGAAAAGATCTTACTAGAGCAAGCCCTGAACCTTAAGCCGCTAAAAGAGGCTGGTTCAAGTAATGCTTTATAAAATTCGTTAAATCGAAAAACATGCGTCTGCACGTTGTGGTGGACTCCATTCTTAAAGCTAAAACACCAGAAATAAACCACGGGCAATAAAATTATCGTGGTAAGGAAATGGTTCTAGTAAGGTAGGTTTTATGGATGATAGGAGCGATGAGCGTTTGATGGAGCTGATCGGCCAAAAGGACGAGGAGGCTTTTACGACCTTAATGCGGCGGCATAAAGATCTCGTTTATGGGACGGCCTATCGTATGCTGGGGCCTTATGCGGCGGAAACGGAAGACTTAGCCCAACAAGTGTTTATCAAGGTTTGGAGAGCAGCACCGCGCTACCGTCCTCAACCTCAGACTCAGTTTACGACATGGCTACTCACGATTTGTCGCAATTGCGTGTTTACTCAACTCAAAAAATCAAAACGCACGCAGGCTTCGCCCTTAGAATATCATGGTGAACATGGAGAAGAAGAATCGCATTATCCAGATCATACTATGTTAACGCCAGCGGCAGAAATGTTAGAAGTGGAATTAAGCGCAAAGCTCCATGGTGCGATTCAAAATCTTCCTGAGAGTCAGCGAGCAGCACTGACCTTACGACAGCAAGAGCAGTTGGATTATGAAGAGATTGCTCAGATCATGAAGGTTAGTGTATCTTCGGTTAAGTCTTTATTGTTTAGGGCGCGCGATACGTTGAGAGAAAACCTAAAGGATTATTTAAAGTAGGCGCAACTTTTACCACGCAAGGGAGTTTAATGACTGAGATGAATCATGGAGATCAACATAATCAGGAGGAGGCACTGGACGCGTTGCTCAAACAGGCTTTGCCCCCTAAGGCTCCTGACTGGTTTGAGGTTAAGGCCTTGGCGCGGCTCCGGCGTGAGCGGGAGGAGGTGCGCGGTCTGAATTGGCGGTTCTTGCGGCGTTGGGTTCTGGGTGGCGTCGTGGCGCTTAGCTTGCTTAGCCTGAGCTTTGTTTGGTTGGGTGGGGAGCCTGAAGTTAGTACTTTTGCAGGTTCTGGAGAATCCTTAAAAATTAATGCCTCTGAACAAGATAATGTTCTTTTCTCTGCCCTTGATGCGTTTGCTTCCTACTCACAAGATGCGGACGAGTGGAATCAGGAGTCTTTTTAATGAAACTATTTTTATTTTACGGACGGATTGTAGCGGTGTCATTGGTTTTAACCGTGGTGGTTGTTGCTCAAAACCCGATTCCACCTACTAAACATCCAGTGGAGGAAGTCTCTCCTGATAAAGCAGAGAAATCATGGCGAAAAAAAATGGCCGAAGAGGGTCGTTTTAAAAAAAGCGAGCCTCTTTTAATGGCGGGCGATCCTCGCTTTCAGAAGATGCTACTGGTGGCACTTGCTCCGCCTAACCAAATTGAACAAAAACTCAAGCTCTGGCCAGCGTGGTCGGAAATGAGTGAGGAGCGGAGGGAGCGGATGACCCGCGAGATCGAGAATTTCCGTAACCGGATTAATAAGGTGGCTCTTAAAAAAGCCGATGAAGCGGGGATCATGTTGACGGAGGCGCAAAAGCCAGAGTTTGTACGTCGTTATTGGGAACAACGGAGTAAGGTTGAGCTTGCGGTTCGCCAAGAAGTTGAAGGCAGATTAAAGACCGCTATGGGTCAAGAAATGGCGACACTGAAGCAGCAATTCACTAAGCCTTAAAAAATCTTGAAAAACAAATATGCGGTTTGCCGTTGCATTGTTCCTTGTTCGTCTGTAACTATAGGAAACAATGGATAGTGATATACAACAGCTCGTTGACAGTGAACAATTGCCTTTAAACTTGGCAGAAAAATTAGACTTACTTGCCCCAGGCAGATGCTGCTTTCATCGCAGCTGGGGCACAGGCAGAATTGCAGAGAGGGACATTATCGCTAATCGTCTGCTCATTGATTTCCCTAATAAGCCGCGCCATCCGATGGATTTTAAGTACAGCGCAACTTCTTTGGAGTTGCTCGAAGAGGATCATATCGAAAGCCGTAAATTAATTAATCTGGCAGCTGTTCAAGCAGAGGCCGTGGCAAATCCTTTGGCCACGATGCGCTCGGTGGTTAAAAGTCTCCAGCCAGCCGCTTCTCCTGACCGTATTGAAATGGTGCTTTGCCCTTCCGTTGTCGCTAAGGCGGACTGGAAAAAATGGTGGGAAGCCGCTAAAAGAGCTATGAAAAAGGATGGGCATTTTACCCTACCCACTAAACGCTCTGAGACCATCGTTCTGCATGAAGCTCCGCCAGACTTAGGAGCCCAAGCAGTGGAATCCGTTAGCCGTGTGATCGGACCTAAAGCGAAATTAGCTGCATTAGAAGAAACGCTTAAGTATTCCAAGGATCTTAAGGATCATGCCTTAATGGAAACGTTAGTAGCAGACATTGATGAAACCCTCTTAAAAGTGCCCAGTTCTCAACTCGTTTACGCCGTTGAGCTGGCTATTATTCGCGACGAGTTAATTGAAGCTGCTGGTTTAGAAGGCAGAATTCCTGCCTCAGCCACGATCAAACTTCTGCCACGCGAGCCTAAGCTTTTGGTCAACTTAATTAATAACCTCACGGCATCCAAGCAGGGTAAAGCCATCGGACGTGCTGCGGCCATTTACGGCGTAAATTGGCCCACCTTCACCATGCAGATTCTCCCCATGGCGAATGGCCGTGTAGCTGAAGTCATTATTGAGTCCTTTGAAAAAGACGGACGTAAGCCTGAGATTATCGCTGCTATTGAGCGGTTGATCCGCGAGCGTAACCTTCACTTTGAGTTCTTAATTTGGATCTGCAAGACGAAGGATGCCGACATCCGAAAGCTCTACAACGTACAGCTTATTTACGCCATTCTCTCTGTTCTAGAAATGGATCAGCTAGAAGGCAGTAAGCGTTCAGGACGCTTGCAGGATCTTTTCGTGACGCGGAAAGAATTAATTTCAGAAATGCTCAAGAGTGCTGGTGATGACGAGGTGCGCGACATTACGCGTGCGATCATGATCAGCCCGATTTTTGACGAGCTAGATAAACGCTCCGTCCTAGCGGCCATGGTGAAGCTTTACCCCTTCATTCAAGAAATGATCATCGGTGGCGGTAGCTCTAAGGATAAGGACAAAGATGCGGGTGCTTTAATCGTCTCATGGGAAAGCTTAGAAAGGCGTAAAGAAGAACTCATCGAGATCGTGCAAGTTAAGATTCCGCAAAACACCAAGGACATCGCCATTGCCCGTTCCTACGGAGATTTACGCGAGAACAGTGAGTTTAAGATGGCTAAGGAAATGCAAGCCGTCCTGATGCGCCGCCGTTCGGAAATTGAAAGCATGCTCTTACGTGCCCAAGGGACGGACTTTAAAAATGTTGACACTGCCGTCGTCAACATTGGAACGATCGTCACGCTCACGGACGCGAAGACGAATGAAAAACTTGTTTACACTATCCTTGGCGCATGGGATAGCGTGCCAGAAAAATTCTTCGTCGCCTACCTGACCGCTGTGGGCCAAGTTCTCCTACAAAAGAAAGTGGGAGACGTCGTCGAACTGCCTTTAGAAAATGATAAGGTTCGCCCTGTGCGGATCGATGCGATCAAAGCCTACAACCCGTAATGGGTTTTAGGCGGAGATAAAACAACGGAGTAAATCTTTCCGCTGTACATTTTTATTTGATTAATTAACCTCAAAACCAACACGATATAGAAGCTATGAGTTCCACGATTATTACTGCCATTAAAGCTCGCGAAGTCCTCGACTCTCGCGGCAATCCTACACTAGAAGCAGAAGTTCACCTAGCCGACGGCTCGGTGGGTTTAGCCATGGTTCCTTCAGGAGCTAGCACAGGCGTCAATGAAGCTGTGGAATTACGTGACGGTGACAAATCCCGCTATTTTGGTAAAGGCGTTCTGAAAGCTGTGAAAAATGTGGCGGATAAAATCGCCCCTGAACTGCTCGGTCTTGATGCGGTGGATCAACTCGGTTTAGATAAAGTAATGCTAGCTCTCGACGGCACGAGCACGAAGAAGAACCTCGGTGCGAATGCTATCCTCGGCGTGTCCTTAGCCAACGCCCGCGCCGCCGCTGCTTCCCTTAAGCTTCCTCTTTATAAATATTTAGGTGGACCTAATGCTAAGGTGCTTCCCGTTCCCATGTGCAACATCATCAACGGTGGAGCCCACTCTGACGCACCTATTGATTTCCAAGAATTTATGATTGTGCCTAAAGGCGCACCCACCTTCCGTGAAGCTATCCGCTACGGGGCGGAAACATTCCATGCACTCAAAGGCATTCTTCATGATCGTCATCTCGTAACAGCAGTCGGGGATGAAGGCGGCTTTGCCCCTAAATTGGAATCTACCGAGGAAGTGCTTGAGGTTATCGCTCTAGCTGTGAAGAAGGCTGGTTACAAATTAGGTAAGGATATTTTCATTGCCCTAGATGTTGCAAGCAGTGAATTTTACGATCATAAGACACAAAAATATGTTTTCAAAAAATCTAGTGGTCAGAAACTTTCTGTGGATGAATTGATTGGATTCTACAAGGACTTACAGAAAAAATTCCCGATCATTTCGATTGAAGACGGGACGGCAGAAGAAGATTGGGTCGGATGGAAAAAGCTGACGGACGCCATGGGTCATAACACCCAACTCGTGGGCGATGATTTATTTGTCACGAATGTTTCCTTTCTAAAAAAAGGAATCGATACAGGCACAGCTAATTCCATCCTTGTTAAGGTTAACCAAATTGGTTCGCTCACAGAAACTCTTGACGCTATTCAGATGGCGCAAATGGCTAACTACACCGCCGTTATCAGCCACCGCAGTGGTGAGACAGAAGACAGCACAATTTCTGACATAGCCGTCGCAACCAATGCTGGACAAATTAAGACGGGATCCTTCTCTCGTTCGGATCGTTTAGCTAAATATAACCGGTTACTCCGCATCGAAGAGGAGCTAGGCAGTCACGCTATTTATGGGGGCTCGATCTAAAATATTTGATCCGCGCAGTATCAAAACTGCTGTGCGGGCAGACCGAGGTGATCTGTGGCAAAAACTATTGCCATGGCTCTCCTCCTTTGTCGTCATCTTGATTATTACCTTAGGCTGCACTATTTATTGGCCCGTCTTTAAAAAGAATCAAGATTACGTCATGCGCAAAACATCTATTCAGCGCGAGATTGAGGAGCAGCAAGCCTTTGGGCTTAAACTTCAAGACGAACTTTACGCTCTGCAAGACGATCCCATCTACATCGAGCGCACGGCTCGGGATGTTCTTAACATGGGTAAAGAGGGGGAAGTCATTTTTCGATTTCCTGCCTACCAAGAAAAGCGTAATCCTTAAATCGCTAGAAAAATAGTTGAAGCACTACTAGGTCGTTTCCACATGATTTTGCGATGGTTTCCACACGAAACTTAGAGGTTAGTTAACTTCTCTGGCGCAATGCGCTGTAAGCACCCAGTTTTACAGTGCCTCGATGACCATTACGAAATTCCTTAAGTTAGAATTGCCAAGAGGTTAACGCATCTTACAATCGGTTTCTATGAAAACTCCCCTTCGCGTTGCCGTTACCGGTGCTGCTGGTCAAATCGGTTACTCTCTCTTATTTCGTATCGCCTCTGGAGCCATGTTCGGGCCTGAGCAGCCTGTTATTTTACAGTTGATCGAAGCTCCCGTAGAGAAAGCTATGAAAGCACTTGAAGGTGTGGCCATGGAGCTGGAAGACTGCGCTTTCCCCTTACTGAAAAGTATGGAACTCAACTCTGATCCTAAGCTTGGATTTAAAAATGCTAACTGGTGCTTACTCATCGGAGCTAAACCACGTGGGCCTGGCATGGAACGGGCGGATTTACTTAAAGATAATGGCCAAATTTTTATCGCCCAAGGCAAAGTGATTGATGAAGTCACGGCGGAAGATGCCCGGATCGCCGTGGTGGGAAACCCTGCCAACACGAATTGCATGATTGCCGCTAGTCAGGCTAAGCGTCTACCTGCAGAACGCTTTACCGCCATGGTGCGCTTGGATCAAAACCGTGCTAAGTCTCAGCTTGCGTTAAAAGCAGATGTGGATATCTCAGATGTGAAAAATATTTTCATCTACGGAAATCATAGCCCTAGCATGTTCCCCGCCTTCGCCCACGCTACCATTCAAGGTAAGCCCGCCAAAGATGTTATAGCCGATGAGGCTTGGTTCCAAGGAACTTTTTGTGAAACAGTGGGAAAGCGTGGTGCGGCTATTATCAATGCCCGTGGGGCCTCCTCGGCCGCTTCTGCGGCGAATGCCTTAGTGGATCACGTGCATGACCTCGTCACTCCTGGGACGATTCATTCCGTGGCTGTTAAATCCAATGGGCTCTATGGATTTGATCCCCATGTCTGGGCTGGCATGCCTGTTAAAACCACCACGGCGGGCAGCTATGAAGTGATCACAGGCTACGACATGGATGAGTTTGCCAAGGCTAAAATTGCGGCGACGAACAAAGAGCTAGTGGAAGAACGTTCCTTTGTTGCGGCCATGCTGTAAAGGCAGTGAAGAGCAACGAGGTCAGATGGCGAAGGTCAGTTGATCTTAAGATTTTCGGGGGCGACTTCATCCCTCCGGTGTCACTGTTCAATGGCGTAATACGAACCCACACTGGCGGTTTAGTTTAGTTCCCGTTGACCTGTTTGCAGGGCTCTGTTAGTTTCCTTTTTCAGTAAATGCCCGATGGTGCAATGGTAGCACACCTGATTCTGGATCAGGATGTTCTAGGTTCGAGTCCTAGTCGGGCAGCTCTTCTTGCCTATTTTTTCTTGAAGAAATTGAGCAGTTTATCCTTGGGACTACTTTTTTCATTAACCCGTTCGGTTGTTAATGTTTCAGTTTGAGCTTCTTCAGGGGATTGGTAATCGTCGCTAAAATAGCTAGGGTTTTCTGCTCGTTTTAAGCGAAGAATTATTTTTGTCAGTGCTATCAGGGCGTCCTGAGCGGTGGCTGGCCTGTCGTTAGGATCTTTAGCTAAAAGCCAGTAGATCCAGTCGCAAAGTTCAAGATCTACCCCGTCAACCAGTTGTCCAATCGGCGTCGGTGGGGTGTAGAGGTGGGCGTTTACTAAGTCCGCAGGATCCCGCAGTTGGGGCCAAGCAATCTGCCCCGTTAAGCTGTGATAGAAGACATGTCCTATGGAGTAAATATCGGCTCGGGTGTCAAAGGGTTTTTGGCAAAGTTGTTCTGGGGAAATATAAAAAATAGAGCCAAAGGTTTCCTCGTCTTCGCCCACTTGTTGAGCGGCTTCTTCCGCTAATTTAGCCACTCCGAAGTCGAGAATTTTTACGGTAAAATCTGAGTTGGGATAAAGGTGCAGCATGAGGTTAGCTGGCTTAATGTCGAGGTGAAGTAAGTTTTTGCGATGAGCCGCTCCTAGTCCTTCTAAAGCTTGGCTAGCTAGATTTAAAACAATGTCTACGGGCAAGGGACCCTGAGCAATCAGTTCGGCTAGACTAGGCCCGTCCACAAATTCGAGGATGAAGTAAAATCCTTTTTTATCCAATCCGACGTCGATGATGCGGATAATGTTACGGTGTCGGATGCTAGAAAGAATCTTAGCCTCTCTTTGGGTTTGCTCAATCACGCTCGTGGGGACAGTGATGTCGTTCTTGAGGCGCTTAATAGCTACATTTACGTTCGTTTCAGTGTCACGGCATAAATAGACTTCACCTAATCCACCCACACCCAGAAGGGATAAAGTTTCATACTTTCCAGCAATGAGATCTCCTGCTTCCTGTAGTGCCATAGCTTAATTAATCCGCGAGCCAGATACTCTCTAATGAATCATTTCTTCTTACCACCAGTAAAAATAAAATAAGAGGCTTGCATGGTCAAACATGGCTACTTACTGAAAGACCGCAAGGAAAACTGGTTTCTTGAATCATGACTTTATACGGGTATATTAATAGCGACCTTTATGATCGCACCTCTCATACCTTATTATGTTACGGATAAAATCTTGGCTGGCGAACGTATTACCAGCGCAGAAGCACGCCAGCTTTACCATGCACCACTACCTGAGCTGGGGAAGTTGGCCGACGCACGCCGCCAACAGGTGCAAGAAAAAACGCACGCTGGCCGTGGCAACGAGATCGTCACTTACATTATTGATCGCAATATTAACTACACCAATGTTTGTAATGTTTATTGTAAGTTTTGTAATTTTTATCGAACGGAAACCGAGCCTGACGCTTATGTCTTGAGCCATGATCAGATCGACGAGAAAATCGATGAACTCGTGGCCTTGGGTGGAAACCAAATTCTCATGCAGGGGGGGCATCACCCTAAGTTAGGAATTGAATTCTACTTAGATCTTTTAGGACATCTCAAAGAAAAATATCCTCAGGTAAATGTGCACGGCTTCTCACCGCCTGAATTTAATCATTTTGCTGAAGTCTTTCAGATGCCTCTACTAGAAATTATTAGCAAATTTAAGGCAGCAGGTCTCGGCAGTATTCCTGGCGGCGGAGGAGAGATTCTGGTTAATAAAATACGTCAGCGCATTTCCCCATTAAAATGTGATGCAGATCAATGGTTAAACGTCATGGAAATAGCCCACAGCCTAGGATTAAACTCTAGTGCCACCATGATGTTCGGCCATGTCGAAAGTGTAGAGGATCGGATTGAACACCTACAACGGTTGCGAGATTTACAAGACAATACAGGCGGCTTTACCGCCTTCATCTGTTGGACATTTCAGCCTGAGGGAACAGTGTTGAAAGTCCCTGAAACGGCCGGGCCTAATGAGTATCTGCGAATGCAAGCACTTGCCCGCATCTATTTGGATAACTTCTCTAATGTGCAAGCTTCTTGGGTAACGCAAGGTCCGCAAATTGGACAACTAGCGCTTAAATTTGGAGCGAACGATTTCGGTAGCCTCATGATGGAAGAAAATGTGGTTTCCCAAGCAGGTGCTCATTTCCGCATGACGGTGGATGAGATGCGCCGTCTTATCGCAGAAGCTGGTTATGAGCCCCGGCAACGTGATAACTGGTATAAGGTAATTTCTTAATCTATTCTTAAGCTTGTCCGAAATCATAAACAATAAAACGGCGAGCATGAGGTTTGACACAGGTCTCGATAAACTCTTTATGAAGCGGGTGGTGTTGATAAATATCTGCATCCGCTTGAGATGCGAAATCCATCGAGATGGCCACGGTAAAGCTGTCATCTACGGCTCCACGAAGACTGGGTAGCGGGGGACCAGAGCGATAATTCAGAGTTCCAGGAATAGTCGAAAGTTTTTCAGCCCCGAGTAGTAAAGCATCCCGATTAGAGGCATAAGGCTTATCTGTCCAAAACACAACAACGTGAGTAATCATGGGACATATTAGTCCAGTTCTAGAAAAAGAACAAAAGATTTTGCCCTTGATTAAGCGAGATACTTTGGGCACTATCTGAAATTCGGTATCATGCGCTCGTGGCGAAATGGCAGACGCGTAAGCTTGAGGTGCTTATGGGTAAAACCATGGAGGTTCGAGTCCTCTCGAGCGCACTTTTCCTAAAGGGCGTCCTCGCAATAGCGAGAAGATAAAAATGACGAGAACCCTTGGGTTCGTTTGCTTGTCGCAAAGCGACTTTACTTAAACAACGAAGTTGAGCCCGCAACATTTCGGCAGAGCCGAAATAATCCTCTCGAGCGCACTTTTCCTAAAGGGCGTCCTCGCAATAGCGAGAAGACTAAAAATGACGAGAACCCTTGGGTTCGTTTGCTTGTCGCAAAGCGACTTTACTTAAACAACGAAGTTGAGCCCGCAACATTTCGGCAGAGCCGAAATAATCCTCTCGAGCGCACTTTTCCTAAAGGGCGTCCTCGCAATAGCGAGAAGACTAAAAATGACGAGAACCCTTGGGTTCGTTTGCTTGTCGCAAAGCGACTTTACTTAAACAACGAAGTTGAGCCCGCAACATTTCGGCAGAGCCGAAATAATCCTCTCGAGCGCACTTTTCCTAAAGGGCGTCCTCGCAATAGCGAGAAGATAAAAAATGACGAGAACCCTTGGGCTCCTGTTGATTTACAACGAAGTGAACCCGTAACTTTGCAGCTATGCTAAAAAACTCCTTAGGCTTGGTGCACGTCTTGCAGGGCGAGCACGCCGAAACCTGATTTCTTAATGGAACGGATTCCCTGCACGGTGGCTTGGGCGGCGGCCATGGTAGTCATGACGGGGACTTTGGCATACAACGCCGTGATACGGATGTTAATTTCATCGGCTCGAGCCACGGGACCAGCGGGGGTGTTGATGATGAGCACCAGTTTCTGATTTTTCATGACGTCGAGGATGTTGGGGCGACCCTCATTAAGTTTATTCAACTCATTGACGGGAACGCCTGCGTCTTTTAAGGCTTTACTAGTGCCACTGGTGCTGCAAATGGTAAAGCCGAGTTCAGAGAGTTCCTTCGCAAGTTGCACGGCGAGCGGCTTATCCGCATCAGGGACACTGACAAAAACTTGACCTGAAGTGGGCAGGGGAGAGCCTGCGGCCATTTGGGTTTTGGCGTAGGCGATGCCGAAATCAGCGTCAATCCCCATGACTTCGCCCGTCGATTTCATTTCTGGTCCGAGTAATATATCTACCCCGCGGAACTTATTAAATGGGAAAACGGCTTCTTTAACATTGAAGAGAGTAGGAATGATCTCTTTTGTGAAGTTTAGTTCCGCTAAGGTTTTACCTGCCATGACGAGTGAGGCTAATTTAGCCAGCGGACGACCGATGGCTTTACTAACGAAGGGGACAGTGCGGGAGGCGCGAGGGTTTACTTCGAGAATATAGACGTCACCGTTTTTGACGGCGTATTGGACGTTCATAAGGCCTTTCACGCCCAGCTCTTTAGCCATGGCGATGGTGGCTTGTTTAATTTCATCAATCACAGACTGCTTCAGCGAGTAGGGGGGAATAGCGCAGGCACTGTCACCAGAATGAACGCCAGCACGCTCGATGTGTTCCATGACGGCACCGATCACAGCTAGGTTCCCGTCGGAGATGCAGTCCACGTCGACTTCCGTAGCATCGTCGAGAAACTGGTCGATGAGGACAGGGCGGTCGGGAGAAATTTCCACAGAATTTTGCATGTAGTGGCGTAACTCGTCGTCGTTATAAACGATTTGCATATTCCGCCCGCCTAAGACGAAGGAGGGTCGCATGAGGACAGGGTAGCCCGTTTTATTGGCACCTTCTAAGGCTTCTTCAATACCCGTGGCGGTGGAGTTCTTAGGCTGACGTAGCTTGAGCTTATGAAGCATTTCTTGAAATAACTTACGATCTTCGGCTCGGGCTATGGCTGCTACGGAGGTGCCGATGATGCGTACACCCGCTTCAGCTAGGCCTGCGGCTAAGTTAAGGGGAGTTTGGCCGCCGAATTGGACGATGACGCCGAGCACCTGATCGTCAATGTTTTCTGCTTGGTAGATATGGAGAACATCTTCCACCGTGAGGGGCTCAAAGTAGAGTTTATCGGAGATGTCGTAATCGGTGGAGACGGTTTCGGGGTTCGAGTTGACCATGATGGTCTCGAAGCCCGCTTCCCGCAGGGCGAGACTGGCGTGGACGCAGCAGTAGTCGAACTCGATGCCTTGGCCGATACGATTGGGGCCGCCACCGAGGATCATGATTTTTTTGCGGGGGGTGCGCTTTATTTCGTTATCGCCCCGGTCGTAGGTGGAATAAAAATAAGGGGTGTAAGCCTCGAACTCAGCAGAGCAGGTATCGACAAGACGGAAGCTGGGGGTGAGTCCCTTTTTTTCACGGAAGGTACGGATGTCTTTTATTGCTAACTTTTGATTTTTAGGTTGGAGCTGACAAAGTTGCTGGTCGCTGAATCCGTAGCTCTTAGCTTTTTCGAGGAGGGGTTGATTTTTCTCGTCAAGGAGATCAACCTTTTCTAGTTCGAGTGCGAGGTCAGAAAGTTGTTTAATATTTTCCAGAAACCAGCGATCGATAAAGGTGAGTTCGAAGATTTGTTCAACGCTGTAGTTGCATTGGAACGCGTGGGTGATCCACCAGAGGCGTTGGTTGTTGGGGGTGCGGAGTTTGCTGCGTAGGAGATCGTCGGGTTCTTTCGACAGGGGAGTGCCGAAGGCAAGGGTGCCTTCCTTTCCTTTTAAGTCCATGGAGCGGACAGCTTTCTGGAAGGATTCTTTAAAGGTGCGCCCGATGGCCATAGCTTCACCGACGGATTTCATCTGGGTGGTGAGGGTGGTATCGGCACCGGGGAATTTCTCAAAGGTGAAGCGCGGGATTTTCGTGACGACGTAGTCGATGGTGGGTTCGAAGGAGGCGGGGGTGGTTTGGGTGATGTCGTTTTTTAATTCATCAAGGGTGTAGCCGACGGCGAGTTTAGCGGCGATTTTTGCAATGGGGAAGCCGGTAGCTTTAGAGGCGAGGGCGGAGGAGCGGGAGACGCGGGGGTTCATCTCGATCACAATCATGCGGCCTGTTTTGGGGTCGACGGCGAACTGGATGTTGGAGCCGCCAGTTTCGACACCGATCTCGCGAATCACGGCGAAGGAGGCGTCGCGCATACGTTGGTATTCTTTATCGGACAAAGTCTGAATGGGTGCGACGGTGATGCTGTCGCCGGTGTGGATGCCCATGGGGTCGAAGTTTTCGATGGAGCAGATGATGATGCAGTTATCGTTCTTGTCGCGCACGACTTCCATCTCGTATTCCTTCCAGCCTAATAAGCACTCTTCGACAAGAATTTCGGTGACGGGTGAGAGGTCTAGGCCGGACTCGGCGATTTGCTCAAACTCTTCTTTATTATAGGCGATGCCGCCGCCTGTGCCTCCGAGAGTGAAGGCGGGGCGGATGATGACGGGAAAATTTCCGAGCCATGCGGCGGTATCGCGGGCTTCTTGAATGGTGTGAGCGGTTTTAGAGCGGGCGCAGTCGATGCCAATTTTAAGCATGCACTCTTTGAAGATTTGGCGGTCTTCGCCTTTAGTGATGGCCTCGGCGTTGGCACCGATCATTTCCACATTATATTTAGCCAGCACGCCTGACTTGAAGAGGGACATGGAGGTGTTGAGAGCGGTTTGACCTCCGAGGGTGGGCAGGAGGGCGTCGGGTCTTTCTTTAGCGATGATCATTTCCACGACTTCGGGGGTGATGGGCTCAATGTAAGTGCGGTGAGCGAACTCGGGGTCTGTCATGATGGTGGCAGGGTTCGAGTTAATGAGGATGACTTTGTAGCCTTCCTCGCGGAGAGCTTTACAGGCTTGGACGCCGGAGTAGTCGAACTCGCAGGCTTGACCGATGATGATGGGACCGGAACCGATGACGAGGATGGAATGAAGGTCTGAGCGTTTAGGCATAGCGAGAGAAGGTTGGCAAAGCCAAGCCGCTTGCCAAGAAATTTATGGAATTTTAGTAAACTCCGTGGAAAGGGCTTTTATTTGAAGCGGATTTAAAGTAAATCGCCTTGTTTTTTTGTGGGTTTGAGATTGAGAGATTCGTAGGCTTTCGGTAGGGCGATGCGGCCTTGTTGGGTGCGCTGGATGTAGCCTTCCATGATGAGGTAGGGTTCGTGGACTTCTTCGAGAGTGCCGGCTTCCTCGCCTACGGCCACGGCCAAGGAGCTGAGTCCCACGGGGCCGCCCTGGTATTTAAGAATGAGGGCTTCGAGGATGCGTTTATCCATTTCATCTAGGCCGTTAGCACTGATCTCGAGCATATTGAGGGCTTTGTCGGCTACGACCGTAGTGACGTGGGCGTCGGCTTTGACGAGGGCGTAGTCGCGCACCCAACGTAGGAGATTGTTGGCGATACGTGGGGTGCCGCGGGAACGGCGAGCTATTTCAAAGGCGGCGTCTGCTTCGATTTGCAGACCTAGAAGCGTGGCGGAGCGGAGGATGATGGAGCGGAGGAGTTCGGAATCGTAGTATTCTAAGCGGTTGGTCATGCCGAAACGGGAGCGTAGGGGCGCGCTTAACATGCCGGGGCGAGTGGTGGCTCCGACGAGAGTGAACTTGGGTAAGTTTAGGCAAACGCTGCGAGCGTTGGGGCCTTGGTCGATGATGATGTCGATGCGAAAATCTTCCATGGCGGGGTAAAGATATTCTTCGATCGATTTGTTGAGACGATGAATTTCGTCGATAAATAAAACATCGTTCGGTTCCAGAGTCGTGAGGAGGCCAGCGAGGTCTCCTGCTTTTTCTAAAGTGGGGCCGGAGGTGATGCGGATTTGCACATCCATGGCCTTGGCTAGGATATGGGCTAGCGTTGTTTTACCGAGGCCGGGAGGGCCACTGAGGAGGATGTGTTCGAGGGATTCGCCGCGGATTTTAGCGGATTGGATCATGACCTCAAGCCGTTCTTTAACTTTAGCTTGGCCTACGAATTCATCAAGCTCTGTGGGGCGAAGGGAATGGTCCTGAGGGGAAGGCTCGGTGGAGGGATCATTGAGGCGCTGTGAAATTTTTTCAGACATAAAATGGGTGGTGTGAGCTTAACACGAAAAGATGAAGTTACACGAGGCAGAATCAATGCGTCTAGGTGTAAATAATTAAAAAATATTAAGTTAAAGGACGCCTAGAGTTCCTGTTATTTTTAAGGAACGCGCATTCAAATTAAACATAAAGAACGTTCTTTACCCAACCCTGCTAGTTCATGCTACTATTCTACTCCCATGAAAGACGAGTCTTCTGCGCCCCTTGATTTAGCTAGCCTTGAACAGGACTTAGCCCAATGTTTTTTACCCTCTTGGACAAAGGACGCTAATCACTCCGAACGTCTTTCGCGCATGGCAGAAAATAGCCCGGGTGACGATCGTCGCAGATCTCCCCGCTCTGGTGCTGGGGCGGGTCGTGGCTCCGATGGCGGGCGTGATCGTAATAATGATCGTAGCCGTAAACCTTCTGGTTCATCCTCTGGCTCGCGTCCTAGTAGTGGAAGCGGTGCGGCCGGTGGCGCTGGACGTTCATCGCGCGACAGACCTTCCCAAGGTCAAGGCCGCGACCAACGCCCTTCCCGCTTCTCCGAAAATCGTCAAGCCCAAGCAGCACCTCCACCTCGCCCTGTTTTGGTGGATTGGAACTTACAAATTTTGCCGGACTCGCGTGGCATGGACGCCATGGCAAAACAAATAAAATCAGGAACGAAGGCCTACCCGCTTTTTGATCTGGCACGCCTCATCTTAGAAAAGCCAGAGCGTTACCGGGTAGAGCTCAAGAAATCCTCCGAAACCGCCACGCCCCTTTATCAGGCTAAAATTGATGGTAGCGTTTGGTTGAATGAAAATGATGCGATCAAACATGTGCTCACCGCACACTTTGACACCTACTATCGTAAAGAGGTTGTCAGTATCGACCCACCAAAAGGTGCCTACCCCTTCGTCGCTCAATGTGGGATGAGCGGCGTTCTCCTTGGGCCGCCCAATTTTCACGAGTATCAAGCCAAGCTTCTGAAGCTTCATGCTGAACGCTACGCTAACATGCCCTTCGACGTATATAAAAGCCGTATTCGCATGTTGCGCGACGAAGCTTCCATTCAAAAATGGAAGGATGAAGTCAGCACAAAAAATGAATTCTATGCAATAGATCTCAGCCTAGCCGCGCAGCCTGACGCCGCCCCTGCGGCTGCTCTGGCCGAGCCAGCAGTGCCAACTAGTGAAACTGCCGAAGTGATTGTTGAGCCAGCAGCTTCCGCAGAGGTTGAATTAACAGAAACACCCGTTAGTGAAGAAACCTTGGTTTCTCCTGAAGCTGCCACTGAAGTGTCCGAACCGGGATCTGATGCGCTAACCGAAGAGATTGAGGTTGCACAAGAGATTGCCCCTGTTGCTGCAACGACAGAGCCAGCTTCTACCTTGACAAAACTAGCTAACATGACGGAAGTCGAACGCCATTTCCGTGAGACTCATGCGGCTAAAGTAATCATCGCCATCCGTGAGCGCGTTATCTTGCCTGGTGCCACCACTCAGCGTGCCTCCGCTCAGCCCATCCTTCAGCTCACCCGCCACATGGTGGAAGATCTGCGCCGTTTCCCATTGCCCTTAGTTCATAACCTGAGCCGCCGCCTTTCCTCAAAAGGCCTGCAACTTTTCAAAGCGCAGCAAAACATTACCTATATTTCCATTGCCCGCCCACGTTACCTTGACCGCGTGGCTACGCCGGTCTCGGATCGTTTGAGTGAAATGTTAGATTATTTAGAAGCTCATCCTAAAGCTGATCGCGAAATCCAGTGGAAGGCACTTCTAGCATTGCGCCCTGTGGGTGAAGGTATAACCGACACGGAACGGGAACACGCCATGTTAGTTGATCTCGCTTGGCTCTTGCATGAAGGCCACGTTATCGACTACGTCCGGGGCAATCTCCAAGCAGCTCATCGTCCTCAACCTAAGCCTGCTCCGCGCCCCAAGGCGGCAGCTAAGACAGAAGTCGAGGTAAAAATTGAGCCGAAGCCAGAACCCGTTGTTGTAGCCGTGGCAGAGTCTGAACAAAAAAGCGGACCTGTGCTTGAAGTTGCTCCAACCCCTGACCCAACCCCAGCAGAAGATAAAAAGTCGCCCGAGTTGACGACGAGCGTTTAAACATTTATTCAGAAAATCTGTGGCAGCAGTTATTACTCATCTTAAGGAAGGGAAAAAAACGGAGTTGCCAGCCGTAGCACTTTTTGGTCGTAAGGAAACGTGTACCTTTTTTTTACCTGACCAGCGTGTTTCTCGCCAGCACGCCATCATCCGTCAACAGAATGTGCATGAATTTTGGTTTTCCGACTTAGGTAGCTTTAATGGATCTTCCATAAATGGTCGCCGCGTCGTAACGACTCAACGCCTTCATAATAGCGACATCCTCAGCATCTGCGGCTTTGATTTTCGGTTTGATCAAGCTCCTCCCGATCAGCTCGCAGCACCCACGTATGAAGCCTCCCTCGCTACCATAGGCGAGATACGTAATGAAAAAGCTCTTATGCTGGTTAGTGATCTCCAAGGATACACGACCCTATCAGAGCGTCTACCGCCTGATCAATTAGCCCAAATTGTCGGAGGCTGGTATCGTAGTTGTGAAGAAGTTATGCTGCAACACGGAGCCGTTATTGATAAATTTATTGGTGATGCCGTTCTCTCCTTCTGGTTAACTCCAAGTGAAACTTCCTTAACCGCCGCCTTAAAGTCCGCGGCCGATTTAATGAAAGCTTGTCACGAGTTACAACAAAAACATCGTGAGCTGCTTGCCCCCACGGGTTTAAAACTTGCCGCTGGCCTTGGGCTGCATGCGGGTAATGTCGTGCTCAGCCCCGTCAGCGCAGGGGTGAAAACCATTTTAGGAGATTCCGTCAACGTCACCTTCCGTTTAGAGGGACTAACCCGCCAACTCAATGAGTCCATCCTCCTCAGTGCGGAGGCCGTTGCGCTCGATCCTGCGGGGTGCGCTCAGTTTAAAAGTTGCGGCTCTCATTTAGTTAAAGGGCGCTCTAGTCCCCTTGAGGTTTTCTCTTGGAAGCCACCGGAATCTGCTTGATTTTAATGTAGTCAACTTTAACGTCACAATTCGTGAATGCTTATACTCAAGGCTCCGTTCTTTTAGACCGTTTTGAATTGGTGGAAAAAATCGGACAAGGCGGCATGGGCCAAGTCTGGCGCGCCGTTGATCGTGAGCTAAGAGAAGACGTCGCCCTCAAGATGCTTGCAACGGAGTTTGCTAATGACCCCATTTGCCTACGCCAGCTTAAGGACGAAGTCCGCCGAGCCCGTAAACTAGGGCATCCCCACATCGTTCGTTTCTATGAGCTTTTTACGATCGGGGTGGATGCTGTCTTCATTACCATGGAATTTATTCCAGGTAAAAACGTCAACCACCTCCGCGCCATGCAAACCGACATGCGTTTTTCCGAGGATCAAGCCATGCCTTGGGTTAGGCAAATTTCACAAGCCTTAGATTACGCTCACGAGCAAGGTATCATCCATCGCGACATTAAGCCGAGCAACATCCTGATCACGAACAATGGGGAGGCTAAGTTAGCCGACTTTGGAATAGCAGTGGCCATGTCAGACTCCATGACCCGCATGACCCGTAACACCAGCGGCACGCCCGCCTATATGAGTCCTGAGCAAATTCAGGGTAAATCACTTACCGCTAAATCCGATCTCTACAGCCTCGGTTGTACCCTTTACGAACTACTCTGCGGAAAGGCACCCTATTCTTCAGGAAGTGTTGATACTGTCATCCGCCAACATCTCGAAGGCGCATTACCCATACCAGCCGAATGGCCTGTCCCCCTTTCTCCTTCTACCGTAAAACTTTTACAAGCCCTCCTTCAACGTAACCCCGAAGATCGTCCCACTACGGCTGGAGCCATCATCAAATTTTTAGACGGTGATGAAAAAGCCCTCAACTCCATCCTACTTCCCCCCAAGATTCCAAGCGCAATGGCAGCTGTGAAAAAAGAATTACCCAAACCTTCCATCGACCTAGCTGCCGTTCAAAAACCTCTTCCTGTAAAAGAAAATAGCCGCGCACCTGTTGGCTTTCTAAAAATCGCTGCACTGATACTACTTTGCCTTTTTTTGTTGGTGGGAGGAATTTTAGGGAGCCTTTTTGTTATCGGGGTGCCTTCTAAAACGAATGACGAAATTTTCACTCCTGCCCGTTTTGACTCAGACTACGCCTCGTGGAAAAAAGGACTAGACCGGCTAAAAAACAAACAAGGCTTAACCGATCCTCCTTGGACAGTAAAACCAGCACCTCTATCTCTGAAAGAAAAACTCTTTCATATGCCTTCTTCAGGCTCCGTTATTTCCAGCTTGAACCGGCGCCTTCCCCCAGGCATGCGCCTCATCTCCATCACCCCCATGGCATTACAACACGGATTAGACGGCAGCACCGTGAACTATAATCTCGAACTGAGTGCAGGCACCGCTCTTTCCCTCGTCCCGGTTGAAAACTACACCGCACCATCCCGCTCCACCCCCATTTATAAACGCCTAGCCTCCAACTTGATTTTTGATGAAACACTTCCTGCCGGCTCCGTTTACAAAGTCGCGCAGGCTGACGTCACCATTCCAGCGGGACAAAAAATAACCGTGCCATGGACCGTGCGTAAAGCGGTCAAAGAAGGGCTTACGTGGAAAGTGTTAGATGCAGAGCCTCTACCTTTTGAACGAAACAGTAATTTTGAATACCGCAATCTGCGCACCTCTAAAACTCTTAACCAAGCTCTACGAACCAGTGAAGAGCTGGCTGGAGCTGAGGAGCGGATGCGCCGCCTTGAAGAGGATCTACAAAGCCGCCTCAACGCAGCTGATCAAGACGCCGCCAGCTACCGCCAACAAATCATGGTCAATGCCCCCGCCAAACCTATTTTTAACCCTAGGGCAGGGGACGGCGGCATGGCCACCAACACCCTAGTTGGCACAGGCATCGGAGCAGGCGCAGGCGCAGGATTGGGAGCCATTGCTGGCGGTGGAGACGGCGCTGGATTAGGCGCGGGAATCGGAGCAGGAGTAGGATTATTAGGAGGATTTATCAAAGGCAGTGTAGAAAAAGATAATCGCAAAAAAGCGTATCAAGCCTACTACAATAATCAAATGTCCGACTGGCGTAGAACCGTTGGCAGATTAGAGGCTGACGCCAGTGCATATAGAAATAAGCTCATAGCCGATATTGAAAAAGAGTTAAAAGATCGCGCTAAAGCTCATAACAATAAACTTAATCATCTCGTGCCACAGCAACCATTAGGTTAGGCTGTTAACCTTGGGAAAGATTCAAAGCTCAACTTTTTATCTTTTAAGCTGACCACGACGCGGGAATTATCTCGCACGTCTCCTGCAAGAATTTTTCGAGATAAGCCCGTTTCAATTTCTTTTTGTAAATAACGCTTCAAGGGTCGCGCCCCATAGACGGGATCATACCCATTCAGCGCCACGTGCTCTTTGGCATCAGGCGTGAGTTCTAAAAGTATCTTTTTCTCGTCTAAGCGCAGTTGGATGCTCGCTAGCTGTAGATCTACGATGCGTTCAATCTCAGGTAAGGTCAGCGGTTTAAACAGGACAATGTCATCCACCCGATTTAAAAACTCAGGGCGGAAATGTTGGCGCAACTCGCTTAAAACATTCTTCCGCGTATGCTCATCAATGGTGCCGGTTTCGCCCACATTTTCGATTAACAAATGACTAGCTATATTTGAAGTCATGATGATGAGACTATTTTTAAAATCTACGGTTCTACCTTGGCTATCAGTGAGGCGACCATCATCTAAAATTTGTAAAAATAAGTTAAACACATCAGGATGCGCTTTCTCGATCTCGTCAAAAAGAATGACAGAGTAAGGCTTACGCCGCACCGCTTCCGTTAACTGACCGCCTTCTTCATAACCAACGTAACCTGGAGGAGCCCCGATCAAGCGAGCCACGGAGTGCTTCTCCATGTATTCACTCATATCAACCCGCACGATATTATCTTCCGAATCAAAAAGGGAAGATGCTAAGGCGCGTGCTAGTTCCGTTTTACCTACACCCGTTGGACCTAGAAAAATAAAGGAGCCGATCGGTCTCTTGGGATCTTTTAAGCCGGAGCGCGCCCGGATAACGGAATCTGCTACGGCTTGCACGGCCTCATCCTGACCGATCACACGTTCATGTAAGATTGTATCTAGTCGGAGTAACTTATCTTTTTCTCCTTCAAGCAAGCGCGACACGGGCACTCCAGTCCAGCGTGAGACGATCTCTGCGATCTCGTCCGCATTTACTTCTTCTTTTAAAAGTTGTGGCGCATCGCTCTTATTCTTATGAACTAGTGCATCTTCCGCATTTTTAAGTTTCGTTTCCAAGGCTGGGATTAATCCGTAGTTCAGTTCGGAGACGCGAGAAAGTTCTAAATTACGTTGAGCCACTTCAGCTTGGTAGCGGAGTTGCTCCAGCTCAGCGCGCATGACGCGCAGTTCTTCTACACTACTTTTTTCCGTCAGCCACTGTGCCTTTAAGGTATCACGTTGACCTTTAAGATTATTTAATTCTTTTTCTAAAGTCTTTAAACGATCTTTTGAGGCGGAATCGGATTCTTTCTTTAAGGCTTCGCGCTCAATTTCTAACTGCATGACGCGGCGTTCTAATTTTTCTAATTCCTCAGGCATGGACTCAATTTCGGTGCGGAGCTTGGCCGCTGCTTCATCCACAAGGTCGATTGCTTTATCTGGTAAAAAACGGTCTGAGATGTAGCGGTGTGAGAGCACAGCGGCGGAGACAAGGGCGGAGTCTTGGATGCGGACGCCGTGGTGCAGTTCGTAGCGTTCACGCAAACCACGTAAGATCGAGATAGTATCTTCGACCGTAGGTTCATTGACCATGACGGGCTGGAAACGACGTTCTAAGGCGGCATCTTTTTCGATGTATTTACGATACTCATCTAACGTGGTGGCCCCTATACAATGCAGCTCACCGCGGGCGAGCATGGGCTTTAACATATTACCTGCATCCATGGCTCCTTCGGCTTTACCCGCCCCAACCATGGTGTGTATCTCATCAATAAAGAGAATGATTTGGCCAGCGGCTTGGGTGATTTCTTGCAGCACGGCTTTCAGGCGTTCTTCAAATTCTCCGCGATACTTCGCCCCTGCGATGAGGGAGCCGAGGTCGAGCGATACGATGCGTTTATTTTTTAAACTGTCTGGAATATCTCCCGCAACAATGCGGCGAGCTAGGCCTTCGACGATGGCGGTTTTTCCCACGCCAGGTTCACCGATAAGAACTGGATTATTTTTGGTGCGGCGGGAAAGGACTTGAACACAGCGACGGATTTCATTGTCACGCCCTATGACGGGGTCGAGCTTGTTTTGTTGTGCTAGGCGTGTGAGATCACGCCCATATTTTTCTAAGGCTTCGTAGGTGGCTTCGGGGTTGTTGCTGGTTACCCGCTGATTCCCGCGCACTTCGGTAAGAGCTTTTAGGAAATCATCTTTACGAAAACCTAGTTCTTGAAAGATTTTGCCGACGCCGACTTTGGGATCTTCATCAAACATCGGTAGTAACAAATGTTCGACACTAACATACTCATCTTTCAATCGCTTGGCCTCGTCGGAAGCTTTAGCCAGAAGGGTGTTGAGCTTTTGTGTTACGTAGGCGTTACCTGGCTGCACGCCAGAGCCAGAGAGGCGGGGAATTTTATCTAGGTGCTGCTGCAGCTTGGAGCTGAGAAGATCGGGGGAGATATTGCACTTTTCCAAGAGGCGCGGAATCAAGCCTTTTTCTTGATGAAGCAACGCTAAAAGAAGATGTTCCGTATCTTGACTTTGGTGCCCAAGCTTAGCGGCCAGTTGCTGAGCATCACTTAAAGCTTGTTGCGCTTTTTCCGTAAAGTTTTTTAGATCCATACTGTATCTTACGCACAAGCCGTGCCATTGCTAGTAAATGGCTTGCTTTGGGATTGCATCGGCTAAGCTATTCGGAGTAAGACACTAAGCAGAATAATTGTTTGGTCGCATAAAATCTCAGTGAAAGGTAAGCGGTCAAGATGACTCACTTTCTAAGAATCAAGGCCAGAAGTGTGACAAAATTGCTTTGCGGATTTGAGTTAGATAAAGACTTGGCATGATTTTTACCGTGACTATGTTATTTGGGTAAAGCTTAAGAAAATAATCCTTTTAACGATATGAGTGAAAATAAAACTAGCGGAGCAAGTAAGCCCGCCGCCGCCACCCCTGCGCCCGCCGCCGCACCTGCCGCGGTGCCTGCTGCCAAGACAGAAAAAACAACAGCCAGCTCTAGCACTAGCACTACGGTGCAAAATGGTAAAGGCAGTGCCCCACGTAACATTAGTGAGGGCTTCCGGTCTAATTACAAAGGAATAAGCTGGTCTACAGGTGGCAAGTTATCAAAGGGCGAACGTTTTGTGAAAAAATACTAGACTGCACTAACCTACGGATTAACCACTAAGCTCAATAACGCGCGCCTTGAGAAGAGGGTTTAAATTTTAGGTGTCTTAGTAACGATTTTATTTAAGCGTGAGAAAATATTTGAGAAGTCCGTGGTAGGTTTGTCGCCTAAGGTATCAGACTTACCAACAAAGACAGCGCCTTCAGCTAAGCTAAATTTAGGGCAACGCACATCTCCAAAAAGTTGGGCGTTACTAGCGACTTCTACTTTATCTTTAGACTCGATGTTGCCTTGAACTTTGCCGCGAATCAGAATGGAGGAGTCACTCGTGATGTCTGCTTTAACTACGGCATTGTCGCCGATGACAAGAGGGCCGTCTGCGATGATTTCACCTTCAAAGCGGCCGTTTAATTCTAAACGTGAGCTGAAAGAGAGCGTGCCTTTAAATTCGACGTCTTCGGAAAGAATGGCGCCAGAGCCATTGGGTTTCGTTGTTTTTACAAGTTCCATAAATTTTTTTGTGTTAGCTACTGAGTTTGTGATGGATTTTTATCTGATGGATTATCAGATTTGTTCCATGGTTAAGCAGCGCACCTTGATTGAATTGCGTCTCCACACGAATGTCCAGAAGGAACTTATAAATTCTGAAAAAAAACAGGTCTAGTGTCATCGGGCGTTTCTCCCGTGTTGATCTAGGCGTAGGGGGGAACTAGAGTTTTCTGTCGTGCAGAAATGCATGGAAACTTGACACATGGGCTGCTGGCGTCTGTTATAGACCCTTCTTTGGGATTTACCTATGGTGCACCACATAACTTTATTAAAACTAAAATCGACGATCACCCCAGAAATGGTGGAGGATATCATGGTGGAAATACGCATTCGCCTGCTTAAAATCCCCGAGGTTCTAAATCTACGCTGCGGTAAAAATATCGATTCCACGAATAACAGCTTCGACCTTAAATTACGCCAAGGAAAACGTGTCGATGCTACGAGCAGTTCGTACGACATGTTTTTTTCCATGGATTATGAAAACATGCACAAGCTACATATTGCCCACGATAATGCCATCTGGATCAAATTTAAGCAACAAACACTAGATGCACATGTCGATTTGTTAACCACGTTCCACTTTGAAATGGAGCCAGGTAAAGATGTTCGTTACTCTTAAGCCTCATTTTTGCTGCACACTCTAAGTCCCATGTTTCTCCTTAAAAAATATACCTTGAGCACTTGTTTTGAAGCTAAACAGGCTAAGTCTTATTTTTTGCGTTTGATGTCGTTTAGTTTAATCGTTCTACTTGTGTTCCTTATTGGTTGTCAGCAAAAACGAGTTGCCCCCACTCGCAATTTACCTTCTGCCCCCGCCCCTGAATTTACGTTGCAAGATTTTTCTGGTAATGACCTTTCATCTGCTTCATTGAAAGGCCAGATTGTTGTTATTATTTTTTGGACGACTTGGTCTCCTGGTTCTACTAAGGACATACCTGAATTCATCGCACTCCACACTAAGTATCAAGATAAGGTGCGCTTTATCGGAATTGCCCTAGGTGAAGCAACGTCGGAAGATGCTAAAAAAATGGTCGCTCAGCTTGCGGTTAATTATCCCACTGCGGTGGCACCAGCGGAATTTTATCAAAACTTTGGGGGGATCGACGCCATTCCTTCTACCTTCGTCATTGATTCACAGTGGAATATCGTCAACCGTTACACAGGCCGGGTTCGTATTGATGAATTATCCGCCGAGCTAGATTACATGCTCAATCCACCTAAGCCCCAATAGCTAGAGCAGTAGTTTCCCCATCAACCACTCATCCACGAATTCATTCCCGATGTGGCGTGCTTGACGCTTCACCCCTTCGCGCTCGAAACCTATTTTAAAATAAAAATCAATCGCTGCTTGGTTTGAGGCTAAGACGGTTAGCTCGAGACGGTGTAAGCCCACCCGGAGTGCCCACGCTTCCAGCTCTAGCATCAGTGCCGTAGCCACGCCTTTACGCTGCATCTCCTGCACTACTTCCACCACCACGATGGCGGCATGACGATCGATTCGTAACTCCCCGCCTTGAGCCATGGCGTAGCCGACCCATTGATCCCCAGAGAGAGCGGCTAAAAGGGTGCTGTTAGGGGACGCTTGCAGCCAGCTGATTTGTTCCTCTTGTTGTTGGAGGGTTTGAATAGCCTCGCCCGTCTGATACAGAGTTAGGCTGCGCTCTTGTTCGATGCCTTGGGTCAATTGCAGAAAGGCCGCCGCCTCCTGCACGCTAACGCAACGAATTTCCATAGGCCCATTTTAGTAAGGTAAAGGTGTTTTGCGGGGCAGTTCTGCTAAACGTGGGAAGTTGTTACTGGGATCAACATTAATTACCCGACCGAATCCTACGAAGCGACCTTTGCGCACCACGTTACCCCAGAAATCGCGCACCCCGCCCATGGGGGCATTGGCGTTGAAATTATAAATGTTAACTCCGCCGCTATCCGTGGTTTCGCCTCGGCTACGGGTGGCACTTCCTACCATTTTAGGCTGACCCTCGGCCGTGCGGCCTAGGTAAATCATGACGTGCGTAATAGGTGGACTGCGTTGGATGTCGTAAGTCCATTCCCAAAATAGAAGATCGCCTGAGCGAAGTTGTGACACCAGTGCTTCTTGATTCACACTGCCGTTGGGATTACGAGGTGCGTAAGTGATCAAGCCGCGCTGTTTTAATCCTGCATACTGGGAAGAGGCCACGCGTGGGATGTCTAGGCCAAAGACGACTTTATAAAGGTAACGCACTGTGTTGGAGCAATCCATGACCCAAGGCTTGCTTTCTTGGGGTGGACGCCAGTTTTCTTGGTAGGCGAGGTCTTTACGTCCGAGCAAGCGCGCAGTCTCCACCAATGTCACATGCTGCTCGACGAGGAGCCCTGCTTGTGTGACTGGAGCTAAGGTGCCCCAAAGAAGAATAAATAAGAGAGACTTCATTTTTACATAAAATACAGTAAATAGTAAAAAGGTCAATCTTGTTTGCGGAGTTGTTCACTCGGAAGGGCAGGCGGGATCACGCAGACGGGGCAGGAGTTAAAGATTATTAATTTTTTCTGATGTTCTCTGTGTGGAAAAAATCCCCCTCCGTTTTACTCCGTCCCCCTCCGCGTGATCCCGCCATCGGCGGGTCCCGTCTTTCTTCTTTTGCCGCTTGCGTGAGAAATCCTCATTTCCCCTCCCTGCTCCTTGCAGCTTGTCTTGTGGCTGAGGCTAGGTAGTTTTTTGACACTTCTATTTTTATGAAAAAAAGACTGACTCTCTTCCTTGCTTTATTCGTAGTGCTCATCTCTCCCCCCCTCCACGCACAGGAGACAACTTTTTCCAAAATCCCTGAACCGCTGCGTGCTTGGCAATCATGGGCGACATGGAATGACGAGGCCAGCATGAGCCCCACTCCTTATAATAATCCCAATCAGCACCTCGGTTTTTGGCCTTCGCGCTTAATTCTAGAAGTAAATCCCAGCTCAGGCAGGTTCGAGTTAGCCTTAACGGTGTATCACGAAACCTGGATCACGCTCCCGGGCAGCCAAGAGTGCTGGCCTCTAAACGTTCAGGCTAACGGGGCGCCCGTGGCCGTGCTGGAGCGCAATGCGCTACCTTCCTTAAAATTAAAAGCAGGCACTTACCGCATTAACGGAACCTACCGTTGGGATGAAATGCCACAGATGCTTTCCCTCCCGCGCGAGATCGGCATCTTAAGCCTAACCTTAAATGGTAAAGCCGTAGAAAACCCGGCTTGGGACGCTGCAGGCACCCTTTTCTTTAAACAAGCGCGCTCAGAGGAAGCGGATAAAGATTTTCTTTCGGTCAATGTTTACCGTGTTATTGAGGATGGTATTCCAATGCTCCTGCACACGGAGGTGGAGCTAAGTGTAGCGGGGAAAAGTCGTGAGGAAAACCTAGGCTCCGTCCTGCCCGAGGGCTGGCAGCTCTCCCAAGTGACTAGCCCAATACCTGTCGCCGTTGATGACCAAGGCCGGATGAAAGTCCAAGTGCGCCCCGGTAAATGGCTGCTGCAAGTTGAGTCGTTTCGATTAAATAACTTAACAGAGTTTCGCTACGCCGAAGGAGCTAAACCTTTAACCTCACAAGAACTCATCGCCTTTCAAGCCAAGCCTGATTTCCGTTTGTCCGAAGTCATGGGCTTGCCCTCTGTCGATGTCACGCAAACAACCTTCCCTGCTAGGTGGCGAGACCTACCCGTTTACAGTTGGGAGAATGCCACCCCCTTTAAAGTAGAAGAGCGCATGAGAGGTATGGGCTTACAAAAACCAGAAGGCTTAAAAATCACCCGCACCCTCTGGCTAGATGAATCAGGCCAAGGCCTCACCTTTCGCGATCGTATCACGGGCAACATGCAGCAAATCTGGCGTCTCGACGTTGCCGAGAATCAGGTTCTGGGTTCCGTTCGTAGTGAGGGTCAGGGGCAACTCATCACTTTAAATCCCGAGACAGGTGCCCCCGGGATTGAGTTGCGGCAGCGTCACTTAGAGCTAGAAGCCACAGGCCGCATGAACCAAGGTCTGACACAAAACCTCTCCGCAACAGGCTGGCGTTCCGATGCCGACTCCGTCCAAGTCCAACTTAATCTTCCCCCAGGCTGGCGTTTATTCGCCCTCTTTGGAGCGGACTATGTGCAGGGTGATTGGCTGACAGCGTGGAGCCTATTGGATCTTTTCCTCTTACTCATTTTTACCTTGGCTGTTTATCAGTTATGGAATATCCCTGCCGCCATTCTTGCCTTCATTGCTTTCGGCCTAGCCTATCATGAACCAGAGGCACCGCGCTACATCTGGCTGGTTCTGCTCGTTCCCTTAGCTTTGCTCCGCGTCATTCCTCAAGGCTGGCCTCGCCATCTCCTCATCGTCGGTAAATATCTAACCGTGGCCGCTCTCGCCATTCTGTTAATTCCTTTTATATCCACCCAACTACAACAGGCTATTTACCCTCAATTAGAAGCTAATTACGCTAACCTAGTAGCTAACGCAGATTTTTCACAAAATGCCACCACTGCTTCCGCGCCGATGGAATCTTCCGTTGAACAATCACAAACAGGCAGTCCCGACAGTCCAGAAGCCTACGACAAATCAATGCGGAAAAAAGCAAGTATCCTAGGACTCAGCTCTAGGGGTGATTACGAAAATAAGGTTGCCAACAAAAAAGAATCCAACCTCCTTTACGACGTTAACGCCCGTATCCAGACTGGCCCTGGCGTGCCAGAATGGACTTGGCGCACCGTCAGCTTTGGTTGGAGCGGCCCCGTTTTAGCCACCCAACATGTCCAACCCCTTCTCATTCCCCAAAGCCTAGAACGTGTTCTTACCCTCCTCCGTATCGCACTCCTCTTAGCACTCACAGCCCTACTCCTCGACTTACGAGGTTTATCGATAAAGTCAGTTCTTTTTAAGGGTTCCAAGGCTGCCAGCACCCTCAGCCTCCTCGTTTTAGGTCTAATCTTCTTTCTCTCGAGCCCCAGTGCTTACGCTGAATTGCCAGACCAACAAATGCTCAACACCCTACGTGATCGTCTCCTTGAAACCTCCGATGCCTACCCTAATGCGGCTGACATTTCCCAAGTTTCCCTCACCCTGCGGGAACAGCGCCTTACCATGGATTTACAAATCCATACCGCCCTCCGCACTGCCGTGCCGTTACCCGGTCAACTCCCTTCTTGGTCACCCCTTGCCGTCACCGTCAACGGAAAACCGGAGGCTGTCCTCCAACGTAACGACGGCTACCTCTGGATCGTTCTGCCCGCCGGAGTTCATCAAGTCAGGGTCGAAGGTCTCCTACCTAGCGCCAGCGAATGGGAATGGAGCTTCCCCCTTAGTCCGCGTAAAGTCACGATCGACGCCCCAGGCTGGAATGTCAGCGGACTTAAACCAAACGGGGTTCCCGAACGCCAGATCTTCTTCGTCCGCCAACAGAAAGCCGCCACAGGGGAGGCCACCTACGACCGCCAAGACTACCGCAGCTTGGTCAGCCTAGAACGACAAATCGAATTAGGGCTCATTTGGCAAGTGACCAACCAAGTCCAGCGCCTCTCACCCACTGGTAAGGCTCTTTCCCTTCGCATACCTCTACTCCCTGGAGAAAAAGTCCTTAGCTCTAACGTCACCGTTAAAGAGGGTTTTGTTGATGTGAGACTTGGGGCCCTCGAAACATCCTTCCAGTGGCAAAGTGAACTACCCATCACTACACAGTTAACCCTCCAAACAGGCAAAGACGACACTTGGGTCGAGCGTTGGCACCTCGTGGCCTCCCCCGTTTGGAACGTCAGCTTCACGGGCCTAACCCCCATTTTTGAAGCAGGAGAAAACCAGCTTATTCCCTTTTGGCGGCCTTGGCCGGGCGAACAAGTAGCCCTCAACATCAATCGGCCTGAAGCCCTCAGCGGTGCCACCATGACCGTCCAGCGTGCTCGGCACGAAATGAACCTAGGCAACCGTCAACGTAGCTCACAACTCAACCTTGACCTCCAATCCAGCCTCGGAGAAGACTTTGCCCTCGGCCTACCCGCAGAAGCCCAAATCACCAATCTTAGCCTGCAAGGTGTGGCTATCCCCGTGCGTAAAGATGGGAATAACCTCATTATCCCGCTCCGCCCCGGCGCCCAATCTCTTAACGTCCAATGGAAAGTAAATCAAGACCTAGGCTTCCATACCGTGGCAGATGCCATCACCCTTCCCGTCCCTTCCGCTAACATCGCCACCACCATGAGCGTGCAGGAAAATCGTTGGGTGCTATGGGCAGATGGCCCGCAACGTGGCCCAGCCGTCCGGTTTTGGACTATTCTGGCCTTCTCCCTTCTCGCCGCTTGGGTTCTAGGAAAAGTCCGCTTCTCACCTCTGCGTCCACACGAGTGGGTGCTGCTCGTCATAGGCTTAACTCAGGTTCCCCTACTCGCCTCCCTCGCCATTATCGGTTGGCTCTTTCTCCTGTCTTGGAGAGGCCAAGCCTCTTTCCAAAAACTACCCGCCGCGGCATATGACGCCATGCAAGTCGTGCTCATCGTCCTGACCCTCGTGGCTTTGGGCATTTTCGTTGTGGTCGTTAATGCGGGGCTCTTAGGCCGCCCGGAAATGTTTATCCTAGGAAACGGCTCCAGCAGCCAACTCCTCATGTGGTATCTTGATCGAGCCGAGACCCTCTTACCTCAACCCACGTGTTTCACCGTATCTATTTGGTGGTATCGTTTCCTCATGCTCGCTTGGGCACTCTGGCTGGCAGCCGCTCTGATCCGTTGGCTCAAGTGGGGCTGGAACCAATTCAGCATTGGACCCTTTTTCCAAAGCCTGACCCAAAAAACTAACGCCGTCCCACCACCCCTAAAATAAGAAGGCAGCGTAGAAGAGGGGGAATTTCTCACCCTTCCCGCCTCTGGCGGGAAGGGTAGGCTAAAGAGACGCAGAGGGGGCAGGAGGGTGGGGGAAGTTGGAAACTCGGTGCTGAGATGCGGAGATTGCAAAATATAAAGACCACGGAAAAGAACCAGAGTATTAACCACGGATAACACGGATGGAGGAGAAGAAAGAAAAAATTTTCTACGTTATCCCGTCTGCGTCCTAATCCGCCTTACTTGCTCAACCCTCAGAATTACATCTTTTCTTCGTTCAGAGCTTTCGTGACTTTCGTGGTAAAAATCCCGGCCTAAATCAATAAGGCACCCGGAATCCCTTTATCCAGAGTGACCAATTTTACGGAATGACACATGGCCAGCTCCAACAGATGTCCATCCGTTAGCTTCTGTGCTGATTTTACAAAGGCAGGCATCTCTTTAACCCCTCGATCATCCGCCAACAACCTAAACTCAACGCTTGATGAACCTTTCATTGCCTCCAGAGCCGCCATCGCCGCCGCCACATCAGGCTGTAAACCACACATGACCGATACACGCACAAAACCTAGTTCCGTAATGGAACACGTATAAATACAGGGCGCGGTTTTCATCGATTTCGCATACCAGCCTAGAGCCTTCTTGTGTAAACTGTGTCCCGTATGACCCAACGCAACCAACATATTGACATCCAGTAAATAGTTCATGGGAATTCTGCTAAAGCCTGACGCACGTCTGCGCTCGTGACTTTTCGATTTTCAGAAGACTTGGTCAGAATCAAGCCTGTCCGAGGATCTTTCACTAAACGGGGCAGCTTGATCCCTGCTTCCTGCGACACCAACACAATGGAGTCTCCCCTGACCGTGCAGGTAAAGGTAGTGCCTGTGCGCAAATGGAGGCGACTTCTGATTTGCTTAGGTAAAACAATCTGGCCCTTACTAGATAGAGTGGTAACCATGTCTTACTGTCTTACATAAAGCAAACGGAGTCAAGCCGCTACCATGAAAAGCTGAGACACGGCAAATCACCAAGACCATGAAAAACCAGAGTATTAACCACGGATATCACGGATAACACGGATGGGGGAGAAGAAAGAAATTTTTTTTCCCCGTTATCCCGCCATCGGCGGGACCACGTCTTGCTCGTAGGATCAACAGAGGAAAACCCAGAATTTCTCACACAGAGACACAGGGGGGCAGGAGGGTTGGGGCAATTGGAAACACGGTGCTGAGATGCGGAGATTGCAAAATATAAAGACCACGGAAAAGAACCAGAGTATTAACCACGGATATCACGGATAATACGGATGGAGGAGAAGAAAGAAAATTTTTCCCGTTGGCCCGTCTGCGCCCTAATCCGCCTTACTCCGTCCCCCTCGGCGTGGTCCCGCCATCGGCGGGACCCCCCCTCTTGCTTGCTAGTGCCCCAACATCTCATCCTCCGCGCTCCATGATTAAGCTTCAATTTACCTTGTATTTCTGAAGCTAGACTCCATAAATACAAGGTATGTATCCACGCCAACTTCTACCCATCTTAAAAGAGCGGTTAAAAGACAATCCTGTCGTGGCTTTACTCGGTCCGCGCCAAATCGGAAAGACCACGCTTGCCCATGCTCTCCAACAGGGGATATCTGCCCAATATCTTGATCTGGAATTAGAGTCTGATTTAATTAAATTGTCCGATCCTGAATGGTATTTTTCTCTACATGAAGATAGCTGCGTTATCCTAGACGAGATTCAACGTAAGCCGGAGTTATTTAAAGTGCTCCGATCCCGAGTCGATCAGATGCGGCAAAACAAGAAAAAAGGACGTTTTTTAATCCTTGGCTCTGCCTCGCTCGAACTTTTAAGACAATCCAGTGAGTCCCTCGCCGGGCGTATTAGTTTTCTGGAATTGGCCGCCCTGAATGTGCAGGAGGTAGGGGCAGAAAACAGTAATTCCCTCTGGCTGCGTGGAGGGTTTCCTCACAGCCTTGACTCCCGCACAGATAGCTCCAGTTTCACCTGGCGCCGTGACTTTATTCGCACGTATCTTGAGCGGGACATTCCCCAATTCGGTTCCCGCATCCCTGCTGAAACGCTGCGTCGCTTTTGGACCATGTTGGCCCACCGCCACGGAGGCCTGCATAATGCCGCCCCCCTAGCGCAATCTCTGGGAGTTCACGGAAAAACGGTAGCATCTTATCTGGATTTATTTGTCGATCTTTTCCTCGTTCGCCGACTGCAACCATGGCATCAGAATAACGGTAAACGTCTAATAAAATCCCCTAAAGTATATCTGCGTGATACGGGTCTTCTTCATGCCCTCTTGGGACTTAAGACCTTGGAAGAGCTTCTGGGTCATCCTACAGTGGGAACGTCTTGGGAAGGCTTTGTGATCGAAAACATACTTTCTATTCTCCCCGAACGTATCGCTGCAAGTTTTTACCGCACATCCGCCGGAGCGGAGATTGATTTAGTTCTGGAAATATCTTCGCAAGATCGTTACGCCATAGAAATTAAGCGAAGCCTGGCCCCGAGCCCCTCCAAAGGATTTTATTTAGGCAGTGAGGACATCCGTGCCACCCAGCGCTGGGTGATTTATCCTGGTCAGGAAAGTTTCCCTTTAAATGAAAACACCCAAGTAACATCGTTACCTGATTTCACGAAAAAAATCGCACAAATAACGACCTAGGCGAGAAAGCTGAAAAGCTGAGACACGGCAAATCACCAAGACCACGGAAAAGAACCAGAGTATTAACCACGGATAGCACGGATGGTGGAATAGAAAGAATTTTTTTTCTCCGTTTTCCCGGTCTGCCCCTTATCTGCCTTACTCCGTCCCCCTCGGCGTGGTCCCGCCATCGGCGGAACCACCGTCTTGCTTGACCCTCAGGTTGTCAATAACTTCTAAAATAGTACTTGTAACTAAAAGCGTTTTCTATTAATGTCACCTAATAAACGGAAACAAGATTGTGTTCAAGGCACAGTTTTGGGACTATAAAAAGAAACAATCAAGGATACCGATATGAATAAAACCTGGATTTTAGCTACGCTCGCCGCTCTCGCCCTAGGCTCCCACACCTCCATTGCCCAAGTCGCCACCGTGCCTGAAGGCTATGTGACCGTTACCATTGCGGCGGGAACTGGCACAGTTTACACGCAAACACCCTTTTCTGCTCCTCTGCTAACAGCAACTGGTATTGCAGGCCAAGCCAACGGCCGTATCACGGCAGTCGGAACAAACACGATTACCAACTCGGCTGCAGCATGGACTGCTTCTGCCTTGGCCACTTTAGGAAATCCTTACTTTATTAATTTCACGAGCGGTACTAACGCAGGGCGCATGTTCCAGATCACAGCCAATACAGCAACCCAACTTACCGTCAACCCGCAGAGCCTTGATCTAACGACACTAGGTTTTGTTACTGGTGCTAGTGGTAATACTTATGAAATTGTACAAGGCGATACGCTCTTGGGTATTCTCGGAACTACAGCGAATGGAGTTGTTGGCGGAACAAGCACTCAATTTAACGCTGGCACGATCGACAAGGTTTTGGTAACCGATCCGAGCAATGGGGCAACTCTAAATTATTACTTTGATACCTCAGTTTCCCAGTGGAGAAGAGCGGGATCGGGTGTTAATCAAGGAAATTTAGTCGTTTCTCCCAAATCAGGGTTAAACTATTTTAGAATTGCTGCAACTGCTACTACGTTGCAATTTCTTGGCAAAGTTCCTTCTACGTCATCCAAACATCAAATCCCTACGATTGGAACGACCATCGTCTCAAACTATTTTCCCACAGATACAACTCTCACTAATCTCAATATACATAATATTTCAGGTTGGAGAAAAGTGAACGAGTCTGGTGTAACCATAGCAACGTCTGATAGGGTAGTTCTTAAAGTATCTGGAGTATATATATCTTATTTTTTTGATGCCTCTCTTAATCAGTGGCGCCGGGCAGGTAGCGGCCTCGATCAAAGCGGAGCATCTGTTCCGACGGGTGCTGCTATTAGATTTGTAAGATTAGGATCATCTGGAACAAGCACTTGGGACACGACCCTCCCTTACGCTTTAAATTAAACCTAAAGACCAGAAATAATTATGAAAATCAAAAAAATCGGCCTAATACTAGTCTCTCTTGCTGCCTTCACATCATTATCAAGAGCTCAACTAGTCACTAATTTTGGTACGAGTGCAGATACTTCAGGTGCCACATGGGTTTACACATCAGGTACAAGCTCATTAAGCGGAACTGAAGCTGCAGGCGATTTACTTTTTAATACTAGCGTTCTTGCCTTGAATTTAACAGGCTCTAGCCAAATTAGAATAACGGCCAACGTAACGACGGCACCGCTTGCTGGTTTTACCTTTATTTTACAGGATGGAGAAGGTGACGAGGTTAATGCTTCGTTTAATTGGGCTAGTTTCATTGGTGGAGCTACCATAACTTCAAACTTTTCAACTAACGCACTATTTAATTATGCGGATGTTCAAGGCTGGAATTTATTCGGTGGAGGAAGCGGCACAACCATCGCAGCAACCCTAACTAGCGCAACCGCAGTCCCCGAGCCTTCGACCTATGCGTTACTAGCTTTAGGATTGGGAAGTTTAGTTTTCTTGCGGATGCGTTCGAAACGCAGCAGTGTTTAAGTTTCTCCGAAACATAACAGTCTCTCTGCACAAAATCCCCGATTAGCCTAACCGCTGATTGGGTTTTTTGTTTAAAAAAGCCCACCCAGAAAACCCAGATTTTCTCACGCAGAGACGCAGAGGGGGCAGCAGGTGAGACTTTTAATAACGGAACCTGGGGTCAGTCCTTGGATCTAAGCGTCAGGCAGAGGCTTGATCGTTAACAATTAACACAATTAAGCCCAGCCTAACGGTAGGAAGACCAAGCAAAGACCCAGCATTTTAACCACGGCTCCGCCCGTCCCGCTTGCGGGAAGGGGATAGCGCGGATAATACGGATATGAATGAGGAAAGAAGAAAGGTCTCTTCCGTTTTCTGATCTGCCCCTTATCCGTGGTATTCGCGGTAAAAACTCTCCTCTTGTTTGCCAATGTCCCAACATTCCCACTCCGCCTTTACTCCGTCCCCCTCCGCGTGATCCCGCCATCGGCAGGACCCGTCTTGCTGCGGCTGTGGACAACTCTAAGCCATCGATTTAAACTCCTAACTCATCCCATACTTCATCCACACAAAATCTTGCCATGCACCTTAGCTTCGCCTACCGTGATTTAAATGAGCACCACTTTTGATCGCCCTACTTTACCAGCCGTGGGCTGGGTGGCTAACTTAGCAGAAGACGACCGCAACTTACTGGCCAGTTATGGGGAGTTTCTAGGCATTCAGCCCGATCACGACATGATTCGACAAGGTGAGGATCAAAACCAAGTTTTCCTCGTCATCTCAGGTAAACTTGAAGTGCGCCGCATGGGCATGCAAGACGATTTAGTGATGGGTTTAATCAAAGCTGGCGAGAGCATCGGGGAGATCGCTTTATTTGATGTAGGTCCAGCCAGCGCTAGCATTCGCGCGTTAGAGTTTTGCCAGGTTTGGGTCATTGACCGCACTGCCATAACTGGTTTTGTCACGGATAATCCTGTGGCTGGCAATCTTCTCCTTTTCGGTTTAGCTACCATTTTAAGCCAAAGAGCCCGCACGCTAAGCAATCAAGTAGTTGATGCACGCGAGGGTTAAGCCGTAAAGCAGATCTATCATTTCGTTTACATTTGTCCTGTGTTTGCTGTTGAAAAGGCAAAGAAAGCAGGCGCGTAAACTCCATGTCCCCTTATAGGATTTTAAGCATGGGAAAGATTTGTAAATTTTCATCTCAACTATAGTTAATTTGCATGACAGCCAGAATCCATGAACTTCGGGAACTACCCGTTTCTGAGAGAATTCAACTTGTAGAAGATTTGTGGGACAGCATCGCAGAGGATGCCGATGCCTATGCACTTACTGTTGAGCAAACCTCTATTTTAGACGCAAGACTAGATGCTCTGGACGCCAACCCGAGCCAAGGAACTTTATGGGAAGTAGCAAAGCAGAGGATAGTCTCCTCGTTGTGAGTTTTCCTATCGCTATTGGAGATGAGGCGGAACGAGATATCAGCGAAGCTTCTCAATGGTATGGAGATCGTGAATGCGGACTTGGTTTAGAGTTTATTGGGTGCATGGATGCTTGTTAGAAGCCGATTTCCCTCAATTTTGCTATGGGTTCTGTGGTTTACCGTGGTGCACGTATGGCACTACCGCAAAAATTTTCTACTCCTCTCCACCGTATATCTGCTTGCCTAATTCTGGCCGAATCTCTTTAATTCTAGCCTCTTTCAAACAGTCCTACAATTAACCCAACCCTTATGTCCAAGAAAAATAAATCCAAGAAAAATAAAGGCTCGAAACCCTCTAAGAAAAACTCCGCTAAGGCTAAAATGAGCAAGCCCAGTAAGGCTAGCAAGTCCGCTAAATCTGGTAAGTCTGCCAAGACTAAGATTAAAGATAAAGCCGTTGCCGCTACGCCTGCCAAGACAGCACAGCCCGTAGTTTTCAAAAAAGATAAATACGTTTACACGTGGGGTGCCAAAAAAGCTGACGGTAACGGCAGCATGAAACCCTTGCTCGGTGGTAAGGGTGCTAACTTAGCCGAGATGACACGCATCGGCCTTCCCGTGCCTCCTGGTTTCACCATTACGACAGACGTCTGCACTTATTTTTACGCCAACAAACGCACGTATCCTAAACAACTCCGTAGCCAAATTGAGGCCGGTGTTCTTAATATGGAAAAAATTATGGGCACGAAGTTCGGTAGCGTCACCGGCATGCCCCTCCTTGTCGCTGTGCGCTCAGGAGCACGTGACTCCATGCCTGGCATGATGGACACGATCCTCAACCTCGGTCTCAATGATCAATCCGTCTTAGCCCTCGCTAAAGCAACGAACAACGCCCGTTTCGCTTGGGATTGTTACCGTCGCTTTATTCAGATGTATGGGGATGTCGTTCTCGGCGTTCAAAAACGTGAAGGTGAAGACCATGAGCCCTTTGAAACTGTTATCGAAGAATACAAACATCAGACCTATCACCGCGACATCGTAGACAGCGACTTGACACCTGAAGATCAACAAGAACTCGTCAAACGCTTTAAGGCACTCGTGCTCGAGCGCACAGGCAAAGTATTCCCGAACAGCCCTTGGGATCAGCTTCTCGGTGCTTCTGGTGCCGTCTTCGGTTCCTGGATGAATGACCGCGCCACGGTCTATCGTCGTAAGTATAACATTCCCACGGAATGGGGCACGGCCGTCAACGTGCAAGCCATGGTTTACGGAAACACGGGCGAAACTTCGGGATCCGGCGTCGCCTTCACCCGCAATCCCGCTAACGGTGTGAATGAATTCTACGGGGAATTCCTCATCAATGCCCAAGGCGAAGACGTTGTCGCTGGAGTTCGCACCCCTGAACCCGTCCTTAAACTTAAAGACGTTATGCCTGAATCCTATGCGGAGCTGCTCAAGGTTCGTGGCATTCTGGAAAAACATTTTAAAGACGTGCAAGACGTCGAGTTTACCATCCAAGAAGGTCAACTCTTCATGCTGCAAACTCGTAACGGTAAGCGCACTGCCGCCGCCGCCTTAAAATTCTCCATCGACATGGTGAAGGAAAAACTCATCGACTGGCAAACTGCCATTCAACGCAACCCAGCCGATCAGCTCGAACAACTTCTAGCTCCCATCTTCGACTTAAATGATGTTAAAAATTCCAAGATCATCGCCACTGGCCTACCCGCCGGTCCTGGTGCTGCTACGGGCAAGATCTACCTCAACGCCGACCGTGCCGTCATCGCCGCGGAACGTGGTGAAAAAGTTCTCCTCGTCCGCATCGAAACTTCCCCCGAAGATTTACGCGGCATGATCGCTGCGGAAGGGATTCTCACCGCTCGCGGTGGTGTCTCCTCCCACGCCGCCCTTGTGGCCCGTCAGATGGGTAAAGTCTGCGTCTGCGGTGCCGCTGCTCTAGAAATCAGCTATGACAAAAAAACCGTCAAAGTAGATGGCCAGACCTACAACGAAGGAGATTTCCTCTCCATCGATGGAACTGCTGGAACCGTTTACGCTGGTCAAATTAAAACGGCTCCGTCCGAAATCGTGGCTGGCCTCATCGACAACGACAAACAAGCGCAAGCCACGGAAAAATACAAGAACTACGAACAGCTCATGCTCTGGTGTGCCAAAGCCACCACCATGGAAGTCCGCACCAATGCTGACTCCCCAGAGCAAGTTCGCAACGCTCTTGCCTTCGGAGCCACCGGAATCGGCCTGACTCGCACAGAACACATGTTCTTTGAAGGAGACCGTATTGATGCCATGCGCGCCATGATCTTGGCCGAAAACCTCGAGGCCCGTGAAGCTGCCCTTGCGAAACTTCTCCCGTATCAACGGAGCGATTTTTACGGCATCTTTAAAGAGCTTAAAGGTTACCCCGCTACGATTCGTTTCCTTGATCCACCCTTGCATGAATTCCTACCCCATAGCAAAGAACAGCAGCTCGATTTGGCTAATAAGTTAAATATCCCCGTGGAAAAAATCATGGCTCGTGTTCATGAGCTCCATGAGTTTAACCCTATGCTTGGCTTCCGTGGCTGCCGTCTAGGTATTCGTTACCCCGAAATCACCCGTATGCAAGCCCGCGCCGTCTTTGAAGCCGCCGCCGATGCTCAAAAGGAAGGTATTAAGACCAAACCTGAAATCATGATCCCTCTCGTTGGGTTCAAGAAAGAACTCGACCTCCAAGTCGCCGTTGTCCATGAAGTCGCTAAGGCCGTGCAAAAAGAAAAAGGAGTTAAAATTAACTACTTAGTCGGAACCATGATCGAAGTCCCTCGCGGTGCTCTCACCGCCGACGAGATTGCGGAAACGGCTGAGTTCTTTAGCTTTGGCACGAATGACCTGACCCAAACCGCACTCGGCATGAGCCGCGACGATTCGGGCAGCTTCCTTCCTGCTTACCAAGAATCTGACATCATGAAGAGAAATCCCTTCGCCACGATTGATCAATCCGGCGTGGGACAACTGATGGAAATCGCCATTGTGAAAGGCCGCAAGGCTCGCCCTAGCATTAAGCTCGGCATCTGTGGTGAGCACGGTGGAGATCCTGACTCGGTTAAATTCTGTCATAAGCTAGGATTGAACTACGTCAGTTGTTCCCCGTTCCGTGTGCCTGTGGCGCGTTTAGCGGCAGCTCAAGCCTCCTTGGCTAAATAAACTTCGACCTTAAAACTCGAAATCGAAAAAGGCGATCCATCAAGGGTCGCCTTTTTTAGTTTACGGTTTGTAGTTTAATTCCGGTTTAAAGACTGCGGGAAAAAAGCTGGGTTTTCTAACCACGCCCTTCTCAAGAAGGCGGGAGGAGAAAAGCCGTGGCCTTTCTGAAACGCAAGAATTTGGGTTACTTAAACCAATAAGCTCTCATTTAGCATTTAAGGGTTTGGCTTTTTGTAATTTTAAAATTTCTGCTAGTTTCCTTAAGGACCTAGTAACGACAGTTGCATTTGGAAATATTTTAGCCACGTCAGCCTCCAAAACAATTACGTTCGTTCCTTTAGCATACTGTTTAGAGTATTTTCCTCGAACACCCGCAGAAAAATCGTAGTCGGGAAGCATGTTTAAATCACCGTTTTTATTTTTCTTCATGAGCTTTTCTTTCTATTCGGTTCGCTGGTCGAGCACTTATTATCCTTATTTTACCTTCTCGTTCTGTGTGTGCCACAACGTATATTCTAGAAGTATAGGCTGCTCCTAAGATAATGAATCTATCCTCCGTCTTTGAGTGAAGCGGATCAAAAATGGTAATGGAGTTCTTATCTTGGAAGATGGTTGAGGCAGTTTCAAACGGTACTCCGTGTTTAATCCTATTTTTTTAAGTCTTTGGTTTTGTCCCACTCAAAGTTAATTCCAACAGATTAAAAATTAGCGCCAATCCGTGGCATTGCTAAGAGTTTAGAGCCCATACCTGCCCTTCTTGTGTTGACTGAGAGACAACTAGCAACTAATCCTCTTCCTTTTAAAACCTAGACTCGCAAGCAAAAGATTGCATCTCGACCTGAGCTGTTTAAAATAGCCACTGTGTCCACTGACTTGTTGGTAGCTAATTTACTAAGCCCGCCGATTTTATTTTTTGCCCTAGGTTTGTTAGCGGTTTTTTTAAAGTCTGACCTAGAAATCCCTCAACCTATTGCGCGCTTCCTTTCCCTTTATTTATTATTTGCTATTGGGTTTCACGGGGGAGGAGAGCTGCGTCACAGTAGTTTAGAGGCTCATGTGGTGTGGACGTTGCTGGCGGCCATTTTCATGGCCTCTCTTGTGCCGCTCTACACTTATTATTTAGCCCGATTAAAGATGGACGTTTATAATGCCGCAGCGGTGGCGGCTACGTATGGATCAATCAGTGCGGTTACGTTCATTACAGCGGACTCGTGTTTGAAGGCGATGGACTTGCCCTATGGTGGTCACATGGTGGCGGCCATGGCGTTGATGGAATCCCCTGCAATTATCATCGGGGTGGTGTTGGCTCGGGTTTATGGTAAGAAAAAGGAGGACTCCGAATTCCAATGGCAAGACGTTTTTAAAGACGCTTTTCTCAATGGCTCCGTCTTTTTGCTAATGGGAAGTTTAGTCATCGGCTACATTACGACAGATAATGGGCACCAATCCCTCGAAGTTTTTTCTAAGGATATTTTCAAGGGTGTGTTGAGTTTTTTCCTCTTGGACATGGGATTAGTGGCAGCACGCCGTTTCCGGGATTTAAAAAAATTAGGCTGGACGCCCGTTGTTCTCGGATTAGGTATTCCCCTCATTAGTGCGACCATAGGTTTACTCATCTGCCGTTTGCTTAACCTTTCCACGGGTGATTCCCTCATGTTCATCGTTTTGTGCGCCAGCGGCTCCTACATCGCCGTGCCTGCTGCTATGCGCCTAGCCGTGCCAGAAGCTAACCCAAGTCTGTATGTGCCCATGGCACTGGCCATTACTTTTCCCTTTAACATCCTCATCGGCATTCCTCTTTATCTTAAAGCGATCGAATGGTTTAAATAAAACTTAGAACTTACCGCCATGACACCCTATAAAAAAATTGAAGTAATAACGAGTGCCGTCGAACTTGGCACGATTGAAAAGAAGTTGCATAAAGCTGGCATCACCGGTTACACCATCATCCGTGATGTGATCGGCAGCGGGAATCGTGGACGCCATGCGGGGGATGAATTAACCGGGGTGTTTACCAATGTTTATGTCCTAATCGCCTGTCCGCCAAGCAACTTAGATAAAGTTGTCGAAGCCATTCGCCCTATTATTAAAATTCATGGCGGCGTGTGTTTAGTCTCGGACGTGCAATCACTGAAGAGTTAGGTTTGCCCTGCGCTACGGCACTGTTGCTCACTTATTTACTCAAGTTCCACTCAGGCGTTTGATATTTTTCTGCGGCTAGTTTTTCTGCGGAAGTTTTTTCAAGTTCAGTTAGTGCGCTGTCCTCCGGAACGTCGGCTAGGAGCGGAGTCAGAAAGTGGGTGAGACTGTTTTTGAGGGAAGCGTAGTCGAAATTTTTAATGAGAATACTGCCTTGATGTAAGCAGCCTTCACGGGTGCGGCGTTGCGCCCCTCCTGCTAGTTTGGAGGCACCAGAGATAACGTCGAACTTGACTGGCTTTTCAAAGCAGGCAGAACTTTGGGCTTCGAGACAGCAAGGTGCTAATTCAGCTGTGAAGCCTTGATGGCGCAGCGCTAGGGTAACCGCTTCGTGGATGCTTTGGTAACTACCCGTTGTGCCAGAAAGGGTGAGGGGATGTAATTTAGAAATGATGATGGAGTAGGTGAAATCAGATTGATGATCCACAAGACCGCCTCCCGTATAGCGTCTAACAAAAGGTCGCCCGTTAGGCACGCAGGAGTGAGGGTCAAAGTAGCCGATAGAGACGGCATCAGGTTCTGACCAGCGGTAGAAACGAAGAACTGGAGCCGTAACGTGGCGCAGGAGAGCTTCGTCGATTGCCATGTTGAGGTAGCGGGGTTGTTGAGTATGAGAAATGATGCGTAAGGAAGACACGACGAAATTCTAACGAGAGGAGTCTGATAGGACACGCACTTTTTTAGTATCATGATTATTGTTTCATGAGTTGGCGCAGCGTGAAAATGGGCTAGTTTAACAGCAATGAACTCTGGAAGGTTTATCATTTTTTTTTCTGTCATCATGGTTCTCTATGGAACTTTGCATGTCTATGCCATTAGCCGTATTTGGCCTTTTCTAGGCCCGCAGCAGTGGATGAAAACATCGCTCATCGGCCTAGCTATGTTTTTATTTTTATCCTATCCGTTAGGTCGTTTTTTAGAACGCTATTATCTCAATGTGTTTAGCCACGGGTTGGTGACCTTTGGTGCTTTTTGGATGGCGGCCATTGTCTATTTGGTGATCGGATTAGCCTTTGTTCATGCTGCTTCTAAATGGGTGCCAGCATTACCTTTTATTTGGGCGGGTCTAGGGGTTGGTCTATTGACTCTTACGTTAATTATCTGGGGACATTGGAATGCCACGAACAGTAAGGTATCCACTTTTGATTTAGTGGTTGCTAAGCCCTTGCCCAAGCCAGAGTTTAGACTAGTTGTGGTTTCCGATATTCACATGGGAACGATCGTTAGCAAGGAGCGTGTGAGGATATTAGTGGAGGAGATAAATGCGTTATCGGCCGATTTAGTTTTATTGCCTGGAGATATGTTGGATGAGGATTTGAAGCCTGTGGTGCAGGGTAATCTAGGCGCTTATTTGACGAGGATTCAGTCTCGCTACGGCGTCTACGCCAGCACGGGGAACCATGAATATATCGGCGGGGTTAACCTCGGGGTTCGGTATCTGGAGGATCATGGGGTGAGGGTGTTGCGGGATGAATGGGTCATGGTGGCGGACGCTATCGTTGTGGTAGGACGGGAGGATGTGGCGGCGGCACGGTTTGCTGGCGTGCAGGGTAAGTCATTAGCAGAAATCATGAAGGGGGTGGATCGGCGCAAGGTTTTGATCGTGCTAGATCATACGCCCGTTCGCCTGAAAGAAGCGGAAGATGAGAGACTTGACTTGTCTTTATCTGGCCATACACATCACGGACAGTTCTGGCCTTGGAATCTCTTAACTAAAGCTATGTATGAAGTCAGTCGTGGGTATTTAAAAAAGGATAGCACTCATATTTTGGTTTCGAGCGGTTATGGCACCTGGGGGCCGCCCGTTAGGATCGGGAGTCGTTCGGAAATTTTGTTGGTCAAGTTAAGAAGTCGAATTCTTCAAAAGCCAGTGGCACCGTGACCACTTGAAGGTGTAAAATCGCAAACTTCCATCTTACTGGGGCAGGCATCGCTAGAAATGATTAGATAGCAATTGCTTTTTAATTTTGTTCCAGTTAAATATTAGAATAATTGTAAATTTAAGGCCTTAATATTATTTATGTCACTTCCTTCTCCGCAAACAGAATCAATCTCATCACCTCTACCAATTAAACATAAAGTTTTATTTGGAATACGAACAAAGCTTCTTATTGCAGCTAGTATTTTGACCTTTACCACGATTCTTGTTTTGGGGGTTATCATTTATCAAGTAAGTTCAAAAGAACTGATTATTACCCAAAAAGAAAAATTAGTAGGTTTACGAAATACCGTAAAAATCTCGATTGAGCAGTTCTTCTTCGGTTATCAAGCTGCACTGTTAACCCATACCTCGACGCCTACGGTTCACGCGGCGGTTAAGGATTTCACTTTAGCTCGCGCTAGTATCCTTAGTGAAATGCAAACCGCTCTGCCATCGGACATATCGAGCACGTGGGTGGGAGAAATCCGACGTATAAACTTGGACTGGGCTGATAGGCTCCTGATTCCACAGTTTAATATAATCAGAGGTAAAGCCGTTACTCCCGATCAAATCGTTCCCTTGCAAGACGAAGCAATCGTCATGCAATATTTTTACATCGTGACTAATCCTGCGGCATTAGGACAAAAAGCGGAAAACAATGAATCAGGCTTTATTACGGCTAACGCCGCAATCCCTCTAGAATACAGAACAGCCTTTCAGCAAACCACCTACAGCCGGTTGGTTGATCAATATCATCCGTTTTTTAAAAAGGTTCTTGCCCAATTGGATCTGTATGACATTTTGATGCTGGATACACAGGGTAATCTTGTTTATAGCGTTCAAAAAGAAACCGATTTCGGCGCTAATATATATAATGCCCATAATAGTCCTTTAGCCGACATCTACCGGAAGGCATCTAGTCTTGCGAGCGCATCAAAGGACAAGCGCGCAGGAGCAGCCTTCTCCAGCTTTGTCGATTATCAACCTTCTTACGATGCCCCTTCTCTCTTCGTTGCCGCCCCCGTGTCTTCTGATGATGGAACCTTCATCGGAGTCATCATTTTCCAGTTGAACCCAAGCACTATCAGCCGTGCTTTAACCTTCGACTCTAAATATGAAGAAGTAGGTCTAGGTAAAACAGGGGAAGCTTATCTATTAAATAAAGATAGTATTCTCTGTACGGATCCTCGATACCCAGGAAACATCAAAGATAACTCTGTCAAAAGACCTTTAGTGACAATTCAAGGTATTCAGGAAGAACCATCTGTGGCTTTGCGACTTAAGGATTTATCGAACGCCGCTAAGTCAGCCTTTAGTTCAAGTGACGTGGCAGAATATACTAATTATGCTGGAAACCAAGTTTTAGGAGCTTTTGACTCGATTGAACTTGGGGATGAGAAGTTAGCACTTATCACCCAAATGGATAAAAATGAAATCTTAGCTCCTGTCGGCGAAATCACGAAATGGTCGGCCATAGCAGGAGCGGGAACCCTAGTCTTAGGTCTAGGTCTTTCCTTTCTCTTTTCTGGACGCCTATCTAAGCCCATTGTCTCCTTAAGCCAGACGGCTGAAGCCGTTGCTGGCGGAGATTTGAAGCTTCGAGCTAAAAAAGAATCTCAGGATGAGGTTGGTCAACTCGTAGACCAGTTTAACGCCATGCTCGACCAGATCAATGCTCGTGCCGAGCAGTCCAAGAAAATCATGCAGACGGTCACTGAGGCACTGATCTTGTTAGACACAAAATTTATCATACAACCTGAGTATTCCCTTTCAACAGAATCTATTCTGCGAAAAAATTTAGAGGGAAGTAATTTCCTAAATGTTTTAAGAGGTATTTTGTCAGAAAAACAATTTACGAACGCCCGTGATTTCTTTGACATCCTGATGGATCCTCGCAAAAAAGAAAAGCTCATCCAACAAACCAATCCATTGTCTGAAGTAGAGTTCAACATCGACAACGGTAATGGTGGCTTCCGGACAAAAATTTTAGAATTCCGCTTTAACCGTATTTTAGAAGGAACAGAAATACGCCAGCTTTTAGTCACGATCGTGGACATTACCTCCCGTGTTCAACTACAACGGGAAATGCTGGATGCAGAGAAACGGGCGGAAAGTCAGGTGGAATTATTATTTGGTATCATGCACGTAGAGCCTAGACAATTAAAGGACTTCCTAGACACCGCTGAAACGGAGTTGGGAAAAATACAGCAAGACCTAAAGTCAGAAGAGGCACGTTTAAAAATCGGGGAAGAGGATGCTGACACCAGAACCGCGCGGTTTCGCGAATTATTAGAACGCCTTGGCCGGCCTGTGCATATGGTTAAGGGCAACGCATCTATTCTGCAATTGGGCTTTTTTGTGAAGCAATCACACAAATTGGAAGACCGCATGAAGGAAATCAATGATAGAGATGAGATTCGAGGTGAAGATTTCTTAATTGTTGTCGTGAGCCTTTCCGAACTCTTGGCACAATTAGAAATGATGAGGACATTGATTGGCAGAATCATTTCCATGAACAAGGCGTTTGGAGCAGCAGCCAGCAATTCTAAAGCTGCTGGTTCTGATAACACGGAGAATGCTCTAGGGTCTTCCGAGTCTGTGGAGTTTTCTTTCGGGGCCTCTGCCGCTCAAGAAAGTGAACTGGCTACCTATCTAACCAAACAACTGGAAACTTTTGTTCTTAACACCGCGGCAAAATATGGAAAAGAAGTCAGCGTAACATACCAAAATAAACTAGGTGCCCGCTTGGCTCCAGCCTTTGAAAAACCCATCGTGCAAATCATCACTCAATTGGTTCGTAACTCTTTGGTTCACGGATTAGAAACTCCCGCAGAACGAGCTCTCGTTGGTAAAGGTAGTTTGGGAGCCTTGAACGTTGAGCTATTAAAGATTGAGGGTCAGCGGGTGAGAATTACGGTGAAAGACGATGGACAAGGCTTAAACTATGATAAAATTCGTAGCATGGCGCGTGAAAAAAATCTTGTTCCAGCCCAAGAATTATTAGGCTGGAGTGATGAAAAATTAGCTACTCTTATTTTTACAACTGGTTTTTCGACGGAAGAGACTACGAGTGAAGACGCAGGGAGAGGGGTAGGACTAGATGCGGTTAAGGTCATGGTGAGAGACTTGCAAGGGCAAATTTCCTTGCGTAGTGTAAGGCATGAGTCTTGCGAATTCGTTATCACAATCCCTGTATAATTTTAAGCCCACTTATTGACTATGAAACTACTTATTGTTGATGACTCCAGCATTGTCAGGCGATCCATTCAGAAAGTGTTAGACGCCTCAAATATTACAGAAGTCGATCAGGCTAAGAACGGACTTGAAGCTTTAGAAATATTCCGTTTAAAGCAGCATGATGCTGTAACCCTTGATATAACTATGCCCGTTATGGATGGGCTCATATGCGTTGAAGAATTAATCAAGATTAATCCGGATGCGCGCATTTTGATTATTTCAGCGTTAGCGGATAAGGCCACTGCCATTGATGCAGTTAAGCGCGGGGCAAGCGGATTTATTTGTAAACCTTTCACGAGTAATGACCTCGCTGATTGTTTCCAAGAACTCATTAGCTAGAAAAATTATGCAAGCAGAAGACCTTAAAATATTTTTAACAGGAACAGAGCGTTATTTCGACAGCTATCTAGGCGATTCCTGTGAGGTGGAGCCACCCTACCTGATGGATAAAGAATCCACTATTTTGGAATATACTGGAATGATCGGGGTTACTGGTAAAGAACGCGGAGCAGTTTATTTCACGGCAAACCAGCCCATGCTTTACGAAATGCTTAGAGTCATGCTTCCTCTGGATATTGCTGAAATGGAAAATACGGCCGCTAAGGCGGGCACCCCTGATCAATGTAAGAAAGAATTAGATTCTTCTATTGACGAGGCTTGTTTGGATATTGTTGGAGAAATAGCGAACACCATAGCTGGCAATAGTCGTGAACATTTCGGCGAACATTTTAATATCTCCGTGCCTTTACGTTTGAAAGTGAAGCAAGATCAGATTCAATTCCCGAAAGAAGCTAAAACATTTATCATACCTTTGAGATGGCGTAAGCACAGAGCATTTCTCTTTATTTGTTTGGAATAGAGGTAAGAATAGAAGGCAAGCGTTCCATGCTCTATAAAAACATACTTATTGTTGACGATGATCCAGCATACCGATCCATGATGGCTGACGCGCTCCTAGCAGCAGGAAAATTTTATTCTGTTCAATTTGCGTCTGAAGGGGACACGGCCATACAAATACTTGACTCGCAGCGCATTCATTTGCTGATCACAGAGCTAGTCCTACCCACTACGGATGGACTGGCCGTATTAGATTATGCTCGTCAAACCTGTCCACCTGTCCCTGCTTTGGTCGTTACGGGTCACCTTGAAGCGTTTGAAGAAATTGCCCGTTCTTTGGGAGCCGTGGCTTTCTTCAGCAAACCTGTAAGTAGCGATGATGTTCTGGAAAAAGTGAAGCAAATTTTTCGATTTAAAACTTCCACACAGAATATAGGGCTCAGTTTGGTAAATGTCTTGCAAGCCACGGCCCATGAAAGCAATAGCACCATGCTTATGGTGGCAACTAGCACAGAAAAAGGTAAATTTTATTTTGATTCTGGAACCCTAATTAATGCCTATTGTGGTGACTTAGCAGGTGAGGAAGCCGTTTATTACATGTTGCACTGGAGGATGTGTGTTTGTAAGTATTTCCCGATTCAGAGTTCTAAAGAAATGCCCAATAAAGCTATCTTTAAAGACTTGACCACGTTGCTGATGAACTTTGCCATCGACGCAGACGTACAGAGGAATTTTTAAAACCTATGAATCTACCAGTTGAAGAGGCCTTACAGCATTTTGTTCATTACGCTGAGAATTATTTCATGAAGGAGACATGGTCGAGTTTGACCATTGAGCAGCCCACGATAGACCTAGACTACAATGCTCCAGAAGGTGTGCAAGGATGGGTAAAAATCTCTGGACTAGTCACAGGCTGGGTCATGTTCACGGCGCCTAAATCGATGGTAGCTGAGTTAGTCCAACAGAAGTTAGGGGAAGAAGCGCAAGAGGGAGACTGTGAGGATTACATTAAGGAGATGGCTAGTGTGGTGGTCAGTAATTCGCGCCGTGAACTCGGTGCCGCTCTTCAGGTCGAAATGCCTGACCAAAATGTTGTTTTTGAAAAAATGTGTGAGCATTTGCCTGTATTTGTTGTTTCAATGCACTGGCAAGAACATGAGGCGCAAATGGTCATCTCTTTAAATGTAGGTAATGTGTAATATGGATCTGAGAACGGTATTAGAAACAAGTCCAGAAGCGCATGAGAAGGTGACTAGTGTTAGCTTGCGCCGTGTCGAATGGTCGCTCTTTTATTCTCTTGATGGCACAAAAACCCTCCTAGATTTCGCTCACCGGTATCGGCTCAAAGAAGTAGAAATTTTGACTATAGGCCAGAGTTTGCTCGACTTAGGTTTGGCTGCGGAGTCTCGCATTTCCATACAAACATTTTTATCCACGCAAGGCCTCACAGATAAATCCGATGAAAAAATCACAATCCAGACCTATGTAAGTGAGGAGAGCGTAGGAATTCAACCAAATAGCAAAGCAAAAGACGAATTGATTCCAGTAGATTTAGAGTGGACAGAACCAAAACAAGTAACACCACAAGATGCATTAGTTAAGAAAATGGATCTTAAGGCAGTAATCACTTATATTTTAGAAAGCACTAAAAATCCCTTAGCGGTCTATACCATCTTTCTTAAGGTGCCGCCGCACTTGTTAAAAAGATGTGGTATTAAGACGCTGCCAACGAGTAGCAAATCTCCGTCCCTCTTTATTTCCGATACAGAATTACAGTCTGCCATTATGAATGCCGTTCTTGAGAAAATAGGCGTTCGCCTGCCTCCTTATATTTGGCATTAACACTTAAACGCTAAAAGTTCAGAATGCTTCGACTAAGCCTTGGAACGCAGGTGGGTAGTTGGCCATAAACTCAGTGATGGTGCGTAGAGCTTTATGAGATTTTATGGTGCTACCGTGATAGGTTAGTATGAGTTCCGCAAGGCTCTCTCCATCGACAAAGTCTTGAACTTCGCAAGTAGAACGATTCTGTGACACAGCGTGAAGTCTAGCAAAAACTGATACCAATGCCCCGGTAAGGGCGAGATGAAAAAGAACTTCTCCAAGAGATTTTTGAGAGAAGAAAAAATTTCTTCGTATTAAAAGCTGGCTCAAAAATTTTCCAAGTCTGCGCTGAGCATCAGGGTGGGATAAGGCTGTGTGGATAGAAAAAACTTCAGCCAAGGGAACAGGCCTATCAACAAAAAGGATATCTGCTGAACCTTTTTGTCTAACTATCTTCAAAATAAAATTCAGCTTATGGAGACAAAACTTTAAGAGTTCGAACCTACTAATTGGTCGACCAGACATCATGGGGTAAGAGGCTGGAGCTAAGCAAAACGCTAACAATAGACGTGTGGATTTGGCCCACGAACTTGGTCTAGCGGGAGATACACTGGAAAAGGGGTTTTCCTGCAGATTAGGGAAATCCCCAGTATGAGTTCCGTCCATAGGAACCGCGGAGGCAATAGCTGATGTCCATTCCTCAAGCTGTACAAGTGCTGAAGCAGGAGAAGGGCTATTCATGAGAAACTGAGCAGCTTGATCCGCCCAAGACAAGTAATCTTTTTGTTCAATGCGGCCTAGACCTAGTGACATGTAGGGGACCAACTTTAGAGTCGTAAGCCCCTGCATTTGGGCCAGTCTTTCAGGAAGTTGGGGCGCAAGAGGTTCGCCGTAATTATCGCGAATAGAAGGGCAGACGTGAGATAGATAAGTCTGCAAGGTGCCGTCCTCTTTTTCAATAAATCTTAGGGGAAAAGTTTGGCAAGTTTGGGGGGTGGCATCGACTCCCTCACGTTTATGGATACTGCAAAGATTGTCCTCGTCTAAAAAAGCACATTGTAGACGCCTATTTTTTTCAATGCTGGGAAGTCCATATCGTTCAGGTGAGAGTTGATTGAAGGCAACGCCTAAACTAGCAAAACGTGCTGCAACCCAAGGTAAGGCTGAAATTCTTTCCTTCTCACTTGGCGTCACAGGGTAGCCCCAAGGCATACGACAGCACCTAGCAGGACAGTCACGGCAGGAAAATTTCTGGTTACCGTCAACTTCGAAGGTTTGAGTCATAAATTATGCTCAATGACCTAGCTCATAATGTCAAGAATAGGTGAAAATGAAATTTTGATAAAATGAATGACTTTGCTTTCCTTATTTTCTCCTCTTTGACCAGCTCCCGGCAACTTTAATCTTAGATAGGGGTAGGGTTACACCCCATTTTAATCTGAAGGAGAAAAGCGCAGAATATTTTTCATCTCAAGCCAGATAATCCTAGTTTTTGTAGTACTTGTTTAATGAAGGTATGAAAATTGACACGTTAAGTTCAGATCAGTTTAATCCAGCCCAGTGGGTCTATTCTCTACGTTCACTTTCTAACTGTATTTTAAGCTTCGTTCTAATCTTTTTCTCACTGAGTTTTTCTGTTAAAGCCTTAGCACCTCCGACGCTCCTGTTTAGCGAATCTGAAAAAAAATGGCTGGAAAGTCATCCGGTTATACGCGTGGGAGTTGATCCCGACTGGGCTCCGTTCTCTTTTCGCAATCAACAAGGTAAGCTCCAAGGAATAGACATTGAAATCTTAGCCATTCTTTCTCAGATAATGGGCGTCAAATTTGAGGTAACAACCAAGGCAACATGGGAGGGGGTTATCCACTCTGCCATTCAAGGCGATTTTGATCTCCTGAGCTCGACCGCTCTTAGTCCAAAGCGTGAAAACAACTTTCTTTTTTCAGAACCGTATTATAGATCTCCTTCAGCTCTGATTAGCCGTCAAGACCAGCCTTTTATTATAAATCTGAACCAGCTAAATGGTAAGATAGTGGCTACCTCGCGTGAGCATGTTACCACGGAGATGCTGCAGCGTGATTATCAAGATATTAATTTGCTATTTACCTCTAGTGCTGCGGAATCACTCAAGGCTGTATCCGTGGGTAAGGCCGAAGCTACTGTGGTTAAGCTCGTTCATGCAAGCTATGTCATTAGGGAAATGGGTCTCACTAATCTAAAAATATCTGGCATCATGGATGAGCATTTTGATCTTCGTTTTGCTATAAACCGAGATAGTCCAGAACTTAAATCTATCTTAGATAAAGCTATCTTGTCTCTTCCGCGTCAGGAAGTTGCTGGGATCTTGAACAAATGGATCCTCGTCGATAGGGAAAAATGGATAACTTGGCATTTCATGCATACCTATATCTTTGGGGGATTGGCCGTAGTCCTACTCGTCGGAACTTTACTTATTCTGGGAAATTTTTTCCAACGTCGAGAGATAACACGCCGCCAAAAAATCGAAGCGGAGTTGAAGGCGGCTCATGACCGCTTAGCTAAACTTAACTATGACAAGAATGAAATGATGCAGATGGTAGCACATGATATCCGTAATCCTCTGACGGGGATCATCATTGGGGCAGATGTGATGAGAATGGAGATAGATGAAAAGATTAGTCCCTCCATCATGTCCAATTTAGATGACATAATAATGCTCAGTATTCGTATCCAGAAAATGCTGGAACAACTAGTGACGGTCACTGCTTTAGAGTGTGGCCAGCAAACGCTGAAAATTGAAAAACTAGATCCTATAGAGATTGCGCAGAGAATCGTGGAAGCTCAGCGCAAGCAAGCTGCTAATAAAAAAATCACGATTAACACCTTTTATCCGGAACAAAGTTGGGCCGTGCTCACCGATAAAATTTCCTTTGAACGAATTTTGGAAAACGTTCTTTCTAATGCTATTAAATTTTCACCATTAAACTCTGTGATTGAATTTTCCATGGAGTTTAAAAATGAATATTTAATAATGAAGGTGAAAGATCAAGGTCCAGGATTAACCGAAGGGGACAAAAAAGGTCTCTTTAAGAAACTCAGTCGGTTGTCTGCCCGCCCTACAGCAGGAGAAGAATCAACGGGTCTAGGCCTAGCTATTGTTAAAGCCTTAACGAACGCTTTGGGCGGAGAGGTTCGTTGCGAATCTTTAGCTGGCGAAGGCGCAACTTTTACCATAAATTTGCCGCAAACAAAATCATTTTAACCCAAACTCATCATGACTGATAGTATAGGCTGGCTTATAAGTATTCTGCTCATTGTTGCGGGCATTACTGGAATTTTTTTACCAGTTCTCCCAGGGCTGCCTTTAATATGGCTAGGAATTTTAACTCATAAACTCTTCATCCCAGAAGCCCTTTCTTGGTGGACGGTTGGGTTATTGGGCGTGCTCGTCATTGTGACCACAGCGGCTGAATGGCTCAGTGGGGTTTGGGGCGCAAAAGCTTTTGGTTCGACTGCTTGGGGGATGTGGGGCGCCGTCGTGGGCGGATTGATAGGATTATTTTTTGGACTGCCTGGACTTTTAATTGGCCCTCTAATTGGAGCGTTTTTATTTGAATGGCTAGGCGCACGGCGAGGCAAAAAGGAGGCAGGTAAAGCGATGATCGGGGTGGCGACGGGGATTATCGTTTCGGGTATTTTTAAACTCGGCGTGGCTCTGTTAATGGTGACATGGTTCGTAATCGATTTACTCGTGTAAGACGATTTTTAGAGCCCGAGTTTGGTGCCATTGACTTTAAGCCACCGCTCGGAGTCTAGATAGGAGGGGCAAACTTTTTCTACCAAAGCCCAAAAACGCGCTGAATGGTTCATTTCTTTTAAGTGCATAAGCTCATGCAAGATGATGTAGTCCCGCACGCTTTCAGGTGTTTGCAGTAGTCGCCAGTTGAGAGAGATGCTACCCCGGTTGGAGCAGGAACCCCAGCGTGAGCTTTGATTGCGAATAGTGATTCTCCCGGTCGTTAACATATGTTGTGCGGCAAGCTCTGTAACGCGTGGAGGCAACTCGATCTTAGCCTTCTTTTGCAACCAAGCTTGCACCCAAGGGCGCAAGTTACTTTCTGGATCTTTGATCGGAATGCGCTCCGTTCCCAAGATGACATGATGGCGGTCGCCTACACTGTCGATGTTTAAAGTTTGAGGTTCTCCTCGTAGTAGAACCTCTGTGCCTTTAGTCCAATGCCGTTGAGGCACCGTGATGGCGTCCATGCGCCTGAGCTGGCGTTCGATCCACGTCGAGCGGCTGCGCACGAAGTCGAGCCCTTCTTGACGGCTACCTCTTCTGGGCATGGTGAGGGAAATGCTACGGTCTGCACGAACATACATGAGGAAGCGGCGGGCCCGAGGATTACGACGGCTATGAATGGGAAGGCGCAGGGAGCTTACTTCGATCCAATCCACGGTCGCAGCCTCTGGAGCGGGTTGTTGAAATAAAAAGGAGAGCTGATCGAACACAATACTAGATTAGATTTTAAAGGCGAAGTTTCAAGGGGAACTTAAAAATGACAAACGTCATCACATGACATTCGCTGCGATGTCAGCCATTTCACTACGCTCTCCTTTAAAGAGGTTAATGTGCGCCATAAATCCTTGACCTTGGAGCTTACTGCGGGTGTAAACCAGACCATTTGTGTTGGCGTCCACGTAGGGATTATCGATTTGAGCCAAGTCCCCAATCATAATCAATTTACTACCTTTACTCATACGAGTGACAATGGTCTTAGCCTCATGCGGCGTAAGTTGTTGCGCTTCGTCCACGAGAAAAATGGAGTTAGGTATAGAGCGTCCACGAATGTGGGCGAGAGCTTCGATTTCTAGGGTGCCATCCGCTAGCAAGGGCTCGTAGGGGCGCAATGTTTTACCGCTTCCGTGATTATTTTGGTGGCCGTTATCAGAGAAGCGAGGGAGGAGGTCATTCTTGCGCCCGCTTTGACGTTTACCCTCAAACTGATCAGCTTTCTTAGGTTTGGCTAGTAGAAGCTCTAGGGCGTCATAGGCTGGTTGCACCCAAGGTTGCATTTTATCTTCCTTCGATCCAGGAAGGAAACCAATGTCACGCCCCGTAGGCATGATGACACGGGTGATAAGTAGTTTTTCGTAATCCCCGTTCTGCACCTGCTGGAGTGCGGCTCCGACGCTGAGCAAGGTTTTTCCTGTGCCTGCCTTGCCGTAAACAGTAATGAGACAAATCTTTGGATCATACAAGGCATCGAGAAGAAAGCGTTGACCGAGGTTAGCAGCTTTAAAGGTGCGGCCATTGCGGATTGTGATGGCTTCATGGCGTAAGCGAACGAAAATTCCGTCGCCTTCATGGCGGGCAGGTATGCCGTGATTCATGTCATCTTTATTGCGGAGTAAGACGTATTGGTTGGTAAGAAGTCGTTTCCCCTCGGGTAAGACGAGCGTTCCGCTGCTGCCGAAGGCCTGTAACTTATGCGCTGTAATATCAACACTGGAATATTCTTCCGCCTCTGTTTTGCGCTGGGTGCGGCGAATGTCGGAATCTTCTACGTAATCGGTGCGGTAGTCTTGCGCTTCTAGGCCGAGAGCCTTGGCTTTAAGCTGCATGTTTAGATCCTTCGTCACTAAAATAGTCGGAGGCGTCTGCGTATCTGCCACGTGGACAGCGGTGGCGAGTATACGATTATCCGTTAGTTCAAAATCACAAAAAAGATTCCGCAGTTTTTGAAAACGGGGCGAGTCTGATGTAATAAACCAACGGCCATTCTCATGGCGGATAGCGCGGTTAACCGCAACATGGAGGCGGCCGCCATTGGGGAGGACTACGCCGTCACGCATATCTTTACCTGTTTTAAAAATAGCAGAGAGGCGGCGGTGGACTTCACGGGCATTCGCTCCGCGCGTGGTGGACTCTGATTTAAATCGGTCTAATTCTTCCAACACCTCAGCGGGGAGCCAAACATTATTTTCCTCGAACTCCATCAGGGACTGGGGATCATGTATGAGGACGTTTGTGTCGAGGACGTAGTGCTTAACCGTCGTTTTAGGTTTCGCTTTAGTTTTGGTTCGTTTAAGAGGAGCAGCTGTTTGAATCATAAGGTAATCTCTTAGAAAAAATGATCGACATGCAAGGATTACGAAGTTTCTGCAACTTTGTACAGATTAAACGGACGCTAAGATGAACTATTTTTTATCAAGTTTCGCTCAGGTAACGATAGTGTTACAGTCTGGCTTCATTCCACTGGGAGTTTAAGCAGGCCTAAGATGTGGAAATATATTTACGGATTTTCAGAAAAGTAGCGCTTGGTTTCGCTAGCGATGGTTCCACTGAGAAGGATAAGGCTGATAAGGTTAGGCACCGCCATGAGGCCGTTCATGGCGTCTGAAAAATCCCAGACTAGGGATAGGGGCGCAATACTGCCCAGCATGACTACTGCGACCCAAGCCCAACGGTAAGGCATAATGGCTTTTGCTCCAAATAGATATTCCACGGCTTTCTCTCCATAATAAGACCAAGCTAAGATGGTGGAGAAAACAAAAGTGAAGAGGCCTATAGTTAAGGTGTAGGTTCCCCACGAGCCGTAAGTGGCAAAGGCCTCTTTTGTTAAAGAAGCTCCCCTAAGAGCGCCGTGCCATTCCACCGTGTTGACTAAAACTAGGCCTGTCATAGCGCAGATCACGACCGTATCCCAAAATGTGGCCGTGGAGGAAACGAGGGCTTGAGTCACAGGGTCTTTACTTTTAGCTGCCGCCGCAACAATGGGCGCGCTGCCTAATCCAGACTCGTTAGAAAACAATCCTCGTGCGATACCATAACGTGCGGCTTCTTTAACGCCGGCCCCCATAAAACCGCCTAAAGCAGCGTGACCCGTAAAAGCCGAACGACAAATGAGCTCGACTGTAGCCCAAAGCGTTTCTCTTCCAACGATTAAAATTCCTAGGCAACCTGCCACGTAAGCGATAGCCATAAAAGGCACGAGGTAGCTGCAGACTTTAGCAATGGATTTGATACCACCTAAAATAACAACGGCAGTTAAAGTAGTTAAGATCAGGCCCGTAATGTATGGATTAATTTGGAAGGTGTTTTCCATTAAGGAAGAAATGGAATGAGCTTGGGACATGTTCCCGATGCCAAAGCTGGCTAAGGCCGTAAATACCGCGAAGAGCACAGCCAGCCACTTTAACTTGAGGGCGTTCTCTAAGACATACATGGGACCACCTGCCATTTGACCATTTGGCATTGTGATTCGGTATTTTACGGAAAGGAGAGCCTCCGAATATTTCGTGGCGATTCCGAAGACCCCTGTTAACCACATCCATAAAACAGCCCCTGGCCCGCCGACTGTAATGGCGGTGGCCACACCGACAATGTTACCTGTGCCTACCGTGGCCGCAAGCGCAGTCATGAGGGAAGCAAAATGGGAGACATCACCCTTTCCCTCTTCCTTAGAGAGGGAAAGTTTAATGGCCCGGAAGAGGTGCTTTTGTATGAATCCTGTGCGTAGGGTCAGGTAAAGATGCGTGCCAAAGAGGAGCATAACAAGGGGTGTTCCCCATACCCAACCGCTCAGATTTTCAAAAAAAGTTTTGAGCTGTTCCATACATTAAGTTTGTAGCCGAATAATTTTTTGGTTAATAGATAAAAATTAGCGCATAGCCTTATAGGCATTGATTAAGCCATTAGTAGATGAGTCGTGCGTGTTAACTTTTTCATTATCCGCTAGCTCGGGAAGAATTTTTTTAGCTAATTGTTTCCCTAGTTCGACACCCCATTGGTCAAAGGAATTTATGTCCCAGATAATACCTTGCACAAAAATTTTATGTTCATACATGGCGATCAGTGAGCCTAGCGTGCGGGGGGTAAGTTTTTTAAAGAGAATAGAATTCGTGGGGCGATTTCCAGCGAAAACTTTATGGGGAATAAGCGCTTCCAGCCTTTCACCAGAGAGCCCTTCCTTTTGTAATTCTGCGCGCACCTCAACCTCCGTCTTGCCCTGCATCAAAGCTTCCGTTTGGGCAAAAAAGTTGGAGAGAAGAATGGGGTGATGTTGGCCTAGTGGGTTCTGAGACTGGGCTGGAGCGAGGAAATCGCAAGGGATCAATTTTGTTCCTTGATGAATGAGTTGATAAAAAGCGTGCTGCCCATTCGTGCCGGGCTCGCCCCAGATAACCGGGCCCGTGGAGCCATCAACTGGTTCGCCTGCACGCGTGATGGACTTGCCGTTACTCTCCATATCGCCCTGCTGGAAGTAGGCGGCGAAGCGGTGCATGTATTGATCATAAGGAAGAATGGCTTGGCTCTGTGCACCATAAAAATTATTATACCAAATCCCAAGTAGTGCTAAAGTGATAGGAAGATTTTTTTCTAGTGGCGCTGTGCGGAAATGTTCATCCATGGCATGAGCACCTTCTAATAATTCCATGAAATGATCGTAGCCTAAATACAGTGCAATGGATAAGCCGATGGCAGACCAGAGCGAGTAACGGCCCCCGACCCAGTCCCAGAAGCCAAACATGTTTTTCGTATCAATCCCGAATTGTGCCACCGCGTCCGTGTTGGTGGAGAGGGCTACGAAATGTTTAGCCACGGCCTTAGGATCCTGCGCTGTTTTGAGAAACCAGTCCTTAGCACTTTGAGCATTGGTGAGGGTTTCTTGAGTAGTGAATGTTTTAGAGGCAATAATAAATAGAACACTTTCGGGGGAAACGGATTTAAGAGTTTCCACAATGTGGGTGCCATCTACGTTAGAAACAAAGTGCATTTTAAGCCTAGGATGCCCGTAGGATTTAAGAGCTTCTGTTACCATGACCGGGCCGAGGTCAGACCCGCCGATGCCAATGTTCACGATGTCTGTGATGGGTTTACCTGTGTAGCCTTTCCATGCACCTGAACGAACAGCTTCGGAAAAATCCTTCATGTGCGCGAGCACGGCGTTCACCTCAGGCATCACATCCTGACCATCCAGAAGGATGGGACGATTTGAGCGATTTCGTAGGGCTACGTGCAAGACGGCACGGTCTTCTGTGATATTTATTTTTTGGCCAGAAAACATTTTCTGCGTCCACCCAGAAATATCAGCATCAGCGGCCAGATCACCTAATAGCTGCATGGTTTCAGTGGTGATTCTATTTTTAGAATAGTCCAGTAAGATGTCCTCGAATTTTAAGGAGAAGGTCTTAAAGCGAGTAGAGTCCGTGGCAAAGAGTTCGCGCATGGAAAACTTTTGCGCCGTGGTAAAGTGGGATTGAAGAGCTTGGAAAGTTGGGCGTTCGTGGAGTGGTTTCATAGCAAAGGTGGTGGCTGGCTGGCTAAGAAACCTTGGAGGGTGCGCTTAATGAATCAAGCGGAAACATGTTACTGTAGCCATCGAGGCAGATTTATTTTTACCAGAAGTCGGCTTGGCCTTGCGTTGCGGGGAAGATCCCGCTACCTTTGCAAACTCATGCTCAGCCTTTCCAATGTCAGTAAAGCCTTCGGTGGTCGCTCTCTTTATGAAGATGTGTCCCTGCAAATCAATTTTGGGGATCGTGTTGCCCTAGTCGGGTCTAACGGCGCGGGGAAATCTACGCTCTTCTCGATCATCCTGCGCGAAAACGAACCAGACAGTGGGAATGTGGCCATGGATCGGAATACGACATTAGGCTACCTGCCCCAAGAAACAGCCGCCACGGGGGATGAAACGGTGTTGGAGCTGGCCACGGCCATCACCCCTGAGTATTCCCAGTTACGCCGCATCCTTACCCAAGGTGAGGCCGACGGTCAGACGGATACGGAAATTTATCATGATGCTCAAGGCAAGTATGCTGAGCTAGGCGGCTTCCAACTTGATCCTAAAGCTAAACGTATCCTCAGCGGTTTAGCTTTTCGTGAAACGGATTTTAATCGGATGGCACGCACGATGAGTGGCGGCTGGATCATGCGAGCACACTTAGCACGGCTGCTCGTGATGGAGCCTGATCTACTAATGTTAGATGAACCGACGAACCATTTGGACTTAGAATCGCTCGGCTGGTTTCAGGCTTATCTCCAAGCTTATCCAGGAGCTATTCTGATGATCTCTCACGATCGCGCATTTCTAAATGCGTTAATTGATAACATTTTAGAAATACGCAATCGCAAGGTGAATCGTTACCGCGGAAACTATGACGACTTTGTGGAGCAACGCGCGGCGCGAGAGGTGCAGCATTTAGCGGCATATAAGAATCAACAAAAAGAGATCGACGATTTACAGCGTTTCGCTGACCGATTCCGCGCTAAGGCCAGTAAAGCAGCTCAGGCTCAGAGTAAGCTCAAGCAGATTGATCGCATGGAGAAGATTGAAGCTCCTGAGGGCAGTGAGAAAAAAATTAGCATTAAATTTCCTCAGCCCCCTCGTGGCGGGCAGAAGGTCATTACTCTCGACAAAATTGATTTTGCTTACGGTGAGCGTGTTATTTATACAGGAGTCGATTTCGAGTCGGAGCGGGAGGAACGGGTCGTGCTAGTCGGACCAAATGGAGCCGGGAAATCCACGCTTCTGAAACTACTAGGCGGCGTGCTCACGCCCCAGCAGGGCGAGCGTAAATTAGGGCATAATATTTTAGCGGGTTACTATTCTCAAAACCGCGTGGAAATGTTAAACCCGAACCTGACTGTTTTACAAGAGGTGATGAGTATTGATAAACAAGTGCCTGAGCAAACAGCCCGAACGGTTTTAGGCTCCTTTTTGTTTCAGGGTGATGACGTCTTCAAAAAAACTAGCGTGCTCTCGGGTGGGGAAAAATCGCGATTGGCCTTGGTTAAGCTTTTGTTGGATCCGCCGAATTTATTGTTGATGGATGAACCTACGACCCATTTGGACATGTCGAGTATTGACGCCCTGATTGAGGCTTTGAAGCAATATCAGGGCACGATCATTTTTATTAGTCACGATGTCTATTTTATTCGTTCTTTGGCAAAAACAGTTCTGCATATTAGTGCGGGCAAACTGATGCCCTATTCGGGGGATTACGATTATTACTTAGAAAAATCTAAAGCTACTTCCGAGCGTGGTGGGTTAACTGCGGGCTCGCAATTAACCGACAGCAGACCGCAAGAAGTGGCTGAGAAGGAAGAGGGTCCCAAGGTTTCTGTGTTTAAAACGAAAGAGCAAAAGCGACAGGAAGCAGAAGAGCGGCAGGTGAAATCTAAAGCTCGTAAACAAGCGCAATCTGATGCGGAGAAATACGAAGGTGATATCATTAAATTGGAGCAACGCCAGAAAGAGCTAAGCACTAAGTTAGAAGACCCAGACATTCAGCCGGGCGATGTCATGACTTTTAACCGCGAATTGGTCGAGAGTTCGGAAACTCTGGAGCGGGTCAACCAACAGTGGCACGCTGCCCTGACTACCTTAGAGTCATTAAACTAAGTTGGAGGCTGAATGGTTTTCCGTAATTCACGGAGAGCCTCTAAATCGCAAACGGTATGAATGTCACGTGGTCGGTTCAGTGCTTTTTTTGATTTAATGAAGGCGTCTAAAGAGAAAATGCGGATTTTGGTGTGACCAAATTCTAGCTCGACGCTACGTTTTAATGCTTCATTGAAATCACCAATCCTTGAAATTTCACCTAAACAATTCAGCTGCCCCCAGTCGATTCGAAGGTAGAGATTTTTCTACGCTCTTGTGCCTAGTGTTTCTAAGTCTAATGGTAATTTGTTGGGAGTCTGGCGATGAACAGGATTTAAGTCAGACAGTGCCTTTCCTAATTGAATCAAATTAGGCGGAGACGTTTCACAAAGCACATCTACATCTTAGTCATGAGTTCAGAGCCATGTATCATGGAAGCAAGGCCTCCCACAACAACATATTTTACATGATGCTCTGATAAGCGTTGAAGGATTCGCTCAAAGGGACCCATAGAGTTGAATTACTTTTTGTTGATGTAGTAATATTTCGGTAACGGCTTCGTCATGCCTACGCAGGCGTTCCAATGGAGTTAATCGTAAATTTTCCTCCAGAAGACTGATGTCGATTCCGTAATCTCGTGCTCTTTCCACAGGAGTTGAAGCAGCTTCTTCTTTCCATTCTGAAGTCTCCATCTTCATAACACTACTCTTCTCAGCTCGAAGAGAAAAAACAAACTCAAGCCTCGCCGGGTAAAGGAGGAATGGGAGGTGGAATGAGTGCGACTGGCCAGAGGTCATAGTCAGAGCCGAACTGGGCGAGACAATTAAGAGCGTAGCTTTGGCGGAAGACGTGATAGGGAAGTGTCAACACCGTGCTGATATAGGGTAGGAAGCCAATGCAACAGGTTAAGCAACCTATTAAGATAGTGCCTATGACAAAGATTACGCCCATACCAAAGCGGATAAGCAGATAGATGATACAATCAAGAAAACGAGTGCGTAGAAGGTGCCCGAGATGCTTGACCGTTTGCAGCATGGAGCACCGATGTTTAGCCATGATGGGAACGCCGAAGTCGTGAAGAAAAAACAGGAAAAGGCTTAACGGGATGATGAGCAAGCCAAACCCCACGAGGGCTAGTATCCAAGGCAGATAAACAGCTAAGGTTGGGAAAGTTTTTGAGATAATAAAAGGCCAGAAATAAGCTAAAGCAAAACCCATTAAAATGAATATCATGAGCATCGGAATAATTGAGAGAAAGAAATGCCACAGTGTGAGTTCATTGGCTTGGCGGCTGTATTCCTTCCAAGGCTTTTTTACTTCAGCCTTATTATTAAGCACATTATGAAGAAATATAAATTGACCGCGGCAGCCCAGAGCGATGAAAATGAATGTTATAAAGCCGATTAATAGAGCAATAAGAGCTAAAATTAAAAGCCAAAAAGGTAAGCCCATACTGACTAATTTCTCTAATAAGTTTGTTCCTCCGTCATGGTGATTGCCACCTAAATTGCTAAAACCATTACCCCCACCGCCGCCTGCGCCACTTAAAAAGCTGGCTAGCCACGCCGTGAAACCCAAAGTCAGCCATTTAGTGAACTCAAAAGGCTGAAAGAGAACTTTGGAGGTATGGGCGTAAGCGTGTTTAAAAGGTTTTCCAAAATCAATCATGGGATAATCCGTTAATAGAAGATGCCTCAACAAAGAGAATAAGTCGATGTTTGTCTATGTCTTGAAAGGTTTGCCCCTAGGGCATTATTTTACTGTGTAAAAGTGGGAGAGGGAAATTCTACAGGCTGCTGGAAAAGTGACAGCGGAACTGGCAAAAGCCCATGCTGAGAGCGAGTTTGAGAAATACCGCATCGTGCAGGACTGGCTGTTCGAGTCCGACTTCGACAAGATGACCACGATGCTGCTGGATAAGGAGGACGACAACGAATGAGCCTTAACCAATTTACGAACCTGCATTTGCGGAAGGTTGTGCACGGACGCAACTTGCGCGGGATCATGGTGCTGTGTTGACTCCTAATAGATGACACCGAAGGGATGAAGTCGTTGCGCCAAGATTCATGACGCCTGACGGTTTTAGATTAATTCGATAATGCGGAAAATAATTTTTTTACAAGCACCACAAATGTCCCTCTGCCTCAGCTAAGGTCAACGGATGAACACGAAAACTATATTTAAAACTGGTCATTTAGCTCAACTAAGTTATACCATTAAAAACCATAGATTAGTGACTAGCTAAAAACAACTAACTTATTATTTTAGTGCTATGAGCGACCTGGATTTTTCAGACTTCTTTGCTAAAGCCTTCTCAGATAGACGGGAGCCTTACGACTATCAATGCCGTCTAGCCGAGTTGCCCTGCGAAAGCCGCTTGATCAATATCCCCACTGGTTTGGGGAAAACCGCTGCGGTCGTGCTTGCCTGGCTTTACAATCGTGTTTATCTAAAATCCGAAAAATGGCCCCGCCGTTTCGCCTCCAGCCCAGAAGCCATCTTCCAATCGCTCCGCCGCACTGCCGCAGCCATGCTCTTTCCCATCGGCCACCATGATTTTCGCCTCCTTGAAAAAGTCACTCTTCAACATCCAAAGCAACTTTGAAACACCACATCATTACTACCGGAGTGAGCCTGCTCCAAAATTATTGTAATACCCAGAATCCCCGATTATTGGATCTCGGCTTAGCAGTGCAGCAGCATAAGAATGTAGAAAACTTTCTAAACGAGGACCCGGAAAAAGCCTCCGCTGAACTAAATTCGCTCCATAAGCGAACGAACTTCCTCGATGCCTCTTCTGACCAGTCACTGGCGGTGACTCTTATTTTTACGGAAACAAACGAGGGCAGATGCGTCAGCTCGTTGCTGGAAAATTTTCTGAAATCACGATTGGTAGAGGTTAATAAAATTCCAGTTAAAGGCTTTGATAAACCCGCCCTTGACGTTACCCCGGAGTTTGCCCAAGCCGAGGCTTCTGACGCTTTAATTAAACTAAGAGACGGAGTGTGTGAGCATATTAGAAAGCTTCGCACTCAACCGATCAAGCGGGATATCGAACTGAACTGCACGGGTGGTTTTAAGGCCGAGGTCGCCATTCTTTATGCGATTGGCATAAAGATGGAAGTGCCAGTCTATTACTTGCACGAAACCTTTCGAGTTTGCATAACCTTACCAGATGCTTCCAAGCCATGACAAAACTGATCGCCACCTTCCGAATTGTGACGCCGATGTTTCTCGGCGGAGCGAACCCGTCCGAACAGGCCGAACTCCGCGTGCCCAGCATCAAGGGTGCGCTCCGCTTTTGGTGGAGGGCGCTGATGTGGGGGAAGGTCGCTGGCATCGCCGACTTGCGCAGCAGGGAAGCGGATTTGTTTGGCAGTAGTGATAGTAATGTTGGCCAATCAAAAGTTCTGCTAAGCATCAAAACAACAACGCCGCCTGTTTTGCTTAAACGGGAAGAAATACTGGGCAAGCACGGGTTGAAATCGAGCCAGCAAAATGATGTTGTGGGCGAAGGGGCGCGTTACCTGGGCTATGGGTTAATGGAAGCATTTGATGGCAGGGCCAGCGTTGGAGGCCGGCTCATGCGCCCATGTCTCGCAGCTCCATGTGAGTTCCATTTGCATCTTCGTGTCAAAGCATGCGCGAGTGATGCGCAAAAATGTGAAATCCAACAAGCGCTGAAACTGCTTGGGCTGTGCGGAGGCCTGGGCAGTAGATCACGTCGTGGCTTTGGCAGTGCGAGTTTGGTATCTTTGAAAAATTACGATGAATTACTATGGTCTGCTCCGCTTGATCTGGCCGGTTGGGAAAAAGAATTGAGAATGGCATTGGGCACATTAAATCGCTCAGAAGGACAACCCGAGTGGACGAGTTTTGCAGCAGGTCACTCCAAAGTGGTGACCGTATCGGGCAATTCGGAATCACCGTTAGAATTGCTAGCAAGTTTGGGCCGTGATTTTGTCTTCTTCCGAAGCTGGGGACGAGGCGGAAAGGTCCTTGGGCGTGATAGTGAGAAGAAGTTCAAGGACGACCATGACTTGATGAAAAATGCAGCGAAAGCTCGGCAAACTCATCCACGCCGTATTGCTTTCGGCCTGCCTCACAACTATGGAAAGCCCGTTGACCAGCAGGTCGAACCAGCCGACGGAGACTATGACCGCAGGGCATCCTCAATGTTGTTCCATATCCATCAGCCATCCGCTAACAATTTACCCCTCGGAGTGTTGCTATTCTTGCCATCACGATTCCTTCCACAAAGCAGGGACCGTATTTCTGTTGGCGGTCAAAATGTGCGACTTGCTCACGACGGGAATGGGGATTTTTGGAAGCCCGTCCACGATTTCATGGAACGCCTGATCTCCGGCTCAGACAAAGAGAAATTTAATGATACTCGCCTCATTCAGCTATGACCCACCTTCACTTCACCTTTGGCCCGGTGCAGGGCTTCGTCTCACAAGCTCGCCGCACGCGCGACCTTTATGCGGGTTCGCTGCTGCTTTCGCATCTGGCGATGTCAGCCATGAAGGCTGTCATCAGCGGGAAGATCATCTTGCCGAACTACGATAAACTCTTAAACACCCAAACCGAGCACGCCATAGCTCCCAATCGCTTTATTGCGGAGTTCGACTCCGAGGCCGAGGCTATAGAGGCAGGCCGTGCGGCAGCAGACGCGCTACGAGCCGAATGGCAGAAAATCGCCGACGAAGTTTGGGCTCATTATCTGGCAAAGCACGCCTCCCACGGCAGGGGCACAGAGGAGATCTGGCAACGTCAAGTCCCAAACTTTTGGAATATCGCATGGGCTGTCTGTAGCGAAAATGAGCACGACCTGCTCGACCGCCGGAAAAACTGGCAGACGCATTACCCGCCCGTAGAAGGCGGCGACCACTGCGTGCTCATGCACCAGTGGCAGGAGCTTTCCGGGTTTATCCGCTCACAACAGCGCGGAAAACAGGATGACTTTTGGCAGGCCGTGGGCAGCACGGTGAATAATAGACGGGACCTCAAACTCGGTGAGCGACTCTGCGCCGTCGCCTTTATCAAACGATTCTTCCCCTTGATTGCGAAAGCTGCCATCGGGCGTGATCTAGACACACGCGGCTGGCCTTCCACCGTGAGCATCGCCGCGCTGCCGTGGATGCTGAAAGTCGCTGCCAATAAGGAACTCCACACAAAGGCCGCCGACTACGCCAAACTGGTTAAGGACGAGCCTGGTGCCATAGTGAGTAGCGCACGACGGCTGAAATCATTAGCGGAGCTTCCCGACAGCCTCGGGCTATTCACAAAACTCAGTGGCAACTTCCTCAACCGCACCTCGCTGGAAAATGCCGACGACACACCGCTGCGTCAGGAAAACAACCGCGGCGAACTGCTCGATAAACTCCGCGCGTTAGAGAAAGACGCCGACGACCGCGCAGGTAGCTTCTACGCCATCCTGCTTATGGATGGCGACTCCATGGGCGCACTCATCCGCAATGCTGGCAAAGAAAAAGTCACCAGCGCCCTCACTCAATTCGCCACCGCAGTGCCCGGCATCATCGCCGAGCACGACGGCATCACCGTCTATGCGGGTGGCGATGATTTACTTGCCCTCCTGCCGCTCGACCGCGTGCTCGACGCGGCCTGCGCCGCGCACTCGCTTTATGCAGAGTCTTTCGGAGCCGACACACCGGCCACCGTTTCTGCCGCCATCGTCTTCGCCCACTACCGCTGCACTTTCAGCCGTGTGCTCGCCTCGGCGCATGAGCTGCTGGATGATGTGGCCAAGGACCGCACGGGCCGCGATGCCATCGCCATCCGCGTGCTCAAGTCCGGCGGGATGACCTGTGAGTGGAGCGCGCCTTTCGGACATTTTATGGAAGCCAAGCCGCATCTCTTTTCGCCTCTTGTTACTAACTTTAAGACCGGGAATCTCAGTGCCAGCCTACTCTACAATCTGCGCGAACGTTTCACCCGACTCACCGATGGCGACTCCGCGCAAATCAGCCGCGCTGAACTGCACGCGCTCTTCACCGCCGAAGCCCTCATCGGCAAACAGACTAACGACCAAGCCGCCAACGAACGCGAGCGCGTCAGGGCCACGATGAACCAACTGCTCGATGTTTCCGAAGTCATGCAACGAAATCCTGAAACTAAAGAAACGAAATCCACTGGCATGTTTACCTTCGACGGCCCACGCCTCGTGAAGTTCCTCGCCCTTGATGGAAAAGAAGGCGCAGAATGAAAACCTTTACCCTCACTCCTGTCGATGCCTGGTTCTTCCGCGATGGCCGCCCCTACAATGAAAAGGAAGCCAACCAAGCCGACGCCACCAGCCTCTTCCCGCCGCCGGCCCGCACCCTCAGCGGAGCACTGCGAGCCGCACTCGCCCGTGCCAATGGCTGGAGCGGCTCCGGCCCGTGGTCTCTGGAGCTGAATGCCGCCTTTGGGGCCAATGCAGAAGACTTAGCGGCCTTGCAGTTCAGTGGACCTTTTCTCACAAAAAATCAAACTGCCTACTGGCCGCTACCGCGCCACCTGCTCGGGCGCAGCATCGATAAAAAATGGAACGTTCAGGCCTTCCTCCACCCCGCAGAAAGTCTCAGCCATTGCGATGCTGGCGAAATCAACCTGCCCGTCGTCGCCTTACCCAGCGGGGAAAAACGCGCTGGCCTGAAGCCTGCAGAAACCGCATGGATTTCCACCCCCGGCCTCACTTTAGTGCTCGCAGGTAAGCTGCCGAAAGCCGGGGAAATCATCCCCGCAAACGACCTCTGGGCGCACGAGCCGCGTGTCGGCCTGCGCCGCCACGAAGAAAAGCGCACTACGGAGGAAGGAGCACTTTATAGCCCGGCTTATGTGCGGCTGTGCCGCGGCGTCTCGCTCGGCTTCGGCATCAGCGGCGTGCCTGTTGGGAGGCACCACGTAGATGGTGTTTTGCCCTTCGGCGGAGAGTCGCGCCTCGCACATTGTGAGGCATGGCCCGGCTCACCGCTTCCCACCGCGCCGCCGCTGGCCAGCTTCAAGCCACAGGCTGATGGCCTCCTCGCCTTTACTGCCACCCTGCTCACGCCGGGTTGCTTCAAAGCGCCACCACTGCCCGGCGCCACCGTCGTCTCTGCTTGCGTGGGCAAGCCCGTGACCATCGGCGGCTGGGATTCTTTGAAACGTATTCCTCTGCCGTTGGAACCGTTCGCACCTGCTGGCTCCGTGTGGTTTTGCACCGCAGCGGTGGCGGATTTCGCAGCCATCCACGCCATGCACGGCACTCAACTCGGCAAACACGCCGCCCACGGTTTTGGGCAAATCGTCATCGGCCTCTGGCCTTCCAAATAAATCATCAACACACCATGAAAACACAAATCCTCGGCCTCCTCGCCGAAACATCCATCCATCCCGGTGCCGGTCAATCCTCTGGCGTCGTGGACCTCCCCGTCGCCCGCGAGGCCGCCACGGATTATCCCGTCGTGCCCGGCTCCAGCCTCAAAGGTGCACTGCTCGGCCTCGCTCGCAGCAGAGCACTGCCGAGCATCGAGCGTATTTTCGGCCAACAGGAAAACGCAGGCCAGCTTCTCGTCTCCGATGCCCGTCTGCTCCTCCTGCCCGTGCGCAGCCTGCACACGGCCAGCAAATGGGTCACCTGCCCGCATCTGCTGGAACGTTTCACCCGCGACTCCCACCGCGCGGGTGACGCCGCCGCTGCGCTGGGCGCTACTGTTGAGCAGGGAAAATACCTTGGCTCCTGCGCTGACGCCCTATTCCTCGAAGAACGGCAGTTTACCTCCGCCGGCCCCCTGCCCAACGGACTCGTCGAGACCCTCAGTAAGCTCATCCCGCACAAACAAACCCGCGACCGCCTCGCCGCACAACTCATAGTCCTGCACGACGACGACTTCGCCTGGTTCGCCCGTCACGGCCTCGCCGTGCAGGCTCGCAATGTCCTCGGTAAAGAGAAGACCAGCGAGAACCTCTGGTATGAGGAAACCATTCCCCCCGACGCACTCTTCTACACCTTGCTCGCCGAGCGGCAAAATGGTGCGCTCGACGCCATAGCCGGACTTTTTAAAGACCACCCGTATCTCCAAGCAGGTGGCAATGAAACTGTAGGAATGGGCTGGTTTGCTGTCACTTGGCCCGCAGAGAAAGGCGGTGCCACATGAGCACGCAAAGCCTCGCCCAACGCCGCGCCGCCCACGCGCTCAACTGCGTTCGCTTGCAGGAAAAGACCGGTGCAAACAGCTACGGTAACTATGTCAGCTACACCAAGAGCCTGCCTGCCACCATTCTCATGAACGGCCTCGGCCAAGCCGCCGCCACGCTGCTTTCCAAATCCAAGGGCGATACCAAAGACGCGCACCACTTGCTCTACGCCGACCTGCAATCCTGGCTCTGCGGCAGTGACAAAGCCGCCCCATTCAAAAGCGAGAGCGACCTTATGATTGCCATCACCAGCAAAGACCAAGGCACCTATCTCCGCGCCCAGACCGAAGCCCTCGCCTACCTCGTGTGGCTGAAAAAATTCGCTATTGCTTATCTCGAACGTGGGGAGGACGACTCATGAGCCTACCGCTTTACAAAAACCACTGTGCCCCCTCCGCTTTGCCCGCCGGAGCACACACCGGGCTGTGGTTCGACAAGTTTTGCCATCAGTGGTGCCTCGACTCTTCCAAGCGCGGGCTGGTGGCTTGGTCGTTGAAATCTTTCACCGTCGGGCAGGGCCAAGACAAAAAGGAAGTGAATCCAAAGCTCGATTGGATTCGCACCGCTACTAAGGGGAGAATCGGCGACGAGAAAATCCTCGCCGAGCACAGCCAACGCCTGGCTCAACTCACCCGCTCTTCCTCCGGAAGTGCTTTGTTTTTTAAAAACGCAGGGCCTTTTGCCACTGGCCTCGGTCGGGAGCACCCGATTGAAAACGGCTTGGCCTGGCATCCCACGCTTGGCACACCCTACCTGCCGGGTTCCTCCATCAAAGGTCTCGTCCGCGCCTGGGCAGCGACGTGGGAAAGCGCAGCGAAGGCCGATGTCACCCGTATCTTCGGCCCACGCGGTGGCCGCGAGGCAAACACCGGCACCGTCATCTTTCTCGATGCACTTCCAACCAAGCCCGTGCAACTCGCCGCTGATGTGATGACGCCGCACTATGGCCCGTATTATCAGGACAAAACCGGCCAGACCGCCCCCGGCGACTGGCACAGCCCCGTGCCCATCCCCTTCCTCACCGTCGCCGTCGGACAAAGCTTTCTCTTCGCCCTCGCCCCGCGCAACCCGTCTGATAAGGCCGACTGCGAACAAGCCGCCCTGTGGCTCGAAACCGCCCTGCGCGAACTCGGTGCCGGAGCCAAGACCGCCGTGGGTTACGGACGCTTTGAGCGCGACACCGCCGCCGAAGCCGAAACGCAAAAGGCCGCTGAAGCCGCAGCGAGAGCCGTCCGCGAGGCACAGGAAAAAGCTGCATTCACCGCCAGCCTGTCCGACTTCAGCCCACTCGCCCGCGAGTTGATGCAAGCAGCGAAGGAGCAAAACTGGGCCGCGGACGGTAATGCCTTTAAGGCAAACGGTGTCATTGAGAACTGGCTTACCCGCCTCGAAACCGATCCACAGCCTGACGCAATCAAGCAGCTTCGCATGCTCTTCGATGTTCATTTACCCGGACTGCTATTGAATCCCGATAAGCCTAAAAAAAAGGGACAGCCCTTTTTCGGCAGCCGACAGCCGAAATTAGCGAAACGCCTCATCGCCATAACTAAACAATGACCACCCGCCTCTTCATCGCCACCCTCGGGGGCTCAACGGAACCCATCATCGCGTGGGATGCTGACTTACCAGCGGATGAACTCAACGCACTCCGCACACTTGCGGATCGGCTCGGCTATTTTGGCCGGGCTGAAAGTCTCGTTGAAATGCGTGTGCTCGACGGCGTGACTGGTATTGCGGTAAATGCTGAGCCACTCGCCGAGGGCGAAACCGCTCCGCTGCAAACGGAACTCATCCGCCTGCTCGCCCCGATGCAACCTGCCGCTTACGAGCAGTGGCGCAGCGAATTCACCACCGCCGCTGTCGCCGCTCTCGGCTCGAATCCCACCGCAGCCCAGAAGAAAAAACCTCCCGTCGTGCCGCTCGATCTTTTTACCGCACTTCACGCCGACACGGGCGACCTGCAAGCCGCAGGCTGGAACCTCCCGCCCGGCTCTGTCTTTATGAATTACATTCGCCCGGAAAACGCCTTTGCCCCCTCGCCCCGCCCTCGTGCCTTCCGCCAAGGGCCACTGCCCACCTTCGCCCGCTACGAAGTCGTCAGTGCCGTAGCACCGCGTATCACTCAGGCCATCTCCATCGGCGATTGCGTACACGACGCCCTTTGTAAATGGTCCGACCAAGGAGAAGGTCGCGCAGCCGTCTTCACCGGCTTGGACGAACACGGGAAACCCAGTGCCCAGCACCAGCACGCGCATATTTTCTGCGAAACCAATGGCTCCCGCGATACGGTCACGCACATCGCCGTCTGGGCACCGATGGGTTTTGATGAAGCCGCCTGCCTCGCCCTGCGTAGGCTCAACAAAGTCTGGGGGCACGGTGGCCACGACCTCCGCCTCATCCTTCATGGTATCGGGCAAGAAAGCGAATTCCCAAGCTGCCCGCTCCTTGGCTCCTCTAAAAAGTGGTGCTCGCTCACGCCGTTTGTCTCCACCCGCCACGCCAAGACTTTTCGAGATGGTCGTCCAAAAATGGATGAAACTGGCTGGCAGCAAGGCTCCGCCGCCCACGACTTGCTCCGCCTGCTTGCCCTTGATCCGCGCATGGCCGGGGCGACCATTAAACTAGAACCCGTGATTACCCTGCCCAATCAGACAACCCTCCGAAACCTACAGTTCCAAACCATCCGGCACGACGGTGCAGGCCGTCGCGGCCATGACCTTGGAGCAGCTTTGATCATTGAATTTCCTGAGCCAATCATCGGCCCCCTCGCCCTCGGTTACGGCTCCCACTTCGGCCTCGGGCTTTTTGTTCCGGCGTCGAAGGATGGTAAGGAAGAAAATGTTTAGCCCGCATCTCCTTTCCCACCGCCCATGACGCAAATTTGATATCGTGATGCGCATCTTGATGTTTTTCAAGAATGAGAACCACTTTAACAAACTCGGCCACTCCGCCCATTTCGGACTCGGGCTTAGTCAGAGAGGACGCAGACAGAAAGACCGGGAATTTTCTCACGCTGAGGGGAACGGAGTAAGTCGGAGGGGGGAGACTAACAAGCAAGGCGAGGAGTTTTTTTAATCCTGTTCGCCCCGCCACGGTGGGAACGGAACCTCGAAGGAGAACCCCCCCACTACCAACCCTTCCTCACCAGATGAGGAAAATTTTAAATTTCAAATCTTATGCCTACCTACCAACGTTTCAAAGACCTCCCGTCCTAAAATCTCAAATCTCAAATTTGAAATCCTCATGCGCCACAACTACATCGTCACCTACGACATCGCCGACCCGAAACGACTCCGCCTCGTCTTTAAAATCTGCAAAGACTACGGAGCCCACCTCCAATTTTCTGTCTTCGAGTGTGATTTAAATCCCCGAGAAAAAATTGAAATGGAACGCAAACTCAGCCAAACCATTAACAACGCGGAGGACCAGCTTCTCTTCATCCTGATCGGCCCGACAGAAACCCGCGGAGAACGCCTTATCTCCGCCCTTGGATTGCCCTACATAAAGTTTGATTCCTCCTGCTACGTCGTTTAGTCTAAGCTAGCTAAACCGTTCTTTAACCACTGCACATCATCAATGCGAGCAGCACCTTGCTTAAACAAGAGGCACCCCCGCTCGCATATTCTAAGTAATTGGATAAGAGGTTGTTAATAATGAGCCGAGAAAAAAGTAGTCCACGAAAGCACCGTTTAGCGAAGGGCACTCGCAACGTTGAATCCTTGACCCGCACCATCAAGTAGTTACGTTAGGTCTATCTCCGCTCCCTAAAAAGAGCGGCCCCGTTGAAGCGTAGGCGTTTTTGCTGAACCAACGGAAATACAGTGGATCTCCGCTCCCTAAAAAGAGCGGCCCCGTTGAAGCAAGTCCAGTAAACGTTTGTTGTTCATCTTCCCCTCTAATCTCCGCTCCCTAAAAAGAGCGGCCCCGTTGAAGCATTAGTTGCTCGCCTACTCGCTGGACTACCCATAATTTAATCTCCGCTCCCTAAAAAGAGCGGCCCCGTTGAAGCAGCATCGCACCGAGATCTTCGAGCGAGGTATTATTTTATCTCCGCTCCCTAAAAAGAGCGGCCCCGTTGAAGCCCAGTTGCCTTAAAAGAGATCCAATAGCTGTTGGGTGTATCTCCGCTCCCTAAAAAGAGCGGCCCCGTTGAAGCAAATCGCGTTTCAGCGGGTTCGCGATTGACGGATAGATATCTCCGCTCCCTAAAAAGAGCGGCCCCGTTGAAGCTTCCAGCGCAGTAGTTTTTCCAATCTGTGACACGCCAATCTCCGCTCCCTAAAAAGAGCGGCCCCGTTGAAGCCCAGATAAGATAAGATTAGATAAGAGTACTGTACCCTATCTCCGCTCCTGAAAAAGAGCGGCCCGTTGAAGCTTGGGTCTCATTGCAGGCATTATGACACCTTTTAAAAGATCTCCGCTCCCTAAAAAGAGCGGCCCCGTTGAAGCCTGACTGTGTTGGTAAGATCGGCGAAAGGCATAAGCGATCTCCGCTCCCTAAAAAGAGCGGCCCCGTTGAAGCCACTACGACGTCCACCCGCTCGGCCTAGTTGATGGATCTCCGCTCCCTAAAAAGAGCGGCCCCGTTGAAGCAAATGTACACGTCTTCATCTATACCCCACCATTATATCTCCGCTCCCTAAAAAGAGCGGCCCCGTTGAAGCCGACTTGTAATAAGCTTCACGCATTCCTGCATTTGATCTCCGCTCCCTAAAAAGAGCGGCCCCGTTGAAGCGAAATTGTCGCTTGCCATCTATCCAGACGCGGCTGTAATATCCACTGTTCTTGTGCCGATACAAGTGGTCTTCGCCACTCACCTGCGTGAAAACATGGGGGTATGGAGGAATCGTTGGTCTCATCTTAAGGTTATGTCTAACCGCAAGATATTTGGTGAAGATTTCTTCAGGAAATCTTACACCGACAAAAAATTGGGTCTAAAACTGGGTCTAAAAAGCCTTTTTCAGACATTCTGAGAACCACGCCAGCTTGTTGAAGCGCAGTTGTTTACGCCTCGGTAGCTCAATGGTAGAGCAGTTGACTCTTAATCAATTGGTTCCTGGTTCGAGTCCAGGCCGGGGCACAGTATTTTTAAGCAGGTAAAGCAGCCCCGACATAATCGGGGTTGGTTCCTGGTTCGAGTCCAGGCCGGGGCACAGTATTTTTAAGCAGGTAAAGCAGCCCCGACATAGTCGGGGTTGGTTCCTGGTTCGAGTCCAGGCCGGGGCACAGTATTTTTTGAGCAGGTAAAGCAGCCCCGACATGATCGGGGTTGGTTCCTGGTTCGAGTCCAGACCAGGGCACTACAAAGTATGGGAACGGTTTATATTCTGCAATCTGCTTCAGGTAAGTTTTACATCGGTTCAACCGATAATTTATCCCGCCGTTTACTACATCATCAAGCGGGTTATTCGCCTTCAACTAAACGTTTAGGCCTTCCTGTAAAACTTGTTATCTCGAAAAATTATACTTCTTTGTCAGAGGCTAGGTGCGTTGAGCGTTTGCTCAAATCATGGAAAAATTCCTCCAAAGCATTTGCCTATTTAAGCAGGTAAAGCAGCCCCGACATAATCGGGGTTGGTTCCTGGTTCGAGTCCAGGCCGGGGCACAATATTTTTTGAGCAGGTAAAGCAGCCCCGACATAGTCGGGGTTGGTTCCTGATTCGAGTCCAGGCCGGGGCACAGTATTTTTAAGCAGGTAAAGCAGCCCCGACATAGTCGGGGTTGGTTCCTGGTTCGGGTCCAGGCCGGGGCACAGTATTTTTAAGCAGGTAAAGCAGCCCCGACATAGTCGGGGTTGGTTCCTGGTTCGAGTCCAGGCCGGGGCATTTTTTTAAATTTTCAAAAATAACAGATAATAATCTTATCTCTAACGTGCAGACGAAGTGCTTGCGCTCCGCTCAAGGCTTCACATGCAGTTCCTAAATCAAAGGTCTGGCAGAGCCTTTATCCCCGACAAGTAAACTTTCACCCATATCGACGAAGTAGGCTTGGGAAGCAGCATCTAAGAGTTCGGGCGATATGGTGATGGGCACTTGGTTGTAGCGGCAGGAGTCGATGACGAGTTCTAGGATGTCACGCGGTAAGCACCCACGGAAGGGCCGATTTTTGGGTCGCATGTGTTTGGCGACAAAGTAATCAACCACTTCGTCGCTGTAGGGAACACCCTTAGCTTTACTGACGATTTGCCAGATTTTTTTAAAATTTTCTTCGCTCGGGTTGTTGATGGGAATCTTATAGCGTAGGCGGCGTAAGAAGGCTTCATCCACGAGTTGTCGGGGATCTAGGTTGGTGGAGATGACGAGGAGCTCGTCAAAGGGGACTTGGATTTTCACACCAGTGTGGAGGGTTAGGTAGTCTACCTTTTTTTCTAGCGGCACGATCCAACGATTAAGTAAATCTTTCGGATCCATGCGTTGACGGCCAAAGTCATCAATCATAAAGCAGCCGCCATTAGCCTTCATCTGGAAGGGGGCTTCATAAAAACGAGATTCTTGGTTCCAAATTAAATCTAATGAATTTAGGGTTAACTCACCTCCTACAATAATAACAGGTCGGTTAATTAAGCGCCAGCGGCGATCATATTTTTGGTGAAGGCGCACGTCATCGTCTGCTGTAACTTCCTTGTGGTTATAATCATCAAAGAGGCGAATGATGGCGCCATTAACTTCGATGCAATAGGGAATAAAGATGTAGCCGCCGAAGGCATCAACAATGCGCTCCGAAATACTGGTTTTGCCATTACCAGGAGGGCCGTAGAGAAAGATGGACTGACCGGAGTTCGTGGCAGGGCCAACTTGGTGGAGGATTTCCTCATCAAAGACGAGGCCACTAAAAGCGGCAGAAAGTCTGCGCTGGTTGATTTGGATGTTGCGAATGCTCTGGATCTTAACGGCAGCAATGTAGGATTGAATCGAGACGGGGGCTGGGCCTGTGTAGGCGGACTGTTCAAAATATTGGGCAGCGCGTTCGCGCCCAGCATCGCTGATGGCTAAGGCGTAAGAGATGGCTTGAAGGTCACCTCGAATAACTTCAACTAATTTAGTCGCACGGAGCTGTTCAATGATGGGCTCAATCACTCCGAAATAGGGTAAATTAAGTTCGTTGGCGATGTCGCCAGCGATCATGACACTACGTCCGCTGAGGGCTTTGAGAACAAGACCTTCGAGTAATACCGAACTTATATCCAGCGTCTCTAAGGATTCTGGTTCAAGCGGAAGGAAGAGTGCCGCTCCGGCGAAGACGTCATTTTTAGGTCCGCTCACGTGTTTAAATAGGAGTTAGGAGTTTTAATAAGAATGTCTTTGTGCCAGAGAAGAACTCTCGTAGCAAGAGAAGAATGGTCTGTTGTAGGTAGCGGTTACAACTATTCGTTACCAATTTCCGAATTTTAATGGTTCTTAATTTTAAAATTACTATAGGTAAAATATATCTTAAGTTATTTATGATGAGAGAATAGGGGAAGTTCTAATTGTATTTTAGGTGGAAACTAGGGCTTAAATAGCTGTTTAATATGGTTTAGGCTGAGAGTTGATTAAACAATTTATTGACAATGCTTTACGTTCTTTATTGACGAAGGGTGGGTCATTGTGGTTTAAAAGGGGATGATATGGCTCAAAAGGTCGTATCATGTAGCGAATGTAGCCCTATGTCTGACTCAATTAAACAGGTTTATACTGACACGTTTGAGCATACCTTTGACGAAAAGGGGCGTCTAACCGTACCTAAAGAATGGCGCGGCGAAGGGTTCGAGATCATGTTAGACGTGGTGCCCTCATCCAAAGGATGTCTGAAGGTTTACCCAGGCTCCTATTTCGCTTCTAAAATTCAACAGCTTGCGACCAATTCTTTCGACGATCCGCGCCGTCGTCAGTTAGAGCGCCTAGCTCCGCTTATTCAGCGGGTGCGAACCGACGAGCAAAACCGGATCAGTATTAAAGACAAGTTGCGTAAACAAGTTTCTTTAACCAAGTCCGCCATTTTGGTGGGACGTTTTGATCATTTTGAAATTTGGGATGTGAAGGCTTTGAAGGCGGATGCTCCAGAAGATTTGACCTTTGAGAAAGTCATGCGAGAGGCGGGATTATGATGTTTTCTAAACCAGAGAAAATTCTGACTCTAACATTTCCCGGGCAGAACAGTTCTCGATCCATCAGCGTGCATGATCATCGTCATCTCTTGCGTCAGCGCTTAAATCGTTGTTGGGATCTACTTGAGCAACAACAACAGCAAGCGGTCAGGCCATCCGCAATCAATGAGGAATGGAAAAGGGTTTCCCGTTAAAATGAGTGAGAAAAGTGTCGTGAGCTACAGTCACGAACCAGTTTTGTTAAAGGAAGTTTTAGAAATTTTAAGCCCTAAAAAAAACATGTTAATTTTAGACGCTACATTTGGAAGAGGGGGACACAGCCAAGCTTTGCTAGATCAAGGTTGTGGGGTGTTGGCCTTTGATCGCGATCCAGAGGCGGTAGCAGCAGCAGAGAAAATGAAAGCTGCACGTGGAGATGATCTTCTTAAGATCCAACGCGGTAACTTTGCTCAGTTATCTCTAGATAATGCACTGCAAGGTACCTTTGACGGAATACTGATGGATTTAGGGGTTTCTTCACCACAGTTGGATCAGGCAGAACGTGGTTTTAGTTTTCAACAGGATGGGCCCTTGGACATGCGCATGGATCCAGAGAAAGGCGTGTCAGCAGCGGACTTGGTTAATCAAATGGGGGAGGCGGATATAGCCCAACTGATTTGGCGTTTAGGTGAGGAATCACAGTCTAGGAAAATTGCCGCGCATATCGTAAAAGAAAGGCAGCTGCGCCCTATTGAAACAACGTTACACCTCGCCGCACTGGTAGAAAAAGCAGTAGGTGGTCGTAAGGGTTCGAAGATTCATCCTGCCACGAAAACGTTTCAAGCGCTACGCATGGCTGTGAACGAGGAGCTGGAATCTTTAGAAATCATGTTGCAGAGCATTCCCTCTCTCTTAAAAAAAGGGGGCAGACTAGCCGTCATCAGTTTCCATGCTTTAGAAGATCGTCGGGTTAAGAGTTTTATTCATAAACATAGCCAAGAAGAAATTCGTGGTGACGCCTACGCCTTCGGAGTTCCAAATAAAGATTATTGCTTAAAAAAATTAGGCCGTTGGCTGCCTGAGCAAGAAGAGATCAAGCGTAATGTGCGTTCACGCAGTGCGCGCCTACGCGGAGCGGAGAAAATCTCATGAGTCGTAATCGCTTAAAAAAGGGTAATGGAATCCAGACCAAAAGACTTTGGAAGCTGGTGGCTGTCTGTACGATGCTGACTCTTTTTGGGGTGGTCTATGTTTGGATGCAGCTTCAGTTAATTAAGTTAGCGGATGAGAATAAGAAATTAGAACTCGTGCGTGATGACGTAAGGAAAAAAAACGACGGCCTGCAGCTACAGATTACGCGTCTTAAAAATGCGGTCGTGCTGCAACAGAAATTAAGCCGTTTCAATATCGTTATGGTTCCAGTTTCTTCGTTGCCGCTTATCCCCGCGAAGCTTTCACCTCAGCCCTTGGAGGAGTATCGGCAGCTAGCTCGGGCGGAGGAAAATAGGTGAACACGGCTCTTCAGACGCGGGCTATGGCAATCTTTGTGCTCTTCGCTTGCGGTTTCACTGTTATCTCCAGTCGCTTAGTTTATTTGCAACTGGTTAAGAGTGATGAGTACCGTGAAAAAGCGATCCAGATGCACTATCGTGTCGTGCCGATGCTAGCACAACGAGGCAGGATTTTGGACTCAGGCGGCGGGATTTTAAGTCAAACAGTTTCGGTGAAAGATTTGCGTATTGATGGTCAAATTGCCTTACAGAACCCCCAAGAAGTGGCGCAGATAGCAGAGGTGCTGGGATGGTCTTTAGCAGATTTACAGCTAAGGCTTTCGGCTAGTAACCGCTATATGTTGCTGGCGGAGGAGTTAAATCCTGAGGTGGCCGAGAGGCTGGATAAATTAAAGGCTAAGTCGGTTCTTTTACCTCAACGTTTTAAGCGTAGTTACCCTAATGGGGTTGAGGCAAGCCACGTTGTCGGCTACACAAATTCTATTCGTAAAGAAGTAGGAGACAGTGGGAAAATGGTTGATTTTGAAAAAGGGGCTCTAGGTATTGAGCTCGTCATGGATAAGTATCTGGCAGGCATTTCTGGTGAACGGCGGATTGTGAAGAATAATCGTAACCGTGAGATTGCGGCGTATCGTCAAATGGATCGGGAGCCACGTGATGGTATGGATGTTATGCTAACGATCAACCGTTCCGTTCAGCATGAGATTGAGGTAGAAGCAGAACGTATTTATAATGATTACTCGGCTAATGCAGTAAATATTTTAGTGGTACGTATTGGCACAGGTGAGATTCTTGGCATGACGAATCGTCCCACCTTTGATCCGAATGATCGTAAAACATTTAAGAATCCAGAGAACTTACGCAATCGCACCATTATGGATCAGATCGAGCCTGGTTCGACCTTTAAGATTATCACTTTAGCCGCTGCCTTAAACGAAAATCTTGTAACGACAGAGACGCCTATTTTTTGTGAGAACGGTAGGTTTCCCTATGGGGGTCATACCTTGACAGATACCTCACCTCACGGAACCTTACCGCTTTGGGAGGCCTTTATGGTATCTAGCAACATTGCTTTCGCTAAAGTAGGGTTAAGTTTGGGCGAAAATAAATTGTATAAATATGCAAGGCTGATGGGTTTCGGAGAGTTAGCGCAAAACCCGAATCAAGCTCTTCCAAGTGAGCAGCGTGGATTGATTCGTATTCCGCAAAAATGGAGTAAGGTCGATCTGACTCGTGTCCCCATTGGTTACGGCATAGCAGTTACTAATTTACAAATGTCCATGGCCGTTTCCGCTATTGCTAATGATGGCAAATTGATGGAACCACGAATTGTTAAATCCGTGTTGGATAAGGATGGCCGCATCGTGCAAGAGTTTTTACCACGGATCGTGCGTCAAGTTGTAAACATGAAAACGGCTAAAGAAGTGACGAGTGTCATGAAGCATGTTGTCGAAGAAGAAGGCGGGACAGGCAAGGCGGCGAGAGTAAAAGACTTTACTGCTGCCGGTAAAACAGGCACCGCATGGAAAATCGTAAATGGCCAATATCCTAAAGGGGTATATTATTCTTCCTTTGTCGGTTTTTTACCTGCGGATAATCCCGAATTTTTAGTGTCGATTGTCGTAGATGAACCGAAGGCACGTCAAAGCGGTAAGGCGAACATTCCTTATGGCGGTAAGGTCGCAGCACCCTCGTTTGGTCGCATTGCTACTCAGGTAGCAGAGGAGCTAGGACTCCAACGGGAAACAGAAAAATCTGTCCTAGTTGATCGAAGGAGATCGCCATGATGCTGTGCGATATTATTCAAGATATGGAATTACTCGAAAAAAGGGGAGATTTTTCCATCGAAATTCAACAGGTTCGCTATCAATCCTCCGACGTGCAGCCGGGAGATCTATTTTGTACATGGCAAGGCGAGAATTCGGACGGGCATGACTATATAGATGACGCAGTAAAACGCGGAGCTAGAGCTATAATTACAGAAAAAAATTATGAAGGCTCTAGTGAGGTAGCGTGGGCTAGGGTGGTTTCAGGGAGAAAGGCACTAGCTCAAGCCTCTTCAAACTATTTTGGCAGACCCTCTTCCCGCTTACGCATGGTCGGCATTACGGGAACAAATGGTAAGACCTCCACGGCCACCCTTATTCATTATATTTTAGAATGTGCAGGATTAAAGTCGGGATTACTTGGCACAGTAGAATATAGAATTGGTGAGAAAAAAATCGCCGCTTCCCGCACTACACCGGAAAGCTGGGACTGTCAGAAAATGTTAGCTGAGATGGTGAAAGAAAACTGTGTAGCGACCGTCATGGAAGTGTCCTCTCATGCTTTAGCCTTGGATCGTGTGGAAGGCATTACTTTTGCAGTAGGGGTGTTTACAAATTTAACTCAAGACCATCTTGATTTCCATAAAACCATGGAAGCCTACTTTTTGGCCAAGCAAAAATTATTTCTAGGCTTAAAGGCAGGTGCTGTTGCCGTGGTAAATGTGGACGATGTGCATGGTCAGAGATTACTAGAAAGTATGCCGCAAAATGTTCGGACCTTAACCTATACAAAAAGTGTAAGTCCATATAAGGCCGATATTCAGGCAGAAGATATTCATTATACAGCCGAGGGAACCAGCTTCAACTGCCGGACGGCAGAAGGTGTTTTTAATGTGCAGGTGCCATGGTTAGGGGAGTTCAATGTGAGCAATATCCTAGCGGCTTTAGCTACGGCTAAAACTTTTGGAATTACGAATGAACAACTAGCGCTGTGGCTTCCGCAAGCTCCTCCTGTTTTAGGACGTTTACAACGTATTGAGCACGGCGGAGAGTGCCAAGTGTTAGTAGATTATGCGCATACCGATGATGCGGTAAAAAATATTCTGACCAGCTTACGTCCACTTTGTAACAATAGGTTAAAAATAGTAATTGGTTGTGGGGGAGATCGCGATTCAAGTAAGCGCCCTCTAATGGCTCAGGCTGCGTGCGAGTACGCGGATGAGGTAATCTTCACTTCAGATAATCCGAGGAGTGAGGATCCTGAGGCTATTCTCCAACAAATGATCAAGGGTGTTTCTCACCAGAAAAATTTTAAAGTTATTATTAGTCGGGAAGAAGCTATTCAAAACTGTATTAAGAGTGGACAGGCTGGCGACATCATCGTTTTGGCGGGGAAGGGTCATGAAAGCACTCAAGAGACCAAAGAAGGTAAATTTCCTTTTTCTGACTACAACGTAGCTTTGCGCTACTTAACGGAAAAATCCGTGTGAATGCTCTTTCCTTAACCAAGGTAGCGCAGATGGCTGGTGGCAAAGTACTAGGACACCAAGGTGAGCGCCATGTCATTAATGTCTGCACAGACTCCCGTAAGGTGCAGCCGGGGGATTTATTTGTAGCTCTAAAAGGCGATACATTTGATGGGCACGATTATTTACAAGAGTTAGAATCAAAAGGAGCGGTGGCAGCAATGATCTCAGATTCTGGATTGCAGGATAGAGTAAAAGGCTCATTAGGATTGATCTTAGTCGATGACACTCTGCTAAGTCTGCAAAAGCTTGCCCAAGCTTACAGGCGGCAGTTAAAGGTTAAGATTGTCGCAGTAACTGGTAGTAACGGGAAAACCAGTACGAAAGAGTTTATTGCAGCAATTCTTAGCAAGAAATTTACTACGCACAAAACTTCTGGAAACTTGAACAACCATATCGGCGTTCCATTAACTATATTGCAGCTCAATTCTGAACACGAATGGGCTGTTATAGAAATGGGGATGAATCATCCAGGTGAACTAGATATTTTAGTCGAGCTAGCTGATCCAACTTGGGGAGTTATCACTAAAATCGGTTGGGCTCATATTGAAGCCTTTTCTAATCAAGAGGGAATAGCCCAAGAAAAAGCTTCGGTTATCCGCAAGCTTAAAACTACAGATAAAGCTTTTTTAAATGCGGATGATCCTTACTACACTTTTTTACAGGGACAAACTAATGCTCAGATCATTAGCAGCGGAATAAAAGATGCGGTTTCCGTAAAAGTTGAATTAAAGGAATTCACGGAAACGGCCGCTCATTTCAGCTTCCAGTCCAAAGAAGGTCACTTTGATGCGCAGATCAATGTTCCTGCATGGCACATGGTGCAAAACGCTGGGCTAGCCATAGCATTAGGCTTAGAAGCAGGCGTCAATCCCGCACAAATTGTGGCAGCACTAGCTAACTGCGATCTGGGTAAAAACAGGCTTAAGATTATTCCTTACGCTAAGGGTTTGTTAATTGATGACACCTACAACGCCAGCCCAGATTCTATGCAAGCAGCTTTTGAAACGCTGGAACGACTGCCAGTGCCAGGACGCCGTGTAGCTCTGTTAGGATCTATGGGCGAATTAGGTGCTTATTCTGCGCAACTGCATAAAGAAGCAGGTAAAAAAGCGATTCAGAGCGGAGTCGATCTGCTTTGTGTATATGGCTTCGGAGCGGAAGACTATGTGGAAGGTGCTAAGCAAGCAGGAGCGACGGAAAAGCATGTGAGGCAATTCGATTCACATGAAATGCTGTACAATTTTTACGAAAGTACTAGGCTCGCTAGCGATGTTATTCTGGTCAAAGGCTCAAGAAGTCAGCGCATGGAATGCGTGGTGGAAATGCTTAAACAAAACAAGCAGGAAGGGCTATCGTCATGTTCAGCTATTTAAGTGAACTCAGCCATTTTTTTGGTCCTCTACGTATTTTTGAATACGTGACCTTCCGCTCAATCAGTGCGGCATTGACCGCGTTCATAATTACTTTGTGGCTGGCTCCCATAGCCATACGTTTATTGACGCGCCTGAAGCTAGGGCAACCTATTCGCGGTAAAGAAGAGGTTCACCAACTTGCAGATTTGCATGGCAGTAAAAAAGGAACTCCGACAATGGGCGGCTTGATTGTTCTGGTGACTTTAACTATTTCATCGTTGCTGTGGGTGAAATTAGAATCAGTTTATTTATGGGTAGTTTTAATTCCGACACTTTTATTGGGAGTGTTGGGTTTCGTGGACGACTATAAAAAAGTTAAATTTAAAAAGTCGGATGGAATAAGTAGTAAGCAAAAATTACTTGGCCAAGTCGTAATAGGTTTAGGTGTTGGTATTTTTTTAGTTCTTTATCCTGAGACACATCATTTTGCTACCTCATTACAAATTCCATTCCTGAAAAATACAGCTATCTACTTGGGTTGGTTTGCGGTGCTCTTCTTTATTATCGTTATCTCTGGTTCCTCTAATGCCGTTAACTTAACAGATGGTTTAGATGGTTTAGCCATTGGCTGCACAGTCTCTGTGGCCGTGGTTTTTGGTTTGTTCGCTTATCTTTCAGGCAATAAGGAATTTGCAGACTACCTATTGCTGCCACGTGTTCCAGGAATCTCGGAGTTGGCTATTTTTTGTGCGGCCTTGACTGGTTCAAGCATGGGCTTTCTGTGGTATAACTGTCATCCCGCAAAGGTATTCATGGGAGACACGGGGTCATTAGCAATCGGGGGGGCACTAGGCCTTGTCGCTATTTGCGTAAATCAAGAATTATTACTTGTCGTGGTAGGTGGAGTTTTTGTCATGGAAGCCTTATCAGTTATTATACAGGTAGGTTTTTTTAAGCTAACAGGGAAACGTGTTTTTGCGATGTCCCCTATTCATCATCATTTTGAACTAAAAGGATGGAGTGAGACATCTGTAGTCGTGAGATTTTGGATACTAAGCATCATATTTGCACTTATCGGTCTTGCTACATTAAAGCTTAGGTAATTATTTAATTAATCTATTTATGAACTTGAATGAAAAAAAAGTAATTGTTCTCGGCGCTGGCGAAAGCGGACGTGCTGCGGCGGAGCTTTTATCTTCAAGGGGTGCCCAAGTAGTTCTGCGTGATGGGAAACGTAGTGAGAGATTAACAGCACTAAGTAGAAGCCTTGCAGGGTTGGGCGTTCGGGTAGAGACGGTTGAAGAGGCTGACGTGGCAGAGGGTTTCGATTTTGCGGTGCTTTCTCCAGGAGTTGATCCAAAAGTTTCTATGGTCAAAGAGGTTCTAGCAAGGCAGACGCCGATCATGTCGGAAATTGAATTAGCCTTCCAGCTAGGCTCCACTCCTGTTATCGCCATTACAGGGACGAATGGTAAAAGCACGACGACTCAGTTAATTGAGGCGATCTTAAATCATGGTGGGGTTAGGACAGAGGCCTGCGGAAATATTGGTAAGCCTTACAGTGATGTGGTGCGTGAAGACCGAGGTTTAGATGTTGTTACCGTTGAGGTGAGTTCATTTCAACTGGAAGCGACAGAGAAGTTTCAACCACATGTTTCAGTATATTTAAATTTAACACCTGATCATTTGGATCGTTACGCTAGCCTGCAGGAATACAAAACGGCCAAGGATAGGATTTTCCTCAAGCAGCAAGAAGAGGACTATGCGGTGGTTAATGCGGATCTAATTTTACCTGCGCTCAAGGCTAAAAAAATTACCATCAACAGCCACCATGAACAGGCTGATTACTTTCAAAAAGATGGGTGGCTATATCGTGGGCAAGAAAGAATTTTAGAACAGAAAACTACGGAATTAAGGGGGCCGCATAACGCAGAGAATATGTTAGCCGCTTTAGCCGTGGCTGATATCTATAACATCCCTTGGGCATGTGCGCGGGAATCCCTACAAGCATACAAGCCGCTACCGCACCGTTGCGAGAAGGTGCGTATCTTAGATGGTGTCACCTATATCAATGACTCTAAGGCTACGAATACTGATGCATTGGAGAAAGCATTAATGGGCTTTGTAGGGAATGTGGTCTTAATTGCAGGCGGTAAAGATAAGGGATTTGATTTCAGTAGTATTAAAACGCTCATTGGCCAAAAGGTTAGTCACGCCATTTTAATCGGTGAGGTAAAACACACTTTGGCGCAAGTGTGGGGAAAACACACACAGTGCTTTACGGTAGAAACCATTCAAGAGGCTGTTGAATTGAGTCAAACTAGTGCGACTGAAGGAAGCACGGTTCTGCTCAGTCCAGGCAGTTCAAGCTATGATATGTTTAAGAATTTTGAGGACCGCGGCGACCAATATAAAATTTTAGTTAATCAACTCAAACCAAAACAATAAAGGGAGAATACAATGAACGAAGAAACAAAAACACCAGCAGCGAATAGTAAGCTGTCCACGATCTTTTTGGTCGTGCTTGGACTACACGTAGCCGTGATTGTGGCATTTATTGCTTACAATCTATTGAAGGGAAATACAAATTCTCCTTCTGACTTGGCAGAGCAAACACCGATTGAGGAAATCAATTCCACCGCTTTAGAACCAGCGGCCATGCAGCAAGAGCCTGCCCTTCAAACGGAACAAAATCCGATCGCAGACATGGGAGCTCCGGTTGAGGCAGAAGCTGGCACGAACATGAGCATGCCAGCCTCCAGTGATCCGATCTATGAAAATGCTGGACACCATGCGCCAGTCGCTCAAGCAGATCAACGTGTGGTGGCTCCAGCGGCGCCAGCCCAGACAGTTATCATGGCAGCAGAACCTGCAGCCACGCTCATAACAGCAGCACCTGTGAAAAGCATGGGAACATACGCCGCGGTAAAGGGTGATAGCCTAGCACGGATTGCACGTAATCATCAAATCTCTCTTCAAGAGCTACGAGCGGCCAACAATCTAAAAAGTGATAATGTTAAAATTGGTCAAGCGTTCCGTATTCCTAGCACCGGCGTGAAGGCAGCGATTGCGCAAAGTCCAGTCAGAGCTACACCTGTGGCAAATAGTGTTGCAAGTCCTGTCACGGCAAAGACGGGTTTTTCAGAATACACCGTTGCGGCAGGCGATACCTTGTGGAAAATAGCTAAGAGCTTCAATACGCAGCCTTCAGAAATAGCTAAGCTCAATGGCATCACAGATCCTTCAAAGCTTAAAGTTGGTTCGACGATTAAGGTTCCCACGAGTTCTTCGCAAGAAGCATCTGCTCCCAAAGCACAGCCTGTGCGCACAAATGTGCAAAAATCAGATGTGGCTATGGTGCCTGTAGAACAACGCTAAGTTTAACTTAAGAAATCTATGCATCGTAACGGCGTTTACATTCTGATGTTATCTATCCTGACCCTCATTGCTTTGGGTCTGGTGATGTTGATGAGTGTAGGCGCCTTTGCTCCAGCCAATCAGGGAAATCCTACTTACTTTATATCGAGGCAGGGAATTTTCCTGCTTATTGGTATCATTGGATGCACCGTGGCAGCACGTTGGGACTATCACCACTGGACAAAGTATGCTTGGATTTTAGTGGCTATATCATTGCTCCTTATGGCGGCTTGTTTTCTGCCAGGAATTGGGGTGAAGGTAAAGGGAGCGCATCGTTGGGTGGATGTGGGATTCACCAATATTCAGCCTGTTGAAGTGGCTAAGCTATCTGTGATTGCGCTATTGGCTATGTGGATGGGGATGAAGCAGAAAACGATACAAACGTTTAGGGATGGAGTGGCTATTCCGATTGCAGTGTTGTGTTGCTTGGCCGTGCTTTGTGTTTTCCAACGTGATTTGGGAACCGCTGCCCTGATGCTGGTCATTACTACACTTATGATGTTCATAGCGGGAACGAAGCTTCTCTATTTGACCCCTTTGCCAGTAGCGGGTGTGGCAGGTATTTTAGCGGTGGCGTTTCATGACCCAGAGAAGCTGGAACGATTACTGGCATTTATGAATCCAGAAAAATATCAGCAAGATGGCGGATACCAAATTTGGATGGCCTTGATTGCCTTTGGCTCTGGTGGTGTAAGTGGATTAGGCCTTGGTAATGGCGTACAGAAGATGTTCTATTTACCTGAAGCCCATACGGATTGTATTTTCCCGATCGTAGGGGAAGAGTTGGGGTTGACGTTTACGTTGTTAGTGGTCTTTTGCTTTCTCCTGTTGGCTTTATCAGGCGGTTGGATTTCTTGTCACGCTCCCGACACTACTGGGTTGTTGCTGGGATTCGGAGTTACGGCATTGATATGTTTGCAAGCGGCGATGAATATGGCAGTTGTTACATCCCTGATTCCAGCAAAAGGAATTGGGTTACCTTTTATTAGCTATGGGGGATCGAATCTTTTAATGTGTCTAGCTTGTGTTGGGATTTTATTAAATATCCATGGACAAGCCATCTATTCGCAAAAAAAGAAACGCGGTGTTTTACCCAGCATGCTTAATGAACGGATGTAATATTTTATTACTACTGATATGGCAACCATAGGAATAGCATGTGGAGGAACAGGGGGACATCTCTACCCAGGGCTAGCCGTGGCTGAAAAACTAAAGTTAGCTGGGCACGAGGTGCGGCTCTATACGTCTAATAAGGAGATCGACCGGAAAGTCTTAGAGGCTCACCCAGGGTTTAATCATTTAGCTTTACCGAGCATAGGATGGCCAGGGATTGGACTTAGAACGCCTTTATTTTTTATCCAGTTCTACCGATCGTATCAACTCTGCGTCAGGGAAATTCGTGAATATAGACTAGCTGCGGTTTTAGGAATGGGTGGGTTTACCAGTGCAGCTCTTTTACTTTGTGCAGCACGGAGAAAAATCCCCGTCTTGCTCCATGAATCTAATGCTATTCCTGGAAAGGTAACAAAGTTGTTAGCGACAAAGTCTGATCAAGTGCTGTTGGGATTTAAGGAGTGTGCAGATTATTTACCAAAAAACAAATGTAGAGTCACAGGAACACCTGTGCGCACGAGCTTACTAAGGGTGGATCGAAAACTGGCGGCGGAATATTGGGGATTGGAGGCTGGGCGTGTAACGATCACGGTAATCGGAGGAAGTCAGGGCGCTGGAGGGTTAAATCAACTAATGCTAAAATCTTTGCCATTTTTAGAAACAGTTAAGGAGTCCATCCAAATTATTCACCAAACGGGACGGCGTGATGTTGAAGTGGTCGAGGCGGCGTATCGCAGTTTAGGAATTAATGCGCGGGTGCAAGCTTTCTGTGAGCGTATGGAGATGCTCTATAGCTTATCGGATATCATGGTGGCACGCGCGGGCGCAGCTTCATTGACAGAAATTAGCGCTTTCGGGATACCTGCAATTTTAATTCCGTATCCTCACGCCGCAGAGGATCATCAATTTTATAATGCACAGATTTTTTCGCAGGCAGGCGCAGCCGTAACTATTCGAGAAAACGATATGAGTTCGGAATTATTTACTACAACTCTTAAGGCATGGATTCTAGAACCAGAGCACCGTTCAGAGTTAGGTAGGGCAGCTAGTACCCTTAACTCTCCCGATGCCGCCGAGCGTGTGGCGCAGGAGGTGCTAAATGCACTGTGAAAAAGACATGGTTGAACTTTCTTGTTGGTTGAGGGAAAAGGCAAGGAGGGTTCACCTCGTGGGTGTTTCTGGTAGCGGCATGATCGGCTTGGCTCGTATTTTATTAGAGTCCGGGCATCAGGTCTCTGGCTCAGACCTGCAATGTAGCAGCCAAGTAAAAGCTTTAATTGAGCTGGGTTTGATATTTAGACCTGAGCATCAATCAGAAAATATTAAGGGGGTTGAGCTACTCGTTTTTTCTACTGCCATAGGAGAAGGGAACCCTGAACGAATGGCAGCACAGGAGAATCATTTACGGCAAGCGCGGAGAGCGGAGTGCTTAGCAGCTTTAGCAGATGCGAGGGAATTATTGATCGTGGCAGGCACCCACGGCAAGACGACATCTACGGTTATGTTGACCGCAGTGTTGAAGGAGGATGGCCGTGAACCTGGATTCTATATTGGGGCGGATGCACCTGACTTCGGTGCCAGTGCGAGCGCAGGTAAGGGGATAGTTTTTGCAGCAGAAGCGGATGAAAGTGACGGCAGTATTTTACAGTATCATCCAATAGGAGCACTGATCTTAAATGTGGAAGAAGATCACCTAGATTATTATCGCAATCTGGAGCATATCCTTAGCGTATTTCGGCAAGTGGTTAAACAGACAAGTGGCCCAGTGGTTGTATGTGCGGACGATGCACAAGCACTTAGCTTAGTTTTAGGAGAAGAGAGGGGTGTGACTTATGGCTTAGAGCAGTCCGCAGATTTTCTTGCATACGATATTTGCTTAGAGGAGCGAGGTTCCATGTTTCGGGTTAAGCAGCATGGGGAAGACTTGGGTGAGGTGAGGCTTTCCATTCCTGGACGACATAACGTGAGTAACGCCACAGGTGTGATTGCCTTAGCGATGAGTTATGGCGTTTCTTTTGAATCTTGCGTGCGAGCTCTAGCTAAGATACGTGGGGCTGCGCGCCGGTTCGATGTAAGATTTCAAAATGAAGCTTATCTAATTGTGGATGACTACGCCCATCATCCGACGGAGATTAAGGCGACCTTAGCAGCGGCACGGAAGACGGGAAGAAAGCGAATCGTGGCAGCTTTTCAACCACATCGCTACACGCGCACGTTCCATTTACAGAAAGAGTTTAGTAAGGCGTTTAAAGATGCGGATAGTGTATATCTAACGGATATCTATGCGGCTGGAGAGAAACCAATAGAAGGTCTGAATGGGCTGGCATTTTTTGAGCTTGTGAAGAAGGAGTTTGGAGACAAAGCGCATTATGCGGCAAGTCTGAAGGAGTTGAAGACTAGTTTAAGTGCGGAACTTGGGGAAGGTGATTGTTTGATCACAATGGGAGCGGGAGACATCTACCAGGTAGCGGAAAAAATTACGGACGAGCTAAAGGTATTGGAGGAATTGCGTGAGGCGGTTGGAGCAGAAAACGTATTAAGACCTTATGAATCGATGCGTAGGCATACATCCTTGCGTGTAGGTGGACCTTGTCAGTATTGGTTTGAGCCGGCGCATGAAAAGGCTTTAGCAAGGATGTTGAAGGAGTGCGGGCTTAGAAATATACCAACTACTATAATCGGTAGAGGGACAAACTTATTGGTTAAAGATGAAGGGTTTGAAGGGGTAGGAATTTATTTAGGGAACAAGAATTTTTCGGAAATTGTGATCAAGGATGGTCTCGTGTATGCGGGGGCAGGGGCTCGGTTGAAGGACATCGTCTATCAAGCAAAGAAAAGTCATTTAGGTGGGCTCGAATTCATGGAAGGCATACCAGGCAATCTAGGTGGTGCGTTAAGGATGAATGCTGGGGCGATGCAGGCGTGGATGATGGATGTGACCGTATCTGTTAGGCATATGAGTGCGGAAGGTGTGATTAATGAAACCTTAGTGAGGGATATGGAAGTTCAGTATAGAAATGTGCCTTTATTGGGAAAAGAGGTGGCATTAGGTGCTGTCATACGGGGAATTCCAACGACTGAACCAGAGATTTCACGGATTTTAAAGGAATATAGTAAAAAAAGATGGTCTTCTCAGCCCGCTGCGCCAAGTGCGGGCTGTACATTTAAAAATTCTGAGCATATACCTACAGGTAAGTTAATTGAGGAGCTTGGATTAAAAGACACAACAATAGGTGGCGCTAGGATATCACCAGTGCATGGAAATTTCATCGTGAATGATGGAAACGCTACGGCACAAGATATTCTAGGGTTAATTGATATGGTAAAAAGTAGGGCTAAGAATGAGCGTGGAATCGATTTAGAGTTAGAAGTAAAAATTTTAGGTGACTAATAATCATGGATAACAAAGTAACTATTTTAAAGGGAGGTATCTCGTCTGAGCGGGAGGTTTCTTTACGCACTGGGCTGGCGGTAGAAAAAGCTTTGTTTGCGCTAGGTTATGAACTTGATGTGATTGATTTAACAACAGCGGAACTTCATCTAACGAAAGATTGTGGATCCATTTTTATCTGTTTGCATGGCACTTATGGAGAAGATGGAGAGTTGCAGGCGGAGCTAGAAAAAAGGGGCATACCTTTTACGGGATCAGGCTCGACCGCTTGTCGCTTAGCGTTTGATAAGATATTAGCTAAGGAAAGATTTATAGAAGAGGGCATACCTACGCCTCATGGGGGTGCTTGGGAGAGCGGCACGAACTGGGAGCTGCCCTGCGTGATTAAGCCAGTGTCGGAGGGTTCTAGTGTAGGGGTTAGTATAGTTAGAGATCTAGCTGAATTGGCCAAGGCTCGAGAAGATGCCGTCAACAGTGGCCGCCGTATGATGGTGGAGGATTTAATTGCTGGTCGTGAAGTGACGGTTGGTATTTTAGGTGATCAAGCTCTACCGGTGGTGGAAGTGCGGGTTAAGCAGGGATTTTTTGATTATACAAATAAATACACGGCAGGATTTTCTGAGCATATTTGTCCAGCTCCATTTTCTAAGAAGAAGACAGAAGAAATTCAGGCGGCTGCACTTGCTGCGCACCGGGCTTTGGGCTGCCAAGTCTATTCGCGGGTAGATGTCATGGTCCCAGATGAGGGCTCAGTTCGGGTGTTAGAGGTTAATACAATTCCAGGCATGACCGAAGTGAGCCTTCTGCCTGATGCGGCACTTGCAGCAGGGATTAGCTTTAATGAACTGTGCCAAAGCATATTAAAACTTTCACGGGAGATACGTTCATGATTTCCCGTTCAGCCAAACGAAATAAGCGCGGACAACGAATGGTGTTGCACGTGGCAGTTAATCAAAAGATTAAGAATAAAATCTACTATAAAAACGCATTATGGATTGCGGCGTTTTTAGCAATTATGGCCATTATTGGCGTGGGAGTTCATATGGCTTCTACCAGTATTCTTCAAACAGCACTTTATAAGAATGATGAGTTTAAGCTAAAAATGATTGAGGTCGAAATTCAAGGTAATGTCACTAAGGCCGAAGTCATTAATTGGTCACGGGTAAAAATTGGTCAGAATTTAATGACATTAAATTTGGCGGAAATTCGGCATCGTTTGAGCAATATGCCTTACATTGCTAACGTGCGAGTAGAACGTGATCTGCCCAGCACTTTACGTTTGGTGGTGGAGGAAAGACAACCTGTGGCCAAGATAGTTCCTGATAGTCCTTCTGGAAGTCGATTGGCTCAGCCTGTCTATTATATAGATTACCAAGGTTATATGATGAAACCTAAAGCAGGAGAACGCTTGAAGCCTTTACCTACCATTACGGGTGTGGCCTATGAAAATGTTCAAGAGGGCGTGAGAACGGATCGGCTCGAGATCATGAGCGCGCTGAATCTTTTAAGAGCAGCGGATGAGTCTGCTCTCAAGGGGGAGTTAGATCTAAGTCGTATAGAATTAGGTGGTAAAGGGTATCTTGTTTTAAGGACACGTAGCACTGGCTTTATCCGTTTCAGGACAAGCTTACTTCTTCAACAGATGCAGCGACTGGAAGTTATTTTTGAAGATGCGCGCTCAAAAGGTCTTTTAGTGCGCAGTGTAGATTTAACTCCTGAGCGGCTGGTTCCAGTAACTTATTTTAATTAACTAAAAATCCATATAATAAGGAAAAATAATGTTCTCAATATTTAATAAAAACGAATCTGAAATTGTGGTGGCATTGGAAGTTGGAACAAGCAAGGTAACAGTTGCAGTGGCTGAGTTGCGACCAGATGGGACGCTCTTTTTAATTGATGTGGGTGAGTCTGAGTCGAGTGGGATTCGGAAGGGGGAAATTGTCGATTATGACCAAGCCCAAAAATCGATTCGCACGGCACTGGAAATGGCAGAAAAAAGGACAGATAGTGAAATCGGGGAAGTGTTTGTGGCACTAACAGGTCCGCATATTAAATCACGAACGGTGCGGGTGAAGACAAATTGTGACAATGAAGATAATGTTATTTCCTACGAACAGTTAGAAGAATTGAAGAATGATGTGGAGGAAACGCCGATGCCCGCCGATCAGTTAGTGATGCATGAATTATTGCAGCAATACCACTTAGATAGTGGTTTAGCCACGACGGAGCCTATTGGCCACAGTTCCCAGACTTTAGAGGCAAGTTATCATATTGTTCACGGGATGAAAACGCGTTTAGAGACGAGTGCTCGATGCGTGGCTGACTTAGGTGTTGTGGTGCAAGGCTGCGCATTAAGCTCCTATGCTACGGCACAAGCTGTGCTTTCAGTTGAACAGAAAGATTTAGGTTCTGTTTGCATTAATCTGGGGGCAGGCGTGACCGACTATATTGTATATAATGGCGGAGCAGTGATCCATACGGGCGTGATTGCGGTGGGTGGAGATCACATGACTCAGGACATATCTTTAGGTTTAAAGCTGCCCTTTAATCGTGCGGAAGAATTAAAAAAACTTCATGGCCAATTATTTTACTCCGCTGAGAATCATCCGGAGAAAGTAGTTTTGGATCGCCAAATTAATGAGGATGAACGGATTATTTATCTGCAATCACTAAGTCAAATAATGATGGCGCGGCAACGTGAAATTTTAGAGATTATCAATGATGATTTAAAAGAGAATGATTTATGGTCACTGGTTTCAGGAAATGTTTTTTTAACGGGCGGTGCTTCAAGGGTGCGGGGTCTTCAAGAAATGGCTAGGCAGCTCTTCCCGGTTCCAGTGCAACTCGCTCATGAGTTGACCTTTGAGGGAGATCAAACCTACAGCAAGCGGCCTGACTTATCTACGGTATTAGGCTTGTTGCGCTATGCTCAGCGTATACGGATTTCTGCTCCACGGCCTAAAGGATGGAGGAAGGTGCGCGAATCGTTTAAGGATTTATTAGGCACGGTAGGTCTATTTTAAGGGAAGTGTTGAACCATTAAAAAAGGAAAAATATTTATGATAGAATTTAAGCAAAATAGCACATTACACATTCCTGAAGCAGGTGATGCGTGTGGGCAGTGGATTATCGGAGTGGGCTCTTCAGGCGTGAATATTTTGGATCAACTAGTTTTAGAGAACGAGGGCTCACGTGATTTATTAGTAATTGATACAGACGAAGCAGCAATACGAGGTTCAGTCGTAGTTGATAAATATCTCATTGGCCAACAAATCATTCGTGGTATGGGAGCAGGAGGAGATCCAGAGTTGGGTCGCCAGTTGTTCCAAGCTGATATTTCTAAAATCAGAGAACTGCTTAAAGGAACACGACTAGCGGTGATTGTGGCGGGATTAGGTGGAGGAACCGCTTCAGGTATTTTACCTGATTTGGTTGATGTTTTTAAAGAATTAGGCGCAGCAACGGTTGTGGTTACGGCGATGCCATTTGCCTTTGAGGGTAAAAGACGTAAGCAACAAGCAGAGTTGACCTTGGAGAAGCTAAGAAAATCGTCGGATGCAGTCCTTTGTTTTTGCAATCAAAACATCGTGAAGCCATTAGAAGAGCCTTTAGATTTAAGGGTAAGTTTTACCCAGATGAATTCCTTATTAGCTAAGGTGGCGCTGACCTTACGGCATTCGATGACTCAACGGGGATTAACACATTTAAATTTAGCCGATATCAGGCAGCTAGCTCACGATCAAAGTGTGGATGGGTCGGAGCAGCTCCTTTGCCGCGCCGCATTTGCTAGGGCTGAGGGTGATTATCGGGTGGAGGAAGTGGTTGAGCATGTTCTAGCCAGTCCCTTACTGCAGGATGAACGTTTGTGGGTGCGCAGTCACACACTTATGGCCAGCGTTACAGGCGGTGCTGATATGTCCATGAGTGAACTACAGTCTGTAATTGAAACATTAAAAAAGCAGTTACCTGTTGAAATACCTATCATTACGGCAGCGCAGGTGAACCAGAGTAAGCGACATTATCTAGAATTAACCTTAATTCTATCAGGAGATATGGTTGAGTTTGAGCAATGTGATGTGGTGAGGAAAATTGAGAAAGAACAGGGCTCCTTAACTTTAGCAGAGGTGCCTGAAGAGGAAGTAATGCATCAACAAGTCACAGAGGCAGAACCACAGTTTGAGGCCTTTGCCGCAATTTGGGATAGCACGAAACCTGTAAGGACAGAGAAATATTTCAGCCGTCAGGAAGAGTTGCCATTAGATAAGAAAATTCCGCGTGGCCGCTTTGAAAAATCAGCGCCTACGATGTGGAAAGACCAAGATTTAGATCAACCAACTTTTATGCGTAAGGGCATTAAGGTAAAAATATAATTACCTGTCGGTCCCTAAGGTGATTTTTCTACGCTCTATTTCACACGAATGAAACGGTGTTCACACTTATTTAGCCTAGTTGTTTGCTTTTTAATTTCTTTAATTGCAGAAGGCACGGCTACGGTCAAACTGGGCTCTGATACGTTGGTGGCCTTGGGTTATCCTGGATTGGTTGGGAAACGGGTCGGGCTTGTCACCAATCCTTCAGGTGTAAATGCGCAAGGGGTCACGACCATAGATGTATTACGTAAAGCCCCAGGAGTGCGCTTGGTTTCCTTATTTGCTCCTGAACACGGAGTTTATGGAGATGTCAAAGCTGGCATTCATGTGGCCACACAACGGGATCGGCGGACGGGTCTGCTCGTTCATTCCATATATGGGGTGACCCGCAAGCCTACACCAGAAATGTTGCGGGATTTGGATGTGATTGTTTACGACCTGCAAGATGTGGGGGCAAGAAGTTATACCTTTATAAGTAGTCTAGGTCTCATCATGCAAGCCGCAGAGGAGAATGGGAAGGAAGTGGTCGTGTTGGATCGTCCGAATCCTCTGGGTGGTCTGAGAATAGAAGGAGGGGGAGTGGAACCTTCGATTCGTAGTTTTGTGGGACAATATGATATTCCGTATGTATATGGATTAACTGCAGGTGAGATAGCCTATTGGATTAATGAAAATTATTTAGCAAGGCCTTGCAAGCTTCGTGTTTTCAAAATGGGTGGATGGAACCGCAGTATGACGTGGCCAGACACAGGGTTACGTTGGGTGCCGACTTCTCCGAACATTCCGATTTGGGAATCAGCTATGGGTTATGCGGCTACAGGTTTGTTAGGTGATGTAGGAGTTACGATAGGTGCTAATGTGCATCCTAAGCCTTTCCTAGTTGTAGCGAGAGAGGGCATAGATGAAAATAGGTTGGCGGGTGAGTTGGGACGTCTAGGCTTGGTTGGAATTAGGTTTATCCCGACTACTTTTTACCCGAGTAGTGGTAAGTTTACGAAGACTCTGTTCCGTGGTGTGGCACTGCAACTTGATCCGCGTAGTCCAGAAAGTTTTTTAAAACTAAATTTTCAGTTTTTGGATGCGTTATCTAAAATTCAGCCAAATAAGAATTATTTCCTTTCAGCAGACAAAGATTCCATTCTGATGTTTGACAAAATTAATGGGGGCAGTCAAAACCGTAGAGCTTGGGTCAGTGGGAGGAGCGCGGAAGAAATAGCTTATATGTGGAAGGCGAAAGAGTTGTCCTGGAGGATAGAGAGGCAGAAATATTTACTTTATCCTTAGATGAACGAAGCGAATAAATTTTTATTATTTATTTTCATCTTTTGGGTTTTGAGGAAAGAAGCATCTGCCGAATTCTCGTTTGTTCAACTTGCATGGCAGAGAAGCCCTGATCCGTTTGGTCGTCCCAACCGCAAAGGTGGAGTAATCCGTGGATAATGTAAGTGAGTAATTCATCTGAGAGACTAAGGTTTTCTAGGTGCCGTTGTTTGGCCGCTACGGCTGGGCAGATAATTAACTCTCCATGCATGAAGCTCATAACATCCGTAGGAGTAGGGTCTTGAAAAAATTCACGATGCACCCTTGCACTTACCGAAGAGGTAACGAGATTGACCTCTACATGGGTCACGTCACGCGGCCACGTTTTGTTAAGCAGGACGGGGATCTGATCCGCGAGCTTCTGGAGCTTCGTCACTTGGATCGGATAGCGTTTTTGTTGGTTGTGGAGTTGAATCACGTTCTCTTTTTTGGCGGGGGTAATCGATACGGGTATGAAGCATGTTTTTAAGCGTGTTGATGAAGCGCTCGGTGATGAGGGTAATTTCATTGAAGGTAAGTTGGGATTCGTCGAGTTGCCCTTCTTGGATGCGTTGGTCTATGATGTTCTTAACGAGGTCTTCGATTTTTTGAGGAGTAGGGCTTCGTAAACTGCGGGAGGCACTTTCGATCGAGTCGGCTAGGGAGATAATGGCGGATTCCTTGCATTGCGGAATGGGGCCAGCATAGCGGAAACTGCGCTCTTCAACATCCGGCACATCGTCCTCACGAAGCTTCATGATTTTGCCGCCCGCCTTAGCATCCTCTTGTTGTTGGAGCGCTTTCTTATAAAAATAATAGACGAGAGATTTACCGTGGTGTTCGCGAATCACGTCAATAATTGGCTCTCTTAATCCGTATTTTAAACCCAGGTTAACTCCCTCTTTTACGTGCGAGATAATGATAAGGGAACTCATGGTGGGATTTAAAGTGTCATGAGGATTATTATCTGAATTTCCATTTTCAATAAAATATTCAGGCTTAGCCAACTTACCAACATCGTGGAAATAGGAGCAGACGCGGCATTGGGTAGGGTTAGCATCAATGGCTTCAGCAGCGGCTTCAGCAAGGTTGGCCACACTTAGGCTGTGGAGATAGGTGCCCGTGGCTTCTTCTGATAATTGTTTAAGTAAAGGATGTTTTAGGTCAGAAAGTTCTAGCCATGTGATGTCGGTTATACGGTCGAAAACCCACTCCAAGACGGGCAGCACGGCACTGACGATGAGAGCAGTAAGGACGCCTAAGAAAATGGCCCAAACGCTCTGAATAACAATAAAGCGCAAGTCAGGATTATAGAGGAGGCCGAGAAGCAAGGCGCAGCCCAGGCCTACCAGGCTTACTTTGACTCCAGCCATGAGGATGTCAGAGCGGCGGCGAATACGTCTGGAGAAAAGTGTAGCGGCAAAGCCGGTGAGCAGACTGCTTAGTAAGGTGTCAGGCCGACCAGGATCTAGAAAAATACCACCTAATAAAGCTAATAAAAATGCGATGATGTAACCTGAACCTGGGCTGATTAAAATAGTGGCTAACATGGGAGCTATAGCGCATGGCACGAGGACAGCGGCTAAGGGAACGTTCATGACGCTCATGGTGTCTCCATAGACATAGAGGGACTTGTTGATCATGAGATTAGTGGCGATCAGCATGATAAAGAGGAGGAGTAATTGGTTGCTTTTCCAAACTTCACGGGCGGCCAGTGGCATGATGACGGCACCGATTAAAAGCACCAGCACGCAGAGGACTGATGTTTCCCCCAAGGACGACTCACTCTGCCAACTACCAATACGCACAAACAGAATGAAACCGAAAAACAGGACGATATAGCGCAGAATAGGGCTAGCATCTAGGCATTCACGCCAAGCTCCTTCGGGTGCTTGACGACGGGTTTTGCCGCAGGATAAACCTTTCCGCATCAATTCCTGTTTTTTAAACCAATTAAACATGCAGTGAATAGTTCAAGAGTTAATTACTGGTGAGATTATTACTTTCGCCCCGGTGCTTCTTGTAAGCGCGGACAATTTTGGAAACAAGTTCATGCCGGACAATATCGCATTCCTCAAACTTTTGAAATGCTATTCCGTCTATTTTGTGAAGTGCTTGGGCGGCTTCGACGAGGCCAGACTGGCGGTGGCGGGGGAGGTCGGTTTGACTTGGATCGCCTGTTACTACGCAGCGCGAATTTTGACCGAGGCGGGTTAGGAACATGAACATTTGTTCCGTGGTGGTGTTTTGACCTTCATCTAGGATAACAAAGGAATTGGCCAAGGTCCGTCCGCGCATGTAGGCGAGGGGAGCTATTTCGATCACGCCTTTTTGCAGGTAACGTTCGAGCTCTTCGGTTTCAATTAAGTCTTGTAGGGCGTCGTAAAGAGGGCGGAGATAAGGTAGGATTTTTTCTTCGAGGTCACCGGGGAGGTAGCCTAAGCTTTCTCCAGCTTCAACGGCGGGGCGGGTGAGGACGATACGGTTGACTTCCTCTTTTTTTAGGGCGGAGAGAGCCATGGCTACGGCGAGGAAAGTTTTGCCCGTGCCGGCCGGGCCGATGCCGAAAGTGAGGGCATGAGTTTGGATTAGATTAATGTAGGCGCGTTGAGTAAACGTTTTTGGAATTACGGCCGCTTTCCGAGGGGAAAACTGGAAGCGCAAGTTCCAGAGATTTTCGAGGTCGGGACTGGCACCTTCTTTGATTGCCTTGAGGGCAAAGCGGAATTCGTGTTGCTTAATTTTAACCCCTTTTTGGGAGGCGATCGTGAGGATGCGAAAAAGCTCTTTGGTGGAAGCAATGGAGGAATCGGAGCCTTCCACTTTGAGCCAAGCGTCGCGAGAGGTGGCTTTTATGTTAAAGGCGGCCTCTAATTCTTGTAGGAGGGCAGGGTCATCTGCGTAAAGAACAGAAAGTGCGCGGGCACTTTCAAAGGTCAACGTCTCGGTCTTGGAGGGGGCGCTCAATAGCATTAAGTTAAAAGGCTTAGCCTCAGTGTCAACTCTAGGAAATGTGGCTTGGTGAGGCGGTAAATACGCAAGGGATCAGCGAAGTGGCTCGGGATTTAGGTTATTGGGACGGGGAAAGCGTGCTACAAATCCTCAAACGAGTTGAAGCGCAGCGCCAAGAAGGCAAGAAGTGGAACCGGAAACATTTTTGTTACGAGTGAAAAGTTTACATTAGCTAAGACCATGGTTTTAACATCCTTTAATGGGTGTAATGATTTATGCGGTAATTGGCTTTTTTAATTATGCCCTGTACTGCTTCGGTGGCATTTTATGTGAGGTCATTCGCTAAAAATTACTTCTTAAAGCTTTAGCTCGATTTTTTTCGGGGGGCTGTTATTGTGAAACTCTCATGAGCGAATATTTTATCGGTGTCGATAGTGGAACTCAAAGCACAAAGGCTATTGTGATTCACGGTAAGGATGGGAAAATTTGTGGCTCAGCTTCTGTCTCTTACGGCTTTATCTCAGGGTTACCAGTAGGTGCGAAGGAACAAAATCCGAAGACATGGACGGATGCGATGGAGAAGGCTATTCACCAAGCCTTGCTTCAGGCTAAGGTGAGTCCCAACCAAGTGAAGGGGATCGGAGTATCAGGTCAGCAGCATGGTTTCGTGGCTTTAGACGAAAAGGATCATGTTATTCGACCCGCTAAGTTATGGTGTGATACGAGCACGGCACCTCAGGCGGAGGCTTTATTGAAGAAGCTGGGCGGGTTGCATAAAATGGTGGCTTTAACAGGAAATGGATTACCTGCAGGGTTTACGGCTTCGAAAATTTTATGGCTTAAGCAGAATGAACCAAAAAATTATCAACGCTTACGCACGGTTTTACTTCCGCATGATTATTTAAATTTTCATTTAACAGGGCGTAAAACGATGGAGGCGGGCGACGCTTCAGGAACTGGCTTATTTGATTCAAAGACGCGAGATTGGGAGTTAAAGGTTATTGCTGCCATTGATCCTGGGTTGGCAGAAAAGCTGCCTGCGATTCAGCAATCCACGGAGATCGTAGGCACGGTTAGGCCTGAGTTGGCGAAGAAATTAGGGGTCTCGGGTGACACCGTTGTGTCGATGGGCGGGGGAGATAACATGATGGGGGCAATTGGCACGGGCAATGTGAAGGCCGGGGTGGTCACGGCTAGTCTAGGCACATCGGGCACGGTTTACGCGTATTCGAGTCGTCCGGTGATTGATCCTGAGGGGGAAGTGGCGGCGTTTTGTGATAGCACGGGGGCGTGGTTACCATTGATTTGTACGATGAATGTTACGGTGGCGACGGAGTTATTAAAGAAGGCCTTTACGTGGGATAATGAGAAGCTCAGTCAAGCCGCGGCGAAGATAGCGACGGGCAGTGATGGGCTGATGTTGCTCCCTTATTTTGAAGGAGAGCGTGTGCCGAATTTGCCTGAGGCTAGTGCGGTATTTTTCGGATTAAAAGCGAAGAACTTTACCCAAGCTCACATGGCGCGGGCGACGATGGAGGGCGTGGCTTTGGGATTGAACTACGGGTTAGATCGACTGGTTGATCTGGGTATCAGGCCGAAGGAAATTCGGGTTACAGGTGGCGGCTCGCAAAATGCGGTGTGGCGGCAGATCTTAGCGGATGTCTTTGAAACGGAAGTGATAGGACTAGCCACGGCCGAAGGTGCGGCTTATGGGGCGGCAGTGCAAGCTAAGTGGGCTTATGCGTTGAAGCGTGGAGAGCGGGTGCGTATTCAACAAATCACGGACGCCTTTATTAAAACCGATCCCAGTACAAAAGCCTCACCAAGTAAGGTAAACAGCAAAAAATACCGCGCCTTGCAGGGACTACATAATAGTCTAGCCCGAGTTAATGCAGAGGTATTTTCGGCTCATGCGGCATTGAATAAGTAAAAGTGCAGTCGGTAAGGTAGAAGAAAGTTTTCGGTGAAAAATGCGCTCTTGTTTCAGGGGAATCTTGTCGTAAGATTGAACCTCAATGATGTCACTGCACACACAACCTTGGAGTATTGCTGGTAAGACTTTTCAATCCCGACTGTTTGTGGGCACGGGAAAGTTTGCTTCGCCTGAGCTCATGAAATCCACTTTAGCGTGCTGCGGAACGGAACTTGTGACCGTGGCATTACGTCGAGCGGATTTGAGTGGCCTAGATGATCCCTCGGCGGATATTTTAAATTTTATTGACCCTCAAGTATTTCAAATTATCCCGAACACCAGTGGTGCTATGAATGCGGAGGAGGCGGTGCGCTTAGCACGCTTAGGCGTAGCGGCGGGTCTACCTAAATGGGTGAAGTTGGAGATTCATCCCGATCCGCGTTATCTTTTACCTGATCCGATTGAAACGTTGAAAGCTACGGAAATGTTAGTGAAGGAAGGTTTTATTGTCCTGCCTTATATGAATGCTGACCCTGTCTTAGCGAAGCGGTTGGAAGAGGCGGGAGCGGCGACGGTCATGCCTTTGGCGGCGCCGATTGGTTCTAACCGGGGTTTAGAAACTCGGGGGCAACTAGAAATCATTATCGAACAATCTAAGATTCCTGTCATCATTGATGCGGGCTTAGGTGCACCTTCTCATGCGGCAGCGGCTATGGAGATGGGGGCGGATGCGGTGTTGATCAATACGGCCATCGCGATTGCCTCTGACCCGTGCCGGATGGCTCGTGCCTTTGCTGTAGCCGTGGAGGCGGGTCGGGCGGCCTATGAGTTAGGCTTACCGCAGATCAGGCGTCAGGCTTCAGCGACAAGTCCCTTGACGGGATTTTTAGCTGATTAATTTTAATGAATACAAGGTCGCATTTTTCATGAGTTTTTTAGAGGTCTTTAACCGCTTACCAGAAGAACATAGCCCTAGGCTACGGCGTTTCTCTGCCATGCTGGATTCGAGCTTTAATTTAGAGGAGCTGGCACAGGAGGCAGAGCAGTTAACCCGCCAGAACTTCGGAAAAACCATGCGACTTTTTGCTCCGCTCTATTTATCTAATGAGTGTGTCAATGTTTGCAAGTATTGCGGTTTTTCACGGGATAATCCTATCTTACGCGTCACCTTAGCTCTTGATCAAGTGGAGGCGGAGAGCCGCTATTTGGTGGCAGAAGGGTTTCGTAATATTTTATTGGTGGCTGGGGAGCATCCTAAGTTTGTTTCAGAAAAATATCTGGAGGATTGCATCGAACGAATCCATCCCTTTGTGCCATCGGTCTCTCTGGAAGTCGGGCCGATGGAAACGGAGGAATACGTACCGCTGGTGCAAGCTGGGGCGGAAGGGCTGGTCGTTTATCAAGAGACTTATGATCGGGCAGCGTATGCGGAGCTGCACGTGGCGGGGCCGAAGAAAAATTTTGACTGGCGTCTAGCTTGTCCTGAGCGAGCGTATGCGGCAGGTTTTCGTCGTATCGGTATTGGGGCGCTCTTTGGACTATCAGATTGGAGGCGTGAGGCCTTGGCTCTAGCGGCTCATGCGGAATATTTATTAAAGCACTGTTGGAAATCGTCTTTGACCATTTCGTTTCCACGTTTGCGTCCAGCGGCGGGGGAATTTGAGCCGCGGGTGGTGTTGAGTGATCGGGAACTGGTGCGAATGATTTGTGCGTTCAGGGTGAGTTTTCCGCAGATCGGCTTAGTGCTCTCCACCCGGGAGCCGGCGGCGTTACGAGATGGGTTAATCCCTCTAGGCGTGACTCTTATGAGTGCGGGGTCGCATACGGAGCCTGGCGGTTATACGCGGGTGGGTCAGGAGAAATTACATCGCACGGAAAAAGGTAAAATGGTGCCCTTGATTGATTCTGAGGGAGAATTTGCCACGGAACAGTTCGCTATTTCGGATCAGCGTTCGGCAGGTGTTATGGTGGCTAAGCTAAAGGAGCTAGGATTTGATCCAGTTTGGAAGGATTGGGATGGAGCGTTGGGAGGCGTATGAGTCAGGTTAAGATAGCCCTATTCGTTAACGGGAAGGCGCAGCAGGTTCCGAAGGATGCGTTGATTGTGGAGCTTTTAGAGGAGTTAAAACTGTCGCCTAAAATGATTTTAGTGGAACACAATAACCGAGCCCTACTTCGCAGTGAATGGGATGGCATTAAGTTAGAGCACGGTGACAGGCTGGAGTTAATAAGAGTGGTAGCGGGGGGTTAAAAGAGATGGGTAAAAGAAAAGGCACCCTGCTTACGCAGGATGCCTTTAACAAGAAACGGTAGAAAAGATTAGCTCTTTTTGGGAGCGTCTTTTTCTGTTTTCTCGGTTTTGTCTTTCTTTTCACCTTTGCAACCGCCGCAGCTACCTTCAGCGAAGGCTGTGCTTAGGGAGAAAGCGCTAACTGTTGCAACTAGAACCAATGATAGGATGATTTTTTTCATACAAAAAAAGTATAACATGTCTTCAAAAATTGGCAAGTGAGGGCAAGCAAAAAGCCCGACAGATAAATGTCGGGCTTTTTAAAAATGCATAGAGCAATCAGTTCTTTATTTACCTGGGGTCGCTGGTTTTGTGCGCTTGATTTGGTGTTTAGCCACGATTTCTTTAGCATCACTGTCTGTTTCAGACAGTGCCATTAGATCAATCACGATCTTTTCAAGGTTGATTTGAACCTTTTTAGATTCCTCCATGGCTTGTTTACGCTGGGGTTGGTCAACTTGAGTTTGGAGATTTTGTTTGGTTTGAACGCTAATTACGAGCTGCCAACTTAGAAGTAAAAGTAAGCTAATTGCTAGCAGTGACAGGGATAAGAAAACCGTGCAAGAGGAGGTAGAATTGGAATCGGTCATAAAAATAAAGATAAAGTATTTAAAGCAAGAAACTTAGGGTTGGCCAGTCGCTTCGGGGTTCTGAGTTACGGTAAAACCGTATTTGGTAAGAAGATCCTTAATGCGGGAGTTGTTGACCGAAGCGGCCGCCATATCGCGGACGATGGCCGTGCCGACCTGTTGACTAAGCTGACCTCGGTTTATCTCTAGCTGTTGGGCTTGGAGTTCTTGGGAAGTTTTTTGATTTAGGATACCGATGACGACCAAAGCTAGCGTCAAGAAAAGAACTAAACCTGAAAGAATTAATAACGTTACCTGTTGCCATTTTTGCATCTGCATTCTCTGACAGGCGTTAGATGGGTTGTCAAGTGAGTATAAATTTAATTTTAGACAAATTTTTTAAAATACGGCAAAACTTCTGCTGTACAAAGTCAATAAAAACTGCTCTATTTATGCCTACCATGCCCATAAAGTTGTCTTATTTAAAACTTTTAAGCTTAGCCCTTATGACTGTTTTAGTGGTCACTGTGGCTAAGGCGCAAGATTTGTCACAAGTGAAAGCCAAGGCTTATCTTTTGATTGATGCCCAGACGGGTGAGGTTTTGTCCCAACGTAATGCGAATCAAACCTACGCACCTGCCAGCACGGTTAAGTTGATGACGGCACTCGTCGTATGGGAAAAAATAGGTCTGGAAGGACGTATTCAAGTAGAACCTAATGATACCCGTGTTGAGCCTAGTCATATCCCCTTGCGAGTGGGGGAGACAGTGTCCATCCGTGACATGGTGCATGCCCTTCTCATTGGTTCAGATAATGACTGTGCCATGGTGCTAGCCCGCGCCGCAGGGGGCTCACTTAATTCCTTTTTATCCGTCATGAATGCCCGGGCTAAAAGTCTAGGCTGCCAAAATACCACCTTTAAAAATCCGCACGGATTACCTGCCCCGGGTCAATATACTACGGCGACGGACTTGATGAAAATTTTTCAAAAAGTGCTTTCCATCAGTGAACTTCGTGAAATTTGTGGGATCAAAAACTTTCGCTTAACCACGCAGATCGGTTCCCAAAATATCCGTAATCATAATAAGCTTCTGGGTCTTTATAACGGTATGGGTCCTGCTAAAACAGGCTGGACGGTCTCTTCCCGCCACACCTACGCCGCCGCTGCCATAAGGAATGGGCGGGAATTAAGGCTGGTGATCTTAAATAGTCCCAACAAATGGGTTGATGCCAGATTAATTTTTGATTTTGGCTTTCAAAAACCCGCCCGCCAGATGCCACCCTCAGATGTCATCTTGGTAGAGACCACTCCTACGACACCAGCTCGCAGCGTGGTTTTAAAAACGCAAATCCCAGCCAACATTACCAAGGCTCCTCCGATTCAACTAGTGGGCACGGCGGCACCAGTTAGTGTCACCGCCACGGCACCCGAACCATCCATAACGGAGCCCCGCATAAAAATCACCCCTCCCCGACCCGCTGCCGTGGCCGCCCCGATAGCTGCTACTGCTCCTAGCCTTAGCACCCACACGGTGCGTAAAGGAGAGACCCTGTTTTCAATTGGTAAAACCTACAGGGTAAAACTTCCAGAATTGCTTAGAGTAAACGCCTTAGATAATCCTGACCACATACACCCAGGGCTCGTCCTTTTCATTCCCTCTAGTTGACTAAGCTCGGCCTTAACGAAGTGAACGGCAGAAATTCGCTGAATCTCTCGCCCAAATTACCTCCTGCCACCTATTAAGCTTCCGAGTAAACCCCGCACTAAACTGCGCCCTACGCTTGATCCGATAGAACTACCGACACTGCGCACCACCGTCTTGGTCAGAATCTCGCCCATGCTGTCGGCGGGTCGTCCCACCGGACGCCTTGCTGCAATTTCGTAACGGGGCTGCGGGCTAGGGGAGCTCTTACGATTCCCTCCTGTGCCCCCACCGAGGACATCCAATAAATCGGAGTCATTTTGCCCACCTTGAGGAAGCGGAGGAGGAGCTGGGCTGACCTGAGGCACCTGCTCCCGTGCTTTCTTTAGTAACTCAAAAGCCGATTCCCTATCTACTGCTTGATCATAAACTTCGAAATAAGGAGAACGCTCAATCTGCTCGGCTCTTTCTGTGGCATCCAAGACGGAGACGAGAGCCTCTCCCACGCCTAGTTGGGTGATGGCATCCTCGACGGTAGAATTAGGGTTAGTGCGGAAGGTTTCTGCCGCTGCTCGGACTGCTTTTTGGTCACGTGGGGTAAAGGCGCGTAGCGCATGTTGCACCCGGTTACCTAGCTGCCCTAGAACGGTTTCAGGTAAATCAATCGGGTTTTGGGTGATAAAATAAATCCCCACACCCTTCGAGCGTACCAGTCGCACTACTCACTCTATTTTTTCAAGCAGAGGCTTAGGTGCATCAATAAACAAAAGATGCGCCTCGTCAAAAAAGATAACCAGTCGTGGCACCGCTAAATCTCCCAGCTCCTCCAAGTCCTCAAAAAGTTCCGACAGCAACCACAGCATAAAGGTGGCGTAGAGTCTGGGTTGTTGAATGAGCTCCCGGGCGTCCAATACGTGAATAAGCCCATTTCCAGAAAAATCTTTTCGCATGAGTTGACGTATTTCTAGGGCTGGTTTTCCAAAAAAAGTCTTTCCTACCTGCTCCTCTCTGTTTGTCAGGTTATTTTGCGCAATGTGGTTGTAAAAAGAGCATCGATACCGCTATTAACGATAATAGACACAAGGTATTATGAAAACTGCCACCGTTGCTGATCTCAGGAACAGCTTTTTCAGTGTCTCTTAGTGGATTGAGCGTGGGGAAGAGTTAGAATCAGGAGCCTTGGTGGCCATGCCGATACGTCTTAAATTAAAAAGAACTTGAGGCAACGTAACCCTAAAAATTCGATCTTTACGTTTGGCGGAATAAACCTTTGTGAGACTAGTCGTGTCCGCTGTGGCCTCCCTAAGTTTTACGCCTGAAGCAGCTTTAGTAAAAAACGTGGGACACATTCTGAAAAGCTGAAACACTGAAAAGAACTTAAGAACCTGTATTTTTCGTGTAGTTCGTGTAGTTCGTGTAGTTCGTGTTTTTTGTGGTAAAAAATTCCCGTTTCTCTTAATCCCCATTTGGCTCAAACTCATTTAAAGAAATGATCTATACATTTAACCTTAGATTTGATACACAAACGAGATGCGTATTTTACTTGCATCAATCCTATTTTTAATTGCTTGTCTGAGTTCGATTCAAGCAGAGCTACCAACCGATGAAGGTCCAGAGAGTCGCAAGCAATTTTCAAAATCTGTTCTACAGCTCGTTAAAGATAAGCAATTTAAGGTTATTGAGGAGATGCATGATCATTTATTGAAGAATAACGTGCGCTTCAAAGAAGGCCTTTGGAAATTGGCCGCTTTTTATGACGGTCTTGCCTTGCCTTACGGAAATATAAGCGATGACGAATGGGAAAGTTGGATACATTTGTTAAATGAATGGAATCAAGAATATCCAGACTCAGCCCTATATGAAATAGCCAAAGCTGGGAGCTATATTAATTACGCTTGGAATGCTCGCGGGACGGGATGGGGCTCCACCGTAACTGATGAAGGCAAGGTGCTTTACAGAAATCGTATCGAAAAGGCGCGCGAAATCTTAAAACAATCTCAGGAAAGACAAGATTCAAGCGCAGGACTTATTCCAATTTTTAAGAGTTTATCAAAAAAAATCCCATTAATGCCTAATAAAATTTCGCAAACACAAATGGCCCCTGGCTGGTATGCAGGAATGTTCACAGTCGCTCTAGCGCAAAGTTGGGACTCCAATGAGGCGGAAGATCTCTTTCGCACAGCTACGAAGTTCTATCCTGAGTACTATGGCTTTTATTTCTCTAGAGCAAACTACCTTCTACCAAGATGGCATGGGAAAAAAGGGGAACTGCAGGATTTTATAAAAACAGTCTCTAAAAACAATGGCAAGGAGCTCTATGCCCGAATGTATTGGAGTGTAGATAGGAAGGCAGATGATCAAAATGTTTTTACTCATTTCGGAGCCGAATGGAATTTATTTAAAGAAGGATTCGAAGAGATTGAAAGGAAATACCCTGATTCTATTTGGAATCTGAGTAATTATTGTCGGTTTGCTTGTCAGGCCGATGATAAAGAAACCGCAAAAGTTCTTTTTAAGCGCCTCAACGGACTTTACTGGGCGGAAGCTTGGCCAAGTAGAGCAAGTTACGACACCTATTTAAAATGGGCAAACGAATGAAAGCCTTATTTTTATTGGCAATAACCTTAATTTCAATATCAAGCTTTTCTGTGCAGCATGGTTTGGCACAACAAACCGCTGCGGCCTTCGAAGCTGTGAAAAAAGGGGATTTAAAGGAGCTTGAGTCCGCCTGGAGTCGAGGCGATTTAAATCCCCAATCTCTAGATGAAAATGGCTTAAGTCTAGCCCATCTAGCTGTCCTTTCCAGAAAGGCTGAAATCCTAGAATTTCTCATTAAGAAAAATATTCCCCTAGATATTATTGATAAAAAAGGAAGCACAGCTTTACATCAAACACTTAAAAATAAAAAAGATGTTTTAGCGAGGCTGCTCATTAACGCAGGTGCCCCGGTTAACGCTATGGACAACGAAGGCATCACTCCAATAATGATTGCGGTTGGCTGGGAACATGAGGAAACTGTTAATTTATTATTAAGTAAAAATGTATTATTAACACCTGTCTCTACCTACGGATCTGTCCTGCACTATGCGGCACGCAGAAATGACCCCAGAACAATCAAGAAGCTCATCAAGGCTGGCGTGGATATTAATATTTTGGATAAAGAAGAGTGCACGGCTCTTTATGAAGCCATCTATCGAAAAAATCAGGAAGCCTTTCATACCTTGATTGATATGGGAACCCAACTCAATCTCCAAGACAACATGGGACGAACGGCACTTATTGTCGCCGCCGAAACCAATTCTACTTACATGTGTAAAACCTTGCTGGACATAGATCTCAACCCTAAAATAAAAGATCATGCAGGCAACACGGCTTTATCTTTTGCGGTATGGAATGGCAATGATGTCCTCATCAAAGCCCTACAATCGAGGGGTTTAACGGAGGTATCCTTGCCTAAGCAACCCAAGCAGACGCTTTCTTTATCCAAAGAAAAATTGTGGGCCTTGCACCGTGCTGCTCCTTTATTTCTGCAACGATGGAAATCTTCCACTTATTTTAGTTCTTGGGGTGGTGTAGCGGGTGGCGATGCCAAGCAACAGTGCCTTAATTATTTAAAAAACAATGAAAGCGTGCAGAATGCTGAAGAAGCTAGAAATACGATAAGAAATAGAATTGAGCAGTTACCAAAGCAGATCAGTGTTGCGGAAGTAAACGCAATTGCGGATTTAAGCGAAGCAGCCTTTTTAGAAAAAATTAAACAGTATTTAAATGATCCAGAAGCGATTCTCAGGATTTCACGCATCAGAAAATATGCTACCCTTCTCGATGGTAAAGGCCTGAGGGCTTGGTATATACCACAATTAATTTTATTCGGTGGGACGTGCATCGAAGCAGGTCTATTGAAGGAAGAGGAAGTTTGGTCGTTAATTCAACCAAGTGTGGAAGATCTAAAAAATTCTTATCCAAATTTTCAAGCTCTGTCCCAAGCGCAATTTGCCAGTGCCCAAATCGTCATACATTCAGAATCTAAACGGTGGGATATTTATCAAAATTTATTTATGAACTCCGAAGATTTAAACAATCCATGGAGAATATCCCCTTAATTATTTTACGCTCTTGCACTTATCCTTCCTTCCAATATAGAAAAGGGTTCAATATCGGTGTTCAGTCGTGACCAGCAGCTACACCAACCGCATCCAACCAAAAGCCATCCAAGCGGGCGGCTGACCGCCACTGGCCACCTACAACTATGACCTCAACGGCAACCGCACTGGAAAAACCCTCGGGAACGTGACGGCGACCAGTTACCAGGATGGCGTGAGAGCCAGTTCTTCGATGCTTGCCAGAGTGGAAAACTTTAGCTACAATAAGCTATGACTTATATGGATCGTATCACGTTCAACCCTCAGCAATGCGGAGGTAGGCCTTGTATTCGTGGGATGCGTATCCGGGTGGTGGATGTTCTCGATATGCTTGCGGCAGGTGTTACGGAGAAAACAATCCTACAAGACTACATAGACCTTGAAGTCGAAGATATTCGAGCATGTCTGCAATATGCCTCCGCTCAAGCGAATCATAGCGTGCTGCAACCTGTGTGAAGTTTCTGGTTGATGCGCAGTTGCCGCCAGTTTTGGCTCAAGCGTTATGCGAGGCTGGATACGAGGCAAAAGCTGTCAGAGAGCTTGGCTTGAGAGAAGCCGATGATTCTGTTTTATGGAATTACGCATTAAGCAACCAAACAGTTATAATAACTAAGGATCAGGACTTTGCAGAACGGCAACTAGCTAGTCCTTTTGCGCCAGTTATCGTATGGTTAAAAATCGGTAATAGCTCCAATCAAGCTCTGTTGTCGTGGTTACTGCCACTTTGGCCGCAAATTATCCAGCGGATAGAGTCGGGCGACTATTTGATTGAAGTTAGAGAAAGGAGATGAATTAAATTTTGCTATAATGAAGTTGAATGATATCAGTCTAGGTGTGCGACCTCAACGGCAACCGTACTGGAAAAACTCTCGGGAACGTGACGGCGACCAGTTACACTTACGACAACGCTTCGAGACAATCCCCGTCCTGCTTGTGGTATCCAGAGAGAAAAACCCCAGCGTCTAGACGTGGAGCCTCTTCCTTTTTGTATCAAGATTTTTATAGCATTAAGAATTTAATAACTTTTAGCGTAGGGAAGCGCCGCTATATCCTTCTTGATCAAACTCAACGATGCTGAAGCCGTATAGATTCAGAGCTGTCCTTATTTTTTCCCTCATAAGGGGATCAAGGAGACGCAGGGTTTCTTGAGGCGAGACTTGGACCCTCGCTACTTTCCCATGGTGCCGAACGCGGTAGATGTTGAAGCCCTCCTTTTCTAAGAAGGCTTCGGCTTGCTCGATTTGTCGCAGCTTTTCTACTGTGACTTCAGCCCCATGTGGGATGCGGGAGGAGAGGCAAGGTTGCGCAACTTTATCGGCGACACTCAGGCCTGCCTGCAGGGCTAGGCTGCGGATGTCTTGCTTAGTCAGTCCTGCATCACGCAGAGGGGCGAGCACTTGAAAGGTCTTGGCGGCTTCTTGGCCTGGGCGGAACTCAGAGGCGTCGTCCAGATTTTCTCCGTAGCAGATGGTGGAGTATTCTTCTTTTTCTGCTATGGATTTAATTTGCTCAAAGAGCTCGTATTTACAATGGTAGCATCGGTTGAGCGGATTGGCGGTGTAGTCGGGATTGGCTAATTCTTCCGTTTTAATGACACGAACAGGCAGGCTCCAAGTTTGGGCAAAATGAAGGGCATGTTCTAACTCACTTCGTTTGAGACTGGGTGAGTCAGCGAGGACGCCTAAACATTTTGAGCCAAGGATTTTAGTTGCGGTCCAGAGAAGATAGGCACTGTCCACCCCGCCGGAATAGGCGATTAAGGCATTGGGCAGTCCTTGTAACTGTGCGCGTAACAGTGCTTCTTTTCGTTCTATGGAGGGTTCCATAGAAAAGATATAGCAGGTGTGGCTAAAGAATCCAGTTCTTGGCTTGAAAAGAAAACTTTGCGCTTGAGGCAACTTCACGGTTTAATGTTTCATCCTATGAGTACTGTTCGCGTTCGTTTTGCTCCGTCACCGACGGGGATGTTGCATATTGGTTCAGCCCGGTCAGCTTTATTTAACTGGCTTTACGCTCGTCACACGGGCGGCACTTTTGTTTTAAGAATTGAGGATACGGATAAAGCCCGTAACACCCCTGAGGCAATGGCAGCTATCTTTAGTGGAATGAAATGGCTGGGGCTTAACTGGGATGAGGGTGCTCAACCAGATGGGAGTAGCCAAGGCGACTATGGCCCGTATTTTCAAAGTCAACGTTCGGACATCTACAAGGCTTATGGGGATAAACTCTTAGCCAGCGGGAAGGCGTATCAGGAGCCAGACGGTGCCGTTCGTTTTAAAATGCCTAAAACCCCTGGCGTGGTGAAGGATCTGATTTGCGGTGAGATTACCTTTGAGCGTACGATGGAGCCTGACCCTACCATTTTTCGTAAAGATGGCACTCCTGTGTTCCACTTCGTCAATGTGGTGGATGATTTAGAAATGAAAATTACCCACGTTATTCGTGGGGAGGATCATCTCTCTAACACCCATAAACACATCGCCATGTTCGAGGCATTAGGCGAGCAAGCTCCGCACTATGCGCACATTCCGCTGATCTTAAACCCGGGCGGTTCCAAGATGAGTAAGCGCGAGGAAGGTGCGGCATTAAGTCAATATATTGAGCAAGGCTATTTGAGTGCTGCGGTGCGTAATTATCTTTGTCTCTTAGGTTGGTCGCCGAAAGATAATCGTGAAGTTTTAAAAATTGAAGAAGTGATTGAAAAATTTGATCTACCCCAGATTAACCGTAGCAACGCGCGTTTTGATATTAATAAACTATACTGGATGAATGGAGAGTATTGGCGCGATTTAGATAAAGAAGCTTACTACGCCTTCGCTAAACAACATCTTAAAGAACATGGAATAGATCTGACGGGATTAGATGAGAGTTATCTCACGGGAGTGTTGGATATTATACGTGAAAAAATTAAGTTAGGCCGGGACTTACCGGACTGGTTGAATCCTTTTTTGAAAGAAGATTTTGTCTATGACGCTAAAGCTGTAGAAAAATCACTTAAGTCGGAAGGCGGAACCCAGCGCCTACAAGAGCTGATAGAAATTTATCAGAAGCAAGAAGTCTGGACTGCGGCAGAGCTTGAAAAAAGCTTGGCAGGATTAGCCCTAAGTAAAGGCGCTAAGCCCGCACTCTATGTTCATCCTTATCGTGTTGGCGTGGCAGGTTGTGGAGTTGGACCCTCTTTATATCACATGCTCGAAGTTATGGGGAAAGAGCGCGTTTTATCCCGATTAGAACGCACGAAAAATTTATTAGCTTCAGCCAGTATTTAATGAGTTAGAAGTTTACATGGATTACAATCAAGTAATAAAAATGCCAAAAACCGTACCTTACTTGACAAGCCTCCATCACTACAACAGTTTAATCTATCTATCATGATATCAGTTAATAATTTACATAAAAATTATGCGGGTCATCAAGCGGTGCGTGGAATTACTTTTCATGTCGATAAGGGTGAGATAGTCGGTTTTCTCGGACCGAACGGTGCAGGGAAAAGCACTACGATGAAAATATTGACCAGCTATTTGCCTGCAACATCAGGCGAAATTAAAATAGCGGGTCATGACTTGCTAAACGAGTCACTTGAGGTGCGCCGCAAAATCGGTTACATGCCAGAGAATGTTCCCTTATATACGGATATGCGCGTCTATGAGTTTTTAAGTTACCGGGCGGGACTTAAGGGCGTGGCAGGTAAGGCTATTAAGAAGAAAGTTTCTGAGGTCATGTCCAAATGCGGCGTGCAAGACGTTTCTCGCAAGCTTATTGATAATCTTTCGAAGGGTTACCGTCAGCGTGTGGGTTTGGCCGATGCGCTCGTTAATGATCCAGAACTTTTAATTTTAGACGAACCCACTGCTGGGCTTGACCCCAATCAAATTAGGTCTGTGCGTGATTTGATTAAGGAACTCGGCAAGGAGCACACAATTCTTCTTTCAACCCACATCTTGTCAGAAGTGGAAATGGTTTGTAATCGGGCTGTCATTATTAACCGAGGAAAAATTGAAGCATCGGACACCTTAGAAAATCTTACACGGCTGGTTAAAAGTGGATCATTATTTTTAACGATTGAAGTGTCCAATACAAATGAGGCCATTAAAAAAATCAAAGAAATAGAGCCAGTTTCTGTCGTCACTATTACCCAGCTTCAAGGAGAATGGGTTTCTCTAGAGTGTCAGGCTAAACCTGGCATGAGCATACACGGTGAGGTGGATCAACTTATTAAAAAAGAAAACTGGCCACTGCGTGAATTTCGCCAAGGTAAGGCGACGCTTGAAGATGTTTTTGTGGAATTAACGCAGGATTAATTTTTATGACACGAGCTTTTTTTGTTTTACTGAAACGTGAACTGGCGGCGGTGGTATTTTCACCCATAGCTTACGTAACCTTTGTCCTACTTTATTTAGTGAATGGATTTTCCTTCCAGTTCCTGCTCTACGCAGTAAGCAAAAATGGTGCCCTACAAAATTTCACCATCATGCAGGTTTTCTTTAGCACCTTTTTTTATTGGATCGTTATTGTAGTCTCCATTCCCATTCTGACTATGAGACTTTTTTCCGAAGAATATCGTAGCGGCACCATAGAGCTATTACTTACTGCGCCCGTAACAGATTGGGATGTGGTCTTGTCCAAGTATTTTTCTCAGGTACTTTTTTACATAGCTCTTTGGCTGCCTACGCTAACGTATGTGTGGATTTTTCAGGTATTAACTAAAAATCAAATCCCGATCAGTTGGGGGCCGATTGCCTTAACCTACGCAATGGTATTAATGGTGGGTATGTTTTACTTATCCATAGGCTTATTTACTTCGGTCATGAGCCGCAACCAAGTGCTAGCCGCTTTCGGTTCTTTTGTTATTATAATTCTTCTATTCTTCTCTGGCTTTTTGGGGATGGGAGCTAACGATTCCATTTTTCAGGAGATGATTTCCTACATAGGCGTGCTCGGCCATATGAGTGAGTTTTCTAAGGGTGTATTTGATACGCGGCCTGTTGTTTTTTACTTCAGCTTTACTCTTTTATTTTTGTTTCTGACCCAACAAGTGATGAGCTTACGCAGGCTTAAATCGTAAGACGTTTTAGTTTTTGAAAAAGATTTCCATGACACAAAAAAATCAATCTCGTTGGCACTTGCGAATGAACCAGTTTATTGGCATTGGGCTGCTCGTATTCATTTTCTTCGCTGTTAACTACATTGGCTACAAATATTATTTTCGTAAAAATATTTCCCTAAACACTTATACCCAGCTGAGCACCCAAAGTTTGAATGTTATCAGCAATCTTCCAGCAGAAGTTACCTTAGTAAATTTTGCGACGCCTCAAGGAGACATCACAGCGCAATTAATTATGCAAGATGTGGTGTCGATTCTAGGTGAATACCGTTACCACAGTAAGAATAAAATTAAAGTCGTGCGGGTTGATCCGTTTATTAATTTTGACGAAGCTAAGCGATACGCAGAGCTCTATAAAGTGAGCGACCAAGAAAATGTCATCGTGGTGGACTATAAAGGCCAGAAAAAAATTATCGCTTACAATGAACTAGCTGATATTGACAATTCTCTCGTGACGGTCGGTGGTGCAGCATCCGTTAGAACTTTTAAGGCGGAAAAAGCGATTACCTCGGCCATTCAAAGTTTAGTTGGGGGTAAAAAATCAAAGGTCTATTTTCTTTCAGGCCACGGAGAGTATGACCCTTTGGCTTCTCCTGACAAAAAGAGTGGGTATTCTCTGCTTGCTGATTACATAAAACGCCAAAATGTGGAGATTGCCCAATGGAATCTTATATCGCAGGGCGGGTTACCTGAGGATATGGATCTGCTTATCATAGCCGGGCCAACAACGGCACTAGCTCCTGTTGAGGTGGAGATAATTGAACAGTATTTAGAGCGCACGGATAAGCCTGCTCGGCTTATGATCATGCTGGACCCTAAAACGCAGTCGGGACTAGAAAATATATTGAAGCCTTACGGGATTATTTTTGAAAATAATCTAGCAGTAACCAAAATAAGTATTATGGGTCAGGTGCGACTGTATGGGGAAGTATTGGGTGAAAGCTTTGCTCGGCATCCCGTGACGGAGTGGATAGGGAAGGGCGGTGTGAATGTAAATTTTAGAGCGGCTCGTTCTTTGACAATCCTAAAAGGTAGTCAAGCTACACCTTTAGTTTTATCTCCTAAAACTTATTGGGGTGAAACAGATATAGTTAATCCTTTGGCTGAGTTAGATCCAGAAAAAGATATGGCGGGGCCACTCGTTGTCGCGGCCGCTGTTGATAAAGGTTCGCTTACAGATGGCGGAGTTAAACTCACGGGAGCTAAGATCGTGGCAGTGGGGAGTGCTAGTTATCTTATTAATCAACTTTTAGATGTAGCACCTTTAGATTTCTTTCTAAATAGTATGAACTGGATGCTTGATAAAGAACAATCCATGGGGATTAGTGCTAAGCAGCCTCAGGAATTTAACGTGCAGCTAAGTGACCAGCAATTACAAACTAGTTTTCTTCTACTCATTTCTGTCCCAACTCTTGGTCTTGTCCTAGGTTTGATAATATGGTTTCAGCGAAGGAAATAAACGATAAAGGCAGCTATAAGGCAACCAAGCTGATCGCATAGATATCATGACCACACGAACGACTTTTTTTCTAGCGATGGTCTCTTTAGGGTTACTCATTTACCTAGTGGTCATTGGCTTTAAAGGAACCGGGACGAGAGATAAAAATCTGGATCAAGATCGTTTATTTCCCATTGTTACCGAAGCGATAGATCGCTTAGAAATCTTGAATACGGATGGAAATTATACCTTCAGCAAAAGTCTTGATGGGGTATGGGCCATGGAATCACCCGCAAAATTTCCTGCTGACCAGAATTCTGTGGCGACCTTGATTGCTGAACTGGAACATAGTCGGCGCCTAGCTACATTAGATCGTAAGCAGTTACCAGACTGGGATCAGGCACTTGAAACCTTCGGTTTGTCTCCTATGAAGAAGCAGCTGAGGATTCGTCAAAATAACGAGTTTTATCAACTCACTTTCGGCAAGCCTACTTCCAGAGAAAAATCGGTTTACGTTTTAATTAATAGTGGCAAGACACAGGAGATCATCATTGTTGATAAACAATTAGAAGCGAAACTAGATCAAGGTTTAGACAACTGGCGGAGCCGAAAAATATTTGAGTTTTTGCCGGAGGATGTTCGCAGTCTAACTTTGCGTAAGGGCGGGGCTGAAACCGAACTACTAAAAGACAAGGTATCCCTCATCTGGACAATGACTAAACCTCTAGTTATAGCCGCTGACGAGAGTGAGGTATCCACGCTGTTAGCTAATCTTTCTTCAGCCCAAGTTCAAGGGTTCGTCGCAGATAATGCCTTGAACATAGCGGCCTATGGCCTAAGCTCTCCAACACTTGCCTTAGATATTAAATTCGGGGAAAAAACAGAAACCTTACGAATAGGTGGAGAATTAAGTGACCAAAAAGGAACTTACTATGCTCAGCTAGAAAGCAGGCCTAATGTTTTTAAAATTAATACTAAACTCTATCAAACAATATCAGGTATTTTTGAAAAAGTTCGAGATAAGCGTATTCTTACTCTGTCTAGCAAGGAAGAAGTAACGCAAGTTAAAATTGAAAAAGAAGAGCTTATGCTAACACTAAGGCAGCAATCGAAAGCTCCGTCTGAATGGGTTATAGATTTACCTGAAGAGAGAATGGCAGATGTTGAAAAAATCCAAACTTTAATTGAGTCCTTAAAAAAAGTTCGTGCCAACAGTTTTCTTCCTGATGACGAGGCTGAAAAAAAGAAGCAAGGCTTGAATAAACCGGCTTTAAAAATAACGCTTCTTATTAAAGATGAAAAAGGTGTAAGCCACGAAAAAGTTCTTTTATTCTCTAATCCTAAAAAGGGTGTTGTTTCTATCTTAACGCCTTACAGCACCAATATTCTTACACTCCCGGACGAACAGATGCCCATTATATCGCTGCTGCCGCATGAGTGGTTTGGTAAACTTATTAAAATATATGATCCTAAAGTGACACGCTCCATCACTTGGGAAAAGGCTAACCAGACTTTTTCACTATCTAAGGATAAAGACTGGCCACAAACAGTCGGAACTCACAAAGTAGATCAAGCCATTTTTCAAAGGCAATTAGAGCTTTTGGCTTCTATTCCCTTAAAAGACTGGTCGTTGCAAAGCGAGAAAAGTTTCGGCCCACGCTACCTTCGCTTGACGATTTTAAATGGCGAAAAACCCATCGTGTTGGAAATAGGTAAAGAGTTGGGGGATGGCTTACGTTTAGCCCGGTTCCAGGGTGAGAGCATAGCCTTTAGTATGATACACGAGGATTGCTTACTTTTAGAACTCATACCAGTCGAGGTTCCAGCCGCAGTGGAACCAGCAGCACCTAAGTAAAGACTGCGCTTAAATACAAGCCTTAAGGCCTTCTCTTAGGGCGAACATTTATTTGTCGTCATCCACTCCGAGACAAAGGAATCAAGTTCACGTTTAGACTCCTTGCCACAGATACATCTTTGACCTCTTGAACTCAAACTAGTTTGCGAATTGACATATTTCTTTCTTATGACATATTTCTGTCATGCAAACCACCTTACGTATCGACGATATGCTTTACCGCGAAGCGAAAGCCGAAGCGGCGAGAGAGGGGGTCACCCTGACGAAGTTTATTGAAGAGGGGCTTCGACTAAAATTGCAGCCTAAGCAAGAAGCCGTGCCTTTCCACTTTCGTGTTTACCAATCGGGAACGCCCTTTCCATTTACCCCTGAAGATATTAAACGCATAGACAACGAGGAGCAGGAAAAACATGATTTGGCCAAGCTGGGCATTTCCCTAAGGGACCCGTCCTGATGCCTCTCTTAGTTCCCGACGCCAATGTTCTAATCAATGCCTTCCGCAAGGAAGCCCCCGAGCATCAGATATGTGCTAAATGGTTGCAGAACTCGGGGTTCAATGGAGCAAAAATAGGACTCTGTGAATTGGTTGAGACAGCCTTCTTGCGGATCTCTACCTTGCCCAGAATACAAGTAGCCCCAATGGGTCATGTTTTAAAATTTTGGAGCGAGGACCTTTGGAGTCATCCCCGCATCTATCGCCTCCAGCCCTTATCCTCGCACAATGCCCTATTATGTAGCTTGATCAATGATCTTGCATTGGTTGGCAACGACATCAACGACGCATGGCTGGCGGCTCTAGCCATCGAGCACCACGCCACCCTAGTCAGCCTCGATCACGGATTCTCGCGGTTCCCTAATTTACAATGGCTAAACCCCGCTACAGGCTAAGTTTTTATGGATACAGATAGTCAGGATTCTTGGGGAAGTATAATTCGTGTTTTGACCTTCTTGCAGGGTGCCATTGTATTTACTGAGGAGAATTACGTGACTAAGTCATGTTCTTTGCTAGAGTGTATCAGTGTCAGAAATGGATTTATCTAAAGTTGCTAAACAGCGTCTGAGGCCTAAGGCTTATTCGGTGGCTGTATATGTGGTTGGTTTGTTTATTCTATTGGAAGTGCTCTTGTTGGCTTTCATTTTTTGGTTTAGGCAAACTTTAGTTGAAACAAAGGCTCCAAAGCTTGCGGAGAATGCCTTTATTATGGAAAAGAAGGCGGGCCTAGACGATGACATCATTCCCTACCTACCAATCCCGGATACGAAAGGTCGTATCACGGTAGGCAAGGGTTCTGAGCAAGTCGTGCAGATCATGAAGTTAAACGAAGAGGCTCTACGATTCCGTCGTGCCGGCGATTTTATCTTAGCGGAATCGGCGTTGAATCAGGCTCTTAGCCTCGATGGAAATCATCCTACAACCCTGACAAACCTTGCCATGTTAGAGGAAGCTCGCGGGAACAGCACTAAAGCGTTAGCTCTTTGGCGCAGTATTTTAGGTTTAAAAACAACTCCTGAGGCCACAATTCAATTGGCACAAAAGCGAGCGCAGTTGATAGAAGACCGTATTCGTTTGGAGGAAGAAGCCCGACAGCGTGAGCAGCAGTTACTTAATATGAAACGGTTGATTGTTTTAGATGAGGTTAAGACAACTCCGGAACCCATCCCAGCTCAGCCGGTGGAAATTCAGAAAGATTTCGTTTTGAAATTAAACGGCTTGAAAGCTCCAGTGGACTTCCGCCGTTTGCGTATTCAACTTTTTTTTTATGATATGGTGGCGGACAAACGGCTGGTGGGAGTGAATGTGGAAGCACGTTTCCTAAGTGGTTCTAAGCCAGACTGGAGCACAAATGGTTTAGAGACTCTGCGTGTGCGCTATATTCCAGAGAAAGCGGAAAATCCTCCCGAAAAACGCCGTTATTATGGCTATGTTTTGAGGATTTTCTACGATGGGGAATTGCAAGAAGAACAAGCTTCTCCCGTGAGTTTGCTGAGACTTTTCCCATTAGCTAAGTAAGCTAAGAAGCTTACGGCGAAGGGAGGTTAATTTAACCCGGAGTTGACGGGACTCGAACCCGCAACCCCCGCCGTGACAGGGCGGTGCTCTAACCATTGAGCTACAACTCCAAAATTTGAAGTGAAAATGTAATGCTTTTCTGTAAGCTCGGCAAGTGTTTTATCAATGTCAACGCTGTGGAAATTGTTGCCGCTGGCCAGGCTTTGTCCGCTTGACCGAAGGAGATGCTCAGGAAATCTCTCATTTCTTGAATATGGAGGTGACAGATTTCGTGGAACGTTACACAGAGATTAACCCTAATCGTTCCAGTTTGGTCTTAAAGAATAAGGCTAATGGTGAGTGTATATTTTTAGATGGCATGAACACGTGTATCGTTAACAAAGTAAAACCTTTTCAATGTAAGGGCTTCCCCAATACTTGGAATTTCCCAAAATGGCGTGATGTGTGTGAGGCGAAACCAGTTGAAATAGAAGTTAGGATAAAGTCATGATTAAGGATTTTGATTGTTTGATTTTAGGTAGCGGCATTGCTGGGTTGAGCTTAGCGCTAAAAATGGCTGAGCACGGCTCGGTATGTATTTTAACGAAGAAAAACAAAGCTGAGTCGAATACGAACTATGCTCAGGGCGGGATAGCCTGTGTGACTTCTAAGGAAGACACCGTAGAACTCCATGTGGCAGACACTCTTGATGCTGGGGCTGGCTTGTGTGACGAGGCCATGGTGCGTAGCGTGGTAGCAGAGGGGCCGGAGCGGGTGGATGAGTTGATTGCTATTGGAGTGCAATTTTCACAAAGAGATAATGGGGTGCTAACAGAGTATGATTTAGGGAAAGAGGGGGGACACAGTAAGCGTCGGGTTCTGCACGCTAAGGACATGACGGGCAAGGAGATTGAACGAGCTTTATTAGCAGCGGTGGATACGCATCCTAATATATCTGTTTTAGAAAATAGGGTAGCAATTGATTTGATTCGCTCAGATAAACTTCAAGCCAATGGTGAGCCACGGTGTCTGGGAGTTTATGCGTTGGATAAGCAAAAGAACCAGATAGATGTTTATCGTGCGCCTGTCACCGTATTGGCAACGGGGGGTTGCGGTAAGTGCTATCTTTATACGACTAATCCAGATATAGCCACAGGGGATGGTGTTGCCATGGCTTACCGAGCGGGGGTGAAGATAGCGAACATGGAATTTATTCAATTTCATCCTACGTGTCTTTATCATCCGTTTTCTAAATCGTTCCTGATTTCTGAGGCATTACGCGGTGAAGGAGGCGTATTAATTAATAAAGAGGGTAGAGAGTTTACGCAGTTTTATGACTCACGTGCTTCACTGGCTCCGCGGGATATTGTGGCTAGAGCTATTGATGCGGAGATGAAGAAGACGGGTGCGGAATGTGTCTATTTGGATATGACGGGGAAAAGCAGTGAGTATCTTCAAGACCGTTTTCCTGCGATCTATCATTATTGTATGAATTTGGGAATCGATATGGCAGAGAAACCTATACCAGTGGTGCCAGCAGCGCATTATCAATGTGGAGGTGTGCAAGTGAACTCGCAAGGGGCTACGTCATTACTAGGTCTTTTTGCCATAGGTGAAGTAGCTTGCACGGGTTTGCATGGAGCTAACCGACTAGCGAGCAACTCTTTGTTAGAAGCCCTAGTCTTAGCTGACCGCACGTCGGTTGCGGCCTTAAGTGTTATTAGACAGTTTCCAGAGAAACAGGATATTCCAGAATGGCAAAAAGGAGATGCGTATGATCCTGATGAGTTGGTGGTTATTACCCATAATTGGAGAGAGATTAGGCAATTGATGTGGGACTACGTCGGGATCGTGCGCACGAATAAACGGCTATTACGCGCGGAAAATAGGTTAAATATTCTCTTAAAGGAAATCCAAGACTTTTATTGGAATTTTACTGTCACGGCGGACCTACTGGAATTAAGAAATCTGGCCTTGGTTTCTTGGTTAATTGTTAAATCTGCGATGGAACGGCATGAGAGCCGAGGATTGCACTATACATTAGATTACCCCGATCAGATGGAGAATCCCGTGAATACGGTTTTAAAGAAAACGGACTTAGCTTAGCGCGATGGAAAGCCTTGCTTGGAAGTTTCCTTGCAGCTATTTATCGTCTGCGTAAAAATCGTAGAGTATGAAAAAGTATCATTGGCTCGGACTCCTTATTTGTTTCAGCGTTTTAAGCTCATGTTCGTCCCTCCCCCGATCGGAGGGAGATCCTTTTAGCCAAGCACTAGAAAAAGAGATAGATTCCCCCATATCAAATGGAGTAGTAGGGAGTTCTCTCGAAAGGGCTGCCACCACTTTTCCTAAGTCGAAAACAGATAGGCGCCAAGACCCTCGCCTTCCTTTGCCGCCACGCTGAAGACTTGCCAGCTTGTGGGACTTAATTTAAGTTTTTAACTTATCTCTAACTATTATGAATTCTAAATCTGTTAACCTTGCTATCGTCGGTGCTACGGGAGCTGTCGGAGTAGAAATACTTCGTGTTCTCGAACGCCGTCACTTTCCCGTAGGCAGCATAAAGCTTCTCGCCTCTGCCCGTTCCGCAGGCAAAACCCTAGAGTTCCAAGGTAAGCAACACCCCATTGAACCACTTTCCGCCGAGGCATTTGTCGGCGTGGACATCGCCTTCTTCAGTGCAGGCGCCACCCGCTCGCGGGAATTTATTCCTCATGCCATTAAGTCTGGCGCCGTGGTGATCGATAACTCCTCCGCCTTCCGTATGGATGCAGATGTCCCCCTTGTCGTGCCAGAAGTAAATCCAGGAGATCTTAAAAACCATCGCGGCCTCATTGCTAACCCCAACTGTTGTGCTGCCATTCTAGCCGTGCCTCTTTGGCCCCTACATCAAGCGGCTACCATTAAACGCATCATCGTTTCCACCTACCAATCTGCCAGCGGAGCTGGAGCTCAGGCTATGGAAGAACTATTGCAACAAGTCCGCGACCATGTGGACGGTAAGACCCCTCAGGCTAAGGTGCTCCCCCACCAACTGGCTTTTAATCTTTTCTCTCATAACACTTCCATCAGCGAGAACGGTTATAATGAAGAGGAAAATAAACTCATTGCAGAAATTCAGAAAATGTTTCACGAGCCTAATTTACCCATGCAAGCCACCTGCATCCGCGTGCCTGTGCTCCGCGCCCACTCTGAATCTGTCGTGATCGAAACGGAACAACCCTTGAGCCCTGAACAAGCCCGGGAAATTCTCCGTAAGGCTCCTGGGGTTCGGCTTGTGGATGATGCCGAGACTAATCATTTCCCCATGCCTTTAGAAGCCACGGGTGATCTCGACATCCTTGTGGGTCGTATCCGCAAAGATCTCTCTAATCCGAACGGCCTAGCTCTCTTTATCAGTGGAGATCAATTGCTTAAAGGTGCTGCATGGAACGCCGTGCAAATAGCCGAAGAATTGGTGCGCTCAGAGGCGCAATCGCCCCCCATTTAGCTGGCACATAATACTGAAATACCTGCTTAACCAAAAACTTTCAGTTTTTCGTGGTTGCGCAACCTTGGTTCCCTGCTAGAAAAGACGTTCCTCTGTGGACTTAGTTTAACTAAGAGCTAGTCCCAACCGGATATTATTTATGGCCCACTCTATCGAAAAAATTCGCAACTTCGCAATCATTGCCCACATTGACCATGGGAAAACCACCCTCGTTGACCAACTGCTCCGCCAAGCCGGCACCTTCCGCTCAAACCAAGCCGTGGTTGAGCGCGTTATGGATTCCATGGACCTAGAAAGGGAAAAGGGCATCACCATTAAATCTAAAAATGCGAGCTTCCTTTATAAAGACTACCTTTTTAACATTGTTGACACCCCCGGCCACGCTGACTTCGGCGGTGAAGTAGAACGCATTATGCGCATGATTGACGGTGTACTAATCCTCGTCGATTCCTTTGAAGGCGTTCAAGCTCAAACTAAGTTCGTATTACGTAAAGCCTTAGAGGCCAAGCTTAAGCCCATCGTCGTTATCAATAAAATCGACCGCGAAAGTGCCGATCCGCATAAAGTACTAGACGCCGTCTTCGAGCTCTTCCTTGAACTCAACGCCACCGATGAACAGCTCGACTTCCCAGTCATCTACGCATCTGGAAAAAGCGGTTTTGCTACCTTGGAATGGAAAGGTTCGTTAACAGATGAAATCCGTAACGCTGGTATGACCGATCTTTATGAAATAGTCGTAGCTAAAGTCCCGCCTCCCGTGGCAGAGCTAGACGGCCACTTCAGCATGCTCGTTTCTAACTTAGGTTATAACGACTACGTTGGCCGTATCGCCTTCGGTAAGATCTACGGCGGCACGGTCAAGGTCGGTGACCCTTTGGTCTGCTACCACGGAGACGGAACGAAGTCTAAAGGTAAAGTTACGAAAATATTCTCCTTTGAAGGCCTTACCCAAATCGAAATTACGGAAGCTGCCGCTGGAACCATCGTCGGCATCAGCGGTATTGAAGAAGTCTTCATTGGTGAAACCCTCACGGATAATGACCAACGCCAGCCCCTCCCCTTCATCGCTATTGATCCTCCCACCATTACTATGCAAATTCTGGTTAACGACTCTCCCTTAAACGGTAAGGAAGGGAAGTTTATGACAGCGCGTCACATTTATGACCGTTTGATTAAAGAAATTCGCACCAACGTTAGCCTTAAAGTAGAGGAAACGGAATCCGCTGCCGCTTTCCGAGTTAGTGCTCGTGGTGAAATGCAGATCGCCGTTCTCGTTGAACAAATGCGTCGTGAAGGCTTTGAGCTCATGGTCTCTCGCCCTGAAGTCATCATGCACCGCAGTGAAAATGGTGACATGCTGGAACCTTACGAAAGCGTCTATGTAGAAGTCCCCACGGAAAACTTGGGTGACGTCCTCCAAAACCTTGCGGAACGTAAGGCTGAAATCGTCAACATGCATCACCAAACTAAAAGCGTTACCTTAGAAGGTGTCGTCCCTACCCGCGGCCTCATCGGCTTCGGCACTGACCTCTTAAACTTGAGTAAAGGTATGGGTATCATGAGCCATATTTTTAAGGAATACGGTGTCTTCAAAGGAGAAATTCGTGCCCGCGCTAACGGAGTTGTTATCGCCATGGAACAGGGAGTCAGCACAGCCTACTCGCTAGAAGCCTTGTCGGAACGGATGAAACTCTTTGTCGGACCTCAGGAAGAAGTTTATGAAGGCATGATTTTCGGAGAAAATTCCCGCCCTGACGACATGGTAGCCAACCCTTGCAAAGCAAAAACCTTAAACAACATGCGGTCTCAAGGTGACGGTAAAGGCGTTCAACTCGCTCCTCCGATTAAAATGAGCTTAGAGCGTATGATCGAATACATCGGATCAGACGAATATCTAGAAATTACCCCCAGTAGCTTACGCCTGCGCAAACGTCACCTGACGACCGCTGCCCGTAAACGAGCTGGTGGTAAAGTCTAAGCAGAAAACCCCGGGGTTCAGCCAATCTATAAAAAATGCGTCACAGGTTGGCGGCTGTTTGCATGGACAAAAATGGCTGCTGTTACTGTATGAATTATCCAATGTGTCATGAATCGAGGACTAACTCTCAAGTGCCATGGTGCTGCATTTCTTGACAAATTGAGATGGCTATGATACTTAATAACTATCATGAAAATCGCTACTGTCGCCGACCTCAGAAATAATTTTCGGCGTGTCTCCGCTTGGATTGAGCATGGCGAGACTGTGCAGATCATGAAACGTGGCCAGCCTTTTGCGCAACTCACAGCCAACCCAGCATCGGAGACTTCTGGTGCTCTGGTTAAACCCGACATCATGGCTCAACTCAAGGAGGTCTGGGGTGATCGTATATTTACGATGGAGGAAGTTAAAGCAATGCGAGATGATGAACTGGCGGATGATTTAGGGTGATTGCCTACCCCGACACTTCCTTTCTCTGCGCGATGTATCGGCGACAGGTCAACTCGGAATTCGCTGCTCGTCATTTTGCAAATATGCCTGAAGCTCTTCACATTGCTTCCCCTTTGTTCTTCGAGTTTCGGCAAGCGACGCGCTGGCAGGTATTTCTTCATTCGCGCAATTCAGCTAAAGGATTTGATCGGGTAACGGCGATAGCCGCCATGGGAGAACTGCAAAAAAATATCTCTACTGGTGCGGTAGTGATCGTGCCAGTGGAATGGGCAGACGTGGTCAGCATTGGCGAACGACTCTCCGCCCAATACACGTGGACCGAGGGGTATCGTGGCTTTGATGTGCTTCATGTAGCAACAGCGCTGCATTTGGGAGCACGGGAACTTCTGACTTTTGATACCAAGCAAAAGCAGCTGGCAGAGGCTGAGGGGTTAGTGGTGCCGCTGTGATAATGCTTTGCCTGAACCGAAGCGACTGAGAAGCGTTAGGGTAGGGCGATCTTCATCATCGAATGGTCGCTAGCAGATTCTGAAACGGGAATAACTTGGGCCCAAGGCATTGCCGTTTTCCACTCTTGCGCAAAAGCTGGTGAGAGAATCATTTGATCAAAGTCAGCTGGTGGAAAGGGGCTGCCCGCTTTTTTAGGTAAGGTCACACGCTCATGTGAGGACATCCCTTCCGTTGCATCCACAAAGCCCTCTTGCAAAAAGTTACGTAAAGTTCTTTCCTGAGCGTAAGCGGGTAAAGTTAAGGAGGTATTAAAATCTCCGACAATCATGATCCGATCTTTTTGTGGATCCAGCTTTAAACGCTTCCAGTCCCAACGCAGGAACAGCATGGCTCTTTCACGCCTCATTCGGTTGGATCTGGCATCTCCCCGATTACTTTTTAAATGCACACCATAAAGATAAAAAGACTTGCCTGAAGCATCTATGAACTCCGCGCCTAAGATACCTCGATAGGGGCGATCCATCCCGGGCGTGAGTTTACTGAAATCTAAAGCCCAAACTTTTTTCCAAGGAACTTGACTAATAAGTGCGAGGCCTTGATTGGGCAGCAGCAGCCCTTCTTCTTTGGTGCGAGGTATCTGGGTGCAGGCTAAAGAAACATTCGTTAATCTAAGCCGTTTGAGTTGTTCTAAGCTACGCACTTCAGTGGCGAAGAGGATGGTGGGCTTCTCCTGTAGGTATATTTCCTTAACCGCCCGAATTTGTTTTTTCTCACTGGTTTTAGAACTCTTAGTGGGGCTTTGACCAGGAAACCATTCGATATTCCAGCAGGCCACAGTCCAAGGTGCTGAGAGTGGCTTCCCTGTTGTTAAATCCTGCGCTACCTCAACAATACTAGGCTCAACGCTAGCCCGAGCCCATGTGCTGGCATAGAAAAGAAAAAGAAGGAGCCGGGTAAGCATAAAAGTATCAGGATGAATTTAATGCGTATGACTTTTTCCCGCTATTAGGTTAAAGAGATTTTAGAGCTTCGCGGATGGTGGCTTCTACGGTGGTTTTTTTCTCAATGCTGGTTACGGCTCTGATAGCGTCAGGTTGTTTGAAGCCTAGGGCTATGAGGGCAAGCACAGCATCGTTTAAATGTTTTTGGCTGGGGTCTAGCACAGGTCCAGCCATGGTTGAATTTGTTAGGGTGGAGGTGAGACCCACTTTGTCTTTGAGTTCAACCACAATACGTTCGGCTGTTTTTTTACCTAGGCCTTTAATTTTTGAGAGGAAGGCGATGTCTTGGAGGGCGACGGCGGTTTGAAATTGATCGGGGTGGGCACCGCTTAAAACGGAGAGAGCTAGTTTGGGGCCGACGCCTGAAACGTTATTAACTAATAAAAGAAAGAGATCTCGTTCGGGTCGGGTTAAGAAACCGTAGAGGACGTGAGCATCTTCGCGCACTTGAAGGTAGGTGTGGAGCATGACTTCCTGTTGGGGAAGGGGAAGCTTGTCGAAAGTGGAGTAGGGGATGAGCACTTCGTAGCCGACATCACGCACGTCAAGAATAAGCTTGTTAGGTAGTGCGTCGATAAGTTTGCCTTTAAGGAATGCGATCACAGGAAAGTTTTAGGTTTTAGGTTTTAAGTTTCAAGTTGTTTATAGACTTAGGTGTAGATTTTTTAGATAAAGAAATCGGGCTGGTCATGGTGCGAGCATGGGTGAGGGCGATGGCTAGAGCATCGGCGGCATCGGAAGGGGGAGTTTCTCGTAGGCCAAGAAGAACGCGCATCATGAAAGCAACCTGATTTTTTTGTGCAGTGCCGTGGCCAGTAGCAGCCTTTTTAATGAGTTTAGCTGGGTATTCTGTTATGCGTAAGCCTGCACCTGCCACGGCGACTAAGGCGGCACCTCGGGCAGAACCCATAATAATGGCGGTGCGTGTGCTTTGCACGTAGATGATTTTTTCAATCGCAGCGGAGTCTGGCTGATACTGGGTGATCACCTCGCTCAGAGATTTATAAATCTGATGTAGCGATTCCTCTGGAGATCGGGAGATGGGGTTAGGAATGGTGCCGTAGTGAAGTGCGGTGGTTTTATTTCCATGGCATTCGATCACGGCAAAACCTGTGCTACGAATGGATGGGTCTATACCGAGAATACGCATGAAGGTAGTGTCAAGGGTCGATAGTCAGTCGTCAATGGCTACCAAAACTGCCACTGGGAAGTTTTGACCACGTAGATACCGAGGAGGAGATTTGTCACGGCGTGGGCTAGGATGACATTTCCAAGGCTTTTGGTTTTAATAAAGAGCAGGCCATAGAAGATACCCGTGATGAAGGCGATAGGTGCAAGGGGTCCGTGGACGGAGGCGAAAAGAAGCGTAGTGAGCCAGAAGGAAAGATGGGTGTAGGTGCCGAGAGCGACGTCTTGAAATTTTTCGTTGATGATGTAGCGCATGAGGAAGCCGCGCCAAAATAATTCTTCCATAACGGGCACAATGATGACGGCACCGAAAATACGGATGAGTAGCAGACCCCAAGCTATCTGTTGATCTTCAAAGGAAAAGGGATTGAAGCCACCTGTCATTTCGCTGAAGGAAATGAGTGGGCCGAGTTTGACCCAGAGAACAAAGACAACGACGCCGACTCCTATGCTGAGCAAGGGCTTATCAAAATTGAAAGAGGGAAGTCGGGAGAAAAGCCAGAGGATAAGGCAGCCTACGGCAATTGTCTTAATGGGATAGACTAGATAGAGGGCGGAGGCATGGATGCCTTCCAGCATGAGGAAGAGCATGAATAAGACAAAGGGAGCCACATAGGGAAAGGCGTGATTATTAGTGATTTTATCTAGCATAAAAGTGGCGGTGGTTTTTATAACAAGAGCAGCTGTTCAGAAAGTAGCAAACTAAGTAACTGAAAAAAACTAAATAAAAGAGGTGTTTTTCGTCAAGGATGCGGATAATGGCAGGATGGCGTATCAACGAAAAATTCCCGTGGTTCTCAGCATAGCGGGCTCGGACAACAGCGGCGGAGCAGGAATTCAAGCAGACTTGAAAACTTTTACTACGATGGGGGTTTATGGAACAACAGCTATTACCTGTGTGGTGGCAGAGCACCCCGGTAAAGTAAAAAGCATTAATCCATTACCCGTCCTTTGTGTTAAGGAACAGATTGACCTCGTGTTCCAGGCCTTCCCCGTGGCGGCGGTAAAAACGGGTATGCTTTACTCCGCAGAGATTATCGAAGTTGTCGCCCGTAGTTTGCGAGCGCAAAAAAAGAAGCAGCCCTTTGCCTTGATTGTTGATCCCGTTATGGTGGCTACCAGTGGGGCACTTCTGCTGGAGCCAGATGCTTTAGAAGTTATGAAGAAACAGCTCCTACCTTTAGCTGATCTAGTTACACCGAATCTGGATGAGGCGGGTGTATTATTAGGCCATAAAATAAGCAGTCTGGCCGAGGCACAAGAGGCAGCGGTTTTTGCTCAACAAATCTGGCGTGTGCCGTTTTTAATTAAAGGAGGACATTTAAATTTAAAGCAGGCTACAGATTTTTTATTTGATGGGGAAACGATGTTTACCTATCAAGCTACGACGATTAAAAATGTGATAACGCACGGGACAGGTTGCACTTACTCAGCAGCTATAGCCGCCCAGATGGCGCAAGGCAGGAGCTTGCAAGAGGCGGTTAGCGCCGCCAAAAAATTTATCACCCGAGCCATTCGAGAGCATTTCCGTCTTGGAGCTTATCAGCCCTTGAATCAACTACCTTCTTTTGTAAAGTCGAAAAATTAAGTCGACTATTTCCCATGAAAGCTCGCACTCCGCTCATGGTCTATCCTTTGTTTTGGATAGCATTGGCGGCGGCGGTGGGAATTATCTCTGGCAGATTTTTCCCCTGTGACTACCGAGTTCTCTTAGGCGCAGCTATCGTATGTTTGGGCTCAACTTTGGTTGTTCGAGGTTGGAAAGAAACCGTCACGTTACTTTTAGCGACGTGTTTCATTTTTCAATTTTACGCACAAGTTCAAAAGTCGGTGCGCCCACAAGATGACCTAAGAAATATTTTAGGTGAACAGAGTCAGAGCGGGGAGATGGTAGTAAAGGTTTTAGATTTGCCCTTGCTTAAGATCAAAAGGGATGGTGAATCACGGGTGGAATTCAGGGCACAGGTTTCTGGCGTGAAGCAGGTGATGGGTGACACAAAAGCGGATGGGGAAGTGCTGGTAGTAGTGCGGCAACCATCCGACTTGAAGCTTGTACCAGGACAGATCTTGCGAGTGGCGGGGTTTTGGCAAAGACCGAATGTAACGATCAATCCAGGTGAGTTTGATTATGCGACGTTTTTGAAAAACAAGGGAATCTATTATATATTAAAATCGACGGGTGATTCTGTGCAGGAGTTGGAGCCTAGTCGTGACCCCCTAGGTTTAGTGGCTTATGCTTTGAGGGATAAGATGTTGCGGGTTTTGAAAATAGGATTGGAGGATGATCCGCAGATTTCGGGGTTGATGTCGGGGATGTTGTTTGGTTACAAAGAGGGTATAGCGTCGGATTTAGAGGAGGCTTTTCGGGTAACGGGGACTCTGCATCTTTTTGCGGTGAGTGGGCAGAATGTGGGCGTTATTTTGGGGATACTGATTTTGGTTTTACAAGCCAGCGGCATGATTCGTTGGCGTTGGGCCTGGATCGTATTACCTGTGCTTTTGATCTTTTGTTTAGCCACGGGTATGCAGTCCAGTGCCATGAGGGCGTTTATGATGGCCGCTCTCATTCTGGTGGCTTGGGCTTTATATAGACCGGTCAATATCCTAAACGTATTAGGTCTGGCAGCTTTAGGTATTTGGGTAATGGATCCCGCTCAAATTTTTGATGTCGGATTTCAGCTTTCTTTTTTGGTCGTGTTAGGGATGGTGATCGGGACAGAGCCTTTGTTAGATAAATTTTATACGTGGGGTAAACTTGATCCGTGGATACCTGTGCGGTTGATTTCAACGTGGCGGCGTAGCGTGGATCGTTGTTATTGGGTTTGTTGTGGGGTGGTGGCTTCGTCACTTTGTGCATGGCTGGCTTCGCAAATTTTAATCCTCAGCTATTTTAATTTATTTGCACCGATTACCCTGTTGGCAAATATCGTGGTGATGCCTTTAGCGGCTTTAATCCTTACCTGTAGTGCTTTATCAGTAGCGGGATCTTTTTTAACCAGTGCATGGCCGCTGTTGTTGAATCAAGTTAATTGGCTGGCCTTGAAAGGGTTGGTAGCAGTGATTGAGTTTTTAGCGGTGGTTCCTGGAGGTCATTTTTATGTCGCAGCTCCTTGGGCTTTGCCGCCAGCGGAAGAGGCCAGCTTTACTCTCTTTCAAAGTAGGCAGGCTTGTCCAATAGTTCTACAAACAGGCGGGCATACATGGTTTGTTGATAGCGGAACGGAATACGTGTGGGGCTCAGCGATCAATCGTTTCCGGCAACAACAAGGGGTGAATGAAGCGACGGGCGTGATCCTAACTCAAGCAGGGGCAGATCACATGGGGGGTATGAGTGAGTTAATGAAACAGATTTCTTCCATCCTTTGGGCGGAAGCGGGCCTTCGCAGTAAATCGCAGGTCTATCATCGTTGGTTAGCGGATATGGAGGCGGCGGGGCAGGCTAAGCAATTCTGGAGGCAGGGTGATGTGTTTTCTTTAGGTGGGGAGGTGTGGGTGGAAGTCTTATGGCCGCCTGCCGAGCGTGTTAGCGAGAGACAGGAGGATCAAGGTCTGGTCTTACGTTTTACTAAAAAAGGCGCAGCTATTTTAGTAGCAGGTGACATTTCAGAAACGGTGGAACAAAGGCTACTCGCTTCGGGAAAAGAGCTGAGGGCAGACGTCTTAATTCAAGGTGAGCACAGCGTTTTAGCTAATTTAGGGGAAGACTGGTTAGCGGCGGTTAGCCCACGTTGGTTGGTTCGCCCAGCACGTGGGTTCCATCCTGATCGCGGGATGACGTATGAAAAAACAAATTTTTTAAAGCTGCGTAGGATAGCTATTTTAAAGATGGAGCAGACTGGTGCTTTACAATTTAGAATTAACTCCGATGGTGAAACTGAATTAAAGTCATGGTCTTCTCAGGAACAATCATTTAAGTAAAGTGCATTATGTTAGGAAAACTCGTATCAGGTAATGATAAATGGGGGTTCGAAATTCCTCGAATCATTTTAGGTCGTGGACAGGGATCGAATATCCACGTCACAGATCCCTCCGCTTCCCGCCGACATGCTGAGCTGTGGTTAAACTACCACGATCAATACATGGTCTTAGACGGGGGAAGCCGTAACGGAACGTATTTAAATGACCAATTAGTCTGCGGCCCGACTCTTTTGCACCAAGGGGACTGCATACGTATCGGCGAGCAAAAATTTGAATTTCTCGGTAACACCAGCACGCAAGGATCAAATCCTACAAGCATGATTAAAGTTGGTGAAACTCAGATCCTACCGAAATTTCCTGTCGTGATGTTAGCCATTCGCTTGATTGATAAGGATGAGCCTTTTAAGGATGAGATGGTTGCGTATAGTTGCGGGCTGGGTCAGTGGTTTAGCAAACAGATGGAGTTGATCGCCAAGGAAGGTGGTTTTGTTAACCACTTAGATAAACGACTTATCTTTGCGACGTGGCAGGCGGAAACTGGCGAGCTGGCGGGTGCCATTGGAAAAGCCGTGGCCTGCGCTCGGAAATCTCTGCAAATCACCAAGGGCATAGATGAGGAATTTAAAATGGCTCTCAGTGGAATTGAGGATCAGGTTTTAATGAATTCGGTCGTGGCACTTCATTTAGGTAAAGTCGAAGGTAAAATAGTGGGCTCGGCGGAAGTTCAGTGCATCATGATGCATGGGTCTGAAGTTGAAAACTGCGTTGAGACGACCTTAAAAGCGGAGCCTTCACGGGACAGCATCGTTTGCGTGGAAAGTGTGTCGAAATTATTTACTTCCTATCCTAAGAAGAGTTTAGAAAGTGTTAGCTTGGGTTCAAGCAAGCAGGTTGTTCGGCTCGTGCGTGTTAGTGTGTGAAAATAAGCTGTTATGTCCCTAGACGTTGGCGTTGATCCTAGTTTAACCGCAGTTACCCAGCGAACGATAGCCGTCTCAAATATCCCCTCCCATTAATTCAAGGTAATGCGGTAGACTGAACTACGGGCGGTGACGTAGAGTATTTTTAGAGAGCCTTCTACTACTGCGATATTGGAGGGGGATTCAGGTAAAGGGATTTGTAATTTAAGAGTTCCTTCAGGTGTGTAGATGTCCACTCCGCTGCCCGTTGTCACGTAAAGATTCCCGAGTCGATCGCATTTTAATCCATCAGGAACTCCTTGAGTGACGACACAAAAAATCATGGGATCTAAAAATTCTTGGTTCGCGCCTAATTTAAAGCGTCGCACATGGGTGGGCTTACCAGAATCGGCAATGTAAAGATATTGGGCATCTGGTGAAAAGCATAATCCATTCGGTTGATCAAAGTCCGAGGCCATTAGACTTACGGCACCCGTTGCAGGATTCAATCGATAGACCCCATGCAGAGGCTGTTCAGCAGGTCGCCCGTTTAATCCGTAACTTGGATCGGTAAACCAAATCGAACCGTCGGGATGTAGGGCTAGATCATTCGGAGAATTAAATTTCCCGTTTTGAAATTTTTCCGCCAGAGCCACTTCGCTCCCATCAGGATTAAGTCGTGCGAGCCTTCTGCTCTCATGTTGACAAATAAGCAGGCGACTTTTCTCATCTATGGCTAAACCGTTAGAATTCCCGCTAGGCGTGCGCCATTCCTTAGCCTCGCCTGATGCGGGGTTCCAAAAATAAATTTTGTTAGCGGGAATATCGCTAAAGAGTAAGCCCGGTATAGGTGTTTGCACCCAAACAGGACCCTCCACGAATTGAAAACCTGTAGCGATTTTTTCTATTATAGGGAATTTTTCTTTGTTATCGGTTTGGGCGTGTGGACGAGTCATAGTGATAAGAAGAAAGAAAATGATCAGAACTTTTAAGAGTGTTTTCATGTGATGGTTTAATTGATGAATTCCAGTTCAGAGCGGTTACGACAATGTTGTCATGGAAAAACTAAACACGGAACTCTTTCTTTCTCCCCAGTCCTAGGTTATAAACAGAGATGCTTCCGTGGTTTAAAAATCAATTTCCGCTCTATCTCGCTCCCATGGCGGGCGTGACGAATACGGTCTTCCGCCAGATTTGTAAAAAACATGGTGCAGACGTTCTTGTGACGGAATTTGTTTCCGCAGATGGCATCATGCACCAAAACCAGCGCACACGGGAGTATGTGGAGTTCCAAGAATGTGAGCGTCCTCTAGGCGTTCAACTTTTCGGTGCTGAACCAGAGCGTCTGGCTGAGGCTGCCCGCATGGTAGTTGATTGGGTGCAGCCTGATTTCATCGACCTCAACTTTGGCTGCCCCGTCAATAAAGTAGTGTCTAAAAACGGTGGCTCGGCTCTTTTAAAAGATTGTCCCCTTTTAGAAAAAGTGGCACGGGCGGTCGTAAAAGCTTCACCTGTTCCTGTTACCGCTAAGATACGTCTGGGCTGGAGTAATCAATCCATCAACGCTTGCCAAAATGCCCGCATTCTCGAAAGCTCTGGTATCCAAGCCCTAGCCGTCCATGGGCGCACGAAGGAACAGGGCTACTCGGGTTTAGCTAATTGGGAACATATTGCGGAAGTGGCAGCAGCAGTCTCTATACCCGTCATCGGAAATGGAGACATCACTTGTGCTGAAGATGTCCTCAAACGCAGGCATTCCAGTAATATCGCTGGAATCATGATTGGGCGTGCCGCCATGTCCAGCCCGTGGGTCTTTGCTCAGATTAAAGCTTACTTACTAACAGGACAAATACTGCCGCAACCTCTGCTAGAAGACCGATGGAGAATGATCTTAGATCATTGCCAAAAAGAAATCGAGGCTCGGGGCGGGCCAGGTTTGGAGAAACCTATCATGCACTCCATGCGGGCTCGGCTCATGGCCTACACGCGTGGCCTGCCTGCTGGGCGGCATCTGCGTGGAGAGCTGCAACATGTTTCTTCAAGGCAAGATGTGGAGAGAATCGCCGAAGCCCATTTGCGTGATCATGCCCTTGAGGAACTTTGTCCCAAGCTATCGGCAGTTGCATGAAGCAGCGTGCTGTGTGATTCTTTCAACGTAACGAAAATAATCCTTCTCTCTCATGAAAATAAAATCCGCCACCTTCTATACTAGTGCCCCTAATCTTAAGTTCTGCCCTGAGTCAGAGTGGCGAGAGTTCGCCTTTATCGGGCGCTCCAACGTTGGTAAATCTTCCCTCATCAATATGTTAGCAGGACAAAAAAACTTAGCCTTAGTTTCTGCCACGCCAGGTAAAACAAAGCTGATCAATTTCTTCGTTATGAACGATGCGTGGTGCCTCGTCGATTTACCTGGTTACGGTTACGCCCACGTAGCTAAAAGTAAGCGGGTGGATTTTAATGAATCCACGGCAGATTATCTCACGCAGCGCGAAAATTTAGACCTCATCTTCATCTTGATTGATTCTCGCCTAGAGCCCCAAGCCATCGATCTTGATTTCCTACAATGGGTGCAAGATCGCAACCTCCCCTTCGCCATCGTGTTTACGAAAACAGATAAACTCTCAAAGCTTAAAGTGCAGGCTAACGTCGATGTCTTTTTAGCGAAATTTCCTACGTGGTCGAAGGATCAGCCCATGATTATACAAAGCTCCGCTAAAGAACAAAAAGGTAAGCAAGCCATTCTCAGCTTGATTGATGCGGAACTAAACAGCGTGCGTGATTCTGAATAGAAAAAATTTTAACACTGCTTGCAATTACAATGAATCCTTCCATCATCAGCACGAACCAATAAATATATTCTATACTATTATCTATGAAAAAATCCTCTGCCTCCCCTGATAAATCCTTCATTAAAGTTCTTGATCTCATCACGAAGCACACAGAACAGGCCCTCAAAGCCCTTAAAAACGGCGACCACGAAAAGTCAGCCGACGCCATCGATATGATCGGTGAACTTGCTGACACCTTCTTATTCAATTTAGAAACCGAAGCGGCGGCTAAAGCTAAACCAGTGGTTAAGGCCAAATCCAAGGCTAAAAAAGCAGCTACTAAGAAAGTTGTCAAAGCCAAGAAGTAATTTTTTCTAGCACCAGCTAATTTGAGGCGATCCGTCAACTGACTGATCGCCTCTTTTCTTTTTTAAGGAGCAGCGAACGTTTTCTCTCCTTGTTTATTTACGTTTCTTTCTTGAGCCTAACGGTTATTTTTTGTAGGTGACTCCTAAAAAACTTTTTCTCCTTGATGGCATGGCGCTGATTTATCGCGCTCACTTCGCCCTCTCTTCCGTCAAACCCATTATCAATTCCAAAGGCGTTAACACCTCTGCTGCTTTCGGTTTTACCAACACTCTCATTGATCTTCTGAAAACTCAGGAACCCACCCACATTGCCGTGGTTTTTGATACCTCCGCCCCGACCGAACGCCATGTGCTCTATCCCGATTACAAAGCTCAACGTGAAGAAATGCCCGAAGATCTTTCTAAGGCTATTCCACACGTTAAAGCATTAATTGAGGCCTTCACTATTCCCGTTATTACTTTAGATGGATATGAGGCAGATGACATCATCGGCACGCTGGCTCGCCAAGCAGAGAAGGAAGGCTTTGATACCTTTATGGTCACTCCTGACAAAGATTTTGCCCAACTTGTGGATGAGCACACCTCTATTTATAAGCCCGGACGTCAAGGTGGCGAAGTCGAAATTCTCGGTCCCGCCGAGGTGAAAGCCAAATGGGGCATTGATCGCGCGGAACAAGTTATCGATATCCTCGGACTCTGGGGGGATGCGTCCGATAATATCCCTGGGGTTCCGGGGATTGGTGAAAAAACAGCTCAAAAACTAATAGCCGAATTTGGTTCCATGGAATCCTTGCTGGACAACACCGCCAAACTCAAAGGCAAACAAAAAGAAAACCTCGAAACCTTTCGAGACCAAGCCCTGCTTTCAAAAAAGCTGGCTACGATTAATTGTCAGGTTCCCATCACTCATAGACCTAATGATTTAATCCGCCACCCGATGAATGAGCTTGCCCTTAAATCCCTCCTCATTGACCTTGAGTTTAATAAACTCGGGGGACGCCTCTTTGGCTCCAGCTTTAGTGCTAGCTACGGAACCCAAGCCAAATCCACAAGCCAGCCCAAGCCGAAATCACAAATAAACGAAGACAATTTCCAACTCAGTAATGACGAAGCCTCTGCCGTAGGTCGGTCTGAAACTGTAAAGCAAGAATCAGAAATCATCCCTGATGAAGTCCAAGCGAATCTCCAGACCATCAAAGAGGTGCCACACAAGTACCGACACCTAAGTGGCAGTGTGGAAATTAAAGCCTTCATGGAAGAAATCATAAACCAGAAATCTTTTTGTTTTGATACGGAGACATCATCTTTAAATCCACGGGAAACGCAACTGGTTGGCCTCTCTTTTTCTTGGAAAGCACATGAAGCTGTCTTTATCCGCCTCTCCCAAAACCCCGCCGAATTTCAAGCAGAGCTAGCGCTGCTCGCCCCCGTTTTCCTATCGAGTGATTCACGCCTACTTATTGGTCATAATCTTAAATTTGATTTAGCCGTCCTCATGGCTCTGGGCGTAAAAGTCGAAGGCCAGTTATTTGACACGATGATCGCTCATGCCCTGATTGAGCCAGAGGCCCGGCACGGCATGGATTATCTTTCTCAAGTTTATCTGAGCTATCGTCCCGTGCCTATCTCCACCCTGATCGGCAGTAAAGAGGAGGGGAATCAGAAATCCATGTTGGAAGCAGATCCCGCAGCTTTAGCAGAATACGCTGCCGAAGATGCGGATGTCACTTGGCAGCTTTACGAAAAACTTCAGCCCTTGCTCAAAGAGCACGGGCAAGAATCCGTCTTCTACACAGTTGAAATGCCGCTCATCCCAGCTCTCGTTGCCATGGAGAACGAAGGAATCAGTATTGACCTATTTGCGCTCGAAGAATTTTCCACTCAACTTGCGCTAGAAATTGAACGTGCCGAAACCGATGTTTATCAACTTGTTGGACATCCCTTCAACCTCAAATCTCCTAAACAACTAGGCGTGGTTTTATTTGACGAATTGAAACTGGTCGATAAACCGAAAAAGACCAAGACTGGGCAATATTCCACTGATGAACAGCTTCTCGCAACCCTCGCACCGCATCATCCCGTCGTGGCTCGACTTTTAGATCACCGCGAAGCCAGTAAACTAAAGAGCACCTATGTCGATGCTTTACCTAACAGCGTGAGCAAAAAAACAGGACGCATCCACACCACCTACACTCAAGCAGCCACAAGCACTGGGCGCCTTGCTTCGGCAAATCCTAATTTACAAAATATCCCCATCCGCACCGATTTAGGGAAAGAAATACGTAAAGCCTTCGTGGCGCGGGATGAGCAACACCTGCTTCTTTCTGCGGATTACTCTCAGATCGAACTCCGCGTCATTGCCTACATGAGTAAGGATGCTGGTATGATTGAAGCTTTTAAAAATGGGGTGGACATTCACAGTGTCACCGCCGCTCGGGTTTATGGCGTGACCTTAGAAGAAGTCGATGCCGACATGCGGCGTAAAGCGAAGATGGTCAACTTCGGAATCGCTTATGGAATCTCCGCCTTTGGTTTATCCCAGCGTTTAGCTATTCCTCGAGCGGAAGCGGCGGAGATAATAGAAAATTATTTTACACAATTTGCAGGTATTCGCAGTTATATGGATGAAACGATAGAGTTTTGCCGCAGCCACGGCTACGTGGAAACGCTGACGGGACGTCGCCGCTACCTGCGTGATATTAACTCATCCAATGCCACTGTGCGCAACGCCGCCGAGCGCAACGCTATCAACATGCCCATCCAAGGCACTTCGGCCGATATGATCAAAATAGCCATGGGTAAAATCCACACGCAAATTATAAAAGAAAACCTGCAAAGCAAGATGCTCTTACAAGTTCACGACGAACTAGTCTTTGAATTGCCTAAGGAAGAAGAGTCCCAGCTCAGAATTTTAGTAGAACATGAGATGCGAAACGCCTTACCTGCATTGACCGAGGTTGTCTCTATCGAGGTGGAATGCGGAACAGGGAAAAACTGGCTCCTAGCGCATTGATTGACTTGTCATACTCAGACTTTTTGCATTGTGTCATTTGTGTTAAATCTGCCTGATTCGCTAACAGTGGATTGTATGAGAAGTCTGGCACGCTTAAGGTGGGACTTATGAAAAAATCTGAAATCAGACGTCCTGTTGTCGAAAAAGAAAAACGCAAGTTGCTAAAAGTCATGATTCTTTTAGCTAAAGTTTATAAAAAAGGAGCTAAATCTAAAGAAGAGCGTGTTGCTTACGACGAGCTGATGGATGAGCTTAAGTCGAGTCGCAAAAAACTTTGATCCACGGGTAAGACTAGTTTTAGAAAATAGGTGTGTCAGCACCGAGCAACCACGGCTGAAGTTATTAACAACAGTCTTTTTTCGTTCAGGTTCAGTTACTTAGAACTTAATTTAGGGGCTCTATTAACAGGTTACTAACTGCTTTGTTTTCATTCCTCTTTCCCTCTTTCAGTGAAGCTCTACGTTCTAACGAATGATCGCAGAAGCAGCACGTTCTTTCGGTAATAAAAACTCACGCAATCTGAACATTTCCCTCGAAGGTCTCCCCCCCATTCATAGCCCTGAAGCTGAGCGTTGCGTCTTAGGTGCCATGCTTTCCGATCCAGACGCAGTTATTGATGAAGTGGCGCAGGTCTTACGTGCCGAGGATTTTTTTAATCCTGCGCACCAAAGTTTATTTAACTGCATTATCGACATGCGCAACCGCGCGCTCCCCATTGATCCTGGCACTGTTTTACAATACCTAGAAGATCGTAAAATCGCAGCTTCTATTGGGGGCGCCCCGCTTTTAGGGGAGCTTGCTGCGGGGGTGGTTTCTATCCTCACATCCCCAGCCCACACGGAAACGGTTCGTGCTAAAAGTATCCTACGCGCCTTGCAAAGTGCTTGCGCAAAGATCGTATTTAATACGCAGGAACGGCAGCACGAGGTTACCGAAGTTTTAGACGAAGCAGAAAAAGGAATCTTTGAGATAGCCGATCGCGCCATCACCACTAGCACTATTTCTGCTCGCGAGGCGGTGAAACTTTCCACTTTATCCATCAACCGTGCCGTGACGATGAAAGGCCGCTACGACGGTCTCGCCACTGGTTTTACGGAGCTAGATCAACTTACGACGGGCTTCAAGCCTGGAGAAATGATCGTTATCGCCGCACGTCCGGGGGTGGGGAAAACAGCCTTTGCTCTGACCATGGCTCGAAATTTTTTAAAAGAACGTTGGAATGAAGAATTAGGCCGTTTCACCAAACCAGGCTATGGAGTAGGCTTTTTTAGTTTAGAAATGACAGCGGAGCAGTTGATGCTCCGACTTATCGCCTCCACCGCTAAAGTTAGTTTGCAATCCATTCGTAAAGGGGAACTTAGTAACGGCGAGCTCGACGGCATCTCCATGATTTCTGAGGAAGTGGCTAAGCTGCCCTTGTTCATTGATGAGTCCAGCATGCTTTCAATCACACAACTTCGTGCCAAGGCTCGCCGCTTAAAACAGCGCAACAATATAGATGTTATCATTATCGATTACCTTCAGCTCCTCACCTCCAGTAGTGAAAAGGCCAAGGATAATCGTCAAGTCGAAGTGGCTGAAATCTCACGTGGAATCAAAGCTCTCGCCAAGGAATTAAAGATTCCCATTATCGTTCTAGCTCAGCTTAACCGTAAATCAGAAGAAGGTAATTCCGAACCTGCTCTGCACCACTTGCGTGAATCAGGCTCGATTGAGCAAGATGCCGATACTGTGATGCTACTCAGCCGCGCCTTTGAAAAAGAAGACGATGACGAAGGCGTGCGAGGCTTAAAAGCTACTATTAATATCGCTAAGCAACGCAGTGGCCCCGTGGGTAAAGTCCAGCTCCGCTTCTTAGGTCAATACACTCTCTTCGAGGACGAACCTCGCGACGCGCGTTAAGAAATTCCCAAATGAGAAGTGTGCTTTAAGCACTGCAACCCATGGCTTTCCCTGCTAGGTAACCCGTGGTCCAAGCCGCTTGGAAATTAAAGCCGCCTGTCACGCCATCGATATTAAGAATCTCTCCAGAAAAATATAAACCGGGGCAACACTTGCTTTCCATCGTGCGGAAATCTATTTCCTTCGTACACACACCCCCACAAGTGACGAACTCTTCTTTATTCATACTTTTCCCATCGATCTGGAAACGGCTCTGAGTCAATTCTTGTAACAGAGAATCTTCCTCATCCTTCTTTAATTCTAGCCAACGTCGTCCAATGGGAATCCCCGCATGTTCGAGCAAGCGCTCCCACAGCCGCGTTGGTAATCCAAGAAGTGCTTGAGTAGATAACTGTCGCTTACCCGTCTCTTTACGACAACGCATGAACATCGCACGCAAGTCCTGCGCCTTCTCCCCTCCAGTCCAGTCCACCCGTAAAATGCCAATGTAATTTTTTTCCGCAAACAGGCGAGCACCCCAAGCTGATAGTTTTAAAATAGCTGGCCCACTTAATCCCTCATGCGTGATGAGCAGCGGTCCGCTTTGCCTTAACTCTGCTTCTCCCTGTCCGAAAAAAACAGAGACCGTCTCCTTAGAAATTCCGGCTAAACCTTGCAGCCGCCCGTCTTTCGTCCGCAAAGTAAATAGAGAGGGAACAGCGGGAATCGTGAGATGTCCCAGTGACTCAGCTAACTTCGCCCCCTTCGCAGCACGCGTGCCGCCTGTTGCTAACATCAGAGCATCGGCGGTCATGTAATGGCCGTCAGATAATTCTAAATCAAAACAACCATTCTCCTGTTTCACGACGGATTTTAATTCACAGTTTAATTTAACTTCGACACAAAGCTTCTGCGCTTCATTTAAAAGACAATCTATAATCGTTTGAGAAGAATCCGTCACAGGAAACATGCGCCCATCGGACTCCGTTTTTAAGCGAACCCCGCGCGACTCGAACCATTCCACCGTGTCCCGCGCTTGCCAGTGGTGAAAGGGGCCGATCAGCTCACGATGCCCCCGCGGATAGCGCATGAGTAATTCCTTAGCCTCGAAGCATTGATGCGTGACATTACAGCGACCACCACCCGAGATTTTAACCTTTTGTAAAACCTGTGAGCCTTGCTCGAGAATAATCACCTGACAGTCGGGATGAGCTTCCGCGCATGTTATGGCCGAGAAAAATCCTGCTGCCCCACCCCCGACAATAACCACGCGCCTTTTAGCCATGTAAAGCTCTGGGGGAAACTAGGACTTAGCACCCATATTTGCCTCCAGCGAGTAACGGCCACCCCCAGCAATAAATAAGCCTAGGAAAGCTGCTAAATAGACAAATGCTAACTCTCCATTACCTGAACCCATGAATACGGATTTATGAACGAGAATAAAAGCTACTGCCATCGTGAAAACCCCGCTCAAGGCCGCAAAGCGCGTGAACAGCCCCAAGATGATGCAAAGAGCGCCGAACACTTCAAAACCGATAGTGCAGATCAGGCTATACTTAGAACCAATTCCGAGAGGATCAGGAAAACCAGAAGCCTTTTCGGAAAAGGACATTAACTTAGGCCAGCCGTGGGCTACGAGCATGTAACCACCGAAGACGATGCGTAAGACCAACAGACTTAAGTCCCGATTGGTAGGAATAAAATTAAGGAAGAATAACCGTGTGATATCTTTCATGGAAAAAAAGTAGCAGACCTTCAAAATACTGCCAGAAGCTTTCAGTAACATTTTTTTAGATCAAGGTTCTTTCCTTCTGCTCTAAGCCAACGGTTTCTATTGTCTGCTCCTTATGGCCAAAACGACTTTTTGGGGCATATGCCCTATTACTGGTTTAAACATAAGACCGCAAACTCAATCCGCACCCGTGATCCTTCCTAACATAGATTTGCCTGTCCTTGTTGCCGTAACTGGATCGGGTGCTAAAGGGAGACTCCTTGTTAAAGCCGTCGTCGCCTTTTCCAACGGTAGTAACGGCACCAAACAAACGGGGTGGACGGAGCCGACGGAGCCATCTTCCTAGAAGAAGTAAAAGACCTCTTAGAAAATCCTGCCCTGCTTTTGATTTAAGTGGTCGAGATGAAGTGTCCAAACGGCGACGAATCTTTAGTTTTAGTTGTCGCGTAAACTATTCATAGTTATTATGTTATGAATCATAAACATTAAAGCCTAATAATATTGTTAGGCTTAACTTGACGCCATCAAGTATTATGCTTATACCTCGGGCATGAGCAGGATATTTATTTCATTTTTAGTTGAAAAAAGCTCATTTTTGCGCCTTTTTTTAAGGATTCAACATAACAAGCTGAGGGCTGTAGTTATTCTGTGCTTTATTGTTTTAGGTACTTTTCTCCATTTCAATTTGAATTTAGCTCAAGCTCAGGTCAATCCACCAGTAGAAGAGTGGATTGGGGAAGACACCGGATCGCCACTGGCTGGCTCATCCGTCTACGACGCCGCAAGTGATCGTTTTTTAATTCAAGGTGCCGGTGCTGACATTTGGGGCACAAGCGATTCCTTCCGTTACACCTTCCGTGAGGCGACGGGAGACAGCACAATGGTCGTGCGAGTCGATAGTCTGCAAAACACCCATTCATGGGCTAAGGCGGGTGTGATGTTTCGGGAAAGTTCTGCACCAGGATCACGGCATGTCATGATCGTGGTGACGCCGAGCAGTGGGATATCCTTCCAACGTCGAGTGGTGACAGGTGGCAACAGCAGCGATAGCACCCAAACAGGTTTAGGTGTTCCCCGTTGGTTGAAGCTAGAAAAGCGTGGTCAACGGGTTTGGGGTTACAGCTCAGCCGATGGGCAGAACTGGGTTTTAGTTGGATCGGACGATTTTCCTGCGGTTACCTACAGGGCGGGTATGGCGGTGACTAGCCATAATGCTTCCTCAACCTCGGCAGCCGTATTTAGTCAGGTGAGCCTCCAAACTGCTATGCAGCATGTGCTACCAGCGTCCTGGGAAAAGGGAGACATAGGCACCACGGGAGCGACTGGAGTGGCTGAGGTGAAGGACGGGGTCTTTAATATACATGGAGCGGGCACGGATATTTGGGGTAGTGCAGATTCCTTTTTCATGGCACGTACGGAGCTAGTAGGGGACGGTAGCATCACGGCACGGGTGTTGGATATGGATAACACGCACCCATGGGCGAAGGCTGGGGTGATGATTCGCGATAATCTTAGCCCAGGTTCGCCTCACGCTATGCTAGCCATGACCCCAGGGTATGGCCTTAGCTTTGCCACACGTAACGGGGCAAATAATTCCAGCTCTCAAGTCAATCAAGCAGGGTTAACGGGGCCACGCTGGGTGCGTCTCGTGCGCACAGGCACGACCATTACGGCCTTTCAATCTCCAAATGGTTTGCAATGGAATAGCGTGGGAAGCATGACCATGGCATCCACACTGCGGGTGTACGTGGGTCTAGCGGTGAGCAGTCATAACAACGGCAAGCTTTGCATCGCCCGCTTTGATCAAGTAGTTGTTAACCCGACGCCTTCGACCCCCCTACCTGCCCCTTGGGTGCAAACCTCCGTCGGCTTAGTTGGCCTGCAAGGAGCGACTCGGTATGAGGCGGGGGTCTTTGATGTCCATGGCTCAGGATCCGATATCTGGGGTGGAGCCGATGCCTTCCACTATGTCTATCAACCTTTAGCTGCTAACGGTATCCTTGTTGCCCGCATTACCAGCCAAGTAAACACGGATCAATGGGCTAAAGCTGGGATCATGATTAGGGAAACCTTAGCTCCTAACTCCCGTCATGCCATGATCGTCCAAACCCCCAGTAATGGTGTATCCTTTCAACGACGAATCAGCACGGCAGGCATCAGCACCGACAACACTTTTAATGTGGCACCGGTCGCTGCACGCTGGCTTAAAGTAGAGCGATGGGGGCGGCGCATCGACGCTTACTTTTCCAGCGACGCTACGATCTGGAATTATGCGGGTTCGCAAGAGTTGGCCTTTGATGCGGGCTATATCGGCTTAGCGGTCACGTCGCATAACAATAGCCTAGCCTCTAAAGCCGTCTTTGACTCGGTCAGTCTCAGCACAGAAATTGGGGTTCCTTCCTCTGAGTTCGGCTTTAAAGGCGATTACTATCAAGGCACGAATTTTAATAACCACGTGCTCACCCGTCGCGACGAACGGATCGCCTTCAACTGGTCTGGCTCGCCGCCTGCATCTGGCGTGACGGCAAACGATTTTAGTGTGCGTTGGACTGGTAGAATAGTCCCCATTTACAGCGAGACCTATAACTTCCACACCTTCACCGACGACGGCGTTCGGCTCTGGGTTAATGGACAACTACTCATCAACGACTGGACCTCTCATCCAGAGCGAGAAGCCACGGGCAGCATCACCCTCCAAGCCGGAGTCCTAGCTGATATCAAGATGGAATACTACCAAGCCGCTGGCAGCGCCTCCGCTCGACTCCTCTGGTCAAGTGCGAGCACTCCGAAACAACTCATCAGCCCCCGCAGCCTCATCTACCCTACGGCGGCGAATGTGGACTCGGATTATGACGGCTTGTCCGATCAATGGGAAATGACCAACTTCGGTAATCTAAACCAAACCGCTACTGCCAACCCCGACGGAGACCAGTGGAATAACCTACAAGAATACCAACAAGGCCTCAACCCCAACGTATCCAACGGCAACCCTAAATACATCGTGATTCAAGAAGCCGGGCAATTCCAAGTCTTCTCGGAGGATCTACGGCGTCTGGGCAACTTCCCTAGTCCTGACGATTCGAGTCAACTCTGCTCCGATCCCCGCGGCGGATTTTGGATGAGCTTTGTTACGGCAGGAAAACTCAGCCTACGCTACTACGGCAATTGGAACAACTTTACCAACGTGGCTAGCACGATCAATGCCGACTATGCCAAAGCCATCAGTTGGTCGGAACAAGAACTCCTCATCGTTTATCAAGTTAATGGAGAAAACTACCTCACCAGCTACGACCTGCGCACCAACTCTTGGAAAAATGCCTATAAACTTCTCGATGCTAACGGACAAGTGACTGGCATTACCACGACTGGGTGGATCTTCGGGATTCAACGTCTCAAAGCTACGGGCAAGGTATGGATTAAACAGGCCGAATACACCAGCTCCTTTGACCTAAATGCCCTGCAGCCCGGGCGTGAAATCAACCGCCTCCACTGGAATCAGACTGGCTATGGTAACGCTATCGGCACCATCGGCTTTAGTGACACGCAACTAGCCAGCATTGATAAAAACTGGGACACCAACGGTGGCCTTATCCGCGTCTGGAATCCAGAAGAGCTAAACAATTCCCAGCAAACCTACACCTACATCCCAGAGCTATCCTCCACCTACGGCTACTATACCTCGTTGACCTTACTAAAAGACGGGCGCTTTTTAGCGGGATCAAGTATTGCCAACACCATCATCACCGAAATCAGCCCTAACCGCAGTGTGCGCCATGTTAACACGGGCGTGCCCCTCTTTGGTTCCGTTGCTGTAGGAACCAACGACACGGGCGGCGTCGTGGAAGTCACCGACCAGTTTGGCGACATCGACAACGATGGCTTGCTTGATATATGGGAAATGACCAACTTCGGTAATCTAAACCAAAATGCCGGAGCCGACCTCGATGGCGACGGGCTGACCAACCTACAAGAGTACCAACAAGGCAGTAACCCGAATGATTTTTACAACGGCAGCACGCCACGTTTAGAAATCGTCTCTGGAAATAATCAGAGTGGTGAACCTAATAGCTTTGTGCCCGAAGCCTTAAAGGTGCGGGTCAAAGACAGTTTTGGAATAAGTCCTTTAGTTAACGCACCTGTGGCTTTTGCTGTCGTAAATCCTGCTCTTAGTCATGCTTTGAGCTTTGCCTCATCAGGGGCCCCCGTAACCTTTAAAAGCGTCACCCTTAGAACAGACAGCCAAGGCATTGCAACTTTGGAAAATGCCTTTCCTTTGGATCTTTACTATCGATTACCCACCGCACTAGGTAACAGTAAAGTCAGAGCTACAGCGGGAGAGCAGGTTTTACCATTAGAGTTTAACTTTACGGTTCTAGAGGATTCAGATTCAGGAGAAATTCCTAATCCAGTCAATACAGGTGGAGTTCCTTCAACGGATGCAGATCCTCCCTATTTCACGATAAATCCGCCACCACCTAGTCAAAGTTTAACTTTTATTACAGAGACATTATCCGCAGATGATGGTGCAACAGTTCGTTGGCAATTTGGATCTTTAGTGACAGATTCAAATAAATACCATTATATAGATTATTTTCTACCTACTGGTGGTGGGACTTGGGGCTATTCTATTGGATTAGGAAGCACTAGATATTCTCCAGATTCACAGAGTACTGTTACCCGGCATCATTCTTTATATCCTACACACGGCCTTAATATTGGAGCGGATACTAAAACCATGATGGATGGCTCTTCCGCTACTGTTGTCGTTTCGATAGCTGGGCCAACAACGATTACTTGGGATAAAGATTCAGATGATTTTGAGGTTTACCGAGACGGTGCCTTACTCTCGACAGGAGTACTACAAATACAAAACGAGTATGGAGAGATTCATTTAGAAGTTGTACCTGGCAAGTATGCTACTGGTGGGGAAAAAATTAAATTTAGTGCTTCAGGCCATGTTCAAGGTGAACACGAAAATATACCACTCCCTAATGTTAGTATTACATTAACCAATTTGTATAGCGGCGGCAGGTCTGAAACCAAAATACCTTTAGATGAAGCCTCTGGAGCAAAATATCGTAAAATTGCTCTGAGCGGCAGACCTTTACCCGACGAAAAGCCTCAAGCCAGCAAGGAATCTGACCAGCAAGAGGAAGAAACGTTTATCGACGCCATGACCCTAGGCCTGCGCCATAGCACGACGGATGTCTATGTTCCCGTGGCCGGAAGTGAGTTGGCTCTCTCTGTGCGACGTAATGCGGCCCCCGAATTATGGACTTTAAAGAGCGGACTGCGTCCCCACGAACGACTTGATCGACCTTTTGGTTCTGCTTGGGGTTCCAATCTCTGTGCGAGTATACAATTTGAAAACAAAATTGGTGATCTATTTTCCATTGGTTTTATGGATCCCAACTACGCCACCGTCACCGATGAAAATGGCAGTAGCTACCGTTTTGCCATAGTCTATGGAAACTCTGCCCATAGTCCTTCCTTAGGCTTTACGGGTATCCGCAAATTCATACCCATGCCTACAGGTAAACACGAGCAATCGACCTATTTGACCACCTTGACGGAAACGACTTCAGGCAATCTTGTTTTTGAACGTAAATATGGCACTCGCATTCAGTTTGAAGGAGTTACTGGGCTGACGCAAACTATTAGCATGGATCGTGCCGCAGGCAGCAAAGTAGCACTGTACTTAACTTATGCCCGCGCCAAAAAAGTCACGGATCGCCAAGGTAATTCCTTGATTTACAGCTATACAGGCATGGCGCTGGTTCCCAATACCATCGCAGTGGAGGGACGTCCTGACCAAGTCATTTCCATTGAGCAATCCAAACAAAGCGATGTGAGTGCTAGCCCTTCTGCCGCTCCTGTCGTCACGGCCATTTGGGATCCTAGGGGGAATAAAACACAGTTTATTTACGAGTATGTCGCCGAGACCAAAACCATGAGACTGCGTGAAGTGATTGATGCTAACCTAGCCCGCACCCGCTACGACTATAATTATGCCTTTCAAGAAGATCCCACTGACCAAAGACCTATTTCTCCTGTCAAGAAACGTTATCACCATATCGACTTAAGTAAGATTCAAGACCCTTTGAATCATACCTATACCTTTGATTATGAAATGGATAGCTCAAGGAAATTCCTTTGGAATGGACGGCAGACGCCGCAAGCGGGAACGCCGCGCATTGTTAAAACCGTAACTTTGCCTAATTTGCAGAAGACCCATTTTACCAATCTCTCTTCTTTCTGGATTGAGGCTCGTCAAATCACGGGAACACGTAAAACCCAAGTCATCGACGCCCAGGAAAATACCCGCAGTTATGAGTTCGTGGATCCTGTGATCTTCACGGCGCAGAACCTTAAAAGCTTGTACGGTTGGGGTAGAGACTTTAATGAACCTAGAGTCGTGGCCTATCGCCGCATGATCATCACCCATGAAAACGTGGAGCAACCCGACGGCACCTCGCAAAATTTAACAGAAGAGTTTGAGTTTAACCCCGATGCAGGGCTTTCCTTAAGTAAAGCCAAGGACATCCATGGAAACACGACACAGTTTATCCAAGGCGATATCTGGAACGCACCCCCTGTCTATCGTGAGGCCTTTCCACGCCTATTCCAACCCAATAGTCAAAGCCCAGCCTTTAACGGTTATTACGACGAGCCCACCAGCCAAATCAACGCTCTTAACAGGGAAAAAAGTTTCCGCTACGATGCGCTAACCCGCATCATGAACCGTGTGCTGGATGAAGAAGGCCGTGTCACCGTTTATGAAGTGGATACCCTAGGCCGCAGGAAATCAGAAAAAATTTATTCCAACACGTCATCGGAAGCAAGCGATGCTTGGTCCCAGAAAACAAGTTTTGTCTATGACACTCCCTTCCCAGGTTTCCTGAGCCGGCGCACCGTCAGCAAAAAAGATTCTGACCCCGCTTGGGCCAAGGATTTAGTGACACAGTATATACCTGATGCTAATGGAAGAATTGCAGAAGAAATCACCGACCCCGCTGGGCTGCGTCTAGTCACAAAATATGCCTATGATAAAAATGGCAATAAACGTTCCGCTACCGACCCTCGCAATAAAACAACTAACTTTACCTATGATCGCCGCAACCGCCTCACGACGGTGACCAACGCCGACGGCAGCCAGAAGCAGATGGTCTACAACACCCGCGGCAACAAGATTAAGGAAAGCGACGAGAACGGCAACGTCACGCTCTTTGCTTACGACACCCTGAATCGTCTAACCGATCAGGCACGGGATATGAACGGGAATGGAGTGATTGACAGTCGGACGGTGGATTTGGTGACCTCCTTCACCTACAACGACGTCAACTCCAAGCTAAGCCAGACCGATCCTAATGGTAATACCAGTAACTTCGTTTACGATAAACTACAACGCGTGACCTCCGCTAGGACTCCTGCCGTGTTAGGTGCCGCCCAAGGTTACACCACCACCTTTGAATACGGTGTGAACTCGGGAGCTAGTGTCTTTGACTCATCCACCTTTAAACCCACCAAAACGACGGATCCTCGCGGTTACGTCACCGAAGTCACCTACGACAAGCTTTACCGGTCCATGCAAACCAAGGCTCAGATCAATCTCAGCCCCGCCACCTACGCCATCAGCTCGACCGAATACGATGCCGTGGGTAATGCCAAAGCTTCTATCGATCCCCTAGGCAAACGTAGTGAAACTGACTACGACGCCATAAACCGTCCCACCGTCGTCCGCTTCGCCGTCGCCACGGCAGGTCAGGTCAATCCCGCGTATGGCTTTGCCCAAACCTTCTACACCGCTACGGGATTGAAATATAAGACGCAGGACGAATTAAGCCGTGTATCAGAAATGGAATACGATGCCGCTGGCCGTCCCACGAAGACCATCGCCCCTGGAGTCTTTGATCAAACCACTCAAACCCTGAGTCGCCCCACTACCCAGTCCTTTTACGACGCCGCTAGTAACCTTACCGCCACCATCAACCCCTTAATCAAACGCTGGGACTTCATCTACGACGACCGTAACCGCAAAGTGACCGAGCTTCAGCCCGCTGTCTTTGACCAAGTCAGTGGCCTAGTTAAACGTCCGACCCTCACCACCGTGTATGACAACACCAGTAAAGTCACCCAAACCATTGATGCTAGGGGCAACACCGCCTATACCCTCTACGATAAAGCCGACCGCCCCACCCACAGCGTCGCCCCTCTGTCCACCGTCATCCTAGCTAACAACAGCACCGCCATTCTCAGCACCGTCATGCGCATGGACTACGATGCCAACGGCAACGTCCTCAAAACCTATCGGGGCGGCATCTCCTCACCCTCCATCTTGCTAAGCTCCACGAGTCCTTACAGCGTCCCTCTGACCGAACTCGCCACCACCGCCGACAACACCTACGACGCCCTCAACCGCCTCACCGCCACTAAGGACGCCCTTAACATCACCGTCAACAACGAATACGACGCCGCTGGCAACCGCCTAGCCGTGGTGGACGGAAAAAACCAGCGCACGGAATTCACCTACGACGGTCTCAACCGCAACCTGAGCATTAAAGATCCGGCCAACAAGAGCGTCACGTTTCTGTTCAACGCCCTTAACAAGACCAAGCGCACCGATTCCCTCGGGCAGGTGACCGATTATGGTTACGATGACAGGCATCGTCTTCTCAACGTTGATTACAATTCCAACAATACAGCGATCAATTCCGACCGGAACTACAGCTACGACCTCGTCGGCAACCTCCAGACCGTCACCGAACCCGGTAAAGGAACCAGTGCAGACGCAGCCTACACCTACGACGCCCTCAACCGCCAGAGCACGGAAACCAGTGGTGGCCTCCAGCACCAATACAAATACGACCTCGCTGGCAACCGCCAACTGACCATCTATGGAGGAACCAACCGCAGCATCAGCTCCACTTACGACGCCCTGAACCGCCTCCAAACCATGACCGAAGGCAGTAACGTCACGAGTTATGCTTACGATCTTAATGGTGGCGTGGCTAAACTCACCCAACCTAATCAAGACACCATAGAGAAGACCTTCGACGCCCTCAACCGCATGGGGGACATCGTCACCAAGACAGCAGGAATAACTCAGCTTTCCAAATATACCCAGAACTACGATCTAGCCGGTAACGTCCGTAAAGTGGATGAGACCTACAGCAGCGGCGCACTCTCCAATCGTGTCATCCTTAACACTTACGACGCCATCAACCGCCTGACCACGGAAGCCATCAGCACCGGAGCCAGCATCGTCAGCACCACCTACGCTTACGATAATGCCCACAACCGGACAGGCAAAATCGTAGCTGGCGGCACCGCTCCTGGCACCACCAACTACATCTCCAACAACCTTAACCAGTTGACCGCCACCACGGGTGCCTTGGTCAGTTCTTACACCTACGACTTCAACGGAAACCGCCAGACTTACACGAAGAATGCCCAGACCGATACCTACGGCTACGACTTCGAGAATCGTCTTGTGCAGTTGCAGAAGAATGTAACGGGAACAGGGATCCAGACGGGCACCTTTACTTACAACTACGATTACCGTATGCGGCGAGTGCTCAGAAATGAAACTGCGGCTGGGGGCATCGCCACCAAACTCGTCTTCAGTGGCGGCACCAGCGTCCAAGAATACAACGTCAACTTCCCCGCTACTCCTGTGGTGGAATACATCCGTGGCTCGGACTACGGCGGGGGTATTGGCGGCATCCTCTACACCTTGCGTTCTGGCACAGCTAGCTTTAACCATTACAATAGCCGAGGCGACGTGGTGGCTAAGACCGCTGCAAACGGCGCCTTAACCTACCAAGCCGCATATGAAGCTTATGGTAAACGGACACAGGAACAGGGTTCGACCCAAGACCGTCAAAAAGCCAACACTAAGGACGAAGACCCTACAGGCCTCTTGAACGAAGGCTTCCGCTACCGCGATCTGGAGACCGGGACCTTCATCACCCGCGATCCGCTCATGTTCGTCGATGGCCCAAACATGTATGCCTATGTCGTGCAGAATCCTTGGACAAAGTTTGATCCATTGGGGTTGGCTGCCGTTGATGGTAAAAAGAGAAAAGATCTGGCTAAAGAGCATAAAGAGAACTCCGCAGAATTCCAGAAGGCCCATGAGAAACATTCAAAATTGGCCGAAAAAGGCCGTCCAGAAACCAGAAAGGACGCTCGGGAATTACGGATGGCTAGACAGGATCTTGAAAGGTTGGTGAAAGACTCCCAGGATCTTTATCAGGCTATCGGTACAATCGATAAGATGGTGGGGACATTTAATGCAACTTCTGGGGTAACCGCTGGCGGATTTAAAATTACAGAATCTGCTCGAGACAATATCGAGTATGGAGGCGAACAATTTCAAGCGCTTTCGAATTATTCTATCGCTTTCAATGCGGGAACTGCTGCAATTTTTTCCGCTGCTGGACCAGTCATCAGCCAATCGGCGGGAGGAGTTTTACGAAAATTTGGTCAATCTTTCGCCGCAAAGACAGAACTGACAGTCATCGGCCACCTCAAACCCCCAACAGGACCTGGCTATGTTGAGGTTGCGGAGTCAATGGGCGCAAATTATTTGAAGCCATCCGCCAGTTGGAACTGGCAAAAGCAGGGCGACTTTATCAAGAGCGTCATACAACGAGGTGACGACGTGCTAATTGGAACGCCGATCCGACCAGGCGACAGCGTGTTGCGCCACGAGATTAAGCAATTGATAAAGGCGGGATATGTGCCCGCTGAACAAGGAAGCAAGCTTTTGATCAAAACGGCTCCATAAGTATGGCATTACGCGATCAAGTCCTAAAGGCGTTTCCTTTTTTGTTCGAGCAGGCTGGCTTTGTCTTTGTCGGTCCTGAGGGTGATGACGATGAGGTAATCGTGATCGCTGAATCAGCGGATCTTCGCCTCCGATTCATTCAAGACCGCGCAGATTTCTTTCTCGATGTTGGAAGTTCCAAGAATCCTCAAAAGTGGATTGGCAGCTACGACCTTTTGGATGAAATGAAATCGAAAGGGTTAGTGTGCGAAACTTATAAGTATTCAAATCGCATTGGATCTGTGAGCAGTATTTTAAGGAAAACTTTGCCAGCCATTCGCGAGTATCTGGCCTAATTTTCAGTTCCATGTGCAGCAACGCCTTCGCGCTGGCGCGTGTGGCAACGTCCGCCAACCCTCGTCAACCGCCGATGCCCCGCTCCGTCACTCCTCCTGCTGATGGGGCGGAGTGCGGCTTCGCCGGTCAAATCGAAATCGCCCCGCAGGAGTCGCGCCGTCGCTCGCGCCTTGGTTGTGCAACGGCGGTCACTAGTCTGGCCCGTCACGGCATCTGCTCGGGGGCGCTCGTTCCTCGCAGACCCCGGCACATGCCGCGCCGGTCCAGCCGCTCCCTTGGGTGTGCCGGCGACCGCCCGTCGGCTGCTCCCTCTGGCACCGCTCCTTCGTCGCTTTCGTTCCTCATGCCAGCCGCAGCCGCAGACCCTTCCG
>Ga0209490_10000016_pt1 | contig 199421 bp, 197 predicted proteins | sample MAT06_FD_187209 | JGI IMG/M metagenome (GOLD analysis project Ga0209490, IMG submission 187209) | Freshwater microbial communities from Lake Fryxell liftoff mats and glacier meltwater in Antarctica - MAT-06 (SPAdes) (version 2) | ecosystem: Environmental > Aquatic > Freshwater > Ice > Liftoff...
ATGAGGTCCGCATTGATGAACGTGGGGCAGTCCGCCTCCTGCGGCAGAAACTCCCTCGCAAAGGTCGTTTTCCCCGCACCATTAGGCCCGGCGATGATGATGATATTCTTCCCCTTCATTTCGTCCGTATCGCGTAAGGCGTTTGTTTGAAGGTGATGCCTTCGCGTTCCAAGCGGGCTTTGCTGAAGCGGCAGCCAGCGGCATAGACCACCTTCGGGCCGTCATGCGCGGGCAGGTGCTCCAGCGTGGTGCTCGCCAGCACGTTGCCGCCGTCCACGCTCTTGTCCTTCAGGATGCCGTTGTAGAGCAGATAGACCGCGCGGCCATGATGGATGCCGAGCAATGGTGTCTTGGCTGAGATACGTTCCTTCGGCAATGGCTCGCCCGTCTCGGAGAAATAGACATGCCGCGCGAGATCGGCAAAGCGCACCTTGGTCTCATTGATGCGCCCGTGCTCGTCGAAGAGTTCATCGCCAAGGGTGACATAGCGGAAACCGCCGCCCAATCCCGGCATGGCCTCGCCCTTCGCATTCGTGTAGCCTTCCGCCACGCGCTTCACGCGCTCGCGGGTGATGTCCGGCGCGATCTTCTCGTCCATCTCCACAAGGATGAAGCGGCGTGGTGATGAGAGTGATGCAGACATTCCTGTCTGCTCCGTGCCCGGCAGGCAGACAGGAATGTCTGCCCCTCTCTGTGCTGCCGCATTCATCTTCAGCACCGCATGGCCCGTCGTCCCGCTGCCCGCGAAGCTGTCGAGCACCAAGTCGCCGGGGTTCGTCGCGATTTGCAGGATGCGCTCGATCAGACGCGTGGGCTTGGGGGTGGCAAACGATTCCGCTTCCAGTAGCGCTTTAATTTCATCTCTAGCTTCGTGGTTATGACCCGCCTCGCTATGTAACCAAATCGTCGCGGCAGGAGGGCTTTCGATCTTTAACTCGGAAAGAAAAGTCTTTCGTGAAGGCGCGGCGTCCCCTTTGGAGCCAAACCAAATTTCATCATTCTTATCCATCTCGCGTAGCGTGTCCTTTGGGAACCTTGGCGTTGATCCAGCAGGCGGTTTCCAAACATACCCATTCTTAAAGGTGAACGTGAATGCCTTCTCTTCCGCAGAAGGAGTTCGCTTCGCATACAAAGGTGTCGATTTCCAAGGGCCCTTTGAATGGTTGTCTGGATTGCGATACCGCTCATTCATTTCATCACTCCGTGCAAGCCTACGCGGACGCCACCCCTCTTTTTTCTTGGCATAAAGCAAGACGTGGTCGTGATTTTCCGAAAGCCACTTGGCGTCATTGGCAATGGTATACTTTTTTTGCCAAACTACATTGGCCACGAAGTTATCTCCCCCGAACACTTCATCCATCATCAATCGCAAGTGCGCGATCTCATTATCATCGAGACAAACAAAGATACTCCCATCCTCGCTCAAGAACTCACGCAGCAGCGCCAGCCGGGGATACATCATACAGAGCCAGCGGTCGTGGCGATCCAACGTCTCGCCTTCCTTGCCGACGGTCTCGCCGAGCCAGTGTTTGATGGCCGAGCTGTTCACATTGTCATTGTAGGCCCAGCCTTCATTGCCCGTGTTGTAGGGCGGGTCGATGCAGATGCACTTCACCTTGCCCTTGTAGTAGGGGAGTAGGGCCTTGAGGGCCACGAGGTTGTCCCCCTCCACGATGAGATTGCCGCTGCCCGGATCACCGCAGCCCAGCTCCGTCACGTCCTTCAACAGCCGAAACGGCACTTCGAGATGGTGATTGATGACGGCGTCCTTGCCGATCCAGTTAAGCGTGGGCATATCGGTCAGTTTTTCGGAAAAGGGTTAAGCAGCTTCGTCCATCTACTGGCTTTCCCGCGGTTGCGGCGATTTCCGTTGCGTTTATTTTCCGCAGCAAAGTTTTTGAAAATAGAAGGCATTTTGTGTAAACCTAAAATTAAGGCGTAGTAGTGGTAATAAAGCAAATTTAAATGACTGAATATTTAGAAAGTATTATCGAGAATCTCACTTATCTTTTACCTGAATGTTCACGCTTTGATCTGCCGCCATAAATTGTTAGACACAAGTTTAAGATACTTCTTTTCTCAAGGTTGTTTAGTAGATACGCTTTAAATCGAAAATTGTTACCTCAACACTCATGACACTTATGATTAAATTATCCTTACTTCTTTTAACTAGCTTCCTCTTCATCGGCTGCGGTGAAACGAATTATAGTTTATACTCGACGAACCAAGGCGAGAAGACGCAAGCTCTCTACAAGATCAATAACGACACGGGCGAGACATGGATTCTTCAGGGCGATTTAACGGAAGTCACCGCAACCAATGCCGCCGCCCAATATTTCCAAGGCTGGAAACTTGTGAAGTCGCACGCAGAGGCTAAAGCCGAAGCGTTGAAGCGTTAAGGGCAAAGAGCTTTCTCCGCAGATTACACAGGTTTTTAACAAAGGTTGCAGATTCCTAAAAAAGAATCTGCGTAAATCTTTAAAATCTACGGACAATTCTTTTCTTGGTCTTCTAGGTTTTGAGTTTCAAGTATCCTCTGCCGAAGGTATACGATATTGACCAACGTTCTTTATTATCTCATTGTCTCAGGCCATGGGTAAGGAAAGTGTTGAACAAATCATTGGTAAATCCATCCGCACCTGCCGGACTCAGCAAAGTATCACGATCGAACAGTTGTCTCAGATGGTGGCTCTAACTAAGGGTCAGATTTCTAAAATAGAAAATGGTCTAGTATCTTCTCCCGTGGGAACGTTAACACGGATAGCCCAAGCGTTAGGAACGGAGCCAAGCACCTTTTTCAAAACCAGTCAGGACCGTAAGTCCGCCCAGTTAGTGCGGAGTCATGAGCGTAAGCCCGTGGTGGGGCGCGCCTCTAAGATGGGACATTATTATCATTCTTTAGCTTTTGATCTACCTTTTCAAAAGTCTTTTGAACCTTATTTGATGATCATCGAGGAACAGAAACTTGATCCCAAAAAGAACTCGTTCCAACACTCCGGTCATGAAATGATTTTTATGCTCAAAGGACAAATGAGCTATCGTCATGATGGATCAATCTACGATTTAGAAGTGGGGGACACGCTTTACTTCGACGCTAATAAAGAGCACGGCCCTGAGAAAATTAAAAAATCACCCGTGCATTTTCTCAGCATTATCAGTAATCATACCCCACCCATTTCTTGAAGCATGGCTTTAATAAAACGAGCACCACCTTCAAACTGAGTTAGGGGAAAAGTCTCATTGGGCGCATGAGCCTGACAATCAGGTAATCCCAGACCTGCTAGGATGACCGGCACTTGAAGTTGTTTCTGTAAAAGTGCGGCGACAGGAATGCTTAAACCTTCTCGCGTCCAAGCGGGTGCGCGGCCAAAGGCTTGAGTTAAGGCACGACTCACAAGGTTCATCGAAGGATGATCAGGAGCCGTGAAAAAGGGGTCGCCGCCATGGTCATAAATGCAGCGGCCTGTGACGTGCTCACACGTTAATTCTTGCTTAAACCAAGTCTGCACAAGCTGGGCAATGCGTTGAGGGTCTTGTCCTGGCACCAGCCGGAAACTGACTTTTGCTGAGGCGCAGGCGGGGATGATGGTTTTGCTTCCGCTGCCTTGGTAACCGCTCGATATTCCGTTAATTTCCGCCGTGGGACGAGACCATACTTTTTCTAAGACGGAGTAGTTTCTCTCACCCGCAGAGGGCTTTATACCAGTGGCTTGCTCAAACCATGTTTCATTCCAAGGGAGGTCTTGCCAGCTCTTAAGCTCAGCGGGACTTACCTCGATCAGTCCATCGTAAAAATGCGGGATGGTAATTTCTCCTGCGTCATTATGCAGACGAGTTAGGATTCTCGCTAAGGCCAGTGCGGGATTCGGCGTCGGGCCTCCGAACATGCCCGAATGTAAATCGCAACGTGGTCCGTTAATTTCAAAGTCAAAACAAGCGATCCCGCGTAGACCTGTGGTAATGGCCGGCCAGCCAGTCTCGATCATGCTGGTATCACAAATCAGAACCGCATCACAACGCAAGGCCTCTTTATTTTTCTCCACCCATGCTGCGAGGTGCGGGCTACCTACCTCCTCTTCTCCTTCCAGCATGACGATGACCTTCACGGGCAAAGCTCTTGCAGCGAGCATTTCACGTAAGCCGAGGAGCAGGGAAAAAGTTTGGCCTTTATTATCTGTCGCACCACGAGCGACTATTTTTCCGTCACGCAGTTCTGGACTAAACGGAGGTGACTGCCAGAGATCAAGAGGCTCGGCTGGTTGCACGTCATAGTGTCCGTAAATGAGAAGTGTGCTGGCAGTGTTAACCTGGGCGGGAAACTCTGCTAGGATTATGGGCGGTCCACCTGTTTCTTCTAAGCTGACGCTAGCTCCCCAACTCTGCATCAATTCTAGTAACCACATTGCGCAGGAGCGCATGTCAGCAGCATGTTCGGGGCGAGCGCTAACGGTGGGAAAGCGGAGGTAATGGAAAAAGGTATCGAGCCCTTCTTGCGCGGACCAAGACTTCATGCAGTTTGAAAACGGCTTAATCTAAAAGGATGTAGATCCACTTTAGGTTTTTTTTGTTGAATCAGATCACACGCTATCTCACCCACGGCACTAGCATATTTATAACCATGACCGCTAAAACCGCCTAGGACCCAGCAGCCGGGCTCACCAGGTAGATGATCAAGAATGGGGGAGCGGTCGGGAGTGTTTTCAAAAAAACATGTTTCCATGGAAAGCACACTGCCGTTGGCGTCAGGAAAACATTGGGCGAGGAACTCTCTCATTTCCGTTTCATCTATTTTATCGGGATGCCGTCTCTCTAGGTCAGGATCAATAGCGGCGGATGGAACTTCCCGTAAACGTCCAAGTTTGAAGCCAGGCATACCATGGATGGGGAAGCCGTAGAAATGTCCCGTCTGTTCAGAGTCTATAATCCAAACAGGAAGTTGACCTTTAGAAAGTTGCGCTGCATTTCTTTGGGGAGCAAACCAGCCCAGCACACAACGCTCAGCGGTAACGGGAATTTTTTCTTGGCCAAATAATTTCCCCAACCACGCGCCCGCCGTGACCACCAGTTGTTCTGCGTCATAGTGCCCACGATCCGTTTCAATACGATAGATGCTGCCACGTTTTTCCCAGCCTAAGGTTTTTTCCTGACCATGTATTTCCGCTCCTGCAGCTAGGGCTAAATTGACATGAGTGCAGATGGCGAGCTCGGGCAGAACAAAGCCAGAACCGTGTTGATAGACTGCCATCATGGTGTCAGTGGGATGGATAGCGGGAAAACGTCGCCTCACTTCATGCGCATCGAGAATTTCATGGGAAATGTCGCAGGTGCGGCAGGCATCACGCGAACCCCAGAAGATGCGGCTGTGGGGCTCGGCCACGTCGATGCTGCCCACGGCATGGAAAAGCTTTTCCCCAGATTGCTGTTCTGCATCGCGCCATAACTCAACCGCACGCATGACCATGGGCACGTAGGTCTCGCTCTCGTGCAAACCTAAACGCAGGATACGCGTCGCACCGTGGGAGCTTCCTTTAGTATTAGGAATGGAAAACTGTTCTAGCCCTAACACGTTCAGACCGGCTTGAGCCAAACGATAGCAAGCGGCACTGCCCATCCCGCCGACGCCGATGACGGCTACATCAAATACTTTACTCATTTCACTCGTGCTGGGGTTGTTAGAAGAACGTTAGATAGTGCTCTGTTTCCCACTTAGAAACGAAGCGATGGTAGTCATTCCATTCCTGCCATTTAAGTTTAAGGAATTCATTTTGGATCGGCCCCATGGCATCGAGCACCACGTTATCCTGCTCTAGTTCCGTCAGGGCTTCCCGCATGGATTGTGGCAGTGTGCTCAGTCCCTTCCGATAAATATCCTGCTTTGTCATGAGGTAGAGGTTGCCTAAATTAGGCTCGGGACAGATTAATTTCTTTTCAATCCCGTCCATGCCAGCCGCAAGGTAAGCGGCTAAGGCTAGGTAGGGATTTACGGCAGCGGAGATGGTGCGATCCTCAATGTGTCCTGGCCCGCAGATACGCAGCATCTGGGTCCGATTATTGTCGCCATAACTGATGAAGGCTGGTGTCCACGTAAAGCCGGAGCGTGAGCTTTGTAGCCCAGGACCGATGAGTAATCGTTTGTAACAGTTAATCGTAGGCGAGGTCACCGCACAAAGAGCGGGCGCATGTTTAATGATGCCGGCCAGAAAATGGTAGGCCAACGTAGATTGACCAAAGCCTTTAGCATCTTCCATGTCGGTGAAAAGATTAGATCCAGAATTTTTGTCCGCTAAATGATAATGGATGTGCGCTCCGCTTCCTGTGCGATTTGAAAAGGGCTTAGCCATGTGGGTAGCGATGGCACCATACTTCGTCGCTACTTGGCTGGTCATCATTTTAAAAAACGTCATGCGATCAGCTGTCGTCATAGCATCGGAGTAATCAAAATTAATTTCATACTGACCATTCCCATCTTCATGATCGGCTTGATAAACTCCCCAACCGAGTTGGTTACAATACTCTGTAATGTCCTGCAAATAACCCATGGCTGGAGCGATGCCTTTATAGTCATAACAGGGCTTAGCTAGGTTATCTATTTTAGCAGGATCCCAGGGATGAATTTCACCGTGCTCATCTTTGGTGACCAGAAAATGTTCCGGCTCAATCCCGACATTAAAAATAGCACCTAGGCGTTCTTCCGCTAGATTAAGGATACGACGCAGATTCGTGCGCGCGCAGTAAGGATGCGGTTTATCATCCACAAATATATTCGTAGCGAAGCGAGCCACTCCTGGGCTCCAGCCTAATGGGGAATAGGTGTCTAGATCAATCCGAGCCATCATGTCATGGGAGTTAGGACCCTGCCCTAGACCCCAGACCGCCGCTCCCGCAAAACCTGCTCCTTCCGTAAATAAGTTATCTACAAAGGAGACCGGACACATCTTAACTTTAGCAGAGCCGTGGATGTCCACGAACTGAGCCAGCACGTAACGAATGTTGTCTTGGGTTAATTGCTGTTTGATCTCCGCTAGCGTTTTAATCATAAAAAAGAATCCTGTTTGAAAGTTACGAAAAGTTCTCATCTTCACGAGAAGGAGTCAATTTAAAATGAAAATAAAGTTGCATTTAAGGAAACTCGGCTTTAATTAGTTGTTATTATGTGTGGAATCGCCGCTTTCTTTTCTAAGAACTCTACCTACGAAAGTAGGCTAGGAGAATTATTCGTTCCTATGCTGGACTGCTTAACGGGTCGTGGCCCTGACAGTGCAGGTTTTGCGGTCTATCGTGATCCCGCCCCCGCAGGCAGCACCAAGATCGTGGCACAACATCCTTCGCTGCATTATGATTGGAATAGTTATTTTGATAAAGTCGGTAGGGTCAATAGCGTAAAAATTCTTTCCACCCACGCATTGGCCTACGTCAGCGGAGAGTCTGAGATTCTACGTGCGGCGGCAGAAGCAGCTGATCCTGCCGTCACGGTAATGAGTGTCGGTTCAACGATAGAAATCTACAAAGAAATGGGGCTGCCCTGCAAAGTGATGGCTCAATTCAATCTCAGCACGGCACAAGGCAGTCACGCCATCGGCCATACTCGTATGGCGACGGAGAGCGCCGTAACAACCGCAGGCTCACATCCCTTTTCTACGGGTATGGATCTCTGCCTCGTCCATAATGGTTCCCTCAGTAATCATAACAGATTACGTCGTAATCTGGAGCGTCAAGGCATTCGCTTCCGCACGGATAATGATTCTGAAGTGGCGGCAGGCTATTTAGCGTGGCGTTTGCGACAAGGCGATTCACTCGAATCTTCCTTGAAGGGTGCTCTCCGTGATCTGGATGGATTCTTTACCTTTGCTATAGGCACAAAAGACGGTTTCGCCGTGCTTCGCGACCCCATTGCTTGTAAGCCTGCCATCCTCGCCGAGACCGATGACTACGTAGCGATGGCCTCCGAATACCGTTCTCTGGCTCATTTGCCGAACATAGATAAAGCCCGTATTTGGGAACCTGAACCTGCCCGCATCTACACTTGGAACAAAGCGGACTCCTCCCTAAATTTGAAAGCTGCTTAATGAATTTTGATCTAAGCCAAGTTAAACTACGTGAGGTTAATCAAGCCTTACACGACCTGCCCGAAGCCGGGGTGACGGAAACGATTCACCTGCATAACCCGCGCGGAGCCCATGCCGTGGCGTGCGGATTACGTGTAGCCGCTAAAATAGAGGCACACGGCCCTGTGGGCTATTACTGCGCTGGAATGAATCAAAAAGCTGAAATCACGGTGCACGGCAATGCTGGCACGGGAGTGGCGGAGAACATGATGTCTGGTCTCGTGCGTGTGAAGGGGAATGCGAGTCAATCGGCCGGTGCCACAGCTCATGGCGGCCTACTCATCATTGAGGGTGACGCCTCGGCGCGCTGCGGCATTTCGCTCAAGGGTGCCGACATCGTCGTGCAGGGTTCGGTCGGACACATGAGTGCTTTCATGGCGCAGGCGGGGCGCATGGTAATTTATGGTGATGCGGGCGAGGCTCTCGGAGACTCCATCTACGAGGCACGGCTCTACGTGCGGGGTAGCGTGGCCAGCCTAGGTGCAGACTGCATAGAAAAAGAAATGCGGGATGAACACAAGGCCGAGTTGACCGAGTTGTTAAGCAAGGCTGATTTACCAGTGCAGATTGATGGGTTTCGTCGTTACGGCAGCGCTCGCAGTCTTTATAGTTTTAAAGTGACTAACGCTTCTAGTTATTAAATGTTATGAATAATCAGTCCCCTTCTCTTCGTGAATCCGCTACCTACAATCGTCATATCATCCATGAGATCCAGCGTGCGGCGGAAACAGGCATCTATGATATTCGTGGCTGGGGTGCCAAGCGTGCGCTACCTAATTTTGATGATCTCGTTTTTCTCGGTGCCAGTATGTCACGTTACCCGCTGGAGGGCTACCGCGAGAAATGTGCGACAGATGTTGTCCTAGGCACGCGCTACGCTAAGAAGCCCCTGCATTTGAAAATTCCTGTCACGATTGCTGGGATGAGTTTCGGAGCTTTGTCCGCTACGGCTAAGGAATCTCTGGGACGCGGAGCCACTGCGGTTGGCACCTCCACCACGACAGGAGACGGCGGCATGACGGCGGAGGAAAGGCTTCACTCCCAATATCTTGTTTATCAATATCTTCCTTCTCGCTACGGCATGAATCCTGATGACTTGCGCAAGGCCGACGCCATTGAGATCGTCTTAGGCCAAGGTGCCAAGCCCGGAGGTGGCGGTATGTTGTTGGGTCAGAAAATAAGTGACCGCGTGGCGCAGATGCGCACGCTGCCCAAAGGGATTGATCAACGTAGTGCCTGCCGCCATCCGGATTGGACGGGGCCTGATGATCTAGAAATTAAAATTCAAGAATTGCGCGAAATCACAGATTGGGAAAAACCCATCTATATTAAAGTGGGTGCGTCTCGTCCTTATTATGACGTGATGCTGGCCGTGAAGGCTGGGGCGGATGTCGTCGTCGTTGATGGAATGCAAGGCGGCACGGGTGCCACACAGGATGTCTTTATTGAACATGTTGGCATTCCCACCCTGCCGGCTTTACGTCAGGCGGTGGAGGCCTTAAACGAACTGGGTATGCACCGGAAAGTGCAGCTCATCGTCAGCGGCGGTATTCGCTCAGGTGCGGACGTGGCTAAGGCTATCGCCATGGGAGCGGATGCCGTCGCTATCGGGACAGCGGCTTTAATTGCTCTGGGTTGTAATTCCCCGAAGTGGCAGTCCGAATATGAGAAGCAAGGAAGCTCCGCCGGATTTTATGATGATTATCAGGACGGGAAAGATCCCGCAGGTATCACTACGCAAGACCCTGAGCTGCAAAAACGTTTAGATCCAGAAGTGGGTGGCCGACGCATAGCTAATTATTTAAGCGTGCTAACGATGGAGGCACAAATTATTGCAAGGGCTTGTGGTAAATCTCACTTACATAATTTGGAACCGGAAGATCTAGCCGCACTAACCATGGAGAGCGCTGCCATGGCGAAAATCCCACTTGCCGGCACGAACTGGTATCCTGGCCAAGCTGGAGCATTCTGAAAGTATCTTTATCCTACGAAGCCGAAGTCTGCAACCGCACGAAGGTTTTTTTGCCTGCTTGGAGGATGTCGCCGCTCTTTATTTCAAGCTGAGTTTGCACATCGGTTATCTTGATCTCGTTTACTTTGACGCCACCTTGTTGCACCAATCGCCGTGCGTCTCCGCCGCTGCTGACGGCTTTAATATCTTGAAGTAATTTTACAATCCAGATGGGATTTTCAGACACGCAGTGCTCTGGTAGTTCCACAAGGCTTAGATCTTTTTTAGAAAACTTGGATTCAAAATCTATCCGTGCTTCTAACGCCAGCCCGTGACTATGAAAACGTTCAACAATTTCTGCTGCTAATTTTTTCTTAGCTTCCATGGGATGCACCTCTAGGTCGATTGATCTACCTAAAAGAGTCGGATACCAGCGAGCCATTAGTTCATCACTGACGCTCATGACTTTCCCGAACATGGCGGAGGGAGCCTCAGTTACGCCGATGTAGTTGCCAAGAGACTTACTCATTTTTTCGACGCCATCCGTGCCTTCGAGAATCGGTAAGGTCATAACAACTTGGGGTGTTTGCTTTTCTTGTTGTTGGAGGTCACGCCCAGTGAGGAGATTAAATAATTGGTCACTGCCGCCCAGCTCAACATCCGCCCGCACCATGACGGAGTCCCAACCTTGCAGAATGGGATATTGAAGTTCGTGCATCATGATGTCATGTCCAGCGGCCATGCGTTCTTTAAAGTCGCGCCGTTGAAGAGTCTGAGCCACGGTCTTGCGGGCGAGCAGGCGCATCGTGTCCATGAGTGTCATAGTATCAAACCACGAGCCGTTCCAGACGACCTCTGTTTTGGATCGATCGAGAACGTGGAAGGCTTGCTCTTCGTAGGTTCTGGCATTGCTCTGAATGTCTGCCGCTGAGAGCATGGGGCGTGTGCTATTTTTCCCAGTGGGATCTCCGATGCGTGCGGTGAAGTCACCAATAATGAGGACGGCGGTATGGCCGAGGTCTTGGAACTGGCGTAGTTTTAGAAGGGGCACGGTGTGGCCGAGATGGATGTCGGGAGAAGTGGGATCCACACCGAACTTAATGCGAAGGGGACGATTCTCTTGTAATTTTTTGAGCAATTCTGGTTTGGAATGAATCGTTTCTAGTCCTTGTGTGAGTAGGTCGAGTTGGGCGTTAGGTTCCATAAAAGATATTTATTAAAGGCGAAGTGGCCGCTGACGTCAAAGGACTTTGATCTAAGTTTTAGAGATGGCCTGTGATTAATGTAGATAGTGCTAAGCAAGGCTTGGCAGATGACACGGTTTGTTTAGAATGAACTTTATGTCTCATTCTCCACTAAGTTCACGCGAGCTGTCTTCCCTCAAAGCTCGCTCCCAAAAACTCGAACCTTACCTACGTGTCGGTAAGGCGGGATTAAGCGATAGTTTCATTGCTCAAGTGGAGGAAGCGTTGCGCCACCATGACTTAATCAAAATTAAATTTGATGGTCATAAGGATGAGAAAAAAGAATTGGCCCCCTTGATTGCCGAGAAAACAAATAGCCTTCTTATTCTTCGTGTAGGTCACACGGCTACTTACTTCCGTGCCGCTCATGCTTAGAGTGGGATGATCCCTCTCGCTGGACGTTATTATAATATAGATTACTTTACTCATATGGAATCCAAAGGTTACGTCGCACTCTTTCATCAAGTATTGACTAAAGAAAGCATCCAATCGTTCTTAAAAATCTGGCTGGAAAGTTATGACAAAGTAGAGCAGGTTTGCCCCGGGCCCGTAGCGGGCGGAGTTACGGTGCATCTTAAATCGGTGGAAGAAATCCTGTGGGAAAAGAATATGCAATTTCGGATACTAACGGGCGGAGAATTTACTTGGGCTTATCTTCGCTTGGAGGCACTCATCATAGAAACCTCTGGTCTTCCCTTTGCAGATAATACCATGCCGCTCGACGTTCTGGTGGAACTGCCTGGATTGGCCGAAATTATTGATCAGAACAATCACCGAAGGCTCGACCAACTTGAGTCCGAAGGTCTTCTGTAGTTTATTTAAGCAATTGTGTTGCACGTTAATCGTAGCTAATTAATGTATTTCAAGTTCTTTGTCAGAATTAGATGGATGCTGAATCAGGGAAAGCCGTTAGAGCCGGCTACAGTTGCGCTGCGGTATCGAGTTACAAATTCCCATTGCCTCATGAATAGAGGTGAACAAAGCCAATCTTGACGCAAGTCAGGGTGAAGGCGGGAAGGAGGTTTCTAAACGTTTAACATGTTTAGATAGAAATTCGGAGTCCGAACATCTGCTCATCATTCCTCACCGCGTTACGACCTTTTAAGAAGATCGTGGCGATAAACCTTCATCGCAAAAATGAAGCGTGAGAGTGGAACTCTGTTTTGCTCTGGTCATTCACCAAGCACTTTTCATTTTCACTCTTGCCTTTAAATCAGGAGTTAAAAATGTTATTTAATCGAAAAGTCAGATTAGAAAGTCTGGTCGCAGTTGTTTTATGTCTCAGTAGTCTTAACCTTACCCAGGCACAGCCAACATCCACCCCCGCAGCATCTTCTCAAAAATCTAAAATCGAGAAAATCGAACCTGCTTCAGATCCGAAAGAAGAGGAAAAGTTCGAGCAAATTCCAGACATTGTTGTAACGGCTACTAGAACGGCCACCGCCGCTGGTAAAACTTCGGCCAGCGTTACCGTCATCAATAAAGAGGAAATTACTACGAAGCAATACCACAGCATTGATCAGGCTCTCCGTAGCGTCCCTGGCGTAACCTTAGCTAGCTCAGGTGTCCCCGGCCAATTAACCGGAGTTTTCGTGCGCGGAGCCAAAACAGAAAACACCAGCATCCTAGTCGATGGTCGCCGGCTTCCCTTTAACTTAGCGGGAAGTTATAGTCTAGAATCCTTAACTACGGACAATATCGAGCGCATCGAAATTGTCCGCGGGCCTTTAAGCGCTGCCCAAGGTGGGCCTGCCAGTGGCGGGGTTATTAACATCATCACCCGTGACGGACGTGGTTTAGAAAAACCCGAATCCAGCGTCAAGTTCGAGGCTGGTTCTTACGGAACGTTCCAAGAAGCGGTTGCCTCACGTGGATCTGCTGGCCCTTTTGATTGGTCTGTAGGAGCTAGCCGCTTAGACACCGAGAATCAACGCGCCAATAATCAATACAGACTCACCAATTGGAGTTCCAAATTCGGCGTGCAAGCAACAAAAAATTTATACCTAGATATCGCCTTAGGCTACGGCCTTTCCGATGCTGGATCACCTAACAATGTCTTTAGAAGTGATCCTGCAGCGAACTTATTGCGTGAGAGGTGGACGGTATCACCTGGGGCGACATGGCAAACTACGGATACGTGGAAGCAAAGCCTCTTTTACTCTCACAGCCAACAACGGCAGGTTGCCGAATCCTTCCCCGCAGGGTTTTTTGGTGATACGGGCCAAAACAACCGAGTGCAGGCAAACACAGATCAGATGGATTACCAAAGCGAGATTCAAATCTTTGAGCCTTGGAAATTAACTGTAGGAACGTCCGTCTCGGATACTAGCTATTATCGAAAAATCGATGTTGAAAATAATTTTGCCTTCCCCGTCACACCCGCTGGGACACGTGATATTGAAAACTCCATTACGAATACGGCCATCTTTATTCAAAGCCAAGTGGACATCACGCAAGACTGGGCTTTTGTTTCAAGCTTGCGCCTAGATCATTACTCCGATTTCGGCACTCCTATCACTTATCGTCTAGGCACAAGTTATCGCACACCTTTTACAGATACTTTACTCCGGGCGAGTTATGGAACAGCCTTCTCTCCGCCGACCCCGCAGGACCTAGCCCCTGTGTTTGGGGGCAGCCTCACGCTGAAGGCAGAACGGAGCGAGAGTTATGAGATAGGAATAGAACAACCCTTATGGGATGAAAAAATACTATTAACCGCAACGTGGTTTCATAGCGATGTGAAGAACCCGATAGTTTTTGATCCAAACACGTTCACAGCTACGAATGCTGGCACGGGAATGAATGAAGGCGTGGAATTAGGCTTTAAAGTAAAACCCTTTAAAAAAATACAACTTGCAGTAAACTACACGTATTTAACGTCCCTAGTGGACTTTGATGTGCTAACGTTTACGGCCACTCCTGACACGCGGCAGTTACGACGTCCGCGCCATGCTTTAAATGCGCAAGTGGGATACCATCCGATTCCACCGCTTCGCTTCGGGCTTGAGGCCAATTATGTGGCAGATCGTGAAGATAACGATCCTTCCACCTTTGGCCGTGCCGAGGGTGATGATTACTTAGTCATGCGCTTGACCGCTGCGTGGGATATTAACTCAACCGTACAAATTTTTGGCCGAGTAGAAAACTTAACAGGTGCTCAGCATGCCGAGGCTATCGGCTTCCCTGCTTTGGACACGGGACTTTACGGAGGGGTAAAAGTTCAATTTTAAATGATGTCAAAACCGCAACCACCATTAGGATCCAAAGATAATTTCACTTCTCCTGTTGAAGAGTCTGTAAAGGACTGTCCAACAGTGGAGGAGGGAGATTATTATATAGAAAATGGATACTGGGTCTTTAGGGCTCAGTATCATCTGCGTCGTGGAGCTTGCTGTGGCAGCGGTTGTCGGCATTGTCCTTACTAGCGCCATATTAAATTTAATGATCGTTCAGACGATGAATTCTCTAACCCGTGCCTTGCAAGTGTGAATTCCACGGTTTGCTCTCGCCGTCTTGCGCAAGCTGGATCGTGGGCTAAGATTTATTTCGTTATTTTAAATTTATGACCGCCTTAACTATGAATAAAATTTCTCCTCACCTTCTTGCACCTTTTAACTTAAACGGTCTGGCTCTGCGTAATCGCATCGTCATGGCACCGTTGACACGCGGACGTGCTGGTCAGGAGCGGATTCCAAATAAATTGATGGTGGAATATTATCAGCAGCGCGCTTCGGCTGGACTCATCATTAGCGAGGCAACGGTGATTTCTGAGCAGGGCTGCGGTTGGGTGGATTCACCAGGGATTTATAACGACGCGCACGTCGCAGGTTGGAAGGAAATTACTTCCGCACTGCACGCTAAAGGCACCCCGATTTTTCTACAGCTTTGGCATTGTGGGCGTGCCTCTCACAGTAGTTTTCATAACGGTCAGCCCGCGGTGTCGGCCTCGGCCATTAAGCTCATGGGAGATTATGTGCATACTCCTGTAGGTAAACAACCCCACGAGACACCGCGCGCACTGGAAACCGCAGAGGTAGCCGCCGTGGTTCAGGATTACCGGCGTGCGGCCGAGCAAGCCAAGGTGGCAGGGTTTGACGGGGTCGAAATCCACGCTGCCAACGGCTATTTGATTGACCAGTTTCTCCAATCAAAAACAAATGAGCGGACAGATTATTATGGCGGCAGTCTGGAGAAGCGTTTCAATTTTCTAAAAGAAATCACAGAAGCCATACTCACCGTATGGCCAGCTAGCAGGGTGGGTGTGAGGCTAGCTCCTAACGGAGCCTTTAACGACATGGGAGCGCCAGACTTCCGGGAAACTTTTACCTACGTAGCCAAACAACTTAATGCCTATGGCCTAGCCTATCTACATGTCATGGATGGCCTGAGCTTCGGCTTCCACAATTTAGGCCAGCCGATGGTGCTAGCCGATTTTCGTGAGGTTTTCACGGGACCGCTGATGGGTAACTGCGGCTACACCCAAGAGACTGCGGAGGTGGCGATTGCTTCACACCAAGCCGACCTCATCGCTTTTGGGCGTCCTTTCCTTAGCAATCCTGATCTGGTGGAACGCTTCGCCCACGGCTGGGAGCTGAATCCTCCGGCGGATATGAGCGTATGGTCGTCACCGACGGCGGCGGGCTATACGGACTTTCCTTTTCACGCCGAGATTTGACCTGAGATGTTTTTTAAAGGTCTTGATTCGTTTTTCGTAAACATTGCTAAACGGACTGCCTCAGCATTATTGTTAAACGGGTTTAAGGCGCTTTTAAAGCTCTCAACCCAGATTGCATGTAGAATTCAGTCCCTAATGGTGGATACGGCGATCTTTAAACTGCCCCAATGGGGTCGGTTCTCTCAGGCTGAGATGTTTTATCTACGCCATTGCTGTAGGCGGAGAGTCTCATGAAGGAGATTAGGGCGGCACGCATTTCTTCACCGTCGGCTGAGGTGGCTTCGACTGGGATGTGGAATTTCCCATCGCTGAAGTTAAAGTGGTAGTGGAAAGTGCCGTCAGGTTGGAGTTGGATGTCGGAGCCGTTGATGCGCAGTTTAGCATCAGGTGCGGTGCCGCCGTAGATGATCAGCTCAGCGTTCACGTGCATGAAAAAGTCGCGCGCTTTTTGTTGGCCAAAGGATGAGCCGAAGGGGCTGGAAATGCTGCTGACCCATTGACCGCTGCTTTGGGCATTTTGCCAGCTTTTACGTAAAATTTCCACGATTTCGCCTGAACCTGCTTGAACGCGGCGGATGATGTCCCCGCCCATGTAGTCGCGGAGTTCATCTTGCGCTGTTAGGGGTAAAGCCTTGCGTTGACCGACGTGGAAGGGAAATTCGAAGTCGTTGCTTTGGAGGCGTGCTAGCGCCGTGGCAAGTTCCTCTCCTTGCAGAAGGTAGCCCCGGATCAAATCAAGGAGTTGAGCAAAGGTAAACTCGAAGGGGATAGTTACGAATTGAACTTTGGTGTTTGGGGAGAGGTTATCGCGCGGAGTCAGAGCCTCACCCGAGCGGCTCATGACCTCGAAGCTACCGTCATGGCGGTAATAGCCAATTTCGGCGTAGAAGGCAGAGTTGGCTTCGTTGATGTTGAGATACCATTCCTTAGACCATGGGGAAAGTTGAACTTGTTGGAGGCGTGTCCCTCCCTTGCGGTAAAGTTCTAGAAAGACTTTACCGTCGTGGGAGGAGCGCTCTCCTTCTACGATTTGGTCATGGTTCAAATCCCAATAGGCATAGAGGGTATGAGGATCGCGGGCTGTGAGGTAAAGTTTGCGGGTGCCGTAGGAAGATGGGAAATCGCCTAGGTATTCGTAAGCGGGCACTTCATGGTGGGTGTCTTGGGGTTGCGGCTGTGGCTCAAGGATAAATTTAGCGGCCCGGTGATCGAAGGGCTCTACTCCTTCTTCGGCACTGCGTAGTTTAGGATCTTGGGGCTTCCTTGCGAGAGTTGTTTCCGCACTTTGGTTTTGTTTAGTCAGCTCAGCGGCTTCTTTTTTAAGCGTCGTTAATGGAGCTTGATCGTTGCTGCCCTTTTCAATCGATTCTAAATTTTTTTCCTTTTTAGCCATAAGATACTTTCGTTTTATGAAATGTTCGTGTCGATTTTAAGCAGATTTCAAACCAATTTAGTGACAAAGACAGAAATTTTATACCAAATTTGAATAATCATCCTAACAGGCAGCAATCTTGCGACAACATTTATTCCTAGTTTTGTCTCGTGAGAAATGGTTAAGCTTCTAGCTCAGTCAAATCTTGAGTTTATCTTTATTCTTTATGTTAGCAAAACGTGTTATTCCTTGCCTTGATGTCGATGGAGGTCGTGTGGTCAAAGGAGTTAAATTTGTCGAGATACGCGACGCTGGCGACCCCGTCGAAGCCGCCCTAGCTTATAATCAACAAGGTGCGGATGAGCTGGTATTTCTCGACATCACCGCTTCCAGCCAAGGGCGCGCCACGATGCACGAAGTAGTCAGGCGCACAGCGGAGCAAGTGTTTATGCCCTTAACGGTGGGCGGGGGTATTCGAGAAATTGCTGACATACGACTCATGCTGCAAGCAGGTGCGGACAAGGTGAGCATGAATACGGCGGCCTTACAGCGTCCAGAGTTTATTAAGGAAGGAGCTGAAGCCTTCGGGAGTCAATGTATTGTCCTAGCAATTGATGCGAAGCGTAAGCCCAGCGGCGGCTGGGAAGTATTCACCCACGGCGGTCGGAAGCCAACGGGGCGCGATGCGGTGGAGTGGGCGACTCAGGCGGAGGGTTTGGGGGCGGGTGAGATTTTACTAACTAGCATGGACGCAGACGGCACGCAGGCGGGTTATGATGTGGAATTAACTCGCACGATTTCTCAAGCCCTCCGCATCCCCGTCATCGCCAGTGGTGGTGCGGGTAAGATGGAGGATTTTCTGGACGTCCTAGAACGTGGTCAGGCCAGTGCGGTGCTGGCGGCTAGCTTATTCCACTTCGGGCAAATGACCATTCCTCAAGTCAAAGCCTACCTGAAAAGCCAAGGCGTTCCTGTTAGATTATATAACCCTCTCCCTACGTTTTCCTCAAAAACAGCCAACCCAAAAAATCCCATGGAAAAAAGAATAAATAACCCCCTTAAAAAAAGCTACGAGCCAGCCTTTAAACAAGCCGCTGTAGCACGCACTTTATTACCCAGAGCGAACCTTAAAGTAATCGCAAAAGAATTAGGCATCCCCGCAATCACCTTACGCCGCTGGCGGGATCTAAGTGCGGGAAAATCCCGTGCTCAGCCCGATTCCAGCGATTGCCAAAACCCATAGACTACGTTACGTTTACTCCTTATGGTTTTCCCTTCCAAAGACATTTTTTGTGAGTTAGCCCGGCAGGGGAACTTGATACCCGTTTACCGCGAAATCATCGCTGACCTGGAAACACCCATGTCGGCCTACCTTAAGCTCGACACAGGTCGCCACACCTTCCTTTTAGAGTCGGCCGAAAAGGGTCAACGCTTCAGCCGTTACTCCTTCGTCGGAGCTGACCCGAGCACTATCTTTAGCACTAGTAATGGACATGTTCGCATCGAGGAAAACGGCCAAGTGCGCGAGTATGAAAGTCACACTGACCCTCTGGAAGAACTTCGCCTACTCATGGCCCGCTACCGCCCCATCACCTTTGGCGAACTCCCTATTTTCTACGGCGGCGCCGTCGGTTACCTCACCTATGAAAGCGTGCGTTACTTCGAGCCTAAGGTGCCTATGGCTAAGAAAGATGACCTGAATCTGCCCGACGCTTACTTCATTGTCAGTGATTCTCTTCTTATCTTTGATCACTCCACCCGCCGGATTAAAATTTTAGTCAATGCCCATGTCCTCGACGATCCCGGAGCCACCTTTGACTTAGCCGTTAAAAAAATAGACGAGCTCGAAAATCGCCTCCGCCGCCCCATCTCCCACAGTGTACTCGAAGTCAACCGCGAGCTAGAGCCCTGCGTCTCCCAGCCAAACATGACCAAGGATGAATACGTGCAGATGACCTCTCGCATGCAAGAATACATCCACGCTGGCGACATCTTCCAAGTCGTCCCCTCCCAACGCTTCAGCGTCCCCTTTGATCGAGACCCCATCGACCTTTATCGCAGCCTCCGTTACATTAACCCATCCCCCTACATGTTCTGTCTTAAACTCGGAGACGTCGCTCTCGTCGGCTCCTCTCCTGAGACTCATGTCCGCTGCGAGAACGGGCGCGTCGAGATTCACCCCATCGCCGGCACCCGCCCCCGCCGCGCCTTACCCGATGAAGACGAGGCCATGGAAAAAGAACTCTTAGCTGACCCTAAAGAACGCGCCGAACACGTCATGTTGGTCGATCTTGCTCGTAACGATGTAGGCCGCGTCTGCCGCTTTGATTCCGTCCGCGTAACGGATTTCATGAAGATCGAACGCTACTCTCACGTCATGCACATTGTCTCCCATGTAGAAGGTCAACTTGATCCTCAATACTCTGTCTATGACGTCATGCGCGCCACCTTCCCTGCCGGCACCGTCTCTGGCTCCCCGAAAGTGCGCGCCATGCAAATCATCGCCGAGCTAGAACCAACCCGCAGAGGCACCTACTCCGGCGCTGTCGGCTACTTTGGCTTCTCGGGTAATTTAGATTCCTGCATCGCTATCCGCACCGTCCTCATTAAAGATGGCCTAGCCCACGTCCAAGCAGGCGGAGGCTTAGTCGCCGACTCTACCCCGCTGGGAGAATACGAGGAAAGCGTGAATAAAGCTAAAGCCTCTCTAAAGGCCATAGCCCTAGCTAAATCATTTAAATAAAGGCTCCCCATGATCCTCATTATTGATAACTACGATTCCTTCACCTACAATCTCGTCCAATACTTCGGTGAGCTTCACGCTAAGCCTCTCGTCAAACGTAACGACCAAATTACCCTTGATGAAATTGCCGCCTTAAAGCCCGATCGCATCGTCATCTCTCCCGGTCCTGGCACTCCACTAGACGCCGGTATCTCCAACGCTGTGATCGAAACCTTCGGCCCCACTGTCCCCTTATTAGGCGTTTGCTTAGGCCACCAATGCATCAGCCATGTTTACGGCGCCAGTGTCGTCCGAGCACCCCGCCTGATGCATGGTAAAACCTCCCCCATTGAGCACAACAATCAAGGCGTCTTTGCTCACTTATCGCAATCTTTTGAAGCCACCCGCTACCATTCTTTAATTGTTAAAAAAGATACTATTCCAGAATGTTTAGTCATAACCGCTTGGACGAAAGAAGACGAAATCATGGGCGTGAGCCATAAAGTTCACCCCATCCACGGCGTGCAGTTCCATCCAGAATCCATCCTTACCCGTGAAGGTAAAAGCCTTCTCCAAAATTTTCTCAACCTCTAGTTACTATGAAATTTTTCCTAAGCCTTCTCCTACTCATGACACTTAGCCTAACTTGGGCTCAAGACAAAACCCCCGTTGCCACTGTTAAGCAAACAGGAGACATGATTTTTCTCCGCGACTACGGCACTGACGATACGGGCTACTTAGTTGTGCCAGAAAAACAACCCAGTGCCGGCATCGTCATGCTCCCAGATCGTTACGGTATAACTCCGAAGGTCAAAGAATTCTGTGCCGAACTAGCTCGTGAAGGTTATCTTGTCCTCTGTCTAGACATTTACAACGGCCGGACCGCTAAGACTGAAATAGAAGCCGAACAAATGGCGGCCATGTTATTTGAAAAAAACATTAGGAAAACCCTTCGCACTGGACTTAAATTTTTTGAAGCCAGTCCACGTTTCCAAATGGAAAAAAAAGTCGTTATTGCTTGGGGAGCGACTGATCAGCTAGCCGTAAGATGCGCCGCCAATGAAAAAGACCTTTATGGCCTCGTTCTTATCTACCCCTCCCATGCGCCTGAGCAAGAACAGATGCTGGATTTAAAAACCTCCCTCTACATCCAAATCCCTGAAGATTCCCCTAACATCACAAGCTTCCGAGCCTTAGAACCCGAATTAACCAATCGTCTGCGTAAAAATTTCGAACTAAAAATCCTTCCGCGCGACTCGGGAGAAACCATCGCCACCACAGCCCTCCACACATTCATCCAGCAAATACTGATCCAGCCGAAGACCGACACCCTCCTCGAAAAAATATTCTGAAATAGGTTCTATGTGACCTATATGCCTGCCCTACCCCTTAATAAGTTCCGCTAAAGTCTGGGAGGGATTATCTCCCAAGGTCGTCAGTTCCAGCCGCTCAAGGGACTCGTGCTGGAGATCTACTTCATAAAGCCCAAAGCGGGCGGCGTAGGATCCCCACTCATAATTATCGGTTAGTGACCAATAAAAATAACCGATCAAAGGATAGCCCTCTTTTGTTAATTTAATAACTTCAGGGATATGTAGGCGTAAAAAATCACTGCGAGTTAAGCCGTCTCGTCTCCAAGGCTTTTCCTTAAAATGAGAGCGCAGGTGTGCCATGCCATTTTCAGCAATCACGAGGGGCAGTCCTGCATAGGCTTCTGAATAGTGCGTGACAAAAAAATGCAGACCCTGCGGCAACATCCGCCAATCCCAAGTCTTGGCCGTTAGATGATTAACCATCCACGCATGAATACTTCGCTGTGGGGTTCCCCACTCTTCCCATTGCGGCCATCGAAAGCTATGCCCAGCGAAAGGGTCATAATAGTCAAAGGCTATATAATCCATGCATTTCCCTTCGGGACTTTCGTAAATTACTTTTAGAAGTTCCTTAAACCCCTTGTCACGAATAACTAGTGGTCCAACGATATACTGGATGCCCTTAACTAAAATTCCTAACCAATAAGCTGGCCCACGCCTAAAAGGTAAGTCGGCCTGTCTAAAATTTTCTCGGTAGGTCTGGCATCGATCGTAAAGCCAATCTGGGACATCCTCTCTCGCAACCCCTTTTTCTGGTGCCAGCATAATATCCATCAATGCTTGATCTAACCAATACAAGTCACTGGTGTAATTATTAAAGGTAACCATCGGTTGACCTAGCTCTGGATTTTGTTCATACAATTCATGAAGTAGGCGATATGCTCGAACATGAGCTGTCAGTAAATGCTGAAGAGCCTGACGGGCTTTTCCCAGTCGAAAGGGGTAGTGGGTTGGGAAGGTTCCCATTAAATAGGTGGCCGTTACGAGCATGTTCGGCTCGTTAATGGTAATAAACCAGCGCAGCGGCTTTTCTCCAGCCTTTAGCAAGAAACTGTTCAAGGCAGGAACAACCTTGGTTACGTATTTTAGGAAAAGATGAATCGTCTCAGGCTTTAACCAAGCGTCGGGTCCTAACCAATGTGGAGTGGTAAAATGGTGTAACGTAATTAAAGGCTCTAATCCATGTTGCCGTGCGCAGAGAAGTATTTTCCCATAATGATTAATAGCTTCTTCATCAAAATCAGGTTCTTCAGTAGAGTCAGAACAGATACTGGGCTGAACACGGCTCCATGCTATACCAAGCCGAAAAGAATTAAGACCCAGAGCTTGGCAGCGTTGGAAATCTTCTTCGTATCGGTTCCAAAAATCAATGGAGCGGCCGGACGTCTCGACCATGCCGTCACGCTCCCATTCATACCAGTTGTTTAGAGGATTCCCTGTTTGATTAAAACCACCCTCGTGCTGATAACCTGAGGTAGATACTCCCCAAAAAAATGGTGACGACTGGGACATGATGAGTCTTAAACCTTGAGGTTATTCTTAGCCATGGATAATTGTTCCGATTTAGCCACAGTGTGAGGCTCACGATCCATTTCCATCAATAATGTTTGCACGACATACGCCGCAGCATCGGGGCGGGCAAGCTCTAAGGCACAAGCGCGCATACGGGCGAGCCGTCCAGGGTTTTTAAATAAGAGATCTATCTTATAAGCTAAAGTGGTAAATTCATTACACTTAATAGCCACACCTTTTTCTAAGAGGTGATCACTGTTCCGTTCTTCTTGTCCAGGGATGGGAGACAGAATAGCCATGGGAACACCCTTAGTTAAAAGTTCGGCCGTGGTCAGTCCTCCAGGTTTTCCAATATAAAGATCAGCCATGGTCATCCACTCATCCATCTCTGTGGTGTAGCCGAGGACATGAACGGAAAGATGCGGCGGGTAATTCGTGCCTGAGAGTTCACGAATTTTAACCTGCAACTCCTCATTCTTACCGCAAATAACAATAATTTGAGCTGGAGTTTCTAAGTGCCGAAGAACCTGCACGGCAGTCTCAGCGGGCCCGACTCCTAAGGCTCCAGCACTAAGAAGCAAGATGGGTAGGTCTGCACGGAGCTTATGTTTACGACATAATTCTCCCTTGTTTTTTTGTTGAGAAAAAATCTCATGCACGGGAATGCCTGAAACAGAAATACGATCTTGGGGTAACCCTAGCATGGTTAAATGAATCTTCGTTTCTTCCAACGCCACGAAGTAATGGTGAAATGTTTTAGATAACCACATGGCATGAAAATCAAAGTCAGTTACCACGATCGAGAGTTTAGCCTCAATATCTCCTTTAGCGATTAGGTGAGAAATAATTTCAGCCGGCAAGAAGTGTGTGCAGATGGTCATGTCAGGTTTGAGCTCCTTTATCATGCGGACAAGGGGACCTGTATTCATCCGATCCAACAGCAAGCGCATTCGATCCGTTTTCCACGGCTCATCACTGTTTTCATACCACCAACCGAGAAAGGTTGGCGCATCTTGGATTAACTTGGTGTAGAGCTTTGAGTAAAAATCACGAAAAAGTTTATTGGTATAATCGAGTGCATCCACATGAGCCACCTCAACGATGGAGGGATTCCTGTGAGCAGCATTTTCTAAAGCTTCCGCTGCCTTTAAATGGCCAGTGCCTGCACTGGCGGATAAAATCAGGACACGATAGCCTTTGCCTAACGATGGTTGTTCAGTCATAACAAATATTCCTGAAGCAGAGCGTAGGCCGCCATTAGTAAATGTCAAAGGCGGCTCACAGGGCAGAAATCATAGTTTGGAAATCAGGAGACACGCATTTTGTCCACCAAAGCCAAAGGAGTTTTTTAAGATAGTGCGCAACTCTCCACGCTCTTGCCCAAGACGCACGTAGTTTAAGTCGAGGCCTGGCTCAGGAGTTTCTAAATTTAAACAATTAACGACAACGTTTTGTTGTAGCATCTCTACACATGCCACGGTTTCCAGAGCCCCTGCCGCCATTGAGCAATGACCAAAATAGGGCTTCAACGAACTAATCAAGATGCGCTCACTTTCTTGACCCAAGGCGTGACGCAGAGATACGGCTTCCGCTCGATCATTGGCTAGAGTGCCCGTTCCGTGTGCTTGTATATAATCTAGATCCTGCGCTGCGATTCTAGCCTGTGCTAGACAGGTCTTGATGCAATGACTAGCTGCTAGACCCTCTGGATCTGGATCGGTTAACCGGTAGGCATCTGTCGTTGTTGTAGCAGCAAGAATTTCCGCTAAAGGCTGAACTCCTCGCCGCTGAGCTTGAGCCAGGGTTTCCATGACGATAAACCCTGCGCCCTCGCCAATAACAAAACCTGAGCGATGAAGATCGAAGGGGCGGCAAGCTTGTTCTGCTTGTGCTTCAAAGCCTGTCGCTAAGGCACCTAGTTTATGATAACCCAAGATGCCCGCTTCATGCAGGCGAGTGTCCGAGCCGCCGACTAAACACGTGTCACAACGACCGTGCTTCAAATCATGAAAGGCCCGCCCAATAGCTTGAGTAGAAGCGGCGCAGGCCGCTAAATGGCTGAAGACACCGTTACTCGGTTGGAAAAAATTGCGCAAGACGCCTTCCCCATAGCCGCATTGCGTTCTTTCCTGAAAGTCTTTACCTAGCGGCGTGTCGTGTAATAAAAAATCTGAAACTTCTTGAAAATCGTATGGGCCCCATCCAATGCTGACATGGATGCGCAGGCCATTTATGGTTGAAAAGCGGTGGTCCATTTGCGCTTCCTGCCACGCTTCATGGGCTGCTACTAAAGCCATGGCAGAACTGCGAGTTTGCAAAGGTTTTAGACCCGCGGGCAGAACCAACTCTTCGCCTAAAGATGAACCGATGCGGCAGGGTAAAGCTTCCTGAAGATGAGGCTGAAAGCGGATGGCGGATCTGCCTCCTTTTAACCCTTCGCCTAAGGCCTTAACACCAATACCATAGCCTGAGATGGCTCCACGTCCCGTGATGACAATGCGCTGAGAATCTGTCAGAGAGGCCATCAAGCGTGGGGTGAGGTCTGCGCCTTCGTGAGGTAGTTTAAGACTTCTTGCACCGTAAGTTCCTGCACAGAGGAGCTGCGCGATTCGAATAAGTCACCTTCAGGAATTTGTAGATGGAACGTCTTTTCTAAACGGAAGGTGAGATCGACTAAGTCGAGGGATTCGGCACCGAGGTCCAGAACTAGACGATCCGTAAGCTTGACCTCGGCAGGACTTAAGCTGAGGGCTGCTGCGACCTCGCGTTGTAGTAATTCAGTGGGAGTGAGGTTCATGATTGAACGGTTGGTAACAGGACATTGATAGCATAAAAAAGTTAGATACAAAATGTTTTCACATACTGGCGCCGCCGTCGATAGAGATGACTTGGCCAGTAATATAGGCGGCTGAATCTGAGCTGAGAAAGTAGGCGAGTGCGGCTACCTCCGACATGTTACCCCAGCGGGCGAGAGGAATTTTTCCTAAGAGCTCTTGTTGCTGGGGTAAGGGCAGAGAGCGGATTATGGATGAGTCTAAAAAGCCTGGGGCGATGGCGTTAACCCGTATATTACGTGCAGCGTTTTCGCGGGCGAGTGCCTTAGTAAAGCTTTCAATTCCTCCCTTAGCTGCGGCGTAGGCTGCTTGACCACTCTGGGGGCGGCTTGCGGCAAGGGAGGAAATATTAAGAATGTTGCCGTGGCGTTGGGAGATCATGCTTGGTAAGGCAATGCGGCAGACTTCCATGGTGCCGAGGAGATTGACGTTGATTATTTTTTGGAGATCGAGCGCAGAGAGAGAAGAGAGGTAAGCGTCGTGGGTAAGGCCAATGTTATTAATCAGAATATCAATTGAGCCTAGTTGTTGCTGGACGTAAAGTAAGGCTGGGCCGATAGTCTCTGGCTTTTGGAAGTCAAGGGAGGCGGAAATTTTTACACTGGAAGGCGCAGGTTTTTGAAAGGTGAGACCAGCAACCTGCGCACCAGCGGCGGTGAAGGTTTCACAAAGAACCCTTCCTAATTCTCCGGCGCAGCCTGTGATGACAATGCGTGCGTCTTGAAAGTGGGTGTTAGTATGATTATTATTCATAAATATTATCTGGAGCAAGTTCGAGCCAGGTTTTCCAGTAGTCCTTTCTAGAAATATGCTGGAAGACTTTGCTCTTGTGCGCCTCAGCAAACTCTAGTGTAGCAAGAATAAGGATAGTAGAAGTTCTATCACTGACCCCGACGAGTAAACAGTCGGCCTCATTATTTTCAAGTATATCAAGGGCATCGCTCAGAGCTTGTCTTACTGTTAAGCAGGTCAGGACGGGGCCTTGACATTTAAATTGAATAGCAAGGTGAGAGGCAGGTATGTTGGGCAAGCGACCGAGAATCCAAAGTGGATTGAGATGCTGGTTTAGTTTTTCTACGAGTGGGAGGTCGTCGCCGTCTTGGAAGGCTTGACGTAGATCCTCTTCTCCCATGGTGGCTGAACCAACAGCAAGGCTAATACCACGCCGAAAGGAGGGCTTGGAATAGTCAAGAGTCGCTTGCTCCACGGCCTGCCATGCTGCTTTGAGAGCTAGGCGCCCGCGTGTGTCGATCACTTTAAGTGCTTTACGCTGGTAAAGTCTATCGCTCCAGGTCGAATCTATACCCCATGTGGGATCATTAGATTGGCCTAAGGCTAGGATAGCATAAGGGAGGGAGAGAGAGTCTGCTGCTGCTTGATGATTGATCATTTCTGATTTTGAGATTTTTAGTGCTGTAAACAACTAATTATCAGCAGGTTATAGATTCATAAAAGATTTGGGGTTTAGGTATCTAACTCTTTTTTATTATTTTTGAATAAGACCTCAATGATAAGCGTCGAAGGTGTTAAGGAAATTACAATGAAAAAATATGTAGCTATTGGTTTGGGTTGTTTGGCCTTGAGTTTGATGGGTTCCGCTAATCAGGCGCAGGCTGGACTAAGGGTCTTTGTTAATCTAGGTCAGCCTAGTTATTACTGCCCGCCACCACGTCCCGTTTACTATTACCCGCCCCCTGTGTATTGCCCGCCCCGTGTGGTGGTTTACCATCGACCTTATTATCAACATTATAGACCTGCCCCACGAGTGATTTATCAAACACATCCGTATTACTACGATCAACGTTATTACCCAGTCCACCGCCAACAAAGGTATCGCCACGACAGATTTCGTTAAGCACTTTGTCGAGAACTAAAAACCCGGCTTGCCTAGGCAAAGCCGGGTTTTCTTTTATCGCTAAAAGCTAGTTATAGGCTTTTTTTGAATTCGCTGCCGGGAGAAAATTTCACGGACTTAGAAGCGGCGATTTTAATTTTTGCGCCTGTCTTGGGATTGACGCCAAGGCGAGCTTTGCGGTTCACAACCTTGAAGGTTCCGAATCCGATAAGCTGGACGGCTTTGGATTTTTTTACGCTGACTTTGATGCTTTCGATCACTGCGGCTAAGGCGCGCTCTGAGGCTGCTTTACTTGTTTCGCCACCGAGTAGTTTCTGGATTTTTTCCACGAGTTGAGCACGATTGACTGCCATAATAATTTATTTCCTTTCAATAGTTCCATAACCGTTAGAGCTCACGCACACACGTGCAGTGCCTAACGATAATTAAAAAGTTGTACACAGGCTTGTACTTGCGTCAAGAAAAACTTAGGAATGTTAGGCTCTTCTATCCATTGTTTATAAGCTTAGACAGCGGGAGAAGACGTGGAAGTCCCTTAGAATGTAGTGCGCCAGCACCTAGGGTGCTCTAGGCTGATACGTAGTGGCTGGGAAGGCTTTTAGTTTTGCAGACTGATGATGTCACCTGCCTTAAATCCATAGGTCGCCGCAGCACTGGATTCGCGCAGGGAAAACTGAAGCTCCCCATCCGTATTTAATACGCAGAATATACGGTCTTTAGGCGCCTCCCCATTGCCATCCCAAAAAGGAAGGGAAATGATGCGACCTTTAAAGGAAAGTTTTAGGAGCTTTCCTTTGACTTGGGCGGGAAGGTCTTCAGGCCGGATGTTGGTGATGGCGTTCCCAAAACGATCAATGTGAATGATCTGGCCGTTAATCTTATTCCCCAAAACGGTAGGAGTCATGAGCTTAAGGCGCACAATTTCTTTCAGTTTAGTGCCGATATCCTCAAGACTCTTTCCAGAGATAATCTGTTGAGCAACGGGAGCATATAAATCGCGACCAAGGAAAGCTCTGCCAATGAAGCTGGGGGTCGTTGAATCGGGGCGATTTATCTCGACGGCATATTGCACGAGTTCAGTTTGCATAACATGAGTAAAGATGCCGGTGTCTTGGCCTATGTAATATTTACCATTTCGTGTTTGAATCAAAATCGATTTTTCGGAAGCTTTAAAACCACCGTCCAGCATAACAATGACGATGGTGCCAGCGGGTAAGAGACGGGTAGATTTCTCTAGGAGATAACTCGCCTCTGAGGCTGTGGTCGTGGAAAATTCATGATTGAGGTCGATGATCGTTAGCGAGGGGTTGGCGGTAAGTAAACTGCCCTTAAGCTGGGAAATAGAGGCGTCTTGATTTCGGCTATCTGAGATTAATGCAACCTTAGTCAAAGAGTTGGAATTTTTTCCCCCACGACAGGCCGTAAGGTTAAAAGCAATGAGGAATCCAAGTAAAATAAAAAGGGCTTTGTAGTTATTCATAAAATGCTTGGGCTTCAAGTTCGCAAAATAAAAAACTAGCAATTAGCTCTCTAATACACAAGAAGTTGCGTAAAGTTTGAAAATTATGAAGTTGCCTAAGAAAATGACCCCCTTAATGTCGTTAAACGACACACCCTTTTGATGATGATCTTATAACCAACCTCATGAGTCAAATTTCACTACCAGACTATTTACAGACCCATGGCCAATCTCAAGATACTGGTTGCCTCCTTGTCGAGGGGTCGAGGGGTCTTGCCATCATTTATTTGTTAAATGGAGATATCGTTTTTTCTCAATTCAATGATCATCAAGGCTTAGCCGGTATTTTTTTGGCGCTGACTTGGAAGAATGCGTCGGTTAAATGGCAGCCTAGGGTTCCTGCGCCTAAGAAGTTATTCCGTCTTTCCGTTGAAGAAGTCTTATTCCAATTCGCTCAGCTCCGAGATGGCGGGCATGCTAGCGAAGAGGATATTCTAGCGAGCTATGTCTCGGATCCGTCAGAAACTGCCAAATCGGTGAAGCAAGTTGACCTTAGTCAATACGATATCAGCTTTGAAGTTTTAAACGGTGCCTTTAAAGGTTTCATCTTTCACCTTCTTCAGCCTGAAATCCTCATTGGCCGACAGGAAGATTGCGACGTGCTCCTGCCTGATGGATCCATCTCTAGCCATCATTGTAAAATTTTTAAAGAAGAGTTTTCGCTCCGTATTCTTGATCTGGACTCGACGAATGGCACGTTCATTAACGGCAAATCAATTGCCGAAGCTATCCTAAATTTAGATGATAAATTACAAATCGGCAGTCTTTCCCTAGCTGTCCGTTTAAAGATGCAGCGCAAGCTTGCTATGACTCCCATCGTTCAAGAAGTTGCCCCTCCTAAAGATCAACGCCCTATCTTCAATACCACCAAACTAGACCCGATCGTAATGAGTCGGCGCACCTCTAAGGTTACAGGTCCGATTACATGGCAAAACGCTGGTGGCAAAGATCCTAAAAAAACAACCTCTAGCGGAAATATTTTTTCCAAAATGTTTGGGAAGAAATAACGAAAGATTCCGAGACGTATATGATTTTCCCCTTAGAAGATTCGTGGATTGATGTTCTAGCCAAAGCTCAAAAAGGCCTAGGCCTAGAAGATGCGCAGCTTTCACAAAAAGCCGACATTGAACTTTCCCAACTCCAAGCCATTAAAGAAGGACGTTATGATCTCCCCATCTTGAAAAAACTTTGCTCTGCCCTTGGACTAAAAGAATCCGCCATGATCGAGCTCGCCCACAGCGAATGGTTTCCTGACGAGATCGAACTAAGTGGCCTAGCTCAATTCAATACGCCGTATGCTGAAATGACGGTAAATAGCTTTTTAGCTTATGATAAAGTCTCGAAGAAAGCCGTCGTTTTTGATACAGGGGCCGACGCTACACCTATTCTTCATTTTATTAAGAAGCAGAACCTAACCTGTGAGTTGATTTTACTCACCCATACGCATGGAGATCATATATTAGAACTGGATCGGCTAAAGGAGAAAACGGGAGCATTAGCCTTTGTCAATGAGCTGGAGCCACTCAGTGGTGCAACCTCTTTTGCCACAGGTAAAGCCTTCCAAGTTGGTTCGCTTCACATAGTTTCCCGCCTCACTTGGGGTCATTCCCTTGGCGGCACGACGTATATCATCACTGGTCTAACTCAACCCGTCGCCATCGTCGGTGATGCCTTGTTCGCCTCCTCCATGGGCGGAGCTAAAATTTCTTACTCTGCTGCCCTAAAAACGAATCGAGAAGAAATTTTTAGCTTATCAAATAACACTATCCTCTGTCCAGGCCACGGCCCCATGACCACCGTTGGTGAAGAAAAAAGTCACAACCCCTTCTTTTAACTCATGAAACCTAAAGTTGCCCTCATCGGCCTAGGGAGAATGGGAGCAAACATGGCTCGGCGCCTCCATGAACAAGACTTTATCATTAGCTCTGTTTATGATGTAAAAATCCAAACCGCTCAAGTTATAGCACTGGAACTTTCCTGCCCCTGCGCTACCTCATTAGCCGAAGTCACTGCATCTGCTGACGTCATCCTCACCATTGTCACGAACGACGCTGCCATGCGAGCCCTATTTCAAAAAGACGCTCTCCTACAAAATGCGCGGGGAAAACTTTTTATTAACTGCGCCACCGTTTCACCTGAGGTTCATCAAGAAGTCGAAGCCGCCTGTCAAGCCGTGGAAGCACGGAGCTTAGAGGCGTGTATGGCCTCTAGCATCACGCAAGCTCGTGCAGGAACCCTTTACCTGATGTGCGCTGGCCATCCCGCCGTCTTTGCCCAAGCCCAACCCATCCTTCAAGCTCTCTCCTCCCATTGCCGCTTCATCGGCCCTGCGGGATCTGCGGCTCAAGTGAAAGCGCTCGTCAACATGGTCATGAATATCAACACTGCTGGCCTAGCTGAAGGTCTTGGGTTAGGAAATGCGCTAGGGCTTGATCTGAGCATGCTGCGTGAAGTTTTTGCGGAAACGGGAGCCAACTCACGTGTTTTAGAAACGGATGGTGAGGACATGCAAAACCGTGACCATGCCTGCTTCTTTTCCGCTGCTCATGCCGCTAAGGACTCAGGCATAGCACTCCAACTAGCAAGAGCCCTAAATTTAAAACTCCCCCTCGCTACTGCCACCTTAGCTCAATATGAACTAATGACTAAGGTAGGTCTTGGCGAGTTAGATAAGTCTGGCGTAGCCGAGCTGACTTTTAAAAATCGCACTGTCGTCTAAATGCTAAGTGTTTCTTGCCAATGGAACGGACACCTTGTGTCTTTCCGCATGAGCTTTCGCTACGTGAATATATTTTTCCGCCCATGCCCGTATGCCCGCCCTCTCTTCTGCACTTAAAGCACGAACCACTCGTGCCGGAGAACCAAAGACCATAGAACCTTCCGGCACCACCATCTTTTTTGTGACCAATGATCCTGCGCCAATGATGGATTGTTGACCTATCTGTGCTCCGTCTAATACGGTGGCACCCATTCCGATTAGGCATTCATCGCCGATTTCACAGGCATGAATCATCGTCTGATGTCCCACTGTGCAATAGCTTCCAATCTTCACTCCGAAATCATCCGCTAAGTGAATGACCGTTCCATCCTGCACGTTCGTGCCAGATCCAATTTGTATGCTGTTAATATCACCTCTCAAGACACATTGATACCACACACTCGCATTATGCCCTAAGGTTACAGCTCCCATGATTTCAGCCGAAGGAGCCACGAAGGCAGCTCGACTAGTTTCGGGATTCTGCGGTAGATAGATAGCGAGACGTTCCGTAATTGTCATAAATGGTGGCAGAAGAATTAGCGTCTATTTCGCCATACGCCAAGAGCGGAATAGAAAAACATGCGCAACACCAAGTGAGTTTATGCGCCACAAATACCATTCCGCCCGAGTTTCATCAACGCAGAAATAAAGGAAAAAAGGCTCGCGATGCACTGAGCCTTCTTGTGAGCATGAAGACACGGTCTTAGCCTGATTTAGGATTCCACCGCAAATAGGCTCCATTATTTTGTTTAGCCAGTTTTGTAAGAAATAATTCTTCAGGTGAACCCGCTGCGATGTAAAATCCTATCGAATAAATACGTGCCGCTGGAAGAATTTTTTGCCGCAAAAATTTTGTTTCTGTCAGTAAAATACTTGGTTCAGAAGAGGTCGGGATTCCGTCGCTTAAAACAATAAGGTGATCAGGACGCATAGCCAGACTGGCTTGCAGCCCACCTAGTAGATTCGTGCTGCCGCCGCAATCAATTTCGCTATCAAGATAACGGTATGCTTTTATAATATTTTCTCGTGTCGCCGCCACGGGTTCAGGAGCGAAGCTGTCCATTCTAGTGGCAAAAAGTACAATATTAAACCGTTGCCCTGAACCCATACAAGCCAGTGCTTGCTTAAGCTGGTCATAGGCCTGATCTAAACGCGAGGAGCCACCACTGTGCTGCAACATGCTGCCAGAAATATCAATCAAAAAAACAGTGCTACCCTTTTCATTCGGTGGCTTAAGCCCGAAAAAATTGATGCCCTCTTTAGACGCTTTAACATACCGCTCAAAAAGGGATTCAGTGGTTAGCAGCCTAGTCTCAGCTAAGCTCGGCTTAATTACTTCAACGGGTTCTGCGGGAGTATCAACAGATTCGGTGGGCACTTGGTAAAGGCGGTCGATGCTAGCAGCAGCACCGCTAGCGGGGATTTCGCCTGGCAGCTCAATGACCATAAATCGGGTCGTCGGGAAAGTTGGCGCTACGTGGCTGAAAATAACAAAACCACGGAAACATAAGATCAGCAAGACATGCACCATAATGGAGATGCCTAAAATTTTCCATAAAGGTAGCTGATTCACGAACGGAGTTTAGAGCAGAACGCTAAAGAGTACAAATAGAAAGGAAAGCGAGGCAGAACAAGCTCTCATAACTGACAGGGAGGAAGGATGTAGTTTACTTGTCTTTAGGCGGACTTGAAGAATCAATCATGGCCCAGAAATTAGGGTTTTTCTGTAACTCTTCATCTTCAGACAAGGGAATTTGCGAACGATAGAAAAAATCTTTGATCGTATTTTTATTAAGCACCCGGTGGATAAGTAATCCGTCCGCATTCTTTTCAAAGTAAATTCGATAATCGGTGGCACGGAAACGATAAAGCGTGCGATTATCCTGTTGGATAATGCCAAACTTTTCTGGGTGTTGCACAACATACTCGGGGGAAAAAGCCTCAAACTCATTTAGAATTTCTAGCTGTAACATTTTCGGCAGAGCTGACATTTCAGCAGAGCTACCAGGAGTGAAGATAATTTGGAACATGGTGTAAGTAAATATCTAGCCTTGTTGAAGCGGCCTTGTAAAGCGGGTAAAAGGGTGTTTGATAGCAGAATGACTTTAAATGTGAGCACTTCCCATGGGCAATTGATTATTATGGGGGTTCCAGGTCCGCAGTTGACGGACGGCTTACGCAGCATGATCAGACGCATCCAGCCCGGCGGTTTTATTTTGTTTAATCGCAATCTTGAGTCGGCTCTTCAAATTTTTCAGCTAATTGCAGAACTAAATTCTCTCTGTGAAATTCCTCCCATTATCACGATCGATCAAGAGGGAGGACGCGTTTCGCGACTCAAGGCAGTGGGGGAAGAGCCTCCTTCAGGACTTGATCTAGGTCGAGCAGGGAACCTAGGGTGGTGTCGGGAACACGGTGTGCTTACAGGGCGCGTTTTACGTAGTCTCGGCTTTAATCTGAACCTAGCGCCCGTGATTGATTACACCCTAGATGAAAAGGCCGATAATTCCTTGCGTGGCCGTTGTTATGGCCAAACCCCTGCCGACGTGATTCAACGGGCGGGAGCTTTTTTGGAAGGGATGCAATCTGCGGGTGTTCTCGGCACGGCTAAGCATTTCCCAGGCTATACGTTTTGCGAGTTGGATCCCCATGGGGAACTGCCTAAAATTACGCGCACGAAGGATGAAATCGGGCGGGATGAACTTACCGCTTTCCGAGCCTTCGTGCCCAAGGCGGAATGCTTCATGATCGGGCATGGCCATTTCACGGCATGGCATCAAGAGCCTTTCCCAGCTTCCATGTCGCGGGAGATTGTAACAGATTTATTAAGAAAAGAATTAGGCTATGCGGGTGCGATCATGACGGATGATTTAGAAATGGGGGCGATCGCTAACCGCTATGGTGCAGCAGAGGCAACAAGGCTGGCATTAGAAGCAGGCGAAGAGCTGCTTTTATTTTGTCACAATCCTGCCTGCGTGGAAATAGCCCATGACCAAATCCTTTCCATGCCGGAAGCAACTTGGAGTGGAGCCTTGCGATCTGTGGCTAAGCTAAAATGTAAGCTGGCACCCACACCGCTAGAATTTGATGAAGTTGAGTTTCTGAAAATTAACCAAGAAATTAAAGCCTTACGCTTAAAGGTGCAGGCATCGTTAGAAACTCCCTAGCCTTTAAAAAAGGCGATATAAAATATGAAGGCAAAACTATCAGCATCCGCTCTTAAAGTTCAGTTACGTAGTTTTCCTTTATGGAAGATGGAGAAGAGTAAACTTAGAAGAGAATTTAAATTCAAAAGTTTTATCCAAGCCTTCTCTTTCATGACGGTCTGTGCCCTTGAAGCAGAAAAAATGAATCATCACCCTGAATGGTCAAATGTTTATAATCGTGTGGTTGTGAATTTAACAACGCACGATGCTGGTGGCGTTACCAAGCTAGATTTTCAGTTAGCTGCTAAGATGGATGCCGCAGCGGGAGATTCAAACCTCTAGCGTTGCGACCACTTACCATCTGCTTGCTGAATCCATTCTCCAGGGAAGGCGCTTTCACGGAGGCGGCGCGTGTATTCCGCCGTAATAAAAGATAGGGGCTTATTTTGGGCATCCGCTTCGATTTGATAAATTTGAGCGCGGTCCTTATTTTCCGCTTCAACAATTTTTTTTGCGTACTCTTGATATGCAGGATCAGTAGGAAGTTTTTGGATTTCCAAAAGGCCCTTACTAGATTCCCCCACGATACGGTCGTTCTTAAGGCTTTGCACTTCGGTAATGCGTGTGCGTTGACGCAATCGTGGGGAAGGTTCCTCCTGCCCTGCTCCACCTGTTCCTGCCCGTAAAGCTGCGTTAGGGTCGCCTTTAGTGGTGACTTCCACTTTCATATTTACATCAATTTTGACTGGTTCTGGCGTAGTGAGCCGCACTGTAGGTGCACACGAAGTAAGAAGCGTGGCACTTAGACAACTGAGTAGAAGAAAAATAAAGGGTCTTTTAGGTGATACGGGAAACATGTTCATGGTGTTAAAAAATTAGTCCAGGTTGTGGTCGTTCATCGTTCCATTTCAAATCTATATTGCGCTGACCTTGCTTGCCGTCGAGCCGAAGTTGAAAAGTACTGGTAGGAGGGGCAAAGTTAATTTCGCAATGACCTGTAGAATAATCATAGCGTTTAAAGGCCATCAAAGCAATTTCTGATAGGTCTTTTTTAGTTAGGCTCCATTCACCTGGAAGTTTAGCTAAAACTTCATCAATAGCAGGTATGGACATAACGCCAGGACCGTCAAGGGTGGCAACACCATTTAAATCAAGGACTTGCTTACTTTTACCGCTGACCTTAAAGCTGAGAGAAACTGGGCCGTTCAAGAGAAAATTCTCCGGAGAGAGTAACCGGGTGATAGGCTCAACATCAACCTTCGAAACCACAGCAGAAGCTACCCAAGGAAATCCGTCTTTTAGATAAATAGCTACAGTCCCTTGGGTATAGCCTTGGTAGGTTTTACCTCCAAATTCTCCGAAAATGCCCCGCCGGTCAAAAGTCAACCCCACCCAAGCCTCGATCATTTTCAGTCCTTTCCATTCGACGGATTCCAGACTCAGGACAGGGACAAGATTAGCCACATTTTTTTCACTCAGCGGAAGACTGAAGGATAGCTTTCCTTCCATCCCCTGAATTTTTAAACCGTAATCAGGATAACTTAAATTTGTTTTTTCAATAATAAAATCTGTTGCAAATTGAATCTTGGAAAAATCATCTAAAACAATTGACTGCGGCTTACTAGAAAAAAGAAAAGGTAGCGTAGTCCCAGGTTGACTAAAAGTCGTCACCACGATTTGCCCGTTCTTTACTTCAAAACTACTAATGCTCCAAGGCTTAGTGATTTCTTTCTTAACAAGTTTAGCGCGCTGCGCTTGCACTTGATCCACAAACAAGAAAAGGTCGTCGCTTACATAGATGGTGGGATTGGTTAAGACAAGTTGATCGAGAAGTTGGTTCTGGATCCCGTTCCAGCTAAAGGCGAGTCGAACTTGTTCAAACCCAATGACAGGACTAAACGCATCATAAGGGGAATAAAATTTTAAATCATCTAAGATGACGATTTGTAACTCATCTGCTGTAGGGTCTGTTTCAGACCCGCCTATTTTTAAGTTGTTTAAGACCAATGGAGTTACTTCCGCTATGCGCAAGGGTAAAGGTGGTAGCCCACTACCCAGATTATCTAAAAAGATAATGCCTTGACCTAAAATAGCTTTTTTTACTTTGAAGGGGTTCGAGCTCTTCTTATCTTTCTTGTTCTGTTTTTTTTCTGCACTGTTTTCCAGTTTGCTTAAAAATAACTGCACTCCGTGAATACGTATCTGTTCTAGTTCCCGTGAAAGTAGGCCGCGGTAAGTCCATTGCAGTTCCAAAAAGTCGAGACGGGCGAAGTCTCCAATAGTTACATTACGCAGCTCAAGGGTATGGTAATTTTTAAAAGTGGCCTGCCCAATTTCTACCCGTTGACCCGATTTTTGACCCAGCCATGCCAGAGCATTACTAAGATTTGTTGGCCGCAGTAGATACAAAAGACCTGCACCAAGAACGAAGAAGAGTGCTGCAAACAACAGTAATACTCGCCGTGTTCGTCGTTGCTTCAGGATCAAAGCAAATCGTCCGAAGAACTGGTTTATTTTTTCGCTTAAGATCATAAAGCATCCTTAATATAGAGGGTCTGATCAAATTGCCAAGGCGGTTTGCAAGATGACTTTCTTATGCGATGTCACCCCAGAAACTTATCCTCTGACTTTTTTAAACATGGCAAGGGCTTTAAGCCTCCGCTGTCCATGATCTACGATGGGGGCGGCGTAACGCAGGCTGTTAATTTCAGGCACGTATTTTTCGATTAATATGCCTTCTGGATCAAATTTCTTGGCCTGACTTTCTGGATTAAATATACGAAAGTAAGGTTGGGCGTCTGTGCCTGTTCCAGCGGCCCATTGCCAACCTCCGTTGTTGGCAGCTAAATCTCCATCGTAAAGTTGTTGCATAAAGTAGCGTTCGCCTTGACGCCAATCAATGAGAAGATCCTTCGTGAGAAAACTAGCCACGATCATGCGTAGGCGGTTATGCATCCAGCCCGTGGTGTTGAGCTGGCGCATGGCGGCATCCACGATCGGGAAGCCCGTTTGTCCCGCACACCAGGCTTGAAAAAGGCGGTCGTTGTTTTCCCATTCTAAATCATCATAGATAGGTCGAAAACTCCCTAACGCAACATGAGGGAAATAGAAAAGAATGGTTTTATAAAAGTCTCGCCAAATAAGTTCAGAGATAAAGACATCTATTTCTTTAGCGGCTGGCGGATTCTTTTCTCTAGCTAGGGCTGCGGCTCTGTGGACGGTGCGAGCCGAGATGGTGCCAAAACGAAGATGGGGAGATAGTCGCGAGGTGGCATCAAGTGCGGGCAAGTTACGTCTCGACTGATAACTTTCTACACCACTCTGAATGTAACTGTTAAGAAGGTCATGCGCCGCTTTTTCTCCAGCGGCTGGAAGTGGTATCTTCAACGTATGACCTAATTCCCCTAGTGATGGGAGCGGGATAGATTTTAGTTCTGAAGGGCTTTTAATGGCTCGAGGTCTGGGGTGGAGAATGGGAACAGTTTGTTGCTTCCAGATTTTCGAGTAAGGCGTAAAGACGGTGTAAGGTGTGCCGTCTGATTTTAAGACGTGACCCGGCGCTTGGATACATTGATCTGGAACTTGGTGAACTTGCACTCCTAGATCGTTACAGCAGGCTTGCATCTCAGCATCTCGCTTTAAGGCGTATGGTTCTAAGTCGGTGTTCCAATATATTTTAGTAGCCTTGGTTTCCTGCAGGATGGCAGCTAGTTGTTCGATAGGCTTGCCTTGACGGATAAGGAGGTAGGAGCCTAGGTGCGTAAGATTTTTTCCGAGGGATTCTAAGGATGTCAGTAGGAACGCAACGCGCGGGGCCCCAATGTCAGGAGATTTTAAAATCTCCCGATCAAAGATGAAGAGGGGGAGGACTTCATCTGATTCTTTCAGTGCTAGAGAGAGGCCAGGATTATCATTGAGACGAAGATCTCGACGGAACCAAAAAAGGGAACGTATCATATCTATATATTTAAATGGTTCCTTGTTTGTTTACGCCGATAACAAAACATAAGTGTTAAGACGATGGTTACTCCAGGAAGTAGTAACCATCCGAAACGTCCTCCAGGCGGCTCGAAATCTATCGTGTCTTTAATCAGGGTAGCATCTACGTGAGCAGTGAACTCGTGGCGATGGCGCCAAAAAGGGAAAGGGCCTGAAATCATGGTATCGATCATCAAAGCACGACGCGGTTCACCGTGAGGTTCGTGGAGCTCATCTACCCGTACTTTCCACGACTGGCGGGGGAAAGGTCCCAGTTCAACTTCTACTAGGGATCCGACCGAGAGTTCGGGGGGGCAGATGAGGGAGAGCACTTTGGGAAAAGGTGGCTGCACTTTGGGGAGGTTGCGGGCGTCACGATGAAAGGCGAGTACTTTATCTAAAGGAGCTTGAACGGTGAAATGACTGTGAAAGGTGGGCATGGTAAAGGGATCTATAATTTTAAAGTCTATTCCACTAGGTGTTATGCTTAGTGATTAATTAATGGCGAAAGGGCGCTTGGAGATTCTCTTGAAGGTAAGCAGCGACCTTTTTCAAATCTTTCTGCTGCCCGAAATACCAGCCTATGTAAAGCAAGTGAAGTCCTGCCCAAAGAAAGGCGCTAGCGGTATAAATTAGAAAAAAGGGAGTCGAGTTTTCTTTATGAACAATAAACAGGCTTGCAACGAAACCCCCTGTCCAAAGGACGACCCAGTGCAAGGTGTAGATATTAAAAAAACGGCTGGGAGCACTTAATAGTATGCCCCCAACTTTTTTTGATGACTGGGGGTAAAAATAGAGTTCTTCCAGTGCGGTTCCAAGTAAGACTTGCTGCCCCAAAAGTTCATTTATTTTACTTTCTAAAAAGCGACTGTGGGTGCGGGCGAAGTCGCAGAAGTGGAGATAGAAGGCAGACTGCACTCCTGCGCTCACGACAAAAAAGGGGATTAAATAGTAGCCGACACGGTTTGGCAGAAGCAGCAAGGTCAGAAAAATGAAAATGCTAATGATGATCCAATGAAAAAACTTTTGATGATATCCATATTGCATTCCCCGCATTCGCTCAAGCTGGCGTAGGGTGGCGTCGTAGATTAAACGTTCTTTTGTTTCAGCGTCCATAGGCGTGTTGCGTTAAACTTTCTATTAATTGATAGAAATCCATCTTATACATTTACTACATATATCTACGGATGCGAATCCAGAGCACTATTTTCGAGTCGGGATTACTCCTCTCTGAACTACCCAACTCAAGTAACTGGGTAAGCTGAGGAGCGAAGCAATGCGGTCACAGCTAGGCCTAAGAGTAATACCTCCCGATCTTTTGCCCTTCACTTAGAAATTCTACTCAATCAGAGTAGGTATCGGTGTGGACGCGGGGGTTGGCGTAGGCGTAGGCGTTGGGGTGGCGGTAGGTGACGGTGTTGGGGTGTTCGTCGGCGTCGAAGTGGGTTCCTGTGTTGCTACGGTATTTAATTTTATTTCTTGTTTTGGCGCAGTTAGTAGTGCCTCTAAATCCAGCAGCAGGAATTCACTGTTATCTAACCATGTGCCTTTAGGCAAGGGCACCGTTGCCCCCGCCATTTCTAGTCCTACACGTGTTCGAACCGGAAAATAACCCGTTTGCTGCATAAGTTCTTTCTGGCCTCCTTCCGAAAGGAGGAGCCCGACTAATTCGTTAATTGATGAAAGATACGGGGTTTTAGCTGGAATCATCAGATGCTCGAATTGAATTAACGTGCCTTGGCTCGGAATAGACCATTCTATTAAGGGATTATCACCAGCCTTAGGGTTAAGCTTCCATGCTGCAAGGGCAAAGGTTTGGCGCACCATACCAGTGGGCTCGTTTATTGCCTTCCAGCACTCCCTTTGCGGTTTTACTAAATTATAAAGTGAGGTCTTTGTCTCTTGGAATGCCTTAATCTCAGAATCGTTAACTGGGGTGTTAGCCGAGCCTTTGGTCATGTGTCGTTTCATCCCCCAGAGAAGAGCCCATTCTTGCGGCCAGAGTGTGAACGGCTCTGTGCTCCAGCCTTGGAAAAAAAAGACGGGCAGGTTTGTTTCTGCAGTCTCTTTTTTTCTATAAAAAACATAGGGCGACCATCGCCAAGGTAAGCTGACCTTATTTTCTGGGTCGAACGAGTGGCTAGTGAATAAGGGATTCAGCTGCTCTAAAGGGATGATATGAGACGCCACCTGCCATTCTATAAGATTGCGCAGTTTTTTAATAGCGGGCGCGCTTACAATATAGAGATCCCCATCACTAGGCAAAACTCCAGACAGATCAGGTTCCAGCTTCTTTTGCACGAGCTCATAATTCGCTAAACTAGGCCACGTAGTCAGGCACTCCTGAGGTAAAGGTTCATGGTCATAATAGATAGTTAGGGTCGGCTTATTCGGCCAAGGTGTGCGCGGCGGGACTATAGCAGGTGTTTTCAGGTCCGGTGTTTCTTCCACCACGTTCGACGGCGGGTTCTCAGGCACGGATTTTTTTTGGCAACCTATCCAGAGGAGTGGTAACAAAAAAAGTAAAAAAAGCTGGATCCAGTGAATTCGGTAAAGCTGCATGACGAGTATTTACGATAATGAAAGAAAGCAGGCCTTACTGGCAAGACCGTTTTAGTTTTTTAAGTTTATGGTTTTACTTATGTCTATCGCAGGCAAGAAAAAAAATTCCCAATGTTCTTGCGAGCTGGCGGGTCAAGGCCGTGCAATTAAATTCTTTTGATTCAAACTTGAAGACGCTTAAATCCAAGGACTGACCCCAAATCCGCTTTACCGCAAACCACACGAAAGGGGAAGAGGTTAGCCGTCCCACTTCTGGCGGAAAAAATTAAGAATTTTTTTAGTTCCTTTTTGTGTGGTTCGTGTTTTTCGTGGTAAAGAACCCCATCTCAGTTTTTACTCCCTCCCCCTTAGCGTGAAGACAACCATTCCCACACGAGCCGACGAGGGCGTCGGCGTTCATAGGGATTATGAAAAGGCAAAAAGAAGCCCCAGTCTTGCGACTGGGGCTTCAAATCTAAATTCGTAGTGTAACGAATGAATTAGAATGTATAGACAGCCTGCACAGCAACTGTGTTGACTAAGTCTTGATCAGCACTTGTGAGCACGTCGGCACGATATTCAGCACGAACCAAGAGGTTTTCAAGCAAGTTGAAACCAGCGGTTAACGTGAAGGAATAAGCATCACCGTTCTCTGGGGAAGAAACAGCTAGAGGAGCTCCATCAATGGAGTGAAGGTAAGAACCACGGCCTGCTAAGCTGAAGATTTGTGTGAACTGATATTTAGCATAAAGACTTCCTGTGAAGTAAGTATAGCCACCATCAGAACCCAGAGTGTCATCAGAATCAGCAGAATCACCTAACGTGGTGCTAAAACCAAGCAAGAGCTTGTCATTAGCAAACTTAGGTGCCCAGTTTCCCCAGCTGTTCCACTGGAAAGCGGACTCATCATTGGTGAAACCATCAGCTGTGCCTTCGCTAACGTAGATACCATTGAACCAGTTAGCATTGCCGCCTGGAGCTTTGATATTGATCGTAGCGTTAACGGCATAGCCATCTGTGCTCGTGTCTGTCAAATTACCAATAGCAGCAGAGTTAGTGTTAGTATCGATGCCGGAACCATTGCTCACAGCAAGCTGTAGTTCAATGATGTCATTGACAGGGTAGAAGAACTTAACACCCGTCTGATGGCTGGACTGAAACACGTAATCATAACCATGAGTGATGTTTAAGTTAGCTGGACGATCGTCAACTTCATAACCGAGAAGAGCAGCAAACTTACCAACCGTGATGTCCAAACCGTTACCGATAGGAGCACGAACGATGACATAAGCTTGATCTAAAGACAAAGTGTCAGAAGAACCAGCACCAGTTCCGGTTAGGTTAGTAGCATCTTCACCGATTTTGACATCAGCGCGGAAACCAGCTTGGAATTCATTCTTGTCAGACAATGCTTTTTGCAAAGTTAACTTGAATGCGTTCAGGCTGAAATCGCCCCTTGCTTGGCCATCAGCAGTCGTGCGGCCAAAGATCGCCGCCGGATTGTTTCCATTTGTAAAGTTATAGATATAACCTGCATCGACATAACCGCTGAGAACGACACCTTTAGTGGCGGTTTCAACGTAGATCGCTTCATCAACTACTTTTTCGAGGTCTTTAGCTGCAATCGCAGGAGCGGCCACGTCAGCAAAAGCGACGGAACCAGTCAAAGCGACGGCAAACAGACTTGTAATCCATTTATTCATTTTAGTATTTCTCCTATTTTTGTTTGTTCGGGTTCGCAACATACGAACCCTTTTCATCATGCAAAGCATAACTCATGCCATGCACTCCTTTGATGAACTTTGTATATTTATAATTGAATTCGTCGAAGGGTCAAGGGATTTTTTTAGTTTGGGCAAGTTTTTTTGAGATTAAGAGTTTTACCACGAATTACACGGACTACACGAATGGGGAGAGCTTGGGAGAAAGCAGAGGAACGCAAAGAACACATATGGTACAGCAAGCGAGACGGGGTCCCGCCGATGGCGGGATCACCCAGCAGAGGCGGAGAGGTGCGGGGGTTAGGGGTTGAAAATATGGAAGTTCTTCACACGAAGGCACGAAGACACGAAGGAAGGCACAGATTGTTTGGTTGCGGATTGGGGGCTGATGGGAGAATAGTAAAGATTTTATCTGGTTGTAAGTCAACTACTTAGAACATAATCAAGATTCTGTTAATCTTTTTCTGAACGTTTTTGCACAGACGCTGTCTAATTTTATACAGTTTTTATTCATTTTGTTCTATCTCCTATCCTAAGAAAGACGCAAACCCATCAGTTTGCGTTTTTTCTTGCCCCAAGATAAAGCTTCCACAGGGTGCCACAGAAAATGGCGGGGAATTTTTACCTATAAAGTCGCCAAATAGGCGAAAGGGTTTGGGAGGAAAAACTAAGGCAGAAGACTAAGAATTTTAACCACGGATAGCGCTGATAATACGGATGGAAGATAGGAAAGATAAAGAATATTTTCACTTCCTCGTCTCTCCTACCTGTCCTCATTTGTGCTATCCGTGCTATCCGTGGTAAAAAATTTTCCGACTACTCCACCTCTCCGTGGTTACGAGCTATCTTTTCACTTATCTTAGTTTAACTAGGAATCTGCCGCGGCCTCGGCTTCAGGTTGCACAGGTTCCTGCCAGATGTAGCGATACATGAGCACTTTTAATGTGGCGGTGAGAGGGATGGCTAGGATGGCACCGAGTAGTCCGCCTAGAACAATCGACCAGACGAGAATAGAAATAATAATGGTCAGGGGGTGCAGCCCTGTTCGGTCACCCATGATTTTAGGAGAGATAAAGGTTCCCTCACAGACTTGCACCACGACGAAAACTCCCGCAATTAAGGCTAGGTAGCCTGGACTGCCTCCCGATTGGGTAAAGGCGATGAGTAGGGCGGGCACCACGCTGATGATGACGCCCAGATACGGGATAATGCTGAAGGTGGCTGAAATCACCCCGATCAAGAGGGCATATTTTAATCCAAATAAGCTCAACCCGATTCCAGTCATGGTTCCAAGGATAAGCGCCACGATAACCTGACCCCGAAAAAAAGTGATCATGTGCTTATTGATTTCTGCGATGATAACCACGATTTCATCGCGCAGCCGTGAGCGATGGAGCGGTATGTATTCGTGCCAGCGGGATTGGATATGGGGTTGCTCCCGCAGGAAGTAGAAAACATAGAGGGGTATAAAAACTAGACCCAATATTAAACCTAGCGTGCTAAAGACGTTGCCTACTCCGGCCCACACCCATGAGGCAATTTTGGCGTTGTACTTGGGCAGCTCCGTTTGGAATTGGGCCTCGAGCTCATGCAGCTTTGCCACGACATCAGGATGATCCTGTAACCACGTTGCGCTTTGAAATTCTATTTTTTCCTTGAATGTAGGAATATCCCGAATAAGCCCAGCCGTCTCGGTATAAAGTCTAGGAATCAAAAGGGCAGAAGCTACCACTAAGATCGTGCCGACTACAGCAAAGAGGAGAAAAATCCCGCGCGTTCGTTTCATGCCTAGAGACTCCAACCATTGAATAACGGGATGCAAGAGATAAGCCACCACGGCCGCTAGGGCGAGAGGAACGAGCACGGCTTTTAGAAACACTGCCGTCTCTATTAAGAGGTAGAATGCACCTAGACCCAAGGCAGCGATAAAGAGAAGGCTCAGAGCGGAGAGAGCCTGCCAGATGATTTTTTCTTGCTGAGAGTTAGGTCCGTTCATGGGTGTTTTTTATTTATGAGTTAAGGAACTTGCGCTGCGGTGGCAGGGCTAGGAACTGGGAGGGAAGATTTAAGATCCACCACAAAGTCGATTCGCCTATTGTTCGCCCTCCCAGCTTCATTATCATTAGTATCCACGGGAGCGGTATCGGCACGGCCAACGGCGCGTAAGCGTTGGGGGTTGATGCCCTTATCCACTAAATAAACGACGGCGGCGCTAGCCCGCGCAGAGGACAGCTCCCAATTAGTTGCGAATTTCACTTTTAAAACTTGACCAATAGGGTCATTATCAGTGTGGCCTTCTACTTTGATGGTTAAATCCTTTAACTCCGTATCTAAAAGTTGCACGACTGCGTCTAAAACAACGGCTCCCTGTTTACTAAGAGAAGCCTGACCCGAGGCGAATAAGACGCTGTTCGTCAGGCGCACGGTTAAGGCATCGCCTTCGAGGAAAACACTGCCTTGTCCGGCACTGAAAAGGGATTCCACTCTTTTTTGGGCGGATTTTAATAAATCTTGATCTCGTTTCTCTGCTTCCAGCCGCAGGCGGCGTTGCTCTTGCATTTCTAGCTTAGCCCGTTCGGCGTCAGCTAACTGCTCTTCTTTGGTTTTTAAGCGACCGGCATTTTCGGTAATATCCTCTTTTAAACGATTGATCTGACCTTGAAGACGTTCATTTTTTTCCAGTTGGAGGCGTTGTTCTTCCTCAGCTAAGCCTAAGCGACGATGATCTGCTAGGGCTTTAAAGGAAATGAAAAAAGCAACGATTAAGATGATTAAGCAAAGCAAGAAGGCGGCGGCCAAAGCGATGAGCGTTTTATCTTTTCTACTCCAACTTTTTTGCATGACAGTAGTTTCAACACAAAGTCGCTGGGGTAAAGAGGAAAAAAATCTTGGGGAGGAGGATCTCACACGAAGACACGAAGGAAGCAGTAGCACTATTAGGAATACTGGGATTTTCTCACGCCCGTCCCGCATGCGGGACGGGCACGCTACGGGGGACGGAGTAAGGCGGAGGTGGGAAAGGTAGTAGAGTTAGGTGTAAGAGAGACTAGATGGGGGTTTGTCACACTAAGACACTAAAGCCCACTGGGGGGAAAATTAGATTTTCATGGGACAAGCAATTAAGACTTGGGAAGAAGCATGAAATATGTCCGTCATAGAGGCACGACCAACCCTCAGCCTGAGCGAGTTTTTTTGATGGCATCGAAGGTTAGAAACTTATCAGCTCTTAGAGCTAGAGCGGCCGCCACATGCAGCACGTCAAAACTACGGTGTCCTCTATTATGAGGCAAAAGGGGAAAAGAGTGGAGTTAAGAGGTAGGCGTGTAATAGTATTTATAATATGCGTAGTGATAGTAGTCAGGCAGATTGGTGTCGATGCAGTTGAAAATGAGCCCGAGCACATTCACTTGTCTTTGGTAGAGGATGTCGAGGGAGTTATGGGTCAGGCGGGATGAGGTATGTGAGGCACGCATGACCATGAAGACGCCGTCCATCTTCGGAGCCAGACTGGGTGTGTCATCCGTGGCCATGATCGGGGGGCTGTCATAGACAACGTAGTCATAGGCCTCACGAGTTTCCCTAATGAGCAAAGCCGCTGCGGGGCTTAGCACGAGTTCGCCCACGTGGTTTAAGGTTTTACCACGGGGTATGAAGGAGAGATTTTCTACGGAGGTCTTTCGAACCACCTCTGGCCAAGAAAGCTGTTGACTCAAAACATCGGACAGGCCAGGGCTTGAATCGATCTCTAGATCTTTGTGAATTAAGCCTTTTCTTAAATCCGCATCAATTAATAAAACCTTCGAACCAGAAAAAGCTAGGGTGGCGGCTAAATTACAGGCCACGGTGGATTTACCTTCCCCAGGAATGGCACTGGTGATGAGTAGGGTCTTGGGGCGTGCGCCTTCCATCGCCATATACATGAGGGAAGAACGGACGTTACGAAAAGCTTCTGCGTAAATTTGGCGTTCATCATTTTGGGTTAAAATGGGGACTCGTTCGCCCACCACCGCTTCAAAAGGGATCTGACCTAAGACCTGCTCCTCAAATTGTTCGCGCAGTTCGGTAAAGGAGTTGACCCGATCATCTATTCTATCCAAAAGAAATAAGATGCCTATTCCCATAATGCCGCCAAAGAGAATTCCCAACCCAAGACCTTTAAGAATACCACTTTTTTTGCTCAAGGCGGTTGAGGCTCGTTCTAGGATGGAGATCGTGCCTTGAGACAAGTTACTAGCTACGTTGATATTTTGTACGGAGCTTAAGAGCTGATCGTGAGTGGTTTTAGTTAAATCACGCGCAGCTTTTAATTGATCATATTCCACTGTGCGCCGGTTAACGTCTAGAGCTTTAACTTGCCATTCGGTAATGAGGGATTGTGTATTGGCGATGTCGAGCCCGAGGGAATCACGACGGGCTTTGAGCCTAGCTAATCCTTGAGTTTTTAAAATAGCAAGGGTGCGCTCCATGCGGTCGATGTCCTCGCGCATTCTGCCTAGCTTAGGGTGGAGGGGCTTTAAGCTGATAGTGAGTTCTTCCAACTGCCCTTTTTTAAAATCTACTTCCTTTTTAGCTTTTTGATATTCGGCTTCAGGGCCTTCTTTAAAAAGTTCACCCGCCGCATCAAGGGTATCGGTTGCGCCAGAGTTAATATCCGTTTTCTCGCGGGCACTGCCTTTAAGGATGGTGTCGAGTAATTGGAACTCCTTGCGGTTGTCTGCTACCTCTTTTTCCAATTTTACGACATAGTCAGCGGACGTATTGCCTTGCTCTCGCAGGTAAACGACGTCATTACTTTTTTGATAGGCAAAGAGCACTTCCTCTTGTTCTTTGAGGGTTTTTTCTAATCGAAGTAACTCCTCCATAATGGTAGCGAGGGTTTTGTCCGAGGTTTGCTCCCGCATGTTATCTTTAAAACGGGTAAACTCCTCCATGGCAGCATCCAGCATAGCTTGGGTATAAAGAGGTTCTGCCCCTGTAGCTTGAAGATTAAAAATGGAAGTCTTAGGGGATTGAAAGGCGCGGATGGAGACGCCCACTGGTGCTAGCTCAGGCCTAGTGGCGCGCACGCGGTCCGCAGCACGACGGTTGACCTCTCCGCTTTGCATGAGCTCGATCTGGGTGCCGAAAAAGTTAGATGTCTCCTCAGAATAAATAGCCTTTTCTTGAGTAGCCTGCGTGGCCATGCGAGCCGCCACCATCATCCGCGCGGAAGAAACATAAACAGGATCAGCCCTAAAAATGCTAACCCCTTGATAGAGTAAGCCAGCGGAAACGCAGAGAACCAGCACCCACCAACGGCGTTTTACTAAAGCTTTATAGCGGTGCAACTTGGTAAAAAATGCGGCCGACCATGAAGCCATCACTGCGGGTTGATTCATCGGGGCAAAATTATTCGGATCACTCATAAATCAAGTGCTTAGAAATTGATCAATTTTTCTGAGACGATGATCATGTCTCCACCTTCCACTACCAGATCCTTATCGAGCTGACCTTTTTCTAAAACAGCCCCTGCGTCCACCACAAACTCTTTTCTATCTTTGGGGCCTTCACCTGTTTTACGCACGACCTTTACTTTACCCTTATTACTAAACTGAACAAAACCACCTGCTGCTAGGATAGCCTTACTAACCGTCAATTTTTCAACAGGTGAAATTTCTACTGGCCCTGGACGCCCCACCGCGCCTACGACATAGACTTTACCTTTTTGGGTTTCTTCGAGCGAAATAAGGACGGTGGCACGGTTATAAAGATTTTTTTCTAATAGGGGCTTAATATCAGCGGCCAACTGAAAGCAGGTCTTACCGAGTGCTTTAACGGTTCCAAAGTAAGGCACATTCACCTCACCAGATTCTGTGACGGTGAGTTTTTTTGTCTCATCACGGTCTTCGATCACCCTATAATTAATCACGTCGCCATAGCTAAGGGATTCCTTATTGTTTAACGCCGCCATCGGGTCTGAACCTAAAATAGAAACAGGAGGAACCACTTCACTTGAAGGTTGCGCATAAGAAATCACGCATAACAAGAGGCCAAAAAATAGCTGTAAGCAAACTCTTTTCACAATCGAAGTATAGCCTTCCCGAACCATTTTGTCTAAGTAAATACCAAGATAAAGTCAGGTGAGGAAAGGATGAAGGATTAGTGATGACGGATTAAAGCCACACGAATCTATTGCCCTAGATCAATGACAATTGACCAATGCCGATTGACCACTAGTTTCACCTTTGTGTCACGATTTTTAAGCGGCTTAAATACTTCCCAGCGGCTGGCGGTTTCCACCACGGAAGGCCCTCTTCTCGTCCTAGCGGGCGCAGGCACGGGCAAGACGCGGGTCATCACCCATCGTATGGCTTACTTGATTGAAAAAGGCGTGCGTCCTGACCAAATTTTAGCCCTGACTTTTACCAACAAAGCTGCGCGCGAGATGAAGGAACGTTTTACCACCTTGGTAGAACCGATCGTAGATGTGAAGTCGTTAAAAAATCTTTTCGCCGGAACGTTTCACTCCTTTTGTGTGCGACTCCTGCGCCAATATATTGAAAATTTAGGTTATAAAAAGAACTTCACTATTTATGACGACGGTGACCAACAGTCCCTCATGAAGCAGGTAATCAATCGGGCGGGCGGGAACACGGCAGATGTAGGTAAATTTAAGTTCCTCATCAGCCTAGCTAAAAATAAAGGCTTACCCATGCCTGACGGAACCTCTGAGGCTCTGGCTCCGACGGTTTACCGACATTATCAAGATGAGTTAAAGCTGAAGAACGCCGTGGATTTTGATGATTTATTAGTTCTGGCCGTTAAGCTCCTACGGGACTATCCAGAAGTGCGCGAGTCCGTGCGGCAACGCATACGGTATTGTTTAGTCGATGAGTATCAGGACACGAATACTCTCCAGTTTGAAATCGTCCGGCGGATCGCTTCCGAGAATAACGACGTGTGCGTGGTGGGCGATGATGATCAAAGCATCTACAGTTGGCGTGGGGCAGAGTCGGCAAACATTCTCGAATTTGACCGCCATTTTCATGGAGCCCAGATTGTTAAACTAGAGCAAAATTACCGCTGCACCCCCAACATTTTAAAAGCGGCTAATGGAGTTATTAAAAATAATGCCCGCCGCCACGGTAAAACACTGTGGGCGGAGGGGAATTCTGGGATGCCGGTGCGCCTCGTCACCGCCCAAGCGGATACAGAGGAGGCTACGTGGCTGGTGAGCGATATCATGCGCTTGCGGCGTGAAGATAATAGAAAGTGGGAAAGTTTCGCCATCCTCTATCGGGCGAATCACCTCTCCCGTGTCTTTGAACAGGAGCTGCGCCGCTTTAAAATACCCTATCAGGTGATCGGAGGGATGGAGTTTTTTGAACGTCGCGAGGTTAAAGATATGCTGGCCTATCTGCAAGTGGTCTTAAATCCGGATGACGACATTAGCTTACTGCGCATCATTAATACCCCACCGCGCGGTATTGGTAAAACATCTATAGAGAAGCTAATCGAGACCAGTCGAGCTGAAAAAAAGTCTATCTGGGAAATCATGCAAACCGAAATGGGTGGCCGCAGCCAAGAAGGAATTAGCCGTTTTGTAAAATTGTTAAGCAAATACCATGTTCGCGTGCGACAAGAGACCTGTTGGTCAGAAATTTTTAAGGCCTTGATAGAAGAAGTTGGTTATTTTGCGGAGTTAAAGCGTTCATCGAAAGATGTGGATGAAGCAAGAAGTCGGATTCAAAACGTGGAGGAATTGGTTTCGGCCTTGGTTACTTTTGAAGAAAAGAAGGAAGGTAATCTGACCGACTTTGTAGATACTATGCGACTTGATACAAGCAAGAAAGATGAGAAAGAGGACGCCGCCTACGGTGTGACTCTAATGACCATGCACGCTTCAAAAGGACTAGAGTTCCCCTATGTTTACATTGTGGGAGTGGAAGAGGGAACCCTGCCACATGACCGCTCCAAGGCGGAAGGAAACATTGAGGAAGAACGCCGCCTTTTCTATGTCGGAATCACACGGGCGATGAAGGGCTTGGCCCTCAGCTTCTGTGATAAACGTAAGCGCTACGGACAGGATATGCCCTGTCATCCTTCTTCGTTTTTACTAGAGCTACCAGAAGATATCTTAGAGAGAGTCGATGCTGCGGAGATCGGTGCGCCAGTTAAAAAAGAGGAAGCCTCGGATCGGTTAAAGGCATTACTGGAGCGTTTAGGTTAAAAATTAAAATGCGTTTTTAGGTTTTAAATTGGTAATAGATTTACATCAGATATCCCGACCTGTCGGGACTGATCCCTGTTAAGAAGGCCAGGGCATAGAACTTGCCTCCCTTAGTATTTTGTGCGCCGTTAAAACCATATTGATACTAGACCACAGTCCAGTTCACTCAAACCCTAATGTCATGGGCGGGACGCTTGTGTTTAAGGGCACGCGGGTTCAAGCTCAGACTCTATTTGGTTGCGTCGATAAAGGCTCTTCACTTGACTTATTCTTAGACCATTTTCCGTCTGTGAATCGTAATGGCGCCCTTGATTTTCTGCGCATAACTCGTGAAAAAAATTATCCTCGATGAAAATAGGCCACGTCCGCTCAAGAACCTTTTTTGACCCCTCAATCTACGTGGAAACCCATCTTTTTGCGGGGAGCTTTGCGTGGTCGTAAAAGCAGGGAGCCAATTTTCTGGATAACGTGTGCAGGGTGGTTTCGTGGGCAAGAAGGGTCTTTTCGATCACAGCTAATCGTTTTCCCAAGCTGGTGTTGGCGGCAAACTCCTCACGTAGTCGGATGATAGTGCGGATGACGTAAACGCTCATAGCCACGGCCTTAGGACTGTTAAGGATGCTGGAGGCCATCAAAGCACCATGCTCGGTGAAAGCTCAGGGTAAGTGTTTGATGTTTTGGCCGCGCTTTATGTAGCAATCTTATTTCTACAAGAAAGGACAAACAAACGGATCATTGGGCCAATGCACCTAAGCCCGCTTCTTTAAATGGATACTCTTCATGCGCTCGTCCGATTTAGGGCTGTAACTTTGCACCGCTGGGTTATCTTTAAAGTGGTTATGAACGAGGCGGCGCTGGAAGGAATTCATGGGTGCTAGCTCCACCTCTTCGCCTGAGTCGATCACGTGTTGGGCAGATTGATCTACCTCTTTGATCATTTGCAGGAATTCTTGTTGCCGGTGATTTTCCACATCTACGAGTATGCGGGAAGTGTCGTCCTCATCCGTTTGATGAATGATACGGTTCAATAAATATTGTAAATCATCCAGAACCTTTCCATTGCGTCCGATTAAGCGGTCTGGGTCGCTCGTTAGCACTTGCAGGGTGAGACCCATGGGGCGTTGCTCTTCCCGCACCTCGCAGGATTGGCCGAGGTGGCTTAAAAGCAACTCCAATGTTTCTTTTGCTGAAATGTGCGTACTCATGGGTCTTAGTTATCTTCTAACTTTTCTTTTTCTTTTGGTTTTTCTTCTTAGCCGCAACCTCTGCCTTCATCTGCTCCAAGGTTATCTCATTTTGAAAATGTAGGTTATAATAGAGTTGTAAAATAGTGACTATATTCTGCACTGTCCAATAAAGAGAAAGTGCTGCGGAGAAGTTATAGCAAAATGCTAAGAACATCAAGGGCATGAACTTCATGACTTTAAGCATGGGGTTATTAACGCCGGCAGGTTGCGGCGTAACGTGCATGCTCCAATACATGGATGCCGCCATAATCAGAGGCATGGGATTGACGGGGAAGTCGTAACCAAACATGGGTATGGTAAAGACGGTGTCGGGTTGAGCTAAATCTTGAATCCAAAAAAAGGATTGGTGCCGCAACTCAGTCGTGGTTTGGAGCATGGAGTAAAAGCCGAGGAAGATCGGGAATTGCAACAGCATGGGTAGGCAGCCGCCTACTGGGTTCACACCATAGTCTTTGTAGGTGCGGATCATTTCTTCGTTAAGCTTTTCTGGCTTATCTTTGTATTTATCCTGCACTTCTTTCATGACGGGAGCTACCGTTGCCATGCGTTTCATGCTCTTGTTGGCCATCCCTTGGGGATACCAGAGCACGCCTTTCAAAAGAATCGTTAGGATGACAATGGACCAGCCGTAGCTTTGCACGATGTCGTTGATGTGGTTAAGCACCCAGAGGAGAAAACGGCTGACTACACTGAACATACCGAACTCCATGACGTGGGCTTGGTTGTCACTCATCAAAGCGAGGCGGCTGTTTTCCTTCGGCCCGGCATAGACATCAAATTTTTGAGTGTAGCTTGCGTTGGGCTCTACTTGCACTCCGGGGATGCTCATGCTGGCTACGACGCCGTCGGGGATGGCTTGGTTTTTATCGCGTAATTCTGGATAAAAACGACGGGTGCCTTCCACTTTTTTTGCGGCAAAATCTACGGGGTTGACGATCATGACAAAAAATTGGCTCTTGATCGCCGCCCAGTTGATCTCGTCTTCCAGCTTACTTTCTACTAATAATTTACCAGCCCAGAGCTGGATGCCTAGTAAAGGAACGTTGGCTGCATCAAACTCATGAATTTTGTGCGTTGAATAATTTCCCCCCATGCTCATCCAAGACAGCCCCATCAAGGTGCGCTCTGTTCCCTTCGTATAAACGGGGGTGGCGCTGCCTAAATCTAACGAATAAGGAGAGAGCACTTCCATTTTTGTTCCCGTATTAAAAACGGTTTGCGCTAGCTCAATGGTGTAGTCTCCCGTTAGAGTGTAAACACGCTGCAGCCTCATGGTAGGGGTGAGGGTCTTCACCATCGTTACACTGTTGGAAGTCTGAGATTCTAACTGATAACCACTGAGGCCGTAAGCTCCAGTCCAACCACGTAGGTTTAAGATAGGTAAGGGGCCGCCGATATTTAAAATGACGGGATTTTCACCGAGTGCTAGGTGCTTTTTAAGTGCAACGGTTTTAATGGCACCGCCAAATGTGGTAAGCTCAGCTTTAATGAAGTCATTCTCTAAAAACGCCACGCGCTCTGAGCCGATGTTAGGCTCTTGCGTCATCTCGACGTTGGTCAGACTTGTTTTCAGTTCAGGCTGACTCGTCCCATTGGAGGGCGGTAGGTTCCTAGCTGGATCCCCTGAAGTTGGGGTAAGTTCTTGGGTCTGTGCTGTGGGTGCCGGCCGTGCCGTGGGAGGTGGCGGCGGGTAAAAGTAATTAATGAGTGCGGGGTAAGCCACGATCAATCCCAAACATGCTGCTATGAGTAACCAATTTTTCTTATCCATTAAAGTGTTCCAAATGTTTTTTTTCTGATCCGCAAGAACAGGTAGGCTCTTGGAGTTTACCTGTTTTATTTAAATCGGACGGCACGGGATCATAGCCATGTCCACCCCAAGGCTGGCAACGCAGAATTCTGCGAAACCCTAAAAAAGTTCCCCGCACCACTCCATGCTCCTGGACCGCCTGCACCGCATACTCCGAGCAGGTCGGTATGAAACGGCAGGATCCACCAACTCCACCAAAAAAAATCTTCAGGGGCGATATCCATTGTTGATACCCTTTAATGCAGGAAATGACGATGGTCTTAAGCATAAAGTTTTTAGTTATTCGCCAATAAAACCACAACGTTTCACGATTTGTTCAAAATCTTGGGTAAAAGATTTAAGTTCAGACCCTGCTGCCGTGCGACGTGCGATCCAGACACTTTGCAGACCATCTGGAAATTTCCCCTGCCAATGACGGTAAATTTCTCGTAATCGACGCTTTATCTTGTTACGAGCCACCGCATTGCCGCAAGCTTTAGGCACGATAAATCCCGCCAAGCGCGGTTCTCTTGGCCGGATCATATAGTTACAAACGAGATGGCGACCAGCCTGACGTTTACCCAAAGCCTTAATCCGCTCAAAGTCCGTGCGTAGGCGCAAAGTGTGGGAGCGAGGCAGGGAAAAGTCAGATGCCGGATCAGGCTTCGGTGTGACGGGCAAATTTACGATCCGTTCCCTTGGGAGTGAGGCGTTTACGGCCCTTAGCGCGACGGCGTGCTAGGAGGGCGCGGCCATTTTTAGTGCGGGTTCTGGAAAGAAAGCCAAATTTACGTTTACGTGTGCGCTGGGAGGGTTGATAGGTCGGTTGCATAGATCAGTTCTTGGTTAATAAAGGTAAAATTCTATCGATTCCATTCCGACTGTCAACAGCATATGCGTATGAAAAACTCGGACTTTTTTGGATGAATTAAGTGACTAGCCTAGCCGCAACTTTCAAAGCATCAGATTTTAACATCCAAAAAAAATTTAAAAATCCTTCTGTACACTTGGTTTAGCTTCTGATACAACTAGTTCACCCATGATTTTACACATTTTTATATAAAAATAAATACGCTACACTATGACAACTTTTGCTAAGAATTTAACGAGAAAAACAATGTTAGGCTCACTCATTGCCTTCAGCTTTTTTTACACTGTAATCAGCCCTGAACTGTTCGCCCAAGCCAAGCCCGACATCGTGGTCACGGGTCGCATAGACATAGCCTTAACAAATCTTTCCGGCTCAAATGGCTCTGCTGCCACCAACGTTCTGAAAAACGATTTAAACATGTTAGGCTTGTTTAATATCACCACGGCTAACGCCGCTACTATCTTAATAAAGGGAACCGCCACCGCTGACTCCATTCAAGGAACTGTTACCGATAAAAACGGCACCGTCATCATTAACCAGACGTTCACGGGCGGCTGGCGCAAAGCGACTCACCAGTTTGCGGATATGATTGTAGAAAAATTAACTGGCACTCCAGGAATCGCCACCAGTTCTGTTACCTTTGTTTCCGCACAGACTGGCACAAAAGAGCTTTACATCATGGACATAGACGGGGCAAACGTGCGCCAACTCACGAACGACAAATCCACCAACATAGGCCCCAAATTTTCCAAAGAAGGTAATCAGATTGCCTACACCTCTTGGAAAAGCGGTTATCCAGACGTTTGGGTAATCGACTTAGCGAACAACAACCGCCGCCGTGTCTCCTTCTACCCTGGCGTGAACAGCGGCCCGGCCTTTTCCCCAGACGGCAGCCTGATCGCTCTTACCCTTTCCAAAGATGGAAACACGGAGCTTTACACGATTGCAGCGGGCGGCGGCTCTCCAACGCGCCTCACCCGTAGCCGTGGCACTGAGGCTAGCCCCACTTGGTCACCTGACGGTTCCACCTTAGCCTACGTCTCCGATGACCGCGGCACACCCCAACTCTTCACCGTGCTTCTAGCAGGCAGCACTCCCCAACGCCTTAAAATTTCTGCGTCCTACACCACAGAGCCAGACTGGTCGCCCGACGGAGCTAAGATCGCCTACTCGATTCAAGCAGCAGGTCAAAACCAAATCTCTTTCTCCAGCATCGCCACGGGCGAACAAACTGTTTTAACTAGTAGCGGCACCAATGAAACTCCCAGCTGGACACGCAATTCCCGCCACCTCCTCTTTGCCCGCGCCGGCAAGCTCTACCTCCTTGACTCCGTCTCACGCCAAACCACTGCCATCGAAAATGGCTTAACCCGCAACACCGAACCCAACGCTTCCCGTTAATCACCGCCGATACAACACCTTTTCAAGTCAATAAAGCCCACACAACTAAAACAAAAATCTATGAAATCTACTATCCTCTCTCTCGCCGCCCTCGCCGTTTGCTTATCCTTCACTGCTTGCTCTAAAAACGTTAAGCGCGACGGCACTGCGGGTGATGGCACCTACTCCAGCGGCGCTGGCACTGATGGCCTCTACAATCAATCTCTCCCTGGCCGTATTGACGGATCCAACCCTGAGCTAGCTAACTACGACACCCTTCAAGCCTACGTGGTTCTCTTCGACTTCAACAGCTTCTCCATCAACGCAGCCGAGCGCTCTAAGCTAAACGCTATTGCTAAATGGATGACCGAAAACTCCTCTGCAAAAATTGTCTTAGCCGGCCATACCGATGCACGCGGCACCACCCAATACAACGTCGGTCTGGGCGAACGCCGCGCCCTCGCCACCCGCGACTACCTTCTCGGGCTCGGAGCCGATGGCAGCCGCCTCATGACCATCACCTATGGCGAAGAACGTCCCGCGGTAGCCGAGGAAAGCGAAGCCGCTTACTCCCAAAACCGTCGTTGTGCCGCTGGTATCCTGCCTTGAGTCTAAGCCGATTCTCTTGTCGAACAAACCCCGCTTTCTCCTGCGGGGTTTGTTATTTCAAGCCTTGGAATTTCCGCCTTTATTCATCTAAGCTCCTAAGATGATGTCTCACCTAAACCATCTCGGCACCAACATCCTTCTCCGCAGTCCTAACTGGCTCGGAGATGCCGTCATGACTCTGCCCGCCGTGCAGTTCCTCCGCACCCAACTCCCTGCCGCCACACACCTCACCGTTTTAACCCCTACCAAACTCGCTGATTTCTGGCGGCTCGTTCCCGGCTTACATTCCGTATTACTCGCAGATGATAACATAGCCATCACCGCCGACACCATTAAGGCACAAGCCTTCGACACCGCCATCCTTTTTCCCAATTCTCTCCGCAGTGCCCTAGAACCATGGCTCGCCCGCATCCCGCAGCGTTACGGCTTCACAGGCCACTCCCGTAACTGGCTCTTAAGCGATTCATGGCCACGCCCTTCTAACGACAAAGGCTGGGTTCATCACCAGCTCCATTACCTAGAACTCATTCAACATCTCATCCCAACTGCCGCTGCCACTCCACCTTTCCAACCCCTCACCACCACAACGATCAGGCCCTACCCCGAGCCCTACCTCGTCGTCTGCCCCGGTGCTGAATACGGTGCGGCCAAACGCTGGCCTCTTTCCCACTACGCCGAAGCCATCAACAAACTCACCGCTAAATATCATTTAAAAATCATTCTCCTCGGATCTGCTAACGACATCCCCACTTCTCTCTCTCTAACCCAACTACTAAAAGTTCCGCCCTATCTCTTGCATAACCTCACGGGTCAAACCTCCCTCGCCACCTTCATCCAACACATCGCCCACGCTAGCCTTGTGCTCTGTAACGACAGCGGCTCCATGCACCTTGCCGCCGCCTTTGGCACCCGCACTGTTGCCATCTTCGGATCCACCGAACCTCTCCTCACCGGCCCCATCCACCCTTCCGTAGAAGTCATACGCCACCACGTCCCTTGTAGTCCATGCTTCCTGCGTGAATGCCCGATCGACTTCCGCTGCATGAACGCCGTCAGTGCTGATGAAGTCGTTCACGCCGCAGCCCCAGCTCTAAAACCATCCCCTAAATCCCAACCCTAAAAAACGTTTCCCCACTTTGTCCTGCTCCTGCTATACCTTTTCATCTGTTATTTAAACTATCCATTTTATGAAAATCTCCGCCTGCATCATCACGAAAAACGAAGAATCGAACCTACCCCGGTGCCTGAAAAGTATTCAAGGTCTCGTTGATGAAATCATCATCGTGGACAGCGGCAGTACCGATCGCACCCCATTTATCGCCACCGACTTTAACGCCCGCTTCATCCGTCAGGAATGGCAAGGCTATGTTGGTCAAAAAAACTTTGCCCTCACCAAAGCTAGCTATAACTGGGTTCTCAGCATCGACGCTGACGAAGAGCTTTCCCCCGATTTACAACAACAACTCAAAGCCCTTCACGACTCTCCCCTAGACCCCATCATCTCCGGCTTCCAAGTCTGCCGCGTCGTCTTTTATCAAGGCCAATGGATCCGCTTTGGTGACTGGTATCCCGACCAACTCGTCCGCTTTTTTGATAAACGCAAAGCCTCCTTCGCTGGAGGTAAAGTCCATGAACGCCTCGAAGTCACCGGCCCCCTTCAACCCCTTACCGGCGAGCTCTACCATTACACTTATAAAGACCTAGCCGACCAACAAGCCCGCATCCAACTCTACTCCACCCTCTGGGCCGAAACAGCTAAGGCCGAAGGCAAATCAGCCAACGCCCTCGACCCCTACACCCACGCCGCTTGGAGACTCTTCCGCAGCCTCTTCCTTAAAGGCTCCATTAAAGGTGGCGCCCTTGGCTGGCAAATCGCACGCCTCAATGCCTACGAAGTCTTTTTGAAATATAAGAAACTTTCCCAGATGAAATAATCCACCTCCCCCGGATGTCCTCCCCCTCCACCGCTAAGTCCGCTTCTAAAATCATGGCCGCCGTTTTCGGCTCCCGTGTCTTAGGCTTAGTTCGGGAGATAGTCTTGAACGCCATCTTCGGCCCTGGCAAGGAGCTCGACGCTCTCATCGCCGCCTTTCGCATCCCCAACCTCCTGCGCGACCTCTTTGCCGAAGGTGCCCTTTCTACCGCCTTCGTCACCACCTTCTCTAAAAAACTCGCCACCGGAAATAAAGAGGAAGCCTTCCGCCTCGCCAACCTCGTCATGACCACCCTCCTCCTCTTCATGACTGTCGTCGTGTTGATCGGCATTCTTTTTAGCGATACCCTCGTCCACCTGACTAATCCCGGATTCTTCCTCATTGAAGGTAAAGGCGACCTCACCATCCAACTCACCCGCATCCTCTTCCCCTTCATTCTCTTCGTTTCCCTCGCCGCCGTTTACATGGGCCTGCTTAATAGCCTTGGCAGCTTCGGTCTCCCCGCATCCGCCTCTACCGCTTTTAACATTGTCTCCATCATCAGTGGTCTCGCCTTAGGCTGGATCTTCGATCCCCAGCTCGGCTCCCGCGCCATCTACGGCTTCGCCATCGGCACCGTTATCGGAGGTGTTGCCCAGCTGCTCATCCAAGTTCCGAAAGCCATCCAATTTGGCTACCGCTTCCACCTCAACTTTAACTTCCGCGACGCTGGTCTTCGTCAAATCCTCATCCTCATGACCCCAGCCGTCATCGGCGGTGCCGCCGTCCAAGTTAATGTCCTCGTCAACGGCTACTTTGCCTCCTTCCTTGGAGACGGCTCCGTCACCTACCTCTACAATGCCTTCCGCCTCGTCCAACTCCCTATCGGCCTCTTCGGCGTTGCCATCGCCACGGTCACGCTGCCCGCCATCGCTCGCAGTGCCGCCACCACAGACCTAAGCGCCTTCCGCTCAAAAATTCAAGAAGGCCTCCAACTCACTTTCTTTTTTAGCCTTCCCGCCGCCGTCGCCTGTGCCGTTCTAGCCCCTCTCATCATCCAAGTCATCTATCAACGTGGTGCCTTTACCGCCCACGACACCACACAGACCGCCTATGTCCTGCAAGCCTTCTGCATCGGCCTCGCTGGCTACGCTGGCATCAAAGTCCTCGCCCCGGCCTTCTACGCCCTTGACCTCCCCAGCATCCCACTACGCGTCAGCCTCCTGGGCATCGCCCTCAATCTTGGACTTAATTTATTGTTCATTAAAATTTTTAATCTTGGCCTAGCCTCCCTTCCCCTCTCCACCTCTCTTGTAGCCTTAATTAACTTCAGTCAACTCGCCTGGAGCTTACGCAATCGCCTAAGCGGCCTGGGCGATTCCTCCCTCATCCCCAACCTCCTTAAAGTAACTATTGCCTCCGCCCTCATGGGCACGCTACTGGCCGGCCTCCTTATTCTGGTTCCTCACCCGAGCAACTCTTGGTTAACCGGCATGCTGCTCGCCTTCCTCATCTCCTTCGGCGGCCTCAGCTACCTAGGACTAAGCCACCTCTTGAAAATCCCCGAACTTCAAAACCTGCTCAATATTCTCCAAAGAAAGTCTAACCCTCAGTCTTTGAGCCGTTAAGCATCTTATGTATTATTCCTTACTTTACTTAACCAATGATCTCTAAACTGCCCCCCTAGGTCTGGACGGGTGCGTGGGCACTGGCCTTCGTTGGGGGGATTGTCAACGCCGTTGGGCTACTCGGCTTCGAGCATCAAGCCGTTACTCATCTTACCGGCACTACTTCCATGCTAGCATCGGCGTTGGCCTCTCTTGACGTTCCGGCGGCGCTCCATTTCGCTGCCATCATCGGCTCCTTTGTTACGGGCACCGTGCTCAGTGGCTTCATCATTCAGGACAGCACCCTCTAGCTCGGTCGCCGCTACGGCTTGGCTCTGCTTTTGGAGTCTATTCTGCTTTACCTCGCCGTCCCGCTGCTTGAGCGCAACAACATTTTAGGTATTTACTCGCGTCCTGTGCCTGCGGTCTCCAGAACGCCATGATAAGCACTTACAGCGGGGTCGTTATTCACACGACCCACATTTCTGGCATGTTCACTGACCTCGGGATCTTTTTGGGTCACTCCCTCCGGGGTCTTCCCGTGGACTTGCAGCGGCGACGACTCTGCTTTCTCATTATCTCCGGATTTTTCTGCGGCGGCATCGCCGGTGCGGTAGCTTTCCATCACCTCAGCTATTCGGCACTTTTCATTCCCAGTGCTCTCACCGCCGCTACAGCTCTCGCCTATGGCACTTACCTTTTTCGCAATCGCCACAGCCCACGATTTTGGGGTCAGTCCTTGGAATTAAGCGTCCACTAGGAAGAAAGTCCTAAATTTAACTGCCTCCTTCTAAAGCAGGTTTGGTCATAAAATTGAAGGATCGGCTAAAGCTCGGAGATTAAATATCCGCACATCAACTTGAGGACTATAGCAAAGATGGTCAGGAGCGTGGTCGAATATAGGCAGTCCATTCCATGCCAGTGGCTCCGTGTCCCACGATTCTAAGGTGGGGGTTCCGATCAAGTAAGGCTCGTGTTGGACGAGACCGCGGTAAAGATTTTTTTTAGTTTGGGAAAATAGAACATAGCGTTCGACTAAAAATGCATCGAGCGATCCTTGCTGGGCAGGCGCAAAAGTTGTGGGCGGCTGATAGCTCCAGCCACTTTTTGTTCCGTCACTGACAGGGCTCCGCTGATCTTGACGCTGGCAGATGTACTCAATGGAAGATGCTCTATGGTTCATCGCCATCTTGGCATGATAGTAGGGTAATTTAAAAAAAGTGCGGGCTACTTTTACGGCCACGGATTGATTACAATCAAGTGAGAAAAACCAGACGCCCGTCGTGCCATCGGGAGCCTTAACGTAGGTGCGGACATTTAATTCTAGAAAGTGGGATAAACCTGGGACGCTCGCCCAGCCATTGAGTCTTACCTTAGTCATGACAAAAGGCACGACCCCGATCCATGCTCTGCCCTCGTAAGTATCCAACTCCAAGCCTTCAGGTAAGTGCGGCCTCAGCAAATTAGGCGAACAAGACCAATGAGCAAAAAGCAGGTGCCGCCAGCTTTGACGCATTACGGAAAAATCATGGGAAAGCACACTCATTTTTAAATCCTAACTGCACCACGTTAATAGGGCTATTCCTTTTTGTTTCTTGCTTCCAGCACTCGCCCAGCTAATGATTAAGTGTATTCATGAAATCCCGCGCTAAGCGCACTGCCTACCGTTCCACCATGTTCCGCTTCTATGGCTTTCTCAAGCCTTACCGCAAGGAACTGGCCCTCATCTTTCTCCTCATCGTACTCGTGGCCATGGCGGAGCTAGCCCGACCTATGCTCATCGGTTTTATTATGGACGAAGCTAATACGGGCTCTTCATGGGCTCAGGTCATGCCTTTCGTTCTGGCCTTTTTGGCTGCCGTCTTAATCCGATCTGTACTCCTCTTTGCCCGTAACTATTTACTGCAAAGAACTGGCATGCGCGTCACCTGCGACATGCGGATAGGCATCTTCACCCATCTGCAAAAATTATCCCTAAAATTCTACGACAAAAGTCATACGGGAAAGATTATTTCCCGCATCACAGATGATACCAACGCCATGCATAACTTAGTTACGGGCGCATCGGTAAATATGTTAGGAGACATCATCACCACAGTTGGCGTCTTAGGCGTCCTCCTTTATTCTAACTGGCAATTAGCCCTCCTCACTTACGCCATGCTGCCACTTTTTCTAGTGAATTACTTCTGGCATCGCCGCCGCCTGCGGGTCGAGAACCGCATCCACCGCCGTAACTGGGACACGGTCATGGGCTTCCTTCATGAACGCATTGCCAGCACCCGTCTGGTTAAAGCCTTTGCCACCGAAGAAACCGAAACCGCCACCTTCCGCAGTGGTATCGAGTCTGACTACCGCAACTACAACCGCGTCGTCTGGCGTAACACGCTCCTCGGCGTCAATGCCGAGACCATCTCAGGCTTAGGCCTATGTAGCATCCTCGCCTTGGGCTCCTATCTCGTCGTCAATAAAACAGGTGATTTCACCATTGGCCAACTCACCTCCTTCATCCTCTACCTAGCCATGCTCTATGGTCCCATTATCCGTATCGTTGAATCAAACACCTTCATCCAACACGCATCCGTCGCTTTAGAAAAAATATTTACCGTTCTCGACACCCAACCCCACATCCCCGATAACGACCAACTCCCCGCCCTTACCCATGTCAAAGGTCACGTTAACTTCGACCATGTCACCTTTAACTACCGCCCCGGCCAAGCCATCCTCCAAGACGTCTCTTTCCAAGTCAGCCCTGGAGAAATGATCGCCCTCGTCGGTCCGAGCGGCGCTGGGAAAACCACCGTTATCACCCTACTCGCCCGCTTTTATGACCCAACTTCTGGCACCATCCGAATCGACAACCAAGACATATCCCAGTTCAACGTCCACACCCTGCGCCGCCAGATCGGCATCGTCATGCAAGACAATCTACTCTTCGCTGGCACCTTGGCCCAAAACATTAAATACGCCCGTCCCAACGCCACAGATGAAGAAATGATCGCCGCCGCCCAAGCCGCTAACGCCCACGAATTCATCATGAAACTTCGCCACGGCTACCAAAGTGAAGTCGGTGAACGTGGAGTAAAACTCTCGGGCGGCCAACGCCAACGCTTAGCCATTGCCCGCGTCATCTTAAAAAATCCACCCATCCTTATCCTCGACGAAGCCACCTCTGCCTTAGATACAGAATCCGAACGCCTCATCCAAGATGCCCTAGAAACCCTGATGAAAAGTCGCACCTCCATCGTCATCGCCCACCGACTTTCCACCGTCATCAACGCAGACCGCATCCTCGTGATGGAACAAGGCCGTATCGTCGAACAAGGCCGCCACGAAGAACTGCTCGCCCAGAATGGAACCTATGCCAAACTGCATCGACTCCAGTTCCGCGAAGCAAGCCGTTAAACATTCCCCATTGTCTCTAGGAAACGAGTTATGCTAAGTTTTAAAAATCAGTCGGGGGTATAGCTCAGTTGGTAGAGCGCTTCGTTCGCAATGAAGAGGCCAGGGGTTCGAATCCCCTTACCTCCAGCTTTGGCTGGAGTCCGTCCGTAAGGACAAAGATAAAAAAGAGTCGAACCTTGGTTCGTTTGTTTTACCGTACAACGGTTTCCATCAAGAGCGAAGCTCACCTCACAACCTTTTATTTAAAAAAATCCCCTTACCTCCCTAGCTCCCAACTAGAAAACAGACACGTCGATTTACCGCCCAACCCTTCTTGAAAAATTTCTACCCATCACGGGAGACCCAGAGTATCCAGTCTTTGGTGCTCTTCCTTTTGGAGCTGTGGAGGCACCACACCTGTATAACGACAATAATGTATTGCTAGCCTCGCCCCTTGATATTGCCGTTCAAAAACTGCTAACCGTTATTGACCGTGACAAAACGGGCTTTGCGATTGAAGATATTCTCGGAGCTGCGGTGTGTATCTATCCTGGATTTTCTTCGGCGGTAGCACTCAAGGCACTTGCGTATTTTTCGGACATCGTAAAATATAATTTGTCCCTAGCTACTCATAATTTTCTTACCTAGGTAGCGACAAATGCGGAACTTTCCACGACATTAGCACTTCAGAGCCCAAATCTTTATGAGCCAAGAATTTAAAAATAAACTAGATCACCATTACACGTGGCCTGCTCTCTTCCCGTTTAAATTTGTCGTCAAAAAGGAACACCTAGATGAGCTCCAAACCCTGCTAACTGATGAACCATTCACCTCACGTCCCTCTGCTAATGGGAAATACGTAAGCCTGACGCTAGAAAAAAACATGGCCTCAAGTGATGAGGTTTTAGCTCTCTATGAAAAAGTGAAGGTCATCCCCGGTTTGATCGCCCTGTAAATTCTGCGTGGACATGAGTGCGGACTTGGATACGTTTAAAGCACTATGATGGTAGGACAAAAGGTCGTTTGTGTGGATGATAAATTCCCCCTAGGAATCAGCAAATTTTATACGGCTCTGCCCAAAAAAGGGGTCACCTACGTTATTCGTGAAGTGCAGTTAGGTGTTAATCTAAAAGGTGAACCAGGAGAAGTCTGCCTTTACCTCATAGGCCTGACTAACCCGAAGTCCAACACGGCTCCTTTCCCTGAGCGTGGCTTTAATGCCGAACGCTTCCGCCCCTTAGAGGACGATCGTTTGAAGCAAACAGAAAAAATCGAAGCAGAAGCTGATTTAGAAGAAGTGATTTAATCTGGCGCAGGCTTTAAACTAAGGTGCTCATGTTAAACCCAGCTTTACAACTTTTCGACACGATGCAGCGGAAGCTTCTTCCGCTCAGGCCCTCTGATGGGAAGACTTTTCGTTTCTATTGTTGCGGCCCAACAGTGTATGGTCCAGCGCATATTGGCAACTTCCGCACCTTCGTCATGCAGGATGTACTGCGCCGTGTTTTAGAATTAAACGGGATGCCGACAGAGCACGTCCGCAACATTACGGATGTAGATGATAAAACGATTAAGCAGTCGCAAGCTGAGGGCAAAAAGTTAGCTGATTTCACGGCAGCGTGGACAACCCGTTACCACTATGATTGTCAGCAGCTGAACCTTTTAACTCCGCACGTAGAGCCCAGCGCCGTAGAACATATTCCCGAACAGATCACCTTGATCGAACAGCTCGTGAAGAAGGGACACGCCTATCACGCGGACGAAGGCTCTGTTTATTTTGATGTAAGTTCGTTTCCTGCTTACGGAGCCTTATCACGTCTAAGTGAACGGACGATCACGACGCAGACAACGGTGGAGCCTTCCGCTTTGGTCGAAAATGCCGATGAATACCAGCGGGACTCAGCGGCGGATTTTGCGTTATGGAAAGCACGTAAGCCAGAAGATGGTGAAAATTTCTGGTCAAGCCCATGGGGAGAAGGACGTCCAGGCTGGCACATCGAATGCAGTGCTATGGCGATCAAACATTTAGGTCAGACACTGGATCTGCATTCCGGCGGTGAGGATTTAGTTTTTCCCCACCATGAAAATGAGATAGCCCAGAGTGAAGCGGCCACGAGCCAGACTTTTTCCCGACACTGGTTTCATGTGCGGCATCTGTTGGTGGAAGGTCGTAAGATGAGTAAGAGCGAGGGGAGCCTTTATACGCTGGAAGATTTAATAGCGAAAAATTTTCAGGCGATGGAGTTACGCTATGTTTTAATAGCAGGGCATTATCATAAGCCGTTAAATTTTACTTTAGATTCCTTGTCAGCCGCACGCCAAGCGTTGCAAACGTTATTTCGGTTAGATGAGCATTTACGGGAAGCGGGCGGCGGCGGCGGCGCTCCTAGCTATCAACACCTATGCGACCTAACGACTGTGGCCACCGCTACGGATAATCCTTTTGCACAGGCATGGGCGGCTTTATTAGATGATTTAAATACACCCGAAGCATTAGGTCATGTTTTTGTGGCGACTAAGGAGATAGAGGCACAGTTACGCAGAAACGAGATAAGCGCAGAAGAAGCCTTACGGATTAGGCAAGAGTTTCAACGCTTGATGCAAGCGTTAGGATTAATTTTAAATGCGGCACCAGAAGCGGCGGTGCCAGCAGAAATTCAAGCTCTCGCCCAAGAGCGGTGGGAAGCGAAACAGGCCAAGGAATGGAAGCGAGCCGATGAGTTGCGGGCGAGACTAACAGCGGCGGGCTGGGTCATGCAGGATGGTAAGGACGGCTTTACTTTAGTTGCGGCTGTTTAACAACCTCTCCTTGCAGAATTTTTTATTATCCATTTTCGATGGGTTTGATTTTATTTGTGCTAAGCTTAAAGGTAGTGGCAATTCATCTATGCTTATGAAACTTAAATTCTGTCAAACGCGGCCATTAGGAATCATGCTGATGGTGCTGCTGTTCACTGGGAGTCATGCCATGAGTACTGAAGAAGCTAAATATACCGTGCTATCTAAATTAGATAAGTTTGAACTACGCCTCTACGCTCCCCAAGTCTTGGCGGAGACTGTGGTGGCAGGCTCTCTGGAAGAGGCTGGGGGTAAAGCATTCGGCAGACTTTTTGGTTATATAACAGGAGAAAATAAAGGAAACCAAAAGATCGCTATGACCGCACCCGTTTCCCAACAAGCGGCAGGAGAAAAAATAGCCATGACGACGCCGGTAGGCCAAGTTGAAGCGGAAGGCGGCTGGTCTGTTTCTTTCATGATGCCGCCTGGCAGAACCCTTGAGTCCTTACCCGAACCGAAAAATGCTGCCATTAAATTGATCGCCCTTCCTCAGCAGCAAATGGCGACCATTCGTTACTCCGGCACATCAGCAGAAAAACTTTATCGAAAAAATCTAGCAGAGCTAGAAACTTGGATAAAGCAGCAGGGTTTGAAGCCCACTGGGAAGCCTGTCTGGGCGCGTTATAATCCACCTTACACGCCGTGGTTTTTACGACGTAATGAAATTCTCATGCCTGTAGAAACTCGCCCCTGACTTAACGGCTTAAACACTTAATCCATGGCCGAGGGAATAGATCCTTCAAAGGCTTCTTCTAAATCACGCACCGCCCACGCACTGGTTTGCTCAGCGTGGGAAACGCTGAGACGCCCATCCCCCGCCACTAAGCCGATCTGGATAGCCTCCACGCCTTGCGCGCGGAAGTGAGCCAGCGAGGAGTCGATGTCACACAAGGCTACGCTAAGCACAGCGCGGCCTTGGGTTTCGTTAAAGAAGAGCACATCACTACGTAAAGTATCTTCCGTTAAGTTGAGCTTGGCTCCCAAGCCTTTTTCTTCTGTGCGGAAACAACATTCTGCTAAACTGACTAATAATCCACCGTCGCTTAAATCATGAGCACTGCGAACTTTTCCTAAGTGGATAAGGCTACGCACAGCGTTTTGGAACTGAATTTCTTTAGCCAAATCCATACGCGGAGGTAGTCCTTTTTTCAAGCCATGCAGTTCGTAGAGGTAAGATGAGCCACCCATTTCATGGCCTAGGCCGCCGACCAAGAGAATAGCATCCCCGGCTGAGCGGAAAGCGGAGGGGGTGATGTGAGATTCTTGATCGATCACGCCTACGACGGCGACGACGGGGGTGGGATCAATCGCCCCAGCGGGAGATTGATTATAAAGGCTGACGTTACCGCCCGTGACGGGTATGCCGAAGGCGCGGCAGGCTTCGGACATGCCTTCAATGGCTTCCCGTAAGGACCAGAAAACTTCTTTATTGTGCGGGTTGCCGAAGTTTAAGTTATCGGTCAAACCCAGAGGCGTGGCACCCGTCATGGTCAGGTTGCGACAGCATTCCGCCGTTGCGATCTTAGCACCCTCGCGCGGATCGAGCCAGCAGTAGCGGCCATTACAGTCTGAGGCCATGGAGAGAAATTTCACCTTACCTTCACCTGTCGGGATGCGGATGACGGCGGCATCGGAGCCAGGAGCAAGGACGGTATTTTTTTGCACCATGTGATCGTATTGGCGGTAGATCCAGCGTTTCGAAGCGATGCTCGGAGCACTGAGTAAGCGGACGAGAATGGACTGTAAATCCCTTGGCTCCGGTATAGCTGTGGTAAAGTCTAGGCTCTGACGATCGGCGAGGTCAGAGGGTTCTTGTGCCTCGCGCTTGTAAAGGGGTGCTTCCGCGGCGAGGGCGTGGGCGGGGATATCAGCCACGACTTTACCATGTTGTTTAATTACACAACGCTTGGTGTCGGTGACGAAACCAATTTCAGCCGCATCTAAATCCCATTTCTCAAAAATCTTCCTCACCGTATCTTCATGGCCTTTTTGCACAATAATCAACATGCGCTCTTGGGATTCTGAAAGCATGATTTCGTAAGGAGTCATACCTGTCTCGCGCTGTGGCACAAGATCTAGTTCTACTTCAATCCCAGAGTCGCCCCGGCTGGCCGTCTCGCACGTAGAGCAGGTGAGCCCAGCTGCGCCCATGTCTTGCACGCCGACGACGGCTTCGGGGTTTTCATAAAGTTCTAGGCACGCTTCGAGCAGAAGTTTTTGCATAAAGGGATCGCCCACTTGCACGGCAGGGCGGTCTTCTTTAGATTCTTCTGTGAGATCACGGGAGGCAAAGGCGGCACCAGCTAGGCCGTCACGGCCTGTTTTAGCACCGACATAGAAGACCGGATTACCGATGCCCGTTGCGGCACCTTTACGGATCTGGTCATGGCGCAGGAGACCAAGGGAAAAGGCATTCACTAAAGGATTGCCATTATAAGAAGGATCAAAATAAATATCACCGCCGATAGTAGGCGTGCCGAAACAGTTTCCATAATGAGCAACCCCACCCACGACGCCAGCGAGAAGGCGGCGATTGGTCTTAGCTTGAGCGGAATCTCCGTGGATGGGGCCGAAGCGGAGGGAGTTAAGGTTAGCCACGGGGCGCGCTCCCATGGTGAAGATGTCGCGTAGAATACCACCCACTCCAGTGGCGGCTCCTTGGAAGGGCTCCACGGCGCTGGGATGGTTATGGGATTCTATTTTAAAGGCCACGGCCATGTTATCGCCAATGTCGAGCACGCCAGCATTTTCATCTCCTGCTTTGACAAGGACGCGAGGGCCGGTGGTGGGAAATTTTTTTAATTCGAGGCGGGAGTTTTTATAGGAACAATGCTCACTCCACATGACAGAAAAAATACCTAGCTCGGTAAAGTTAGGGTGACGGCCGAGGATTTTTTGAATACGTTCGTATTCGTCCGGGGTGATCCCATGCTTAGAAATGATTTCGGGGGTTATGGCGGGTTCGTTCATAAGATTATTTACCACAAAAAAGCAGACAGTGTCCCCCGTGGTTAATTAAGTAAAGATTGGAAAAGAGGTAGCCCGTCGGTCGAGCCTAAGAGCTTCTCGCAGGCGCGCTCGGGGTGGGGCATGAGGCCTAAGACATTACGTTGTTTGTTGCAGATGCCGGCGATGTTTTCCAGTGCGCCGTTCGGGTTAGCTGCGTCGGACGTTTGGCCGTGGGCATCGGCGTAACGGAAGATGATTTGGTTATTTGCTTTAAGGTCTGCTAACACATCTGGCTGCGCCACGTAACAACCTTCTCCATGGGCAATAGGGATATTTAAGAGCTGCCCTTTTTTATAGTGCGTGGTGAAGGCTGTCTCCTGCGACTCGACCCGTAAGGTCACGTGCTCACAAATAAAGTGCATCTTACGGTTCCGCACCAGCGCACCAGGGAGGAGGCCTGCCTCACAGAGAATTTGGAAACCGTTACAAATGCCGATGACTTTTTGCCCGCGCTCTGCCGCTGCCTTGACGGATTTCATGATAGGGGAGAATCGGGCGATGGCACCGCAACGCAAATAATCCCCGTAAGAAAAACCACCTGGCACGATGATGGTTTCATCTGCCTCGATATGAGTGTCTTTATGCCAAGCCATGCGCACGGGTTGTTGCAGAACTTCGTCTATAGCGCGGAAGCAATCAAAGTCACAGTTAGAGCCAGGGAATTGGAGGACAACAAATTTCATAGAATAAGCGAGGCCTGAGAAATTATTTAAGTTCAATCTGATAGTCTTCAATCACTGGATTGGAGAGTAGATCCTTAGCCACTTCTTCTAATTTAGCTTTAGTTTTAACAAGATCGGAGCCAGAAATTTCGAGCTCAATGATGCGTCCGATGCGGACTGACTCGACACAGTCCATGCCGAGGCCGTGAATGGCCTTACGGACGGCTTCGCCTTGAGGATCGAGAACGCTTTTCTTAGGAGTAACAATGACAGTGGCTTTCATGAAGTGACGATATTAAACATAGAGCCCACAGAGAGCACAGAATTTTTTTTGAAGGATTAAGGAAATCGAGTCCGAGCAAAGAAATTAGTTGGCTAACCCAGAGGGTGCAGAAAGGGCTAATTACTTTTAACGTGTAAGATGTTCATTACTAATAGCTTATAATTTATCTATAAAATAATTTAATTAAAATTGAACATTTCACCACTTAGCCTGTCTAACTCTTATAGATAGTTTATTCATTTTTCATTATTCCTCCTAGGAGAACGCAAACTGGTTAGTTTGCGTTTTTCTTTTTTACGACGCTTGTTTTGAAAAATCCCCTTGGTTTCAGCTTTTAAAAATGAGTCCACTCATGCAGAAGTGAACACCCTGCTCGCTATCAAAACACCGCTCCTTCCCCTGCATTGCCTACCCAACAGAAAACCCCGTTCCTGTAAGCAGGAACGGGGTAAATCATTACTAGGGTATCCAACAGACACCGCCTAGCGGGCATTTTTTATCCTTAAAGTGTAGAAGGTTTAGCTAAAGTAATTTCCACGCGACGGTTGAGCTGACGCCCTTCCATGCTTGTGTTGGAGGCTGCCGGTTTGGTTTCCCCAACACCTTTGGCAATCACCCGTTCACTGGAAACATTTGATTTATTTAGAAGATAAGTTTTAACGGCTTCGGCGCGTTTACGCGATAGTTCAAGATTGTCTTGAGCCTTACCTGTGGAGTCAGCGTAGCCAGTAACAACAATGCTGCCCTTGGGATACTCCCCTAAGAGCAAAGCCACTTGACGCAGTGTGGGTTCAGCCATCTCCTTGATTTCAAATTTAGCAACGTCAAATAATACATCACCCGAAAGTTCCATCGCCAGAGCAGCCTCGGTTTCTCTAACCATCAAATCACGACGAGCTTTGAGCAACTCTAGTTTTTTAATTTCTAATGCCAGCTCGGCTTTTTGCACATCCAGTAGTTGCGTTTTTTCTTGAATAAGCAGTGCTTTTTCGAGTTCTAACTTTTTTTCTTTGAGTGCTAGCTCTTGAGCCGCAATGTCATTAAGGGTGGCTGTGGTGCTGATGGTTGTGGTGGTTTCCGTCATTGAAGTCTGAGCAATCGACTGAGTGCTTATTCCTAGCACGCAGCAGAGGCTAAGTGTGGCGGTGAGTAGAAGTTGATAGGGGGGTTTACGATATTGATTTAATTTTATTTTCATGACTCATCCCATTATGCACGACTTATGCCAACAGATCCGACGGCTGAGTTAAAAGGTTAACCTCAAGCAGCTTAGATAATATACGGGCAGGCCAGCAAGAAATCATAGTCGTGCAAAAAGCGTCTTATATTCTTATTTTCATGCAATTCTGCACGGTTTGATCGCATATCGTAAACGACTAGATCCACCCACTATTTTTTCTAATGCGTTCAACGGGAACATGTAAAGACATCCCACAGGATTGTTGGCACGTTCCTAGCAATGTCTGTTAATGAAACATCAACCAAAACTTATGAAAAAAACACAAAAAACAAATTACGCAATACCTACATTAGCTTCAGCTGCTGGACTAGCCCTATTTACCTTAATGGCTTGTTCTGAACAGAAAAAAGCGGATATCACTACACTAGAAACAGTTAAAGCAGAGGCCGCAGTTAACGCCTTTGACACAACTGGATCTAACGAACTAAAACTAAAAGCTGAGACCGCATTTGCTGATTTAGATAGAGAAATCAGAGAACTAGAAGTGCGCGTCGAAACAACCGTTGGAGAGAAAAAAGCAGAAGCACTCTACAAACTCACCGAGTTAAAAAAACGTAGCTCGGAAATTCGCGGAGACTTTAACGAGGCGAAAGTAAGAACGCTTATCGAAGACGTTAAACAAAGTGTCCGTTAAATAATTAACTAAAATCACAATAAAGAATACTTATGAATAAATTACAAATAAAAGGCGAGTGGAACATCATCAAAGGAAAAATTAAACAACAATACGCTGATCTCACGGATGATGATCTAGTTTACGTTGAAGGCAAAGAAGAAGAGCTCGTGGGACGTGTACAAAAGCGTCTGGGCAAGACCCGCGAAGATGTCGAAAAAATGTTTAAAGACCATGGCGACTATCATAGTGATAGTAAGTAATGGCACACAATAAACCAGTGCGTGTGTAAATACACGCTAGAAAGGATCAATATGTTAGGATGGGCTGTTACATTTCTCGTTGTTGCATTGATTGCAGCATTATTAGGGTTCGGCGGAATAGCGGGCATGGCGGCAGGGATAGCAAAGATTTGCTTCGTCCTGTTCCTCGTGCTCTTTGTTGTCTTCTTAGTTATGGGACGACGTCCCCCAACGAGCTAGAATACAGATAAAACGGCGCTTGGGATAACCTCCTAAGCGTCGATATCTGATGCCTACCTTTATGCCCATAAGCCCAGAATTTAGCGTTCCGTGGATGGTTATAGGCTTACTTACTATCGCCTGTGGCGTTTTGGTATTAGCTTGGCCGCAGCTTCTTTACAGTGTCTTGGCCGCTTATCTTATTATTAGCGGAATCCTAGGATTTTATTATGGTTCTCCACCTTCCCTTTATTTCCCTCCGATCATAGCAGGAGGATTGATCCTCATGTTCCCTAATCTTTTATCCTACTTATTAGCCACTTTATTATTTATTATAGGCCTCATTATGTGCTTATCCCTAGGCTTGTTATTAGTGGGTGGCCTTGCCATTATGATGGCTGTAGTGATTTTCTTAGCTCCTAGAATAATCGCTTATCTTATAGCGAGCTACTTCATTTTAATAGGGGTATTATTAATAGCTACACGAGCCACAACTTTTTTTAACTAAGGATTAGCCCCATGCGCGTATTGATTATTGATGACGAACCGAGAATTAGAGACACCACAGCGGTAGTTCTCGGAACCATGCGTTACGAATCAGCGCAAGCTTCAAGCGGGGCAGAGGCTCTAGAAATGTTAGCCTCCGATGATTTCGATGCCGCTTTGCTCGACTTAAAACTAGGCCATGAAAACGGGCTAGAAGTTTTAGTTAAGCTTTTACAATTCCAACCGCGACTAGCTGTTGTGGTCTTCACTGCCCATGCTTCTATTGAAACCGCTGTCGAGGCCATAAGACTTGGGGCACAAGACTATTTGCCAAAGCCTTTTACTCCCGACGAGATGCGCCAAATTTTTTATCGGGTGCAACGCGTTATTCAACTAGAAGGGCGCGTCGCTGAATTAGAGACGAGGCTGGAACAAGAGCTGCCTCAGGTTGAAAGTGATACGCAGGATCATGAAGTGCAAAAAATCTTTAGCATGGCTGATAAGGCCGCATCAACTTCAGCAACCGTTTTAATCTTAGGCGAAAGCGGGACAGGTAAGACGGAGTTGGCTCGACGCATCCACCGTTCCAGCGAACGAAAAACTAAGCCTTTTATCGTTGTACACTGCCCCAGTCTTTCCCGGGAACTTCTAGAGAGCGCGCTATTTGGTCATGTCAAAGGGGCTTTCACTGGAGCCACCAGTGATGCTTCAGGTAAGGTCGTCATGGCCGAAGGTGGCACTCTTTTTCTAGATGAACTGGGTGAGCTCCCCATGGATTTGCAAACGAAGCTTCTACGGTTGATGCAAGATCGTGAATACGAACGCGTCGGTGATCCTAAAGTTAAAAAGGCTAACGTGCGGATCATAGCGGCGACGAATCGCGATCTGGCTCAAGCAGTTAAGGACGGTAGTTTCCGAGAGGATTTATTCTACCGATTAAGCGTTATAGTATTGGAGATGCCGCCTTTGCGAAAACGACCTGCGGATATTCCCATAATAGCGCAACACTTACTGCGTCAACTCAACGCGCAGATGCGGAAACGCGTTAAAGGATTCAGTCCTGAAACCATGCAGACCTTTCGCCGTTACAATTGGCCAGGCAACATACGAGAATTGCGGAACGTTATTGAGCGTGCCGTTATCCTCACATCGGGGGATCAGATCCAAACCGCTGATGTGCCTGACTCTATCAGCAATGCTGAGACACCTAACTCTGGTCTCGGCTCCTTCATCAGCTTAGACCAAATAGAACGCGAACATATCCGCCAAATCATGGCTAAGAGCTCTAGCCTAGATGAAGCCTCTAAGCTTTTGGGTATTGATGCTGCAACCCTTTACCGCAAACGAAAAAAATACGGACTCGACTAAGTCCAAACCTAAAGAAAGACAATAACTATGAATACTAAACTCCTCGTCGGAATCGCCCTCATTGTATTAGGCGTGATCGCTCTAAGCTATCAAGCTATAACCTACACCAAACGGGAAAAAGTTGTCGATATAGGTGCACTCCAAATCACAGCCGATACGCAAAAGAAAATCCCCCTTCCACCCATTGCAGGCGGACTTCTCATTGCTGGCGGTGTAGCAGTGATCGTGATGGGTCGCCGTTCTTAATCTTACCTGTTTAGCTTCTTAGGTTAATCCTAAGAAGTAAATTGGGATCATCTGCTAGTTTGATAGTTCAGTTGGAGAGATTCCAAGAGGTGAAGTATTATTATGAATAATCCTTGGATTATTGTCTGGTTAATTGGGCTAGCTCTTTCCCTCACTACGCTACCCTTCATTCTGCTTTCTGATAAGCGTCCTGCTGGAATGTTAGCTTGGATGTGGGCAGTGCTTTTGTTTCCCTATCTCGGCGCATTGGCGTTTTTATTGTTCGGAAGCGAACGAATTTATCGTCGTCATTTGCGCCGTCGTCGGGTGTGGTCTAAGCGTCGTAACAAAGGGGAAGTATCTCCCTATGAAGGCCTAAACGCTCATGACAATGAATTAGCTCATCTTCTCTCGGAACTAAATATCTATCCCAGCAGCAGTTATGCTGAGGCGAAGGTATTATTAGAAGCTAAGAATTTTTACCCCGCCTTAGAAAAAGCTATTTCCGAGGCTCAGAGCTCCATTTTGATTGAATTTTATATTTGGAAGGACGACGCCTACGGGAAAAGGATTCTTGCTCTATTAACCGCGGCAGCGCAGCGGGGGGTCATGGTAAAACTAATCCTAGACGAGATGGGTAGCCTATCTCTGCCGAAAACCCATTTTCAAAGCTTGGTGGACGCGGGAGGCAATTTCTCTTGGTTTAATGCTTTGCACCTCGTCCGTAATCGCTGGAACTTTAGCCTCCGTAACCACCGAAAATTGCAGATCATTGACGGAGAGGTAGCGTTTGTTGGCGGCATGAACATAGGGCGGGAATACATGTCTGAAGATCCCAAGTTCGGTCAATGGAAGGATGTTCAAATCCAAATTACTGGTCCGGTCATTAAAAATTTATGCCAAACATTTTGGGAAGATTGGCATTTTGCGACGGGGGAAGATTTAGGCTCAGAAATGGTTTTCCCGACTCCCTCACCTGCCGGTAAATCGCTGGCTCAAGTTATCGAAGACGGTCCAGATTCTAAAAATTATCCTCTCGTTTTATCTTTAGTCGCCTTATTAAATGCCGCTAAAGAACGAGCCTGGTTCAGTGCTGGATACTTTTTTCCTATTGAACCCTTCCTGTCAGCTTTGAAACTTACTGCTGCCCGCGGAGTGGATGTGCGCATCCTTATTCCAACAAAAAGCGACCACTCTTGCCTAGTCAAAGGTGCCGGAGCCTTCTACGAGGAATTACTTAGTTACGGCGTGAAACTGTATGAATACGAAGTCGGCACCCATCACGCCAAGCTTGCCCTTATTGATACGGCCTGGGCTAGTGTGGGCTCAGCTAACCTTGACGTGCGTTCCCTGCGGCTCAACTTTGAACTTAATGTTGTGGTTCATTCCGAGAGTGTGGTCACGGAATTGGAAAAAACCTTGCTAGAGGATTTCGCTCTCTCAAAGGCGGTCAACATTGAATCCGTCCAAGCACGATCAACTAAAACGCGCTTGATCGAAAATATTTGCCGGCTCATGGGTCCAGTGCTTTAACTTTTTAATCTAATACGGCTTCTGCACGATTGGCTAAATCGTAAGATGCAGAATGCACAAAAATCAGCAGCGCGTGCAATGCCTTTACTGATTGATTCTATTTTTAACCTATTGAAGCTAAACGGCTTAAATAGCTATTCGTAAACAACGGCATGAACCTTGCTCCCCAAAATGCACGAATATGATCTTTGCTTCCTGTGATGTTTGGTGAGCACTTTCGAGATTATTTCAATTAAATACACGCATATATTCCACGCTTATGAACACAATGCCTGAAGTTGAACCTAAGAAATCGGAAACCATTCCATCTCTACACAACCCTTTAAACATGGGATCTGTTGTTGATTCCTCATCTGTCCATTTCTGTGTTTGGGCACCTAACGCTTCTCAAGTTGATTTAGTCGGAGATTTTAACGACTGGAAGGGGGTATCCCATCCCATGAAACGAAGTGATGACGGTAAGTGGCGTCTATCCGTTCCCGAGGCAAAGCCAGACCAATGTTATCAATATGAATTAACCTTTGAAGGCAAAACATTTCGCAAAAATGATCCCTATGCCAAGCGCATTGAGCCTAAACGGTTATTATCTGTTATTTTTCAGTCAGAGTATAAATGGAAATATCCAGACTTTGACATGCCTTCCTTCAACGAGCTTGTCATTTATGAATTACACGTGGGCACTTTTGCTCCTAAAAAGAAAAATAAACCTGGAACATTCGCTGACGTTGTGCATCGGCTGTCTTACCTAAAAAACTTGGGAGTAACTGCCATTGAGTTAATGCCTCCTTGCGAGTTTCCTTCCGAAAGATCTTGGGGTTATAATGTAACTAACCCATTCGCTGTCGAAGAAAGCTACGGTGGAGCTGAGGCCTTAAAAATACTCGTAGATGAGGCGCACGCTCACGGCATTGCCGTTATATTAGACATTGTTTATAATCACTTCGGACCAGCGGATTTAGATTTATGGCAGTTCGATGGGTGGAACCAAAATGACAAAGGCGGCATCTATTTTTACAACGACTGGCGTTCTTCTACGCCTTGGGGGGAGAATAGGCCAGACTACGGACGCGGTGAAGTAAGGCAGTTCATCCGTGACAATGCACTTATGTGGTTTGAAGACTACCATGTGGATGGGCTACGTTTAGACTCCACTATTTTTATGCGGGACGTAAACGGTAACTCTTATTCCGCAGATACAGAAATTCCAGATGCTTGGTCTCTCATGCAATGGGTTAACAACGAAGTGGCTCAGCACTTTCCGGGGAAAATAATGATTGCGGAGGACTTGGCCTGTAATAATTGGGTCACCGAGGAAAGCGGAGCGGGGGGAGCGGGTTTCCACGCGCAGTGGGACGCTGCCTTCGTCCATCCCATACGCACATGTGTAAGCTGTATCCAAGATGAAGAACGCAACATGAGTGCTGTAGCAGGTGCTTTAACTAATATGCATAATAACGATCCCTGCGCCCGTATCGTTTACACGGAGTCGCACGATGAAGTAGCTAATGGATCTTCTCGTATTCCTTCGGAAGTTTCGCCAGATGACGCTGCGGGCTACTATGCCCAAAAGCGTTCTATTCTGGGTGGCGGGCTAACCTTAACGGCGCGTGGTATCCCCATGTTGTTTGAGGGTCAAGAATTTCTTGAAGACGGCTGGTTTCAAGACGACGTCCCTGTTGATTGGGAAAAAGCCTCCACCCATAGAGGCATCCGCTTATTCTATCAAAACTTGATTTCGCTACGCCTCAATCGTTCCAACCAAACACGCGGTTTTACGGGATCAGGCTTAAATGTTTTCCATCTAAACCATCAAGATAAGGTCATCGCATTTCATCGCTTCCATTCTGGAGGCAGAGGAGACGACGTGATCATGGTGGCTAACTTAGGGCACCAAAGTTTTGAAAATTATACCGTGGGCAGTCCTTGTGAGGGCGAATGGCAGGTGCGGATTAACTCCGACTGGGAGGGCTACAGTCAACAATTTGGGGATATTCAGCATCCCGTTCAAGCTTCCACAACAAGTCCTGAACCCTGTGACGGTCAACCCCACCGTATGACCTTTTCTTTAGCTCCCTACTCCATGCTGATCTTTAGCCAAGAACAGTTGAAGTGAATCTAATCCATGCTTAGTCTTATTTAATATGCTGCGCACACGGCTCGTTCTAGGCTTGCTCTGCCTACTAGTTATCTTGCTGGCACTTGGCCTGTATGCCATTGACCGCTGTAATCACTTAGGTAACCGAGTCGAAGTAATCCTAAGTGAAAACCTAGAAACCTCCCGAGCCTTACAAGAGCTTAAGCGCTGCATTGATCGAAGCACGGCGGCTTTGTTGGCAGAAGAGGCCGCCGAGCTTGAAGCAGAATCCCAAGGCTTTTCTAAAGCTGTCCTAGGTTTTGAATCCTGCTTACGCCGCTTGCAGCCTATCAACCTTGATAAGAAGGGTCGTGAATTGCTAGAGACCCTGACGGCAAGTTATCGAACGTTCCAAAAAAATGCCCCCGCTTTTCTTGCTACGCCCCTAAAGCAAGTCGATCACCGTCGCAGCCTAGCACGCGGGCTCACCCAGCAGGCGTCCGTTCTCTCAGAACAATCAGACGCTCTCCTAGAACACGTTCACCAAACGATGCAAATGCGCAACGGCGAAACTAAAATAGAAATCGACTCGACCATTCGTCTCTTAATTCTTTTTATGATTATCGCGGTGATAGTAGCCGTCTATGCCTCGTTCCGCCTGACCCGTGGCCTACTTGATCCCTTATCTTCTTTAGCAGCTTCTATCCAAAAAGTAGGTCAGGGCGACCTAAATCAAAGTCTCATCCCCACCTCCAACGACGAGGTCGGAATTCTAGCCCATCACTTTAATGAAATGGCGCGCCAGCTCAAAGATTTTCGTGAAGCCGATCAAGGTAAGCTCACCCGTCTGAATCGCACCATTCAACAAACGCTCGCCTCTTTTCCTGATCCCATTTTTGTTTTAGGTTTAAATCATGAAGTAGAATTCCGCAACCCTCCAGCCGACACCTTAGCTCTAAAGCTTCTCTTCGCTGGAATGAATCGTTTACCTGATCAAATTGAAAAAATAGTTGATAATGTTATCAGCAGTGGAAATGATTTTCTTCCCCTCTTGGCTAAGGATTCCATTCGGTTTCACTTTGATCAAAGGGATCACTACTACCTACCTCGCATCGTGCTTTTGCGGGAAGAAAATAGCACCCTTTTTGGCGTGGCCGTCATTTTAGAAAACATCACCCAAGCCCGCTTGATGGATCAAGTTAAAACTAACTTAATTTCTACCGTCAGCCATGAGTTAAAAACGCCCATTACCAGCATGCGTGTAGCGCTCCATCTTTTGTTAGAAAAAGAGGCCGAGCCCTTAACCGCAACCCAAGAAAAATTAGTCCGCACAGCGCGGGAAGACACCGAAAGGCTTATTTGCACCTTAGACGATTTGTTAGATCTTAGTCGTATGGAACAAGGCGCTCCTACGTTGAACCTGGAAAAAACGAGCCCGAAAATACTCTTGGAGACGGCACTCCAATCCGTGCAGGAATTCACCCCAGACGCGGCCTCCCGTATTCACCTGCAGGCTGAAGAACACGTGCCTCAGGTAAATGTTGATCGCCAGCGTATGGCCTATGTTTTCACCAATCTCCTCACGAATGCTTTAAAATATTCCGACCCTGCTACGCCCATTCAAGCCCACGTATCCGTGGACTCTGACGGCCAAGTAGAGTTTCGCATTAGCAATCAAGGCCATGGGATTGATTCCGTTGATTTGGATCGAATTTTTGATAAGTTTTATCGCGTGCCAGGAACAAATAAATCTGGGTCAGGGCTAGGCCTATCCATCGCTCGCGAAGTCATTCTAGCTCACCAAGGCCATGTTTATGCTCGCAGTATCTTAGGAGAAGGTGCTGAATTCATTGTAACCTTACCTTCCTACACCCTTCACTCTTAATCTAAAAAGTTATGTCCATTAAAGAAATCAGCCTTTTCCGCTCCACACTCTACAAAACGGTTCTTTTGCCAGTGAGTGTTGTTCTCTGCGTTACTCTCCTGTTAACTATATTGTGCTTTAATCTTTTTAATAGGATCTATTGGGCGGATCGCTCCTCAAGGGTCATTATCCAAGCGCAAACCTGCTTGAAGCTAACGGTCGATTTAGAAACCGGCCTACGCGGCTATTTTCTTTCTGGCTACAACCCTGAATTTTTAGAGCCTTACAACAGGGCTTTTGAAGTTATCAGTCCTGCTTACAAGGAATTGGAAGCTTTGGTAGAAAAAAATTCAGATCAAAAAGTGCGTGTGCAGAAAATAATAGAAGCCAGTAATGCGTGGCTGGCCTCGGCTAAGGACGGCCAACAGAGACATATGCGCAGAAGCGGTTCGACAACTATTCTCCTTCCACAAGAGCTTACAGAAATGAAGCAACGTAAGGCTTTAATGGATAGTGTACGCTTTCTTTTTGATGATTTTATTAGTACTGAAAGACAGCTGCAACAAGAGCGGCTTGACGAAGTAACGCGCATGCAGCAGGCTTTAGCCTGGGGTGGCTTACTTCTTTTATTGGTAGCTGCGATTACGATCGGAACGCACGTCTTCAAGCAACTTCATCTTTTAAACAATCAGCACCTCACAGCACTGGAAGCTGTTCTCCATAGCACAAGAGAACTTGCGCATCAAAGAGAGTGGTTCCGAGTTATCCTTGTCTCCATCGGCGATGCCGTCTTAGCGACAGACCATGAAGGGCGTGCCTCGTTCTTAAATCGTGAGGCAGAAAAGCTAATTGGGTGGACTGAGAAAGAGGCCTCTAATTTTAGTGTGACGGAGCTCATTCAAATTAAGGACGCCAACACCGGCCAGACCATGCGCAACCCCGTGGCGGAAGTTTTGGAAGACAAAAAAAATATCGTCTTAGTTAAAGAAGCTCTCCTCGTTTCACGTGATGGGGAGGAAATTCCCATTCAATGCAGTGCCTCCCCCATTTTTGATGAGACCCATGGCATCCTGGGCACTGTACTCGTTTTCCATGATTCTACCGTTGAACGAAAAGCCCAAAAAGCATTAATGGAATACTCAAAAACTCTTGAGCTAGAGGTCTCTGGTCGCACAGAACATTTAAGGCAGGCTTACATGGAAATGGAGGCGTTTTCTTATACTGTCTCACATGATCTAAGGTCGCCTTTACGTTCCATGCAGGGCTACGCAGAAGCTATCCTAGAAGATTATGGGGAACGCTTAGATGATAAAGGACGGGGCTACCTAGAGCGTATTAAAGCAGCAGCGGAGCGGCTTGATAAACTCATCCAAGATTTGTTAACTTATACGCGCGTAACGCGTGAAAGCACTCCTCTCATTCCTCTAGACCTAGACGCAATCGTGCGGGACATGATCGCCCATTATCCCAACTTACAAGCACCTGCGGTGGATGTGGACATTGAGGGGCATCTCCCCATCGTGCTAGGGCGTGAGTCCGGTTTGACCCAGATTTTCTCTAATCTTTTGGGTAATGCCGTAAAGTTCGTGCCAGAAGGCGTTACCCCACGTGTCTGGATTCGGGCGGAAAATCGGGGGAATGTCGTAAGAATTTGGATTGAGGATAACGGCATCGGCATGGACCCTGTGAACCACGAACGAGCTTTTCGCATATTCGAACAACTTAACAACTCTAAACTTTACACTGGCACGGGAGTAGGCTTAGCTATTACGAAGAAAGCCGTCGAAAGTCTTAATGGTCAAATAGGTATCATATCCGAGTTAGGTCAGGGAACTCGCTTTTGGTTAGACTTATGTTTATCTGAAAAAACTCGATCTGAATAACGCCTTATGAAAAAAATATTTTTACTCGAAGATAATGATGACGATGCCTTCTTGACTGTACGCGCCTTAACCAAGGCTGGCATCATCTGCGAGGTTGAGCGCCATGAAGACGGTGAAGCTATGATTGAATGCTTAAGTAAATTTTCAAAAGAAGATATCACTTCGGATAGTATTTTTCCTTACCTTCTATTGCTCGATCTTAAAACTCCTAAAAAAACGGGGTTAGAAGTGTTGCAATGGATTCGAGGAGACTCTCTTTTACACCTCATGGTGGTGCTTGCGCTCACCTCCTCCTCCGAACGAAAAGATGCGAAGCGTGCCAGCGAGCTGCATGTGAACGCTTACTTAGTTAAACCCACCTCTCTCAGCAACATGACAGACTTAGCCATGTGTATTAAAAAAATATGGCTCGATCCTGCTAACGGCCTCCAGTCCGCTCACCTTTCCACTTTACTCAGTGAAGATATAACGCCTCCAGCTAAACCTTAAATTATGAGCAACCTATCCGCCGCACCCATTCGCGTCCTAGTTATTGAAGACAATGAAGACGATACCGTCTTACTTACCCGTCAGTTAGATAAAGCAGGCATGATCGGCCAAGTAAAATTTATCGCTGATGGAATGGAAGCCCTAAACTACCTTCGCACAAATGAAAATGGCGAAGCTAGCCAACTCATGGTGATTTTTTTAGATTTAAAACTACCTAGTTTAGGAGGAATAGAATTACTACGACACATTAGGACTATGAAAGCAATCACTGCTATACCCGTAATTATTACGAGTACGTCACAAAATCCCTCAGATTTAAAAGTATGCCATGAGCTAGGCGTTGCTAACTATGTAGAGAAACCCGTAACCTTTTCTGCTTTCGCCAAATCTATGGCGGAGGCCTTTCACCTGCCCCGAGAAAACACGGATCGTGCAACCTCTCCGCTTTTGAAATAAACAAATCAACGGTTTGTTTATTTATTAAATTTCTATTTGCCAGTTCGTGCCTTCGCTTGGGCACGGAGCTCCATAAGCCTTAGGCTGAAGTTTTCCGTGGAGACCAACCGGCCTTCTGTATTTTACTTATTAGACCGCTTAGAGGCGCGGTCTCGCAGGAGATCCGAGGTGCGGTTATTCAGTTTCCTGAACTTATCCTGATACTTTTTAAGCAGAGCCAAAGCCCTAGGAGATTTCTCTTGGCGTAAGAGAGCGCGTGTCAAATGATCCGCATAACCCAAGGCTTTCACTTGGCTCAGAAGTATGTGATACTCAAAATCCGCACCCGATGAGGTCAGAACGAGCTTGGTCGTTTCTGATTCGATCGAGGCTCGAGCCCGCCGCTCAGTATCAGGTAGGACTTTATTTAGGGAAGGCAGTGTGCTGGGATCAGGAAGACCATTAGGCCATTCAGATTTTAAATCCGAGAAAGTATCGGTAATATCCTTTAAAACCTTTGCCACCCTTTCTGAAGGGTTCTTAAGGATGAGTATTTTATCTACGTTACTTTCCTTCTCTGCCAACTCTCGCAGCAAAGCGTAGCCCCCAGCAGCACTTTCACGGGATGCCCTATCTTGTTTTGACGTAGTCAAGAAGGAGGGAGCTGCGGGGACTTGACCCACGCAGCTCAACATGAAAATAAGGAAGAGCGTTGCTTTAGCTTTGAGCATACAAGAGTATTAGATAACTTTTAGTAGATAAAGCACGAGCAGGATAACTAGGATTGTTCCCAGTGCACCGGATGGTCCATAGCCCCAACTGCGGCTGTGAGGGAATACGGGCAATGCGCCCAACAGTAGTAAGATTAGAATGATTAGTAGAATTGTACCCATATTATTTCGTTGCTCCTAGTTCAGCTTTTAGATTTAGTGTTGTTGCTATTTTGGTTAGTTTTTTATCTGTGTCACCTTCTTGGTCCAAAATACCTTGAAGGACTACGTTGTCTTTTTCGTAACCTAAAATCTTGGCATACGTGCGAACACAACCGTAACCCGCAATTTCATAATGTTCGACTCGTTGGGCAGCGGCAATTAAGCCAACATCTTTGACGGCTTCTTCCGCATCCTCTGAAATCATTTCCTTACCCTCTTCAATCAGACCTTCCATAGCCGCACATTTTTTACTGCCTGGTTTCTCGTCGTGAGAAGATAAGATTTGTTCAACCGTTTGAGCGTGGACCTTTGTCTCAGCAAAGTGTTCCTCAAAACCAGCCTTAAGCTTAGAATCGTAAGAAGCATTAGCCATGGCAGGAAGGGCTTTGATTAGTTGTTTTTCAGCACTGAGCAAATCTTGAAGTTGCTCGATATAGAGTTCGTGTAGCGTAGTTATTTTAGACATCGTTTTCCTTTTTAATTTAGTTAATGAACATAACTAATCCTGCAAAAGGCGTGCCATAACTAAACATTAGACATAAGATGCTTGTTTTAAATCACTTACAGATTATGTGATTTGTGCATGTGTTTTCAAAGGATTGCATGACTGCACGATTCTTTTAGACTACATCCGCATTATGCACGATAGGCTCGTTTAGAAATGCTATTGGTTGTGGAGCTTGGAGCTGGAGTCTTCGCTTGAGATGAAGGCTCACTCACTTGGCCTGACCACCGCAAGGGTGCCGATTTCCTCTGCTATGAAATCATGCAAATGGACGCCGCCATGGGAGCCATTAGTGCCGTTTTAGTGATGATCGTTTCGTTTCGGTAGGACACCATCACCATCACAGACCGCCTGTGCAAAGGCTGGCGAGACCTAGTCTTTACCCAAATCCGCATGGAGGTAGGCTTTATCTTTTCTGGGAGTTTTCGTCACGGAAAAGCAGAGGAGCTAAACATTCACAGCGTCTGCGGTGGCAAGCTTAGGCTCTCCCACGCCCTCGGTGCCGCTTGGACACTGGATGGTGCGGCTCATGCAGAAGCCCTATTAATCTTTAACGCCACACCTGAACAGACCCATCAGTTAGAACGTGTCCACTGACCTGCGTTAGCGTTGCGACGGGAAATGATTACAGCATAACAAAACTTGCAACCAGCCAAGATCTTATCACAGCCCATGGTCTTATTCCATGTCAGCTCTTTCTGCGATGCTAGCAGTAGCCATAGTTTAGTCCCCGATATTCAATAATCCAAAAGCCTGATGATGAGGCATATTTAAAGTGATTATTTGAAACCGAGGTTTATGGAAAGTGCTAACGGCATTATATATTTTTTGCAAGCTTCATCCGCTGTCAGATAATGTGTAATTGCTTCTGTCACGTCGGATTGGGTAAACATTTTGGTGTCGTTTGGAATAGCCGCACGGGATGTATCTCTGTCGGCAACTGGTTTCGCACTTTCATGGCTGCCGCTGTAAACTCTCCAGCGCGTTGGACATAATCTATGTTAGAAGGCAACACCCGTAAATACCTAATGGGTAAATGCTCAATCTTATCTCTTACGGCATACTCTGCGAGCGCAACAGTTGAAACATACTTCCGATGTCTACCATCGCTTACGGAACTTAAAATACTGCCGAGCCGACGAATGCAGAAAATCATCAGCTTTATTTAGCCGAATCAGAAAGCTCGTATCGCAGAGCACCCCATAACCTAACGTATTCTTAGGCATGAACTTCCTGTCGGATTTCAGCCAGCCAAGCATCTATGTCGGTAACATCACGCCATGAAGGCTGCGCTTTTTGGGCAAGTTGATCCAAGTAGTCCGCTGAGTAGTCCGCTTCGTAATTTAGTAGCTCCAGAAAAGTAAGGCAGGATCGATCAATCTCAAATGTTTGTATGCTTTGTTTGCCTAAGACTCGAACTCCAAATTTTTTGTAAAGCAGATTTTCCTTAGAATGTTTAAGCACGTGTTTTTCCACAGCAACAGAGAGAACACCGAACTCTTCCGTGTCCAAATGGAGATTCGGATTGGTTTTTCCTCCAGCATCTACCACTTCGCCATACACATAAAACTCTGCTTCCACCCAAAGCTTTTCACTGCGGATAAAATGGGTTGTTTTGTCGATTTTCAGACGGTGATCAATGGCCGTAATCGTTATTACATAGTTTGTTTGCCATGCCAACTATTGAAAATTTTCTATGGCTACAGCACTACATTCATGCAAAAAATCAATTTGTCCTACTTCACTTATTTGGAGTATGACTGCCCCGAAGCCGATAACGCTCTGGGTAAGCGTGCGGAATCTGTGCAGAACCGAGCCTTCAGAAAGCTCGTAACTGATCAGCGGACGCTGTGCCCGTTTTTCTGTAGGAAAGAACAGATGCGATGCTTCAGTTAATATCTCGCAAATTTCATTAATATCAACTAACTCCGGGGTCAGCTTCAGTGCCCCCACAGAACCCTCAATCTTAATTTCAATTTCAGCTATAGGTTCCATTTATGTAACCCTAGTCACCCTTATAGAAAATCCATCAGGAAGCAGGACGGTCGTTATAAGTGGAGGAAGGGATCTAACAATCTTCATGGTATAGATACTCATGGAAATTACTCCTTTGATTAGGTTGTCTAGGCAGCTCGGGTAGTTGTAGAAACCGCTGTCTTTGTCCGCGATGACTTCAGAATCAGTGGAGTTCGCCATAAAATGGTGAAGCTAACAGGGAAACACGGCTCAAAGCCAACGAAAACTTACCTAAATCTAAACTGGTCGGATTGCCGAGGTTTAAACTCGGGACCTGTCGCCGCGGCGACCGCACCGCTCGTTTTTATCGGGCTGCCGAGATTTGAACTCGGGACCTCTTGAACCCCATTCAAGCGCACTACCAAGCTGTGCTACAGCCCGCCAAAAACTGAAATGAAAACTTACCCCAATCTTTTCACAAGGAAAAGGGGAAAGTTTCAACTTTATGTTAATTCCTGATCGTTCGCTGCGTTCAATATCTTGAATTCTTCGTAATGAAAATTATGGTCCGACTTGAAGGTAAGTTTAGACTCAAAACGACGCTCGATATTAACTAACAATTCCTCATCTTCCGCACGGAGACGTTCTAAGACCAGAGGATGGACAAATACTTTCAATTCATGGATGTTGGTATTTTTTCCGAGTAAGCGCGTGAGTTGACGTTGAACTTCGACGCTCATGGTCTCGGGTGTTTTGACCATGCCGCGGCCTTTGCAAGCTGGGCATTCATGATAGAGGGAACGGCTGATGCTTTCTTGCACGCGTTGACGGGTCATTTCTAGCAGACCTAATGAGGAGATGGGCAAGACGTGGGTCTTGGCTTTATCGCGACGGAGGTGATCTTTAAAAACTTTTAACACTTGTTGTTGGTCCTTGCGGGATTTCATGTCGATAAAATCGATGATGATGATGCCACCAATGTTGCGGAGGCGGAGTTGGCGCGAGACTTCTTCGGCCGCTTCAAGGTTGGTATTGAGTATGGTGTTTTCCGTATCGCTGCCGCCTTTATTACGGCCTGTGTTGACGTCGATGGCGACGAGGGCTTCGGTTTCATCAACAACGAGGTAGGCACCCGACTTCAGCCAAACCATGCGACGGAAGGCGTTATCGATTTGTTTATCTACGTTATATTTCTCAAAGACGGGCACGGGTTCATTGTGAAAAACGACTTTTCGTTCAGAGCGCTTAGAGATGGCTCCAACGAGTTTTTTAATGTGTTCAGCTTGCTCAAGGTTGTCGACCACGACGCGATCTATTTCATCCGTCAAGAAATCACGCACGGTGCGCTCGACGATGTCGGGCTCTTCGAGCAGGAGGGCAGGAGATCTTTTATTTTTTAAGCTGTCTTCTATGTTTTCCCAACGCTCAAGAAGCAGAGCCAAGTCGCGTACGAAGAAGCGGGATTTCATGCCTTCTCCCGCCGTGCGCAGGATGATGCCCATGGTTTCAGGGACGCCAAGTTCTTGCAGAATTTTACGGAGGCGTTGACGTTCTTTAGGATCTTCGATTTTACGGGAAATACCGAATTGATCTGAGAAGGGCATGAGCACCATGTAACGGCCTGCTAGGCTAATGTTGGTGGTGATGCGGGCGCCTTTAGTGCCGATGGGCCCTTTCGTTACTTGGACAATAATGTCGGAGCCAGGAGGGTAGAGTTTAGGGATGTCGTTGGTGGTGATTTTTTTACCCCGATTTTTTCCGCCACGATCAATTTGTTCTACCCCAGAGTCGAGAGCTGCGGGCATAGCGTCCCAATAATGGAGGAAGGCATTTTTATCAACGCCAATATCAACAAAGAGAGCCTTGAGGGCGGGTTCGATGTTATGGATGCGGCCTTTGTAGATGTTGCCGGAGATGGAGCGATCACTGTCGCGTTCGATGGAGAATTCCTCCAGCACGCCGCCTTCGAGCATGGCGACACGTTTTTCGAGAGGTTCGATGTTAATGATGAGTTCTTTAGCATCGCCTTTTTTAGCAATACCGAAAAATTCTTTAATTTTTTGAATGATCATGATGTTAGTCCTAATTGGTTAAGAAGTCTTTTATGTTAAATTATCAATAAGCTTTTTTATGAATCCAAACGCTTTGGAGAATCCCTAATCCTGCCATGCAGGCGACTAGAAAAGTGCCACCATAGCTGATAAAGGGTAGAGGTATGCCGGTAATAGGCACAACTTTTATTGTCATGCCGACATTGACAAAAAAGTGAGTAAATAGCATGCCCGTCATGCCCGCAGCCAAGAGAGCGCCACCCATTTCCTTCGCCCGTGAGGCGATGGTGACGAGGCAAAGGATCAAAAGACCTTGAGCTGCAATCAAGATACTACCGCCGACGAAGCCCCATTCCTCCGCAATGACGGAGAAAATAAAGTCGTTGTAGGCAATATTTTTAGGAAGAAAGCCGTAGATATTCTGGTCTCCTTTAAGGTAACCCTTGCCCTTAAATCCGCCTGAGCCGACGGCGATGAGGGATTGACGGATCGTCCACCCAGAGCCAAGAGGGTCTAGGTTAGGGTTAAAAAAAGTGCGGATACGATCAAGCTGGTAGGGCTTGAGGATGATGACTTTTTTATTCTCTACTTTTTCTAAACTAAGGACGGCATCCAGTTTGGGTGAGGCTTTAGCTTTCTTAATTGGGGCCACGCTTGTGGCCTCCAAAGTTTCTTGGGCAGCGAAATGGTTACCCGGAACAGTCCAGACTATGCCGTCACGTAAACCGCGCAGGGTATCCTGCAGCGTGCCATCCCATTTTGCTTTGTAGATAACAAAAAAGGCAAGCCAACAGAGAAGCAGTGCGCCGATAACGGGGATGCAAAGGTAGCGTTTACGGACCCCTGCCACATACAGCATGATGAAGGTGATGGGAAGAAAGACGGCGGCGGAACCTAAGTCTGGTTGTTTTAAAATGAGACCCACGGGAATCAACATGCTCACTATAACTACGCAGATGACCCAGAATTCTTTAATATGTTCTTGGAATTGCAGGAGAAACCAACTTAGTCCGATGATGTAAGCGATTTTAGAAAACTCGGCGGGCTGAATGCTGACACCAGCAAAGCGTATCCAGCTTTTTGCACCGTTGACTTCGGTGCCAGCAAGAAGTACAAAAATGAGTATACACACCATGCCACCATAAATGACAGGAGCGCAGCGCAGGACGAATTCATAGTTAATAAGGGCTAGGGTAAAATAAACGAAGAGCCCAATCATGAGCCAGAGGAGCTGTTGCCGTGGTGCTACGATAAGTTCGGGCATGTCCGACATCTGGGTGGCGCTTTTGATGAAGTAATAGCCAGCTATGCCCATTCCTAGCATGACGACAAAGGAGAGCCAGTGCAGGCGCAGAATTTTTTGTAATACGTTCATCGGGTTAGTCGAGTCTTACCTCGTCCTCCGGTTCATAAACTCTTGAATGGTGCGAGAGGCTCCCGTGGCGTTTTCGGATTCATCTTCCGGTATAATCGGAGAGGAAGGATCTAAGAGTTCCGTAGGCATTGTCTGGGTAGCGGCGGCTCCCGTGAGGGAAGGATCACCCGTCACGGGAGGCATGCTGGTCACGCCTGCGTAGTTGCCTTTGGCCGGATTAAGGTAGCTCATTTCTATAGGGGTGCCCTGTTCCATACTGTGGATACCTCGAAAAATTTCACTAGCTAAGGGCGCAGACGTGGAGCCGCCGCTGACACCTCCTTCTACCATGATGACGACGACGTAACGTGGTTTATCGTAAGGGGCAAAGCTCGTGAACCACGTTCTGTTATCCTTCATGAGTGATCCTTGAATAAAGGAGTTAAATTGGGCGGTTCCTGTTTTGCCAGAAATTAAAAAATCGGGCTCGCCAATAGAGGCTTTTTTACCTGTGCCTGTTTGGACGACGGCGCGTAATCCATCTTTAAGTGCTTTGAGGTATTCTGGTTTAATGCCCAGTTCAGCTCGTTTACGAACAGGATACTCTTTAAGTAACTTCGTTTCAGATCCCTCCATTTGTGTGATGGCGCGCACGAGGCGCGGATACAGGACGTCGCCGCCGTTGGCTACGGCGGAAATCATGACGGCCATTTGCAGTGGAGTCACTTCCACGTAGCCTTGGCCGATAGAGGTGTTAGCGGTGTGTCCGTCACTCCAACGTTCTCTCCATGTGCGGGGAATTTTAAATTTAGGATCTCTCTTTTTGCGCGCTTTCCAAAGTTCTATCTGCTTTGTTTCTTTATCTTCCATCCATTGCGGCCCAGGCATCTGCCCAGCCTGTTCGCCCCCAATAATAGGATTATTATTTTCATCTACGAGAAGTTTTTCTCCAAAGCCAATTTTCTTAGCCATCTGCACCATGGATTCTATGCCGGTGCGGATCCCGAGTTGATAGAAAAAAGTATTGGTGGACCATTCCATGGCAGTGTGGAGCGTGATGTTTCCTCCTCCTAAAACATTGTTAGGCCAATCAGGCCACCAACGATTCGCTAGAAAAACGGCACTGGGTGAGTAGATAATGGTTTTAGGAGTAAAATTAGCTTTGGGATTACTCAAGGCCGCAAGAGCGACGAGGGTTTTAAAGGTAGAACCCGCGGCGTAGGGGGAGAGAGCTCGATTGGTGAGCGGCTTAGTTGAGTCAGCGACGAGTCGGCGCCATTCTTTAGGATCGAGCGAAGGAACAAAACTGTTCGGATCAAAGCTAGGAACGGAGACCATGGCTAGAATATCTCCCGTGTTAGGATCCATGACCACAGCAGCTCCACGCCCGACACGGCGCATGGTTTTTTCTACGATTTGTTGGATGCGTGCGTCGATACTTAAATAGACCGTGCCGCCCACGCTGGGTTGCTGAATGGCATCTGCGCCTAGGATGTAGCCAACGTTATTTTTACGCAGCATTTTGTAGCCAGGTTTGCCTTGGAGGTATTCATCCAACGTTTTTTCCAAGCCTTCTTTCCCGATACTTTCAGGAACAAACTCGGATTTAGAAACTTCCTCGACTCGGCCTACGTAGCCGATGAGATGGGAGGCGAGGGCGCCGAAGTTATAAGTCCGGACGGGTCGCGCAGATTCTTGGATACCAGGAATGTTGACAGTGCGTTCACTAAATTTAGATAGTTGAGTAAAATCAAGGTTGTGCACTAACTGAAAAGGCACGTTTGGGGTTTGATAATAATGATTGAGAAGCTCCTTGTCGGTAAAGGTTCTCGTGAAAGCTAATTGACTAAAAATGTCTCCTGCACTTTCCTGCAAGATAAGGGGCACATTCGGCATCTGGGCTTTTTGGCCAGGGACATTGGTTTTAGGTAGTTTCCCCTTTTTGCTGCGTGAGTAGTAACCCACCAGTTCGCGAAGATAAACATCCACGTCGATGCTGGCTTTATTTTCTGCCAGACCCACGCCGTTACGATCTAAAATGCTGCCACGAGCGGGGGATAAAACCACAGGCACGGTCGTTTGGTTGCGTAGGCTGGTCGCATACATGGCGCCTTCTTTCACCTGAATTTTATATAAGGCGAAGATCAGGATGCCCACAGCCACAAGGACGCTTAAGCCAAGAAACTTAAGTCGAACATCCGCATTGTTAACAGGGTTATCGATGAGCATGGGAGTAAAACGACCGGTGCTCTGCCTCGGTTGGGCTGCCTAGGAATCGATCCATCAGCCAAAACATGGGTAAGCAGAGCACGGTGTTCACCGTTGAAAGTTTAACGATTTCAAAACTTAACCTCAGGTTCCACGACCAGAACCCTTCGGCAATTAAAAAAAACAAACGGTCTAAACTTAAATAAGCAAAGGAAGCCGTGAAGGTAACCAGTAGGAGAAAAAACCAGTTGCCCCCTCTCATCCAAGGCTTCTGACTACGCACGATAAAAGCCACCAAGCCCCAAAGCAGAGGTCCCATGCCCACATAATTCATCAGTAATAAATCATGGAGCAAGCCGCCTAATATGATGAATGCCATCAGAGAAAAATCCCGCGCGCGCAGCGCCGCATAAGTAAGCAAGAGCGGCGTTAGGTTTAGTAACCAGTTCTCGTGACCCATTAGTGCCGGCACGAAGGGTTGCGAAAAAAGGAGCCCACAAAAAATGGTTAGCATGATGAAAACGTAACGCATTTTATTTAATTCCTAGGATGATAAAAACTTCCTGAAGACTGTTCAGATCTGCCGTGGGCTGCACAAGACCTTCACGGTAGAGACCGAAATTCTTATCCGCAGAAAGCGGGGGAGCCTCCGAGATAACACCGATCAAAAGATTAGCCGGAAAAATGCCACCCAGTCCCGAGGTGAAGACCCGTTCGCCAGTAGCGAATTCTACCTCTCGCGGGACGAAGGAAAAACGACAGGTGGCACCTGCACGATTATTCATCATCGTCTCCCCAGATACTATTCCTTGAGCACGACTGCTTTCTGTTACGGCGGAGACTTTACAATTTTCATCTACTAACAAAACCACCCGCGTTGTGTAAGGTCCCACCTCGGTGGTTTTTCCGACTACACCGCGAGGGCTGATGACCGGCTGATCTGTAGCTAGGTCAGGGTCGTCTTTATACCCGCGGTTAATGATGACAGCATCCCACCAGTTTGAGGGATCCCGCTGGATGACGCGAGCGGCTAAAAGTTTAAATTCTGAGTCGTTCTTAAAGCCCATTAATTCCTTGAGGCGACCGTTTTCTTTTTGTAAGCCCCCGAGCACTAAATTTTCTGCCGATAACATGGCGTTGAGACCTTTGAGATAAAGGTTTTCCTTACGCAATTCATCCACATTTTTTAATCCACCTTGGGCACCAGTGAAGCGCTGCTTGACCCAGTCCAGAGAGCGATGGAAAGGAGATGAGATGACAATGGAGCCTTCCGCCACGCGATCCTTTAAGCCACCAGGCAAGAAGTAGCCTAAGATGGCTAAGGCCACGATAATAAGAGCTCCGATATAATAGATCGGTCTCGACATGACAAATAGCCTTTCGGTTCCTTTGTTCTTTTAAGGTTAAGAACGCAGATCAGTCGAAGTGAGCTTAGTCAGAAATTCTAATTCCTGTAAAACCTTGCCCGTTCCTTCAGCCACAGCACTGAGCGGATCTTCTGCCACATAAACTGGTAAACCTGTTTCTTCAGCGATCAAACGATCTAATCCCCGTAGCAACGCACCACCGCCAGCTAGCACGATCCCGCGCTCGACTAAGTCTGCGGAAAGCTCTGGAGGACAACGCTCCAAGGTGATACGCACGGATTCCACGATGGTAGAAATAGGGTCTAACAAGGCTTCACGAATTTCCTGAGAAGTGACGGTTAAGGTCTTAGGTAAGCCTGCTACTAAATCCCGGCCACGCACTTCGATACTCGTTTCTTTTTCTAAAGGATAAGCCGAGCCCACTTTAATTTTAATATCTTCTGACGTGCGTTCGCCAATAACTAAGTTATAAGCGCGCTTCATGTAGTTAACGATGGACTCATCTAACTCATCGCCCGCCACACGTATGCTGCGGCTAAAGACAATACCAGCCAGTGAAATGATAGCCACTTCCGTTGTGCCGCCACCGATATCCACGATCATGTTCCCCGCCGCTTCTTGCACAGGTAGTCCCGCCCCGATTGCAGCGGCCATAGGCTCCTCAATCAACATGACATGCCGCGCACCCGCATGGTAAGCGGATTCCCGCACGGCACGTTTTTCTACTTCGGTGATACCAGAAGGAACGGCGATGACAACGCGGGGACGTGGAACAAAAAAGCTACGGTTCTTGTGAACTTTTTTAATGAACTGCTTAAGCATTTCTTCCGTAATTTCAAAATCTGAAATCACGCCATCTTTTAAAGGGCGCACCGCAACGATGTTACCAGGAGTTCTGCCTAGCATGCGTTTAGCTTCATCACCGACAGCTAAAACATGTTTGGTTCCTTGTTGCACAGCCACAACGGAAGGTTCACGTAAAACTATGCCTCGATCCTTAACGTAAATAAGGGTGTTGGCAGTTCCGAGATCGATTCCGATATCGCTTGAAAAGAGTCCTAAAAATCTATTAATCATGATGTTATAAAAGTTTCTTTACTATATCCAGTAATGGAGGGCGTCAACCCTCAAATGACATAATTGAATATAGCTATGTAGTGTATTTAAACTTAGGACAGCCCATACCCCATCACAAGCTCCATTTTTGGTTTTTTGGCTGCGGTTTAGATAAATTTAAGTTCCGTATTTACGTTCTTCCCTCTACGGTTTATTGCCTTCTTCACGTGAATCAACCTCCACTACTCTCATGAGTCGCCCTCCCAGCAATATTGCCACCGCCACCCGTGTCATGGCGGCGATCATGGGCTCACGCGTGCTGGGGCTCGTGCGTGATGTGACTTTGAACGCCGTCTTTGGAGCCGGCCACGTGCTTGATGCCTTTTGGACTGCCTTCCGTATCCCCAATCTTTTACGAGACTTGTTAGCCGAGGGGGCTTTATCGGTTTCATTCACGACAACCTTCTCAAAAAAACTAGAAAAAGATGGGCCGCAAGAAGCCTTCGCTCTCATGAACCGTATGCTCACCAGTATGAGCGTGGTCCTGATCATCATCTGCGCTCTCGGCGTGGCTTTCAGTGACCAAATCGTTATTTACACTATAGGCCGCGGCTTTGATCCCGAGAAGCAGCAACTGACTATTGAACTGACCCGCATCCTCTTCCCTTTCATTATTTTTGTTTCTCTAGCCGCGGTTTACATGGGGCTGCTGAATAGCCTAGGCAGCTTCGCCTTGCCCGCATCCGCCTCGACTGTTTTTAATATTACCAGCATCCTTTTCGGCCTCGGCTTTGGCTACCTTTACGATCCTCATTTAGGGCCTCTCTCCATTTACGGATTTGCTTGGGGCACGGTTCTCGGTGGTGCTATGCAGCTCATTATTCAAATGCCTAAGGCCGCTGGCTTTGGTTACAAAATGAAGCCGCTCTTTGATTGGAAACACCCTGACTTAATTAAAGTCTATCAACTGGCTTTACCCGCTATTGCTGGCGTGGCGGCTGTGCAGGTCAATGTCGTAGTCAACGCAACTTGGGCCTCCTACATGGGCGAAGGTGCAGTTACGTATTTTAATAACGCTTTCCGTCTTATGCAACTGCCCATTGGTTTATTCGGCGTCGCTATTGGCATGGTGGTGTTGCCTTCAGTTTCTAGATCTGTTGCTCAAGAAAATATGTATCACTTTCGTATCCGCGTTGTGGAGGGTATTAAACTAGCTCTCTTTCTCACGGTGCCCGCTTCCATCGGGCTGTTTTTTTTATCAGGTCCCTTAGTCAGCGTGATCTATCAGCATGGAAAATTTACTGAAGCAGACGCACTCGCTACGTCGCAACTCCTCCAAGCCTTCACCTTAGGCTTAGCTGGTTATGCCTGTATTAAGGTCATGGCGCCTACTTTCTATGCCCTCGATATGCCGCGCGTGCCTGTTATGATCAGCATCCGCGCCATCGGACTAAATCTGGTTTTCACTTTTATCTTAATTAAGGTTTTCGGCCTCGGCCTCGTTGCTCTTCCTCTCTCGGTTTCTCTCGTGGCCTTGCTTAATCTTTTCCAGCTCGCCTTTGCCTTGAGTAAAAAGTTGGGCTCTCTTACCACAGGGACAGACTTTGTCTCTTTCTTTGTGAAAATGATTCTTTTAGCTCTCGCCTTTGCTTTGTTACTGGCCTGCTTTCATTGGGGTGCGGAACGTTGGGTTACTGGCTTTGTTCCTAGGCTGATTTATCTCGCTCTTAGTGTCCCAGCCGCGGCCGCCCTCTATTTATGGGCAGCACATTGGATGGATTTTGATGAAATGACGCATCTCCTAGAAACTTTGAAAAAGAAAAGCTCACGCATGGCCTAAGACAAAAACCCTTAAGCTCCGCTAAACTCTTTCTCGATCTCTTCCGTGTCCCGATGCCGTTCCCAGCGTGAAAAGAGGCTGTAGGCGCAGGGCACCACAAGCAGAGTGAAAAAGGTTGACACCGTCACTCCTCCAATAATAACCAGAGCCATCGGCACCCGCGCTTCCGATCCTGGGGCGCTAGATAAGGCCGTCGGCAGAGCCGCCCCGACTGTGGCCAGAGAAGTCATTAAGATCGGGCGCAGCCGAATAGGGCAGGCTTTTTCTAAAGCTTCCCGCACATCTAGTTTATCGTGCTCCCGCACATGATTGGTGAACTCCACTAAGAGAATGGAATTTTTCTTTACGATTCCGGCTAATAAAATAAGACCTATCATACTAAATAAATTAATAGATTCATTAAAGACTAAAAGAATCAAGAAAGCTCCCGTCACGCTGAAGGGTATGGCTAACAACACGGTTACGGGATGGATAAAACTATTAAACTGAGAGGCTAAAACCATGTAAGCCACGATCAGGCCTATGATGAATACAAAAATTAAACTATTGAAGGATTCTTTGAATGTCTGAGACGTGCCTTCGAGATTGAAAGTATAACCCTCTGGCAGTAGGCTACGGGATATTTCCTCAGACTTTGCAATAGCCGTGGATTGAGAAACATTGGGCGCTAAGTTCGCCTTAATCGTAATGGCACGCTGGCGATTGACTCTGGAAATAGTTTGCACGGTCTTCACCATCTCCAACTTAATCACATCGGTTAAAGGAATCAGCTCCCCATAAGAAGTGCGGATTTGCAATTGGTTGATATCCTCCGGCTTGAGTCTTTCTTCTGGCAGCAGCCGCACCCGCATATCGTAACGGCGGGAGTCGCTAGTAAATTTACCTTGGCGTATGCCGCCCATGGCTGCATTGATCGTTTTACCTAAATCATCCATTGAGACGCCTCGTAGCGCCGCTGCCTCACGGTCTGGGATAATACGTAACTCAGGTTGCCCCTCACGGTAATTCATATCCACATCCACCATCATTCCGGTCTCTTCCATTTTCTTCGTAATACTATCCGCCGTTTTTTTAAGTTGCGCATAATCAGTGCCTTGAATGTTAAATTCAACCGGGGAACTTTGACTGCGCGAGACTAGGCCGCGGGATGAGAGATCAAGTAATCCCGTGACGCGGACCCCTGGTATTTTAGAAATATCACGGCGGAACTCTTGCATGATCAGTGCCTGACTCTTGGCACGTTCATCCTTAGGCACCAAAACTACGGGAATAAACGCCGTGTTAGAAACACCCCCTTGCCCGCCGACAGAAATCAGGTAGCGAGCAACATCGGGGCGGGACTTTAAGTAATTTTCTATTTCTATTGATTTCTGGAAAGTAAAATCCAATGAGGAACCCACCGGCGTTTGAATACCCATACGAAAAAAGCTTTGATCTTGCGGCGGCACAAATTCTTGGCGGAGAAATTTAATGGAGAGCATGGAAAGAGCAAAAAGCATAAGAGCGCAAACAACTACTTTCCAACGGTGATTCAAACACTGATGTAATATTTTATGATAGATAAAATCTGTTCGGCCTAAAACTCGATTCGCCTGACGACTAACCACATTGCCCTTCTCCTTGACCATAATCTGAGAGCAACGCATGGGGGTAAGTGTAATGGCTTCAATCAATGACAATGCTACGGCGGCGGTAATGGTGACACCGAACTGAAAAAAGAACTTCCCGATCACGCCTTCCATAAAAATGACAGGCAAGAAAATGGCCATGATCGCTACCGTGGCCGCAACAGCCGCAAAGGTGATTTCCCTCGCACCCTCACGCGAGGCCTTTACTCTATTTTTACCCATCTGAAAATGTCGGACAATATTTTCCAGCACCATGATGGCGTCATCCACCACAATCCCGATGACTAAGGTAAGAGCCAGCATGGTAAAGAGATTCAACGTGAACCCCATGAAATAGATAACGATGAAAGTTCCGAAAATGGAGGTGGGAATAGAAAGTAGAACATTTACCGAGGACGACCAACTACCAAGAAAGAGGAAGCAAATAACGGCCGTCAAAATAGATGCGATGATGAGCTCTTTTTGCGTGTAGTAAATAGATTGGACCACGAAGCGGGTGAAATCTACGTTGACCCTAATTTTAACATCATTTGGTAAAACTTTTTGTAATTCAGCTACTTTAGCAATTACCGAATTAGCGACCTGGACTTCGTTTGAGCCGCGCTGTTTCTTAATCCCCAACCCGACGGCCTTTTTCCCGTCGATCAATAGGATGCGCCGAATGTCCGCTAAACTATCCTCCACTTTAGCCACATCTTTTAAGCGAATATTGGTATCATAGATCGGCTGCCCACCTCGCTGAAGGATTAATATATTCCCCACCTCTTCCGCGCTTGAGCCCTCGCCCATGGTGCGGAGATTAATTTCTTGTTGCCCATTTTCAATGATCCCTGCGGCGACTTCAGAATGCTCCCGCTCCACCGCCTTAACGACATCTAAAATACTGAGCGAGTATTTCTTAAGGGCAGCCTGCTCGACGTTGACCCGCAAATTTCTTTCCGTAAAGCCGCCACGCATAACTTCCCCTACGCCTTCTAAAGTCTCAAATTTATCCGCCACATAAAGATCTACGTATTCGATTAAGTCGCGAAACGGTCGTGTGCTACTAACTCCCACCCACATGATGGGATCATCCTCGGGGTTTTGCTTGCGGATGGTCGGAGGATCCACATTTAAGGGCAGTTTTACTTGGCTCAAAGCGGTTTGCACCTCTTGCACGGATGCGTCGATATTTCGATTAATGTCGAACTCTAGCGTGATGTTAGCTTGCCCTTGACGAATAGAGGATCGAAGTTGTTGTAATCCATCTAGGGCTATGACACGTTGCTCGATTTGATCAACAATCTCTGACTCCATCAGCTCTGGAGCTGCGCCTTCCCAGTTTACTGCGATGTCGATCTGTGGAAAATCCACATCTGGCATATAGCTAATGCCCAGCCTAGCTAGGGAGATGGCACCGAACACAATCAAGCCAGACATGAGCATCCAAGCCATGACGGGGCGTCTGATAGATAAATCAGAGAGCGTCATGGCGATGGTCTTTCCTCTTTTATGACGGGCGTGCCAGCAGCTACTTGCAAGGCAACTAAATTACTACGAGTCTGAAACTCTAGGCCACTCACTCGTCGGCGCAAACTGCTGTAGCGCAGAAGCGAGGTCAGCACGTCTAGGTTATTGGCGCGGCCTAATCGATAATCTTCCTGTTGTGCTTCATAATTTTTCCGGGCCGTTTCCACCCCTTTTTGCAAGCTGACATATTGGCGAGCGGAGGAAATAAATTGGCTGTAACTCTGTCGGACTTCGGATTCTGCTAAGCGGCGAACACGGGAAAAATTTAACTCCGAAGAGCGCAAGCGTGCCTGATCAACCTTCAAGCTTTGATAACGTAAGGCTCCATCGAAAAGTGGAATCTCCGCCGTTAATAAAATGTTCCACTCTTGGGAGCGTTCAGGATCTTCCAGAGCCAGCCAATTAGCTTCTGCGGAAACTTTTGGTAAGAAAGCTCCTTTGCTGGCCGATACTTGGCGCTGGGCGGAAGTCGTCGTCTCTGCCGCTGCCGTGATGTCTGCTCTCTCCCCAGTCTTCCAAAGATAATTATCTAATTTAGCCACTTCAGGTAGTGGCATCGTGTCGTTCAAGCTCCAACGATCGGAAGGCAGTCCAAGAAGAAAGGCTAGTAATTCCCGTGAGGCATTGAGTAAACCCCGCACCTGCTCCAAGGTGGCCTCGTTATCAGCTTGCTCAGTTTCTGCCGCCAGCAATTCACTGTTGCGGGATCTACCAATGGTGACTCGATCAATTAAATCTTCCTGCCGCGCAGTTAACTGCTGAGCAATTTGTTGGATCAAATAAAGATCCTTTTCTAAACTGATAATCTGATAAAATAAATCACTCGTATCAAGATAAAGCAGCTCTCGACTACGCCGATAGGTGGCTTCCTGACTCCGTTTCTGCGCTTGTAAAGCGGCACTGGTATTGAACTCTCGGAAGCCGTTGAAAATCGTCTGCGTGACACGTAAACGACCTTGGAAAGAATCTTTACGCCCACCCCCAGAATCACCACCCCCGATTGAACCGCCCACACTGTCTTGCGTGCGTTGCGTTATGAGAAAATCGACTTTAGGTAAAACGGCGCTGATAGCTTGCCAATATTGCGCTTCCGCAATTTTAATTTCCTCACGGCTAATACCTAACTTTTCACTACGTTCTAGAGTCAGCTGATAAGCCTCTGGCAGTGTAAGCACACGAGAGGAATGGAGCGGCTTCTCAAGCTCAGCCAGTCCGTGGCTGGCAGTCAAGCAAAGGACAAGTGTTAACGCCACTATGAGGATACTACATTTCATAAGGTGTCTGCGGTTGATAAATGGCAATCTACGGACACGGGGTAAACTTAATCATAATAAACACCGTGTCTAGGCTCTTTCGCTTAATTTTTAATGATAAGCTACTAGCCTTTAAGCTCGACCCAGCAGCGTCTCACGCTCAAGGTAGCCAGCATGTCAACGAATGGCTCCACAGATTCACAAGGTGTGTTAGTGCGGAACATGGGATTATTCTACCTCGTGGTTTATGGGGTGGGCGACATGGTAGGAGCTGGTATTTACGGCACGATCGGAGTAGCCGCCGGCGCTTTAGGAAATGCGGTCTGGATATCCTTCCTCATTTCAATGTTTGCAGCCCTGTTGACGGGACTATCCTATGCTTCGCTCGCCTCACGCCATCCCAAAGCCGGTGGTGCCTCCTACATTACACAGCGCGCTTATCGAAAATCTTTTCTTTCTTATGTCGTGGGACTGGCCGTGGCTTTTTCTGGCTTAACTTCTATGGCGGCGGGAGCAAATGTTTTTTCATTAACATTACGAGGATTTTTTCCAGAACTACCTTTCAATGGAATCATCATCACTTTTCTTTTGTTTTTAGCTCTCGTTAATTGGATCGGGATTCGCGAATCAATGATGATGAATCTGGTCTTTACCTTTGTGGAAGTGGCGGGACTGGTTTTCGTCATTGTGGTGGGAGCTCATTTTTGGGGCGATGTGAATTATTTTCAGGTGCCGGCCGGACAACTTTTAGGCCCTACACTATTGCTCTCAGGTGCTGTCCTGACTTTTTATGCCTTCATTGGCTTTGAGGATATGCTCAATGTAGCCGAGGAAGTTAAAAACCCTGAAAAAAATATGCCCTTAGGAATTATGATCGCCATTGGAATAACGACGGTTATCTACATTCTCGTCAGCATCACAGCGGTTTCTGTCGTGGATAGCCAAACCCTAGCCAACCCAGCCAACGGTGCGCCTCTGGCTCAAATCACCGCCGTCGCCGCACCTTGGCTACCAGGTTGGGTCTTTGGGGCAATCACCCTTTTTGCGGTCGGCAATACGGCTTTATTAAATTACATCATGGGATCCCGACTTCTCTACGGCATGTCACGCCAAGGACTGCTGCCGGCCATCTTAGGACGTGTCCATAAAACAAGGCACACTCCCCATGTGGCGATTGCGTTGCTAGGCTTTATCGTTCTGATTCTAGCTTTTTCCGGAAATATTGCACAATTAGCTTCAGCGACCAGCCTGCTTTTATTAGGTTGTTTTTGCGTAGTAAATAGTGCTCTTTTCATCTTACAAAAAAGAAAAGGCGAGCCGAAGGGTCGATTTGAAATCCCCTCCTTTATCCCTATTTTAGGCTTACTGGTCTGTGCCAGCTTGATCGTAGCACGACTTACGGCGAAGGATGCTGACCTACGCGCGCCGCTCATCGCTTGTGTCTTGGTCGGGATTATCTCTGCACTTTATATTTTTCTAAAACCTAAAAGTGCTGAATAAATTTAGATTAAATGTTCCGTCACCGAATCAGCTACTAGTTGACCTGCACTGGTTAAGCGCAGATGTGTTTCCGTGAGCTCAATCAAGCCTTCTTTTTCTAGTTGAGCTACTTGTTCTTTTTTCTCTTCAACTACATCTCGTTTTAGTCCCCGGCTAGTGCGTAAACCCAGTAAGATGCGCTCATTCCGCTTACTCTCCGCACTAAGAACTTCCATCTCGCGCAGTGGCTCCCCCTTTAGTTTGAGAGCCTCTGCATAGAGCAGGGTGTTCGGGATATTTTTCCAACGCAAGTGACCAACGGTGGAACTAGCCCCCGGCCCTAAGCCTAGATGATCGGAGCCGTTCCAATAGCCTTGGTTATGGCTAGATTGAAAGCCAGGGCGGGCATAGTTAGAAATTTCGTAATGCTCAAAACCCGCTCGGCCTAAGGATTCGATGCCACGCCGAAAAAAAGTCTGCTCCTGATCTTGATTGATGCGATGGTATCCCGCTTGCAGTTTTTCAAAAAATTCCGTGTCCTCCTCGTAATTTAAATTATAGGCCGAGATGTGCTGCGGCTCTAATTCCAGTGCGGCATCAAGACTGGCTTGCCACTGTTCCATGCTCTGACCTGGTAGGGCAAACATGAGATCAAGATTAAGATTGGTAAACCCGGCCTCCCGTAAAATGTGAACCGTTTTCCGGACTTGAGCTGCATCATGGGTGCGGCCTAGCACCTCAAGGGAAGGAGCGTCAAAGGCCTGCACGCCGAGACTGATGCGGTTAAATCCGATCTCACGTAAGAGCCGCGCTTTATCTGGTGAGATGTTGGTGGGATTAGCTTCGAGGGTATATTCTTGTGTGGGCTGAGAGGCCAAAGGCCAGTCGGAAAAAAGTGTTTCAAGTTGTGAGATGCTTAAGGCTGAAGGTGTGCCGCCACCGAAAAAAATGGTTTCTGGTTGAAGATCAAAATTTTCTAAAGCCCAAGCCAGCTCCTGTTTTAAGGCCGGAATGTATACATTAATTTGAGGCAAGCTATTCGGAGTTTTATAGAATGAGCAATAAGGGCAAATGTGGGTGCAAAAGGGCACATGCACGTAGAGATGTTTAATCACTGGGCGTTCTTCATGGGAAAGAGGAAGAATCATGGGAAGACGAGCATGGAAGAAAGTATACGGATAAGCAAGGGGGATGGGCTTGAAGTTTTCAAGGTTGCAAAATCATCATTTCCCTTTAAGAAAAGAAGTCTGTAAAAATATGAAAAAATACATCGTAGAATTTATCGGGACGTTTTTCCTCGTCTTAACTATTGGTTGCACTGTTATCCCAGGCTCGCCTGCGGTTATCCCACCCCTAGCCATTGGAGCGGTTTTAATGGTCTTGGTTTATGCGAGCGGTCATATTTCTGGGGCTCATTTTAATCCCGCCATTACGCTGGCCTTGTTTATACGTGGACGCTGTCCAGCTAAGGATGTAGCTCCCTATATCCTCGCTCAACTGATCGGTGCCCTTGCCGCCGCTCATACCGCCACCTTTTTAGTCGGGGGAAACAGTGCTCCCATGACGATCACCAACGTCCCCGCCGCCTTAGCCGCAGAGTTCCTTTTTACCTTTGCTTTAGCTTACGTCGTCCTCAATGTAGCCGCCTCCAAAGCAACCTCAGGCAACTCTTTTTACGGGCTCGCCATCGGCATGACCGTTATGGCTGGTGCCTTCGCCGTGGGCGGCATTTCAGGTGGAGCCTTTAACCCTGCGGTAGCTGCAGGCGCTGCGGCGATGAACCTGTTTCATTTCTCTGATATTTGGATTCATATCAGTGCAAGCTTAGCCGCAGGTGCCTTGGGAGCCTTTACCTTCAAGTTCCTCAATCCAAGCGATAAGTAAAATCCTAAACTTTCGAACTTTAAACCGTAGATGCATTTTCCATGCATCTACGGTTTTTCATTTAAATGAACATGCTCTTTCCCGCTGCTGTTAAGGTCGATCTTCATGTAAATAGTGCGGCAACTCCTTGAATATGTACAGGTTATGGAAATAAATTAATTGATGATTTTGCGTCAAAAGTATTGTCCAGTATCCCCAATTCTGTATAAAAGAATCATGAATCGTTTTAAGAAGCACCTTGTTCTGCCGCTATTTCTTGCCCTCCAGATTAGCGCCACACTGCATGCTGCAGACGAAACCACCTTGCTCAACCAGCTCTCTGTCATTAATCGTAACGCCGCCCCTAGTCCAAGCACCCAAGAAGAAGTGCCCACGTTTAAAGAGCCAAAAGTGTCACGAGTTTATGGTGAAGTCATGGGCGATTACCGCATTTACGTGCCCAAAAAAACCGACCTAGGCCTGATCAATTTAAATGCTGGTGGTTTCCAAATTGTACAAGAACTTCCCCGCAATTTTGATGAATCTTTTGATATGGGAGGCGGTGGTATCCGATTTGGTTACATCCTGCTACCTGGGGAGAATGGCGCTTTAGGTAAAGATTTTAGACTAGAATTTCAGGGCAGCAGCAGCTACGGCGAGGCAGATTCTTTATACGCTTATGACAGCCAAGGAGTCGATACAGTAACTGCCCTTAGATTAGACGGCTCGGGAACTGTTGACTTAGAGAATGCCAATGAACTAACAACGAGAAGAGACGTTGAAAGAACCCATATCGACATCGCCCTCAATGCAAAAACCGACTACGCCTTTTCTACGGGAGCCTTTACCGCTACCCCTCTGGCAGGGATACGCCTTGTCCATGAAAATCAGGACAACCGCCTCGACACTGCAGGTAACCTCCAAGGAATGAGTGTTAAAGAAACGATAGAAAGTTACCAAGTCGGCCCCCAAGTCGGTTTCCGTGTCTCCTGCGAAGTAGCGAAGGATATGGAAATCTATGTCGAGCCCACCGCAGCCCTACTCGTCAGTGCTAATCAGTATAAAGGAGCGCAAAGTTTCACCAACGCCTCCGCAAATTCCGTCAAAGATACTGAACTAGAAATAGCCCCCCGCTTTGCTTTAACCCTAGGTTGGCGTAAACATTTTGGCTCTTTTGTATTAGGTGTTGAAGGTGGAGCGGAATACCTTATCAATACTGCAGCGGTAGAATATTCCAGCATTGCTCCCGGGGACAGCGCCTTGGGCACAGCCACGGCAGGCACTTTCCTTGATGCCCAGGACGCCTATGCTGGTTTCATGCGCCTCGTCTTAGGCTACAAGTTCTAAAAATCCTTCCCTAAAACAGTCCCTTGCACCGTGCCGTAGCGGCACTGCATTTCCGAATCGGAAAGGAACTTTTATTTGTGGATTGGTAATTTTTTTATTTAGGCTAGGTTAGGTGAGTTGAATGCTATTAAATTATTTCCTGCGCTAGTTCTCATCTTATTCATCTTAGGTGCCTGTCAAAAGTCCCCTGAAGATTATAAGGCAGAGCTTACTCGTGAGGGTGTTTCTTTAACTCCTGAACGCCTAAGTCAGGCCGTGATCGCAGCTGATCTTCCCCTCCTCGAACGCATGGCACAGGCAGGGATGGATCTAAATACCCCTTTGCCCGAGGGTAAAACGGCTTTCCTTTTAGCAGCAGAACATAATCAAGTTGCGGTTCTGAGCTTTTTAAATACTCGACGCATTTCAGCAGAAGCGGTTATGCCTGATGGCCGAAATGCGCTTCACCTAGCTGCCGCCGCCGGAAATAAAGAGGCTGTACAATTTTTATTAAACTTAAAAATTTCACCAAACACCTTAGATCAAGCGAGCCGCAGTCCTTTGGTTGCCGCAGCAGAGAAAAATCATCTAGCCGTTTTCCAACTTCTCCATGCTGCGCAGGATAATGCCTCTGTTAAAAATCCTGAATCCATTTCCCCCTTAGCCGCTGCCTTAGAAAATGGGCATGAGGACATGGCTCTTACGTTGTTAGGGCTGGGTTACGATTACAAAACGGCTTCTGTCCAAGGTCAACCATTCTTAGTGTGGGCTAGTGCTACGAATCAGAAAAAAGTTTTTTCTAAACTCTTGGAATTAGGGGCTGACCCAAATGCTAAAATTAAAACACCCGCCTCCACTACTTTCAAAGCGAAAGTGGCGAATGAAAATTTCCATTACTACTTAACCAAGGAGAAAAATGTCACCTTACTCATGATGGTGGCGGCACTCGGGCAGACCGAGTTGGTCGACCTCCTTTTGCTTAATGGCGCGGATAAAACTGCCCAGACCACCCACCATAAAACTACGGCCATTTACTTAGCTTCCGTTAATCATCACGCCTCCATTGTGCAGGTGCTTTTAGGTAAAAGTGCTAAACCAGAGGATCAACGTTTTCGGATTGAAGTCTCTATCTCCAAGCAAAAGGCGACACTATTTAAAGATGGAAAAAAATACCTTAATACTGCCATTTCTTCAGGCCGTAAAGGATTCGGCACGCCGCGCGGAACGTATGTCGTTACCAATAAATATAAAGACTGGATCAGCACTCTTTACCACGCAGAGATGCCCTATTTCTTACGCTTAAATTGCGGACCTATCGGACTTCACGCAGGAGCCTTACCCGGTTACCCAGCCTCGCACGGGTGCATACGCCTGCCTTACGAGAAGGCTAAGGAGATTTTCGCAACGGTGGATGTAGGAACCATCGTGAACATCATTGATTAGCCAGCAAAAGCTTTTTAGAGTTAAGTCTTTTAATCGGGTAGCGGCGACTTCCTTCACCCGCCTTAGGCAGGAAAACTTAAGACAAAGGCTGTTCCTTTTTTCAATTTGGATTTAACCGTAATTTGCCCGTTATGGCTTTGCACCGTTCTATTGACTAAGGCTAGGCCTAAGCCCGTGCCACCTTTACGATAGGTGAGAAAGGGTTGAAATAGTCTTTCCTGTCGTTGTTTAGACATGCCCTCCCCAGTGTCCCGAACACCGATGACAATGAGACGTTTTTTACCGCTCGTCTTTACTCCTGCGCTGAGGCTGAGAGTGCCGCCATCAGGCATCGCTTGGCAGGCATTGACGACGAGATTTAAAATAGCTTGCTCTAACTGGGAACGATCGCCCTTCATGATTAGAGGGTCTTCTGGGAGTTGCTTACGAATGTCGATCTTTTGTTCTGCTAATTTATGGCGGGTGAGAATTAAAATGTCGTCCAGCATACTATTAACATCTAGATCCTCCATGACAGGTTCCGAGGAGCGGGCAAAGGTTAAGACTTGATCCAAGATTTTATTCATGTGCGTCATCTTAGATTCAATCAGAGCAGCATCCCGGGCATGACCGCCGCTTAACTTCAACTCCTGCATCATGGAATGGAAGACCATCTGCACCACCGTGAGAGGGTTGCGAATTTCATGTGCAATCTCGGCTGCCAGCCAGCCTAAAGCCGATAGTCGCTCCGTGGCTTTTAAGCTTTCCTCTACCTGCACGACACGTTGTAAAAGTTGCGCCTTGGCTATGGCGACGGAGGATAACCCGGCCATGGCAGTGAGAAGTCTGATCTCCTCATTTGAGAAACGATGGATATCTTCGGTGTATATACAAAGAACCCCAAGAGCTTTTTTTTGAAATTCTAACGGCACGGCTAACAACGACGTCAGATGTTCACGCTTGGCTAGCTCGGTGTGCTGGAAGCGCTGATTTTCTTGCACATTTAAAACAGCTAGTGGCTTGAGGCGGTTGATCACGACGCCGACTAAAGATTCCTCCACGCGTAGGTTAGGCTTTTTAACATAGGCAGAGGATGCTCCATGCCACGCTTTTAGAATCAACTCCTTACCCGTTTCATCCAAGAGCATAAGAGAACTCATCCGCGCTTTCATTAATTTGCAGGCATCACGAGTAATGCGTTGCAGCACGCTCGCCTCATCATCCTCAGAAATTATAACCTGCCCCATGTCCACAAGAGTCCCTAGTTGATCTCCTTTGACGCGGAGTTGATTAATTTCCCAAGCCAAGCTGATCCATGTCGAGGCGTCCATGGCTAGTTGGGTCAATACTTTTTCGTGCTGATCCGTGAACGCATTTTTTTTATTGCTGTCGATATTTAGGATACCTACGACTTGCCCGCGCAAATTAATGGGCACGGCTATTTCTGACTGAACTTTTTTGTCCAGAGGAATGTAGCGACGGTCTGCTTGCACATCATTGAGTCGAAGAAGTTTTCCCGTGCTAGCGACCCACCCCGTCACGCCCTCACCCACCCGTAACTTTGTGCGGCGCGCCATTTGATTTAATCCCATGGAAGCTTCGATATCCAAGGATCCCGTGTTTGGATTAAGCAGCATAAGAGAGCCGCTACCACCCTGCACAGACTTAACCGCCACTGTTAATACATGTTTAAGCAACCCTTGTGGGTCAAGCAGCGCACTGATGTTGCGGTTAGAAAGTTCTGACTTCATAAAGGGTGATACTTACTCCCAAATGAGGTTAAGGCATCTCAATAAACGTTTCTTCAAGGTAAGGTCTGAGATTTTTTGTCCTTGTGCATCTACAAGGTAAAAAGTGTCTAATGCCGCACCTTTTTCTGTGGCAATGCGAGCCCCCACAACAGACACATTATTTGCCGCTAAGCAGCAGGAGATGCGGTACAAGATCCCGATCCTGTCCGTGGCTTTGACGTGTAGTAGTGTGTGTTGATCAGAAGTTTCATTGTCGATACCTAGAGCTAAGGACACTAGTTCCTCGTCAACAGGAAGCCTACTCACATTTTTAAGTCGGCTTAATTCTTTCGCTAGGTCATAAGCTGGATCGGTCAAGCTGTTATTCAGAGCCTCTTCAAATTTCTGTCTGTCTAAGGGGTGTGTCGCCGCTCCAAGTTGATGGGTGCATACTTGGAAGGTATCAATGACGATGTGATCTTCCCGTGTCCAAATACTGGCACTTAAAATATTTAGTCCTGCAACCGCAAACGAGCCCGCAATTTTTGAGAATAATAGGTCTCTATCCCAAGTCACGACGGAGACCACGCTATGATCTTCTCGCACTTTATTTTCCCAACGGATCGCAGGTATCAAAGGGTTTCCCGTTGGATCCAACTGCTTAACGAAAAACTCGTGAACTAGTTCGATATCATTGATGATTTGATTTTCAGAAGAGTAGCTAAAATAGTTTCCCGGCAACGCCGCAAAATGAGCTTCGTGTTCTGCGGGATCGACCTGCTTAGATAAACGATCCGCCACGCGTGTTTTTAACTCCTTGCGGGCAAGCACAGCCTTACGTAAAAATTCTACCTCGTCATGTAAAACATCACGAGTCGAGAAGTACAAGTTCCAGACCAAACCTTCCTTCCAATTCGACCATGAAGAATCACCAATGCCCTGCACATCGGCAAAGGTCATGAGCATGAGCAAATCCAACCGCTCTTGATCCTTCACGATGCGGGCAAAATCATGAATCGTTTTAGGATCATCTAAATTCCGGCGTAGAGCGAATTCCGTGAGACTCATGTGATGATCCACTAAAAAACTAAGGTTCTGTAAATCTCTTCCATTTAACCTCATGCGCCGAGCGAAGCGCACGGCTAGCTGCGTGCTGAGCTGGCTGTGATCTTGGCTGTTCGCTGATTTACCCGTGTCGTGCAAAATTAAAGCTAGATAAAGAATTTCTGGCTTAGCGCAATCCAGAAAAATTTTACGGTATTTAACATAAGGCTCCGCCTCCTCTTCCAGGACACGATCTAGATGTTCAATACAAACAATCGTATGCTCATCTGCCGTGTAGCGATGATAAAACTCATGCTGAACTAAACAAGTGAGCGGAGCAAATTCTGGAATTAAACTACCGAAAATCCCTAGCTCATGCATCTTCCTCACCACGCGACCGACCCGCCCTTTTTGCCGCATGATGTCCAACATCATCTCCCGCACTTCAGGTAACCAAAGAAACTTCCGTGTCACCATGCCCAGACGCGCTCGCATCATATTTTCTAAATCGGGGCTGAGCACAGCATTTCGCTTTTGCATGATCTGAAAGACTCGCACCATCCGCACGGGGTCATCGGAAAAAATCGTTTTATGCTCCGCTGATAGCTCACCGTTTTCCAAGATGAAGCCATCAATCAATTCCTGATCCTTAGCATGGTGAGGTAAGATATTCCAAAAGGCACCCCGCTTCGAACTACTTTGTCCCGCCATACGCCGCGCGTGGGCGTTGGCGATCAAATACAAATTGCGGCTGTGTTGATAGTAGTCACGCATCATGTCCTCAATCCGGCGCAGCAGCTTTTTATTGGAATAGCCTAAGGAGTTCGCTACATCTTTTTGCAGAGACAGCGTCAACACGTCTCCACCACGATTTTGAATAAAATGAAGATCATTTCGCACCCGCAATAAAAAATCGTATGCTTGATCCAGCTTTTTCCTATCACTAGCCGTGATAAATCCTTCTTCTTGTAAGCCCAGCGTTGAATCGACTCCCTTAAGACTCATGGCCATCCAAATCAAGTTATGGTAATCCCGCAAACCCCCACAGCCGCTTTTAACATTAGGCTCTTGTAAGAAAACCGTGTTGCCCGCTTTCTTATGGCGGTTTATCTGATCCTCTAATCTCCACTGACCATAAGCATGTTCATTCCCGTTGACGCAGATTCGTTTAAAACGGCGTTGAAAATCCTCAAACAACGGCTCAGAACCAATCAATAAACGCGACTCTAATAAAGCCGTTCTTGTTTGTAAGTCTTCACGTCCCTGTTGAATGGCTTGTTCCAAATCGCGACTGGCATGGCCTACCTTTAATCCCACGTCCCATAGAACGTAGAGAACCTGTTCGATTGCGTCCGTGACGAACCGAGCCTCCGCAGATTTGGTCGGTTGTTTATCATACAAAAAGAGTACATCTATATCACTGCACGGTGCTAGTTGACCACGCCCATAACCACCCGTGGCAACTAAGGCAATCCGGATAGCCTCTACCTGAACGTCATGGGCTTTGGACGCATTGTGCAAGGAATTGCGAAAAAGATGTTGCAGCACCACATCGATCACGTCCGCTCGTTTCTTGGTAAAGCTCAGGCCACCTTCCCCTGCCCTGTGAGCCATACGTAGGCGTTGCTCTTCCACTTTTAAAAAATTCCGGTAAAGATTTAAAAGGTCGGTCGGGCTACTCTGAGCGAGATTGATTAATTTCGCTTCGGCGTGCCGGAGGACTTTTTCTAAATGAGCTGACATTAATTTGCCAACATAGTGAGACGGTCAAGGTTACGCAACTCGTTTTCCAGCATCCTAGAATTAGAAGTTCTCACAAGAAGAACACATTCAGCTAAAACCATTCCTTTAAAAGTCTGACCTACATTAAATAGAAGGCTTCCAGAGTGCGACTAATCGGGATTTACGGATTCTATCACCTCGAGTGGCTAACCGAAGCCCATGCGCTTGCGCTGCCGCAGCAAGGGCGGCTTCCCAAATACTTACATCGCAGAGAAAGGGGCGCGTCTGAGAATCAAACTCATCGAGGCTTGATTTTTCTTTTCCTTTTAAGGAAGAATCGCCGAGTAGCCACCATAACCAGATATGGGTATCCAAAAGAGGAGCGGCATTCATTTTAAAGCTTCAATATCAGATTCAGCTACGACCGGAGCGAAGGGATCTCCCACAAAATGGCCTTACCCGCGCAAGGCCAACCAAGGCTTTGCGTCATGCTCTCCAATAAGGCGTGCCACAGGCTTGCCATGTTTTGAGATAACCAATTCCCCGCCGGTGCGGTTGACACGATCCAACATCTCCAGACATTTCGCCTTAAACTCAGTTGCCGCCATTCTCATAGTGACTAGTTTCAATGGCCAGTTTTATCTGTCAAACGCCGGTAAAGGTGTTTAAGCAGCCTTTCACGACTGCGGAATGCTAAAGTATAGCCTCATGTTGGGTTCATATTGAGATTTAATTTTTGAACGGGATCCTCAGTTAGGATTGCTCAACGAACTGTGAGGGAGTAATCTTATCTCATGATCGGTCCGAGCACACATGCAGAACAACCTCGCCAGCCGCTTCTGGCGTGGTTGGCCATGGCCTTGATCCTTTCCCTCTTTTGTCACGCGCTCATTTTTCTCTGGTTACGGAGCGTCTACCTAGATTACGGCGCACCCTTGGTTGATCCTTTAGAACCAAAAAGATTTACTCTAGACAAAGTGACGATTGACCCGAAATCTTTAGAGGTAGAGCCCAATCAAAATACGGCTTCACGTGCAAAACCCAGTCTGGACCCGCTTGAAATTACTCCCGAGCAAATTACCGCTTTTTCTGGCTCTCTCTCAGCCCCCTCCATTCCTACTCCACGCCTTAGTGATCCTTCCCCGACTCCGCTCAGTGCGGCTAGCGTAGATCAGCCTGTGGACGCGTTCTCCGCCTTACCGCTTTCCTTAGAAGGCAGGATTCCGCAGGCCTCACAGGCGCTGGTGGCGGAGGCGAGCACGGCGGCTTTAGCTGAAAGCAGTAAGCTGTTGCAAACAAATTTGGCTGGCGGCTCAGATAGCCAATCCTCCATGGCGGGCGCCCCAAGTGCAACGGAGTTAAATGACTTGGTTAAACTACGCCCGCCAGGATCTCTGGAGCGGCCTGCTATGCAACCCATCCTCATTCGCCTTTCTAGTGATGTGCTCTTTTCTTTTGACTCCGCTACATTGAAGCCTGAATCAGAAAAGTCTCTCCAAGAACTTGCGACCGCCTTAGATCGTGCGATCAAAATTCATGTTACGGTCGAAGGCCACAGCGACACCATTGGTGAAGAGGCCTATAATTTAAAACTTAGCCAAGCGCGGGCTACAGCTGTGGCCGAGTGGTTGAAAGCGCATTCCACACTTGCTGCCGCTTCCATTGATTCTAAGGGTTACGGCGAAGCAAGGCCCATCGCAAACCCAAGTGGTTCGCTGGAAGAACAGGGGCGCAACCGTCGTGTAGAAATACGGGTAGAAGGTGAACGGTAATTAATGCAGTCGCCCTTCCCCCTTAACATTCGCTTGTTTATTTGGTTTCGCATCTTTTTTAACTGTCGTTTTTATTATCCAGTTTTTGCTATTCTATTTCTTGATTATGGAATGACTTTAGAACAATTTGCCCTACTTAACGTGGCATGGGCAGCGGCCATTGTTCTCTTAGAAGTGCCTTCTGGGGCTCTAGCTGATTGTATCGGACGGCGGAAGATGGTGATAGCATCTGCGATTCTTATGGTGGTAGAACTGTGCTTATTGGCCTTTGTTCCCTTGGGAAATGGGGTCTTTGTTTTTTGGGTTTTAATTTTAAATCGTGTTTTAAGTGGCGCGGCGGAGGCTACGGCCAGTGGAGCGGACGAAGCTCTGGCATATGATTCCTTGAAAGTGATAGGCCGCGAGAAAGAGTGGCCTGATGTGCTTGCTGTTTTGATGAAACGCCAATCCTTGGCCTTCGTCTTTGCCATGCTCTGCGGTGCAGTTGTTTACGACGCTAGCCTGCTGAATCGTTTTACTGATCTCGTTAACTTAAACTGGTCATTTACGAAACAGGAGTGCCTTCGTTTCCCTGTCTATCTTACCCTCTTCATGGCTTGCGGTGCTTGTGTCGTTTCGTTTCAGATGAGGGAACCACCGGGTAGTTACCCACGCAGTGAGTTTAAATTTTTGGCAGCTTGGCGCTCCATGAGGGAGGCGGGGCTCTGGATTATTCAACGTCCGACTATCTGGTTCTTTTTAATTTTTCTTGTCGTTTGTGATAGCATCGTTCGTTTGCATTTAACTTTAGGCAGCCAATACCTGCGCTTAATCCAAATTCCTGAAGGGTGGTTTGGTTTATTTAGTGCCGCTTTTGCTGTGCTCGGTTTGTTTGCGCCTAAAGTTGCTATGGCTTTAGTAGAGAAACGATCTTGGCCGTGGAATCTTTCTGCGTTGGCTTTGTATCTGTTTCTCTCTCTTTTGGGGCTGTCGCTCGGGATCCCCTACTTCGGTTTAATTTTTTCATTAACGACCAGTGCAGGCATGTTTTTCTTAGGGTATTTTTCTAGCCATTATTTGAATGCAGCCATTGATTCGGGACACCGTGCCACGATTTTAAGTTTCAAGGGTTTAGCCATGAACTTGGGTTACGGATTAATCGGGTTGAGTTATGCTGCCTATGTAGGACATCTTGGTGAGATAGATAAAAATGCGGCCTATGCGGAATCAATCCGGTTATGGCCTTGGTATTTTGCGGGCATGCTAGGTCTTCTTTTACTTTGCGCTTGGCCGTGGCGTCGAGCACTATGGCTGCGCTCGCCCTCGCCCTCTTCGCTATGACTACAAAATTGTTAGACTCTTATAAAACCCTGACCCAACGCAATCATGACTGCACGTTGATCGGTAGCACCAATAATTTATTAGAATGGGATATGCAGACCTACATGCCTGTGGCCGCGGCACCTTTTCGGGCGGATCAAAGTGCCTACTTGGCGGGATTAGGTCATCGCCTCTGGACGGCACCAGAGGTAGGCGGATGGATTGCGGAATGTGAAGATGGATGCTGGGATGCTGCGGGTGTGGAAGCGGTGAACATCCGACAATGGCGTAAATCCTATGACCGTGCCACGAGGTTACCCGCAGAACTGGTGGAGAGATTAAAACGTGAGACTTCCCTTGGCCATGAGGCGTGGGTGCAGGCCAGACAGAAGGCTGACTTTACTCTTTTCAAGCCGAGCTTAAAACGGATTGTGGAAATTAACCGGGAAATGGCGGAGCGCTGGGGTTATGAAGGCTCACCTTACAATGCGCTACTTGAAGGTTACGAAACAGGCGCAGAGACGGGCCAAATTAAAACGCTATTTCAGAAATTGGCTCCGCAGATCACGACTTTATTGGAATCACGCAAACCGAACGGGGCTAAGGATCCGTCATTACCTCCCGGTCCTTATCCTGTGGAGCAGCAGCAACGCTTTAATCGCCGTGTGGCGGAGGCTCTGGGTTTTAACTTTGATGCGGGTCGGATCGATACCACGGCACATCCCTTCTGCACAACAAATGGGCGACATGACGTGCGGCTGACGACGCGTTACAGTGAGGCCGATTTCACTAATTCGCTTTATGGAATTATTCATGAAACCGGACATGGCTTGTATGAGCAGGGGCTGCGGCCAGAACATTACGGCACGCCGATGGGGGAAGCGATTTCATTAGGCATACATGAATCACAATCGCGGCTGTGGGAGAATCAAGTATGTCGCCGCTTAGATTTCTGGGAGTTTTGGTTTGACGAGGCCTGCCGTTGCTTCCCTCAGTTAAAGCGGAGCAGTCCACTTATGATTGCGCGTTATGTCAATCATGTGCGGCGTTCGTTTATACGGGTGGAGGCCGATGAGGTAACGTATGATCTGCATGTCATTTTACGGTTTATATTGGAAGTTGATTTATTTGAGGGTCGCTTAGAAGTGGAAGACATACCAACGGCCTGGAATGAGCGGTTTCAGGCTATGCTAGGACTTTCGGTGCCAGATGATGCCCGAGGCTGTTTACAAGATGTGCATTGGAGCATGGGTAGTTTTGGATATTTTGCGACTTACACATTAGGGAGCTTAAATGCGGCACAGCTTTTTGCTCGGGCAGATAGGGATGTTGTGGGCTTACAGCACTCTTTAAAGCGCGGGCAATACCACCCACTGCTCCAGTGGTTAAGAACCCATGTTCATGAGCAGGGACAACGCTACACGCCGCAGGAGTTAATGAAGGCGGCCACGGGAAAAGGGACGGAAGACGAGGCGTATATCAATCATCTAAAAACCAAAATTAGTTGGATGGCAGATTAAATAATAAATTAGATAGGTAAATGAAAGATGGTGCCTAAGATGTGAATATTTTGAGATCAGCTAGTCAGAGAAGATAGGGAGAGAAAGACGGGGAGTTTCTCACGCTGAGGGGAACGGAGTAGGGCGGACGGAGGGGTTCGTGATTATTATGACTAATTTTCATCTTCCTTTTTCAGGATCAATGATTTAAAGGCCACTGGGCATATCGATGAATGACCATGGTAGTTTAAATTTTTTACCGAGATGCTCGGCTAGAGCTTTGACTCCAAAGGTTTCCGTGGCGTAGTGACCACCATAGATCACGTTAATCTCTAGTTCTTGAGCTACAGTAAAAGTCCAATGATTGCCTTCACCCGTGATAAAAGTATCAACTCCTTCCGCAGCGGCTTGGGCGAGATGATTGCCTGCGCCGCCTGTGACGATGCCGATTCGCTTCACATTTTTCGGGCCGAAAGGTAGGAGAAGGGGTTTATTTCCTGTAGCTTTTTGCATGCGTTGGAGAAGATTTTCCCGATCCATTTTTACGGAGGCTTGGCGTCCCAGATGAATGCCTTTTTCTAGGAAGAAGGGTTTCGTTTTGCTAAGACCGAGGGCTTGAGCCAGAAGAACATTGTTTCCGAGGGAAGGATGGGCGTCCAGCGGGAGGTGCGAGCTGTAAATGGCCAAATTATTTTCTAAGGCTAAACTTAACCATTGATAGCGCAGACCCGTGATAGGATAAAGGGGAGTCCAAGCGATGCCGTGATGGACAACAAGTAAGTCTGCCCCAGCGGCGACGGCCTCACCGATGCTGAGGAGGTTAGCATCTACAGCGGCGGCGATACGAGTGAGGGTGCCATCATTTTCTATCTGGAGTCCGTTCAAGGCTCCTGGGTAATCAGGAAAATCTTTATGAACAAGCAACTTTTCGGTGTAATTGACGAGATCCGCTAGCTTAGAGGCCATGCCTAAACTTGCATGAACTCGAGAAGCTTAGCAATACAGGAACTCTTACGTCTAAATTGGTAGTTTTTAATTAATTGATAAACATGCACTATTTTACAACGATGTGAGTGCCTAAATAGGCTCGCACTAGCTCCGCATTTTCCTCGCCGCCTCCGCTCGTTATCACTTGCACCACACGCTGCCCGAGATGACGCCGCCCCGCCCACACCGCCTCGAAACGTGTGTCATAGCGATAAAAATCCGTCGGTCTCTCTAAAATCTCCCTTTCCGCTCGATCCTCCCACACGATGTAATACACCTGCCACACCCTGCTCCCCAACTTGAAAGTATAGCGTTGTACAGGCAACTTCAACGAGCCAACCTCCCACAACTCTTGCTCCTTCTGCGCCACCAGCTGCGCCCCCGCTGCCGGCATACAAACCTCGGGGGAGTGGCTCCGTGCTAACTGAGCGGAGACCCGGCCTGGCTTCCAAACAAATTCAAAAATACTCCACTCCATACCTGCACCTTTTTTGATGACCCCTTGGCGACCCTCGCTGTAGCGCAGAATCCTTTGCACATTTTCCGGAATAACCCTAAAGTCAAAATTCTCCGAAACCTCTGGCCAAGTTAATTCCCACGCCACCTTCTGCTCCCATTTTCGCTCGTGACTCCCATACCACAATTCTGTCGTCACCTCACTTAAGACAAGCCATCCCAATACGACGAACCAAAGCCTTCGTGGCGCTAGCAACTTAAACTGCTTGCGCTCACTTCCTGAAGCCTCCGTGGCTGCCTCCTTTGCCGATGCCGCTGTTGGCGCCAGCTTCCACCCCAAAGCAAGCAAACACCCAAAAGAAATAAGTAAAATGGTGTAGCCTGCTGGATCATGTAAACGCTGCAAAAATTCCGCCCCTTGCTCGGCATGTAAAAAAGCTAGTGTGAAAGCTCGCAAGCTATTTAAGAAAAAACTCAGCACCAAACTAAATACTAGAAGTAGCACCCTACGGCTTGCAGTTAATTTTAAAAGTTCACCTATAAATAAGGAAGCCATGAGCGTAGATTGAAACGATCGCACCCCACTACACGCCTCGTCCACTCCGACCACGCCGTTTGGTAAATTAATCAAATTACCCTGCTGCGTTGCAAATAAACCGCACCAATTCAGAGCCTCCACACTGACACGTGTCACCACCTGCATCATCCACTGCACCACCGCCTGTTCCTGCACCGTGGGCCACGGCACAGCTAATAACATAAAAAGAAAGGGGAAACTAAAATGCACAAGCCACCTTTTGCCTCCAGTTAAATAAAGTGTCCCCAGCGTAATCATGACCACACAACCCGCTAAAAACCAACTAACCAAGCGCCAGTCGGGATTTGCCTCTTGCAGTAACCGTCCTGGTAATAATAAGAAACACGCTCCCAGCAGACAGCCTTGCGTCAGCACCACCGCACCTTTAGCCCTCAACTCACTCGGCTCTGGCCTGTCCTCCCAGCGACGGACTAGTAAATAAAAACCTAGAAGCGGCATCAACCAGCCGTAGCTATATTGTGGATTAATCGACCACTCTACTCGTAACTGGTTAAATAAAAGTAACCATAAAACCAACAAACCGAATACCACCACGAGGGCTGAGTTTTCCCAAAGTGACTTAACCCCCTTTACCCACGTCTGTTGTTGCAACGGAACCATCCATCAAATCATAGCCCACAGAACCCCATGGCACAACAAGGCATATCCACCGCACGATTACCTAGCTCTGGCCTAAATACTGCCTTGCGCACCTTTTTAACTTAAAAACAGGAAGATAGTGCCTCACACCCCCCCGCTTGTAGAAAATTATTATTGTACTAACAAGCCGCCTAGATACTTTATGATTATGGACAAGATTGTCACAAAGAAGAAATCCATTCCACGTAGCCAAGCAAAAGATGTTTCCGTCATGGCTTGGATTGAGGACTCTCATGGTCACATTCTCATGGTTAGACAAACCGCAGGAAAAAAACTTTGGGCCCTACCAGGCGGTAAAGTGCGCCGGAATGAATCTCTTTTCAGTGCTCTCTGCCGCGAAGTGTTAGAAGAAACTGGTTTAGTGATTACGCAAGCTTCTCCTATGGATTTTTTTGACCGCCACCAAAAAGGAAATCTCACTATTTTATTCCATGTCCTCATAAAAAAGAAGCTTCCCGTTGTGCATAAAAAAAGAGTTTTAGAAATCAGCGACACGGATTACAAGGCATCCTTACCCTCCTCTGCTACACCTTCCGCTAAATATTTCTGGAAGCGAATCCAAAATAATTTTAAGCCTTTTACTCTAACGCATACAGGCTGATGAATCCTGAACTTCTTAACCGTATCAAAGCAGGTGCTTTTGTTAACTTAATTTTAAAGGAAGAAGTCTCTCTTTCTGGTTACGCTGGAGCAGATACGGACTCCCCCTCCCTCATCCGCTTTGATTCCATGCTCTTAAACTCTCAGGGGTATTTGGAAAAAATCTCCTTACAGTTAGCCGAAGACGATATCGCCACTGTCCATTTTCTGCCCGAAGCACCGCATTTTGTGGATACGGATGGGCACGAAATACAGATGGAAAACGGTTTTCATAGAGGCATGTAATTAAGACCGCAGTGCCTTTTACCCTCTGCTACGCAGCCGCTCGCTTTTCTGGGAAAGTTCGCACCATAAACCAGACAATAAGTAAGCAACCCCAGAAAAAGACGCTACCCACAATTTCGTGCATGAGGAAGTAAGAGTCGCCTACCTGCGGAGCTAATAAGACAATAACCAAAATGCGCAGTGTGTTAAAAAGTGATCCAAGAAAAAGAGCTGCAACCACGCAAAGAATGCGATCAAAAAGTGTCATCCTACGGTAAGCTACCACCAGAAGGGCGACCATTGCTGCGCTGCTGATTAACCCATAACCATTACACTCCGAAGCTACCTCAAAAGGGCGACGATTTACCTCGAGAATAAGCTTGGCGACATCGCCTGCCTTCAGGTGGAGCTGACTCTCAAAGCCTAGATGATTTAAGACCCAAGCTGAGTGCTGGCCGGCCATACTCCGCAGAGGCCAGTCGAACCACTGGAAAGCCTCCGTTAAGCCAATAAATAAAAGAAAGGCCAAGGCTAGGGCATTACCCACGCGATACATGTCTGAGCCATAAAAAAAACCCAACCATGCAGAAAAAGCTAAGGAAAAGGCTACGCCCACTAAGAAAGTCCAGCCTCCAAAAGAGGCGCATGCCATAATGACAAATGCCCCTAATAAAAATCCATAGAATCGGTTAGTGACAGAAAATTGCACCGTTAGCTTTTTCCTCTCTACGATGATGAGAGCTGCAACGGAAAATACAAAAATCAACAAGGCGTGATGTAACTGTTCATGAGCTGCTGTCCGCTTGGCTAACCAAAGTAAAGACGGGGCAAAAAGGACAACCGTCACGATCGCTAAAAAAATCGTGAAATAGGAAGACGAAGTCAGTTTTTTCATAAAGGTCACTAGTAGAATAACCTAGCTAAAAAATCTTCTGTTGCTGCATAAAACTGGCTCGTATCCTCATTCCGCCTAATATACGCAGGCGCAGAAGGACAAAAACCGGCAAAGCGATTTAGCTTTAACTGAAGAGAAAGGCCTAAACTTCAGGCCTTGAGCGAGTTAAACGCTCTTCTTTTCTAGCTTAGCGACTTCTTTTTTACGTCTTAACTGGCGGAGGCGACGGCGACGTTTGATAACAGCATTAGATTGTTGACCCATAAGGATCGATAACATGCGGATTCCTAGAAATCCGTCAAGTTCAGAAGTAAAGCGGAGATATTATTAATATCTCAAGCTTCATCCACAAATTCGTCACCATGACTAATAATGATTTCGTGGTTCTTGATTTTCAGCTGACCAAGCTCGGCGGCTTCTACCGTTTCCACTAGTCGTCGGTTACTTTCGCGCAAACGCTGGACATATGTTTTGATTAGGATAGATACCCAAGGCTGTAGTTCTCCCAAATGCTTTTGAAAGGCTTCTCTACTAATAAAGAGAAGCGTCGTGGGACCGAGTGCTCGCACGGAGGCACTGCGCGGTTGGTGGTCGATAATCCCCATTTCTCCGAACATGCCGCGTGTCCCGATTCGTCCTAGTGCCACATCAGCCATACCTTCCTGAGTTGAGACTTTGTGAAAAACTTCCACTAAGCCTTCCTTCACAATGTATAAGCCATCTGGTCGTTCATTCTCTGAACAGATAATATCTCCAGCTTGATAGCTCCGCTCTTCCTGTCCTTCTGCGGGTAAAAGTGTCATAGATTATTTCATCAGGCCAGAGTCTGGCGTGGATGCAAGCCTCTTCTTGCGAAAAGTGGCTTGACGTCGAACAAGCTGAATTTTAGCAACGCACACTTAATTGCCTACTTTGTTCTCAACCCAGAGATGGTTTCGAAAATTCCGCTGATCATGGCGTAGGCGACAGCACCTACGACTAAGGCCATGACGACAATGATGACTGGCTGGATCAAGGCCGTTAGCCGTTGGATGCGACGGCTCAATTCTAAATCATACCTTCTGGCTACTTTATCTAAAGCTAAGCCCATGTCTCCCGTTTGTTCGCCAACAGAAACCATGTCGATAAATAGCGGGGGGAAATGTCCCACACCTTTGAGTGCTCGCGAAAAACTGCCGCCTTCTCCTACGACATCGACAACACGTAAAAGTTGTTTTCTGAAGAATAAATTAGGCGTAGTGGGCTGCATTAATTTCAAAGAGTTTAATAAAGGAATACCATTGCCCACTAAGTTCGCTAAAGTCTGAGAGAATTGCGCATAGTATCGTGCGGCGATGATTCCCCCAATTAAGGGTAGTTTAACCTTCTGTTCATCCCACCAGATGCGCCCTTTGGGTTGCTCAATAAAATACCAAAAGATAAGCGATACAATAATAACAAAAACCAAAACGAATAGTCCGTAGTTCGTTGCAAAATCACTAATGCCAATCAGCATCCGCGTCATGAAGGGCATGCTTTTCCCTGTCTCAGATAACAACTTAGTTAACTGCGGGATAAGCGTGGTCATGAAGACGATCATCAGCAAAATCCCCGCGCCAATGATGAACGCAGGATAGATCAACGATTGAATAACGCGGCTTTGCAAGTCATCCAAGGTCTTCAGATACTCCGCTTGTCTTTTAAGAATACTAGGTAAAGAGCCGCTTATCTCCCCCGCAGTGACGAGGTTGCAGTAAAGATCCCCAAAGCTGTCCGAGACGCTCTGTATTGAGGTAGAAAAACTGGTGCCTTTGACCACTTTTTCCCGAAGTGCGGTAACGACGTCTTTCAGCCCACCCAGTTCGGTTCGCTTTTCCATGGCCTTTAAAGCAGGCTCGAGCTGAAGTCCTGCTTCCAATAGGTCACTGAGTTCTTCGGTAAAAACAATAATCTGCGCTCGGCTCAAAACCGCTTTTCCCAAGGAGACACTTTCTTTTCCTCGAAGATTTTTTTGCATCAGATCGCCTGCATCCACGTCTTTTTGAGTTAGGGAAACGACTTGTAGTCCATCTTGTTCTAAGCGATGAAAAACCTCGTTACGGCTGCGTGCCTCCATTTCACCACTACTCTTACGGCCTCCTGTGCCTAAGGCTTGATAGGTAAAGGTAGGCATAGTTATTCATCCAAAGTATCGACATCACCGACGGTGACACGGACAATTTCTTCTACCGTCGTGATGCCTGCAATAACCTTCGCAAACCCATACTGCCTTAACGGAATCATACCCTCTTCAAGTGCCAGCGGGCGCAAGGCGGTGGCTTGCTTGCGTTGGGTGATTAAATCCGCCATGCGGGGGGTAACCATACAAATTTCGTAAATAGCAGAGCGCCCAGCGTAACCTGTCCCACGGCAATGTTCACAGCCATTTGCTTGATAGATAGAATCAGCATATTGCAAAGGAAATCCTATTTCTGTTAAATAACTGGTGGGATGTTTGACCTTCGTTTTACAATGGGGGCAAAGCTTCCTAATCAGTCGTTGAGCTATAAAAGCACGCACCGCAGAGCCTACGAGAAAAGGTTCAACGCCCATATCGATCAACCGCGTGATTCCGCCGATTGCGTCATTCGTGTGCAAGGTGCTGAAGACTAAGTGGCCCGTTAAGGCTGCGCGCACAGCTATCTCAGCCGTTTCAAAATCGCGCATTTCCCCCACCATAATTACATTCGGGTCACCTCGTAAAATGCTGCGTAATCCCACCGCAAAGGTCAGTTCAATCTCAGGTTTTACGGCAATCTGAATGACGCCGTCTAGCTTGTGTTCTACGGGGTCTTCAATCGTTACTATACGCCGCTCTTTGGTGTTCAGAGTTGATAAAAAAGTGTAAAGGGATGTGGACTTACCACAGCCCGTGGGGCCTGTGACCAGAACGATCCCGTTGGGCATGGCGAGGAGTTGTTTCAGTTTAGCATCTAAGCCAGGGTCCAGTCCTAAACGGCTAAACTCAAATTTCTGTTGTCCTAACAATCGTAGGCTGACACTCTCGCCACTGACCGAGGGGATAGTGGCTACGCGGACATCAATCTGTTGGCCTTCCAGCTCGAGATTGATGCGACCATCCTGGGGTAAGCGTCGTTCGGCTATGTCCAAATGAGCCATGATTTTGATGCGGGAAAGAACGGAGGCTTGGAGTAATTTAATCTGGGGAGGCACGGGGACTTCGTGTAAAAGACCGTCGATTCGGTAACGAATCTGTAAATCATCCGTCAGCGGCTCAATGTGGATATCTGTGGCATTTTGTTCCAATGCTTCACGCATGATTTGGTTAACGAATTTAACGACGGAGGCTACAGAATCATCTTGGTCTAAGACATTGACCTCCTGCTCCACCTCAGAGAGAGCCTCATCGATTTCACGACCCTCTAGGATCTGTTCGAAGGTTTCAGCCCCGACACCATAGCCTTGACGCAGTGCCTGCAGGATTTTGCGGCGCGTCGACATCATCCAATATATGGGTTTATCGGTAATGGTTTGAGCCGCTGCGCGCTTAGCTAAGAAGTTAAAGGGATCGTAGGTTAAAATCCAGAAAGCTTTGTCATCCTCTGCCACAGGCAGGAGTTGATGGCGCAGTGCGATGCGGGCTGGAAATTTTGTGCGAAGCGCACTAGGGATTTCTAGAACGGCTTGATCCCACCAAGGCACACCCATCCATGTGCTAAGGCCTTCTAAGAAACGAGTTTCGTCCACATTTACGTGGTCAAGTGCGGCTACAACCAAGGAGCGCTGCTGAGAGGCAGCCTGCCCGAGCGATTGCTGGAATCCCTCAAGATCCTCACAACCACTTTCACCTGCTAATTCACTCAGTTGATCCACTAAAGACACAAGAGAAAGATAACCTACAAATACCGTTTTGAGAACGTTTTTCTACGAAAGCATTTATTCCAAAATTAAGGCGCTGCGGTTAAGGGAATGACTTCTGGTGCTAGCGTAGGGGTAGGGGTAGGGGTCACCGCTTCAGGTGTGCTTAAACCACGAGCAGGCATAATCGTCTTTTTCTCGGCAGCCTTCTTTTTCTTATCTTCCACAAAAGGAACATTGTCAGAGACTGCTTTAGCCTCGGCTCCTATTTTACTACGGCTCAATTCCTGTTCACTAATTACATTGATTTCTTCGTTAGGCCCGACCACGTTAGGCTGAATTAAGATGATCAATTCAGATCTCTTTTTCTCCTTAGTTACGCCCTTAAATAAGTAACCTAACAAGGGTATGTCCTTAAGAATAGGAACCCCTGTTTCGTTGCGAGTTGCATCTTCTGTAATCAGGCCTCCGAGAACGATGGTGTCGGCATTTTTAACTGTAACGGTCGTATCAATAAACTGCGTTCCGATGGTTGGCACGACATTATTGGAGATGGTTTGACTTCCTACGATGCTGTCGTTGGTTTGCTTAATTTGCAGGGTCACTTCGCGATCTGAATTAATTAAAGGGATAACTTCCAACTTTAATTCCACTTTTTTATAATCGATATTAGCGGTGACCGCAGCTTGGTTATTACCTGCGTTAAGGGAAGTCAAGGTGCTGCTAGGAACTGCTATTTGCTGGCCTGAGGAAATGATGGCTACTTTATTATTTGCGGTATAAATAACCGGACGAGACGTCACTTTGAAACGGCCGGTGCCTTGCAAAGCTTTCACATAATAATCTAAAGCAGAACCCACTGCTCCGTAAATGGTAAGCCCAGAAGCAGCATTAGCAAAGGCACTGGCGGCCGTAAGTAACTTGGGGTCGGGTGTGAAGCCAGAACCAATGTTACGCGAACTGCTCGCAACACCGAGGTTTCCTGAGGTGGAGAACTTTTGCAGTAAGTCAACAGCTAGTTCCGAGTTATCATTTAAGGAAAGTTGACCAATAACCGTAGAAAGATAAACCTGCATGGGTTTCTTATCGAGACGATCAAGGATAGTGCCAACTTTAATTAAACTCTCAGGCGGACCGATCACGATGATGGAGTTAGCTTGTTTGTCTGCAATAAGGCGCGTTTTACCAACCATGATCGCTTCAGGTGCCGTATCTTGGTTAGCATTCAAGGTGCGCTCCTTGTCGATGCCAGATCCGCCTGCTCCTGAGTTAGAGCCACGCTGGTTCTGATTTTGCGTTTGATTCTGGTTTTGACCTGTTGGTCTAGAGCCTTGAGCCTGCCCACCAGAGGCGTCCTCGTTTTCCATCAAGAGTGTTTGCAAAACAGGTAGAACATCACTCGCCATAACGTATTTCAATGGTCGTTCCAGCGGTTCATTTAAAATGACAGCGGTGTCGAACTCTTCAATCAACCCTTGGATAAAGTCAAAATTAGCGGGGCGCGTCACGACAAGAATTCGGTTCGTGCGAGCATCCGCTACTAACTCCACGTCACCTGCTACCATGCTACGCTCATTCATGGCTGGGCCTGCCGATTGCTCACCAGTTACTGGATCAGGCGGTGCTGCCATGTTCGGTTGCCCTCCACCAGCTGCGGCTGATTTTGTTTTACGGTTTTCAATTAACTTCGTGATAACTTCCGCCACACGCTCGGCGTCCGCACGTTCTAATCTGACAAATTTACTGACAATCTTCGCCGGCGGAACATCGATTAACTCTTTAAGTGCAACGATCTGTCGAATGCTGGAGGCGTTCTCCGTTAAGATGAGAGCTTGGGCGTGAGGGACGGGCACGTAGGCACCGTATTGAGGGTGAGCAGGATTTGAGACTGAGAAGATTTGCAACGCTTCGTTTGCGCTTATGTGCCTGAGCGGCATGAAATAACTGACCACTTGATCACCCCTAGGTAAGTCCGCTAGGTTAGCATAGACAGGAACGCCTTCGCTGCGCGTGGGTTTACCTGACCCGATCACTTTCATGCTGTTATCTTCACCAGGAACGAGCGTTATGCCATTTAAAACCAAAACCGACTCAACTAATCGCAGTGCTTGGCTGCGGGGAAGTTGCCTCGGTGCTACTAACCTCACATTAGGAACAATGGGGAGAGTCGCATCGCGGATCAAAATCTTCCCTGACAGTGCCTCATAATAATCAATCAACCCATTAATATCACCTGCTGGTTGCTGTAAGACGACCATCTCATCAGGCGAAGGAGCATCTTGCGCCATGACGGTAGAACTTAAGAAAAGCGCCAACAGGAAGCTAAGTAAATAAATTTTCATGATTTAACGCTTTGGTTGAGCTGGGACGATGATGCGCCGGCGCACGGGCGGGCTGGTGGCGGGAGGCGCTTGCTGATTGTTGGAAATAACCTGTCGGATGGGAGGATCAAAGCTAGGTTGCGGCGTGCCCATACCTGTGTTCATGGCAGAACTGTTTAAAATAGTTGGTTCATAACTGAGGGTAGAAACCTCGCTACCCTTTTTTAAGGTGACAATAACTTGTTTTAATTCTGTTCCCGTCTCTACTCGTTCCACTTGTATATTTTCAGCGTTGGGTTGAGCGGATAGGAACATCCGTTGTTTTGTTTCATTATTCATGACAGAAACAAAAGACTCTTGGCCAATTTTTAAAATACCCAACAGGGTAAGTTTGGAGGCGAACCCCGCATCCACTGCTTGCGTTATAGAAGAAAGGGTAAAGGGTGATTTTTTCCAAATCGGATCATAACGCGCCACCTCATAGCCCTGAGGGATCAAGGCCTCCTCGGCTTGTGTTTTCAACACAAAGCTCATGAAAACTAAAAATAAAAGCAACAGTTTCATCAATTAAATAAATTTACTTTAAGGCAGTGCATACCATCTGGCTACAGTTAAGCTACATATTACCTTAGGCGGTTCCGCATCGCTTTTCAAAGTCAAAGTAGTTATCGCATGAAAGCGATCAGGAGCTTGTAACCCTGCCAACCATTTAGTGACGGCATCTAAAGGACCTTTTACTTCCAGTTGGACTGAAACCTCGCGGTAGTAAGCAGCAAGGAGAGGATCATTTAACTTTTGTTGACTTATGGTGATATTTTGTTGCCGCGCACTTTGTTGGAGAAACTCGAGTAGGCTGGCCGACTCCTGTCCACCTGCTTCAGGTTTGGGCTGTTTTTCTTGCAACCAAGCGTGCCGCTTCATCCACCATTCTTTATCCGCCATCCATGCAGAGGCTTCATTTTTTTCTGCTTTCAATTGGACAATACTTTTCTCCATTAGCTTGCGGTGTTTGACTAACGCTTCAAAAAGAAAAAAATTCAGCACCAGAAATATGGAGCCTACAAAGAGAAGACTTAATTTTTTCTCACTTGCTGTTAGTAATCGCATAACTGCGTTTCCCTTCTACTTGAAATTGAGCGGAATCATTCGGTAACAGTTTCGGAGGAGGCATCTCCCACGTGTAACCAGCTAAGTCTTTACTCTTTTTTAAATCTTCTAAGAATTTAAAGGCCGCCGCCGTGCTCTTGGCTTCTCCCGTCATAAGGATACGAGATCCCACTTGATCGAAGGTGATAAGTCTTACTCCGTCATCTGGCAATTGTCGGGTGCAACGAAAAAGCATCTCCACCGGATAGCTATCAGGCAGAATGGCTAGCTCCATCGCTTCCCAACTTAAAGCCGTAGTGCGGATGACTTTGACCTCGTCACGATGTTTTGCGATTTCACTCTCTAAACTTTGTTTCTGCCACATAAGCCACCCATAGTGGCCTAGCACGGCAGATAAAATCAGGAAGTAAGCAGCCGCTGCTATGGCGAGAATTTGTGTGAGGCGGCGACTTTTACTGCTTTGTTCCTGCGCGCTTTTTACAGCAAGAGGCATGAGAGTCCGAGTCTTAGTCGGCACGGAAGGTTGCCCTTTACTTTGAATAAAAATAGGTGCGCCAATATTTTGTCCCAGAACGTCCAATTCCCCGCGCTTGTAGTCGCCATAAGCTGTGATTCCAGATAGCTTTGTTATCACACCTTCCGCTTCCAACTGCATTTTAGCGCAGATGATTTCTTGCATCAAAGGAGTATCCACGCTTGATCCCAACACGGTCTGGGCATATACGAGTTCTTTCCCAGAGGTAAAAACAAAAACGTGCCGATTCAGCTCTTTCCATAAAATCACTTGGTCAGAAGGTAAGGCGTAAAAGTCCGCCACTAAAGAATAATTATTTACAGTTAATAAACAATAATCTTTAGGATAATCCCCCGCCAGCACAACAACAGAAAGTAAGCAGCGATCCGCCTCTTGGGTGATGACGCTGTAGTCCATCACGGTGTTATATTTAGACCCCGTGAGTAGGCCTCGACGCTCTAGCTGTATCCAAACCATCTCGGTAATAAGGGAACGATCCGTGGTGGCTAGCCAAAGGGGAAAAACCACGGCTTGCTGCATGGGAATGGCCACGTAGGACTGGGGCTTAAGTCGATCCGCCGCATCTTGCGGCACTAAGCTAGCCTCCAGCTGAGCCAGCCCAACTGAGGGCGCGCGCCAGAGTTCCCAGCTTTCTTCGCCAGGGAGAAGAAAATGCAGGCCTTCCGTCTTGGCTGACTTAGGGGGCTTAATGGCTTTAAGCGGCGCAGCAGCTTTGAGCGGCTTAGTGGCTTGGGAAGATTTAGGAGGTGTTAATATTCGATCCATGTCAGATATTGCACGGGGTTACTATTGAGACGAACCACAACGGCGAGGCTGCGCTCGTAGGTGCCGATTTTACCGACGCTAATGATGCGACGAAATTCACTTTTAATGGTGATGCGATTTTCAATATTTTTAAATAAAGCTTCATTTATTCCTAAGGCCGTTCGCGCTTGATTCATATCAACATAGACGAAGTCGTCCTTGGTGTCGACCTTACCGTCTGGTCCTAGGCGTCTTTCCACAAAACTTTCTGAAGCCACGGTGCCGACTTCACATACCGCTGCGATTAAATCCGATGGTGCCTCATTTAAATCTAGACGGCCATCGCCCCAGACGGTAAAGAAATCTTTCCAATCTGGTTTAGCCTTTATGAGAGGTGCCATAGCTGGCAGGAGCTCCATTTCTTCTAACGATTTGAAGGGGCGATTCGGAGGATATCCAGACAGCTTCATTCTTTCGTAATCATCTTTCTCGGCTCCGTTTAAACCCTTTAATTCATCTTCATCCACCCAGTCGATCAAACTATCCACCAGCCCGGAAATCTCCCGATCTTCCACGCCCCAGCGTTCACACAAGGACGTTAAAACGAGCTTATCTTTATTAAGTAAAAGCGTGTTGATATTTAAGCGGGAGCCTTCACTACGTAAGGTCACAGTAAAACTTTCTCCTGACCCGAAATCCTGTTTTAAATGGCTATCTTTCTTTTCTAATTTTGGATGGAGTCCCAAAGCTAACCCTGATTCGGCTAGCTGAAGAGCCTTAAAGTTTTTGGATTGAGAGGCTGATTCCGAGAGACCTAAATCCATCAACTGCACCGTGGCTAGGACAGTGAGCGACATGATGGCGATGGCCCAAAGCACGATTAGCAAAGCGGAGCCGCGCGCTCCTGCCCTATTTTGTTTCTTACTCATGGAGTTCCTCCGGGTGGAGGTGGCGTAGGTGGAGGAGTGGTTGAGGAAGCAACTTGCGGAACTAAAGGCACGACCCAGAAAACAGCAGTCGTAGGATTTTTTTCCGCCCCAGACCAAATTTTTAATTCTACTGCAGTGGGTCGAATGCCGCCGATGGGTAATTCATCTAACCATAAATTGCTTCGTGGATCAAAGTAACGCCATTCTAGCTTGGCTAAGTCAGTAACTAGTTTCAGCCAGTCCCCATCCTTGCTCCTGGCTGTGGGATCTTCCAGCTGATCTTTCGGTTGGGTCACCCGCAATAGGCTCAGACTGTAAAGCCCACCTACTTGGGGTCGCAAGGCGAGAATGCTCACCGCTTCAAAATCCGTCACCTGATCCCACGCCAATAATTCCGGCGCGCGCCGGATGAGGACTTCTGGAAAAGCCTTGCCTCCTTGCTGTTTGAAGCGGCCTTCTAGAATGGCATCAGCGGGAAAACTGCGGAAGGTGCGGCGGCATAATTCGAATAATCCGTCCATTTGCTGCTGCTCACGGCGCGCTTGCTCTAAACCTGCGGCCACTTCAATCGTGCCGCGCAAAACGCCGTAGACACTGCCAGCCACCAGAGTAAGAATGGCCATGGCTGTGGTCACCTCGATCAAGGTAAAGCCGCGTTGTCGTTTAAGGCTGATAAACATAGAGCTCAGCTTTTTCTAATTGTTCCTCAGCGCCCTCTTTCCATTTTGCGCTAATGGTTACCTTGTAAAGATTGGTGAGAATAAATTTTTCATCATTCGTCATTTCCAACGCACTCACTTCGGTTTCGTAAATGACTCCACGTAAATCTGGTTTATCAGCTAACTTATTTATAGTTAGAGGCGTGAGACGTAAGAGATTCAGGCGGGTCTCAAGTTCCAAGCGCACTTCAGCCTCTATTCGCGAACGGTTAAAGACCTTAGCCATATCGTTTAAGGCTACGGCAAAACCAATGCCGGCCATGGCAAAAATTCCCGCCGCTAAAATGACTTCCAATAAAATAAATCCATGAAGCCTACGTCGTTTTTTATTAGTCATTTTTAGATTCATGGTAAATACCAAGCTTCGTCTTGAAGGTTAGCCGTAAGGGGATTAAAGGACATTTCCATCCAGGCAGTGTCTCTTTCCAAACGGAAGCTATGCGGCGCGCATAGGCCCGTAGGGGTAAAAGTCCATGTTACCTCTTTAAGTTTTTCCCAGTCCTTCGAGCCCCATATTTTAACCTTAAGTTTAACTTTTTCAGGAAGCATAAATTCGATGGGCTTCACCACTGGCTTTTCAGAATCGGATTCACTTTCTGTTTGGGCTTCCACGAATTCTTCCGCAGGCTGTAAGATGAAACGATCTGGTGTTAGGGTTAAAATATAAGCTACATTTTCCCGTAGCGCGTCTTGGCGAGCAGTCTTAGCGAACAACGCTAGTTTGCGAGAAGTAGCTCTCAGCTCTTCTTGACCGAAAACTTCGCGCGTTACCCCAATAGCTAACCCTGCTAGAACCATAATGATAAACATCACGATCACCATTTCAAGCAGACTAAAGCCCCGACTACCGGACTGGCGCAGGCTTCTCATAGAAAGAGAAGTCACTCCTTACCAGTTTCCATAGTCTTCCCCGCCCTCCACACCATCTTCTCCGAGGGAGTAAAGATCGAAGCCGGTGGGGTTATGCTTACCAGGGTAAACATAAACGTAAGGCTTGTTCCATGGATCCGTGGGGATTTCCTTAAACTGTTGCGTCCAACGGCGCGGTACGGGCTCGCTCTCAGGTTTTTTTACCAGAGCCATCAAACCTTGTTGAGTCGTGGGGAGGTAGCGGTTATTGATCTCATACATGCGCAAGGCGGACGTGATGGAAGAGATGTCGCCATCGACCCGTTGCACTTTAGCACCACCTACTGCGCCGACCATTTTGAAAATAGCCGTGCCTAATAAGACGGCAATAATGCCGAGCACTAGGATCATTTCCACGAGGGTGAAACCAGCTTGACGACGTGAACGATTTTTAGACCGATAGGGTTTCATTTTCATAAGGCGGGAGGGTTGTCAGGGTTAGGAGGAGCTACCGTTTCTGGCGCAGGCGGTTCTGATGGGTAACTTAATTGTAACTTTAAATCTTTTAAAGCCAAGGCACTTAAAGGTTCTTCCCCATCGCCTACAGAAAATTGAATTTGATTAACTCCCGCTTGAAGTAGCGTAGGGGAAATGATGGCCGCAACATTTCTCCAGCCCAAATAACTCAGTGATCCATCCGCTAGTTTTAAATAACCCATGTCACTTAAGTTAGGAACCTTAGGAAAGACCAAGCCTGCTCGCTTACCGTTAACCCAGAGAACCAGTGCTTGTGAAAGAGGTAGGCCATTAATCTGGCACTCAATCCGAGCTAACTCTGGCACTGCTGCTAACTCTACTTCAAAAAGCACTCCTTGCTCAATCCTCTCTGCCTTTTCCGTGAGCTGCGCCGTCACAACACGATCCCGCCAAAGATCCTCTGCTACGGGTAGATCATTACCAGATACGTCAGCTAATTTAAGAGGAACGCCTAGGGATGAAATTAATTTAGCCTCCTGCTCCTCTGGAGAAAGCACCAGCACGGTTTTTAACCATGACCAATGAATCCGCTGCACTTTTAAACTCTGCTGGCTGGCCTGAATAGTGAGCACTCCACCCGTTTTCATGACCTCCTTTGAGATCAACAAACTGCGCTGATTCGACATTGAAATACCTTCGTATAAATTATCGCTTAAGGTTTCCGACGCATCCCCCGACTTCCAGTAGATACGCAAAAAACCCCCCTCCAACTCTGTAAATAAAAGATGGAGCAGTAAGCCCTCCGAACCCGCAGGAGCCTTAATCTCGTAGGACACAGTCGCTAACATGGAGGCATCCTGCCCATCAACCACGGGCTGGACCCACTCTGGGTAGGTCGGCGTAAGGGAATCTGAAAAAGACTGTGTCCACTCTTGAGCAGAAAGTTTCTGCGATGAAAAAGTAGTGCAACAAAAAATCACTAGTGCTAGTAGATAACGCATCATGAGTTTTAAAATGTATAACGAAAGAACCTAAGTGCCAATCACTTCCTTTAAAATTTACGGATAACAAAAACACGCTTTTCCTCCCCTTTTACCGTCGGGATTGCTTTCATGAAAGCATGATGATACCTTCTCCACGTGAACGCACCCTTAACGCACCCTCCTTCTAGCATAGCCCCTATCCGTGTAGGCATGATCTCCCTCGGCTGTGCCAAAAATCTTGTCGATGCCGAAATCATGCTCGGCTCCATGTTACGAGAAGGCATTGAAATCACCAACGACGCCACCACCGCCGATGTCGTCATCGTCAACACCTGCTCCTTCATCGACTCCGCCCAAGAAGAAAGCGTCAACACCATCCTCGAGTCCTCCCAACTCCGCGATCAAGTCCGTCCCGGACAAGGCCTAGTCGTCTCTGGCTGTCTGCCCCAGCGCTTCCGAGACGACCTCCCCAAACTCTTCCCCGAAGTGGATGCCTTCATCGGTATCGACCAAGTAGCTAACATCACCGCCGCCGTCCATAACGCCATCGAAAAACGTCGCCAACGGCTCCTCATTCTACCGAAAAAAGGACCTAAGACAAAGGCTCGAAAGGTTTCCGCTAAACTTTCACAACTTGATGCCGGACGCCAAGCAAATGACCACGAAAAAACGGAATCTCTTCGCGGCAGTGAAACCTTTGGTAACACGAAACAAGTCCTGCTTGCCCCAGTTAAAGACGTACCCTTAGTCGATGTCACGCAACGCCCCCTCTTCATCCCCGACTTCGCTACGCCACGCTTCCGTCTCACCCCGAAACACTTCGCCTACCTTAAAATTGCGGAAGGTTGTAACCACCCCTGCAGCTTCTGCATCATCCCCCGTATGCGCGGCACCCACCGAAGCCGTCAGCAAAACGACATCCTGCAAGAAGCCCGCAACCTCATCGCCGAGGGCGTTAAAGAAATCAACCTCATCTCTCAAGACTCCACTTATTATGGGCTTGATTTACGCGCCAACCATTCCCGCGCCATCTCCTCCCCAGAGAAATTTAATGCTGCCGCTAAAGCTCTCCCCACAGACGCCACCACCCTCTGCACCCTCCTGCGTGAACTCAACGCCCTGCCCGGTGATTTCTGGATTCGCCTCCTCTACACCCATCCAGCCCATTGGACAGATGAACTCATCCAAACCATCGCCGAATGTCCGAAAGTCGCCCGCTACATCGATATTCCCCTCCAACACATACATGAAAATATGCTTGAGCGTATGCGCCGAGAAACCACCCGCAGCTATATAGAAGAACTCCTTGCTAAAATCCGCCACGGCATCCCCGGCATCACCATCCGCACCACCTTCATCGTCGGCTTTCCTGGTGAGCGGGACGAGTATTTTCAATCCCTACTCGACTTCATAAAAGACACTCGCTTCGAGCGGCTCGGCGTCTTCACCTACTCCCACGAAGAAGGCACCCGCGCTGCTGCTATGGGCAGTCAACTCACGGATAAAATTAAAAAACACCGCCGGGAGCAAGCCATGGCAGCTCAGCATATCGTTGCTCAAAACGTCGCCCAAAACTTCGTCGGTAAGACCCTGCGCGTTCTCGTAGAAGGCCAAGCTAGTGCTCGTGAACTTAAAAAAGCCAACATCAGTTCATGGGAACACGGCCTCATCCGGGAGACCGACAGTGGCGCAGCTAAGCTTAAAGGAAACTACCTCCTCGCTCGTGGTGAGGCGGACGCCCCTGACATCGACGGTCGGGTTTATATTCGTGGACAGCTTCCCATTGGAGAATTTGCCCACGTTAAAATCGTCGGGCATACCGATTACGACCTCATTGCTGAGCCTGTTTAACAGAGTATGAGAAAAGTCCGTTGGGGTTTACTAGCCACTGGAGCCATCGCCAATTCTTTTGCGAAAGGAGTTCTGCACTCTGAATACGGTGAACTTCAAGCAGTGGCTAGCCGTCAACAAAGCACCGCTGACGCCTTCGCCCACACCTATACTATTCCAAAAGCTTACGGCACGTACGAAGCTCTCCTTCAAGATCCCAATGTTGACGCTGTTTACATTTCTACCCCTCATCCGCAACACGTCCAATGGATCGAACTAGCCGCCCGTGCGGGCAAACATATCTTGTGCGAAAAACCTCTCACCATGAACTATGAGCAGGCTCTCCGCGCCGCCGCCTGCGCTCGCACCCACGACGTCCTCCTCATGGAAGCCTTCATGGTGCGCTGCCACCCATTAATTGATGAACTGAGAAAACTCATTACGGAAAAAGCCCTCGGCCACGTTCGATTAATTAAAGCTACCTTCAGTTTCCATTGTGATTATGACCCTAGCAGCCGCCTCCTTAATAAAAGCCTTGGCGGTGGCGGTATCCTAGACGTCGGCTGCTACACAACTTCTCTTGCCCGCCTTATCGCTGGCCTAGCCATCGGTCAGCCCTTCTCCGATCCCTTACAAGTTTTAGGAGCAGCCGGGTTAATCGAGACAGGCGTGGATGGTTGGGCAGCCGCTACTTTAAAATTTCCTGGAAATATTTTGGCTCAAGTCAACTGCGGCTGCCAACTCCATCAAGAGAACGGCCTTTATGTTTACGGCTCTTCAGGCCGCCTCCGCATCCCTAACTGTTGGGTGCCTGCCATTGAAGGAGGTGCGCACAGCATCTTTATCGAACACAACGGACTACCTGAAAAAGAAATCATCATTCAAACCAATCGCTGGCTTTACAGTCTGGAAGTCGATGCCTTCGCCCGTGCCTTACATGCCGGCCTGCGCAGCGTTCCTGAAGTTCCCATTGAAGATACCTTAGGCAACGTAAAAACTCTCGAGCTCTGGCTGCAGCAAGCGGGCGTCAGCTACGCTGATTAAATTTAGAGGATTTAGCAACTATCCTAAGTTGCAAAGAAGGCTAGGGATCTTGTTGATTTAAACTGAAAGATCAGAGTTTGTCACATCTACCATGAGTCCCGCACCCTAGATGGATGAGTTTGCTGCGATTGAGCAGTGGCACGGATTCCGAAATTGTTCTTAAGATTCGCGTTGACATCGCTCGCCCGGGAGACGTTTTCCTCTCTTTCGAAAACACACTGCAGAGGCACCCAGAGTCTCCTCAAGATGCTGGGGTTGCGGGGGGAGGGCACCCCTTTGACGGCGAACTTTCTCGCTTGCCCACAGGTGCCACATGAAGCTTACCTTGTCAGGGCAATTATATCACTAAGCTTTTTTAATCGCTAAAAGCTCCTCAACAGCTCGACGATATTTAAGGCTCAAATCATCAAACTCTTTTTTAAGTGCCGCATGATCAACTTCTAACATGCGGATGCGGATATCCTTAGCCACTTCTAAACTAGCCTCAAAGTCTATATCCAATGTATCCGCAGGCTCAATAATTTTCTCCTTCTCTAACTGCGCGATCACTTCTTTACCTAACGCCTCCTCGGCTGTGGTTTCTTTATTTGTGATAGTATGAACTAAACGAGTGTCTTTATCTACTTCACCTGCGGAAAAAAATTCTCGCACCGTGCCTAGCGTGGTTGGCCCATATTCCGTTCCGTCCTTAGAGACAATTCTCCAAAACATTTCTAAATCTTCGATGGTTTTAGCCTTGACCCAGTGATCACCTACAAAAGAAATTTCATCACCAGGGGACACAAAGGCCGTATCAGCCAGCACCTTTAGTTCAGGCCATGTCATAGGGCCAAGAATTTCGTTTTCTTCTAGTTTACGCAGACGGATTGTTTTTGAATCTGTGCTCATATTTTATTTCTTGGGGATAAACAATTTTTGGCCAGCTTGGAGATCTTGATTTTTTTCCATCCGATTAGCCTTACGTATATCATCCACACTTATCTTAACACCGGCATCCTGATAGGCTTTAGCTATGGCCCAGAGATTATCTCCAGCCTCCACCACATATTCGAATCCCTCCTGTTTAGCTGAAGGTGTGTCCTTAATTTGGGGAACAGGTGTTGTGGGAGCAACGGTAGGTTTGCTAGCAACGATGGCTGCAACTTCCTTAAGCAAGGACTGTTTATCCCGCTCCCTATTTTTTTCTAAGTCATCTATTTTTTTTTGTAAAAAAGATTTTTCATCAGTCAAAACCTGAACCTGTTGCTGTAGCTTAGTTAAGTCATCCTGTAGCTTTTGGTTTTGTGAAACGATCAGGTCTAGTTGATCTGCGGCTTTAAGAATTTTTTGTCGCTCAATCGCCTCATCCTCACGCATTGCGGGATCTCCCACCTGGGCACGGAGTGTCCCCGTCACAAGAAGAAGGGCGCAAACACTGCTGAAAAGAATCGTTCTACTACTGATCATTCAAACCTACTCTAATGATCGTAGCCTTCCAGCGCAAGCCTTTCAAAGGCTGCCTCATCTAAAACCGTCACCCCTAACTTCCGTGCCTTTTCCAATTTTGAGCCTGCGTCTTCCCCCGCTAGGAGATAATGGGTTCGGGCACTGATGGCACTACTGACGTCCCCGCCTAAGCTACGTATCTGCACCTCAAAGGATGGGCGCGGTTTAGATAATGTCCCTGTAATGACAAATTTTTTGCCTACAAAGATCGTGCTCACTTTTTCCTGCGGTGCGGATTTAAAATTTAAACCCTGGCGGCGTAAAAACTCCAACGCAGCTCGGTTTTCATCCTTTCGGAAATACGAGTAAATGCTCTCCGCTACCACCTCACCCACGTCATCGACCCTAAGTAGCTCTTCCACGGAAGCCCCAGCTAGTGCGTCCATATCAGGGAACGCCTGTTCCAACTTACGCGCCGAACCCGCCCCCACATGGAGAATGCCTAGCCCAAAGAGTAAACGCCAGAGAGGTTGCCGCTTGGATTTTTCGATGCCTTCTAAAAGATTCGTGGCGGATTTTTCTCCCATTCGTTCCAAGGCTGTCAGTGCATCTGCATCCAATGTATAAATGTCTGCTACACTTACCAACAACCCCTTATCCACCAATTGCTCCACTAGGGCTTCTCCTAGTCCCTCAATATCAAGAGCTCCTCGGTGGGCGAAGTGCTGGAGCCGACGTTTCATTTGGGCAGGACAACGTGCATGAGTACATTTATAATAGAGTCCGTCCCAACTAAGTTCCTTACTCTTCAGCGCACAGGGACATTCTGTCGGAGGCATAATTTCACTGACCTCCATTGAACGTGCGCTTAACACCACCTGCACCACGGCTGGAATAATTTCACCAGCTTTTTCCACCAGAACACGGTCGTAAATACGAATATCTTTACGCTTAATCTCCTCAAAATTATGAAGAGTGGCACGGCTCACGGTAGTGCCGCTTAAAGCCACTGGTTCTAGCTCAGCTACGGGCGTGATAACACCAGTGCGCCCGACCTGAAAGGTCACGGAACGTATCGTCGTTTCCGCTTGTTCTGGTGCAAATTTATAAGCGATAGCCCAGCGCGGAGCTTTTGTAGTAGATCCAAGCCAAGTGCGTTGCTCAAAGGAATCTACTTTTATCACAGCACCATCCGTTGGGTAGGCGAACTTCTGCCTGATCTTATCCAGCTCGCGTAAGGCTGCGAGTAATTCATCTACCTGCTCCGCTTGCGCCGTCCATTCAGGAACAGGAAATCCCCAAGCGGTTAACTTTTTTAGCAAGTCACTTTGACTAGTTAATTCCAAACCGATGAGATCTCCTGTCCCGTAGAGCACGATCGAAAGGGGGCGCTGCGCCACCTCTTTAGAATCCAGCAATTTTAGGGTTCCTGCTGTGGCATTGCGGGTGTTGGCAAACAGTGCCTCCCCAACTTCCTCGCGCCTTTGATTTATGCGCTGAAAAGCAGGGAAGCTCATGTAAACTTCTCCCCGCACTTCTAAAACCCGAGGGGCATTTTTAAGAATGAGCGGTAGTTGTCGAATGGTTTTAAGATTTTCTGTTATGTCGTCACCCGTCACCCCATCGCCACGAGTGGCACCAGAAACTAAACGCCCCTCTTCATAACGTAAGCTTACGGCAACGCCATCCACCTTAGGCTCTAGTATCCATGCCGTAGGGCGACCTTCCAGCAACTTTGAAACTCGTTCCACAAAAGAGCGCAGTTCACTCTCGGAGTAGGTGTTATCCAAGCTTTGCATTCGTTGCTGGTGGGTAACTGGTTTAAACTCCGTCAAAGCATGGCCACCCACCTTTTGGCTAGGAGAGTCTGGAGTGAGCCACTCTGGATGCGCTTGCTCGAGGGTCAGAAGTTCTTGATAAAGTTGATCATACTCATAGTCACGAATCGTCGGCTTGGCTTGTAAGTAATAGGCTAGATCGTGCGCTCGCACTCGGGCGCACAAGGCAATATAGTCAGCGTGCAATCTCATAAGCGCTCATCTCTTTTTTTCAAAATCCATTGGCAGATATAAATGCCTAGGGCGGCACCTAGGATATCGCACAACCAGTCCATGGGATCCATACTGCGGCCTGGTGTTTGCAGCTGATACAGTTCATCACACAACCCAAAGAGAGCGGCTAGGAGCAGTGAATAATAAAAAGGTATGCGGCGAAGACCGATGAGAAAGCCTAAGATTCCGTATAGCCCCAGATGAACGAGCTTATCGAGGTGGGGGATTTCTTGTTTAGGCAAATCTTGTCCAGGTATGCTGGAGGCAACTAGGATGAGAGCCGCCCAGATAATGGCTGGAAGAAACCACTTAATTTTCTGGTAAAACGCCGCGAGCATAAGTAGTCATCTCCGTTGCAGCTGGTGTATTTGCCGTGCGTATTTCCACCACTGCGAGATTGAGTATGCGTTGCGGCACACTGAATTGCACCTGCCATAATGGGACGAGAGAATCCGTTGTGGTTAGCTGCGCTGCGGTAATTTCTACACCGTCTTTAGTTATTAAAATTAAAGAATAGCTCATTGCAGGTTCTAGCCCACTTAGATGGAGGAATCCTTGCTGGAGTGTTTTATCCCAAACGAGCTTTCCTTGAAGCTGAGAATTTTTTCCCACAGGACCTAGCAGAATTATTTTACCTTCCATCTGACCGAGCATTTTTTTAAGTAGCGTGTTCTCTCCTTTGACGGATAAAAATTCTTCTACCGTCACGACTACGGGTAGGCCTTGATCCATATTAGCTTTCATGAACAAACTATTCACGACAAGCAAGCTGACCAGCACCAGAGCCACTATAAATATAAGGCTCCCCAACCTGATTAATTGTTGTTTAGTCATATGAAGTATCTCCAGTTCATTTACACGCCGTAAACCCGACCCCAATGCACGTCTAACCTTTTTTTAAGTACAAGTTGGATCGCACGCACGAGACATTTACTCTCGCTAGCCTGACCACGTATTATCATGGAGGCAAGTGTTTCTCCTGGGCGGACTTTAAGAGCTTCTTGGCAAATGATCGGGCCTTGATCTAAGTCTGGCGTGACGAAGTGTGACGTGACGCCGATAATTTTTACACCTTTCTCATAAGCCTGCCGGTAGGCAGCAGCACCTGGGAAGGCTGGGAGAAGTGAGGGGTGGATATTTAAAATTTTATTCTTCCACCGCCAGACAAATTGGGGTGAGAGAATTTTCATAAATCGGGCTAAGATGATGAGGTCGATTTGCTCACGCTCTAAAACCTCTAGCATTTTAGTCTCCGCTTTTTTTCGGTCTTGATCTTGGTAGGGGATGTGGAGGAAAGGCAGACCTGCCTTTTGAGCGAGAGACTTTAAGTTGGGACGATTGCTGATAACAAGAGCGGGCGTAGCCTTAATTTTTCCTTGTTGCACAGCGGCTAAGATTGCTTCCAAGGTGTGGGATTCTTTCGTAACAAAAAGAGCCATTCGTTGTTTAGCCTTGGCTGAAGCGATGTGCAGCTTAAGCTCCATCTTCAAATCTGCGGCCAGCTTTTCTAAGCCTTTTTTAACTTTAACCGTATCAAAGTTTTCTTTGAGCCAAGAAGCTTGCAGCGTCATGCTGAATTGGCCGCGAGAGACTTGTTCCTCCAGAGACTCAATGTTGGCCTTGTTCTGAAATAAAAATTGCGTGACCGAAGCGATGACCCCCGACTTGTCGCGTCCGATGAGGGTCGCTGTCGCATAGATTTTCATAGCAGATTATTCCCCATGATAGGAACACCAAGCGCGAGGAGTTTCGTTGATGCGTATTTCACTTAGGCCAGGAAGTTGAGGGGAAAGCTTATCCCAAAACCATTTGCAGAGCCATTCTAGAGTGGGGTTTTCTAGGCCGGGAATGTCGTTTAAATAAGAATGATCAAGTTGTTGGATAAGAGGCTTAACTTTTTCCATAATGATGGCGTGATCGTAGAGTAAGCCCGTTTGAGAATCGACTAGACCGTGGACAGATACTTGCACGACAAAGGTGTGGCCATGCAGGTTACGACATTTATGGCCTTCGGGGAAAACGGTTAGCGACTGGGCGGCGTCGAAGGTAAACTCACGCGTTAAGGTTATTTTCATGCTAGCTCTGTACGTTGATCTTAACGCTCTAGTGGTTCTAATAAAGGAAGTTGGCTGACGAGGGGAACGAAGTGTTCTTCCATTAATTCTGGCGTGAGATATTCTTTTTTGCAAGAGGCTTGTAAGTCCTTCCACACCTTTGTTGCCCAGAGGTTTCGCACGTCAACAATAGGTGAGCCACTATAGCCTAAGCCGTAAATTTTCACTAACTGGTTAGCAACTGCCACAGCGGCTACGACGGGTGGGACTTTGCTCGTAAAATCGTGATGTTTGGCCGCAGCTTGTTTTAGATAACCTTCCATTCCATAGGAGCCAAGCCAAAGCTCTCCCGCTTCGGCATGGTCTATTCCCAAAAAGATTTTCTCTTGTTTTTGTAAAGTCGTTGTCCGATCAATAGCTTCCCGCAGAGCAGAATAATAAGGATAGATCGCCACTTCCGCTAAGACGAGCTTACCAATGTCATGAACAAGGCCCGCTAAAAAATAGTTTTCTTTATTCTTGGTTAGAAATGAAGTGAGTGACAGGAGCGAAGTGATTTTCTGTTGTGAGTGATCTAGCCTGCCACGGCCTGGAGTAAATTCCCCCATGACTGCTTTCATGAGGTAATGAGTAATCACGCCCGTAGAAATGGAGTGTTGCCAAAAGTCCTTCCACACAAATTCTCTGTTCCCCACAAAATCATTACGCCACATTAACGATGTGAGAATTAATTGTGAAACCAGACTTGGCCCGACTATGCGAATCGCTTTTTTTCTGGAAATATCGGACTTTCCTTGCTCACTGGCAAAGCCTGTATGAGCCAGTGCCATGACGTAGTCATCTACCGTCGGCAAAATCAATAAAGCATCCACGAGATCATCTAAATCTGGGACTTGAGATTTCTGCATTTCTTTTATGGCGGCTACGATCTTGGGCAATTGTAAAGGCCTGAGAGGTTTTTGCAATTCACGTAAGGTATCTTCCCTCTTCTTTTTTAGGTTAGGATCAATCGTGGTTTCGGCCCAAGAATTAAAACTGGAATGCAAAAATCCGTAGGCATATTCCTTCGTTGCACCACCACGTAGCGGCACTAAAACTTGGCTAGCTGCAATTTCCTTTTCTGAGCGTGTTTTTTTAACCGCAGTCAAACGATCCACGTTCAACAGAGCACGCCGTAACTCGTCGTAACTTTGATAACGTGCTCCAGGACTTTTCTGCGTCATACGATCCAGTAGATTCACCCAACCTGGTGCTAAGCCTAGAGCGGAGGCCTCGGAATGGGGGAAGGGGCTTTCAAGGTGGGCTTGCACCAACTCAGAAATCGTTTCACAGTCATATATAAAATGATTCGTCATTAGATGATACATCGTGGCACCCAAGGAATAAATGTCGCTGCGTTGATCCGTTGGTTGTTGTAAAATCTGTTCAGGACACATGTAAGCAGGCGTGCCAAAACATTCGTCTGCATTTTCTAAAATGGTAGCCCCCATCGTCCGCGCTAATCCAAAATCCGTTAATAAAATAACGCCGCTATTATCAATTAAAAAGTTAGAAGGCTTAATGTCTAAATGAACGATTCCGTTCTTATACGCCCAATCTAGAGCCTCCACGGCTTGATTCAAAACCATTAAGCCTTGCTCTGCATTCATTGAAGCCCCTGATTCCACCCACTCATCTAACGTCGATCCAGTTATAAATGGCATGACGAAGTAATGAAGATCTCCTTGGTGTCCCACAAAATAAATGGGAACAATATTCGAGTGTCGCAAAGCTGCTATATTTTGCGCCTCCATATCAAAGGCAGTGATCTTTTCAGAATCCTGCGCTAACTCCGCTTTTAAAACCTTAATCGCCACCTCACGGGAGAGACTGGGCTCAAAAGCACGAAAGACATGCCCCATACCACCCTCAGCTACATGCTCAATGATGGTATAATGACCAAGTCGTGCCTCAGGCACTAACTCCTCTAATGTCATTGCTAATTGCATAGGGGGCTGATCATTTGTTCGTTTCTTTCAATTGCTCAATCGAATATACAAGAATATTCTTTCACTACCATGAATTTTCTTCGTCTTTTCTTCAAAGGCTTTGGATAAACTTCGTTTAAATTAGCCCTACACTTACGTCTTAGCCTTTTTTCCCACTTTCATCTCTCATCATCTTTCGTTAGCTTTTCTTTCCTATGACGCTTTCCTTACCTCTTGGACTTTTTTCTGGCTATATTTTTGATTGTGACGGAACCCTAGCCGACTCCATGCCCGTCCATTACCAGGCTTGGCTCCGAGCCCTCGCTGCTGCCGACGCCCCGTTCCATTTTGAAGAAGAACACTTTTATCAATTAGGCGGAACCGCCACCTCTAAAATTATTAACATCCTTAACGAACGCCACGGGTGCAACTTAGATTCTGAAACCCTCTCCCACGCTAAAGAACTTTACTTCATGGAAAATGTTTCTCAAATCCAACCCATCGATAGCGTGGTAGCAATCGCCCGCCGCCTCGCTCAAACCCACCCCGTTTCCATCGTCACAGGAGGCTTTCGTCATGTTGTGGAACAAACCCTCGAAACCATCAACATCCTCCACCTCTTCCCCATTATCATCACTCCTGCCGATGTTCTCCATGGCAAACCCGCCCCAGATATGTTTCTGCTAGCCGCTGAGAAAATGGGAGTTCCCGCTCACGAATGCCTCGTCTTTGAGGACGGCATCGTCGGGATCGAAGGCGCCGAAAAAGCCGGTATGCAAAGCGTTTTCATCCCCTCACGTATCGTTAACTAAAGGATTTTTAATACCTTTTGAGTGCATCCTTCAGTTGCTTCCGCACCGACTCCTTTAGAGCTACTGGCGCTAAAACCACGACATGGGATCCCCAACTTAATATCCACCGCTCCACCTCGACCAGATTTCCCAAGGTCATCTCTAACTCCAGCTTACCCTCTTTTCGCTCTGTCAGTTTCTGCGTCTGGTGCCAGACCTTTTCCCTCACTAGCTGCGCCGCAAAGGCACTGAATTGAACCTTAACCTTAATTTTTTCCGTTCCCCCATACACCCCAAAACTTCCCTCCAACAAAGTGGCAATCGAAAAATTCTTAGGTCTTATAAAAACACGATTACTCACCACCGCCTTCTTCATCCGGTTTAAAACAAACGTTCTCAATCCTCTCCTCTCTAAATCCCACGCAAATAAATACCATTGATTATCCACACAAGCTAAATGGTAAGGCCGCACCTGCCTCGGCTCAAAACCTGCGCTGTTTAATTTTCTATAGTCAAAAGTTAGCTCCACCGAATGCCTTAGCGCCTCACTCACCTTGCCAAACAGCTCTAAGTCCGCCGTCGCCGTTCCCATGCTGCGAAACGAAAAAAAAGTCTCTAAATTCCCGAACTCTACCGTCACCTGCTCAGGCATGGCTTCACTTAACTTCCGAAAAGCCGCCGCCAAAGGCTTTTCAAAGGCAGTTCCCTGATACTGCGCTAGGGCTTTCTGCGCCACAAATAAGGCCACCAGCTCCCCCTCCGAAACCTGCATGCTGGGAAAAGCCCTCACCTGCTCCGTGTAATAATAGCCGAACCTCTGCTCATCATACTCCAAGGGCAAGCTTAGTTGATCCCTCATAAACTCTAGATCCCGCTGGATGGTCTTGCCCGAGACCTCGAACTCCTCCGCCATTTTGCGACAGTTCGGATAAAGCCCTGACTGAAGCTTCTCATGCAACCGGATCATGCGGGCTAAAGGCGGGCGAGAAGATTGTTCTGACTTTTTTTTCATTTTTTTAGGGTTGGACAGTAAATGTCTTACCCTTAGTGATACGGTAGTTTCAACACTTAACCAAGGAATACTTTATGGAACATAACATTCACTGTAGCCACTGCCACGAAGACATGAACTACGCCGACTGGGACGCTAACCACGCCCGCTGCGTCCACTGTGGTAATGCGGTCGAGCCCGAATGGCAGACCCTACGTCGTCGTCAAAACCCTCTCGCCCGCGCTCGCCAACGCATCGAGATTCAAACCTTTCTCCGGAGCACGCCTATTTATGTCTAAGTTAAAATTCTCCTTTAACGTCCACTCAGCCACCATCATCCATAGGGGCAGTCTGATCTTAAGCGGACTTTGTCTCCTTTCTGCTCTGACTCTATCTCTCTACACACCAGAGGGAGCCCTTTTCCTATTCGCCGTCGGTTGTAGCTGGCTAGGATTGTCTTTCTTGGCTCTTAACTTTTGTGATTCCAGCTCGATGAAATGTTCTTGGAAGCATTAATGGCTTCTTGCCCCAACGTCCTGATGCTTAGCCTAATCAATCTAACCTATACTTTTCCTGTAAACTTGCGAGATAGCGTCCCTATAATTTTGTTCTGAGAATGCCTCCCACGCATGTCGGCTTACTTCAATACTCATCTTTTTCCTCTTATTCTGATTACCCGACAAATCAAGCAAGACGCTGACAATTTCATTAGTCATCTGATCCACGCCGGCGGGCATAATACGATACCCAAACTCCCCAACCATCACGCTAGGCCCACCACAGTCAGCTACAACAGGAATGCAACCAAACGCCATCGCCTCCAAGAGTGTCACTGGTGCGCTATCGCGCAGACTAGGTAGTAAATAAATATCCGTTGAAGCAAGCATACTGCGGTATTCCTCACCCGAAAAATAACGCCCAATGGTCACCTGATCATGAAGGCCAAGATTGCTAATCAAGCGTTGTAAGTAGGCCATTTCTGCCCCTGCTCCGCCTATCACGTAGCGAAACGGTATCCCGTGACTTTTGAATTTTTTTAATGCTTGAAGTGCCAGCGCAAACCCTTTGCGCCCTTCAATCTCTCCCCCTCCGAAAAGAAGAAGCGGTTCATGCTCTTTAAAATTTTTATAATGTTTTGGAAATTCCATAGGCAAAAAAGCGGGATTCAGAATCCGCATTTTTTGGGGGTCAGCACCGAGTCGTGTCATCAGCTTTGCCGTGTCTTCGTTTGCGGCCAGAACATATTTTGCAGTCTTTAAAGTCAGCTTGACCGATGGAGACAGCATTCCAATGATGTCAACCATACGCCTCAGAAATTCAAATACCGCAGATTGCCAACTAACCGTACTGAGCAACTTAACGGGAAAATGTTCGCCCCCACCCACAGGGCCAAACACAAAGGGAATTCGACAAAATCTTAAAATCGAGCCCATCCGCCAAGATGCCATGGTGACATGGTGCGCCAAATCAAACACGATTTCTCCATGAAGTCTGGATGCCAATTCCACAGCCCCGTTTCCCCAGTCGTAATAGTCTTTCCAATTTTGCAACCTTGCCACCAGCCCATGACGACTTCTCTGCTGTGGTTTGCCATGAAAGCAAAATTTAACCTGTGCCATTCTTTCATCTGATTTTTGCCCCGACTCGATGGCATTACGGTCATGTTCGTGGACGATGGCCCAAACATGGTGATCCTGCGAAAGTGCGCGTATCGCAGTCCACCCGAAATGAGCTTCTGACCCACGAGTCGGGTGACAGGCAACTGCTATCACCAATATGCGTAAACGCTTCGTAGACTCCATGGTGCTCATTTATGTTTTTAGAAAAACCCGCTCTTTAGGATTCTTATGTCTTTAAAACGCAAGTTCATCAAAAAAAGCATAGTCCCTAAACTACGTCCCTAAGGTAATCCCCAGGCTTTCTTTTTTTCTGCATAGACCTGCTGAGGCAGTAGAACATAAACGGGATTTTTGCGAGGTTCTAACCAAGCTATCAATTCACGTAACGAAGGCTCGCCCATTACGGTGCAGCCACTGCTTGATCGTGCTCCATTCTCACGCCAGATATGAAAAAAAATAGAGCTGCCCGCTCCTTTCTTAATAGTAGTTCCCGCATTATGCTCAATAAAAAGCTTAAGTTTATGCGCAGGGTCCTTCTGATTCATTTGTTGTTTTTTCTCCCACTCAGTCTGAGGAGCCCTACCTGGTAGTTGAAGATGACGATTGTAAAATTCAGATGTAGGATCTTCCACCCACATATCCTGCTCAGTCACTTGATTAACTTTTAAGCCGATGGCGCATTGAACGTCTAACGTGTAGGTATAGACTTCACCCAGACTAAATACTCCAGCGGGTGCACGTTTATCTCCCTCCTCCTTTAGCCCTCCACCTGTTAAGCCTTCTGGATGGAGGCCTCGTCCCCAAGCAAGACCAGCTGTGCCTAACCGACCAGAGACAGGTTTACCGACGGCAGTCCACCCCGCTGCGTTTTTTTCCCATCTTTGCAGGGTCACATAAGAATCGTCCCAGCCTTGGCTTAGTCCGACAATAACTTGGCGTGTCTCGGCAGGTAGAGAAAATGGTTGCGCAGCTACGGGAAGGAGCGCGCTCAGGCTGAGGCCTAAGATTAAAAAGATGACAGGCGGAATGGGCTTAATTTTCGTCATCTTCTTTACCTTGGAAGCGACGACGACGAGCCCTAACCTCTATACGTACTTTTATTTCATTAAACCAATACATGGCAAAAAAGATAAAATAACCCGATAGCCCTGCTAAAAGAGCCAAGCGTTGTGAGGGGCTGATCACAAAGTTCAAAAGTGCTAAAATTCCGAATACGATACCTAGCCATTTAATCTTAAAGGGGATGGGTATGGGAAAGAGGCTGATTTCATAATCAGGGAAGATGGTGGCAAAGGCAAAGAGCAGGGCGGCAGCGATCGGTACGTTAGAAATAGTCGCCTGCCATGGACCCAGAGCTAGCGCAATTAAAAATAGAGTGGGGATGAGGATGTAAATATTCAGTGGTATGGCGCCCCATTCTGATTCTAGCCCTTCGCCGATATTCCAGAGAAACATTAACCCAAAAATGAAGAATAAAATACCAAGCGGACTCTGGGTGGAAGTGGTAGCAAAAAGGAACGTGACGAAGCGCCACCATTCACCGTCGTTAAAGATTTTAACTGGATCTAGAGTTAAGCTTTGGGCAAAGCCTAGGTTAAAGAGGTCCAGCACAAAAACTGCAATGTTTAGCACAACGAGAATGCGAATGATGTTCGGCACGCCCCAAGAACCTATTCTCCGATCTAGCCAATCTATCCACTTGGGCAGTTGCATAGGAAGGTAGGAGGGTGTATGACAGAAAAAGATCAGGCCTTACTGGTAATCTTCTTCCAGTCCATTTTCTGCCTCTCTGCATAGACGCGAAAATCCGGCTCGTGCATAATTAAAACAGCCCGCACCACGCTGGAGTCATCGGCTCTCCCCATGTCGCCCAAGACGTCTGGAATTAAATCCACCCGCTTATGGGCGTAAAGTAAAGCGAAAATGGATTCTGCGATCGTGACATAAGGCAACTCGGGAGCTTGGCCTTCGGCGTAATCTTCTACTACATCGACGAGGAAGGTGAGTTGATCCACCAAGTGAGGAAATCTAGGTGCCTCGATTTGAGTGAATTCTAACTTGAGAAAAGGGAGCTCATGCAAAAGAGATTGAAGTGTGTGTTGGTTGATACGGCCTGCGCCGTGACGGACAAAATTGGCAATTTCTGACATGCTCCAAGTCTAGTCCTCACTATGGAAAAGCAATAGCTAATTTTTTCTTTTGTTCTAGGCATTCGTATTGTGTCAAAGCGAAGGATCGTTTAACAAAATGTGGCGATGATGAGCCAAGCAACCTAAGCAGCGAGCGTGCGCCCTGCTAGGTTATAAGAGTTTCCAACTCTTTTCGGATTATGCGGAATTCTTCTTCGTTTATTACTGGTTCAGCGGCTTCCTGCTGATCCTTTTGATCCTCACATTCTAACCATGACTTACAACCTCCTAATGCGGGAGTGTCCGGAAGCAGAATAGGACTGGAACATTTTTTGACGCGGATAAGTGCAAAATGAATTTGGTGGCTTTCCTTGTATGCAAAGCGCTCTTGTAAAACAGATTCTTTCCAAATGTGGTAAGGCCTTAGGGCTAGAACTTGATCCCAGTCTTTCAAGACGATTTTACTGATCATTTCAGCTTTATAACGAATAATCCATGCTCCTGATTCCGTACGAGCCGGTTCATGGGTGCTGCGCCAGTTCACGCTTAACTCTTGTTGATGAAACAGGGTTGGTAAAATATAGAACTCAGGATACGAGTAAGCAAAGCCGCCTTTTGCTTCAGAGATGCCTCCTTTACGTAAGAGAATCGTTTGTGCTCCCGCTCCCAGAGCTTCACAAACAAGGGACCACTCTTTATAACCGATGAACATGGGTGACGTGGTGAGCCGAGAGGGCTTATTAAAAAAGGAGTTTTTGGTTCTTCATGAAATACGCCAGACCAGAATAGAGCGTGATGATGAGCGTAAGGTAAAGCATGGGAATCAGTAACCATTGCTTAATCTCTAAGGCTAGAGGCGGCAGCCAGCCCATGCCTTCTAAACCAAGATATAATAGAGCGATCAAGGCGGTAATCATTTGGGAAATAGTTTTATGTTTCCCCATTTTTTCTGCGGCTAATATCACGCCTTTCGAAGCCGCTAGAGTGCGTAGGCCTGTGATTAAAAACTCGCGGGCTATGATGAAGACCACGATCCAGAATGGAGCCAAACCTTTTGCGGCCATTGCGATAAAGGCGGCACTGATTAGTATTTTATCGGCAAGGGGATCGAGCAATTTACCTAGATCTGTGATGAGGTTCAATTTGCGCGCCAAATAACCGTCGAGCCAATCGGTTAAACTAGCCACGACAAAGACAAAGAAAGCAGCTAGACCTGACCAAGGGGTTTCTATGGTCAGGAGGAGCGTAAAGACACCGCAGAGAATCAAACGGACGAGCGTAAGTTGATTGGGTAAATTAAGAGTCGCCATGGGCACACTAGGGATTGGGCATCGAGATGCGTTGGGGACCCGACTTCGGGTAAGGGCCGTAGTTAGTCCCGTTGTAAATCACTTCCACAGCTGAAGCTTCACGAAATGTTACGATAAAGGAATCAGCTATCCAAGGCTGTTCAGAGCTAGGAGCAACAATGGCGGCGGCGAGAGTGCCTTCAAACAAAGTAACTTCTTTACCTGCGCGAAGTCCTACGACACGAACCCAACGATCTGCGTCTGCGGCGTTGGCATTAGCTGTGAGTTGAAGCTTGTTTCCTGAAGTGACAGGGGTTTCAGGCGCAGCCGGTGGAGCCACTTGCGCTACAGGTGCGGCTATGGGCACAGCTTCTGGGGGTTTAGAAACTTGTTCTACGGGAACGGCAGGTTTAGCTTCTATAACCGGTGTAGGGGATAAAGGCTGGGCTACGGGGATCGTTCCGGGGGTAAGGGGTTTTACGTTTTTTATTTCTGGAATTTGCTGGGCTTCTTGCACTACTCTTGTTTCTAGTTGAGCCACTTCAGCTTCTTTCGGAAAGAGATCGGGCCAGATGACGTAAAGTTGCCAAAGTCCCACGATGGCGGCGATTCCGAGAACGGCCAAGATGACGAATAAGCCAATCCCTTGGGATGTAGCCACAGGTGTCTGGGAACGTTTGGGAATAGATTCTAAATCATCAGGGTGCAATTCTAACATACTTAGGGATTCTGCTACTTGACCTAAGTTTAATTTTTTTAGCAGAGCCCAACCATCTAAACCCAGCTCACGGGCGTAGAGCCGAATGAATCCCCGGGCGTAAGTCAAACTCGCTAGCTTTTCAAAGGCATCAGCCTCAAGGAGAGCCAACGTATCTCGCTTAATCTTAGTGCGACGTGCGGCTTCCTCCAAGGTCCAGTCCTTAGCCTCGCGTGCTAGCTTTAATTGTTCGCCTACGCTTTTTTCTTGGTTGGTTGTTTTCATTCTTCTAGCAACTCTTCAAAGTTAAAGGTGTCCACATCTACTAAAATTTCCCGGTCGCGCGCACCGTCTTTTTCTGCGACCACTCCGTGATCTTCCAGAAAGTCGATGATGCGCGCTCCTGTGGAGTATCCAATACGTAGCCGTCTTTGCAACATCGACGTAGAAGCTTTTTTTTCCTGTCTTATCACTTCCCAGCATTTTCGGTAAAGGTCTTTCTGTTCTTCGCTTAATTCTTCTTCGTCGGAGTCAGAGTCGGGTTTACTCAATTTTGCATGAATCTCACCCTCATAAGCAGGCTTGGTTTGCTGACGAATGAAGTTTACCACATTGGTTACTTCCTCCTCGCTGACGTAAGCCCCTTGAGCCCGCACAAGCTTAGAAGATCCAGGCGGGAGATAAAGGAGATCGCCTTTACCGAGCAAATTTTCTGCACCATTCTCATCTAGAATAACGCGCGAATCTAGGGCACTAGGCACTTGAAAGGCGATGCGGGATGGTACATTTGTTTTGATGACACCTGTAATAACTTGGGCTCGTGGCGTTTGTGTGGCGATAATCAAATGAATGCCAGCAGCACGCGCTTTAGCAGAAAGACGGGCGATGGCGGACTCCACATCGGCGGGAGATGTTTGCATTAAGTCTGCTAACTCATCAATAATCACCACGATGTAAGGCAGGCGATCTGGCATTTCTAATTCCGCTAGGGGCAGGTCGAGGCCAGGCAGGGAATCTTCAAGCGGTTTAGTCGAAATCCCGTTCTCACCATCAGCCTCTTCTTTTTCCAAAGCCTCAGCAAGGTCGAGCTTCTCTTTATCGCGCTTTACTTTTCTTTCGGCGGCGCGCGTGTTGTAGGCCACGATATTACGAACCCCCGTCTGCGCCATGATGCGGTAGCGTTTTTCCATTTCGTTGATAACCCAGTTTAAGGCGCGCAAGACCTTCTTAGGATCCGTCACCACGGGAACCACGAGGTGAGGCAACTCATTGTAAACCTGTAATTCAACAACTTTAGGATCGACAAGGATTATTCGCAAATCCTCTGGACTATATCGATAAAGTAAGCTTAGTAAGACGCAGTTGATGCAAACTGACTTGCCCGATCCTGTAGTTCCTGCGATTAGCAAGTGCGGCATTTCAGCCAAGTCCGCCACAAGCACCGCCCCGTAAACATCTTTACCTATGGCAATAGGGAGACGCGCCTTGGAGGTTTTCCAAAGGGAGGATTCGAAAAGATCGCGCAGCACAATTTTCATCTTCTTAGCGTTGGGGACTTCGATTCCCACCGTGTCACGTCCGGGGATAGGGGCGAGAATATTGACGCGTTCTGCTTTCAGGGCGCGGGCGATATTTTTTTCTAGGGCGGCGATGCGCTCCACCCGCACACCATTGGCGGGGTAAACCTCATAGCGTGTAATCGTTGCGCCTTTAGTGATATCGCCAGGAGTTACTTCGATGCCGAATTGTTTGATCGTACTGACAAGTAAGTCGCGATTTATCTCTAATTCTTCCGTGCTAGCCATGCCTTTCGGATCGGAGTCATTCACTGCAAGTAAAGGCACTTGCGGTAGTTTATAATTTTCGTAAAGAATAGAGCCCGTGTTTTCTTGGTTGAGGGGTTTAGTCTTCGTCTTAGCAGCGCCTTTAGCGGAACGGTTTGCAGATGCGGTTGAGGTCACGGACTCAGACTCTATTTCTACTACAGGCGCAGACTCTTCTACGGCCGGCACCTCTTCCGCAAATCCGACGATCTCAGCCGTCGTATCGATCACCCGCGGTAAAGGCCGCTTGGCTTCGAGAGGCGGCGTGGCTACCTTAATCATAGGTCGGCTGGCCGATGATGCGTTAGTTAAGTCTGAAAACTTTTCTTTTTTAATTTGTTTTTCTAACTGCTTCGATTCTCTTTCCACCTGCTTACGCTCTAACTCAATCCGCTCCATAGGATCAGCCAAATCATATTTTTCCTGCTGACGTTGTTGGTAATAATCGCCCATCCAAAGGATAAATTTCTTAGTTAGCTCAATCGGGCGCAGACCGAAAAAGAGAATCATTCCTGCTAGATAAATTACACACATAACAATCCCCGAACCAGCCATGCCAATACGGGGAGCAAGGAGAGTATCATGCAAGCGAAACCCAATGATGCCACCAGGATAGGGTGCTTTTTCAAATCCACTCAGACCCGTCATCTGCAACAACGCGCAACTTCCTAGCATCATGAGGAAAAACCATAATACTGTGAACCTATAATCAGGAGCGGCTCCAAAAATAAGTTTAATGCCCCAGATCACCATGGCCACCGGAACAACATAGGAGGCTAATCCGAAAGCCAAAACAAGACCCCCAGCCATGTAAGCACCAAAGGGTCCGATGAAATTTGAAATAACATCATTTGGAAGATACGAAAAAAAACCTAGATCCTTAGGGTTAAACGAAACCAAGGCTAGAAATAGCAATAAGCCTAAGCTCGCTACTACGAGAGCTATGATCTCTTGCACTACTTTCGATTCGATCTGTTCCTTAGCCATAATGAATGAGCAAATCAGCCTACTGAGCTCCCATCTTCTTGCCAATACCTCTTTCCACCAAGATTGCACTAAAAGTCTACAGATGTGTTTACGATGGAAATCTTCTCATTCCTAACATCTACGCAGTGAGATGACTAAGTTAATTCCTTTGTTGGATGAACTCCATGGATTCAGTTAGAGGTTAGGGTCTTTAATGGAACTGTCCTCCCATATTATGAATAACTTAACATTGAAGTCTTGCGTGCGTAGAACATTTTCCTATATTCTCAAAACGTGGCCTCGCAAAAAACGACTCAAGCGCAAGACTTAGTTTACACGACTAATTATGTAGAGGGCACTATGTCTATTGCAGATGTCAAAGGGTGGTTCCAAACCCAACTCACTGTCTCTTGCCTAGGCATTGTTTGTGAACAGGGCGTTTTTGGCCTCATCAGCCGCAGTCATCTTAGCCAATACTTAATCGGCCAAAAGCATGACCCTGCTACGATGAAGCAGCCTGTGACCGAAATCATGATTAGTAACCCTGTCGTGGTGGAAGCTAGCCATGATATTGATTTTATCGTTAGCCGCCTTATTTCTAACAAGGGTGCCGATGATGGGTTTTTTAATGATATTATAGTCCAGAGCGGGGGCAACTTTGTCGGGCTTATCGCAGTTCGGGATCTTATCATGGGACATCTAGAAAATATGACCCACCGCCTCACTGCCCACGAAGCGCAGTTGCTAGCTTTAGCCAGAAAAAATAAAGAGCTTTTTGAAAACAGTTTCCGTCAAGGTCGCATGGAGACTATTTATAAGGATGCCTTTGAAAGCACTCCCCTCCCTCTCGTAGTTTTTGATGAACAAGGGAAATACGCCTTCGCCAACCAACAGTTCCTTTCCCTAGCTGACTACACGACAAAACAAATCGACACAAAACTTAGTTATCGCAAACTTTTCGAGGGTGACTTCAAGGCTCTCTATGATGATGAAAGTCTCAAATGGAAAGACCTTTCCTTACGCAACAAAACTTCCCAGTATTCCATGGTTCTCATCAGCCGCCATGATGAAAGTATCCCCTGCCAAGTTGTTGCCACTCTCACCCGCACTGGCCAACACTTACTTCTGGCCATTAGACACTCTGGCCACACCGACCTAGCTAGCCAAGAAGATGTCGTAGAAATACAGCCGCCTACACCTAAATCCAGGGCTCCTGGTAAAATTACTCAGGCCATTAAACTGAGACTTTCTAATACGAACACCATGGGTCTAGCTCGTAACGTGGCCACCAATCTCATTGACCGTGAAGATAACATGGAACACCTCATGCGGAAATTAGAGACCATTATCGAAGTTGCTCAAAAAATTGAAACTCGTAATGATGATCCCTCTGTCTTGGGAGAAGAACCTCGTGAAGGTGACGACGAGCCGATGCGAGGAAAACTGAGTGATTTTTCCGTAATTGATCTGGCTCAGCTTCTGGTGCAAGGAACCAAAACAGGCCAGCTCATGCTTCTACGCCAAAAAGAGCCACGCTACATGGGTTCGATCTATTTTTACGAAGGCAACATTGTTCATGCTGAAGCCATGGATAACCTCAGTGGAGAAGCCGCCCTGCCCTCCCTCTTAGCCTTAAGAGAAGGCAGCTTTGAATTTCTCTTTGATCAAAATAGCCCCACTGTAACCCTCGACGGAGACCCCATGGGTATCCTCATGGACGCCTGCCGCCATAGTGACGAGCGCAAATAAGATAACTCAACTCCTATCCGCACAAATGGGTGCCACTACTTAAAGTAACTCTTTCAACTTTTCAGCCCGTGCTAAGGTTTCCTCAATCTCAGAACCTAACACGCAAAAGTGTCCCATTTTTCTTCCAGCCTTAGCTTCACTTTTTCCGTAAAGATGTAGCTTTGTGTCAGGCTCACTTAAAACTCCTGCAAAGTTCGGTGTGCCTTGAGACCAAGCATCACCAAGAATATTGACCATCACCACGGGACTTAGTAACCGCGTCGAGCCCAGAGGCAGCCCGCACACCGCACGTAACTGCTGCTCAAATTGACTGGTCACACAAGCGTCGAAACTATAATGCCCAGAGTTATGGGGTCTCGGAGCTAACTCATTAACGATTAATTTCCCTTCTTTAGTTAAGAAAAATTCGACCGCAAGCAGGCCCACTACGTTTAAATCTTCGGCTATTTTGGACGCGAGATTCTGCGCTTCAAGCTGTATTTTTTCTGGCAACCGCGCCGGTACAATAGAAAAATCTAAGATGTGGTTCGTGTGTATATTTTCCGACACAGGAAAAGTTTCAATCTGCCCAGAAGCACTACGAGCGCAAACTACGGAAAGCTCACAATCAAACTCTACCCATTTTTCTAAAACGCCTGCAGGCATATTAAACTCACGCCACAAGGCTTCTGCGTCCACGGAATCCTTCAGCTTTTTTTGTCCCTTACCATCATAACCAAAATCTGCCGTTTTTAAAACAGAAGGTGTGCCGATGCGTTGCACCGCTTCTTTTAATTCACCCGCTGAGCGCACCACGGCAAATTCAGCGTGGGGATAGTGGTGATCCCGTAGAAATAATTTTTCCCGTTCCCGATTTTGGCAGACGTAAAGCACATTCCAATTCGGATGCACTGGCGTAATGGCCGCAAGAGTTTGTAAAACGTGAGCTGGTATGTTTTCAAACTCAAACGTTATCACATCGACCGAAGCCGCAAAAGTTTGCAACGCCTCAACATCATCGTAAGAGTTATTAAACTCACGATCCGATACCTGACCTGCTGGCCCTTCAGGACTGGGCTCAAAGGTATGTACACGGTAACCCATGCGCCGAGCCGCAATGGCAAACATGCGTCCCAATTGGCCGCCTCCGACTAAGCCAAGAGTTGACCCAGGAAGAATCATGGCAGCTTCGTTTTTAAAACCGTTTTCGTTTGGCGTGATCGGAAAGCAGACCATTTTTTAGCCAGAACAGCGTCATGCAAAGCGAGAATAGAGACAGCACCTAATGCCGCATTGATGGCGCCAGCCTTACCGATAGCTAGAGCTAGGACGGGAATGCCTGCCGGCATTTGGGCGATAGAGAGAAGTGAGTCTAATCCTTGCAAGGCCTTAGATTCTACAGGCACGCCGAGCACGGGAAGTTCCGTAAAAGCCGCTGTCATACCAGGTAAATGAGCGGCACCACCCGCACCTGCGATGATGAGATGCAAGCCACGACTTTGCGCCGAACTAGCATACTCCGTTAAAAGCTTCGGCGTGCGATGAGCACTCACGATTTTTTTTTCATAAGCGACTCCGAAATTATCTAAAGTTAGCGCAACGTGCTGCATGGTTTCCCAGTCAGATTGGCTACCCATAATTATGCCGATACGAGCTTGAGCTGATGTTTTAAGCTTTTTCATGAACAACCTTTAAACTGCAACGTCTAAGCTTAGCCGTCAAAATAGAAAAACGAGTTTCTTCGGCCTCTTTCCCTTGCCGTCTTGCTGTTAGGTTGAGCCCCGCAGTATCCTGTCATTATTTAACCCTTTACGCTGCCGTGTAACATCCACGCTTCATGAGACATCAGACCCTGAAGAAAGTTAACCTAAGAAATAATCGTGTGGTTTATGCTTTTGCGTCTATGCTTTTTCTTCCATGAGAGAGCTTAAACGAATTTTTACTTACTGCCGTCAATACCCCTGGTTCGCTGTCGGCACCTTGTCGTGTGCCATTGTTTCTACCTTAGCAGGTCTCGCCTATCCACTTCTTACCGGAAAGATTATCGACGGCCTGATTCATAGCGGTGATGCGCGCTCCTTAGCTTGGATGGCGGGGGCTCTCCTGCTTTCCTATTTTCTACGGGATTTTCTGAACGGCCTCCGCATCCAACTCAATAATAGCTTCGAGCAACTTGTCATTTTTGACTTAAGAAGTGATCTTTACGAAAAACTGCAACGTCTCCCCCTGAGCTGGTATCACCATCAAGCTTCTGGTGATTTGATGACACGGGTGGTAGAAGACGTGACGCAGATGGAGCGCGTTCTGATTGATGGGATTGAGCAAGGCACCGTGGCGTTGCTGCAAGTTATAGGTGTAGGTTTTTTCCTTTTTTGGATCAACCCCAGCCTTGCTCTCTGGGCTATGGCACCCATCCCGTTTCTCCTCGCAGGGGCTACCCTCTACACCTTAACCGCGCACACCCGCTACCGAATCGTGCGTAGAGCTACCTCCGCCATGAACTCTTATTTGTTAGATAACTTACAAGGTATCTTACAAATTAAATCGTTCGGACGGGAAGTGCGCGAGTTGAATCAATTCCGGGATTATGCAGAAAAACTACGCCAAGCCACTCTCATCGTGATGCGTGCGTGGTCGGCCTATTCGCCTGCGATGTCCTTCATCGGAGCCGTGGGCGTGGTCTTAGTTTTATTTTTTGGAGGAAAAATTACACTAGAAAATCCTAGTCTCCTTAGCGTTGGACAGCTCATGACCTTCGTGCTTTTTGTGGGCATGTTTTACGATCCGATTAACCGACTCCATGGCTTGAATCAACTAGTCCAAAGCGGACGCGCGGCGGCTGAACGCGTTTTTAAAATTTTAGATGCGACGGAAGAATACGAGCCGACTTTCATTAAACCGCTTCCTGCCAACAAGGGTTCGCGTAGCGTCGTTTTTGATAATGTGGCCTTTGCCTACGATGCGGAGCGCCCCATTTTGCAAAACCTAAATTTAAGGGCGGAAGCTGGCCAAACCATTGCACTCGTCGGCCCCACGGGAGCGGGTAAAAGCACCTTGGTCAGCTTAATCGCACGCTTCCACCGTGCCACTGCGGGTAGGATTACAATGGATGGCGTGCCTCTAGATGAAATCTCTCTAACGGAGTTGCGCCAGCAAATAGGCATCGTTTCCCAAGAAGCTTACTTATTTAATTCCACCATCCGAGAAAATCTTTTTTACGGAAATCCTCAGGCAACAGGAGCTGAACTGGAATTAGCTCTACGTGCCGCGAATGCTTGGGAGTTTACTCAAGCCCTACCTCAAAAGCTCGATACCTCTGTCGGTGAAAAAGGCGTAAAATTAAGTGTAGGCGAGAAACAACGACTCTCCATTGCCCGCGCCTTATTAAAAAATCCACCTATCCTAATCTTAGACGAAGCAACGGCCAGCGTGGATACAGCAACAGAAAGACTTATCCAAGAAGCCCTCGATCGCCTGCTCACGAATCGCACCTCCTTCGTCATCGCCCACCGCCTATCTACTGTGCGTAAAGCCGATTTAATTTGTGTGTTGCAGCAGGGTCAAATTATCGAACGTGGAAAGCATGAAGACCTGATCAGGCAAGGCGGGCTCTACGCCCGACTCTGCCAAGCACAAAGTAGTAACGAAACGATTGAGCAGACCTTCAGCCATCTTTGAGCTTGTTTACAGTGCTTGAAGTCCTAGGAGTTGAGCGTAAATAGCTTCGCTGCGTTTGCACATGACTTCGATGGTATTTTCTACTAGGCAACGTGCATAAGCTGTTTGCACCATGGTTTGGGTTAATTCATGGTCTGTTAATGCGGAAGATATCGCATCCGCTAAAGCTTGGCTTTGACCAACGGGAACGAGCCGCCCCGTCAGGCCGTCCTGCACTACTTCAGGAATCCCTCCCACGGCGGAGGCCACCACGGGACAACGTGCCATCTGGGCTTGAAGAATAATTTGAGGGACACCTTCGTGAGCGGTTGAGGGAAGAACAAGGACGTTGAGTGCCTTCAAGAGTTGCGGAACATCCTGACGTTGCCCCAACCAAAAAAATCTCTCGTTCAAACCACGTTCTTGTATGGATTCTTGTAAGGAAGCAGCACCTGGCCCATCTCCGGCGATAATAAAGTGTAGATCAGGCCGTTGCCGTAGTAAGATTGCGGCGGCTTCTAAAAAAAACCGATGCCCCTTCCAACTGCGAATAACGGAAATCATGCCCACGAGTGCTGTCTCGGGAGTCAACCCTAACTCTTCGCGTAAGCTAGCGGGAGTAGAATTAAGAAAGGGTTGAGGGTCAATACCAGTCGGCAAATTTGTAATATGATCGAGGCTGATTTTTAGTTGGTCAGAGATTTTTTTTCGGATCTGTTCACTCGTGGTCAGCACATGATGGGGTAAAACCCCGTAGGCGATACGGCTAGAAAACCTGCGCGGATATTCTACGTCGATATGTTTAGATCGGATAATACAGGGCACGTGCGCTAGACGTGCGGCAATGCCTCCAATCCAGCCATCTTTAGAGCTATGGGTGTTAACCACGTCAGGCCTTCTTTTTTTAAGCCATGCCGTTAGGGAAAGAATGGAGTGAGGAAAGAAGAGAGCTTTTTCACGAATAGGAAAAACCGTAAAGCCTGCCGCTTGCGCTTTTTGAAAAATTTGGCTGGTCGGTTGAGCCGCCAAAGACATTTCATGTCCCCGTGAGCGCATAGCTAACATTTCTGTAAAAATACGAATCTCTTGCCCGCCCCAGCCGAGGGATGCTTCACTGTGAACAATATTGAGATGCCGCATAAACAAGAACCTATTAACTCACTCGTTAGGCGGAGTAGTAGCTGCGATACCATTGACAAAAATGGAGCATCCCGTCTTCAATGCTGGTCTTAGGCTCAAAACCAACGGCTGAAGTTAAAGCAGAAACATCAGCGGATGTGGCCAGAACATCTCCCGGCTGCATGGGCAGGTAGTTGCAAACAGCCTTCTTGCCTAACGCGGTTTCAATGGCGGCGATGAAGCGCATCAGTTCGACGGGATTATTATTTCCAATGTTATAAATTCTATGCGGTGCGCTCGTGCCAGCGGGATCTGCCTGCGAGCCTTGCCAGTCCGTGTTGGGCTTGGGAATTTGTTCAGCAACACGCACGACACCTTCCACGATGTCATCTACATAAGTGAAGTCGCGCTGCATTTTACCTTGGTTAAACACATTGATAGGTTTTCCTTTACTGATGGCGTCGGTGAAAAGAAACGGAGCCATGTCGGGACGACCCCAAGGACCATAGACAGTAAAGAAGCGGAGACCGGTGGCAGGAATTTGATAAAGATGACTATAGGTATGTGCCATCAGCTCATTTGATTTTTTGGTCGCAGCGTAAAGGCTAATCGGATGGTCTGTGCGATCATCGACCCGGAAGGGCATTTGCGTATTTAATCCATAAACAGAGCTAGAGCTGGCATAAACTAAGTGCGGAACTTTCGTGTGACGGCAGCCCTCAAGGATGTTAAGAAAAGCGACAACGTTACTTTCAATGTAAGCATGGGGATTTTCAATGCTGTAACGAACCCCGGCTTGAGCGGCGAGGTGAATGACGCGGGAGAATTCATGTTTGTGAAATAAATCATCCACGGCATTACGGTCAGATAACTCCATAACATCGAAGGAGAATTTCGGCTGAGAAGCTAAATTAGCTAAGCGCGCTTTTTTTAGAGCCACGTCGTAATACGGGTTGAGGTTATCAACGCCTATGATTTCGTGGCCTTGGGCGAGAAGTCTCTGCGCCGTGTGGTAGCCGACAAATCCGGCCACACCTGTTACTAATATCTTCATACGTTTAGATTAAAAAAGAATGTTAAGGAAATAGCCATGAGGGAAAAGCTTTTTAGTTGTGCTCAAAGGTAAAGAGGTTATGTGCATGTATTCGTAGTCTCAAAGTAAGAAATGGTTCCTCACTGATTTTTCATGGCACTTTTTTTGAAAAGTGACCATGCTAGTCCGCTCATGTTTAAAGGATTTCGTTATTTATCTAAGATGGTCGCTTTTGGCTGGCCGTTTCTACGAACGTATAGAGTCCGATTTATCACGGGGATCTTTTTGGGAATCGCTTATGCCGCCGTCAATGGATTAAGCGTGGGGGTGGCTCCCCTGATTGTAAACCGTCTCCAGCATGAAACACCGTTAGTGGAAGCAGCTAAGGTGCCGCCGCCACAGGTCGTTTCCATGGAAGCGAGTGGACTGCGTGCCTCCGTGGATAAGATGACTCAACCTTTTCAAGATCTGTCTGCCGCAGTTAAGGTGAAAACAAAAGCCTGGGGAGACGAGGCTAAAGTGGCTCTAGAGGAATTCCTGCCTCGGAAAGGACGCCCGATCACAGGTCTGCAAATTTTCGGTGCGGTCTTTCTCATAACATTTTTAACCACGCTGCGCGGTGTGCTAAATTATCTCAGCGTTTATTGTATGAGTTGGGCCAATGAGCGAATGATCCAAGACTTGCGCTGTGCCGTGGTAGAAAAATTAAATTCCCTTTCCCTCTCATTTTTTAATCGCAGCACGACAGCAGAATTGACCCAACGCATTGATCAGGATACAGGGAACCTACAACGCGCCTTTGTCATCGGGATGCCCGACTTAGTTAAAGAGCCTTTCACCTTACTCTTCATTTGTGCGTGGCTGATTTACATCGACTGGCGCTTAGCCATGTTCGCTTTTATCTTTCTACCCGCTTGCGTGGTGCCGGCCATTATCTTGGGAAAAAAACTTAAAAAAATCAGCATTCTTCAACGCACCACAACCGTGACCCAAGGCAATGTCATTTTACAAGTCTTAGCCAATATCCGTGTGGTCAAGGCCTTCGGTTTAGAAAAAGCGCAGGGCGAAAATTACCGTGAGCTTTCTGATGATCTGGCTCGCCATAACATCAATGCTAACAAGAAGAAGACCTTAATTAATCCCATCATCGAAAGTGTGAGCGGGATAGCCATGGGCGGGTTACTGGCCTACATCTTCTATGCAGGATATAATTTAGGGGAGATTGCCGGTTTCATGCTGGCACTGGGGCTGAGCTTCGCCCCGATTAAAAAAATAGCCAATCTTAACATGCTCTTTCAGCAGACCTCCGTGGGCGTAAACCGATTGCTCGAACTTTTTGCTGAAAAACCCTCTGTCGTTAATCAAGTACAAGGAGTTTATTTAAAAAAATTCCAGCAACAAATCGAATTTAAGGATGTCGCCTTCAGTTACGGTGAAGCCCCCGTTCTGCAGGATTTTAATCTAACGATCCCTGCGGGCACTAAAGTCGGTATCGTCGGAGAAAGCGGCTCGGGAAAAAGCACGCTGGTGAATTTACTCTTTCGTTTTTATGACGTGACTGCGGGCAGCGTGACGATGGATGGGCATCTCTTAAAGGACATCGAGATCACGAGCTTACGCCAGCAAATGTCCCTCGTCAGTCAAGAGGTTCTCTTATTCAATCGAACCGTGGCCGAGAATATCGCTTATGGGTGCAAGGGTGCGACGCAAGCTGAAATCCAAGCGGCGGCGAAAGCTGCGTTTGCCGATCATTTTATCCGCCAGTTGCCGTTAGGCTATGACACTCCCGTTGGCGAATGGGGGAACCGGCTCTCGGGCGGACAACGGCAGCGTATCGCTCTGGCGCGTGCCTTTGTGCGGCAAGCTCCGATTCTCGTCTTGGACGAGGCGACGGCTGCGCTGGACTCAGACTCGGAAAAAGAAATTCAACAGGCCATTGATGCCTTTAGTAATGATCAGACCGTGATTTCTGTAGCGCACCGATTGGCTACGCTACGTTCTATGGACATGATTATTGTGCTAGAAAAAGGAAGGCTGGTGGAGCAAGGGTCCTTTGCAGAGCTTTTAAAACGTAACGGCATCTTTACTCGTCTAGCCGCACATCAAGGGATTTACGCGGCTTAAGGATTGAAGAAGAGCGGCTTGCCTTTTTAGGTTCCTGCCGTTTACTTGGTTCATGTCTTTAAAGCGTCTCTACATTGCAGGTCACCGCGGTCTCGTCGGCCAAGCTCTCCTGCGTCATTATGCGGATTTATCAGGCTGGCAGCTCATTACCAGAACGCGCCAAGAATTGGACTTAACAGATGCAGCCGCGGTGCAGGATTTTTTTGCCGCGGAAAAACCAGATTATGTCATCATGGCAGCGGCCAAGGTGGGCGGGATCAAGGCGGCCTACTCTCAGGCAGTAGAGTTTCTTTTGGAAAATATGAAAATACAAAATAGTATTCTCCAAGCAGCCTACGAGCACCAAGTCACGAAACTACTCTTTCTCGGCAGCACCTGCGTCTATCCTAAAAACGCAGAAATACCGATTAAGGAATCTTCTCTCTTATCTGGTCCGATGGAAGTGACTAATGAAGCTTACTCCATTGGTAAAATTGCGGGCATCCGTCTTTGTCAGGCTTTCCGCCAGCAATACGGCAGGGATTTTATTGTGGCTATGCCCGCAAATCTTTACGGCCCTTACGATAATTTTGATCCTGAACATTCCCATGCACTACCCTCCATGATGCGGAAATTTCACGAGGCCAAGGTGAAGAACTTACCCGCAGTTACGCTCTGGGGAACGGGCAATCCTAAGCGAGAATTTCTTTACGTCGATGACCTCGCCCGCGCCTGCGCTTTCTTACTAGATACCTATAGCTCACCAGAAATCGTTAATGTCGGCGTGGGCAACGACATCAGCATACGTGAAGCGGCGGAAAAGATTCGTGAGACGATTGGTTATGAAGGGGATATTGTCTGGGACAGCACGCAGCCTGATGGGAATCCACGCCGGATTTTAGACTTAAGTAAAATCCATAGCTTAGGCTGGAAAGCTCAGATGCCTTTTGTGGAAGGCCTAGAAACAACCTACCGCTGGTTCCTAAAGAATCGGGCTTAGCGTTGACGAATGGGCAGAGCGGACTAATGTCTCTGTATCTTTATGAATCCTATTCCCGTAACAGTGCTGACCGGTTTCCTCGGAGCTGGTAAAACTACTCTTCTTAATCGTATTCTTTCGGAGCATCACGGTAAACGCATTGCGGTGATCGAAAATGAATTCGGGGAGATCGGGGTGGACCAAGAATTAGTCATCCGCAGCGATGAGGAAATCTTTGAGATGAATAATGGTTGCATCTGCTGCACGGTGCGGGGCGATCTTATCCGTATTTTATCCACACTACATAAACGGAAAGATAAGTTTGATTACGTTCTAATCGAGACTACGGGTCTGGCTGATCCCGGTCCCGTGGCTCAAACTTTTTTCACGGACGATGAGATTAAAGAAAAATATCGGCTTGATGCCATCGTCACTCTAGTTGATGCGAAGCATATTTTGTTACACCTAGACGATAGCCATGAGGCGCAGGAGCAGGTGGCTTTTGCCGACGTTATTATTCTTAATAAAACGGATTTAGTTTCTGCCCCCGAATTAGATTCGCTAGAAACAAGAATTCGTAAAATGAATGCTGTGACGAAAATCTATCGCACACAGGATGCCCAGATTGAGATCGCTAAGGTGCTTGGTGTGGGGGGCTTTGATTTAGCGAGGGCGGTAGAATTAGAGCCAGAATTTTTAGGTAAAAAAGAAGAGCTTCACACCCACGGAGATTATGAACATGATGAACACGAGCATGATCATGAGCACGAAGAAGCTCCTGAGCATGATCATGTGCATGATGAGTCGATCACGTCGGTGGGAATTACAACCCCAGGGGATTTGGATTTAACGAAGTTTGACGAGTGGTTAGGAAAATTATTGAAAGAAAAGGGACAGGATATTTTTCGGATGAAAGGGGTTGTCAGTATTCGGGGAGAAGCGGATCGTTTTATTTTTCAAGGGGTTCACATGCTTTTCGATGGTCGTCCAGGAAAGGCGTGGGGCAAGGACGCTCGGAAAAACATGGTTGTTTTTATTGGTCGTAATCTGGATCGTGAAGATTTGAATAAAGGCTTTGCTTCCTGCTTGGCGCGCTGAGGCCTGCGATTATGTCTGCCCAGCGCAAAATCAACCTGCTTAAACCCAAGCTTAAACTGGATGTGGCTGACTATGTGGCCTCTCTAGCTTGGAGTGCCAAAGGTGATCAGCTGGCAATTGGGCAATCAGGCGGCGGGTTAGCGTGGTTAGATTTAGCAGCTAAAAAAAAATCAGTAACCACCCAAGCACATGCCCAAGGGCTTTCCCAGCTGTCGATTTCACCGAAGGAATCAGACGACGTGTTGGCATCAGGTGGGCATGATGGGTTTTTACGGTTATGGAAGATAGGAGCGTCTGAACCTTTTTTTGAAAAGAAACTAGGTAAGGAATGGATCGCAGCGTTGAGCTGGAGCTGGGATGGAAGTTTTTTAGCGGTGGCTTGTGGAAAGTCGGTTGTGATTCTGGATGCTAAAGGCACAGAGATCCGTCCTACGACAGTCCTGGCATCAACCGTCACCTCGCTAAGTTGGTATCATGACCACAAGGCTTTGATCGCAAGCTGCCAAGGTGGTTTAACTATTTTAGGCATTCGGGATGCAGCACCGCTTAAAACGTATGACTGGAAAAGTGGCTTCTGGTGTTCGGCTTGGAGCCGTGATGGGAAATGGGTAGCGGGCGGAAGTCAGGAAAAAGCAGTGCATATTTGGGAAGCGGAAACGGCCGAACATTACCATATGCCAGGTTACCCTGTAAAAGTGCAGTGGATGGGATTTACACCCGATAGTCATTGGTTAGTCACCACGGCAGGGATGGATATTTCGATGTGGGATTGCTCAGGTGCAGGGCCTTGTGGCCGGAATCCTAAAACTATTCTGGAACATGACGCCATTATTGAGGTATGTGCATTGCAGCAGCATGGAAGTCTTTGCGCCACTGCAGATGAGGGGGGACATTTTCTACTCTGGGACACTGCACAGAAAGAAAAGTCCGCCTTAATTGCGGGCTTTAAGCAAAAGGCTGGTTTTAGTGCAGGGGCGTGGTCGTTGGGTGATACGGTGCTTGCTTTAGGATCAACCGATGGAACCGTTTATTTATTTTAGCTCAGACGTTAGATATTTATTATTATGAATATTTCAAAATTACCTATTTATCTCATCACTGGATTTCTAGGTAGTGGAAAGACGACTTTTTTACAACGGATCGTGGAGGCTCCTGAGTTTGCCAAATCATCAACAGCTTTACTAATCAATGATGCAGGCCCGATGAATGTGGATGCTAAGGTATTTAAGAATCAAGCGGAAACAGTCAAAGCGCTTACGGGAGGTTGCGCGTGTTGTGTGGTGAGTAAAGATTTACAGCGGGAGATACGCAGCTTTGTAGCTGATCCACGAATTGACCAAGTTTGGATTGAGGCATCAGGCGTGGCTGAAGTGGAGGATTTACTGGATCGTCTAACGGAGGAAGAATTACCGAAAGTTTGCGAAGTGCGGCGGGTGATACATGTGGTTGATAGTGTTCATTATGGACGCAGTCTTTTCAGTAAAGCTTTACAACATGCTCAATGGCGTTGGGCCGATGTGGTGGTTCTCAATAAGGTCGACTTAATAAAAGCACCTGCGTTGCGTGAGCTAGAGCAGAAAGTTCATGAAATAAATCCACGAGCTTTAGTCGTTACGTCGGTCCGAGGTGTAACTAATCAAGACTGGAGTAAAGGCGGTGAGCGGAGCCGAGCTAAGGCCGGAAGCCTACGGATGGCTCATGTAGTTCCCGTGAAAACGTGTTGGCTTGAGCGTGGGGAGTTGATTAAAAAGGCCTCACTCGTAGCTTGGTTGCGAGAGTTACCCGAAGAGGTTTATCGGGTGAAAGGTTTTCTTCGTTTAGCGGAGAGTCCTCAGCAAATTCATTGGGTTCATCAAGTAGGTCTGATTGATGAAGAGGTGCAAATCTGGCCTTATGAAAGCCCGAAGGAAGAGTTGGGCTTAGTTTTATTGGGCAGTGAGTTGGAAATGGTGACTTTAGAAAAAAGTTGGCAGTTGCTCGATTGATTTCAAAAATAGGTGCCTCCGTGTAAAACCTGCTGCCTGCGGCTGAGATCATGAAGCAGATAAAAATGAGCGGCGGCACGGCGGAGATCAAGACCGTCTCAGGTGGCAAGTTAACCGCTATGGTGAACGGGATAATGAATGTCGTGCTTAATGACGCCAAAGGAAATGTGTCCGCCATTTCTAACTATGATGTTCTACAGTCCAATGGCGTGATTCATGTGATCCACAGCGTTTTATTACCGTAAGCTTTACGCTTCAAGTTGCCTAACTAAGTCTGGAATCACTTCTTGCGGGAAGCGATCCTTTGCTTGCTCTCTTGACTGTAATCGGCTAGTTTTCTATGTCCTAGCCTTTGAAATTCACGGGAGTTCCTCACCTTCATGACTTTTTCTCTAAAAAGAATTATGCAATTATTATGTGCCTTAGCACTGCTGGCTCCGAGCTCCTATGCCGAGCTGACGTCGGCCTCGCGCGAGGAACTGCTCCAGCGCATTAAACATTTAGAGCAGCAAAATGCCCAATTAGCCGTAGAAGCTACGCGTGCTAAAATGCAGTCAGAAGATTTCAAAAAACGTTACCATGACGTTGCTGTAAAAAAGGAAGACGTTCCGCAAGAGGACATGACGGTCGTGGCAAAAAAGTTATGGAAGGCGGAAGTTTCTTTAGGTGCCACGGCATCCAGTGGAAATAATAACTCGTATCAAGTTAACCTTGCCTCAAAAGGAACACGAACCACGGATCTCGATGAACTTATTTTTAGGCTCAGTGCAGATCTCGCTGAAAATGAGGGGGAAAAAATATCCGAGAAAGCTAAAGCATCTAGTGACTACCGACGCGATATCGATAAACGCTGGTATTGGCTTCTCCTAGGATCGCTCGAACGTGATCAATTGACGGATCTCGACTACCGCTTCACGGCAGGTCCAGGTATAGGGTATAGGTTTTGGAATACAGATAAATTTAAGTTTTCTTTAGAAACAGGCCCGGCCTTTGTCTTAGAGAAAAATAAAAATGATGGCGCCGACTATAGCGTGCGAGAGCGCACTGGCACTCGTTTGGAATATCAGTTAACGGACTGGGCTAAACTTTTTCAAACAAACGAAATTCTTAACAACTTCCAAGATCCCGAGGATTATATTGTAACAAATGAGTTGGGTGTGGAATCAAGTCTAACCAAAGTGCTATCGTTAAGGGTTTTTGGCTCGCATCGGTATGATAATCAGCCAGCAGTGGATAAGAAAGAGCATGATTTTTCACTCATCTCCGCCTTGGTTTATAAGTTTGAGTAAGCTCCCTTAAAAAGCGGTTCATTAAACTGCTAAACTACTAACATAAGCTCCACCAGGGCCTGGGCGATAAAGGGAAAGTAATCCTAGTTCTTCTAAGGAATCAAAATGTTTATCCTTAGCATAAAGTTGGAGCCCTTTCTTCTGAGCATGCGTGGCGATGACAGCATCTGACCAAGGAATGGTGATGCCTGCCCCACGACAAATCCACTGGAAGCGCACCGTGTCGTCCCAGTGGATTTCATTTTGTGGGATATAGGGAATGAGGGAGAAGAAATTCGTCAGGATCTTTCGCTCCAGTTCTCTGGCACCTCCGAGGACTTCTAGCTTAATAATCCCACAATAAGCGGCTTTCCCTTCTTCCACTAGATTTTCTAGCGCAAGACTTGTGAGGAGGTCGCCCTGCCGGCGGAAGGCTTCAATCCAGATAGAAGAATCAACAAGAACCATATTATTTTTTCTTAGTTCTAGGTTTTTTCCCATAACGCACAACCTTACGATCAGGGATAGAGGCAGGAGGGGGAGTTAGTGAAACTTCCCCCCATGATTCGATTTGATCATTCGTCCATTCATAATTTAAAGGTTCTTCCCGCAAGGAGCGTATAAAGGACGCCGCCTTTTTACGGTTAGCAAAAAGCTCAGTGGCTTTAGCGATGGCGGTGCTCATCTTAGTCTCCCCAGTGAGTCGCATGACTTCTCTCATTAATGAATCTTCTATTTCAACACTCAATCTCATGCTCATACTATTGCAGCAAAATGAATCATTATGAAGAAGTAAATGATGCAATTTGATTTTTTATTTAGATTTTTACGGTGAACAGAAGATTCGCAAGGCGTTTAACCTGTGATACTTTTTGAGTAATGAATAAAACATGGTTGATCACAGGTTGTTCCTCAGGATTTGGGCGTGCGCTGGCGGAGCAGGTCTTGCAGCGTGGAGATAAGCTTCTAGCCACCGCACGTAAGCCCGAGCAATTAGCTGATATGCAGGCTCGTTACCCTGAGACCTGTCAGGTGGCGCGGCTAGATGTCACTCAACTACCAGACATTCATGCTGCGCTGGAACACGTTCAACGAATTTTTGGCCGTCTGGATGTGGTGGTGAATAATGCTGGGTATGGGCTTCTCGGTGCTTTGGAAGAATTTTCTGATGAACAAATGAGAAGGAATATGGAAGTAAATTTCTTTGGAGCAGTTCAGGTTATCCGTGAGGTCTTACCGATTTTTCGAGCGCAAAAAAGTGGACATATCATTAATATGACCGCTGCCGCCGCCATTTCAAACTATGCGGGGTTTTCTATTTACGGAGCGTCCAAGTTTGCTTTAGAAGGATTGTCCGAATCCGTGGCAGCCGAGGGAAAAAGTTTGGGTATTAAAGTCACCTGCGTGGAACCCGGCCCCTTCCGCACTGATTTCATTAAGCGATCCATGGAACGAGCACCCGCCAGCATATCGGATTATGAGAATACTGTGGGAAAGTTTGCGGGGTTTCTGGATAAAATGGATGGTAAGCAACCAGGAGATCCAACTAAGGCAGCACTAGCTATTATAAGCTGTGTTGATGCGGAAGTGGCACCCTTACGTTTAGTTCTCGGCAAATACGCAATCGATAAAGTGGAGCGGAGCAGCAAGATGCGTTTACGTGAGCTAGAAACGTGGAAAGAAGTGGGGCTTTCCGCAGATGGAGCCTTAGCTTAATCTAAAGTCTTGAAATATTTTTAGAACATTCCCAAAGTTTAACCCTCATGAATCCCTTACCGTCTGATCAGCTCTTAGAACAATTGCAGTGGCGTTATGCCACGAAACAATTCGATTCCAGCAAAAAAATTTCCGCTAAAGACTGGACTGCGTTGGAAGATGCTCTTGCCTTAACCCCTTCCTCCTTTGGGTTACAGCCTTGGAAATTTTTAGTTATTACCAACGCCGATTTACGGCAAAAGTTGCAGACTGCCTCATGGGGTCAAGCTCAAGTAACAGACTGTTCACAGCATGTTGTCTTTGCCATACGCACGGACGTCGATGCCGCATTTGTCAGCGCAAATATGGAGTTGACGGCATCCCTGAGAGGCGTGCCTGTGGAAAGTTTAGACGGGTTCAAGAATGTGGTGTTAAATTTCCTCCCGCGCATCAATACCATCGAGTGGGCCACACGCCAGGCTTACATCGCCTTAGGTAATCTCATGACCTCTGCCGCCATGATCGGCGTGGACACGTGTCCGATGGAAGGAATCGACGCAGCAAAATATGACGAGATTCTTGGCCTAGCTCCAAAGAACTTGAAAACTGTGGTGGCTTGCTCAGTGGGTTACCGGGCAGAGAGTGACAAGTATTCCAGTGCTAAGAAAGTCCGCTTTCCGAAGTCTGCGCTTTTTGAGCATCATTAATTTCCATTTTCTTTTTCAGTTTAATTATTTAAAGCAGGCGGAGTTTCACGTTTACAAAAACCGCTCACTCACTAAGCTGCAATGAGTATGAAGACATCATCATGTTGGAAAAAAGGTTTTACTCTTATTGAACTTTTGGTGGTTATCACCATCATTGCCCTCCTCGCTGGGATAGCTTTTCCCGCCATTGGGAAGGCTCTGCAAACTGCTAAAAAAGCGGAAGCTTCCGCTATGATTAATAATCTTAAAATAGCCCTTACCTCCTACAACACTGAATATGGAAGCTGGCCGGATAATGTCTTCACGGACGAAACATCATCTGTCGAATCGGGTAATAAAGACCTTTATGAAATGCTGGCTGGAATATCCACCACGAATAACCCCCGTAAAATCTCTTTTATGGACTTCAACGTCAAGGTGCTGCGCACGGGAGAATTAAGTCCTGACAACACGCGATTAGATGGCACTGCTGAAGGCTTCGTGGATCCTTGGAACCAACCGTATCGCCTTTTAGCCGATGTCAATTATGATAATGAAATCGAACTTCCCATAGAGTTTACGGATCAGCAAAAATTAAATACCTCCCTTATTATATGGTCGCGCGGAAATCAAAGCCCATGGGATGACGTAGAAAACCAAGATAAGAATTATATTCGTAGCTGGAAATAAATTATGCGCCTCTCCTCACGTTGCGGTTTTACCTTGGTCGAACTCTTAGTTGTTATATCTGTCATCGGGATCCTAGCTGCCCTGACTCTAGGTACAGGTTCTTTTGTGCAAAACAAAGCAGCACACTCCCGGGCGCAAGGTGAAGTGGCGGCTATTGATTTAGCTCTTGAGCGCTACAAAATAGATAACGCTGATTATCCTGAGGCTAGTGATATAGGATCTCCCGGCGACCTCTATGCAGCAGATCCCACCTCCCCTGAATATCGAATAGCGGGGGAGCGGTTATTTCAGGCTTTAGTCGGTAGAAAGAATTTTGATCAGGCCGCAAGTTCATCAGATACGACTCAATACATTGAATTAAAGAAAGGACAAACGGGTGGCGAAAATAAATCTTACATCCAAGATCCCTTCAAAAATCCTTATGGATATTTCTATGATCCTACCGATACGCCTAAATCCCTATTTAATGAAGTAGTCCCTGACTTCTGGAGCACTTCGGGAAAGAAAACGGCGGCACTTAAAGGTAGTGAAGAGGATAAGGCACATTATTTAAATTGGGTGGCCAACTGGCCAAATAAATAGTGGCTTTACTTTGCGACCAAATCCACTGCCACGCTGCGTCGTAAAAGCACATTGCCCCGCTTTTCATTGAAGGCTAGAGCGAAGCGCACCTTTTCATTTTTCTTAAGCTTACCAAGCTGTCTGGGCAAATCAGCCAAGCTACGGATACGGTAGGGTCCGATTCCTGTTAAAATCATGCCCTTACGCACGCCCACAGTATCGGCCGCACTACCCTCCCGCACGAAGGAGATAAGAAGTCCGCTACCAAGGGGGAAGCCAAAAGATTCCGCCAGATTCGCATCTAGTTCTTGCACGTTAAGTCCGTAGTTTTCGTTTAATAGCTTATCCAAGGCAACTTCTGGAGGTGCTGCTTTACGACCCTCAGTGATGTCGATGGCGTTTTTAACAAAGACCGAGACCCGTTCCCCCGGAATGGCGAAGCCTATATTTTCTGCTCCTGCGGCGGCTTTGGCCATGTTCAGCCCGACAAATTTTCCGGAAATATCGACCAAGGGTCCCCCAGAATTTCCCGGATTGATGGCAGCATCGGTTTGTAATAAGGAATCGTAGTTTGTGCCGTCGATGGTTAAAGTGCGGTTGATAGCACTGAGAATGCCCGTGCTAACACTGCTTTCGTAACCGATGGGATTACCTATGGCGATGACCGTTTGTCCGAGAAGATTGGGAGAAATTTTATTGATATCAAGCAGCGGGAGAGGTTTATCACTTTTAATCTTAATTAAGGCCAGATCGAGGTCTGGATCTTCACGCAAGGCTACGGCCTCATAGGTGGTTCCGTCATGAAGCGTGACGTTAATTTTTGTGTTTGAGGCGCGGGCGATGACATGCTCGTTCGTCACGATGTAACCGTCCGCGCTGACGATTACGCCGGAGCCGAGGCTGCGCACGGGGACTTGGACGATACGGCCTCCGCGATAGACACCGCCGCCATAGAAGCGGTCGAAGAAGGCGTCGAAAGGATCAACCACGGCTTGTTGCTGAAGCGTTTCCGTGTAGATATTAACAACAGTGGGGCGGGCCTGAGCCACTACTTTAACGATGGGTTCCTCCTCAGGCGTGATGGCAGTTAGGCAAGCGTATGAAGCGAGGAGCAAAATAAAACTGAGGTTTGCGGGATGAAAATTGTTAAGAAATAATCGTTTCATAAGTTGATTCCTTGATCAGACAAGATACATAATAACCACAAAATGTCATCCCTCCATAATGCGCTTAATTTCTACGGCAGCTTCTTAAATTTAAAAGAAGAACCTTGGGTTGTTGATGAGGCCTTTGTGCAGAGGCTATGGTTTGAGCAAGTTTATAAGGATGAGCTGGTGACCTTAACAGGCGAAAAAATCAGGCTACTCCAACCAGGATTTTGGAACCATTCAGCTGGCCCAGATTTCACCCGTGCCTGCTTAGTCGATGGAGCGGGTCACCGTGAAGTTGGAGCCGTGGAAATACATTGTGAAGCTTCCGCCTGGAAGCAGCACGGGCACGAGGCGGATCCGCACTATGACGAAGTCATCCTGCATGTGGTGTGGAAGGCTGGACCTAAACTTTTCTTTGCTGGTGATTCTAAGCGGCGCTCCGTGCGGACGGTGGAGCTTAGTAGCCAACTTAAGGTTCCTTTAGCTGAAGTGCGTCGCCACTTTTATTCTAAAGAATCGGAAAGAAAAGTGGGAGCGCGGGTGGGACTTTGTCAGCGGGAGTTGGCTCAATTAAGCGTGCAGGAAACAATTAACTTATTAGAAGAGGCTGGGTGGTATAGGTTCCAGAAAAAAGCGGAGCTCTGGAGTATGCGTAGGCAGAATTTAGGATGGGAACAAGCTCTTTGGTTAGGCTTAGCAGACGCTTTAGGATTTTCCCAAAATAGGGAGGCCTATAAAAGTCTAGCTCAACGCTTACCAATAGAAAGTTTACGCCAAGAAAAATCTGCATTGAAGCGGGAAGCTTTATTGTTTGGTTTAGCAGGATTTTTACCTGAACGAAGTTTACCTAAAGAAAAAAAGGCTCATGAATGGTTCCGTTCCTTGTGGGATGAGTGGTGGCAAGTGCGGGCGGAATGGGAAGAGCAAAGTTTACTAAAAAAGTCTTGGGTTTTACGTGGAGTCCGACCTTTAAATCGGCCCGAGAGAAGACTCGCAGTGCTCAGTCTGCTTTCGGAACCAGCCTTATGGAAGAAATTTTCTGACTGCGCTCAAATTGCTGATTACAAATCGATGGAATACTTCATGAGTGGATTAAGTCATCCCTTTTGGGACAAGCACAGCACTTTACAAAGTGCGGCGTCACGAACGATCCAGTTAATGGGCAAAGATCGAGTCATGCGTTTTTGGTTTAACGTAGTGGGGCCGCTGGCCTTGGCTGAAGGCGCGTCCGACGTGCGGAGTAAACTAGAGAAGATGAAGACTTCTGAAGTCATGCATCCGGCAAGTGTTGCGGCTCTACGTTTATTAGATGGGAGGAATATGGGGTCGGGTGGGAGATCTCTTTTGGTGAAGGAAGGATTACTACAAGTCTATCAGGATTTTTGCTTAAAAGATGAGGAGCAATGTGCGGGGTGCGCATTTCCAGAATTAGTAGAAAATTGGGGGAAATCCAAATGAATTTACTGATTTTTTAAGGAGATGGAGGGAAGATAAATGCCTTCTGCGGTGGCAGTCCACCATTGTCCATTTTTCTTTAAGTTATCATATTTCGTAAAGCGATAGGTGTATTTGACCGCACGAATAAAGCGCGGAGGATGATCGGGGTAAGGGTTGTGTTCCAGTAAAGAAATAACATGGGAATTATTGCGCAAGAGCTGTTCGCAAAAACTAAGAAACCAAGGATTTTGTTGATAAGTGCCCAGAGACGCAAACCACATTTGCCAATCTAAGCGTGGCTGGTGTGGGGCAACAAATCGTGGTGCTTCTTTAACATTACCCGGTTTCCATTTAAAGATGTATTCTAACCAAAGAGAGCCGTCATCACTCCCCTCCACGACTATTTCAGATCGTGTCGTGGTCATAACGGCAAAGAGACCGTAGTTATTAAGACTACGAAAGGGGGCTAGGTAGTTGAAGGATTGATAAACAAATTGGGGCCAGACTGTTTTCTTAAAGAATAACTCAGAGACGGTGAGACTATAAAAAAGGATCGAGACAATAGCCACAGGCAACAAACTCCACGAAGGCAGTCGCCATGCAGAAGTAGCTTGAGACTTAATGGTAAATTTTTTAAAGGTGAGTTGATGCCATGTAGCGTCGTCGATAAGAAGTAAGCAGAGAAGAATGGTTAATAAATTGAAGAAGCAATAGTTACCTGTAAGCGCAATTAATACTTGGAGGCTGATAAACGCAAGTGCGGCTATGAGTTTGAGCCGACGTTGGGCGAAGATGAGAAAGGGGAGAAATAGTTCAATCCCAAACATGCTTAGGGTGGAAAACGTGTGAAAGCCTGCTGGTAGCTGGTGCATAAAGTAGGCGAGGAAGGTGGGGAGTGGCTGCGTTTCGTAATGAAATTGCAAAGCCGTCAGGTTCGCCCATGTTGGATCGCCACTGAAAATTTTCACGAGGCCCGAGGAAATCATTAAACGAAACAAGAGAAATAATATCAACCAACGAGCCAATAAAGAAGGGTTTAACTCACGAGCTTTGTAAAACTTAAAATTCCACGGGGCGAGGAACACAGTAAGTAAGCCAGCCTCAAGCAGTAGATTGTCCCACTGAAAACTAAAGAATGCTCCGCCGATATTTACTAAAGAGAGATAGAGGAGCCATAGAAGAAAAAATACAGTTGCACCGCCTAGTCCCATCATTGCCAGTAGGGAAAGCACCGCACCGATGAGGCAACCGACAAGGAGGCTAGTATCTGAGGAGTCCAGCCAGAAAAGTGTGGGAAGTTGGACGAGGCCTGATACGCCAATTGTCTGGAAAACTTGTGACAAAAAAGTCTGGGCTGGGATGATACCATTTTCTCCAATGAGGCCTTGGACTTGAAGCGCGCATGAACTAAAGGCAATGAGATAGGCTAGAGCCATACCACGTAGAAAAAGCCAAGAGGAAGTAGAATAAGTTGGAGTCACGCCGACAAGTCCTGTCAAGGCGCGGTCTATGCTGGACAAGCCTTCCCGGTGTGCGGCAACCCAGCGATAACAGGCTTCTGCTATTTGCGGGAAAAAAGGGAGATAACGATAAGCAAGAAGCGGTAAGCGTGTCTCCCAACGCAAAGCTAAAGCCATGAAAACGGCTTGGGCTGCTGCGTGATACGTGCCGTTTGGTTGAATGATGTAAACGGATTTTTGGAAAGAACTTGCGGAGATTTGCGGATAGTCATGAGCGCAGTCTTGAAAGGCTTTGTAGTCTAGACGATCCCCGCAGATGCTGCGAAGACGGGCTACCCACTTACGACAAAAACCGCATTCGCCATCGTAAATGAATAAAGGTTTTTCAAGTGGCATAGGTTTACATTTAACTTTAGCTTAGAAGGTAGTTCTGGAAAAGTTAAATAACGTAACGTGAAGAAGAATATGACTTTAGATGTTGAACAAAAACTAACGATTCATGAGATTTATAAAAGCATTCAAGGTGAGAGCACTTTTGCTGGATTGCCCTGTAGTTTCGTGCGGCTGACTTTTTGTGATTTACGTTGCAGTTGGTGTGATACGGAATATGCCTTTTACGATGGAGTTAAAAAAACATTTTCGGAAATTATGGCCGAAGTTAAAAAACTCGACTGTCCTTTGGTTGAATTAACGGGTGGTGAGCCCTTATTACAACCAGGCTCTTTGGCCTTAATGAAGTTGTTGTGCGATGAGGGGTATCAGGTTTTATTAGAAACGGGTGGGCATCGGGATATTAGCCCGGTTGATTCTCGAGTGGTGCGGATCATGGATTTAAAATGTCCCGACAGTGGAATGAGCGAGAAAAATCGTGTAGAAAATATACCCTTACTGACACGGAATGATGAAGTGAAGTGCGTCATTGCCTCTCGCCGTGACTACGAGTGGGCTCGGGGAAAAGTTCTAAGCCATGATTTATGTAATAAGGTGCGGGCTGTTTTATTTTCGGCGGTGTTTGGAAAAATTCAGCCTCGAGAAATTGTGGATTGGATTTTAGAAGATAAGTTGGCCGTGCGATTTCAATTGCAAATGCACAAATTTATTTGGGATCCGAAACAGAAAGGCGTGTGAGCCTCTCCTCTGGCGGGTTGAGAAAAATAAAAAAGGCGAATGAGTGAATCATTCGCCTGAGCGTGAGAAAAAGTTAGTTTACGATTAGGCTCTTAACCACGCCAACAGTAACTTAAAGGAGAGAAGTGCCTCCGCAAGAAAGCGTTGTACGGTGTAAATAAGACCCGCTCTTCCATCGAGAAAACTACGGTGATAAAGCAGGTTATAAAAAAGAACGGCTATGGGTGCGATGAAAATACATTTACGAAGACGGTCTTGAATTTTTAACTCCGCCCACGATGTGGTAGTGAGTTTCTCTATTTCAAGATCAGTATATTTTTCCTGCGCTGCCCACCAACGGGAAAATGGTTTGCGGTCGTCGTGAAAGAAAGGATTTTGTAGCGTGGCATGTTCGCCATTCAGCCGACAATCTTGGGTGTGTCCATCTTGTACATAAGTTCCCTGTGCTTTTTCAAATAAGGCTAAGCGTGGTGGTAGAAGACTGCGATGGAGAGATTGGCCATGGATTTGATAGATAAAAGGTATGTAAAATCCGTTGACGGTGGGATCATCTGGCAGCGCTAAAATTTCTGCCAAGAGCTTTTCTGAAAGAAAGTAGTCAGCGTCCAAGGTAAGAGCCCACGGGGTTTGAATAAGTTGAAGCCCAACGTTCCACTGTGCGGCATGAGAATCAAAGGGACGTTGATGCCAGTGTACATTCGGAAAAGTTGAGCAGATGGCCTCCGTCTGATCCGTGCTACCGCTATCCAAGACAATAACGACAGGAAACGAAATCAAGGCTTGCAAGGTCCTGTCAAGATTCGCCCCCTCGTTGAAGGTTAAAATAACGGGAGTGATTTGATTAAGGTTCATGGGGATATGACATCAACGTAGGAAGGAGCTTTTCCTCCATGTTGTAACCAATAATAAAAAGTAATCATTTGTTGAGAAATTGAAGTCCATGAATAATCGTTTCTCATCCAGATTCTTCCTCGTGCGCCTCGTTCTTGCAAAGTAGCGGAGTCGAGTGAAAGAATGTTTGGTAGATGTTGCGACAAAGCCTCTGCGCCTACGGGGATGCACCACCCACAGCCCTGTTGTTCTAGTGTTTTCCATGGAGTAGCTTGGGTGGTTAATACAGGCGTGCCGTGGGCTAGTGCCTCGGCGATGACGATACCAAAGTTTTCTTCGTAAGACGGCAGGATGAGGATTTCAGCTTCTTCAAGCATCTGCTGTTTTTGCAAGCCGCTGACTTCTCCGCACAGTTCGGTCGAGCTACTAAGTCCGTGCTCTTGAATGGATTTTTGTAAAAGATTTCTATAAGCCTCTGGACCTGTGCCAGCGATTTTTAGCTGCCACGTTTGCTGAAGTTTTTCTGGAAGAGAAGCCCAGGCTTGAATTAATTCTTGTAAGCCTTTTTTAGGGTGAAGGCGGCTAAGAAATATGGCTCGGCGTTTGGGCGAAGAGGGATTTCGGTCAAGTAGCGTCGGAATATCCACGCCGTTGGGGATGATGGCGATGGGTTGCTGAAGGCCTAGAGCACGTATGTCGGCGGCTTCTTCCGCGCTGGTGGCGTGGAAGGCGGTCGTGCTGAGTAAGTCTCGGTGCTCACGCAGGTACCAGACGGTTTTTTTTAAAAGCTGGCGCTGACCTAAGGCCCATGACCCCAACATGCCCCGGGCTGAGGTTACGAGAATCTTACCTTGCTTACGGGAGGCTTGGACAGCGTAATGATTGGGCCAAAGCCAAATGCCGTGGTTGTGGATGACATCTAAGGAAGGCGATCTCTGTAAAATTTCTCTTTGGAATTCTGGGTGATGAGCACCCAAGAGGCGCGTTAAAATGTGTGGCTGAAAGGTGACACCTTCAACTCCGGGGGTGTCGGTCATCGGCCCATATTCAGGGTAATCAATGCTGGCCAAGCTTACCTGATGTCCTGCCTTAGCTGTTTCAATAGCTAGATGGCTAACGGATTGCGAAGGGCCACCCATCTGCCGGTTGATATTGGCGATAACGTGCAGGATGCGAAGCGGCGTAGTAGCAGACATCAAATAATCCCCAATTCTTTAGTCCAACGATTCCAAGCAATCCACGCCATCTGTTGATACCATGTTTGAGCGATGCCTTGAGTTTCTTTTTCTGCATTTTGGAAATAAAAAGATAGATCAGATGTGCGCCATTTTTCGTAAGGTAAAGTGAAACCTTTTTTCTTGTGCAGGAACAGATCGGCATCGAGTTCAGGGAGAATCTCCTTGATCACTTTTTTCCCAGATTGATATCGAAGTTCTTGCGGTAGCTGTGCCGCACTTTTCCAAAGGGGATGATCTAAGAAGGGAACGCGCACTTCAACACCGTGGGTCATACTGCAAGCGTCTGCATCTCGGAGAAGTTGATTAATTAAATAGGAGGAACATTCGAGTTGAGAAATAGTTTGTTGGAGAAATTTGTTTAAGTTTTTCGGATGTTCTCCAGTGGAATTCTGTGGAGAAGAGGAAATATTTTGGTTTCTCATGAGCTGGGCTGTTTCGGAAAGACTGAAAAGTGATCTCACGGCGGTATAGGCAGTTACTACGGTAGGAGCTGCGCTGAAAAAATCAGCTAGCCGCGCCCTGCGTCCTTGGAGCCAATGAGTAGCCGCATGGGCACAAAGATTTTGAAAAAAAGGAATTTTACTCGTGATCGCTCCAGCCTGTAAGAGTTGCGGGATAAGGTGGAAGGAAGGGTAGCCTCCGAGTAATTCATCGCCGCCTAAACCAGAGAGCACCACTTTTATTCCATGCCGCTTAGCTAAAGCAGAAACACAAAAGGTATTAAATCCGTCGATCGACGGTAAATCTTGTTGGCTGATAAATGATTCAAACAGATTTTGGAGCTCTAGTCCTTCGGGCATTTTTTCTTCGGTATGCAAGCTCCCGCTACGAGCGGCTTGTTTTTTAGCAAGGGCAGATTCATCCAGACTCGTTCCCGGGAAAGCTAGGGTGAAACTTTGCAGCCGCTGCTTGGAAACAAGTTGAGCGGCTTGGAGTAGGGCCGAGGAATCAAGGCCGCCACTGAGGAAAATGCCGACAGGCACATCGCTGACGAGATGATGCTGGACGGAATCTAAAAAGGATTCACGGAAATCTTCTAGGGAAATTTTGGATGAGTTATTCGAGAAGGGTATTGTAGAAAAAGATGTGTGCTGGGTTGGCTTCCCTGAAGTGAAGGTGGCCATGGTGCCTGGTTTTAAGGCATAGACTCCTTCTAGGGGAAGTTTATCTTGGCGACAGGAGCCCCATTGAAAAAAGGCTTGTGCTCCCGCTGAAGAAATTTTTTTAGGAACGAGGCCTGAGGCGAGTAGGGTGCGTATTTCGGAAGCGAACAAGACACCGCCTTTAACTTCAGCAAAGTAGAGTGGTTTTATGCCGAAGACGTCGCGGGCTAAGAGCAGACACTGTTTTTCCCGATCGAATAGAGCAAAAGCAAACATACCGCGAAGCCGGGAGAAACTTTCTGCGCCGTCCTGCTCGTAAAGAGCTAGAATAACTTCAGTGTCAGATGCGGTATTAAAAACCACTCCCTTTTGTTTGAGTTCTTTTCTTAGTTCTTTGTGATTATAAATTTCTCCATTGAAGACAATGCTCAGTCTTCCTGCACGGTGCATGGGCTGATTAGAGCGGGCAGTGGGATCAATAATGGAAAGGCGGGCGTGGATCAGGTGAAGCCCAGCCACGTCATCGTGAAAGAATCCTTCGGCGTCAGGACCTCGATGACGCAAGGCATTTAGCATGGAGCGACAGACTTGTTCCGCTTGATTCGATTCAAGATGAAGGCCAAAAATACCTGCAATGCCACACATAAAGTTAGGAATTTTCCGGTTTGTTCGCCTGAGGAAATAGGTAGGAGTGAATTAGAATATCCGTTCGTAGCTGTAATTTCTCCGGACCGAAGTGAGCGAGAGCTTGTTGTTTTAAATAGCCAGGATCAGGGAACGGGTTTTCATACAGGAGGCATTTTAATTTTTCTAGTAGCTCTTCTGGGTTTCGTGGGTCAGCGAGTAAACCGAGCTTGCCGTCTAAAAGCGGATCGACGCTGCCATCGACGTTGCCAGCTAAGACGGGTCGGCCACGGACAAGGGCCTCTAAATAGACGATGCCGAAACCTTCACCTGTGCTGGGCATGACAAAGGCATCGCAGGCGGTGTAGGCCAGCTCGAGTGCTTGGGGGGAAAGGCGTCCAGAAAAGTGGACAGCATTTTCTAGCTGGAGCCTGCTCACTTCTTGGGCAAGAGGTAGGCGGTCATCCCCATCTCCCACGATGTGATAGAGGATGTTGGGGTTTGTTTTTATGAGTTGGGGCAGAAGTTGGATAACTTCGCGATGTCCTTTGTAGCGTTCGCTGGAGGAGAGACGTGCGACGGTGAGGAGAATGGTGGCTTCAGGAGGAAGTTGTAGTTTTATACGAGCGTCGTTTTTTGAAGAGAGGGGGGCGGGCGGGGCTTCAATGTGATCAGGGAATAGTGAGAACTGGGCGTTGCAGGCGGGGAGTTGGGAGCGGATTCGGGCAAGAGTGTAACGGCTGACGGCGAGAATGTGGGCAGCGTGAGTGAGGGCGTGACGATCTCGGGTAGAGGAAAGATTCCAACATTCTATGCCATGACAAAAAACAGCATACGGAATTTTCAAAAAACGGAGTAAGGGATAAAGTCGAGCCAGATGGAGATGGGTGATGAGGATAAAGTCGGGTCGCTGCGCAAGTAGGAATAAAAGAGCGTGCAGGAGGAATAGGATTTTTCCGAAAAAACCTGGCCTTAACGGAACCAAATAAAGTGAGGAAACGAAGGGGGATTTTTTTAGGGCTTGGTGCAGAAGTCGGCTGAATTGCTGGATGCCGCCGTCTTGAAGGGAAAAGTTAGGAGCCCAGAATTGGATTTTGTAGGAGGGTGTTGAAGTCATTTTTTTATAAACTCCAACGCAACCAGTAAGCCTTCGGTGGCTTGAGCATAGGTGTGATTTTCGAGGCTAGCTCTAGTTTGGGGAGCCCATGCTTTAAGCTGATTAGGAAGGAGGGCTTTTTCTAAGGCTTCGGTTAAGGAGAGCCGTGAGCCGGCTTGAAAAACGAGACCATTGGTTTTTCCCTCAATCAGATCGGAGTGACATCCCACATGATCACTGACAACTACAGGTGTCCCACAAGCGAGTGCTTCTTGCACAGCTAGACCCCAGGTTTCCCCCGATCCGAAACTAGGGAGAACGAAAAGATCGGCGGCGGTGTAAACGGTGGGCATTTTGCTTTGATTATGAAAGGGAAGAAAATGAATAGTGGAGTAGGGAGCCGCCTTTTGTTTGAGGGATTCTTCTTGCAGGCCTGAGCCGACGAAGACGAGATGCCTCTGAGGCTGTTGAAGGTTAAGGAAACTTTCTAGGAGATCATTAGGTCGTTTTTTCTCTTCGAGTTTACCCGCAAACAGGATAAGAGTGTCGGTCTCGGCTATATTTAAGGAGTTCCGCCACGCTTGCGCTTTTTCTTGAACACTTGGGATTTTTTGAAAGTGTTCCATATCGATGGCGTGAGGCGTGAAGAAAAGCTGCTTAGGTTTAACTCCACGATGCAGGAAGTAATCCTTATTCGCTTGGCCGCAGTAAAGGAAGGCGCGGTAGCGACGAAAAAGAAGGGTAGTGAGAGAATTTTTTAAAAATGCCTTGAAAGTTGGCTTAACTCCTAGGCGATGGGAATCCCCACGTAAAAGCAAAGGAATGCGCTGAGGTAAAGTTAGGAGGAGACGTAGAAGGGAAGCATAGTTGTAGCCAAAAGTTAAAACGGCATCGGGCTTCCATGCGAGGAGTTCGGCTCGGAGGCTGGGGTTTTGTAAGCCGTTAAAATGATGAGTGCCTGGGTTGTTGCTGGTGTTAGGAACGAAGGTGTGGGGGAATCCGTCGAGTAATGAAACATCCCATGAAATCGTTTTTTGAAAATCTGGATCCCAAGTTGGTTTGATCCCAAAATCCCAGAGGAAGAAAACTTTAAGTTCAAGTTCTGCACATGCGGAGAGATGACGAAACCATGGGCTGTAGTATTGGATGGGATGAGAACAGACAATGGCTAAACGGGTGCTCAAGGGCTGGGGGTTTCGTGGTGAAGATTTTTAATTTTAGGGACATCTCTTTTTTTGCGTAAAGGGGCAAGGAGGGGAGCCTCCTCGAGCACTGGGAGGTTTTTCATGAAGATGAAAGAGAAGGCCACAAGAGCAACAAGACCTTGAAATAAAGTGGTGACTAAGACGCCCGCAGTGAACTCTGTTTGGAAAGCTACACTGAGACCTAGGATAGCCAGAAGCGTGCGGAAAGATAGCGTGGGATAGCCTGTGGTAAAACGTCCAAGCAACCCGAAACATAAACCCATCATACCTCCCACGAGGATAACACCTAAGACACCGTAGTTGCCGTAACCCTCGTTAAACATGCCGAAACCTATGGTCGTAATTAGCGTATCTTCACGGGTTTGCAGACCGTAATGAGTAGTAAGAAGTGTATTGCCCTCTAAGCTCCACGGCTTATCGGGATTCAGAATACGAGGAACCAACAGGCGAGGAATCAGGCTGTAGGTTTCTCCGTTTAAATGGGGGTAGCCTCGATCATTAATGTCTTTCATGTAAAGCATGAGCTGGATTAGACTACTGCGCTGGAATAATGAGACCCCTTTTTCATCGTCGTCCACCGCAGATCTAGGTCGGAACATTTCATCCCAAGACATGGCGAACCAATCTAAATAAAAAGGACCGATGTCAGCTACGCTTACGATGTTAATATTTTTAGCTTCATCCCAATACTTAACCCGCATTTCTGTTTTGCCGATATGAAGAAAGCCCGCTATCATTATGGCCGCCGCCGTCGCTAGCCAAGGAATGCGACGTGCGCCAATCGTGAAGCCTGCCAAGGCGAGAATGGTTACAGCAAAGGTGCTGTAGAGCAAAATACTGGCTGTCGTAACGATAGACTGAAAGGCAAATAGCGTTAAAAAAAGTATCGTATTCCACTTGGTTAATTTGCCACTACCTAAACGCTGGCTGAGCATAAAAACAGCCAGATTATTCAGCCCTAATACAACGCCTTGTATCAGTGAAAAGGTTCCGCCCTTGAGTGGTAGGAAATTAAAGAGATTATTAAGCGCAAAAATGGAAAACGCCAAAAGACAACCAAGAAGAATGCGTTCACCTCCAACTAAAGGAAGTTGACGGCATCGAGTGGGCAGGGCCGGCTGGTTTTTGGTGGTGAGAAACCAAAGTGCGGTGCCAACACTTAGCGCAGTCGCTGTCGTGACGGCCACACTGAGGTGCGCTTCTGGTTGGAATGCTATAATCCATGGGTGTTGGGTGATGAGCGGAGCTCCGAAGGTTGTGAAGATAGAGCTGCAAAATAAAGGATAAATGGGCAGCCCGTGGTTAGCGCCTTGAATCCATAAAAAAATAGGCAGCGCACTGGCACCAAGAATAAGAAAGTAGCCTAGCACTGTGGATTCGTCATAGGTGCCTAAAGAATGAAGTCCGAGAAAGATGAAGTAACTTGAGGCAAGCCAAAATAACACGGAGATTTGATTACTGTTAATCAGAAATCCGGAGCTTGTTGGACTGGTGTCTTGTTTAGCCTTAGGTTTTTTCACAAGGATTTTTCTCGTAATTAGATCTGAAGTGCGGCGTCAAATAAACAACACTGATCTGCGGTAAGACTTTCTGCTAAATATTTTTTTACAAAGAGATCATCACGTCTCTGCGGGAGCGCACACGGAGTAAAACCTGCCAGAGCATCATTAAGGAACTGAGCAATTTCTTGGCGGGAAACATCTCGACTGCCGTCTTCGCCGATATGAATGAGCCGAGCGCAATTGAGTTCCTGCAACATTTCCTCTAAGACACTATTTTTAAAAACGGGAGCTAAGATTGGAGGACCTGAAAGATAATAGGTGTAAAGTTTCGAGGGCGAGTAGGCGAGATCACTAGAGCCCAACATGAGCAAGGCGTCCGCTTCAGCCTGATAACGCAGACACTCTAAGAAACCTAAACGGCTAGGAACCTCCAGCACGAGGTCATCCATCTTCCATTCTTTGGCGATGGGGAGCACGGAGGGTAGAGCTTTATCTGGTGGGGCATAGGAGGTGCCGAGAAAGAGGAAGCGGAAACGAGCGGCTTTTTCTGGATGAGTTTCTCTGTAATGTTGCACCCCATCAAAAAAAGCGTTCAATGCTTTAGGCATAATGGGTCCAGCCGCTCCCGTGTAAACGATACGTAGGATATTATTCTCAAACTGGGGTAATCTATCTTGAGGAGGAAGAAGCTGTAAGGAATATTTCTGATCTTCTTTACTGGCACCGAAGCGAATGGTGGTTTGGATTTTTTCTTTAAACCACGAGTAACGGGATTGTAGCTCTTGAAAATAGCGAGCTGAAACGGACATAAAACCTGCAGCATGTCGATACGTCCAGCCCTCTAATAGCCACGCTATAAGATAGGTGATATGATATTTCCAACCACCCGGAGGCTTAGAGACGCCTTTTTGGTAATAATAATTTGTTAACCATGGATCTTGGATATCAATAATGTAGGGAACATTATAACGCCGCTTCCACAAAGAGCCGAGGGGTAAAACAAAAAACTGAGTAGTAGAAAAAAAGATGGCATCGAATTTTTCTTGTTCAAGTAATTCGCAACCCCTTCGCCATAGGGGAAGCCAGGCTCTAAGGCCGATATTACGAATGCCAAAAAAATTAAGTTTACGATAAGAAAAGGGTTTTACTTTTTCGATGCGAATATCTGATGGGATTGTTTCTAAGAGATCAGGTTCTTGGAGCACGGATTGATCGCTGGAATCGACCGTGAGGACGACGGGCTCCCAACCAAATTTTTTATAATGAGGTAGAGACATCCGCACACGTTGCAGATCGGGGGTGCTAGCGGGTGGAAAGAAAGGGCTAATGATGAGTAGCTTCTTCAAGATACTTTAGGTAAGAGAATTTTTAAATCCCAGATTTTTCCCTGACTATTCGTGACACTTTGCTCTTTTTCAAAGACAAATTCTTTGGCTAAATTGTGCCAGATTTTTTCATAATTTCCGTAACGATAGTGGCTAACGATCAGACAGCCCTGCGGATTTAAGTGGGTGACGTAAGATCGTGCAGTAGCGAGTGGTTCTGGGGCATAGCCCAAGGATTCATTGAAGGTAATGATGTCATAGGACTGGTTAGGAATCCATTGTGTATAATCGGCTTTTTCAAAATAGCCATGTTTCAGATTGAGGCTGCGCGCTTTTTTCAGACCTTCTTCCGATAGGTCAAGCCCTAGATAGTTGCTAATGGTTTTGGAATCAAGCATGGAGGCGAGTCGTCCACTGCCGCACCCAAGGTCTAGTAGGGAAACCGTGCTGCCGCGTGAGGCAATCATGTGAACGAGAACTTCATGACGTTCCCGTTCTTCATCACCCCAGAAATGATCCCAAGCACCGCTACGGTATTCGTTATCTAAGGCCTCAGGGGGGACAGGTTTACCTGCACCACTCGGGTCAAGCACGAAGCGATGCCAAAGATACTTAAAAACTTTTTTACTAAATAAAGTAGGGTTCATTTTTTGCGTGCAACAATAATCATGGATGCCCAAAGATAGTGGAAACGCCCGCAACCGTGAAACTCTAAAATTTCAAAGCCTTCTTCTTTAAGTAAGTGTTCCAGCGTAACGCGTGACCAAAATTTAATGTGGCCGCCGTCCCATGAAACCGTGTGATGCCGATCCCACCCATTTAAGAGCGAAAGGGCTAAATTTTTCCAGTAACCGTGGTAGGGGGTGGAGAGAATAAAAATGCCCCTAGGCTTAAGGTGTTGGCGTGCTAGTTGTGGCAACTCGCGTGGTAGAAATAAATGCTCAATAACTTCGGTGGCTAGAACGAGGTCAAAAAGCTGATCTTTCAATACTACGTGCGCTTCTCCGATTGCGCAGCGGTGAAAGGTTGTTTCAGGTAAGGCTAGGCGAGCTTCGTCAATGCCACTAGCACTACTATCGATTCCGACGACCTTGGAAACATGCTGAAGTAAGTGACGACACATGTAACCGTTTCCACAGCCAATATCTAGGACGGATTGAATAGCATATTTCTTAAGACACTGGGCAATCGTGGGGAAAAGAAGCTTGTGCGTGTGAGGGACATGATCGTGGTCAAAAACGTAAGCACTGGGTTTCGGTGATGTATCCATAAACGATGTTCTCTGATATATATAAAGAAATTACTTTTTCTCAAAAAAGTATTCTGCGGAATGCTCAAAGACAGAGAGGAACCCTCGAGGTAAAACAGGCTTAATCCATGGGGGAACCGGAACTAGTTGGGTTTGGTAAGATTGTAGGGCTTGCCGCTTTAAGACGGAAAGAGGTTTCGTTTGTATCCTATATATTGAACATTTTGAAGCCTTGGCTTGAGCGAGTTTCCATGGCGACCAGCGAGCCCAGATGGGGTATTCAAGAAGTCTCATTGATGAAGGCAACTTTTCTGCGATTAAAGCGTAAGCGGCCTCATGTTCGCTGCTGGCATCATGGCGCCAAGTGGTGAAGACTTGGTCAAAGGGGGCTAGGCTCAAAATATTTTTAAGTTGTTTTCGGGCTTCTTCTTTTTGAGTTTCGCTAAGGTGGGGAAGCTCCGCATCGGGCAAATCCAAGAAATGAACATTAGTGGTGGGGAGCCCTAGAATATTCATCGCACAAACAGACTCCGCCTGACGTAGGGATTTGAGCTGTTTGGGTTGTAGAGTAGGGTGGTCACGATGAGAAGCAGATCCGTCGCTAAGTATGAGCACATGCACGCATTCCCCTGCCATTAAGCGAGAAGCGATCAACATGCCGCAGCCGAGTGTTTCATCATCCGGATGCGGAGCGACAATCAGGGTAGCGCATACTGTGGGTCGTGCCGGCCATGGTTGTGCTACTAGGTTTAAGCGAAACTCTTGGTCGCGTGCGCAAAGACGACGAACATAAACTTTTAACCAATTCATGGAGTTACTTTGATAAACATAAATAGGAAGATAAAAACGGGGAGTTTTTACCACGGATAGCACGAATAACACGTCTTCGCCAGTCCCGCCACGGCGGGAAGGGATAGGGGTCAGATGAGGAAGCTAGGCTGGGAAACTTTTTTTCTTTTCTTCTATCCGTGCTATTTGTGGTTAAATTTCTGGGTCTTCCTCTATGATTATGGCGGCAAATTTTCATCTCTTATTTAAGTTTTAATCTGAATTTAGATTTCGTGAGGAACGAGGTCAGCCACTGCCATTCGCAGGGCTTTCCGATAATCGCTCCATTGCCATGCGGAGGCGGTTTGCCAAGCGGCTCCTCTCATGGTTCTCAAATCTTGACGATGTGCGTGACACCAAACAACCACGTCATGGATGGCTTGAGCAGAGTCCGCTTGGATTAAGATGCCGTTTTTTCCCGACTGAAGTTGTTCTGATGCTCCCGCTTGATTAGTCGTAATGACGGGAACACCGCGGGACCAGGCTTCCGAAGCTACGAGCCCGAAGCCGTCGCAGAGCGTGGGGAAGAGGAGAGCATCCGCTTCCTGATATTTTTTCATGAGAACTTCGTGCGGAAGTGTGCCGTGAAAGTGGATGCCCTGAGGTGTAGGAAAAGTCAGGCTAAGAGGTAATTCTTTTTTACCAAAAACATGGAGCACGGCGTGGCGGCCTAGGGCTCCCTGACGCCAAGCTTCGAGCACGAGATGGGCGCCTTTACGTAGTCCGAATGTTCCTACCCAGATGAGGTTAAGGGGTTTGTCTGGAGAGCTACCGCCATTTAGAACCTGTTCCCGCGGGCAAGGGATGGGCGCACCGTAGGGAACGATGCGAACTTTTTCTACATCGAGCCCTGCGTGGGCGTAGGTGTCGCGGCTGAAGCGGGATGCGCAGATAATGCGGTCAGCGAGGTTCCACTCATCATGTTTTCGTTTGATGCGCTCAAGGGCACGAAGGCGGGTGAATTCGTAAAAAGGGGTTCGCAATTCAGGGAAAGTTTGCACTTGTTTTTCTAATGCTGCTTGAACAAAGCCAAGCTCAGGGGCGAGCACTTCGTAGATTTTAGGTAGTCCGAGAGTGGTAGCGCGTTTAAAGGTTGTCAGACAGCAGTTTTCAAAACCGTAAACCGCTTTTAGATTTTTATGCAGAGTGCGAGCGACCTTACGATCAAAGCCTGTTTCGGTCTGAAACCACACCCAGTCGCCTAGCCTACCACTGGGTTCGATTCTGGTGGAGGCGAGCCGTAGAATTTCGCCGCAGGGGAAATTGCGAATTTTGTTAAAGGGTATTTCATGAACAAGGCGGCGTTTAAATTGAGAATTTACATCATAAGCAAAAAGCTTGCCAGAAGAGATGAACAGTTTTTGCAGCCAGTGATCAGGTTGATACGTCAGGGTGGTAATGAATTGATCGAGAGCGCCTACTTCATGGAAGGCTTGCACGGATTGTTGAATAGAAGTGGCCACGCTGGGGTGAGAAATGCAAATGCGTTTAGCTTTATTGTTTGTGGAAGGTTCTAGCGGCCAAGGTCGGGCAAGGCATTGTTGTGTATTGGCTAATAGCTTCGGAGCTTCCCGTTCCCAACAGTAGTGTTCTTCTGCCAGACGGCGGGCGGCGTGGCGACGACCCAGCAGAGCGGCGGGATCTGCTAGTAGTTGATCTAAGGTGGCGGCAAGTGCGGTGGTGTCTTCCAGTGAAACAATGATGCCTGCGGCGGGATTGTGGGCAAGGACTTCACGTTGTCCAGCGGTGTCGGAGGCGATGATGGCTAGGCCCGCATTAAGATACTGCAGAATTTTATTGGTGATGGTGAGGTCGCGATTGAGGATGAATGATTCTTCTAGGGCGAGACCGATGTCGTGTTGAGCGATGAGTGCGGGAAGTTCTGTGGGGGAGACGAGGGGGAGAAATTGAAGGCGAGAGCGGTGGGTGAGTGGGAGGAGATCAAGCAGGGATTGATCATAGCCACGTCTTAGGTTGCCTAATAAAACAACGTTGCTCGGCTGAGTCGTGCCTGCCCATGCGCGGAGGAAGAGTTCTAAACCGCGCCCTGGACCTGTGGTTTGAGAAAACCAGAAAAAAGTGGGAGGCCTGTTCAGTGAAGTCCTGATCTCTGATAGCGCGGAAAGAGGAAATGAGTTTGTGATGACGTGTGGGCGGGTGCCTCCGTGCCTGCGGTGTAAACCATCGGCTAGGACGTGTGATGTGGTGCTGGTGCTGGCGGCGTGATGGAGCAGCGTATGCTCACAACGGCGGAGCAGCTCTAAGGGTCGGCCTGCGCGTTCCTGAGGGATTAAATCTTCACTATGCCAATCTTCAAAATCTACAGCGACACGGCGACCTTCAGCCAGCAGGCGAGTGCCAATCCAGTGGGGGATTTCGTTATGCACAATCACGAGGTCGGAAGGCAGTGACTGTGCGGCACGGAGTAAGTCGGCGGCGGGACCGAGGACATGGATGGAGGGGAAGAGAGGGCTAAGTTCTCGGGCTAAACGGATACGAATGCGGCGGAACCAGACTTGAAGGCGTTGGGAAAATTTAGCCGTTGGGTCGTCGAGTAAATTAACTTCTTGATGGGCGAAAGCTGCCGTAGCTGCAATGTCCAGATCTGAGCGTGCAGAGAGGGCGTGGTTCCGAATACCTAAAACGGTGACATGGTATCCAGCGGAACCAAGGGTCGTCGCTTCCTTGACCACGCGCGGATTACGAGAAAGCGGGCCATTGGTCAGAATGAGGATGCGGGCGGGCGTCATGTCAATCTTCTGCTTAATCTCTAAAACGGGTGTAGCGGCATTTTGCAGAAAGTTACTTAGCAACTAAAGGGGAACAAACTCAAAATATTCTTAAATTCTATGAAAAATACTTCAACAATCAAGCGGTGGTAAAAGAGGCTTCTAGGTAGAGAGATTCTACGGCTCGATCGGCGGTGTCGATGAGGAGAAGTGGATCTTTACCTTTCCCAAATTTTTCACAAGTAACGTTGTTAAACCCGCTGAGTCTCAGTAAGCGATCTAGTAACTGTTTGTCATACATAATTTGGTGACCAAACGCAGATTCGCGGTCTTGATAAAAAATGCGATTAACGCTTTGCAAGGGAGTCCATGTAGGATTGGTCTCTTCCGCTTTTTGGTAGGGAAAGCGTGTGCTGGCGTCTCCGTCTATTTGGCGGACATAGGTTCGAAGATACATTTCTACATCAGGGACAATGATGCGTAAAATACCGTTTGGTTTGAGGATTCGCTTAGCCTCGGCGAAAATAGTTTGAACTTGAGCTAGGCTAAGGTGCTCAAGACAATGTTCGGTGTAAATTCCTTCCATACTCTCATTTGCAAAAGGTAGTCCAGCGCAAATGTCCCAACAAAGATCAACCTTAGGATGCCAAAGATAATCACAATTAATAAAATGATGATGCGTATTAAGACCGCAGCCAATATTTAAGTAGCGACAAGTCATAAGACGCTTTCTGGATAGTTGGAAACGTCTGTTGCGAATCCAAGGAGTTAGCCACGTTTGAACTTTAGCATAAGAAAAAATGGGTCGTGTTAATGAGAGAGTGTTATAAAACATAAAAGGTGGAGTAAATTAATTTATCAAAACTTCGCTTGCACGGGGAAATTTGCCCGTCCTTGCTTGAAGCCAGCGAGCCATTTTCCAACCTAGCAAGTGAGATACAAAATGGAATGAGGAACCACCAAGTGGGCGTAGTTTGGAGCCGCCAAGTTTTTTTCCTTGTTGAAGGGCTTGGTTTACGAGATCTGGTCTGGCGGGATAATAATCGTAAGCGAAACGCTGGCATAGGTCGGCCGCCGCTTGTCGTGTCAGTGGATCGTTTTGATTGTTCAGCAAGTGCTCCACTATAAGCTGTAATGCGAGATAAGCAGATTCTAAATGACGGGAACTACGCTGGTTGCTCAGGCTCTGGTTAAGCCCAGAGCGATAATAGGAAAGGGCGTTAGGGCAATAGAGAACACGTTCGGCCTGAAGCACAATGCGAGTGAAATATTCTCCGTCATCATTGAGCGAAAGTTTTTCATTCCAAGTGCCAGCGGCTTGCACAACATCACGTGATAGGAGCCAAGCCGCTGGGTGCATCATGCAATCTTCACTGGCATAGACGCATAAATACCTAGTCGGAGATAAATCATGAAAAAGTGGATTAGTTGAATGGAAGACGGTGTTAGCAATACTTTCTGAAAAGCGACCCCAACATCCTGTGAGCACAGCTTTTTTGTTATCCTGATGCAGTCGTAAAAGTTGTTGAGAAATTTTTTCGGGAGCCAGCAGATCGTCGGCATCAAGGTATTGAATAAAATCGCCTTGAGCGTGGCGGAGCGCATGGTTACGGGCGGCGGCGGCACCCGAGTTAAGTTGGGTGAAAACACGCACACCTCGGGGCTCGAAGCTGCGGGCGATGCTGAGGGAGGAATCGGTCGAGCCGTCGTCCACAAGAAGGATTTCTGTGTTCTGGTATGTCTGAGCTAAGGCGGACTCCAGCGTTTCATTAAGCCACGGAGCCGCATTGTAGCAAGGAACGAGAATGCTGACCAAAGGAGTAGTTGGGATGTTTAACTTAGGAAGCTGCATGATGGACGGAGGGCGTGGCTAGATAGTCAGTGGCATTTTCAGCCTCATGAGGAGGACCAATTCTTTGGATCGTGTGGCCGATCTTTTCTAAGAGAGCCTTCTTTCCTGTTGTTTCCTCCTCTCCGTGAACGGAATACCTGAGTGTAGGAAAATGTTCCTTTAGAATGGTAGTCATACCCAGTATTACTTGTAGGCCATGGCCTTACACATCAATTTTAACTAGCCCAGGAACTGACAGATTTTTTTCCTGTATAAGCTGGTCCAGTTTTATCGTGAGGATAGGAGTATGGCGGCAGCTAGGGTGATCGATCCACTCTGCTGGATAGGGCAGATGATTGCTAGAATCTAAATTGGATCCATAATCCAAAAGTACAGATGAACCGCTTTGGTCGCTGGCGGCACAATTAAAAGCCTTAACATTCGATTTATTCCAACGAAGGTGTAGGCTGAGTCGTTTGTACGTCTCTGGGGAAGGCTCTAGAGCAATTACCTGTTGATGAGGTTTCACGTAGCGTTCCATTAAGAGGCTAAAATAACCGAAGTGGGCTCCTACATCCCAACAGGCCTTAGTGTCTGGAAGATACCTGAGTAAAAGAGCGACAAACTCAGGCTCTTAAGCTCCGCGCCAGTAGCTTGTCCTAGGGTAAAGACTCCAGTAGGCACCACGCAGGGGGCCATGCAGTATTATCCATGGAATGGCAGTTGCTGATAGCTTGGAAATCAGAAATCTTATCATAGGTAATGAATCTTAAAAAGAAAGATGAAGACTTGCCGCAAGGATTACAAAGACTAGGAAGAAACCCAAAGTTTTACTACGGATAGGACGTATAACACGGATAAGGGAAAAGTTCTCTTTTCTCTTTTTCCAATCCGTCTTATCCGTGCTATCCGTGGTAAAGAATCCCCGCTTTTATTTTCCTCTTTAGGTTAAGAATTAGTCTAAGCGTGAGGACTTTTTTCATAAAAGAGTCTCGGCTTTGTTCCAGTTTGATTGATAATACCAACGCTTGGACTCGGCTACGTAATGGTGCATGACGGCGTGGCATTGGGTGGCTTCTGGCGGACGAGGCAGCGTGACATACTCTTTTTCTGGTGCCACGACACATGGGCGGCCTGCGAGCAGCATGGCGACTAGGGCTTGTTCCAAATAATAGTTTGTTTTTTCTTTTTGAATTAAAACTCGTGTCCAGTGCTCGATTTTTTCCCAATCAAGTTCCTCACTTTTAAGTCCGCAAAGTCCCACGTTTAAGCGGAAGCTTAAAGACAAGCCCGTTAACGATTCCATGAGCTGACGCGAATAACCGTAAGATTCCTCAACATCGATGGCATGAAGTGGTTGCGTAGGATTATCTACCCAAGAAATAAGTAAGTCGGGGCGACAGAAGAAAAGAAGATCGGAGTCTAAGACAAGTTTCCAGCCTTTTTGACCAAGGTGGCAATCTGTTAATTTACGAATATTCGGATAGTGTTGCCAGCGGTCACGAAGAAAAGGGAAACGGGATTGCGGTAGATACGTTTCTAATTTATCCATGGTTTCCACTTGCGTAACTAAGCGAGACATGGGGAATAGTCGGGATATTTCTTGAAATAAATTTACACTTAAGGTGCCGTCGTCATAAATGACAGGTGCCACGGGACGCTTACTTTGTTGGGAAAAAGAGTGGAGACAAAATAGGGTCTGATACCAGAAGCGTTGACCGGTGAGGAGATGCAGCGTGATGGGGTTGTCTGTAGTAAAATGGGGCGGTGGTAATTTGCTCGCAGCTATTTCCATGGCACGGCGGCCTTCTTCAGTCCGAGCCTGCTGCCAAGGCCCTCCTTCTTTCCAACATGTTTGTAGTTGGCCCATAGGCTGATAAAGCAATTTCAGAGCCAGTTTACCTAGACCTGCTTGACGGACGAGGTGTTGTAACGTGAGATTTTTTTCCATCTAATGTCGTGAGCGGGCGGAGTCTAGCTGTGCTCCACTCTTCCCTCAAAATGCCCGCAAGCCCCACGCCAACGGGTGCGGGCGGCGGGGCTCGTCCAAGCTTTACGGGTAAACCAAGCTTTAAGTTTTCTGGGAGCTACGCTCCACTTGGGTATAGGTGGCCAAGGGTTGATCCCATGAAAGGAGAGGACTTGCATCCAGCTTTTTTGAATCCCGTGATTCAGTCGCTCTAGATAATTTGGCTCTAACCGAGAGGCTGGAATGAGGTGTGTCAAAACAAGTGTTGGATCATAGCCGACTTGCCAGCCAGCTTTGAGAGCGCACAGAACAATGTCGTTATCTCCGCCTGAACTTAATTCTGCACCTTTCCGATCTGTTATGGCAGAGGAGCCAGTTTTAAGCCAAGTCTCAGCCACTTCTCGGCGTAGCACCATGCCTGCGCCAACGGGACTGCTAAGGGGATATTCTTGATTCCACCCAGCACGTAAGGGTTGCTCTCCTAAATCGCGCAGGGCGAGCAGATTAAAAAATTCCGCCATCCAGGGATCAGGTGGCACCTCAAATTCGGGAATACTTTTTCCGCCCGTGCAGCCTAAGTGTGGCTGGGTGGTCATAGCATGAAATGCTTTTTCTAAATAATCTGGGTGGAGGATAGTGTCATCATCAACCAAGACAAAAAAATCTGCTGTTGCTTCCATAAAACCACGGCGGCGAGCTTGAGACAGTCCTGGCTTGGCTTCTTTAATGTGGCGTAGGGGGAACTTGGAGTTGTTAAGCAAAGGAATTTTTAGCGGTGGAGTGGAGGCGTTATCAATGAGAAGGATTTCTAAATTAACTCCTGCACAGTTTTGATTTTGAATACCTTCAAGCGTTCTTTGTAGAGAGCTAGGGTCAGAATTATAAGCGCAAATGATGGTGGATAGCTTTGGATTCAAGATATTTTAAATTGTCTTTTAAAACAAGCGCAAGACCTCGAAAGGCAAGGCCCAAATAAGACTGGTATTTTTATAAGTTATAAGTATCAGAGGCGTGACCAGATCAAAAAGTGTACAATAAAACAAAAATAGGTTGAGGCGCAAGGGACAGACTCTTTTCAAAGCCAGAGTGCCGCATAGCAGCAAGGGGATCAGGAGGTTTGTGGAGCGTGTCAGGTCAGCAGCTAAAAGGTAATAGCCCCCCAACTAGCCAAGAGGCAGGCAAGTCCAGCTATAAAGATTCTTCGATCATCCTGTTTCCAACCCGCGCGGAATCCCATCCACCAGCCTATGTGTGCTAAGGGAAGTCTTCGTAGAAACAGACTTGTGCGAAAAAGCTGGCCATCTAAAAAAATGGAGGGATTTTTATTCTGCATAAATTTATTGATTAGGTAAAAAAAGTAAATCGCTATGGAGCCTCGCTTTGGAGGCGAGCCTCGTGCGCCCCTGAGAATCTAGCTGGTAGCCACTATAACCGTGATCGGCAAGGATCTGCACTGCCTTGTAACTTTCGGGGGAACTATCGACTTCCATACATAGAGCCCTTAGTCCTTTACGTTGGAGAATGTGGCGTGCTCCTGCTAAGGCATGTGCTTCAAATCCTTCAACATCTAATATCCAAAGATCCGCTTTTTCCCAAGCGCGCTCGTCTAGCATGTCATCGAGACGCACGATGGGGATGCGATCCGTTCCAGAAGGATCGACCCGGCTTTGTGCGCCGTGGCTATTAGTCCATGAGGCGTGAATCCAAGAAACTTCAGCTACCTCTGCCCCTAAACCGTAAGGCAAAAGTTCTAGAGGAATTTCAGGATGCTTGGCCAGACACTCTTGCAGCCACTGCCGCGCCTCCTGATCGGGTTCAAAGCCGAGAATGTGAGAGAACTGAAGTTTAGGATGAAGGGAGGCGATCATCTGTCCGATGTTTGCCCCTGATAAAATGAGGGAAGGATTTTGTGGTAGATTTTTTTCTGCCCAGCGTCGTAAATGAGGTCCTTGATAATCGCCATAGACCAGCCAGCGATGGGTAGCATTTTCTAAATCCAGTTTCCATTCTAACCCATGAGCTGTTTCAATCCAGATTATGCCGCGTGAGGCTAAGCTCTTGCTATAAAGCCGCTCTAGGCAACCGAGCTTTCTTGGCCATTGAAGGCGTCTGAGCAGATTTAGACCTGATGGTAGCTGGAGCGAAGAAGACGTGAGAGGCATTTTACTTTCTGAATTTAGATTATGGAAGATTGGGTTTTTAACGACCTTTTAGGGTGTTGGATCGATTGCTTTTTTGCCAGCCTGAGGGTGTAGGCTTTGACCATAGTCTAAGAACGAAAACGACGAGTTTTAAGCCAAGGTGGCGAATTGTTGGAGCCATGTGAGTTTTTCCTTTTCAGTTTTTTCAAAAGGGTTGAGAAAGATTTCATCATTGAGAATAAGGAGGTCAATGTTGGTGTTCACAAAACAGTCCCAGCCTTCTTCCGCCGTTCGCACGATGGGTTGCCCGGCGACGTTAAAACTGGTGTTAATTAAAATAGGCACGCCGGTTAAACCATAAAAGGCGTCGATAAATTTGTAAAAATCTGGATGCACTTCTTTCCGCACCGTTTGCAGGCGAGCAGAGAAGTCGACGTGGATCACGCTGGGGATGGAGCAGCGGGGGTAGTCTAGTTTTTCTCGTAAGGTGCTCAAAGTCTGCGGCATGGCGTTTCTTAGCTCGGGTCTAAGATACGCAGTATAGTTCATGTAGTCAGACTCGGCCTCGGTGTCGAACCACTCCTTGCATTGCTCGGCTAGAATGGCGGGAGCAAAGGGACGGAAAGATTCACGAAACTTCACGGCAAGATTAAGCTTAGATTGCATGCCTAGGACTCTCGGGTCGGCTAAGATGGAGCGCGCACCGAGGGCGCGGGCTCCCAGCTCCATGCCGCCACGCACGACAGCAACAATTTTTCCTTGAGCCAATTGTCGGGCCGCAAATTGATGTAAGGAGCCTTCAGGGTCTACCCGGTAAGGATGGGCTTTTTCTGGAACTGGGCCAGGTTGACTGCCAAGGTAAAAACCTTTGGTGTTGATTGAAAACGGTTTGCCTTTTTGCCGTTGTCGTTCTAGCAAAAGGGCGGCACCTAGAGCCGAACCCATATCGCCACCGACGGGCGAATTGAAAACTGAGGAGAAGATTTTTTGCGATCGCAATTTACCAGCGGCTACGCAATTTTGGGCGCAGCCTCCGCAAAAGAGAAGATTTTCTTCACCACTTTCGGCACGGATAAAACGCGCCATTTTAAGAAGTTCTTGTTCAAAGATTTGTTGCAGGGAAGCGGCTAGGTCGAGGTGGATTTGATTTAAGGGTTCGTCCTTTTTTCGATTAGAAATGCCGAGCATACTAGCTACCCAAGGCAGAGCCGAGATCATGGATTCCCAAGTAAACTGGATCTTCTGTGTGAGTTGAAATCCGCCCTGTGCATTTGTGTGAAAGAGGCGAGATAAGAGATCAACGTAGTTTGGCGTTCCGTAAGGGGCGAGACCCATGACTTTGTACTCCGAGCCAAAGGAAAGAAATCCAAGATGATAAGTCATCAAGGTGTAGAACATGCCCAAACCGTTTTCGTAAGGTTGTTCCCAGAGGATTTTGCATTCACCGTGGTCGATGATTCCAGCGGAAGCAGAATAGTCTTCGCCCTTACCATCGATACAGAGAAAGGCGGCCCGGCTAAAGGGAGAGCTGTGAAAAGCTCCGGCCACATGACTGAGGTGATGCCATGCGTAATGAAATCGTGCGTTGGGAAAAAGTTCTCGTGCTGGCTGGGTGTAGAGACCGCCCCATGATTCAGGTAGGACGTGGCCGAGAAGGCGGGTGAAGGCATGGCCCGGGAGACCAGAGGAATCGAAAAGGAGACTTTGAATATTTTTTTCTGCAAAGACGATATCGGTGACGGATTGTGGAGAGAGACTGGCTTGAG